>TARA_R110000765_G_scaffold205807_1_pt1 | contig 185905 bp, 165 predicted proteins | sample TARA_R110000765 | Tara Oceans TARA_R110000765 (sample SAMEA4398168) | marine metagenome | biome: Polar Biome; feature: [MES] marine water layer (ENVO:01000295) within the mesopelagic zone...; material: water (ENVO:00002006), including particulate matter (ENVO:01000060) such... | reverse complement strand
CAGCGCGCGGTGGTAAACACCTTGCACGATGGCGGCCAAGCGGAACAACGAGAAGGCCAGGAAGAAGTTCCAGTCTGGCACTTCAGTGCGGCCGGTGTACTTGCAGTACCAGTCGAGCACTTGCTGTTCTTCCGGTAGGCCGAGGGATTTCAGATCGGCACCGACCAAACCCTTGGCGCCATCGACGTTCAACGGCATGTGGTAGGGCAGGCAGCAGTAGGCCAGGTCAGACAGCGGATGGCCCAGGGTCGCCAGTTCCCAGTCGAGAATGGACACGACTTTGGATTCGGTTGGGTGCAGCATCAGGTTGCCGATGCGGAAGTCGCCGTGGGCGATGGTGGTGCTGTCGTCCGCCGGGATGTTTTCCGGCAGCCACTTCATCAGGGCGTCCATGGACGGCATGTCGTCGGTACGGCTGGCTTCAAACTGGCCGCCCCAACGCTTGAGCTGACGGGCGATGTAGTTATCGGGCTTGCCGTAGCCTTCCAGACCAATGGCTTTCCAGTCGGCATTGTGCAGCTGGCCCATGGTCTGGATCATCGACTGGTAGATAGGCATGCGTTCTTCCTGCGCGACTTCGGCCAGCTGTGGCTGCGAGTAAACGCGACCGTCAACGTAGTCCATCACATAGAAGGCGGTGCCGATGATCTCGGGGTCTTCACACAGCAGATGGACGCCGGGAACCGGCACATCAGTTTTACCGAGAGCGTTGATCACCTGGTACTCACGCTCGACCATGTGTGCAGAAGGCAGCAGTTTGCCCGGTGGCTTCTTGCGCAAGACGTAACGCTTTTCGCCGATTTCCAGCAGGAAAGTCGGGTTGGACTGGCCGCCCTGGAACTGCTGGACTTTCATGCCCTGGTTGGCTCCGGGGAGGTAATCCTGCAGGTATTTGGCCAGCTTGGCTTGGTCAAACTGGTGTGCAGGCAATACTTCAATCAGGGTGGCTCCGCTCATCTTATGGTCCTGTAGTGAATGGGTCTGTGCAGAAAGTAACACGCCAGGCGGCCGCCTGGCGTGTAGAAAAGCCTTATGAATCAGACGTTATCAGGCAATGGTATCGCCGCCATCGGCAACGATGGTCTGGCCAGTGACGTAAGCGCCTGCTTTGGAGGCCAGGAACAGCGCCACCCCGGCGATATCGACAGGTTCACCAACGCGGCGTAGCGGCAGTTTTTCTTCTACTCGCTTGAGGCGTTCAGGGTCTTCGATCAGAGCTTGGGCGAAGTCGGTACGGATCAGGCCAGGAGCGATGGAGTTAACGCGAATATTCTGCGGACCCCATTCCAGCGAGAGGTTGCGTGCCAGACCGGCTTCGGCTGCCTTGGACATGCCGTATACGCCGATGTTGGCGCTGGCTCGTAGGCCGGCGATGCTCGACAGCAGCACGATAGAGCCGCCACCTTGCTTGACCATGTGCGGAATAGCCATGTTGCACAGCCAGAACGTACCCTTGACGTTGGTGCCCATGATCTTGTCGAAGGCTTCGTCGCTGACGTTGTGCGTGGGGCCATAAACCGGGTTGGTGGCAGCGTTGCACACCAGAATGTCGATCTTGCCCCAAGCCGCTAGCGTCTGGTCGACCAGGTTCTGCAACTGCGCTTTATCGCCTACATGGCAAGCAATGGGCATAGCGTCGAAACCCTGCTCACGCAGTTCGCTTGCAACCTGTTCGCAGACGTCCGCCTTGCGGCTGGAAATGACAACTTTGGCACCCGCCTTGGCGTATTCCTCGGCAATGGCTTTGCCGATGCCCTTGGTCGAACCGGTGATGATCGCGACCTTGCCGGTTAAATCAAATAATGAACTCATAGTGCAGGCCTCAACAACATTCAGGCTCTACCCGTAAACCGGCAGAGCCTGGACGAGATTATAGATATTGGCTCATTTCCAACTTGGCGATGGTGCCCAAATGGACTTCGTCTGGGCCGTCGGCCAGGCGCAAGGTACGAGCCTTGGCGTAAGCAGAAGCCAGGAAGGTGTCTTGGCATACGCCCTTGGCGCCAAATACCTGGATCGCGCGGTCAATCACGTTGCAGGCCATGGTAGGTGCAACGGCTTTGATCATGGCGATTTGCTGACGGGCAACCTTGTTGCCGTGCAGGTCCATGTAGCGTGCAGCGTGCAGGGTCAGCAGGCGAGCCTGATCGATCTCACAGCGTGACTTGGCGATGGCTTCAGAGGTGCTGCCGTGCTGGTACAGCGGCTTACCAAAAGCGACCCGCTCGGCGGCGCGGCGGCACATGGCGGCCAGTGCACGTTCGGCGATGCCGATGCTGCGCATGCAATGGTGAATACGGCCTGGCCCGAGGCGACCTTGAGCAATTTCAAATCCGCGGCCTTCGCCCAGCAGAATATTGGAAACCGGAACGCGAACGTTCTCGTAGGTGATCTCGGCGTGGCCATGCGGTGCGTGGTCGTAACCGAACACGTGCAGTTCACGAACGATGGTCACGCCGGGGGTGTCGAGTGGCACCAGAATCATGCTCTGCTGCAAATGCTTGGGCGCATCGGGATCGGTCTTGCCCATTACAATGGCGATCTTGCAATGCTCGTTCAGAGCTCCGGAAGACCACCACTTGGTACCGTTGATCACGTACTCATCGCCTTCGCGGCGAATTTCGCACTGGATGTTGGTGGCGTCGGAGGAGGCGACGTCGGGTTCGGTCATGGAGAAGCAAGAACGGATTTCGCCAGCCAGCAACGGCTTGAGCCACTGCTCTTTTTGCTCTTCGTTACCGTAGCGCTCGATGGTTTCCATGTTGCCGGTATCCGGGGCGCTGCAGTTGAAGACTTCACCCGCGAAAGAAACACGACCCATGATTTCACAGAGGTGCGCGTATTCTTCGTTGTTCAGGCCCGCGCCACGCTCGGAGTGGGGCAGAAACATGTTCCACAGGCCCTGACTGCGCGCCTTTGCTTTGAGCTCTTCCAGGATCGGCGGATGGCCCCACTTGTTAGCTTTGACTTGCTCGTAAAACAGCGCTTCATTCGGGTAGATGTACTCATCCATAAAAGCTTCGACTTGCTGTTTTACTTCTTCTACGCGGGGGCTCAGTTCAAACATGTTAGATCCTTGGCATGGGTGGTCGTGGGGTGATTTCACGGGTGATGCAATGCCAGTGACCATATAGTCAGCGAGACGGAATATGAACAATGTCCTGCCGCTGGAATGAAGCTCGATAAAAAATAGTGATTAAGGGGTGGCTGTATTATCAGCGTTAACGAGACTGGTGCTGTCTAGCGTGCGCTCTAAGCAGCGCCCGCTATCTCCGGTCGTAGTTCTGGTGGTAGGCGCATTAGATCGCTTGGTTCATCGAGGTCCCACAGGATGGCACCTTCCCACAAGCTTTGTTCCGCCGCCTGGAATCGTTTGCGAGTCTCGTGCATAACCCGGCTATGGCTCCAATGCATGTTAGTGAAAGGGACCGCATCGGGACGCCGTTGGCCTATCAGCACATAGCCGCCATCCTCGCTGGGTATCACCGCAGCATCGTGAGTCGCCAATGCAGTATTGGCTTGCTGCAACACGGCGGTATTCATATCCGGGCAGTCGCTGCCAATTAACAGGGCGCCACCGGGGAATTCTGCCAGTGCGTTAGCCATACGTTCACCTAGGTCAGCGCCTACCTGCAGTCGCAGGATAAGGTCATGTTCTTTGGCTAGTTGTTGCAACAATGGGTGATCGATCTGCGGCGCATAAAGATAGCGTTGCGCTGGCCAATCGATAGTCTGTTGCAGGCTATGGCGCAGCAGCTGCGTGTAAAGCTCGCAGGCACCTTTGGTGCCCAGCGCGGGAATTAAGCGGGTTTTGACCTGGCCAGGAATCGGGGCCTTGGCGAAAATCAATAGCGGGCGAGGGCGGTTGGGCATGTAAGCCTCCGTCAGGTTCTGAAAAATCCTACCAAGTTAGTACCACAGGGCCAGGCGATGGGGTGGCACGCCCAGCCAGTAGAGCATGCGCAGCCACCACATCAGGACTATGGTGCGCAGGGTGCCATGCTGTTGCCAGCGGCGGCTGGAGGTAATCAGAGCTGGCTGCAAGCAGACTGGTTTGCCATGTTGGCGCAGCCGCTTGCTTAGCTCTATGTCCTCCATAAGTGGGAGGTCTGCGTAGCCACCAAGTTCCGCAAATAGTCGCTGCTGCACAAAAATGCCCTGATCCCCGGTGCAGACTCCGGTTAAGCGCGAGCGCCAGTTCATCATCGAAGCAACCAAGCGCAGCAGAGCACCGCTTGGTTCGAGCTTTACATCGAAGCGGCCCCAGGGTTCTTGCGCATTCACCTTCAAGCTAATCAAGTGCAAGAAGCCCGCCGGCAGCTGCGTATCGGCGTGCAGAAATAGCAGGGTCTCGCCGCTGGCTACGGTGGCGCCGGCATTCATTTGCCGGGCGCGACCGGGAGGGCTGTGCAGCACTTGATCGCACAGCGGCTCAGCCAACGCTACTGTGCTATCGCTGCTGCCGCCATCGACCAGGATAATCTCCAGCTCGCCACGCAATGATTGCAGCGGCAACAGACTGGCAACTATGTGCTTAGCCTCGTTACGCGCTGGCATGATGATGCTCAGGCGCGGTGAACCAGCGTTCAGCATCAGTGCTTTAACCGCCAGCGGTGCCAGCGCTGCACCCAACCGAGCAGTTTTTCAGGTGCGTGCGCGCGCTTCCATTCACCTGCGGCGTACTTGTTGGCCTCGGACATGGTGGGGTAGCTGTGTATGGTTCCCAGTACCTTATTGAGACCCAAACCATGCTTCATGGCCAGAACGTATTCGGCTATCAGCTCGCCAGAATGGGCACCCACGATGGTGACGCCCAGGATGCGGTCTTTGCCGGGTACGGTCAGCACTTTCACATAGCCCTCAGCAGCTTCGTCAGCGATGGCGCGATCCAGATCATCAATGCCGTAGCGAGTGACTTCAACCTCGACGTCTTGCTCGCGTGCCTCTGTTTCAGAGAGACCCACGCGGGCAACTTCGGGTTCGGTAAAGGTGACGTGGGGGAGCACGCGGTAGTCGACCTTGAAGCGCTTGAAGCCACCAAACAACGCGTTGACTGCGGCGTACCAGGCTTGATGCGCGGCGGCATGGGTAAACTGGTACGGCCCGGTCACATCGCCGACTGCGTAAATGTTAGGGAAACGCGTGGCCAGATATTCGTTGGTGTCCAGCGTGCCGTTGTCGCGCAGCTTTAATTCCAGATCTTCGACGCCATAGCCTTTGGTATTGGCTTGCCTGCCAACGGCTACTAGCACCGCGTCAAAGCCAATGGAAACCAGCTCGTCTGTGTCCATTTTCTTTGCGATAACCACATGACCTTCGGCGTTCTGCTCGAAACGCTCAGCCTGGTGACTTAACCGCAAGTCCACGCCCTCGCTGCGCATGGCGAGGCTGACCAGCTCACTGGCGTCGCTATCTTCACGGGGTAGCAGGCGTTCGCCGCGCTCCATCTGAATCACTTGCGAACCCAGGCGTTGGAATGCTTGTGCCAGTTCGCAGCCAATCGGCCCACCGCCCAGCACTAGCAAGCGACGAGGCTGCTCACGCAAGCCCCATAAGGTTTCCGAGGTATATGCCGGCGCGGCGTCCAAGCCCGGGATCGGCGGCATTATTGGGCTACCACCCGCAGCGATGATGATATTGCGGGTGGTCAGAGTACGGCCTTCTACTTCAACGCTCCAAGGAGAGCTGATACGCGCTGCACCTTGAATGACATCAACGCCGAGTTCGCTGTAGCGATCAACTGAATCGTGCGGTTCGATGTCTTTGATCACCCGCTGCACGCGGTCCATCACGCGGGCGAAGTCTACGGTCGCGCTGGCGTTGGTAAAGCCAAGCGCGGCAGCGCGTTTGATTTCAGCCGCCAACCGCGCTGAGCGAATCAGCGCTTTGGAGGGCACACAGCCGGTGTTGAGACAGTCGCCGCCCATGGCGTGCTTTTCTATCAGGCTGACTTCGGCTTTAACCGCTGCGGCTATATACGCACTGACCAAACCACCGCTACCGGCGCCGATAACCACTAGATTGCGATCAAAGGATTTTGGCTTCTCCCAGCCTTTGTACACGCGGCGAGCTTTGATGTAATCGAGGATCTTACGCGCGATCAGCGGGAACAGGCCGAGCAGTACAAAGGCGCCAATCAGGCCTGGAGACAGGATGCCGCCGAGGGATTCCAGCTGGCTCAGTTCGCGGCCAGCGTTCACATAAACAAAGGTGCCCGGCAGCATGCCGAGCTGGCTTACCCACCAGAAGGTGCGCGCCTTGATGCGGGTGAGGCCCATGGCGAGGTTGATCATGAAGAACGGGAAAGCCGGTACCAATCGCAGGGCGAATAGATAGAAGGCGCCTTCTCGCTCAATGCCGTCGTTCAGAGGCTTCAGACGACGACCAAAGCGCTTCTGTACCCAGTCTTGCAACAGAAAACGGCTGATCAGCATGGCTAGCGTTGCACCCAGGCTGGATGCGAATGACACCAGCACCAAACCCCAGCCGAGCCCAAAAAGCGCTCCGCCGGCTAGCGTCATCAGCGCCGCACCGGGTAATGACAGTGCTGTCACTAGAACGTAAGCCGCAAAGAACAGCCCGCCAGCGATCAGAGGGTTGGCGACCACCTGCGCATTCAAGGCGGTTTGCTGCGCCTTGATCGCGTCCAGGCTGAAGTATTGGTTAAGGTCAAAAACAAAGAACGCGACTACTAGCGCGATGATTGCCAGCAGTACTGCCAGCTTCTTGATATTCATACGAAATGGGCCTCCAGGGCGCAAAGGGTACTGGCCAGGGTAAAGCCCCCGAGTAATGCATCCAGCGGTTGATCTGTGGTGCCGTCGGTGATTCGCGCACGGTAAGACAGGGCAGCAGGGCTGCCTGTTGGCCATTGGCGATCAAATTCGGCGAGAAAGGATGGGTGATCGTAATTAAGCGGTATGGCTTCGATATACAAAGCGCCGACCTGTGCACGATAAAGCGCCGCGAGGCTGGGTTGTGAAGCGACACGCGTGACCAGGCCGTAGCTGCCATTGTTGAAATTGGGCATGCCAGCAGCGCCGTTGTTGATGACTGCCCAGCGTTCCGTAGCCAATGCGGCAGGGGAGCAGGTGTGGCTGGTCGCGAGCACACTGATTCGGTTGTTGTCGCACCACTTGGCCAATTGCTGTTGACGCTCAGGGCGACTTAGCGTTTGACGGTCACATTGCCAGCCCGCCAGAGATTGCTCGTCACCGTGGGTGATGGCCACGCGTTGCCCAGCGATTTCAACCACAGCGGTTGCTGCCCGCTGCGCCAAAGAATCAGCCATGCCGGGTAACTGATCTACACAAGCGCTTAGCTGTTCATGGATGGCGTTTGACCAGTCCACTATTTGCTCGGGTACGTCTGACGGGTAGGCGCAGCCGCAACCGTTGTCCGAATGCTCCCTGCGCCCTAGCTCTGTCTCGACGTTACCGCGCAGTAGAGTATGCGGTGCAATCTGCTCTTCGATGCGCTTGAACAGATCTGGCTCACAATCAAACCAATGAGCGTCGCCGTTGAACACCACTCTTGCCTCGGGTTCGCGCTGTAGCCGTTTGGTCAGTGCCGTGAGTGCTTGCTCGTTGCCGTAGAGCCCACCCACCACGTAAAGAGAGTCGCAGGCGAACAGAGCCTCGGCGGAAAAGTTATCGGTCGGCAGCTGATAGTCCAGCGGACAACTACGTCCAGGCGTCATGCCGTTCTCCTCATGCCACAAAGTAGGTAGGCCGCGGTGCACAGAATGAGGCCATACAAGTTAACACCGAGCAGCAGCGCGTAGCGGCCATCGCCAATGGCCCAGCTGGCGGGAATCCAGTTTAGGATCAATGCGACGCCTAGCAGCAGGCCGCACCAAAAGCTCAGGTGAAAGCCCAGCCGGGTAGGACGCACAACACCGTGCAGGATAAACACCGGGGCCAAGCCAATCACCATGGTGCCGCTGATGGTCGTGGCCTTTAGAATGTCGGTTCCCGCTAGCATGGGTAAGTTGCCAAATACGGCAAACAGCACCATGGCGAGCATGCCTACAGCTATCGCCTTTTGCCCTAGGTTGCGCCCGGCGAGCGCTGGTAATTCACGTCCGGTGAGGCGCGCTAGACTTGAGAAAGCGGAATCCAGCGTTGAGCCAGCGGCGGAAATCATCACCAAGGTCATCACGATGAGCGCGCCAATACCCATGGTCTTGGCCAGCTCTGCGGGAACGTTGCCGCTGGCCTCGATGCCGCTGAGGCTGGCATGTACGCCGATTAAACTGAACGCCAATATCGCGAAAAACCCCAGTACTCCGGCTAGCGTAAAGGCGCGCAACATGGTTTTTTCTTCGGTGATAAATCCGCGATCAGTTAGTACCGGATCATGGAATGGGTAGCTGAACAGCTGTAAACACGCGACCAGAAAGAGGTCTACCCCGGCATTCATCGCCCAGCTGCTGGTGCTGCTTAACTCGCTCACCGAGTGGTTAGGTAATACCAGGCCCAGCACCCACACCAATGCGACGACGAAAATTGCTGCTTGAGCTGCGTCAGTCAGAATTGAGCTGCGCAAACCGCCGCGTAGGCTGTAGGCCAGTGTCACTGCAGTGAACAGCAACGCAGCGAGAATGAAAGGTGTGCTACCACTTTCGCCGTAGTAGCCGCCAACCACCGCAGTGTTGCTCCAAATTTCATTGAACAGACGAATAAGAATGGCGGCAGAAAACGCGAGGGCGGCGCCGCGACCGTAGTTGCTGGTCAAAAAGCTAACCATGCTGGTGGCGCCGAATTGACGACGCAAACGGTAGATCACATAGCCACAAAGCGGAATCGACAGCCAGTAAGTGGCGTAAGCCAAGCCGCCAACCAAACCAAACTCGGCGCCAAGATTGGCGGCATTGGTGACGGATTTGGCGAAAATCCAGCTGATGAAAATACTGATGGTGAGTAGCAATGGCGAGGCTGGGCGGCCAGCGTTATCTTCACCGTTAAAAAAGCCGCCAAGAGTAACGCTACGGGGCGACAGCGCGAACATGATTGCGCCGTAGGCGAGCAGAAAGCCCCAGAAAAAAATGCCGGTCATACTACTGATGGCCATGCAATGATACCTGTCAGTGGATTGATGTGAGTTAGAAGTTCAACTCGTTTTAGCTGATCACGCCGCCACAGCTAGAGCCTTGGCCAGCGGTGCAGGCAAAGCAATGGTCGCGAGTGGCGATGGGGTTGTCTTGCAGTGTTTGGTCGGCCAGTTGGTTCAGGTGTGGGCGATCACTGGCGATGAGGGGCAGCGGCAGTTCTAGCATCTGATTGAAGTCGCAATCGTATAAATAACCGCGCCAATCGACACTGATGGTATTGCGGCACATTAGTCCAGGCAGGTTGTCGGCACTGAAATTGTCGCGCAGCAATTGCATGTAATCGTTGAATTGGCCTCGACTTGCCAAGGTGCTGCCAAAGCGCGCGATGGGCTGATTAGTGATAGTGAATAGCTGACTGAACGCGATGCCAAAATCTTCACTCAGATGCTCTTTGTATTCGCTCTGGAGCGCAGCTTGGGGCGGTGGCAGGCTCGGGCCCTGTGGGTTGTACACCAGATTCAATTCAAGGCCACTTCCGGCTACGCCGTAACCCAGGCGGTTGAGCTGCAACAAGCCCTGAATGCTGCGCTCAAACACACCATCGCCGCGTTGCTTGTCTACATTGTCGCGCGAGTAGCAAGGTAGTGAGGCAGATATCTGAACGTGATTAGCAGCCAAAAACTCAGCCAGGTCTTCATAACCCGGCTCGGAAAGGATGGTGAGATTGCAGCGGTCAATAACTTCAATACCCTCGGCCCGTGCATGGCGCACTATGTCGCGAAAGCGCGGGTGCATCTCGGGTGCGCCGCCAGTCAAATCCAGTGTTTTTACCGAATGCGCGTCTAATACCCTATATAAGTCCTCGATTACCTCATCACTCATGGCTTCTGTGCGGGTAGGGCCTGCATTGACGTGGCAATGCAGGCAGCGCTGATTGCACTCGTAGGTCAGGTTGACCTGTAAGGTGTCCAACGCCCGACGTTTGATAGGCGGGAAATCGAGACGGTTCAACAGGGGCAGGGTATCCAGCACAGAGTGGTCCTCGTAATTAGCTATATAAAGAGTAGAGCATTGGCCGCCTCCTTTGTTACAAATTACCTGCGATGTTTTGCTTTGCGGCACCATTTCTTAAGGGTCTTGTCACAAGACGTGTCATCAAGGCGGTCAGGAGCTAGTCTTGTGACGTTTGGTTTTTCAGTCAGGTAAGGGGAGGTATTGGGATGAATCGGTTTTTGGTGGCTGCCAGCGCGTTACTTTTATCGGGTGCGGTACTGGCGCAGGATACGGCGGTTTCGCCGCCGCAAGTTACGCAAGAGCAGCAGGAGGCATTACGCGATGCAACATCCGGCAGCGTGCGTAATATCAAAAATGTTATGCGCGATGCCTATCGCAACCCCGAACATACCTTGGCTTTTTTCGGTGTAACGCCGGAGCAAACGGTCATCGAAGTCTGGCCCGGCGGCGGCTGGTACACCGAAATCTTAGCGCCTTTGCTGCACGATGACGGCAAGTTGATTGCTGCGCATTTTGATCCTGAGTCGGATGTGGCTTTTTTCCGTCGCTCGCGTTCCGAATTTGAAGCCAAATTAGCTGACGATCCTGAACTTTACGGCAAGGTAGAGCTGGCCACGCTGAACTACGACCCAGAGCTACCCATCACTGAACCTGGCACTGCGGACCGCGTACTGACTTTCCGCAATGTACACAACTGGTTATCCGCTGGTGAAGATCAGGCCGGGCAAATGTTTGGCAAGTTCTATGCGGCGCTGAAACCGGGTGGCATGTTGGGGGTCGTGGAGCATCGCGCACGTGCCGGTACCAGCATGGAGCAGATGATCAAAACAGGCTATGTGACCGAGACCAAGGTACGGGAACTGGCCGAAGCCGCAGGGTTTGAACTGGTGTCGGTGAGCCCGGTTAATCAGAACGTGCAGGATTCAACGGATCACCCGGAAGGCGTCTGGACGTTGCCGCCAACGCTGCGTTTGGGCGACAAGGATCGGGCGCGGTACCTTGCCATTGGTGAAAGTGATCGCATGACGTTGTTGTTCATTAAACCTGAATAAGGCGTGACAACCCTTCGAGTTGTTTAGCTGGAAGGGTTGGCTTTTTTGCTGAGCTGGCGACGGTAAGCCGTTGGGCTCATATCGGTCCAGCGGCGGAAAGCGCGGGTAAAACTGCTCGGGTCTAAAAAGCCCAGTTCATAAGCAATGCTGGTTAACGACAACTGACCATCAGCAATCATACGCAGTGCCGCTTCACGGCGAACCTCATCGGCTAACTGCTCGTAAGACGTTCCTTCCTGACTCAATTTACGGCGCAGGTGTCGTTGGCTGATATTCATTGGCCCGGCAACCCGCTCGGCGCTGATGTCACCAGACCCCAAGAGTAAATGGATTCGACGCTTCACCTGCTCGGACAGGGCGCTGCTGGGTAAAGTGGCCAGCATGTGTTGCAGGATTTCAGTCAGTTTGGGCAAGAGGACGCTAGATGCGGTAGCTAGGGGCTTGTCCAGCAACTGGCGTTTGAGCGACAACGAGTAAGAGTCTGCAAAGCTGATCAGTTGATTTTTCAGCAAGAGGCGGCAACTGCTCTCGTGCGCATGATGATGGTCAGCCAGCTGAATGCCGTAAAGCAGCCCATCTGCGTCAAGGTCTATGCGGGTGAAGTAACGTGCCAAGTAGCCAACAATAGAAGCCAGGTGCTGCGGGTGAGTATGGCCTATTGGTTTGAGCTCCAGGTGCACCGATTCTTCTCGCATTTCTACTTTCAAAGTCAGCTGGGTGCTGACGATCGGAAAGTATCTCGTGAGGATATTCAGCGCATCCTCTATCGTCGGTGAGGCTGAAGCAGCTAGAGCGAGCATATTGAATGCGGTAGGGCTGAAGACTCGGTGCATGCGCAAGCCGAGCAAAGGATCATCGGCTATACGCGTTGCTTCGCTCCAAACCAGAGAGCAAAACTGCTGATCAATAAAGCCTTCGGATTCAAACTGGTCGCTGAACAGGCAAGCGGCTGCGCTGGAGTTGCGCAATGAGAGGTCATACTGCCTGAGTGTCTGCTCTACGGCCGTAGCCCAGAATGCACTTTCACGTACACGTATAAAGGAGCGTGAACTCGACTGTTCGAACATCATCCCCAGCCTGTTTTACTTTGTAGGTGACAAAAACGGTGTTTGTCTTGTTGGCGGATTATAACGATAAAAAATACGTGGAAAAGCCTGAAATTTAGTTTCGCAGAGCAGAATATTGTTACCAGCAATGTTGGATTCTTCTGAAGCCCTTGGCAGCCGCTAGGTGTACCCTTTTAATGGGAAGCTCAAAGCTTATTAAGAATGCATTAAAAAAAGTAAATGAGCTCAGGTTTGACTAGCGGTTGCTCAGCCCAGAGGCGTTGGCGTGTGATTTTGGTTGGGTTATAAACCAGCTTTGCTGAGTGGGTTTTCGCCTTCTTGGGTGCCGTTAGCAATACTGAATAATGCTAATTCATTGCGTGAATGTCCTTTTGAGACAAATATATTGGCCGACTTGGGCAGGTTATTTGTACTGGCCTCATGACAGACTGCGTTCGTCCTGAACGTGTCCCTCGATACACAGGTTCATGTCACCCAAACGGAGCAGCACAATGACAAAAAAAATGCATGCTTGGTCCTTAGCCGCATTGCCTTTGGCAATCGGAATGGCCAGCTTTTCTGGATCTGCTAACGCAGTCAATTTCAATCTCGGTGAAGTGCAGGGTCAATTCGACTCACAGCTTTCCATCGGTGCCAGCATGTCTACGCAAGGCGCGGACAAGCGCTTTATCTCCGTTAATAACGGTGGTGAGGCAGCAGCTCGAACCTCTGACGATGGTCGTCAGAACTACGAGGCTGGTGACGTATTCTCCAAAATTTTCCGCGGTGTGCATGATCTGGAATTGCGTTATGGCGACTCCGGTGCTTTCGTGCGCGGTAAGTACTGGTACGATTTTGAAACCAAAGACGGTGATCAGCGTTTCTATAATATCGACGACTCTGGCCGTGATCCGCTGCAGAAAGCTTCAGGCGTAGCGCTGTTAGACGCGTTCGTATATCACAACTATTTTATTGGCAACAATCCAGGCAACGTACGTTTGGGCCGTCAGGTTGTGAGCTGGGGTGAGTCGACTTTCATCCAGAACTCGATCAACTCGATCAACCCAATTGACGTTGCTGCATTGCGCCGTCCGGGTGCAGAAATCAAAGAGGGTCTGCTGCCGGTTGAAATGCTTTACATGTCTCAGGGGTTGACGGACAACCTGAGCATGGAAGCCTTTTACCAGCTGAAGTGGGCGCCTACCGTGCTGGATAACTGCGGTACTTTCTTTGGGTCTGATACTTTGGCCAAAGGTTGTACTGATCGACTGGTGTTCACTGGTCAGGATTTTCCGCAAGGCGAGCAACCTAACTTCACAACCATCGTTCGTAGCGAAAAAGACCGCGACGCCAGTGATGATGGTCAGTTCGGTGTTGCGCTCCGCTATTTTGCACCTGAGCTGAATGATTCAGAATTTGGCTTCTATGCCATGAATTATCACAGTCGTACGCCGATTTACTCGAACAAGGCTGGGAAGTTGGTTGCTGGTGGTGGTGCTCCTACAGCCGGTATCGACGGCTTACTGGGTGGTGCTGGTTACTTCTTTGAATATCCAGAAGATATTCGTCTGTACGGTATGAGCTTCCAGACCAGTGTTGCTGGCGCCTCTATTGGCGGTGAAGTCAGTTACCGTCCAAACATGCCATTGCAGATAAACACCGGTGATATGAGCCGTACTGCTTTGCAGCTAGGCGCTGACAACACTCACCGTGATTACACAAATGTCGCTGCTGGTACTTACATCCCGGGCTATGAACGCAAAGAATTCTGGCAGGCGCAGGTTACTGCTATCCAGTTCTTTGATCGAGTTATGGGTGCAAGCCGCCTCTCGCTGGTTGGCGAAGCGGGCGTAAACTACATCGGTGGTTTGGGTGATACAAAGTTTGGCCGCGACTCTCTGTTCGGTCAAAGCCCATACGATGGTGATGAAGGTTCGGCCGCAGCAGGCGTTGTCGCTGGTAACTGTGCCTCGCAAGCTTCTTCACCGAATGGCAATAGCTGGTGTGAAGACGATGGCTTCTACACCGACTGGTCCTACGGCTACCGTCTGCGCGCTTCCTTGGATTACAGCAACGTTATTGCCGGTATCAACCTGAGCCCGAACTTGGCTTGGACTCACGATATCGAAGGCTACGGGCCGAATTTTACCGAAGATGCTAAGTCTATCAGCGTGGGCGTAAATGCTGATTACGGCAACAAGTATGGCGCTAGCCTGAGCTACACGGATTTCTTCGATGGTAAGTACAACACCAGCGTTGACCGTGACTTTCTGGCCGCTAGCTTCAGCGTAAGCTTCTAAGAACGACCACAGGAGAAAGAATAATATGCGTATGCAAAAAACTCTATTGGGTGCAGGCGGCTTGGCACTGAGCCTGCTGGCATCTGGTGTCATGGCGCAAAGCCTGACCCAGTCCGAGATTGATTCGTTGGGCACTACTTTGACGCCGATCGGCGCAGAGAAAGCGGGTAATGCGGCAGGCACTATCCCTGAGTGGACTGGCGGTTTGGGTACTGACGCCGGGAAAGAGTTGGATAACAACTTCCTGGAAGACCCATTCAAAGGCGAGCAGCCAGAGTTTGTGATCACCGCTCAGAATTATCAGCAATACAAGGACAACCTGACTCCTGGCCAGGTCGCCCTGTTTGAGCGTTATCCAGAAACTTTCAAGATGCCGGTTTACAAATCCCAGCGTACCGTTGGTTACCCGCAGGCTGTGTATGACCAGGTCAAGCAGACTGCTGGTCAAGCCAAGCTGGTTAATGGTGGCGATGGTATTTCCAACTTCGCACATGGCACTTTCGCGTTTCCGGTACCCAAGTCTGGTGCTGAGATTGTTTGGAACCACAACACCCGCTATCGCGTGAACATCAAGCGTTGGTATATGCAGGCCATGCCGCAAACCAATGGTTCTTACACGCTGATCAAGCTGGAAGAAGAGGCGGGTTATCCGCAGCTGATGGATGACATCGATGCATCCACCATGCCTAACACTCTGTTGTTCTTCAAGCAGCGTGTAAATGCGCCGTCGCGACTGGCTGGTAATGTTCTGCTGGTACACGACACCCTGGATCAGTTGAAAGAGCCGCGCATGGCGTGGGTTTACAACGCAGGTCAGCGTCGTGTGCGCCGTGCTCCTCAGGTTGCCTATGACGGTCCAGGCACCGCGTCGGACGGCATGCGTACTTCCGACAACTTCGCCATGTATAACGGTGCTCCTGACCGTTACAACTGGAAGTTGGTTGGTAAGAAGGAAATCTACGTTCCTTACAATAGCGGCAAACTGACAGATCCTAGCGTCAAGTATGAGGACGTACTTCAGGCCGGCCACATCAACCCTGATTACACCCGGTTCGAGTTGCACCGTGTGTGGGAAGTGCAGGGCAACGTCAAAGAAGGCCAGCGCCATATTTACGCACAGCGCAACTTCTTTATGGACGAAGACTCCTGGATGATCACCCTGGCTGACCACTACGATGGTCGTGGCACTCTCTGGCGCGTAGGCGAAGGCCACATGGGCTTCAACTATAAAGAGAAGATTCCTGGCTACACCATTGAAACGCTGTACGACTTGTTGGCTGGTCGCTACATCGCACTGGGTATGTATTCTGAAGAGGATTCAGCCCCACAGTACGACTTCAAGCCGAACTACAATCAGTTCACTCCAGCGGCCCTGCGTTCTTCAGGTATCCGTTAAGGTGTAGTTTTTTGGTTGTAAGAGAAGGGAGCCGAAAGGCTCCCTTTTTTATTGTGCTGCTGAGCGATCAGCTCGTGTGATCAGTAACCCGTTGCAGTACGTGTACGGGGTCAATGAGTAGAGGATATAAAGAGTACGTAACCAATGAGGGCGCCTTGGCGCCCTCATTGGTTTATGTAGTCGCTATCAGGAAGGCACAGCGGCTTGGTTGTATTGGCTGCGATAATTGGTTGGGCTCATGCCGACCCACCGGCGAAAGGCGCGGGTAAAGCTGCTTGGGTCGAGAAAGCCAAGCTCGAAGGCAATACGGCCCAGATTCAGTTTTCCTTCTTTTATAAGGCGCACGGCTAGCTCCATGCGCACCTCATCCAACAGCTTCTCATAGGTGGTTTGAGTCTCGCTGAGTTTGCGACGTAAGTGACGTGGGCTCATGTTGAAAGGGGTCGAGACCAACTCTTCTGATACGGTGCGTTCAGAAACCAGCACACGGATGCGCTGTTTTACCTGTTCAGCAAAGTCCACATTGGGCAGATCGCTGAGCATGTCTTCCAGGGAGCTATCGAGACGCTTGCGTAAGAAGGCATCGGCGCTCGGCAGGCAAGAGCTTAAAAAACGACGATTGATTCGTACGGATTGGCGTTTTGCACCCAAACGCACTCGGCCGCCCAAAATGCTTTCACACAAAGACCTACTTTTATCATGTTCGCTAGTGAGGCGGGTTTCTAGCATCAGCGAGGCTCGACCGATACCCAGGGCTTCCCAAATACGGTTGCACTGGCTCATCAAGGCTTCCATGTGCATAGGGTGCGGTGCGCCCTTGGGTTGGAAGTAAAGCGTTAGATACTGGTCGTCTTCCACTGAATACAGCTGCACCTGGGTGCTAAGCACCGGCATAAAACGGATAATGCGTTGAATCGCGTCGCCCAACGTTTCGCTAGAGGCAGCAGCAAGGCAAAGCAGAGAAAGCGTATTGCAATTATGTTGTTGCCCCATGCGCAGACCGAAACACTCGTCTTGCGACAGGCGAGCGGCGGTGTGCCAAAGGCGGTTCATATCGGTTTGAGTTATGTGGGTAAGGCTCAGGTCGGCCTGCTTGCAGTGGGGCCGCAAGTCTGCGGGAAGATCCTTGATGCCCTTATCGTACTCCTCAAGGCACTGCACAATGCCTTGAGCCCAGAGAGCACGTTCGTGAACGCGCTCCGACGGTAACGGATGGAGTTCGGGATTCATAACAGGAGACGTCTCAATTTTATTATTGTGATTGGATACATCTAAAATCCTGCCTTAACCATAAAGGAACGCAGGTGATTGTGCAAAAAATTGCAACGGATAATTGCACGCCTAAACCAGAGGGTATTCACTGCATGAATGTCCTAACCGGCCAAAAAACTCGTCCTAATCGGCCAATTCGTTTTTTAATCTCGTGACAGACTTGCTCTCGGTGCTAGAGGCCTCCAAGTCGTCTGGCGCCCATGATTCATTCTAACGGAGCAGCACAATGACAAAAAAAATGCATGCTTGGTCGCTCGCCGCGTTGCCTCTGGCAATCGGGCTGGCCAGTTTCTCTGGGTCCGCGAGTGCTATTAACTTCTCGCTGGGTGAGGTCGAAGGGCAGTTCGACTCGCAGCTGTCTGTGGGCGCCAGCTGGGCTACGGAAGACGCCGATAAGCGGTTTATCCATAACACCACTTCTTTGAATGGTGAGCCCCAGGGTGGCAAAGCTGTCGCGCGTACCTCTGACGATGGTCGTTTGAACTACGAGAAAGGCGACGCCTTTTCCAAAATCTTTCGCGGCGTGCATGATCTTGAGCTGCGCTATGGCGATTCGGGTGCTTTCCTTCGTGGTAAGTACTGGTACGACTTTGAAACCAAAGACGGCAGCCAGCGTTTCTATGATATTAACGATGATGGGCGTAATCCCCTAGTACAGTCTTCTGGCGTAGCTTTGCTGGATGCTTTCGTTTATCACAACTATTTCATTGGCAACAATCCAGGCAACATTCGTCTGGGTCGCCAAGTTGTGAGCTGGGGTGAATCTACCTTTATCCAGAACTCGATTAACTCCATCAACCCGATTGACGTGGCTGCTTTGCGCCGTCCGGGTGCCGAGTTGAAAGAAGGCTTGCTTCCAGTTGAGATGCTTTACCTGTCTCAGGGCCTGACTGAAAACTTGAGCATGGAAGCTTTTTATCAGCTTAAGTGGGCGCCGTACGCACTGGATAACTGCGGTACTTTCTTTGGTGCTGATACTTTGGCTGAAGGCTGTACTGATCGCCTTGTAGTTGGTGGCATGGATATGCCCCAGGGCGAGCAACCGGCAGGTACTTATATTGTTCGTGCTCGTCACAACAAAGAAGCCAGTGATGACGGCCAGTTTGGTGTGGCGTTCCGCTATTTTGCACCTGAGTTGAATGACTCTGAATTTGGCTTCTACGCTATGAACTACCATAGCCGAGCGCCTATATATTCGAGTGTCTCTGGTAATGGCCTTATTACTGGTGGGGCATCAGGAAACGTTCCAGGGATTGATGGGACTATGGGCCCGGCTGGCTATTTCTTTGAATATCCAGAAGACATCCGTCTGTATGGTGTTAGCTTCCAGACCAGCCTGTCCGGTGTATCTCTAGGTGGTGAAGTAAGCTATCGCCCCAATATGCCACTGCAGATCAATACTGGTGACATGAGTCGTACCGCGCTGGTAAACGGTCTTCTTGGACAAGATAACACTCACCGCGGTATCGCTGGCTTAGCTCCAGGAACCTACATCCAAGGCTATGAGCGCAAAGAGTTCTATCAGGCTCAGGTAACTGCAATCAAGTTTATTGACCGCATTTTGGGTGCCAGCCGTTTGGCTCTGGTGGGTGAAGCGGGTGTGAACTATATCGGCGGCATCAGCGATAAAGCTGGCGATACTATGTACGGTCGTGACTCTCTGTTCGGTCAAAGCCCTAATGCTGCTGGCGTTTGTTCGTCTCAGACGGGTAATGCTGCTTCTGAAGGTTACCAAGATAGCTGGTGTGAAACCGATGGTTTTTACACGGATTGGTCCTACGGCTACCGCATCCGTGGATCACTTGACTACAGCAACGTGTTTGCTGGTATTAACTTGAAACCAAACATGGCCTGGTCTCATGACGTTGGCGGTTATGGCCCTAACTTCACCGAAGATGCCAAGTCTATAAGCGTGGGCCTGGATGCTGACTACGCGAACCGCTACAGCGCCGGTGTGAGCTACACCAGCTTCTTTGATGGCAAGTACAACACAGCCGTTGATCGTGACTACGCGTCCCTGACCTTCAGCGTAAGCTTCTAAGACCGGGCTATTAAGGAGAAATAATAATATGCGTATACAAAAAACTCTGTTGGGCGCTGGCGGTTTGGCACTGAGCCTCTTGGCTTCAAGTGTCATGGCGCAGAGCCTGACCCAAGCCCAGATTGATCAGTTGGGTAATTCTCTGACGCCGATCGGCGCAGAGAAGGCCGGTAACGCGGCCGGCACTATCCCTGAATGGACGGGTGGTCTGCCTACTGATGCCGGTAAGGCGTTGGCAGACAACTTTTACGAAGACCCCTTCAAAGGCCAGCAGCCTGAGATGGTGATCACTGCGCAAAACTATCAGCAGCATAAGGAAAACCTGACTCCTGGTCAGGTTGCTATGTTCGAGCGTTATCCTGAAACCTTCAAAATGCCTGTCTACAAGACTGAGCGTACGGTTGGTTACCCACAGTCTGTTTATGACCAGGTCAAGAAAACCGCTGGTCAAGCTCAGCTGGTTAATGGGGGCGACGGTATCTCTAACTTCTCCCACGGTACCTTTGCTTTCCCGATCCCACAGTCGGGCGTTGAAGTTATCTGGAACCACAGCACTCGCTATCGCCTGAATGCTACACGTAAGTATATGCAGGCGATGCCGCAGACTAACGGTTCATTCACGCTTATCAAGCTTGAGGAGGAAGTGGGTTATCCGAATTTGATGGATGATGTTGACGCATCCACAATGCCGAATACTTTGTTGTTCTTTAAGCAGCGCGTGAACGCTCCTGCACGTCTGGCGGGTAACGTACTACTGGTGCACGATACACTGGATCAGTTGAAAGAGCCGCGTATGGCTTGGGTCTATAACGCCGGTCAGCGTCGTGTTCGTCGCGCGCCTCAGGTTGCTTATGACGGCCCAGGTACGGCGTCAGATGGCATGCGTACTTCTGATAACTTCGCTATGTATAACGGCGCACCTGACCGTTATAACTGGAAGTTGATCGGCAAGAAGGAAATTTATGTTCCTTACAACGCAGGCAAGCTATCTGACCGTGGCCTCAAGTATGCAGACGTGCTTCAAGCTGGACACGTCAATCCCGAACACACTCGTTTCGAGTTGCACCGCGTGTGGGAAGTTCAGGGTAACGTTAAAGAAGGTCAACGTCATATTTACGCCCAGCGTAATTTCTTCGTAGACGAAGACTCTTGGATGATTAACTTGGCGGACCATTATGATGGTCGTGGCACTCTTTGGCGTGTAGGCGAAGGCCATATCGCCTTCAATTATGCCAATAAGATCCCAGGTTATAACCTCGAGACTCTGTATGATTTGTTGGCGGGTCGTTACATCGCATTAGGCATGTACACAGAAGAGTCTTCTGCGCCTAATTTCGATTACGAGCCTAGCTACAATCAGTTCACACCGGCTGCCCTGCGCTCTTCAGGTATCCGTTAAGCTCTGATGCTGCTTTAGAAAAAACGTTTGGGTTTTTAAGGGGTATCTTCGGATACCCCTTTTTTTGTGCGTATTTTGACCTCCGCGCGGCTTTCGCCCGGCGTGTGACTACACATCTGTTAGACTGTCGGAATTGTTGATACCGACCTTTTCAGAGTGACTCCCTTGTCTAGCCAAACCATGTTCAGCCAACTCAATCTCCACGAACGCTTACTCAAAGCGCTTGAAGAGCTGTCTTTCGACCAGCCTACCGAGGTGCAGGTCGCTACTATTCCTGCGTCCATTGCCGGCAAGGACCTGTACGTTATCGCTCAAACGGGCAGTGGGAAAACCGCGGCCTTCGTACTGCCGCTGTTGCAGCGGTTGCTGGACGATGAGTCGAAGCCAATCTCCCCGCGTGGTTTTATTCTGGTGCCAACCCGCGAGCTGGCCCGCCAGGTAGTCAAGGATATCGCCACGCTAGCGCAGTTTACCTTTCTCAAGGCCGAGCTGGTTACGGGTGGTGAAGACTTTAAGGTGCAAGCCGCGCGTCTGCGTAAAAACCCGGATATCGTGGTTGCTACGCCGGGGCGGGCGCTAGAGCAGCTGGCTGCTGCCAACCTGGATTTGAGCTGTGTGCAGACGCTGGTGCTGGATGAGGCGGATCGCATGCTCGACATGGGTTTTAGCGAAGACGTTACCACGCTGGCCAACGCCTGCCCTGAAACACGGCAAACGGCGCTGTATTCCGCGACAAAAGGTAATCGTGGCTTACAGCGGATGATTGATTCGGTTTTGCGCGAGCCCGAGATTTTGGAGCTGACCAGTGTGCGTGATGACACGCCGGCGATCAGCCAACAGGTGATACCGGCAGACCACAATACGCACAAAGAAGCGATGCTTAAGTGGCTGCTGGTTAACGAAGGTGAAGGTAAAACCATTGTTTTCACCAACACCCGCGTAGCCGCAGACCGCCTTAACGGCGTGTTGCGCGCGATGGATTTGCGCGTTTACGTTTTGCATGGCGAGAAGGATCAGAAGGAGCGCAATCTAGCCGTAGAGCGCTTCAAGCAAGGTAGTAGCGGGATACTCGTGGCTACCGATGTGGCGGCCCGTGGTTTGGATATTCTTGAGTTGGATCGGGTTATCAACTTTGATATGCCACGCAGCGGTGACGATTACCTGCATCGGGTTGGGCGTACTGGGCGTGCAGGTGCTAGTGGCTTGGCCATCTCGCTGATCAATCCACATGAGTGGAATTTGATGTCGAGCATTGAGCGCTACTTGCGACGTCAGTTTGAGCGACGCATCCTCAAAGAGGTGCCAGGTAGCTTCAAGGGTCCAAAAAACGTCAAATCTTCGGGCAAGCCGGTTGGCAGCAAGAAGAAAAAGGATGATAAGAAAAAGCCTTCCGCCAAGTCAAAGAAGCCCAAGGCGGGCAAGCGTCCTTCCAGACCGCCGCAAGGGAAGGTAATAACCAGCTCGGATGGCATGGCGCCACCGAAACGCAAGTAACGCGCCAATCAGCGTTTGGGCTAGCGCTGTATTTCGATGGCGCACGGAGCGATGGGGCTCTGTAAAGTCGAGATGCAGAATGGCCTAAAGGGTTAAGGCGGTTGCCAAGACTCTGTTTGATCGGCTACATTCCCAAGCAGTCCAACGGAGATTTTTATGTTGTCTTTGTCTAGCAACAGCATTGCTACTGCCCTCAGCGCCTCTCGCGCTGCGGCGGCGCGTGCGTTGTTAGTAGTGACTACAGAATCCTTCTATTTTGGGTATTGGTTTAGCCATAGGCGCGCCTGATACCCCACAGGCGCCCTGAATCAAAGGGTCGCCACCAGAGAATACACAAAACCCCGGTCGGCTTCCCGACTGGGGTTTTTTATTGGGCTTTATTTGGATTTTTACGAGGATTTACACATGAATGATTACCGTAGCTTTAATCGATTTCCGTACTCCTATTGGCAGTTCAGCAGCGCGGCTGTGAGTCACCACCGATCCCTTCATCGAACACCCAGATAGCGTCGCAGCGGCTTGGCCGCGCGATTAAGGAATACACCATATGAATGCCACTGTTTCTGCTCTTTCCGCTCGTGAAATGCATACTGCCAAACGCAGCGCTCAAGCATTGCCAACGCCTTTTCAGTTGCGCGCCAGGTTACCGCTAGGGGTTGGCTCAGCCGCTACCGTCGAGCGCGGCCGAAACGCTATTCGCGCCATTATGCGTGGCGAAGACTCCAGGCTGCTGGTGATTGCCGGCCCTTGTTCATTGCATGATCCTATCGCGGCGCTGGAGTACGCACAGCGTTTGGCTGCGCTGGCACCTCAAGTCAGTGATCAGCTGCTTTTGGTAATGCGTGCCTACGTGGAAAAACCGCGCACCACGGTAGGCTGGAAGGGGCTGCTATACGATCCACAGTTGGACGACAGTGGCGACATGGCTGAGGGCTTAGCGCTATCGCGGCAGCTGATGCTGAGCATCACCGAGCTAGGGCTGCCGGTTGCGACTGAATTGCTCCAGCCGCTAGCGGCAGGCTATCTGGACGACTTGCTGAGTTGGGCCGCGATTGGCGCACGCACCAGCGAATCGCAGATTCATCGGGAAGTGGTTAGTGGTCTTGATCTGCCAGTCGGCTTCAAAAATGGTACCGACGGCAGCCTCGCCATCGCTTGCGATGCCATGCGTTCGGCAGCGCACGCGCATCAACACTTTGGGATGGATGAGCAGGGGCGCCCGGCGTTGATACAGACCCAGGGTAACGCCGATACGCATTTGGTTCTGCGTGGTGGTCATGCCGGGCCAAACTATCAGCCAGACGCGGTACAGGCGGCCTGTGCTGCGCTGCGAGGCCAGGGTATTTCAACTGGTCTGATGATTGACTGCAGTCACGCCAATAGCGGCAAGGACCCTCTGCGTCAGCCAGAGGTGCTGGCATCGGTTGTTGCGCAGCGGCTGGCTGGGCAGAGCAATATTCGGGGCGTAATGCTTGAGAGCCATTTGTTCGGTGGCTGCCAACCGCTGTCGCCTGATCTGCAGTATGGCGTGTCTATTACCGATGCTTGTCTTGGCTGGAGTGCTACCGAGCAGGTGTTGTTGAGTGCCGCAGAACGTTTGCGATAGAGGCCTTTGCTGCTGCTCATGCAGTTTGAAGAATGGTTTTAATCTGCATGAGCGGAACTAAGGCTTAAATTGCGGTGGTAGCTTTGCGCCCAACCACAAAGACTAACAGCGCAAGAAGTGAAAAAACCGCCAGCACCAGACCCATAGCCGCGGCTGCGGGCAAGGGCAGGGTGGTGGTCGCCCAAGTGCCGAATGCGGCGCAGCTCATCTGTAGAAAGCCAAGCAACGCCGATGCAACGCCCGCTTGATGACCAAAGGGTTGCAAAGTGAGTGCCGTGCCTAGCGGATTGACTGTGCCCATACCTGCCAGAAACACCGTGAGCGTCAGGGTAAAGATGGCCAAGTTGTGTTGATCCTGCACTAGATAAACCGAGGTGCCACCGAGCAACGCCAACAGAATGCCGCAGGTGGCGACGCGGGCGGCTCCCCAACGATGGGCAAAACGCGGTGCCAGCAAGCCAGAAGCGAACACCACCACAACGGTGCCGGCGAATAGTAAGCCAAGTTCAAAAGAACTCAGCCCCATATCGACCATCAGAACAGCAGGTGCCGCGCCAAAAAACGCGTACAGTCCGCCAACGATCAAGCTGACGGCAATGGCTGGTCGAAAGAATCGAGCGTCGCTCATCAGTTTGGCGTACTGCACGATAATGGCTGAAGCCGAGACCGACTGCCGCCGCTCGCCTACGTGTGTTTCGCCGATGGTTCTGGCATAACCAAGAGCAACCAGTATGCCTACCAGCGCGACTAGACCAAAGGTTGCTCGCCAGCCCAGGAAGGTGTCGGACGCGCTGCCCAAGAGAGGGGAGAAGCCCGGTGCGGCGGCCATAGCGACCATGATTAGCGCCAAAATACGTGCCAATGCTTCGCCTTCAAACAGGTCGCGAGCGATGGCCCGAGACAGCACCGAAGCCGCGCATACGCCGAGCGCCTGCACGACGCGGCCGGCCAGTAGGGTATGTAGACTGCTGGCGTAGGCACAGAGCAGGCTACCCAGCGAGAAAATCAACAAGCCACCGATGACCAGCCACTTGCGGCCGTAGCGGTCAGATAATGGTCCGATCAGTAACTGGCCAACAGCAAAGGCGACAAAGAAATAGGATAGTGTCAGCCCCATTTCCCGCGATGATATCCCCAGTTCAGCACCCATTGAAGGGAACGACGGGAGGATGATATTGGTCGCTAACGTACCTAACGCAGCCAAGCTCGCCAGTAGCACCAATACCTGAGTTCCGCTGCGTCGAGAGACCTGAGAACTGAGGTCAGTTGTTATTTCGTGTTGCGTCTGCAGGCTCATACCGCTTCGCTTCCCGTGGCATGCCGGATCAAGTGGTCCACGCTGCGGCTGATCACATCTGCGTCGGTCAATACACGACGATGTCCCAGCCCGCTCAACGGCACCAATTCTGAGTTAGCCCAGGCTTGGTTCAGGGCGACGGATGCGCCGACTGGTACGACTCTGTCTTCGGGATCATGCATGATCAGCGCTGGATGACGCAGGCCTTCGAGCAGACTTTCAAGATCGACGGACTGCGTTGATTGGCCAATGAACTCTTCTACCCAAGCTTGAAAGTCCCGGCTTTGCTCAGGGCTCAAGCCGTAACCGCGAGCCTGTAGTTTTACCATTGCGGATAACGAGCTAGGCCCGCATAAGTGCACGCTGGCTTTAACCTGCAAACCTTGGCAGAAGGCAATCAATGCCGCCGCTGACCCCATCGAATGAGTGATCACTGCCTGCACGTCGGCCAATGCATTGGTCAGCGACAGCAGCGCGCGGCTTGAATGCACCACGCTGCCATGCTCGCCAGCTGAGTCGCCATGCGCAGGCATGTCGAACAGAGTGACGGAAAACCCCGCCCGCAGCAGTGGCTCAACAAAACCGGCCAGATGAGACCCTCGGCTGTCCCAGCCATGTATCAGAAGCACGCGCGGCCCGTGCCCCAAGGTCCAAACGGCGATGTCTTGGCCTTCATGCGGATGAAGGGTTTGGATTGCCTGTCCCAGTAGCACTTGTTCAGCTTCGCTGGCGGCAATGCGACGGGGCTTACTGAACGCGATGCAGGCATGCGCGAAGGCATCGTCAGCTGAAAGCGGGGGGCGGGCAGTTGATGTATTGCCATTCATGTTGGCGGCTCCATGCTTGAGTGCGTATTGATTGGTACAGGCCGTACCGCAGTGCTGTTATATGACGGCCAGGCTTCATAAAATGTCTATCATCATATAATGAAAGTCAAGTCTTCTATGCACACCTGTCTTCCTGAGCCAAAGTCCTTACTGTGCGTTTATGAGACAATATTGTGGTGGAGTAAACGTAGGCGCGCATGCTACCTTTCATCAGTTATTGCTGGACACTTACGCCTGAAATAGTGCTTTCCCGTATAATGGCACTTCGCCATTTACGTCTTGCCACCTAACCTCGGATCAGCTGAAATATGCTTCCCAGTAGTTATAACTCCGTTCTCGTCGCCTTCTCTCTGATCGTTGCTATTCTTGCTTCCTACACGGCGCTCAATATGGCGGCGAGGGTAGCCAGTGCGCGTGGCCGAGCTGCTCTCCTGTGGCTGGTAGGTGGGTCATTTGCTATGGGCCTGGGTATCTGGTCCATGCACTTTGTCGGCATGCTGGCGTTCAGCTTGCCGATCCCCCTCGGTTACGACCTGGGCTTGACCTTGCTCTCGCTGTTGATTGCCATCGGCTCATCAGCCTTCGCCCTCTGGTTGGTATGCCAGCGTGATATGCCCAAAATGCATCTGATGTTGGGTGCATTGCTGATGGGCGCGGGTATCGCTGCCATGCACTACACCGGAATGGCGGCGATGCAGATGACGCCGCAGGTGGTTTATGTGCCCTGGATCCTGGTGCTATCGGTGGTGATTGCGATCGTCGCCTCGGGTGCGGCCTTGTGGATCGCATTCCGCCTGCGTGGTGATTCTGAGCACGTTTTTTATGCGCGCATAGGTGCGTCGCTGGTGATGGGCTGCGCTATTGTTGGCATGCACTACACCGGTATGGCGGCTGCCCAGTTCCCGATTGACAGTTTTTGCGGTGCCGCCAACAGCGGGATTGATGCCAAGTGGCTGGCGATTGTGGTCATTGTGGTGACATTCGCAGTATTCGCTATCGCGTTGATCATTTCCATGCTGGATGCGCGTACCAGCATTCTTGCTTCCTCTTTGGATGAGGCCAACAGCGAGCTAGTGCAGTTGGCGCTACACGATAACCTGACCAAATTACCTAACCGCATACTGCTGGATGATCGCTTAGACCAAGCCATTCAGAAAGCGACCCGCGACGGTCGCAACTTCGCGGTCCTGTTCATGGATTTGGATGGATTCAAAGCGGTGAACGATATTTACGGCCACCACGTTGGCGATAAGCTGCTGGAAGAGGTGGCACAACGGATTCTGGACACCAAGCGCAGTGAAGATACCGCTGCGCGCCTGGGCGGAGACGAATTCGTCCTGCTGATTGATCCGGGTGAGCCGGAGGATGCCGCGGTCCTCGCACAGCGTTTGATTGAAAGCTTAGGCAAACCCTATGAAATGGGCCGCAATACGCTGCATATCTCGGCCAGTATTGGCGTCGCGGTTTACCCGGGCGATGGCGAAACCGCGCATGAGTTAATGGTCAATGCTGATGCGGCTATGTATCACTCCAAAGAGGCCGGGCGTAACTGTTATAGCTTCTTTGAAAGCAAGATGAACGCCAACGCGCATGAGCAGTTGAAGTTGCAACAAGAACTGCTGGGCGCACTGGACCGCAACGAATTTATATTGCATTACCAGCCGAAGATGATTGCGCCTGCCGGTCCGATGATTGGCGTTGAGGCGCTGCTGCGCTGGCAGAGCCCGGAGCGCGGCATGGTGCCGCCGGATGCCTTTCTGCCGCTGGCTGAACGCACTGGCTTGATTGTTTCCATCGGCAACTGGGTGATTGATGAAGCCTGCCGGCAGCTTAAAGTCTGGCACCAGCAAGGTAATGCAGACTGGAGTATTGCGGTTAACCTCTCGACCGTGCAGTTGGGTCATCCAGGTCTGGTTGACGCGGTGCGCTCAACTTTACAGAAACACGACCTGCCGCCCAGTTGCCTGGTGCTTGAGGTAACTGAATCGACTGCCATGCGTGATGCCGAAAGCAGCCTGGTGATCCTCGATGAGCTGACCAGTTTGGGTGTCAGTATCTCAATTGATGACTTTGGCACTGGTTATTCTAGCCTGCTCTATCTCAAGCGACTTCCGGCCAACGAACTCAAGATTGATCGTGGCTTTGTGACTGAGCTGGCGCAGGGCAATGATGATGCAGCCATCGTCTCCGCCATCATCGCTTTGGGTAAAACCCTGGGGTTAAAAATCGTTGCTGAAGGTGTGGAAACCGCTGAGCAGCAGGATTTACTGACCCGGCTCGGCTGCGACACCTTGCAAGGCTTTTATCTTGGCCGTCCGGTGGCGCCAGAACTGCTGTTTACCAGCTTGGCTGCTGCCAAAGCCAAGCTTGCGGCAGAAGCTTCTGCTGATGAGCCCTCGCGCTAGTTTCCGTTGACGCCCGTGCGATTTGGATAATTTGAATGTGGATATCCAAGTCGCACCGCCAGGAATCAATCCGTTTTTGCTTTGATCGGGCACCCGCTCAGACCATTGCTTTGCCCGCCATAACTCCTTGCTGTGCCTTTTTGTGTCTCTCGGTATCACCTCTGCGCCTATTTGATGCGCTGCGTCGAACGCTCTGTGGCAGATTTCAAAAGAAAATGTCGCACTGATACAAGTCCAATTCCGCTGTCTTAAACCAACCGCTCTAGAACAGGTGCTGGTACGGCGATTGCATTGTCTGATAACGCTGCGCACGTCTCATCTTACTTTTTTTGCAGAATCAAGGTGCAGGCGCGTGGTAGAGGGCTTCGTTGAAAAGGCGGGGTCAAAACGAGCATGTCGGGCGCGGTGCGTCCGGTGATAGGCAAATTGCTATCAGTCTCGTGTCCACTATAGTCAATGGGCAGATCGATACCGGTGATCGGTCGCAGGCTCTTACTCTGTGCTCCACGAGAGCAGACAGAAAAGAGCTCGAGACTCCGACAAAACAATAGCAACTGGAGATTCAAATGAAGATGGCGAAATCCACTTTGGCAGTATTTACCACCGCCGCAGTATTGGGCATCAGTAGTTTTGCACAAGCAGGCGCAACCCTTGATGCTGTGCAGAAGAAGGGATTTGTTCAATGCGGTATCAGTGATGGCTTGCCCGGTTTCTCCTACGCCGATGACAAGGGTAACTATATGGGCCTCGATGTGGACGTGTGCCGTGCGGTTGCGGCAGCCCTGTTCGGTGATGCCACCAAGGTTAAGTACAGCCCCTTGACTGCCAAGGAGCGTTTCACTGCTTTGCAGTCCGGTGAAGTAGATGTGCTGTCGCGTAACACCACTTGGACCAGTTCACGCGACGCGGGTCTGGGTCTGAACTTTGCTGGCGTGAACTATTACGATGGTCAAGGCTTTCTGGTCAACAAGAAGTTGGGTGTAACGACGGCCACAGAGCTGGATGGGGCGACAGTCTGTATCCAGGCCGGCACGACTACCGAGCTGAACTTGTCTGACTATTTCCGCGCCAACAATCTGAAATTCACCCCCATCACCTATGACACCTCCGACGAAAGCGCCAAATCGCTGGAATCCGGTCGTTGTGACGTGCTGACATCCGACCAGTCACAACTCTACGCGCAGCGCATCAAACTGGCCGCTCCAGACGAGTACGTGGTGTTGCCCGAGGTGATCTCCAAGGAGCCGTTAGGCCCAGTAGTGCGCCAGGGTGATGATGAGTGGTTCAACATTGTGCGCTGGTCCTTATTTGCCATGGTTAACGCGGAAGAGCTGGGCATTACTTCCAGCAACGTCGAAGAAAAGAGCAAGTCGACCGGCAACCCGGATGTTGCGCGCTTGCTGGGTTCTGAAGGCGAGTACGGTAATGACCTGAAGTTGCCATCTGATTGGGCGGTGCAGATCGTCAAGCAAGTGGGTAACTACGGCGAAAGCTTCGATCGCAACGTTGGTGCTGGCAGCGAGTTGAAGATTGAACGTGGCCTCAACGCGTTGTGGAACCACGGTGGACTTCAGTACGCACCGCCGGTGCGCTGATCTTCCAACCCTTACATCAGCCCGACCTTGCGTCGGGCTGATGTTGTTCCGACAAGTTGGATCTTCGCTCGCTGTTTGAGCCGAGGATGCGAGAGGCTTATATGCAAAATGCTGCCAATGTGCCGCGACGTCGTGGCTCGGTCCTGACCGATCCAAAGTTGCGGGCATTGATCTTTCAGCTGGTCGCCATCGTTGCGGTGGTGGGGCTTGGCTGGTTTTTGTTCGACAATACACAGACGAATCTGGAACAACGCGGTATAAATTCCGGGTTTGCATTTCTCAATAACACGGCAGGTTTTGGTATTGCCCAACACCTGATTGATTACACCCAGACTGACAGTTACGGACGGGTTTTTTTTGTTGGTCTGCTTAACACGCTGCTGGTTTCCGTCATCGGTATTATTTTAGCGACCATGATCGGTTTCTTGCTCGGTGTGGCACGATTGTCACCCAACTGGCTGGTTCGTCAGCTGGCAACCGTTTACATCGAAACTTTTCGTAATATTCCCCCGTTATTACAGATCCTGTTCTGGTACTTCGCTGTCATGTTGTCACTGCCGGGCCCGCGACAAAGTCTGGGCGTGCTGGACAGCTTTTATCTCAACAGCCGCGGGCTGTATATGCCTTCCCCCGGGCTATCCGAAACCTTTGGATTGTTCTTCGCTGCATTGCTGCTGGCGATAATCGCATCTGTGCTGCTAGGCCGTTGGGCAAAAAAGCGACGCGAGGCAACCGGGCAACCTTTCCCGTTGCTTATCTCGGTTATCGCGCTGTTGCTGGTGGTCCCGGGATTGGCGGTGCTTATCGCCGGTAATCCACTGGTCTGGACGGTACCTGAGCTTAAGGGCTTCAACTTTCGTGGGGGCTGGGTGCTGATCCCCGAGCTGATGGCGTTGACGTTGGCGTTGAGTATTTATACAGCGGCCTTCATTGCCGAGATCGTCCGGGCGGGTATTCAGTCGGTCAATCACGGGCAGACCGAGGCGGCACATTCGTTGGGCTTGCCTGCGGGCAAGACGCTGCGACTGGTGATCATTCCTCAGGCGCTACGCGTGATCATTCCACCGCTGACCAGCCAGTACCTGAATCTGGCGAAAAACTCCTCGCTGGCAGCCGGTATCGGCTATCCGGATATGGTGTCGCTGTTTGCCGGTACGGTATTGAACCAAACCGGGCAGGCCATTGAAGTGATCGCCATCACCATGAGTGTGTACCTGGCCATCAGCATCAGTATTTCGATGTTCATGAACTGGTACAACGGGCGCATAGCGCTGATTGAGCGCTGAGGAGCCGTCATGCAAACACATACGTTTAAACCTGACATGCCACCGCCAAACCAGTCCATAGGGGCTGTCGCCTGGCTGCGCGGGAATCTATTTTCCGGGTGGTTCAATAGTCTGCTGACGCTATTCGCGCTGTATTTGGTGTGGCTCATTGTGCCGCCACTGATCAGCTGGGCGTTCATCAACGCCGACTGGGTTGGCACCACGCGCGCCGATTGCACCAGCGAAGGGGCCTGTTGGGTGTTCATCCAACAGCGTTTCGGCCAGTTCATGTATGGTTTTTACCCGTCGGAATTGCGATGGAGGGTGGACCTTACGGTGATTTTGGCGATAGTCGGCGCTGTGCCTTTGTTTCTCGACGCCATGCCCCGCAAGGCGCGCTACGGTATAGGCTTTCTAGTGGTGTATCCGCTGTTGGCCTACTGGTTACTGCACGGTGGTTTTCTGGGGTTGGAAACGGTCGAGACCAGTCAATGGGGCGGCCTGACGCTAACGCTGGTCATCGCTGCGGTTGGCATCGCCGGTGCACTGCCATTGGGCATTATGCTGGCACTTGGGCGACGCTCGGATATGCCGGCGATTCGCGTGCTCTGCGTCACTTTTATTGAGTTCTGGCGCGGCGTGCCGCTCATCACGGTGCTATTCATGTCGTCGGTGATGTTGCCGTTGTTCCTGCCGGAAGGGATGAACTTCGACAAGCTGGTGCGCGCGCTGATCGGCGTGATTCTGTTCCAGTCAGCCTATGTGGCTGAGGTGGTGCGCGGGGGTCTGCAGGCGATCCCCAAGGGGCAGTATGAAGCAGCCTCAGCTATGGGCCTGGGGTACTGGCGCATGATGGGCCTGGTGATCCTGCCGCAGGCACTGAAACTGGTTATTCCCGGCATCGTGAATACCTTTATTGCGCTATTTAAAGACACCAGTCTGGTTATCATCATCGGCTTGTTCGACCTGCTCAACAGCATCAAGCAAGCGACTACCGACCCGGCGTGGCTAGGCATGGCAACTGAAGGCTACGTTTTCGCGGCGCTGGTTTTTTGGGTTTTTTGTTTCGGTATGTCCCGCTACTCCATGCATCTGGAGCGCAAGCTGGATACCGGCCATAAGCGTTAGCAGGCTGTTAAAAAATAGGAGTACAAAATGAGTGAAGCAAACATGCAGCCCACCTTGCCCGAAGGTGTTATTCAGATGGATGGGGTGCATAAATGGTATGGCCAGTTCCATGTGTTGAAAGACATCAACATGAGTGTGCAACATGGCGAGCGTATCGTGATCTGTGGGCCCTCCGGCTCAGGTAAGTCGACCACCATCCGTTGCCTCAATCGGTTGGAGGAGCACCAGCAAGGACGCATTATCATCGACGGCACTGAGTTGACCCATGACCTCAAGCACATCGAAGCGGTGCGTCGTGAGGTGGGCATGGTGTTTCAGCATTTCAATCTGTTTCCGCATTTGACGGTATTGCAAAACTGCACCCTGTCGCCGATGTGGGTGCGCAAGACGCCGAAGCGTGAGGCTGAAGAAATCGCCATGCATTACCTGGAGCGAGTACGGATTCCAGAGCAGGCACACAAGTTTCCTGGGCAATTATCCGGTGGTCAGCAGCAACGAGTAGCGATTGCGCGGGCACTCTGCATGCAGCCCAAGATCATGCTGTTTGATGAGCCCACCTCGGCATTGGATCCGGAGATGGTAAAAGAGGTGTTAGATACTATGATCGGACTTGCTGAGGATGGCATGACCATGATCTGCGTAACCCATGAAATGGGTTTTGCACGCACGGTAGCCAACCGGGTGATATTCATGGATCGCGGTGAAATCGTGGAGGAAGCCGAGCCCAATAAATTCTTCAGTAACCCTGAGAATGAACGCACTCAACTGTTTCTTAGCCAAATACTCCATTAATAGCAGTTGTTGCCGATAAGCTGAGATTGGGGGGCGGAGCCTCCCTTGCGAGTTTGATGAGTCGTTGTAGCTGGCTGATTGCCAGACAATTCACTACACTTCAGACTCAGCTCAGCTGCCGGTTGTCAGGCAGTCAACCTAGACAATATCCGGCGTTTTCACCGGAGCTTGAGGTAACAGGTTTGATGCCAGGGACGCAGCAGGATAACCCACACAAGCGCGACGCTCGGCCAGAGTTCTGGCAGCTGTCGATGCGTTGCTGTCAGCTGGCTGGCGCAGTTGATGTCGCTTTTTTCTTTATTTTCCTTCTTCTTGGTTCGCCCATTCTGGCCTGGGTCAATGTGATCAGCGTGGCTATGTATGGGTACGCTTATCGCGCGTTCGCCCAGCGGCGTAACCGGCTAGCGATCATGTTGATTCGCACAGAGGTGCTAGTGCATGCCGGCCTCGGGACGGTGCTGGTGGGCTGGGAAAGCGGTTTCCATTATTTTTTGCTGATGTTCATACCTGCGTTGTTCGTCACCATGCGAGCGCGCAGCGCCTGGATTTTGGTCGCCTGTATGTGGGCCTATTACGTAAGTTTAGATGCGCTCATGTGGTACATCGAGCCACTGCAACCTATCACATCTAATGCGCTGTTAGCCGTACATGTTTTTAATCTGACGGTGGTTTTTGGCATGTTCAGCTACCTATCACTGTTCTATGTAAACACTGTAACCCGCGCGCATAAGCGGCTGGCGCGGATGGCGACTACCGACTCACTGACCAGTTTGTTCAATCGCCGGCACATCATCGCGCTGACCGAAAAAGAGCTGGCCCGCCATCATCGCCGTCCGAGTAATCTGACGTTTATGTTGATGGACGTAGACCACTTCAAACAGATCAACGACCAGCATGGGCATGATGTTGGTGATCGTGTTTTGGGTGGTGTGAGTCAGGTTCTGAAAGACTCCATGCGCGAACAGGACTTTATTGGCCGCTGGGGTGGTGAGGAGTTTCTGGCGGTGCTGCCGGGAACGGATATTGAACAAGCGGCAGCCAGCGCTGAGCGCATACGCAAGGCGATTGAAGCACTAGTGGTAGAGAGCGATGGCAAGCGAATCAGCGTCACTATCTCCATTGGCATCACCCAGTATCGTGCAGAAGAACTGCTGAGTAGCGCTATAGCGCGCGCTGACCACGCGCTTTATGAAGGTAAGTCGGCAGGGCGAAATCGGGTAGAGGTAACGCTGATCTAGTTGCGCTGGCTGCGTAGGCGTACCAGCCTGCCGTTTATGAAATGCAGGTAGCGATACATGCCGTTGTCGGGGCCGTAAATCCAGTCTTCTTCGTTAACCGAATCTTCGGCGGGAATCCCATCAGCTTCAATATACTGGCCGGTTTTTTCGCGCTGATTTGGCTCGCCGCATTTTTGTAATACTTGCTCTATGCTGTCACCTTCATCGACTAAACCAGTGCCACAGCGCATGGTTGCCTGGAGATTGCAGCTGATCAACAGAAGTAGGCTGCAGATTAAAGTGCTCTTGGTTTTTTTTAACATAGGGCTTTAATCCTGCAAGTTTATTGCGGCGGTGTGACCTGGTCACCGTCAAGCATGGGGCCGATCATCTCGGCGACCTGATCATAGACGCCGGGGCAGGCCACGAGGTAAGGGTTGCCATGCAAGAGCCCATCGCCGCGCAGAAAGTTGTTGCTGCGACCGCCAGCCTCTGCGACCAATACCAGTCCTGCGGCGCAATCCCAACTTTTTAATAGCGTTTCATAGTAGCCCAGCAACCTGCCGGCTGCGACGTACGCGGTCATCAGTGCGCCAGAACCATTGCGTAAAAACATGCCGCCCTCGCCAAGCAAACGCGTTAAAAACGGAATGAAATGCTCAGTACCGCGTGCATAGAAGGTACCCACGCCGAGTAAGCCTTCGCGAACATGCGTAGCCTCACTGGCGCGCAGTGGTCGATCATTAACGAACGCGCCTTGACCGCGCACGCCGTGGAAGAGCTCATTATGATTGGGATCCGCGATCGCGCCGATGTGCGGTACGCCATCCAGTAGCATGCCGATGGAAACACACCAGTTGTGCAGGCCATTGACGAAGCAGGCGGTGCCATCGATAGGGTCTATAACCCAGAGGCAGCGAGCGTCCAAATCGACGGAGCCGCTTTCCTCACCTAGAAAGCCGTCATCCGGAAAAGCGGTTAGCAATTCGGCGCGAATATAGTCTTCCAGCGCGCGGTCAGCCATGCTTACGACGTCCTGGCGATGGCCACCTTTGTGCTCAACGATAAGATCGTCGCGTTGCTGGTAGTAGCCCATACCACGACGTGCGGCCTCCTGTGCCACGCGCTTGGCGAGGGCGTAGCGCGCATCTATATCGATTGCGTGGGTCACTGGCTAATCCATGGGTGGCTGTCTGACTTATGAGGGTACTGAAAATCGGCGTTGAATTTAAGTCTGCAGTGCGCGCGAAATGCGGTATTGCCAGGATGCCGCGACGCCGAGCTATCGCCGCTTAGCTCTCGATTGGGCACTTACAGGATTAGAGCTAGGCGTGCAGGCGCGTACTGCTATCGTTAGCTGAAAGCTTGCGGCTGCAGCGCAGGCTGAGTCTCAGCGTTGCCCAGTAGGGTCGCGCCAGCTCGCGCTGAATCTGCTCGCGGTTCAGGCCGACGTCGGCGAGCAAGTGTTCATCGAGTTTCAGCAGGTGACGGTAGTCGCGCCTCTGCCGGTGATGCTTCAGCACTAGGCTGAAAAGGGATATGAGTGATTTGCTTGGCATGATCGGGCCTCCGGTGATTGTGAGACTAGATTAAGATTTCCCCTTTTTTTAATACAGATACAGATAAAAAATAAAAATCAGATACAGTGACGGTGTTTACAGAGCTGTATGCTGTATTAAAAGCGCATCTGTACTGATAATTCTGATGTAGGTATTTTTTGTTATGAAACGTTATGAGGAAGTGGCGGCAACCATGCGCCAGCGCATAGAGCATGGCCTTTACCGCGCAGGTGATCGGTTACCGTCTATCCGTGAGCTTTGCGCAGAGTTTGCGGTGAGTATTTCTACCGTTCAAACCGCCTATGCTGGGCTGGAGGCGGAGTGTTTGATCGAGGCGCGACCCAAGTCGGGATACTTTGTACTGGCGCGATCGGCTCCTAGCGTATTGCCGGCAATGAGCCGCCCAGCTCAACGACCCTTGGATGTGTCGCAGTGGGAGCATGTGCTGAACCTAGTGGGAGAGCCGGGCGCGGAACATGTTGTCTCGTTAGGCCGTGGGATCCCGGATGTAGAGGCAAAAACCCTTAAGCCGCTGTTCCAGCTACTCGCGGGTATGCACCGCAGCGCCTTAATCGCTGGATTGAAATACGACTCGCTGGCCGGCAGCCCACAGCTGCGTGAGCAGTTGGCACGGCTGGCATCGAGCTCAGGCTGCCTGCTGCACCCAGATGACATTATTATCACCACTGGCTGCCAAGAGGCTTTATCCATTGCCATCCGTACGTTGACGGTGCCGGGTGATGTGGTTGCAGTGGATTCGCCGAGCTTTTACGGCAGCATGCAAATTCTCAAGGCGCATCAGCTCAAGGCGATGGAAATTCCTACCGACCCAGAGACAGGTATCAGTCTTGAAGCTTTGGAGTTGGCGCTGGAGCAATGGCCGATTAAAGCCATACAGATCACGCCGACTCACAACAACCCGCTGGGCTATACCATGCCAGAAGCTCGCAAGCGGGAGCTGGTAGCGCTGGCGCAGCGTTTTGATGTGGCAATCATTGAAGATGATATCTACGGTGATTTGGCCTACCGTGCGCCGCGCCCACGTACGCTGAAATCATTCGATGACGATGGCCGCGTATTGCTCTGTAGTTCTTTTTCAAAGACGTTGATTCCGTCCTTGCGGGTAGGTTGGATTGCGCCAGGTCGTTACCGTGATCAAGTTTTGCACATGAAGTACGTCTCTACCGGCGCTTCAGCGACCTTGCCGCAGTTAGCCGTCGCCGAGTTCATCGCCAAAGGGCATTACGAACGGCACCTGCGTAGTGTGGTGCGTCAGTATCAGCGCAACCTGGATGTGGTGCTGGGTTGGGTGCAGGCGTTATTTCCGTTGGGCACGGGCGTAAGTTACCCGCAAGGTGGTTTTTTGCTGTGGGTCGAGGTGAAGGGCTTGGACTCAGTGCGCCTGAATGAGCGTTTGAGCATTTCGGGTATTCAGATTGCGCCGGGCTCGTTGTTTTCAGCCTCGGGCAAATATCGCGACTGCTTGCGCATCAATTTTACCCAAGCCAATGCCCAGATGTATGACGCGCTGGTGGTGGTCAGTCGCGAGGTGGCGTTGATGCAGGTGGAGTCAGCAGCCGAGGCGGGGGCGTAGCCGCCTCGGTATCGCAGGTTTGTTCAGGCCTGTTTGCTGGAACAGTCGGGTTTGGTGGTATAGGTGCGCGAAGTATCTACCATGCCCAGTTCATCCAGTGTGCTACGGCCTAATAGCACCGGATAATGCATGTTGCTGCGGTCGCGTAGTGAGAATTCCTGGTTCAGCGCGGAGCCGGCAATACACACGTCCATGTTGACTACAGGGCGCTCTTCCGAACCGCCGGCACCACGCACTTTGAGGTTACGCACCAACGGACGTTCGAAGGTGGAAGCCACTGTTTTTTCGCTGTTGATGTCTTCCAGTTCGACGCGGAAGCGCACCCAGTCTTCGCCGTCCTTCTCGAAGCGTTCAATATCTTCAGCGTGCATGGAGGAGGTAAGCGCGCCCGAATCCAGCTTGAATTTGACGGTCAGGTCTTCAGGCATGATGACACCTTCTTCCAGCCAGCCAAGCGACTGTGGAGTAGCGGCACTATTGCTGGCCTGTGTGTCGGCATGGCTCAGCCCAGAGCCGGCGATGGCGGCGATAGCAAGGGCGGGAATGAGGGATTTTCTCAGCAGGTAATGCATGAATACGTCTCCTGTTGCGGCTTTTTAGTTAATCTCGATATGTTGAAATGGACTAATGCTCGCTGAAAACGTTCACAAAAAAGCTTATCTGCGTGTTTGACCGGATGTTGCAATGACCGCCTCTGATGTGTCGGAGGCGGTCATTGACGGGTTATTTAGGTGTCAGCTGATAAAGACCATTGTCGATGTCGGAGCTGAAGTAAATGGTGCCGTTTTCAGCCACGGCTACCCCAGTGGGAATACCGGTGGGTGGCATGCCAGGGCCGGCGGGAAAGCCAATGGGCAGATCGCTGGCAAGCACGCTTTTTTCGCCGCTGGTCGGATCTATTAACAGCAGCCGTTTGGTGGCGCCTTCGGCGACCACAAATTTTCCGTCGGCTGTTTCGCTCAAACCTTCCGGCAACTGTAGGTCGCTAACCAAACGTTCTAATTTTCCGGTCGCCGGGTCTACGCGAGTTAGAAATCCGGCAACTTCAGTCAGGTAAATACTGCCGTCGCGGCCGCGGATCATCTGCACGGGGCCTTGTAAACCTTCGGCCAGCACGCTTTGTTGATCCAGTTTGTCGCCGCTCAAACGCAGTAGTTTGCCGCTGCCCATTTCGCTTACAACTATATCGCCGTTATCCAGCTCGACAGCGCCGGAGGGTGCCTTTAAGCCATGCACCATCTGCAGCGTACTGTCGTTATTACGGTCGATGATTTGCAGGGTTCCGGTGGAAAAACTGGTTAGCAGCAAACGCTCCTTACCCAGCCCTACGCTGATTGGATACTCGACGTCAGAGCCGTGGGCGCGGCGCAGATCAGTCACTTTACCAGTGGCCGTGTCGACCTTGCGGAAGGCGAAAACGTCTGCGACATAGAGCGTTTTCCCGTTCTCGGTCAGCGCCACGCCAGCAGGCACAGCCAACTCGCCGCCGGTGATCAGGCGGATTTTACCCGTTGTGGCGTTAACCTCCTGGATGCTGTTATCGGCCATGTTAGAGACAAATATGCGGTCCTGGCTGTCGATGGCGAGATTGTCGAGCGAGCTGCTGAGCTGGGCCACATTCGTGGTTTCGCCGCTGCTCAGGTCGATGCGCTTGAGCAGGCCGTTTTGGGTATCGATCGCGTACAAATTGCCTTTGGAGTCAAAGTTAGCCGCAGCGGGGGTGCCGAAGCCGGTCGCTACGGTTTCGACGGTGCCATCGGCCGGGTTAATGCGGACTACTTCCCCCTTGAACCAGAGTGGTCCATACAGCCAGCCATCGGAGCCTACTTCGAAGCCGTTGAAGCCGCCCAGGTCTTTGGCGATCAACCTTGGCTCTTCTTTACCCGTGGGGTCCATTTCCCAGAGTGCGTCACCGAGAAAGACTTGGCTGGCGTACAGCTGACCGGTCTCATCATTGAAGTCGAGTGAGTTCATGCCGGGTAGGTCGGTCGCAATCACCCGTATGGGCGCGTCGTCGTTGTCGCGTATCAGCAACTGGCCGGCATAAAAACCGGTCCAGGCCATTTCACCTTTGGGGCCAATGGCAATGTCATCCGCCTGGCCTTGGTCCGGGCCGATAAAGGTGCTGGTTTCGCCGCTGTCGATATCCACCTGATAGATGCTGTTACCCACAACGCTACCCGCAAGCAAACGGCCCTGCTTGTCGACCGCCAAGCCATGTACACCCTTGAAAGAAGAGGGTGCGACCAGCGCTTCGGGAGGGTTGTATTCGGTTGCTAGCGCGATGCTGGAAAGGCTGATAAGGCCGGCAAGAACGGCAGCCTGGAATGGAGGCTTCATGCGAGATTCCTATTATTGTTATTGGTAGGTGTGTCTCGATTCTAGCTGCATTAAACCTCAACGCTCGCGGCATAGGTGCGGTTGATGGCGTTGAATAAACGCGGGCAGGCCCGCGTTTATTTGTGTGGGTCAGTCAAATAGGCCCGTAAACGGCAGAAAGCTCAGGGTCTCACCTTGGTTGACCGTGCTGCCGGCAGGAATCAGAACCAGCCCATTGGCCTTGCTGGCAGAGCTGAGCACGCCCGAACTCTGGTTGCCCGCAAGCAGAATGCGCCCATCCACAAAGTCTGCGCGCAGGTACTCATCACGACTTCCGGGGCGTTGCCAATCAAAGCCAGCGGGTAGGGCAAATGTTGTGGGCTCAACCGTCGTGCAGCCTAGGCGGGTCAGCAGGTAAGGGCGTACCAGCAACAGAAAGGTCACCAGGGTCGCCGCCGGGTTACCGGGTAGGCCAAGCACAGGAGTATTGGCGAAACTACCTAAGGTGAAAGGCTTGCCCGGTTTGATGGCCAGTTTCCACAGCGAGACTTCACCGTTTTCGCGCAGTACCTGACCGAGGCAATCGGCCTCACCCACGGACACGCCGCCGGAGCTGATGATCACATCAGCTTGATCCGCCAAAGCGCGCAGACGGCTGCGGGTGTGTTCAGGGTCGTCTGGCAGTATGCCGCCGTCGACAATCTGCTGGCCAAGGCGTTGTAGTGCACCGATTAAGGTGAAACGATTGCTGTTGAATATCTGCCCCGGCTTTAGCTGATCGCCGGGTTCTACCAGCTCATCGCCAGTGGATACCACGGCCACCCGCAATGGGCGCCGCACGGCTACGCGCGCAAGCCCAACCGAGGCGATCACGCCTAGATCCTGCGGGCGCAGCCGTAACCCGGCGGCCAGCAATTGGCTTCCGACGCGTACATCCTGACCTTGTGGGCGCACGTTCTGGCCCGCATGTAAGGGCTGTGTCAGGCGCGCCAACCCGCCCTCGGCCAGCTCGACGTTCTCCTGCATTTCCACGCAATTGGCGCCGGCGGGCAGTGGCGCGCCGGTAAAAATTCGTGCGCAACTGCCCGCGAGCAACGGCTCGGGCGCCATGCCGGCGGTGATTCGTTGGCTGATGGGTAAGCCGTCCGTTAATGCTTTAGGTACGTCCGCCGCATTGAACGCGTAACCGTCCATGGCGCTGTTATCCCATGGCGGTACATCATGCGCGGCGACCACAGGACCGGCGAGAATATGCCCCAACGCTTGCTCCAGCGGCAATTCATCAACCGGTTGGGCGGGCTGGCTGCGGGCGCTGTCGAGCAGCTGTTGCAGCGCTTGAGCAACAGGCATCAGACTCATGCGCGGTTGCCGCACTGCTCGACGCTACCCAAATGCTGCACAAAGTTGCAGGGCCGCGTTCGAGAGTCGAGCTGCTCCTGCAAGATCTTCGTCCAGGCAGTTCGACAGGCATTAGTAGAGCCAGGCACACAGACAATCAGCGTGCGGTTGGCCAAGCCAGCCAGCGCGCGTGACTGCAGCGTAGAAGTGCCAATCTCTTGCCAAGATATATGCCTGAATAGCTCACCAAAGCCATCGACCATTTTATCGAGCAGTGGGGTGATGGCTTCTGGCGTGCTGTCTCGGCCAGTAAAGCCGGTACCGCCGGTGATCAGCACCACCTGTACGTCTGGCCGCGCAATCCAAACCGATACCACGGCGCGAATCTGGTAAATGTCATCGGGCTGCAGCTGACGATCAGCAAGATGATGGCCAGCCTCGCTCAGGCTATCGGCCAGCAATTGGCCAGAGGTATCGGTGTCGATTGTGCGCGTATCGCTGACGGTCAGAACGGCGATGGATAACGGGGTGAAGGGCGCGTCTGGCTTGGCCATGCTGGATTCCTTGAAACGGCTATAGCGACCGCCGCCAATGGCTATATTAGGCGGTCAACTTTCTATTGGGATGGGCTGGGTGTTATAACACACAGCCGTTGCTTACCCGAGTTTTGCGTTATGTCTCATCCCTTTACCCATTCCTCCTTAATACTGGCTGGCGGCCAAGGCAGCAGGCTGGCTGGGCGTGACAAGGGGTTGATGGTTTTCAACGGCGAGCCGGTTGCTGCGCACCTTAGCCGACTGTTGCGCGGTCTCGGTGGCGAGCTGTTGATCAGCTGCAATCGCAACCAAGCTGTGTATGCAGCATGGGCTGATCGCTTGGTGGTGGATGACGAGCCGGGTTTTTTCGGCCCTTTAGCCGGCATCCTGGCTGGGCTGCGCGCCTGTACTACTAGCCATCTTTTGGTACTGCCTTGCGATATGCCCAAGGTGGATCAAGCACTGCTGCAAGAACTTTTGCTCTGCGCCGCAACGCAACCGCAGCGCCCCTGCATGCTCCGCACGGGCGACACTTGGCAGCCGCTGCTCTGCGTTATTCCGCGCGCCTTGCTTCCGCAGCTGGAGGCCGCCTGGCAGAGTGGCCAACGCAGTCCTCTGCGCTGGCAGCTGGCGCAGCAATCCGGATTTCTGGCGTTGGCGGAAGACGACGAGCGCTTGCAAAATGCCAACAGCCTGGAAGATTGGGCTCAATTGTGAAGCCGGAAAAACACAGGTGGTTTCTGCAAAGCTCCCTTGCACGATACAATTGATTAGGTAAGATTTGGCTCAATGACGGAGTGTAGCGCAGCCTGGTAGCGCGTCTCGTTCGGGACGAGAAGGTCGCTGGTTCGAATCCAGTCTCTCGACCATTTGCTTGTTTCTTTTCTTGTCCCGACAGTCCGGAATGGCTATAGCTTCTTGGCAGTCTGCCCAAACAGTATCTTTTTGCCTTCTTCAGTTACCGTCTCGCGGTTCTGCGATATGGCCTCACCCTTATCGTATGCTCGGATCGTTGCCGGACGAGCTTGTATATATTGAAACCATCGCTTCAGATTTGGAAAAGCGTCTAGGTTCTGTTGCTGGCGTTGCCATGGCACCACCCAAGGATAAGCAGCCATGTCCGCGATTGAATAATCATCCCCTGCTATGAAAGTTCGGCCATCCAATCTGCGATCAAGTACTCCGTACAGCCGGCTCGTTTCGTTAACGTAGCGCGTTATTGCGTATGGAATTTTCTCTGGTGCATAGATTGCAAAATGGTGGTTTTGGCCAGCCATAGGGCCCAAGCCCCCTATTTGCCACATTAGCCACTCGGTAGCAGTCTTTTTTCCTCGCATGTCGGTCGGCAGAAACTTTCCTACTTTTTCCGCGAGGTACAGGAGAATTGCCCCCGACTCGAAGACGGTGATCGGCTCCCCGCCGTCGGCAGGGTCAGTATCGATGATGGCCGGCATTCGGTTGTTTGGTGAGAACGCAAGAAACTCAGGCTTAAACTGATCCCCAGCGCTGATATCGACCGGGTGAATACGATACTCCAGGCCGCTCTCTTCAAGGAATAGGGTGATTTTGTGGCCATTGGGTGTTGGCCAATAATAGAGTTCGATCATCTCTGGAAGTCCGTCGGCGGTGTGCTATGGAGGGAAGGTTGTGTTTGCAATGTACCCGCGTCCAGCAAGGCAAGGACAGGCCTGACGATGCTTTCCAATAACGGGCGTTCGGGCTTGGCGCGAGCCAAAACGCGAATTCCCAGCAACACGCCTAGTAGCAAACGCCCAAGGTCTTCAGCAGGTTGCAATCGGGAGATGCTGCCGTCGTTCTGCCCAGCTTGAACGCAGCGCTGGAAAAATCCTTCAGCACGCGTGAGGAAGTCATCAATGATGTCTTGCGCCTCTGGAGCATGAGGGACGGCTTCTACTGCGGAGTTCACCATCATGCAACCGCGATGCAGTGAGTCGCACATTGAGCGGTCGATGATTTCCACGAAGAACATTTCAATCGCGTCACGCGCAGGTACTGTGGTTTCAAGGCGAATGACGCGCTCGCCGAAATTGCTTTCCAAGTAATGCGCTAACGCCCTGCGATACAAGGTGCGTTTATCGCCGAATGCGTTGTAAACGCTGGCGCCGGTAATGCCCATGCGGTTGATCAAATCACGCATCGACGTGGCCTCGAAACCCTTGGTCCAGAAGCACTGGATCGCGGCGTCAAGGACGATGGCTTCGTTGAACTCTCTCGGTCTTGCCATTGTTGAATTCCTTTTGGAGCAGACAGAGCGTTGCGTCTTGCTCAATAGTTCGCCTAATATAGATTGATCGTTCTAAAACGCAATGCATGTGCTCTGTTAGTCCCCTTACTCACAAGAGATGACGCCATGATCCGTTTTTATTTCCATCCCACACCCAACCCGGCAAAGGTCGCGCTATTCTTGGAAGAGTCAGGTCTGGAGTACGAGCTGGTTCCCGTGGACACGAGCAAGGGTGAGCAGCACCTGCCCGATTTCCGAGCAATCAATCCCAATGGCAAGGTTCCCGCGATCATTGACACCGAGGGGCCAGGTGGCAAGGAAGTAAGGGTGTTCGACTCTAGCGCAATCCTGCTATATCTGGGTGAGAAAACCGGACAGTTTATAGGCGCGCCTGAAGACAAGCCGGAGCTCCTGTCGTGGTTGTTTTTCATTGCCTCTGGCTTGGGGCCATTTTCTGGTCAGGCCGTGCATTTCCAGTACGCCGCGCCAGAAGGGAATGACTATTCTGTGAATCGCTATCGTCGTGAAGTCGAGCGTCACTACGAGGTGCTTGATAAGCATCTCGTGGGTCGTGAGTACCTTGTCGGCGAGGAGTACACCCTTGCCGATATTTCTACCTGGGGCTGGCTGATTCGCGCGCCCAAAGTAATGAAGGGTACAGAGGATGCGCTGGCTGAGTACCCGAACCTAAAACGTTGGTTCGAACAAGTCGACGCTCGCCCTGCAGCGGCTCGAGCAAAGGATGTGGGCAAGAGTCATACGTTCAAAACCGAAATGGACGAACAGACTAAGCGGGCTCTGTATCCATCCAATTATCCAAAGACAATGTGATCAATCTGGCCGGTTGGCGACGGTCTGAAATCAGCCGTCGCTAGAGATGGCCAGACTTTAGTTTGCTCCGCTATTTCCAAAGCGTCATCTGGCTCAATACCTGTTAGATCTAGGCAAGTAGCCCTTAGTTGGTAATAACTGAACCAGCCACAAGACATAGATCAAGACATAGATACTGTGCGCTTTCTATTCGACAGCGCACATAAGGTATGGGATTGGCGTAGATTTGCTCCATGTGCCTAGGGTAAATTTAATTTTTGCTCAACCGGCTCGTCCAGCTCTTCACCCAGAAAGCCACCAGACTGCCGTGCCCACAGCTTGGCATAGAGCCCCCCGCGCGCGACTAATTCCGCGTGGCTACCGTCCTCGATGATGTGGCCCTGATCCATCACGATCAGCCGATCCATTTCGGCGATGGTCGACAGCCGGTGGGCAATGGCGATGACGGTTTTGCCTTGCATCAGTTTATTCAGGGTTTCCTGAATCGCGGCTTCCACTTCGGAGTCCAGTGCTGAGGTGGCTTCGTCGAGAATCAGGATGGGGGCGTCTTTAAGCATCACGCGGGCGATGGCGATACGCTGGCGTTGACCACCGGATAATTTGACCCCGCGCTCACCCACGTGGGCATCAAAGCCCCGGCGGCCTTTAGCGTCTTCAAGTTCGGCGATGAACTGATCGGCTTCCGCATTGCGTGCCGCATCCAGCATAAGCTGCTCGTCCGCATCCGGACGCCCATAAAGAATGTTGTCGCGGACCGAGCGGTGCAGTAGCGAGGTGTCTTGCGTGACCATGCCGATCTGGGCGCGCAAGCTGTCTTGCTCAACATCGGCAATGTTCTGCCCATCGATCACCACCTTGCCGGACTCCACGTCGTAGAAACGCAGCAGCAGATTCACCAGTGTTGACTTACCTGCGCCAGAGCGGCCAACCAAGCCGATTTTTTCACCGGGCTTGATGTGCAGATTCAGGTCACCCATCACGCCATGGCCTTTGCCGTAGTGAAAGTGCACCTGATCAAAACGAATCTCGCCTTGGGTTACCTGTAGCGGTTTGGCTTCTGGTTTGTCATCCACTAGTTGCGGACGTGAAATCGAGTTGATGCCGTCCTGTACGGTGCCGATATTCTCAAACAGGGCAGACAGCTCCCACATGATCCACTGCGACATGCCTGAGAGCCGCAGCACAATACCAACCGCCACAGCTACTGCGCCGACGCTGATTGAACCCTGTGTCCAAAGCCAGATAGCGGTTCCGGCAACGCCCAGCAACAGCAGTGCGTTGAGCAGATATAGCAAGCTGTAGAGGGTGGTAACCAGACGCATCTGTTGATGCACGGTGACCATGAAGCCGTCCATGCCTTCACGGGCGTAACTTGATTCGCGCTTTGCATGGGAAAACAGCTTAACGGTTTGAATATTGGTATAGCTGTCGACAATGCGCCCGGTCATTACCGAACGGGCGTCCGCCTGCACCTCCGCGACTTTCCCCAGTATGGGCACGTAATGGCGCATGAGCAGTACATAGCCTAACAACCAGGCAAACATCGGCAGCGTTAGGCGCCAGTCGGCCATGCCAACCAACAACAAGGTGCCGATAAAGTAGACGCAGATGTAGTTGAGTACGTCGATCAGCTTGATGACGCATTCACGTACCGAGAGCGCGGTTTGCATCAGCTTGGTGGCGATGCGTCCGGCAAACTCGTCTTGATAGAAGGCCATCGACTGTTTGAGCAGGTAGCGGTGTACCAGCCAGCGGATACGCATGGGGTAATTGCCCATAAGTGTCTGATGGGTCAGCAGGCTGCTGCCAAACACCAGTAGCGGCAGTACGATCAGCGCCATAAGGGCCATGCCGATCAGCTTCCAGCCTTCGTTTTGCAAGAAGGTCTCGCGGCTCTGACCTGATAGCCAGTCAACTATGTTGCCTAGGAAGGCGAACAGCCAAACTTCGGTCAGCGCGATGCAGGCGGTCAGAATGGCGGCCAAAATGATATAGGGCCAGGCACCACGGGTGAAATGCAGACAGAACGGCAACAACTTGCGCGGTGGCTCGGTCAGTTCGGCTACAGGGAAGGGATCAAGGCGGTTTTCAAACCAGCGAAACATGCGAAGGGCCTGTGGCTAGATGGGCAGGCCGTGCATTATGAGGGGCTAGACTGTGGCCCTCAAGTGGAGATTGGTAACCGAAGGTGAGGGTCAGGCCACGGCTCAGGTCCGTGGCCTGCAGTACTACTTACTGGTCTATCGCTTGCAGTAACAGGTCGGCAAGTACACGGGAGCCAGCAGCGGTCGGATGAATTCCGTCGCTGGTGATGTATCGAGCTTCGTTGCCTGCGAACGCGGCGCGCACATCAACAAACTTCACGTTCATGCCCGGGTAGGCAGCAGCCTTGTAGTTCATGCTGTAATTGTTGATTTCGCGGAGCTCTTCGGCACCACCGGTGGCGTTGTAATAGCCGAGGAAAATAATCTCTTCGATGCCGTCATCGCGCATGTCTTCTACCAGTGCGGCGATCTTGTCTTCCAGCTCGTTGAGCAGCGGCATGCAGCGGCTCAACGACGGACGGCAGCTGTTCAATTGAATGTCGTTACCGCCACCATTGAAGATCACAGTCTTAATGCCGTTTTTGCTAGCGCGGGCGTATTGGCGCTCGACCGAGTAGGTGCGTGAGCAGAGGATGTTGCCGCCACTCAGCTGACAGCCGGAGCGCGCAGAAGTATTGATATTTTCGTCTAGGTCCGCTTCCAGGTACTCATGGATATCACCGGACAGGGCGAAGATCGAGTCACCGAGAATCAGTTTGTCTGGGCTGCTGGAACCCGGGTTGGTGGCGCTGGCGGAACCGGCGAACAGGGTGGTTAAGGCGACGACGGCGATACCGCCTTTGAATAATTTTTTGAGCGCAAACATGGCGTTTTCCTTGAATTTGTTTTTGTGTGCCGGATGCCTCTGAGCGCTGCTGTGTAAATCAGGCTTGAGACATTAATTCTAATTGGCTCATAGATAATAGTTTTGTATTAATTTGTTACAAGCACCCAAATAGGCGAGCCGGGTGGGTTTGGGTCAGGAATGTGAGACGCGTCTCAGGCGTCTATCAGCAAAAGCATGGGAGGAGAGCATCTGCCGAGAGCGGGCGGGTTTTGCCGGTTCAATTGAGGGAGGAGGGTAAAGGTCAGGCCGCCGTTTTGGGTTTTGACCATAACCAAACCAGCAGCATGCCCGCTGCTGCTATGCCAGAGGTCAGCATGACAATCGCATGCCAGTTGCCGTGCTGCCAGACCCAACCGCCGGCGGTGCCTGTGACGCTGGAGCCCAAGTAGTAGAACAATAGATAAAGTGAAGCCGCGTGACCTTTGGCGGTGCTGGCGGCTGGCCCTACCGCACCGCTGGCGACCGAGTGGCCAATGAAGAAGCCGATGGTGACCAGTACTATGCCCAGCACCACCAGATACAAAGACATGAACAATGTCAGCAGTACGCCTGCCAGTATTAATACGAAACCCGCTATCAACAGCGGTTGGCGACCAAGGCGGTCAGCCAATCCCCCGGCGACCGATGAAGCGATGATCCCAAAGCCGTAGGCCAGAAAAATCAGACTGACCTGGGTTTGTCCTAGCTCATAGGGCGAGCCGGATAAGCGGAAAGTTGCGTAGTTGAAAATGACGACGAATATGCTCATGAGCACGAAAGCCAGCGCATACAGCTTTAGCAGCTGTGGATTGCGAAGGTGCTTCGCCCACGCTGCCAAATGAAACGTTATGTTGAAGCCTGGCGCGGGAACAAAGTTGCGCGAGCGCGGGAGTAGCCAGAAAAATCCCATGGCGGCTAACAAGCACAGAGCGCCGAGTACCGCGAGTGCTACCTGCCAAGAGGCTACCTCGGTCAGCAGTCCCATGCCAACCCGGCCCATCATGCCGCCAAAGGCGGTACCACCGACATACAGCCCCATGGCGCGACCCAGGTGCGCAGGTTCTATTTCTTCGGCTAACCAGGCCATGGCTACTGCAGGTACACCACCCAGTACGATTCCTTCCAGGGCACGGGCTATTAGCAGCGCATGCCAGCTGGGTACTACGGCGGCAATAATGTTCAGCATGGCTGCCAACGCCATGGAGCCAAACATCAAGCCGCGTCGGCCCAATGCCTGCGAGAAGGCGCTGGCCAGCAAAATCGAGAACGCCAATAGTGCGGTAGTCAGAGACAGTGCCAATGAGCTTTCTGCCGGGCTCACTGCAAAACTGGTAGCGAATTCGGGTAGCAGCGGCTGCACGCAATAAATCAACGAAAAACTGGCGAAACCGGCCAGAAACAGGGCGACACACGCACGGTGATATTCACGCGTGCTTTGTTTTATCCAGGTATTGCCGTACTCAGCATTGCCGGTCACCTCGTCGTCAGCCGGGAGTGTTGAGAGGTGAGTCGGAGGCCGCTCGCTCATGGTTTACAAGGTTCACTATCAGTGGTTTTTTTGGAAGGTCTAGGTGGATGTTACTGCACTGTGGCCTGCGGCGTATCTTCCGCCAAGCCGGTGCACTTATCGCAGGTGCACTGAATTGGCGCATTTGCCGGTGAGTGACTACACTCCAGGCTATTAAAAACATAACAATAAGACTGTTCCTACGCTTAAGGGGCGTCGAGGCAGGATGTGATGGCGCAGCATGCCTTTCTATACGAGAACATCAGCGAGCAGTTGGCGGCGCATATACGGCGTGGCAACTATCGCGAAGGTGAACGCCTGCCCTCGGTGCGCGCGCTGAGCAAGCTGTTTGGCGTTAGTGTAAATACGGTGATTCAGTCGCTGCGCAAGCTGGAAATGGACGCTTATATTGAGCTCCGTGATCGCTCCGGTGCTTTTGTTCGTAGCACTCTGCCCCCAGACCGCACCAGCCCAGCTGTAGCGCATTTTCCCATGCTGCCGGTGGACGTGTCTTTGAGCGAAGATATTCTCCGCTATATGGAGCCGCATACCAGCGAAACCACCCTGCATTTAGGCATTGCACTGCCTGCGGCTGAGTTAATGCCCGTACAAAAAATCATGCGACTTTACCGCGAATTGACGCGTCGCCACCCGCAGGCAGTATGGGATTATTCGCACCCTAACGGCGTGGCAAGCTTCGCTCGACAGCTATCGCATCGTAGCCTTAACCACGACACGCCTCTGGCCGAAAATGACATCCTGGTAACCAATGGCTGTATGGAGGCCATTGAGCTGGCGCTGCGTACCGTCACCCGGCGCGGTGATGTGGTCGCGGTTGAAACCCCTACTTATTACGGCTCATTGCTGGCGCTTGAGGTGCTGCAGAGGCGTGCACTTGAGATACCCACACATCATCGTGACGGCCTCTGTCTGTATTCGTTGGAGCAGGCTTTTAAACGGGGTCAGGTCAAGGCGTGTTTGGTGTCCTGCAATGCGCAAAATCCGCTGGGGTTCAGCATGTCGGTCGAGCGCAAACGTAAGCTGGTTGAACTGGCCAGCCATTACGCGGTGCCGTTGATCGAAAACGATATATGGGGCGATACCGTGTATAGCGGAGACAGTCTGCCGGCTAAGGCTTTCGATAGTGCCGGCATGGTTATTTACTGCAGCTCCTTCTCAAAGTCGTTGATGCCGGGCCTGCGGCTTGGTTGGGTCGCTGCGGGCCGTTTCCATAGCCGGCTGCGTGAGCTTAAACAGATCAGCAGTATTACTACCGCTGCCGCGCCGCAGTTGGTGATGGGGCGGTTAATGGAAAGCGGTGCCTATGCGCAGCACTTGCAACAGCTGCGTGCCCGACTACAGGCGCAGGTTCAGGCGATGATGGAAATTGTGCGGCAAAGCTTTCCGCTCGGAACGCTGGTGCATGAACCGCAAGGCGGTTGTGTGCTCTGGGTACGTCTGCCGGACAAACGCGATGCACGAAAGCTTTTCGAACATGCACTTAAGTGCGGTATTCACGTCTTCCCCGGCAGTGTCTTCTCAGCCGGCTCCAATCATTACGACTTCCTCAGACTGAATGCGGGCAGCCCGGTTACGTCAGAAATTGAGACCAAACTGCGCCGTCTGGGTGAGCTGGCGAGTCAGCTGTAGAGCGTTTGATCTTCTGTGTCAGCGTAATCCACGGATCTGTGTCTGTTTTGCTTCACGGCGCCTACCTAGGATGGGAAGGCGTAGTAACCAGAATTGGTAAGCACAACAACAAGAAGCCCATTGGATAAGAGGGATCTGTCATGGATATTTCAAGAAAGTTTGCACCTGTTTTTTCTGTCACCTTATTGAGTCTGGCGCTGGGCGGCTGCCTTAGCGACAGCGATAGCTCCGACTCGGACAGCACCGCTCGGCCTGACCTTCAGCTCGGTGTGTTGTCCAGTGCTGCAGATCAAGTGACCGGCAGCGAAGTGCTGCTGACAGTCGAAGGTAATGTTCAACTCGCAGAAGATGAGATGGACAATCTCGAGCTCTGGCTGAACGACAAGGAGGTAGAGCCCGTTCGCATGCTGCAGCGCAATGGCAGGCTGGAAATACTGCTCGATGGTCTGCAGCTTGGCGAGAACCAGCTGGAGCTGCATCACAGCCAGCATGGCCAGCTCTACAGCATGACCCTCACCAGTTATCCAGAAACCGGCCCGGTGTTCTCCGGTCCTCAGCAGTATCCCTTTGTCTGCACCGTGGATACCCAGTTGGGTATTCAGCCGCTGGTGGATAGCCAGGAGGAAGGCTACCCGGTTTATGAAGGCGAGAGCGTGGCGGGTTACAGCCGAGATTGTACTATTGAGCCGCGCATTGACTTCCTTTATCGCACCACGGGTGGCGCCTATGCTGCGCTACCCAGTGATGGTTCCCGGCCTGCCGATATGGCGACCACTACGCTGACTGACGGCCGTGACGTCGATTTTGTAGTGCGCCGCGAAGTTGGGACCCTGAACCGTTTCATCTACAGTTTCGCGACTCTGGCTACCCGCGGTGACGCGGCAGATGCGGCCAGTACCGCCAACTGGAACGGCCGCCTGCTTTTCCACTTTGAGGGTGGCGTTGCCATTGGTCATACCCAAGGCAAACTTAGCGGTGATGCATTAACCCCAGAGGTATTAGGTAAGGGTTACGCGGTGATCTATTCCACCGGTACGCGGGCCAATACTCACTACAATCTGCAGGTAGGCGGCGAGACGGCTTTGATGGTGAAGGAGCACTTCGTCAAGCGCTTTGGGGTACCGGACTATACCGTGGCGATTGGTGGTTCCGGCGGTGCCATTCAGCAGTATGTGTACTCACAGAATCATCCCGGTCTGATCGATGCCGGCGTGCCGCAGTACTCCTATCCGGACATGGTGACCCAGACCATTCACGTAGGTGACTGTGAGTTGCTGGAGCACTACATGGATGCCACCGATCGGACCAACGCACGCTGGCGCACCACGACCAACCGAAGCTTGCTGGTCGGTATGAACGCGACCGATGCCTACGCCGATCCTCTGTATGACACGAAAATAGCGCTGGGTTATTCAAGCGCGCCGGGTATGACCGAATGTATTCCGGCTTGGCGCGGTCTTACGCCTTTGACAATGAACCCACATTACGGGCAGGTGGATAATCAAGAAAAGATGTATCCCCCGGGCATTATGGACAGCGTGCAATGGACGCATTTTGATGATTTACGCAATGTGTATGGCTTAGACGACGATGGCCAACCGCGCACTTTGTTTGACAACATCGGTGTGCAATATGGTCTTAGCTCAATGCGGCAGAGCAAGATCACACCGACTGAGTTTCTCAAGCTGAATCGCTTGATTGGCGGCTGGAAGCAGCCCAGTGAAATGGTGCAAGAAGGTGCGCCTTTCCTGCCACCCAATACGGCTGAGAACTTTGACCCATGGAGCAGCCGCAATATGAACCTGAGCCCGGACGGCATAGCACCTGCACCACGCACCGAGGGTGATCTGCTGGCGATGAACGCGGCTTACGAAAAGGGCATCGTGTTTGATGGTCAGTTGAATATCCCGGTAATTGACTGGCGGCATTACCTGGAAGAGGTGCTGGATATGCACAATAGCCATCAGTCCTTCTCGGTCCGCCAGCGGGTGTTGAATAAGATGGGCAATGCGGATAACCAGGTCATTTGGTTTACCGATACACGGCCGACCAATACCAGCGATCCTGCGCGTCCTAGAGCGCAGAAAAACTTCGATCAGACCTGGCAAGCGCTAGAAGTGCTGGACGAGTGGTTAGCTAATATTCGGGAAAACCCGGACCAGAGTATTGGTGATAATCGGCCAGACGGCGCGGTCGATAGTTGCTTTAATACAGACGGCAGTTTGATCGCAGAAGGCGCTGAGGTATGGAATGGCATCATTGATGGTCAGACCTCTGGCGCCTGCACCGATGAGTTTCCGACCTACACCACCTCCCGGATGGTGGCCGGTGGCCCAATTGAAGGTAGTGTCTTTAAGTGTGCACTTAAACCGGTGAGCACTGCACTGGGTGATGGAACCTACGGCACGTGGGTTCCTTCCAGTGACGAGATCAATCAGCTGAATGCGATATTCCCGCAGGGTGTCTGTGATTACTCAGCGGCGGATCAAGGTCGGCCTGCCGGTTGAGCTCGGCCGCGGGGGCGGAAGGCATTTATTACACGTCTTCTTAACGACGGGTCTTAATGCATTGGGTGTCATGGAAGGCTTGGTTCTATCCAGGCCAGCGGAGGTGGGGTTAGCCTCGCTGGTCGAGATGGAACTCGACCTTCCATCACCATCCGCGTACTTCTGCATATGCTGCACTCGTCGTGGGTTCCAATAATGTTAAAAAGCTCAGTCGCATAACTCGCAGTTCACACGCTTTTGTATCTCTTTCTGGTTAATCCGCTGTACTGCCTAGTGCGCGCAATTTCGTTCAATACACACTGTGGTCTTTCGCCCAACATGCGCTGGTTTGGGGCAGCTTGCCTCGCCAAGCGGATGTCTGTTCATGCTCTCTGTGGTTTTCTCAATGTTGGCTTTTGCTTTGGTTGGCTCCATTGCGCCGGGGCCGGTTTGCGTTATCGCAGTGACCTCTGGGGCGCAGGCAGGGTTTTCTCGTGCGCTGGGGTTTGTACTGGGCGCCTCCATTGGCTACACGTTGATGGTGTTGCTAGTGGGCCTGGGGTTAGTTGGCAGTTTGCAGCAACAGCCAGATGTGATGCTGTGGCTCACGTGGGCGGGCGCGGCGTATCTGTTGTATCTGGCCTGGCGCATAGGCACCGCAGGCGCTGTGGCGTTAGGGAAGCCTGAACTGTCGAGCGTGCCAGGTTTTTGGGCAGGCGCGCTGGCACAGTGGTTGAATCCTAAGGCGTGGCTGTTCTCGGTATCGGGCATCGGCATGTTCGTCAGTAGCAGCGACTCCAGTGGGCGCATGCTACTGATCTTCTGTATTCTGTCGCTACTGATGTGCATGCTGGGCGTCGGCAGCTGGGCGTTGGCGGGTCAGCTGTTTGGTCGGCGTCTGCCGAGCCCCCGTGCCATGCTGTGGTTCAACCGTTTGATGGGGTTGCTGCTGGCTGGCAGTGTGACACTTATTCTGATGCACCAATGAGGGGAGTAAGCATGGCAGAGCCAGCGTCACAGTTTCTCCAGCGCAGCCCGGCGCTGCCCTTTATCGAGCTGCGTCAGGCGGACCGTTCCAGTGCCTGTTATCAGCAACACACTCACGATGAGTTTTCCTTTGGTGTGATCGATCAGGGTCACACGGTCTACCGTAACCGGCAGCAATTACAGCGTATTGGCGTTGGCAGTATGGTCACGGTTAATCCGGGGGAGGTGCATTCGTGCAACCCCGCAGCAGGGCTATGGTCGTATCGCATGGTGTTCTTAAACGCGGCCTGGTTAGGTGGTTTGCAGCGTGAAATGCTCGGCGGCAGCGATGATTACCAGTGCTTTCCCGCTGCAACTAATGGGACGCCGGGGGCGAGTGAACGCTTTAACGCGATGTTTGCCAATTTACTCAACGCAGATACCGCCCTGGCGGCCGAGACCCAGCTGATTGAGTTAATGCAGCCACTGTTTGCGGGTGGCCCATCTGCCGTGCAAGCCAGGCATCCGGGCGTAGCGCAGGCGCGAGAATTAATCATGGATCAGCTGGATAGCAACTTGCAGCTGGAGACCTTGGCGGAAGTGGCGGGGCTAAACCGCTATCAGCTGATTCGTGGCTTTAAGCGCGAGTTCGGACAGGCCCCGCATGCTTATCAATTGGATGCCCGGATCAAACAGGCGCGGGTGCAGTTGCGCCGCAATGAATGCAGTTTGAATGCGTTGGCATTGGATTTGGGCTTTGCAGATCAGGCGCATTTCCAGCGTCATTTCAAGCTGCGTACGGCGATGACGCCCGGCCAGTACCGGGCTTTCTATCGGGCTGCCTGAGGTTTAAAGCAGCTCTATGTGATCGCTGTGAATGCTGATTTTTTCCTGCTTCAGCAATCCGCCGATGGCCTTCTTGAAGTTACCCTTACTAACACCAAACATACGGCTGATCGCCTCTGGAGTGCTTTTGTCGCTGAGCGCCAGGGTCCCGTCGTTATCCAGTAGTTTCTGCAGTATCTGGTCCTGCAGTTGGTCGCCCGCTGCGGCGCCTATCGGTTGCAGGCTGAGGCTGATTTTGCCATCCGCGCGCATCTCACGAATGTAACCGGTTTCATGCTGACCACCGCGTAGATACTTGAAGGCCTCATTTTTGTGAATCAGCCCCCAGTGCAGGCCATTGATGATCGCTTTGTGGCCCAGGTCCGTACGTTCTACCACCAGCAGTTCGACCTGTTCTCCGGCCTTGTAGCGAGCGGGTGTTTTGTCTAGATAACGGTCAAGTCGGCTGGTGGCGATGACGCGACTGGTGTGCTTGTCGAGGTACAAATGCACCACCGCGTAACTGCCTTCTTCCAGCGGTTTTTTCTGCTCGGAGTAGGGCAACAGCACGTCTTTGGGTAATCCCCAATCGAGAAACAGTCCAACGTTATTTTTGGCAACCACCTTGAGGCTAGCAAAATCACCTACCTGGGCTTTTGGTTTCTCGGTGGTAGCGATGATCTTGTCTTCGCTATCGAAATAGATGAATACATCCAGCCAATCACCCACCTCGCTGGGTTCATCCTTGGGGATGTAGCGATTGGGCAGCAAAATGTCGCCATCATTGCCGCCGTTGAGATAGAGGCCGAAACCGGTGTGTTTGACGACTTGCAGTCTGTTGTAACGTCCGATATCGGCCATGCTGGAATTCCTGAATACGATGAGCGGCCATTGTAGCAGGCGGGGCCGCCGCATCGCAGAGCAGATTACGGCTACTTTGGCTGCAACAACTCATCAATACTGTCTTCTTCAATCCGGTCGGCGTCAAACAGCCTTTCCAGGTCTGCGCGCGCTTCGCGTGCAGTCTGCATTACCGCTGCGGCATCGTCGTAGACCTTGTGCTGTGCTGCCAGAACCTGTTCATCGTGCTGGCGAAAGCGTTTTATGCGTGAGTTGGCCTGTGTCTCACTCAGGCCCAGCCCGGTCAGCACCTGCTTACTCATCTCCAGGCTGGAGTGAAAGGTCTCGCGAACCGCTAAGGCGCCCAAGTCAATGAGCCGGTGCACGTGCTGTCGATTGCGTGCGCGCGCCAAGATGGTGACGTGCGGATACAGGCGGCGTACCAATTCGGCGGTTTTCAGGTTGGCGTCAGGATCATCAGTGGTAATGATGAAGAACTGGGCTTTGTCGACCTGAGCTGCGCGCAGTATTTCTGGGCGCATAGGGTCGCCATAGAAAATGGGCATGTCACTACTCAGACTGCGTGACATTTCGATACTGTCTACCGAAGTCTCCAAGCCGACGTAGGGGATTCTTTGGGCGCGCAGCACACGAGCGATGACCTGACCCATGCGGCCCATGCCGGAAATGACCACCCGGGGTTCATCGGTATCAATTTGCTGATACTCCTCGGGTACTTCAACGGTTGTGGGTTTGGGTTTGATCAGTTGCGACAACACCAGAATGATTAAAGGCGTGACCGCCATCGATAGGGTGATGGCGAGCACCAGCATGCTGTGCATTGGCTGGTCGAATAATTGTTGATCGCGGGCCATCTGGAATACGACGAAAGCAAACTCGCCACCAGCGGCTAGCACGACGCCTAGTCGCAGAGCGCTTATCTGGTTTAGTCCGCCTGCGACCCTGCCGACGAGATAAATCAAAGGTAGCTTGCAGCCGATAATCAGAGCGGTCAGCAGAAGTACTGCAGCAGGGCTGGTGACCAGCAGGCCTATGTCGGCGGTCATGCCCACGCTGATAAAAAACAACCCGAGCAGCAGGCCCTTGAAGGGTTCGATTTGGGATTCCAGCTCGTGCCGGTATTCCGAGTCTGCCAGCAGTAGTCCGGCGAGGAAGGCACCGAGCGCCATGGATACCCCCACGCTCTGCATCAACCAAGCGGTACCTATGACCACCAGCAGTGCGGTGGCAGTGGAGACTTCCTGCAGTCCGGTTCTGGCAACAATCCGGAATACCGGACGGAGCAGATAACGCCCACCCACCACGATCAAAGCGATACTGCCGACAACTTTGATGATCTGCTCGAGATTGCTTTCGCCGCCCGCATCACCGGTCGCGCTGCCAAGCAGCGGGATCAGTGCAATCAGCGGAATAGCGGCGATGTCTTGAAACAACAATATGGCGAAAGCCAGGCGGCCGTGCGGGCTATTGAGCTCCTTGCGCTCGGCAATGATCTGCAGCCCAAAAGCAGTTGAGGATAGCGCCAGTCCTAAACCAAGTACCACCGCAGTGTTAACGGGTTGATCCAGCCCTACATACGCAATGCTGCCTATCAGGCTGGCGCAGAGCATGACCTGCGCTAACCCAACACCGAATACGGCCTTGCGCATGAGCCACAGACGGCGGGGCGATAGCTCCAGACCTATGATGAACAGCAATAATACGACGCCTAGCTCGGAGATGTGACTGACGTTCTCCGGGTGATCAATCAAATTGAGCATTGACGGGCCGATGACCACGCCGGCGAGGAGGTAGCCAATAACGGCGCCTAAACGTAATTTTTTGGCCAGTGGCACAGCCACTACAGCGGCGAGCAGAAATACCACGGCGACTAGCAGGAAGCTGCTTTGTTCGTGCATGAGGGTGTCCAGAACAGGGCGGCCGCAAGCAACCCTTGGGTTGCCGTGCGGCCTGTTACAGTCGCTTAATGATACGTCGGGCCGAAACGATCAGCGACGAACTTTTTTCAAGGTTTCAGCAATCAGGAAGGCAAGCTCCAATGACTGATCGGCATTCAGGCGTGGGTCACAATGGGTGTGATAGCGATCAGATAGGCCGTCCTCGGTCACCGGTGTAGCGCCACCGATGCACTCAGTCACGTTTTGCCCGGTCATCTCGATATGAATGCCACCCGCCCATGTGCCTTCGGCATGGTGTACCGCAAAAAACTGTTCTACCTCGGTGAGAATGCGCGCAAAGTCGCGGGTTTTGTAACCGCTGGAGGCCTTCATGGTATTGCCGTGCATGGGGTCGGAACTCCACAGTACGTGCTTGCCTTCCCGCTCTACCGCGCGCACTAGCGCTGGCATGTGCTGCTCTACTTGGTCGGCGCCCATCCGCACTATCACGTTTAGGCGGTCGTCGCGGTTATCCGGGTTTAAGCGGTCGATCAGTCGCAACAAATCGTCTGGGTCAGTCGTTGGTCCAGCCTTGATGCCGATCGGGTTATTGATACCGCGCATGAATTCAACGTGGGCGCCATCCAGCTGACGTGTCCGGTCGCCGATCCACAGCATGTGCGCTGAACAGTCATACCAATCACCGGTTAGGCTATCGCGACGGGTGAAAGCTTGCTCGTAGTTCAGCAGCAAGGCTTCGTGCGCGGTGAAGAAGGCGGTTTCGCGCAACTGCGGGCTGTGTGCGTTGTCGAAGCCGCAGGCACGCATAAAGGCTAGGCTTTCATCGATGCGGTCGGCCAGCAGTTGGAACCGATCGGCCATCGCGGAGTTGGCGATGAAATCAAGATTCCATTGGTGTACCTGATCGAGGCTGGCAAAACCGCCCTGAGCAAAGGCGCGCAACAGATTCAGTGTGGCGGTGGCCTGATGATAGGCGCTCAAAAGGCGTTGAGGATCAGGTGCGCGGCCGGCCGCCTCGAAGGCAATATTGTTGATGATGTCGCCACGGTAAGCGGGTAGAGTCACGCCGTTCTGGGTTTCGTCGTCAGCCGAGCGTGGCTTGGCGAACTGCCCCGCCATGCGACCGACCTTAACCACCGGGCAACCAGCGGCGAAGGTCATGACTACCGCCATCTGCAGCAGCACTTTGAAGGTGTCGCGAATCTTGGGGGCGGAAAACTCAGCAAAGCTTTCGGCGCAGTCGCCACCTTGCAGCAAAAAGGCACGCCCCTGGGTCACTTCAGCAAACTGGCGTCGCAGCTCGCGAGCCTCGCCGGCAAACACCAGCGGCGGATAGCTCGCCAAAGTATCTTCCACGGCCAGCAACGCTTGCTGGTCTGGGTAGGTGGGTTGTTGCAGTACGGGCTTACTGCGCCAGCTGTCGGGTGTCCAGATTGCGGTCATGGGCGGTCTACTTAAGTGGGAATCAATGTGCTTGTGCCGCCGAATGGTAGCGCGTGTGATAGGGGTTAAACAGCCTATGGGCTGGATCAATAATTTTTATAAGTACGTTTTGAGTCGGAATAAGGTCAGCGCCGAGAGAGAGCTTGAGCGCTGCACAGATGACTTTGGTTCGCTCTGGGTCAGCGAGCAGGGCGAGTTGCGCTACCTGTATTTTGGCACGGAAACCGAGCAAAGCTGCGGGCTGGTGGGTAATCCTTCTTGGTTGGAATATGACTATACCCGCGCCATGTTGCTGGCAGGGTTCTGGCAACACCAGGCGCCGCGTGCGATAGCCATGGGCCTTGGCGGCGGCACTTTAGTAAACGCGGTGTTGCAGTACGTCCAGCCACAGCAAATCACGGCCGTGGAGTTGCGAGCAAAAGTGGTTGAGCTATCGCGGCGCTGGTTCGGTTTGAGTAGCGACCCTCGGCTTGAAGTGGTTGTGGCCAGTGCCGAGACCTATATTGCCAGCCAAGAGCACAGCTGCGATTTGCTGTTTCTTGATCTTTATCTTGAGGGCGGTATCGCAAGATTACAGCTTGAAGCCGATTTTTTTGCGGCCTGCCGAGCGGCGCTTCGTCCGGGTGGGCTCTTGGTGGTAAACCAGTGGCAGCTGGGGCAAAGCGGTCAACCCTATGCAGCCAGCCGCCTACGCCGTTTGTTTGGGGCCAATTATCTGCAAGTTGAAGTGGAGGAGGGCAACATCATCCTGTTTATCCCGCAGTCCGGCGAGTTGCTGCTCGATCGCGTCGCTATGCGGCAATGGGCAGATGCGCTTGAGCCACAGTTGGGATACTCCCTACGGCCCTACATTGAATTGTTACGTCGTGCGGGTGATGCGCCTGAAATAGTCGCGCCCTGATCACTGACTTTCAAATACCTTTAAACGGCCAAGGCCTGTTGTCGCCCGGTGAAGTGCAACAGGTCGCCGCAGCGCCGACACTGGTACTGGCGGCCTTTTCTGACCCACGCATGGCGCTGTGGCGTAAAGGGCATGTGCTCTGGGCAAGCGCAGCGATAGAGGTAGCGAGTGCCGCGCCGTTTGGACACCGCATAGTTATGGCAGCGGTTGGCCGGTAGTCTGAACAACTGGGTCATCACCGCTTGCCATTCTGGACCGTGTGGACGAATGCGTGAGCCATAGACTTGATGGGCGATCAGGTGAGCTACTTCGTGGGGCACCGTCTGTAGCAAGAAGTCTTCACTGTTGTCGCGGTACATCTGGCCGTTGAAACGCAGTAGGTTTTGATTCAAATAGGCCACGCCAGCACGCTGCCCGCGCAGATCCAGTTCGATATCCGGGCGAGAAAAGTCACGGGAAAAGTGCTGCTCAGCAAGCTGGTAGCAGCCCTCAAGGCGGGCAAGTATACGGTCCATGCTCAAAGTATACCGCCGTAAAGTCCGCGCCAGAAGCCTCGCACTGTCGCCCGTGAGGGTGAGAGTGGGTCAAAATACGTTGTTGTCTAGCCCGGCAGCCATATACAGACCGAGCTCTTCGGCCTGTTGCAGGAAGCTTGCTTGCCAATCGCCCTTGAGCGTCAGCGGTGGCTGCACCCAGTTCCAGCGTAAGCCGGTGACGATGGACTCTACCGCACGGCGGGTGCCGGTGCCGTCCATGCCTGCACGTATGTAGAGCGCGCAGGGTAGGCCCTGTTTTTCTTCCAATACGGGATAGTAGCTGCGGTCAAAAAAGTCCTTCAAGGCACCGCTCATATAGCCCAAATTTTCTGTGGTGCCGAGAATGATTGCGTCAGCGCGCAGTACATCCTCAGGTCCCGCTTCCAATGGCGGCTTGCAGAGAACCTCGACGGCTTCAATGTCGCTATGCCGCGCGCCGCGCAGCACGGCCTCGACCAAGGCACGGGTGTTGTCGGATGGGGCGTGCGCGACTATCAATAATCTCTTTTCGGTCATGCGGCCTCCTTTGGGGGAGCTCAACCCTACTTGCTGCTCCACAGTCGCGCCACGGCTCTCTCGGAACCTAGCCAGGCAACCAGCAAACCCAATATGCCGATCAGGCCAAACACGGTAACGGGGATCAGGAAGGTAAGCTCAATACCCGATGGCAAAAATACCGCCAGCCCGATTGCCAAACCGAGGAACAGCAAGCTCATGATCACCAGAATGGCACGGCTTTTTGGGAAGTAGCGATAAGGCGCGTCGCTGTTTTCGAGCGGATTGAGCAAGGGAGCGCAAAGCTTACGAGCGACTTCTTTAAGGCTGGACATGGGTTAAACCGGTTGGTTGTGTAAAAAGGTAATTGGGTTCAGTTTAGCGCTTAAAGTATCAGCAACAGAAGCCTTGCGGATGGGCAGTTGAACTGTCGCCAGTGTAAGCGCAGGCTGGTCAGCAGCGGCTAGCTGGGGTAGGGTGTTTACAGCTGAATATAAATTATAAATGTACAAGCACGTTATTTAACACCCACCCTGCCTGAAATCGACCACCACCTGCAAAGGGAGATTTCAGCTTCATGATCAAGTTTCTTGTGCCCATTGGGGCACTGCTCTCCGGTATCGCCCTGTTGCTGTTGGGCACCGGCCTGCTGAATACCCTGCTGGCCTTGCGCGGCAGTGCCGAAGGCTTTGCTGACCAGACACTGGGCTTACTTGGCTCGGCCTATTTTGCCGGCTTTATTCTTGGTACCTGGCTATGCCCACGTTTGATTAGACGTATGGGGCATGTGCGCGCGTTTACTTTTCTTGCGGCTGCAGAAGCGGCTTGTGTGCTGATCCATGTACTTTGGGTCAACCCGGGTATGTGGTTGCTGCTGAGGGTAGTGACGGGCGTTGCGCTGGTCGGTATTTATACGGTAATCGAAAGTTGGCTTAACACCACGGCGCCGCCTGAACGACGCGGCCAGATATTTGCCTGCTATATGGCCGTCAACCTCGGCTCCTTGGCTCTGGCGCAACAGTTGCTGCGTTGGGACAGCCCCATGGCATTCACCCTGTTTGCGGTCGCGGCCATTCTCATTGTGGTAGCGGTGATGCCGGTGTCTGCCACTCGCTTGGCGCAGCCAGTGATCTCCGATACGCCTGCGCTATCGCTTAAGCGTCTTTGGCAGGCGGCACCAGTGGCATGCGCTGGCGCCGTGCTTTCCGGTCTCGGTATGGGTGGTTTCTGGGGGCTGGGTGCGGTCTATGCCGGGCGTATGGGTATGGATACCGGGCAGATCGCGGGCTTCGTTTCACTGGTGATCGTCGCAGGCGCACTTTCGCAATGGCCAATGGGCCGCCTTTCTGACCAGATAGATAGACGCAAAGCGCTGGTGGTGATCTGCGGAATAGCGGCAGGTGGCGGTTTGCTGATGGCGTTGCTGGCGCCCTTTGGCCAGTGGTTGCTGGTAGCCGCTGCGGTGTTCGGTGCCGGCTCTTTCGCGGTCTACCCGGCAGTGGTGGCCCACCTGATTGATCATTTACACCAAGAAGATATTTTGTCCGGCAATGCAGCGCTGTTGATGCTGCACGGCCTGGGCGCAGCCATAGGCCCGGCGTTGGCCGGTTGGCTGATGAGCATGACCAGCCCCATTGCCTTGCCGCTGTTTTTTACGCTGATGTTTACGCTCAGCGCGCTCTATGCCCTATGGCAGCTGCGCCAGGGTCGTGACCGGATCGTCGATGAGGCTGCGCATTACATTCCCATGGTGCGTACCTCTAACGCTGTACTGGAAATGATGCTGGAAGATGCGACGCACGAAGGGCATGACGGAGAGCGGGCAGAAGCAGGTAACTCAGAAGTTGATGGCTCAGAACCTTCTGGAGCAGACGAATCGACAGCACATCCGTTGCACGCGGATGCACAGCAACCCGCAACGGATGATGAAGAACAGCAGCCAGGGCGCAACTGAGCGTCGGAGGCTATCTATGTATTCAGTAGTGACAGGGAGTACGAACCTATGATGTTGGCAACCGACCTGGACGGCACCTTTCTTGGAGGTGACCCCGATAACCGTCAGCGGCTGTATCAGCTGATCAACGCGCACCCCGGTATTACGCTGGTATTTGTTACCGGGCGCGGGCTGGAAGTAGTGGTGCCACTGTTGTCAGACCCAGCCATCCCGCGGCCTGATTACATCATCTGCGATGTTGGTGCCACGGTAGTCGACGGTGAAACCCTACAACCGGTTTACCCGGTACAGAGCGATATAGAAGCCGACTGGCCTGGCGAGCAGGTGGTCGCACAACGGCTGTCAGTCTTCCCCGGCCTGGAGCGACAGGATGTGCCGCAGCAGCGGCGCTGCTCCTATTTCTGTGAGCCTGACGCGGTTACCGATAAGGTACGCGAGGCGATGGAAGGTTTGGGTTGTGACCTGCTTTTCTCCGCTGGTATGTATCTGGATTGCCTGCCACGTGGCGTCAACAAAGGGTCCACCCTGCGTCGTTTGGTCGATCATATTGGCGGTGCGATGGAGGAGGTGCTGGTTGCGGGCGACACATTGAATGACCTGTCGATGTACGAACAGGGTTTCAAAGGCGTGTGCGTCGGTGAGTCAGAAATCGCGCTGTTGGAGGCTACCGGAGATCGCGCCAAGGTATTGCACGCCCGTTTGAGTGGTTGCGGCGGCATTCTCGAAGCGATCTCGCACTTCGGATTTCTAGGCCCGCTGGGCGTGGATTCAGAACTGCGTGATCTGCAAATCAAGGGCAAGGCTGATCTGGTTATGGTCTACCACCGCTTGCCCTACGAGGAGGTGATTGAGGACGGCAAGCTGGTGCGCCGCCCGCCTACGTCACCTAACGGCATTTTGCCCACTTTGCTGAGCTTCTTCGGCGGTGACCAACCGGGCTCCTGGGTAGCATGGTCGATTCATGATGCGCGTAAGCGCGAAGCGTTTGAAGTGCACACCAAGGTAGATGCGGAGCACTATCCGAACCTGGTGGCGGCACGGGTGGCGCTGAGCAAGAACGATGTGGATGTGTTCTACAAGCGCTTTTCCAAGGAAGCCTTTTGGCCGACGCTGCACACTTTTTGGGAGCGCGCGATATTTCGTGAGGAAGACTGGGCTGTCTTTCTCAAAGTAAACCGCCTGTTTGCCGAGCGTACCGCAGCGGAAGCAGCAGATGGCGCAGTGGTCTGGCTGCACGATTACAACCTGTGGATGGTGCCAGCCTTCCTGCGGCCCCTGCGCCCGGATTTGAATATTGCCTTCTTTCATCACACCTATTTCCCCTCGGCGGACGTGTTTAACGTGCTGCCCTGGCGGCGAGAAATCATTGGCAGCCTGCTGCAGTGCGATTACATCGGCTTTCATATTCCGCGTCAGTCGGAAAACTTTGTTGACGTGGTGCGAGGTGTGGCGCCGGTCGAGGTGCTGGAAGAGAAGGGGTGTGCACCCCGTTACCTGACCTACGGCTGCGCGGTGGGTTTGGATCGCATGACCACAAGGATTTCAGTGCACGGGCGTCCGATTGGATTGGGCGCGCATCCGGTAGGGCTGGATGTTGGACGGATTAAAGCCATCACTCAAACCGACGAATGCCAAGAGCAAATTGATGAGCTGCGTGAGCAGTTGAAGAGCGTGCGTGTCGTTCTTTCGGTGGAGCGCCTGGATTACACCAAGGGCACCCACGCCAAGTTGCTGGCATTTGAAGCGCTGCTGGAGGCGCATCCCGAGCTGATCGGCAAGGTAACGCTGATCAACATCTGCGTGCCGGCAGCCCGTGAGATGACCATCTACGACGAGTTGCTGGGCCAGATTGAGCAAGCAGTGGGGCGCATCAATGGTCGCTTCTCCAGGGTCGGTTGGACGCCGGTGCAGTTTTTCTATCGTGCGGTACCCTTTAAGGAACTGATTGCCTATTACCTGATGGCGGATGTGATGTGGATTACGCCGTTGCGTGACGGCTTGAATCTGGTAGCCAAGGAGTATGTGGCGACTCAGGGCCTGCTGGGAGGCACGGGTACGTTGGTATTGTCCGAGTTTGCTGGTGCGGCGGCTGAGTTGCATGGTGCATTGCTGACCAACCCACATGATCCGCACGATTTGCGTGACACGCTTTATATAGGTCTGACGCTGGGCAAAGCCGAGCGCGAGGCACGTCTTAAAGAATTGTTTGGCATAGTGCAGCACAACGACATCAAGCGCTGGGGGGATGAGTTTTTACAGGGGGTACGAGACGCGCGGGTATTGGCGTTGGAGCATTTGGCCGAAAAGGTAGCTTGATCAAGAAACAGCGGCTGGCACGGCCAGCCGCTGTGATGAGGCCTGCTCTACTTTGCTACTACCTCATTGATTTGGAAGACGGCAGTTGTACCGCTGACTTCGTTACCAATAACCAACAGGGCTTCACCGTTCGGTGAGTCTGCTGCGCTGATAAATACCAAACCTTCTGGGCCTAGATCACCTACGCTGGCGAGCACCTCTTCAGGGTCTTCGGTGGTCCAGTCTTCGCGGGTGTTGAGGTAATCGACGAAGAAAGGCGCGGCTGGATCGGTGATGTCGTACGCCATCACACCCCCGATGCGTTCCAAGCCGATAAAGGCAAAGGTCTTGTCGCCTAAATGGCCGACAGTGATGCCTTCTGGCTCAGGGCCCTTGTTGTCACTGCGGTTGTCGAAGGTGTCGCCTTCATCGTGAGTCGCGTTGAAGTAATCGACGCAGGGGATGTCGCGGTTGCTGCCCAGCATGCAGTCAGCGCTGGCAAAATATTGCTCAAACTGATCTGCAGAATCCCAAACCAGATTGCCATCTTTATCTCGAATAGAGAAAGAACGTGCGCCGTAGGCATACAGGTTGTCGTACATCAGGCGATCGCCAGTGGGGTTTTCAATCCCCGTGGCATCAAACATCACCGGCTTGCCGTCGGCGTGCTTGCGGTAGCCGTCGGTCCAGGCCACGGTCAGACGACCGAGGTTCTCGTCTTCACCGCAGTCGCCGCGGTCAGTCATGGTGGCGCCGCAATATCCGAAGACCGTCGGGTTGATCAGCGCACCCTCCGCCAGGGCATGTAGTTGCGGCGCAAGGTCATCACCCACGCGGCGAGCAAAACCTCGGCTATCGGTCAGACTTTTCATGCGGAATTCTTCAACGAAGCCTTTGCTGGCATCGCCATCCCAGTAGGCATCATCGTCTTCACCCCAGGCGCGGGAGTCACCTTCGTTGGCGGTGATCAGGTAAGTGCTGCCTGCTACGTCGTAGGCATAAATAGCGTCCGGTTGATACATTCCCAGTACGCCGGGCCAAGTGCGAATATTGATGGCATCGTCCTTGTCGCTGGCATCGATGCCGTTACCCGCGTCGCCATGATCTTTGTAGCCCAACGGAAAAATGTCGGTAACGGTAGCGCTGGCGATATCCACTTTGGCCAGGGCGTTGTTTTCCTGCAGACTGACCCACGCGGTGCTGCTGTCAGCGGAGACGGCGATGTATTCGGGCTCGATGTCCTGAGCGACGCTGGCGTTAGGTCCGAATATGCGCACGCCAGCGGCCTTCAGTTCGCTTTCCTGATTGTTGAATGCGGAAAAGCCAGCTGTCTTGACCTCAACCAGCTCGTCACCATTTATGCTCAGAATGCTGATGGAACCTTCAGGGTCAACGCTGTAATCGTTGCTTGGTTCACCCTCGTTGGCGACCAGCAGGTATTTGCCATCCGGTGTGAATGTCAGCATGTCTGGTTGCGCGCCCACTTGCTTGGAGCCAAGCAGTTCCAGCGTAGTGGCATCAAAGAGTGCAACATAACCCAGATCAGTTTTGGTGGCCGCTTCCACTGCTACGGCAAGATAGCCGGCTGTAAAGGCGATGCTGTTGACCACGGCACCTTCAGCAATGCTCTCGACGGTCAGCGTCTTCACCAATGCTGGGTTGGCAATATCTCTGGCATCCAGCACATCCACCGCACCTTTCTGCGCGTTGACGATGAATATTTGTTGATTGGCCGGGTCATAAGCGGGGATTTCCGCTGCGCTCTGCCCGAATACACCAGAGCTGTAGCGTCCAAGGTAGCTTAGCGAGAGGGTCTCGGGAGTAACTACTTCCGGAGTTTCCGGGCTGCTGTCGTCATCACTGCTGCTGCTTTTACAGCCGACAACCGCAGCCATCATGGCTGCGCTGGTGGCGGCAATGATCCACTTGTTCATCTTATGATCCCTTTCCTGAATTGAACGAAGGTGACATTGATACGCAGATTTCGTGACAGGACCCTTACTCTTTGATGGCACTTTGATTACGCAAGTTGCTGAGGCTCGCCTGGGCTTGGGTCGTTCAACCGGCAAGTGCTGATACACTGCGGTGATGGATGATCTACAACCTGAAGAGCTGCTCCCTAATGGGTTTAGCGAAACGCTGCTGGAATTGTTGAACGCCTCGCCGCAAGGGCTGGGTGAGTATTTACTGATTCGCCAGCTGGCTGAACGCTACCCTGATTCGCTGTTTGCTGAGCCAGGCGCGCTGCAAGATCCGCTGCGGTTGTTTCAGCTGCATTTTTTGCTGTTTCACATGCTGTACCAACTGGCTGATCAGCTGGCGGAATTGGATCAGACGTTGAGCATTCATGCTCTGAATATTCGATTGCTTCCCCGCGACGCATCTGCGCCAGGGATTGCATTAGAAGACCCTCTGCGACGCTACTATCTCGATTGGCAGCAATGGCGTGAAACGCATGCCGAGGATGTGCAACGTCTGCTCGATGGGTTCTGGCGTAGGCAGCCTAAGAGCATGGTTACTGCCGATGAGCTGCAACAGGCATTGATTGTAATGGAGCTGCAAGAACCGACTGACGCACGCGCAGTAAAACAACGCTATCGGGCTCTAGTACGGGTGCATCACCCGGACCGGGGCGGAGATACTGCACGGGCGCAGGAGCTAAATCAGGCGATGCTAATTCTTCAACGCTATTACGGAAAAGTTTGAAGTCGCCAATCTCTCTAAGCAAAGCGGTTTTGTCCGTTATATTTTTCGCTATAGTCAGTGCAGGGTGCTGAGATTCTGGCGCCTGTAGCTCCACGAGCGATCCTCGGGGGCTGAATAATAATTAGGAGGTCAGGCCATGATCCACCATGTATTGGGGTTATTCACCCATCCCGACGAGGAATGGAAGGAAATCAAGGGCGAGGACGAAAGCATTGGGCATATGTATCTGACCCACGTGTTAATCCTTGCCGCCATCCCGGTAGTCTCTGCTTATATCGGCACCACTCAGGTAGGTTGGTACATTGGCACGCAGGAGGCCGTTAAGCTCACTCAGTCCAGCGCGCTCTCTATGACAGTGCTGTCGTATTTGGCGATGCTTGCCGGCGTTGCTGTGATGGGCGCTTTTATTCATTGGATGGCTCGTACCTACGACTCTACCCCCAGCTTTAATGATTGCGTGGTTTTTGCCGCTTATACCGCCACACCGCTGTTCATCGCGGGTTTGGCCGCGCTTTACCCCAGTCTCTGGCTGGGGATGCTGGTAGGCACTGCTGCCGCTGCCTATACCGTATACCTGTTATATCAGGGCATTCCGATTTTCATGGACATTCCCAGCGACGAAGGCTTTTTGTTCTCAAGTTCTATTATGGCTGTTGGCCTGGTGGTGCTGGTTGCCATGATGGCTACATCGGTTATTTTCTGGGGCTTTGGCGTGGGTCCTGTGTACCTGCGCTAATGCGTTTGAGAGCAATCAACAGCCCCTGCCGGCTCAGTCGTCAGGGGCTGATGTTTTTATGTATGGCGGTTTCCAGTAAAATGCGCGTTTTACTCTACCGGTGTACCCCTCCATGAGCCGTCTCAGCGTTAATCAGAACAAGCTGCAAAAACGTTTGCGTCGTCAAACCGCCGAAGCGGTGACCGACTACAACATGATTGAAGACGGCGACAAAATCATGGTCTGCCTGTCGGGCGGCAAAGACAGTTACACCTTGCTCGATGTGTTGCTTCACCTGCAAAAAGTGGCGCCCATCCAGTTTGAACTGGTTGCCGTTAACATGGACCAGAAGCAGCCGGGCTTCCCAGAAGAAGTGCTGCCGGCTTACCTAAGTAAACTGGGTGTGCCGTACCACATCCTTGAACGCGATACGTATTCCATTGTTAAAGAGAAAGTGCCAGAGGGTAAGACCACCTGCTCACTGTGCTCGCGCCTGCGCCGTGGCAACCTCTATACCTTTGCGGATGAAATCGGCGCAACCAAGATGGCGCTCGGTCACCACCGAGACGATATTATTGAGACCTTCTTTCTGAATATGTTCTACGGCGGCAACCTCAAGGCGATGCCGCCCAAGCTGCGCTCAGACGATGGCCGCAACGTGGTGATCCGGCCGCTTGCTTACTGCAATGAGAAGGACATTACCGCCTATTCTGAACTGCAGGGCTTTCCGATCATTCCATGTAATTTATGTGGTTCGCAGGAGAATCTGCAGCGCCAGGTAGTTAAAGAGATGCTGCAGGGTTGGGAGCGTGCGACGCCCGGTCGCCTCGACAGCGTGTTTCGTTCGCTGCAGCATGTTCAGCCATCGCAATTGGCTGATACCAAACTATTTGATTTCGCCAGCCTGAGCATCGACGAGACTGTCGCGCCGCGCTTTCTTAATGTGATGAATCTCTGATTCGCGTTTGCTGGGGAGTTTGACCGTGCAGGATTATCGCTGGTTGGAGAGTTATTGCCTGAATCGTTTTGGTTCGAAGGCTGAGCTTGAGGCCCATCTACCTACGCCAAGATCACCCGCGGCTCTGCGCGAGATCAGTGATGATCGCTACCTCTCGACCATGGCATTGCGAGTATTTCGTGCAGGCTTGAAACACAGCCTTGTAGATGCCAAATGGCCCGCGTTTGAAGAGGTATTTTTCGGCTTTGATCCAGAAAAAGTCGTGCTGATGAGTGCCGAGCATCTTGAGCGGCTGATGACCGACAGACGGATTATTCGCCACCTCGGTAAGCTGCGCAGTGTGCCTCGCAATGCGCAGCTGGTGCTGGACATGCGGGCAGAGCACGGCAGCATGGGACAGCTCATTGCCGATTGGCCCGCGGATAATATCGTCGGTTTATGGCGCATGTTAGCTAAACGCGGTGCTCAGCTTGGCGGCCAATCGGTACCGCGCTTTTTGCGTATGGTCGGTAAGGATACCTGGGTAGCCACAGAAGACGTGGTGGCCGCGCTTAAGGCTCAGGGCATTATTGATAAGGCGCCGACCAGTCAGCGCGATCAGAATGCGGCTCAGGCGGCGCTCAATCAATGGATGCAAGAGAGTGGTCGTCCATTGTGCCAGTTGTCGGCAATGTTGGCTTTTACCGTAAATCACTGAGACTTGGCGCAACAAGTTAAAGTAGAATCTTGACATCGTGCGCTGAGACGTACATTTTTAAACCAAAGTCACCGATATAAAGGTATGCGGATGCGGTTAGGCGCTCTACTGATGCTGATCTTTGTTGCTCTGCTGGCAGGTTGCAGCAGTGCGCCGAGGGCGCCGGTAGAAACTGCAGCCATCCAGAAGCCTAACGTTCGCACGCCACTGCCGCACATCGCTCGCTCCAATTCCGCCGATGTGCTCGGCAACGATGTGGTGTTTCAGGCTTTCAGTCTGATTGGCACTCCCTATCTGTACGGCGGCAGTTCTCCCGATACCGGTTTTGACTGCAGCGGTCTGATTCAATACGTTTACCGCGAAGCCGCTGGCGTCAGCCTGCCGCGTACCACCGCTGGCCTTACTTCCATGCGCACTGCCAATCCAAGTGAAAGCGCACTGGTACCGGGCGATTTACTGCTTTTTGCTATGAACGGCGGCCGGGTTAATCACGCTGGAATCTATATTGGTGAAGGCCGTTTCCTGCACGCTCCCAGCACAGGTGGAGTAGTGAGGGTGGACGAGTTGGGTTCCAGTTTTTGGCAACGAACGTTTAAGGGCGCACGCCGGGTGCTCAGTAGTAACTGAGCTTGGCGCTATGTGCCCAAGTCGCTCCGCTAGTTTTTCCGCGTTTCCCAATTCCCTCGTTCCTGCACGAAGCCTGATGGTTTTTTTGCCGCAAAAAACCGGCATCCTGAACACCGCACATTAAGAAATCATGACGCTTTTAGAATGGACTCTGCTCTACCTCATCAGCTCCTTGTTCTGGAAATGGGTAATTAGTTGGGGCGGAGCCCAGTGGCTTGAAGGCTGGCGATCCTGGTTTTTTATTAGTTTTCTCGCACCTCGCTGGAACGCCGAAGGCATAAGGTTATTTGCAGTAGTGATGTGGTTCTTTAGCAGCCTTTGGTTTGCGGGTGGCTTATTCAGCGAGAACATACGTAACTCGGGTTTTTTGCTGTGACTGCGAGCACAGCAACCTGTATTGACCCTGGACGTGGCTGATATGGATATCGAGAAACGTATCCCGCTCTGGTCGGCCTTCTCTGAGCTGTTTCTGGATACCGAAGTCTCGGCTAGCACTCATACCTTTATTGCCCGACAAGTACTGGCCTCAGAGCTGACACCCGAGCTGGTGTTAGACATACTCTGGCTGGAGGTCTTTCCGGCGTTGTGTGACAACCTGCGCAGTGTCGGGGGTGAGTGGGCCGGGTTTGATGAACAGTGGTTGTGCGAACGCATTCTTGCGGTAGCTGATCGGCAGGTGGTTGCCTATTCTCCTCTGGGTCTGGTAGCGGTGAACCAAATTATCGACGTTGTGGAGGTTGAATGGCTAGCATGCTGCGCGTATCTGCCGACGTCTTTCTCTAAAGCTCAACGCCCCTCACTTCGGAATATCAGAGGGTCTGGTAAACGACGCTTCTGGCAATGGCGTTGATCCGCTTCTTGGCAAAAGATTGGCACCGGTGGCGCACAGCTTCGCGTTCTGCCGGTAAGATGCTTGAGCGGGAGAGTCTTGCAATAAGGAAATGGCCACTCGGCTGGGTGGCGTAACTATAAAAAGGGGTTAATTGATATGCAGCGTAAAATCTTGTTTGTGGGGCTTGCCGGGTTCTTGTCGTGTGTTGGCGCGATGGCTGCTGACCGCAGCGTAGCCGTCAGCAGCACAGTCAACTATCAAGACCAGGATATTATTCCGGGTAACATCCTCTCTGAATGCGGTCAGCTGGGTTCCAGTTTTTCATCCTCAACAGAAAAGTACCTTAAAGATAATGGCTGGCAGGTGTCGGCGTTGAACGGTGAACCAGCAGCAGGCACGGGTAAACAGCTCAAGTTGCAGGTAGCCAATGCCTTTAGCGCGGGTAACGCCTTTACCGGGCATCGCAAGTCGGTTTCGATCATTGCCGAGCTGTACGAAGATGGCCAGTTGGTAGATACCTATCGTCAAACGCGAAACTCTTCGGGCGGCTTCGCTGGAGGCTTCAAGGGCTCCTGCTCGGTACTGTATCGCTGCACCAATACCTTGGGTAACGATGTTGCCAAGTGGATGGCCGATAAGTAAGCGAGCGATCTTATTTGGTCTGCTAGGCACGGTGCCTAGGCTACGTAGCATAAAGCGCGTGTAGGCGAGGTGAGGGCGTGGTCAACCGCTTGTCGCGGCTCGTTTAGTTTATGCTGAGGTCGTATGATATGCGTTGAGCGGCCTCGGATAGGCTGCATAACGAGAATAACGGGAGAGCCCCTATGAACGCCCTTTTAACCACTTGGCAGCCGCGCATTTTGAGCGTGCTGCGTATTGTGACTGCTTTTTTGTTTATGCAGCACGGCATGCAAAAGATCTTTGGATTTCCGGTCGCCCAACGTGGTGAGTTTGACCTGTTTTCCATGTCCGGGGTTGCTGGATCGCTGGAGTTGGTTGGTGGTTTTTTGGTGCTGATTGGTCTGTTCACGCGGCCGGTGGCTTTTTTACTTTCAGGCCTGATGGCTTTTGCCTACTTCCTGGCCCACGCGCCGCAGGCGCTTTGGCCATTGGCTAACGGTGGAGAGCTGGCAGCGCTGTTTTCTTTCGTGTTTCTGTATCTGTTTTTTGCCGGTGGCGGCGCGTGGAGTGTCGATCAGCTGCGTGGTGCCAAGTGGTAATTTAGGCTTCAACTGCGTCAGGGTGGGTCTATTTACACCCTGATGTTTGCGTCACCTCTGCAACACCATACTTTCCTTTCTAGCAGGTTAGTCCTGCGCCTTACGCAGCAACACCACGTCGGCACCGATAACCTCCAGCTCGGCGCCCCAGCGCTGTGCTAACCATATAAAACTCTGTTCGCTGAAGTAGCAGATATGAGTAGGGTCGCTTTTGTAGTGCCAGTTTTTAAAAGACTCTTGATCCCTGACGCGCTTGGTCATCAATCCCAGCCAGCCACCCGGCAGTAAACATGACCATAGCTGATCCAATACCAGCAGCGGCTGCGCCAAGTGCTCGACTACCTCGGTTGCGGTAATGAAGCCCCAGCGTTGACTGAGCGCCTGCGGATTGGGGTGGTAGTAGAGGTCGTGCAGAGCCACCTCGTGGCCGTGCTCGCGCAGCATAAAAGCTAGCGCCGGGCCGGGGCCGCAACCAAAATCCAAACCTTGGCTGGTCGCGGGCAGCCGCTCTAGCAAGGGCTCGGCGAGCCGAGAAAGAAAACGGCGATAGCCAGCATCGTCCGGGTGGTTCTCGTGACGATCGTATTCAGCGCGCTCGGCTGCTGGGCTCATATGCCATTGCGCTGGCACGTGAACCATCAGGCAGTCGTTGCATTGATAGTAGGGACGTTTTTCATCGCTGTAGAACCACGCGGCCGTGGCCTGACACAATGGGCAGCGAGAATAGGCTGGGGTCTCGATCATAGTGGCTGCACGTGGCTGATCAGATCTTCTGATTCGACTAGTTGCAGGAACGCATCGCCTAGCCGTTGGCTCTCGCTCATCGCCGTGCGCCAGTACTTTTCCCGGCCATCGTTATCGTACACAAAGCGATTGAAATCCTTGCGATCAGGCAGCTTGCGATAGGGCAGGCTGTCGAGATATTCGCGTGAGGGCGCAAGCAGCAGCACGTCGCGCAGCTGCTGCGGGTTGGCCTTGCGCCAGGGTAGTGTTTTGTCAAACCAACCTGGCACAACACGGTCTAGGAAGTGCGGGTAGAGCACAACTCCGGGGGCTTGGTAGGGCAGGTCCAGGTGGTAATCGAGCAGGCCTCCGTCGCGGTATACACCCGCCGCGGTGCCGGGGATCTCTCGTACTGCTTCCATCACCATGGGAATGGAGCCTGAGGCAAGCAGGGCGGCGCGCAGGTTATCTGGCGTGAGGTTAACGTGACTGCTTTTGAAGTCCTGCAAGTCATCCAGTGGCGGACGCTGGCGCGGGTCGTGCAGAATCACGCGCTCAAAGAATCGACCAAGGTGGCGGCGGCCCAACAAGTTGGCGCCAATCACGCCGCTCAAGCCAAGCCCGAGTCGGGTGCGCGAGTCGTGCTGCAGCAGCCCAAGGCTTTTTACTACTACGATATTAAGATGGTAATTCGGGTTACTGAGAATACTGTCGAACTCGCCACCGAGTAGCTCATCCAACATCTCACCGCATGCCGCACTGATGCGTTGGATACTCACGCCTTTGGGAAAGCGCATGTTGGTATACAGCTCGCCCAGTTGGCGCAGCGCCGCGACCGGGTCGGGCATGCAGGCGCTGGCAAAGCGCCAACTGCCGATGGAAGCGCCGATTAGGCTGCGCATTTGTGGCGCGCGTGGCAGCCACTCACCAAATAGGGCCAGATCCAGACCCTGGATGCCTAGCGCTTTGGGCCCGCCGGCGGCCCCGGGAATCATATGCACGTCTGCTGGTTGTAGGCCATTTTTTCGTATGTGCTCAATGGCTCGATGGCCCGCGCGCAGCGTTAATGCGGGAGCGGAAACATGAATTGCAGGCATGTCTGAGCGGTTCCTTTGCGGTACGGATGGATGCGGCGATGATTTTAAGGTTGGCTTCAGCTACTGACTATACTCTTCATCTACACGTTAAAACGATAGAGGTAATTCAGATGAATAAGGTGAATAAAGCCATTTTACTGACCAGTGCAATGTTTTTCGGCTTGGGCAGCGGGGCGCTAATGGCAGATGATGATGTACGCTTGGACGAAGCCAATTCCTTGATCGAACAGGGTACCATCAAGAAGTTTGATGAACTGAACGAAAAAGCCTTAAGCGTGCAGCCTGGCACTATCACCGATACTGATCTGGACAAGCACTACGGTCGCTATGTTTATCAGGTCGAAATCAAAGACGCCCAAGGCCAGGAGTGGGATGTTGATCTGGACGCCAGCAATGGTGAAGTACTTGAACATAAGCAGGATGATTGATACTGCGCTGCTACGGCCCAGCCTTCTTGTGCTGGGCTTTTCGCTGTGCAGCCCTTGGTCACTTGCCGATGATATCGGCCAGGACGAGGTGTTGGAACTGGTTGAAATGGGGCGTATTGCGCCGCTCCAGCAGTTTATTGATGATGCGCTAATACGCTATCCCGGCCGCTTCCTGGGTGCTGAGCTGGAAGCTGAGGACGGTCGTTATGTTTATGAAATTGACATCATCACTCGCCAGCGCGTAGTGATGGAGCTCGAGTATGACGCCCTTAGCGGCGAGTTACTCGAGATAGAAGAGGATGATTGATGCGGATACTGCTGGTCGAAGATAACGTAGCACTGGCGGATTCCCTTGGATTGACCTTAAAGCGCGCTGGTTACGCAGTAGATTGGCGCGCTGATGGGCGAGACGCGGCCATATTGGGTGAACAAGAGCCTTATGACCTGGCGATTCTCGATCTTGGCCTGCCTGGCATGGGTGGGCTGGAGGTGCTGCGGCAGTGGCGTCAACATGGATTGAGTTTACCTGTTCTGATCCTTACTGCGCGTAGTGCCTGGACCGAGCGGGTCGAAGGCTTGCAAGCAGGCGCTGACGACTACCTTACTAAACCTTTCCATAACGAAGAATTGTTGCTGAGGCTTCAGGCGCTGCTGCGTCGTGCTCACGGGCGCGAGCCCAGCGCGTTGTTGCATGCCGGCGGCCTGGCATTGAATGAGGGCACGCAACAGGTGAGCGGAGCTTCGTTACCGGTGGTGGAGCTCTCTGCCACTGAATTCAAATTGCTGCGCTATATGATGCTCAACCCGGGGCAGGTGTTGTCTAAAGCTCGGCTTTCGGAGCACTTGTATGATTACGAAGATGAGCGTGATTCCAACGTGATTGAGGTGCAGATCAACCATCTACGCAGCAAACTGGGCCGTAGCTCTATCGAAACCCGGCGTGGCCAAGGTTATGTATTCGTTGGGCCTGGCGCGTGAATTCGATTGGTCGTCGGCTAGGCAGCGGTCTGCTATTGATCATGTTGTTCAGCATTCTGCTGATCGGCCAAGGCAGCGTCTGGCTGTATGACCGTGCGCAGCGGGCTTATCTGACTACCTTGCTGCAGAGTCAAACCGACGGTCTGTTGGCGGCCATGACGCCCGGTACCAATGGTCTTTATCTGGATATGGATAAGGTCGATCCCGATTATCGGCGGGCATATTCTGGCCGCTATTTTGTGGTGCAGGGCCGGGAACGTTGGCGTTCGCGCTCGCTCTGGGATCAACGGTTGCCAATCGGTGGCGACGGCCTGCATGCCGACCTGGCTCCCGGTCCTAAGGGTCAACAGCTGCTGGTGTGGTCGAGCGAGTACAGCAAGCGAGGCGAGCAGATAGAAATTACTGTTGCGTTGGATTACCAGCCGTTACTCCGGGAGTTTCAGCGCGCGCGTTGGTGGTTATGGGGGCTTGGTGCTGCTGTCATTGTGTTTGCCCTGTTGCTGCAGCAATGGTTATTGCACCGTTCATTGCGCCCCTTGCGGCAGGCGCAGCGTGAATTGGCCGAGTGGCGGGCCGGTAAGCGTCTGGAGCTGAACGAGGCGGTGCCGCTGGAATTACAACCCTTGGTTGTAGAGATTAACCGTTTGGGTCAACAGGTTGAGCAGGTGCTGCAGCGCGGTCGCAGTTCCGCTGGTGACCTCGGGCACGCCCTAAAGACCCCGTTAGCAGTACTTGAAAGCAACCTGGAAAACCTTTCTGCGGTGCTATCCGTAGAGCAAACAAAGCCGATGGCAGAACAGCTAGCAGCTATTCATCGGCAGCTCGAACGTACGCTGCAGCGTGCACGTTTGGCGCCGGAACAGTCGCGCGGCGAACGTTTCTCGACTGAGACTGACTTGCCTGCGCTGGTCAGTACGCTGCAATCGTTGTTCCCACATTTAGAGATCAACTTACAAAGTGCAAGCGCAGGCGACTGGCCCTATGACCGTGAGGACATGACGGAGTTGCTGGGTAATTTGATCGACAACGGCTGCAAGTGGGCTACAAGCAAGGTCAATCTAGCTTGGAGATCGGACGCCGCTGGACTGCAGCTCTGTATCGAGGATGATGGCCCCGGGATTCCTGAAAATGAGCGCGAAGAGGTTTTAGCCCGTGGTAAGCGGCTGGACCAGCAGATGCAAGGCCATGGGTTAGGGCTGGGAATTGTGGCCGATCTGGTCGCCGCATACGAGGGCCAACTCGTGCTGGCTGAATCGGCCATGGGTGGCTTAAAAGTCTCCGTGTTGCTGCCCCTGCGGGCTTAGCCGAACACGACTGAATTATCCGTGTTATCGGGTTTTTTAGCCGCCCGCTAAAAAACGTTGTGGCTAAATAAACGAGGTGTCGATATCGACCAGCAACAGATGGCGGCTGTCATCTATGAACAGTCCTGAGGTTAGGCAATATTGGTTGGTGGTGGCATCCCGGTAACGGTTAGACAGGATCACGCGGCTATCTTCGCCTGCTTCAGCCAGAATCTGATAAAAGTAGGGGCGCCAAGACCAGTTGTGGTCGAGGTAACGTGGGTCGGTCTGCCAAGCGTCGTTTTTCCACTCGTAATTGGGTGAGATCTGAGTGCCGTGTGCGTCGCACAGGAAACAACGCACCAGCCAAGGGTAAGCGCTAGGCGAGGGCAGATGGGCAGGCAGGGCACCTTTGCTCAGCCAGACTCGCAGGTCCGCGAACAACACCGCAAGAGACCTCCGCAGCTCACTGAGCTTTGCGCGTTCGGCCAGTTTGTCGAGAACGTAACGGTCGCGCATCTCAGAAAACCGCTGTTGCACCGAATCGGCGGGCAGAAAACTTTCTTCTGGTCGACCAAAAAGATACCCCTGCACATAGCGCGCACCGCACTCTAGCGCAAAATGCAGCTCTTGTTCGGTCTCGACACCTTCAGCAATGATCCAGCACCCGCTCTTCTCTGCCATTAAAGCCAGAGCCCTGACGAAGTCACCGCTGTTGCCATTGCCGCTTGCGGCTTTGCGAAACAGTTGAATATCCAGCTTGAGAATATCGGGTTCTAAAGCCAGTACGCGGTCCAGCATGGAATAGCCGGCGCCAAAGTCATCAATGGCGATGCGGATGCCTGCCTGACGGTAACGCTGTACCACGTCGCGCAACTGGTCAATGCTGCCTTGCAGCTCGGTGATCTCGAATACCACTTGATCAGGGGGTAGCCCGATCTCCTCCAGCAACTGCAAGCTGGGTAAAGGCTGGCCGGGTACTAATTGGCTGACCCATGATGGAGAAATGTTCAAGCTAAGGAAACCTTCGGGGTTGTCACGAAAGCGCTCTAGCGCCATACGGCGAATGCAGCGATCCAGTTCTCTAAGATCAGCGGGATTTACCTCAGGATCGGTGAACAGCGGGCCGGCACTAGTAACATTGCCATCGTCGTCACGCAGGCGCGCGAGCGCTTCGTATCCGGCGATGCGGCCTGTCGCTGTATCGATAAGAGGCTGGAAATACGGCAGAGGCTGACCATTAAACACTTTATTCTCCAGGTCGAAATTAGGCCGGTAGCAGTATGCAAGATTATAGCCAAGGCGTGTACAGGCTGCCTGCGGTAGAGCGTCTTATGGTATTTGGCGGCCTAAAAAACCGATACGTGCAATATCAGTGCATTAATTTGGCCATCTGGTACGTCATTTGCACTAATTGGGGGAGGATTGGCACCGGCTGCGCCCTATTGGGGTGCTCTGCGAGTGTCTTTTATTCGCTTTTTCACAAATAACTTTTTGATAATAAAAAATAAAATTAACTACGGCCGTTTTGTTTACCAATCAAGACAGTTTTATTTCTATGGGCTTAAGGCACCAGAATGAAGCCTGTGAATATTGATTGCACAATATCGGTGCGTTTTGTGAGTTCTTAGAGAGGCTGTCTGAATGGAAAACCTGAACAGCGCTGTGGAAACCCTGGTTCACGGCGCTAACACCCTGTTTATTTTGATGGGCGCCATTATGGTGCTGGCTATGCATGCGGGCTTCGCTTTTCTGGAGGTGGGTACGGTCCGTCAGAAAAATCAGGTCAACGCGCTGTCGAAGATCATCAGCGATTTTGCTGTGTCCTGTCTGGCGTATTTTTTCATCGGATACTGGATTGCCTATGGAGCCAACTTTTTTGCCGATGCGGCTACCCTGTCGGAAAATAACGGCTATGCGTTGGTCAAGTTTTTCTTCCTGATGACCTTTGCGGCAGCGATACCAGCCATCATTTCCGGCGGTATTGCCGAACGGGCCAAGTTTGCCCCGCAGCTGTGTGCTTCGTTATTGATCGTTGGTCTGGTTTACCCTTTCTTTGAAGGCATTGTGTGGAACGGTAATTACGGTTTTCAGGCTTGGCTTGAGGCCCAGTTTGGCGCTCCCTTTCATGATTTTGCGGGTTCTATTGTTGTGCATGCAGTAGGCGGCTGGCTGGCGTTGGCAGCAGTGTTGCTGCTCGGCGCGCGGCGCGGTCGATATCGTGATGGACACGTGGTTGCCATGCCACCTTCCAATATTCCTTTCCTGGCGCTGGGTGCCTGGATTTTAACTATTGGCTGGTTCGGCTTCAACGTGATGTCGGCGCAGACGTTAGAGGGTATCAGCGGGCTGGTCGCGGTGAACTCATTGATGGCCATGGTCGGCGGTACGCTGGCGGCTTTACTGGTTGGGCGTGCAGATCCTGGGTTTATTCACAACGGGCCATTAGCAGGCCTGGTGGCTATCTGCGCAGGCTCGGATATTGTTCATCCATTGGGTGCATTGGCTATCGGCGTGGTGGCTGGCGGGCTGTTTGTCTGGGCTTTCATCCTGACCCAGAATCGCCTGAAAATTGATGATGTGCTCGGTGTCTGGCCGCTGCATGGTCTCTGTGGTGTTTGGGGCGGTTTGGCTGCGGGTATTTTCGGTACACAGGCATTCGGTGGTCTTGGCGGCGTCAGTTTTGTGTCTCAGCTGCTGGGCAGCTTGGCTGGGGTGGTAGTGGCGTTGGTTGGCGGTCTGCTGGTGTACGGCGTGATTAAGGCTATCGTCGGCATTCGTTTGAGCGAAGAAGACGAGTTTCAGGGCGCAGACCTGGCGATCCACAAGATTGGCGCTATCTCAGAAGACTGATCTGGCGGTTAGCGGGCATAAAAAAACCGGGCATTTGCCCGGTTTTTTTATGCCGCTGATTTACTCTTCCAGATTACCCATGGCAGTAATGTTGAAACCGCCATCAACGTAGGTAATTTCACCGGACATACCTGAGGCCAGATCGGAGCAGAGGAAGGCGCCAACGTTGCCGACTTCGTCGATGGTGACGTTACGACGCAGCGGGGTTTGCGCAGCGTTGTGCGACAGCATCTTACGGAAGCTCTTGATGCCGGAGGCTGCCAGGGTGCGGATTGGGCCGGCGGAGATGGCATTCACGCGAGTGCCTTCCGGGCCCAGGCTGGTGGCCAGGTAACGTACGCCGGCTTCCAAGCTGGCCTTGGCCATACCCATGACGTTGTAATTGGGCATGGTGCGCTCGGCGCCTAGGTACGAGAGGGTCAGCAGGCTGCCGTTGCGGCCCTTCATCATCTCGCGACCGGCCTTGGCTAGCGCAACAAAGCTGTAAGCGCTGATATCGTGGGCAATGCGAAAGCCTTCACGGGTGGTGACTTCAGCGAAGTTACCGTCCAGCTGATCGCCGGGTGCAAAGCCAACCGAGTGTACTATGCAGTCCAGGCCATCCCACTTTTTGCCTAGTTCAGCGAATACCTGTTCAATCTCGGCATCGTCTGCAACATCGCAAGGAAAACACAATTCAGGGCCAGAGCCCCAAGCTGCTGCGAAGCCTTCGACCCGCGCTTTCAGCTTTTCATTTTGATAGGTGAACGCCAGTTCGGCGCCTTCGCGGTGCATGGCCGCAGCAATGCCGGAGGCGATGGAGAGTTTGCTGGCAACGCCAACGATGAGTACGCGCTTTCCGCTGAGAAATCCCATAGTGCTTTCCTGTTTTGTTACGGGGCCGTCGTGGCCTTATTAAGGGAGTTGGGTATGGCAAAAGCCGCATCCAGCAACTGACGAGTATAGTCGTGTTGCGGTGAAGCAAAAATTTCGCCGGCCGGTCCCTGTTCAACTACCTGCCCGTGGCGAATGACCATCAGCTGATGGCTGAGGACCTTTACTACCGCCAGATCGTGGCTGATAAACAAATAACTCAAGTTGTACTTCTGCTGCAGGTTACGTAATAGCTCTACTACCTGTCCTTGCACGGTACGATCCAGTGCCGACGTCGGCTCATCGAGCAGAATCAGCTTGGGCTTAAGTACCAGTGCCCGCGCGATGGATACCCGTTGGCGCTGGCCACCGGAAAACTCGTGCGGATAGCGATGCCGGGTGTCGGGGTTAAGTCCGACCTCTTGCAGCGCTTGAATGACCATCTGCTCGCGTTCGGCGGCTGTGCCAATGCGGTGAATCTCTAGTCCTTCGCTCACAATCTGACCAATCGACATGCGCGGGCTGAGGCTTCCGAAGGGGTCTTGAAAGACCACCTGAAACTCGCGCCTTAGCGGCCGCACTTCGTTCTGGCTGAGATTATCCAGCCGGTGGCCATTGCATTCAATCACGCCTGTACTGTCCAGCAGGCGGAGTAACGCCATGCCCAAAGTCGTCTTGCCTGAGCCGCTTTCACCCACGATCCCTAGCGTTTGGCCTTGGGCCAAACTGAAGCTGATGTCGGTCACAGCTTTGACGTGGTCAACCGTGCGCTTGAGCACACCTTTCTTGATTGGGAACCAAACTCTAACTTGCTCTGCGCGCAGAATTTCCTTGGCACCTGGCTCAATCGGTACCGGCTCACCACTCGGGTCAGCCGCCAGCAATTGCTGGGTATACTCGTGGCGCGGATCTTTGAACAATGTGGCGCAATCATTCTCTTCGACGACGCGACCCTGATACATGACACATACCCGGTGCGCGATCTTACGTACCAGGTTGAGATCATGGCTGATCAATAGCAACGCCATGCCGAGTTTTTGCTGCAATTCCTTCAGTAAATCAAGAATCTTCAATTGCACCGTGACGTCGAGGGCGGTGGTGGGTTCATCCGCGATCAACAGTTCTGGCTCGTTTGCCAATGCCATGGCAATCATCACCCGCTGACGTTGCCCACCAGATAGCTCGTGGGGGTATGAGCCCAGCCGCTTCTCTGGCTCAGGGATGCCAACCAGGCTCAGCAGTTCCAGGGTCCGCGCGCGCGCGTCTTTTTTATTCAGGCCCTTGTGCACTGCCAGCACTTCGTTGATCTGCCGCTCCACTGTGTGTAGTGGGTTCAGCGAGCTCATGGGCTCCTGAAAAATCATCGAAATGCGATTGCCGCGCACCTTGCGCAGACTCTTTTCGTCGGCTTTGAGTAGATCTTTGCCTCCGTAATAAATCTCGCCAGAGGGGTGATGCGCCACAGGGTAGGGCAGCAGGCGTAGAACCGAGTGTGCGGTGACTGATTTTCCGGAGCCGCTTTCGCCGACCAGCGCCAATGTCTGGCCAGGGTAAATATCAAAGCTGACGTCGTGCACCGCAGTAACCTGATTGGCGCCCTGGTTGAAGGCCACGCTGAGGTTACGGATGCTGATCAATGGGGTGTCTGTCATCTCATTTCCTCGGGTCGAAGGCGTCGCGCAGGGCCTCGCCGATAAATACCAGCAAGCTCAGCATGAGAGACAACACAACGAAAGCGGTGATACCTAACCAGGGCGCCTGCAAATTGTCTTTACCTTGAGCGATGAGCTCGCCCAACGATGGCGAGCCCGGCGGCAGACCGAAGCCAAGGAAGTCCAACGAGGTCAGAGTTATAACGCCACCGGTTAGAATGAAGGGGAAGAAGGTCAGGGTGGCAACCATGGCGTTGGGCAGAATATGCCGGAACATGATTACGCCATTGCTTGCCCCCAGCGCACGCGCGGCCCGTACGTATTCCAGATTACGCCCGCGCAGAAACTCGGCACGCACTACATCAACCAACGACATCCACGAGAACAGCAACATGATGCCCAGCAGCCACCAGAAGTTGGGCTGCACGAAGCTGGCCAGGATGATCAGCAAGTAAAGTACCGGCAGACCAGACCAAACCTCAATAAAGCGTTGCCCGATCAGGTCGATGCGACCACCGTAAAAGCCCTGAAGGGCACCGGCGATGACGCCGATGATGGAACTGAAAATGGTCAGCGTAAGGGCGAATAACACGGATATGCGGAAACCGTAGATCACCCTCGCCATCACATCGCGAGCTTGATCGTCGGTACCCAGCCAGTTGTCCGCCGAGGGCGGGGCTGGCGCGGGTACGTCCAGATCGTAATTGATGGTGCCGTAGTAATAGGGGATCGGTGGCCAGAGCATCCAGCCATCGCCGTCTTCTTCTATTAACTGCTGAATATAGGGGCTGCGGTAATCCGCCTCGATGGGAAACTCGCCACCAAAGGCAGTTTCTGGATAGCGCTCAAATACCGGAAAAAACAGTTCGCCCTGAAAGCTGACTGCGAGTGGTTTATCGTTGGCGATTAGCTCAGCGCACAGGCTGAGCACAAACAGCAACATGAAGATGTGTAGCGACCACCAGCCGCGCTTGTTGGCGCGAAAACGGGCGAAACGGCGTTGATTGAGCGGGGAAAGGGTTATCAGACTCATGCTCAACCCTCCCTGCTATCAAAGTCGATACGCGGGTCAACCAAGGTGTAGGTGATGTCGCCAATCAGCTTCACCACCAAGCCCAGTAGCGTGAAAATGAACAAGGTGCCGAACATTACTGGGTAATCTCGATTAATCGCCGCTTCAAAACCCAGCAAGCCCAAACCGTCCAGCGAGAAGATCACCTCGATTAGCAACGAACCGGTGAAGAAAATATTGATTAGTGCGGACGGAAAGCCCGCGATGATCAGCAGCATGGCATTGCGGAAAACGTGGCCATACAGCACCCGGCTCTCCGAAAGGCCTTTGGCGCGGGCAGTGGTGACGTACTGTTTGCCAATCTCATCAAGGAAGCAGTTCTTGGTCAGCATGGTCAGGGTGGCGAAGCTGCCGACCACCATCGCAAAGATGGGTAGCACCAAATGCCAGAAATAGTCGCCGATCTGCCCCCAGGTGCTCATCTGCTCGAAGTTGTTGGAGGTCAAGCCGCGTAGCGGGAACCAATCGAGATAGCTGCCGCCAGCGAATACCACGATCAAGAGGATCGCCAGTAGGAAACCGGGAATGGCATAACCGACAATGATGAGTGAGCTGGTCCAGATATCGAAGGCCGAGCCATGTTTAATGGCCTTGCGTATGCCCAGCGGAATGGAGATCAGGTAGGTGAGCAAGGTGGTCCACAAGCCAAGGGAGATGGAAACGGGCATCTTCTCAAGTATGAGGTCGGTCACCTTGGCATCGCGGAAGAAGCTGTCGCCGAAATCGAAAGTTGCATAGCCCTTGATCATCAACCAGAAGCGTTCATGTGCCGGTTTGTCGAAACCGTACATCTTTTCGATTTCTTTAATGATGTCCGGGTCCAGACCCTGCGCGCCGCGGTAATTGCTGCCGCTGGCAACTTCGCCGCCGCCACCGGATACGCGGCTGGTAGCGCTGCCTTCGAAGCCCTCCAAATTGGCAATCATCTGCTCAACCGGGCCACCCGGTGCCGCCTGAATGATCAAAAAGTTGATCAGCAGAATGCCAAACAGCGTGGGTATGATCAGCAGCAGGCGGCGGACGATGTAAGCCAGCATGCTTAATCTTCCTCGCTGACGGGCGTGGTGACGACGGGTACTTCATTGTCTGGGATGGCGGCCGCCGATTTGGCTGGGTCTACCCACCAGGTGAACAGGCCCACATCGTAATCGGGCGCTACTTTCGGATGGGCAAATTTGTCCCAGTAGGCGACGCGATAAAAGCGGGTGTACCAATTGGGAACCATCAGGTGCTGTGCGCGTAATGCGCGATCTAGCGCGCGAGTATGGGTAACCAGTGATTCGCGGGTATCTGCCTGCACCAGCCCTTCGACCAGTGCATCGATGGCGGGATCTTTTAATCCCATCAGATTGCGGCTGCCTGAGTTGTCGGCGCTGGAAGAGTGCCAATATTCACGCTGTTCGTTGCCAGGGGAGTTGGATTGTCCGAACCCGCTGACCACCATGTCAAAGTCGCGTGAGCGCAACCGGTTGATGTACTGGGATACATCGACCCGGCGTAAGGTCAGGTTGATGCCGAGTGATGCCAGGTTGCGCTTGAACGGCAGCATGACGCGTTCAAATTCGGGCTGCACAAGCAGAAACTCAAAGCTCAGCGGCTCGCCTTCGGCATTGACCAATTGATCGTCGACAATCTTCCAGCCGGCGTCCTGCAACAGCGCATAGGCTTCGCGACGCTGGTCTCGCAGATTGCCGCTACCGTCGGTCTTCGGCGGCACATAGGCGGGGCCGAACACGGCTGGTGGCAGTTGCTCGCGCAGCGGCTCAAGTAGTTCAAGTTCGGCCGCACTTGGCTCGCCCTGGGCTGCCAGTTCGGAGTTGTCAAAGTAGCTGGCAGTGCGAGTGTAGGCGCCATGGAACAGTTTGGAATTGGCCCATTCGAAATCGAAAAGCAGGCTGATGGCTTTACGTACCCGCACATCCGCAAAATGCGGTTTGCGTAGATTGAAGACAAAACCCTGCATGCCCTGGGTGTTGTTGTTGGGGATTTCTTCTTTAATGATGCGGCCGTCGCTGAGGGCGGGACTGTTGTAGCCGATGGCCCAATTTTTTGCGGCCATCTCCTGGTTAAAATCGAACTGCCCGGCCTTGAAAGCTTCCAGGGTTACGCTGCCATCACGAAAGTAATCGACTATTACGCGGTCAAAATTGTTGAAGCCACGCTGAACGGGCAGCTCAGCAGCCCAGTAATCGGGGTTACGTTTGAAGCTGATGCTACGGCCCGCACGCACGTTATCGATCTGGTAGGGGCCGCTGCCCACGGGGATGTCGAGTGAGCCCTTGGTGAAGTCGCGTCCTTGCCAATAATGTTTCGGCAGAACCGGCAACTGGCCTAGCACCAGCGGCAGCTCGCGGTTGTTGCCGTGATGAAAGCGGAAGGTGACTGTTTGTGGGTCGTCTGCAACGACTTCTTGCACGTTGCTGTAGTAAGCCCGGTAGAACGGAGCGCCGTGCTCGATCAAGGTGTTGAAAGTAAAGACAACATCTTCGGCCGTAATGGGTTCGCCGTCTTGGAAGCGTGCCTCAGGGCGCAGGTGGAAACGCACCCAAGTGCCGTCTTCGGCTTTTTCCATGCTTTCGGCAATCAGGCCGTACTCGGTGAAAGGCTCATCCAAGGAATGGAAAGTCAGGGTGTCGTAAATTAAATTCAAATTATCAGCAGAGGTGCCGCGGCTGATGTACGGGTTAAGTGAGTCAAAGCTGCCGAAACCCGACAGGCGCAGGGTGCCGCCTTTGGGCGCGTCTGGGTTGACGTAATCAAAGTGCTGAAAGTCCGCCGAATATTTGGGCGCTTCATCGTAAAGTGTTAACGCATGCTGCGGTTCTGGCTGGCTGGCAGCGGCCGCGGCGGTATAACAAGCAAACAAAGCCAAACAAACGGATTTCAGCGAGAGATGCATTCAGAGACCTTGTTGTTCTAGTGTGCCGCAGGCTCTTTCCACCAGCTGCGAATAACCAGCGAATAGGGCGGTATATCTGGCGTCTGCAGCCAGCTGCGATAGCCGATGCGGTGGTAGTTTATATACCAGTTCGGGATTGTATAGTGATTCCACAGCAGTACCCTGTCTAAAGCGCGGGTGGCAGCCACCTGCTGACTGCGACTGGTGGCGCCACTTAATTTATCGATCAGGTCATCGACAACCGGGTTATTAACACCGGCGTAGTTACGACTACCCTTGACGTTGCGCTGGCTGGAATGAAAGTAGCTGAGTTGCTCCAGCCCCGGTGATAGCCCCTGCGGCAGCGTGCCCAGCATCATGTCGTAATCAAACTGATCCAGCCGCGCCTTGTATTGGGCGCGATCCACGGTGCGAATGTGCATGTCTATGCCCAGTCGCGCCAGGTTGGCCCGGTAGGGCTGCAGGATGCGTTCCAAGCTCGAGTTTGCCAGCAATATTTCAAAGACCAGCGGCTTGCCGTCACTGTTCTCCAGGCGGCCGTTGCGCAACTCCCAGCCAGCCTGATCAAACAAATCAATCGCTTGGCGCAGCGTTTCACGCGGGATGCCGCGGCCATCGGTGACCGGTAGACTGAAGGGTTGCAGGAAGAGTTCCGGCGGTAGTTCCTCGCGGTGCGGCGAGAGGTAAAGAAATTCCTGTCCGGCGGGAAGGTTGGTGGCGCTGAAGGGGCTGTTTGGGTAGTAGCTCAAAGAACGCTGATAGGCGCCATAAAAGAGCACCCGATTGGACCATTCAAAGTCGAATAGCATACCCAGTGCCTTGCGCAATTCGAGACTATCAAAGGGCCGTCGCCGGGTATTGAAAAACAGCGCCTGTGTGGAGCTGGGAATTTCGTGGGAAATCGCGCGTTTAAGCACATCGCCATTGGTGACCGCCGGAAAGTCGTAGGCGTTGGCCCAATTACTCGCCTTGTGGTCGATGTACATGTCGAACTCGCCGGCCTTGAACGCTTCAAAAGCGACGCTGTTGTCGCGATAAAACTCCACCTGCATGCGATCAATATTGTATTTTCCCCGGTTGATTGGCAGGTTGGCACCCCAATAATCCTTCACCCGTTCATAAACCAGACTACGGCCGGGATCGACGCGGGTTATGCGATAGGGGCCACTGTTCAGGCCGGGTTGAAAGGTGGTTTCAGTGAACTCGCGGTCTTTCCAGTAATGCTCTGGCAGAACCGGCAATTCACCGAGGCGCAGGATCAATAGACTGTTGTTGGGCCGTGAGAAAACGAAGCGAATACGGCGCTCACCCAGAATGTCGATGCGCTCTATATCTTGCAGCATGGAGCGATAGTTTGGGTGCCCCTTTTCTTTCAACAGTCGATAGGTAAATTCAACGTCCTTGGCGGTCATCGGCGTGCCGTCATGGAAACGCGCTTCCGGTCGTAGGTTGAACACTACCCAGCTGCGATTGTCGGCAAACTCCAAAGTCTCGGCGACTAAGCCGTAAGAGGAATAAGGCTCATCACCTGACGGGTCATAGATGCCACTGCCCGCCATCAACGGCTCGTTTAGCTCGCTAATGCCAAATTGGGCGAAGTCGCCGGTATTGATTGGGCTAGTCCCCTTAAGCGTATAGGGGTTGAGCGTATCGAAGGTGCCTGATCCCATGACCCGCAAAGTACCGCCTTTGGGCGCGTCCGGGTTGACGTAATCCAGGTGTTTGAAATTTTCCGGATACTTGGGCAACCCGTAAAGGGCGTAGCCATGCTGTGTATGAACGGCTGCATTGGCGGGCAGAGTAATCAGCCAGCAGAGCAGCAATACAAGAAAGGGAGTAGGGCGGAACTGCAGTTTCATGAATACCTGCGCGGAAAAAGCCAGCGGGCGACAGCGCGGCGGACAGCGCTCACCCCACTAGGGAGTGGCTAACCGACCGCGTGTCGTCAATTGCTGCCAACGCTAACACTCCCGTCGGTGAGACGGAAGGGCCTGCGTCGCAATCAGGGCACGAACAGGGTGAGCTCTTGCCCCGGCTGCAGATAGCGCTCAAGTTTGTTCCAGTTGCGGATGTTGTCGATCTGCACATTGAAACGTTCAGCAATAGTGGATAGCGAGTCGCCTGAGCGCACCGTGTAGGTCACGCTGCGGTTGTCTTGGCTGCTTTTGCCGCCTGGCAGCATGAGCGTAGAGCCCACGCTGAGGGCGTTATCGCTGAGTTCGTTGTAGCGCTTGATATGATTGACCGTAGTGCCATGCGCGCGCGCGATGCTCCACAGGCTGTCCCCCGGCTTGATGCGGTAACTCAGTGCTGAGTTGGACGCCAGCGTCTGGGCTGCGGTAGGTAGCTCAATTGGCCCATCACCGAATTGCGGCAACATCAGCGTTTGGCCAACGCGCAGCAGATTGCCATTAATCTCGTTAGTGTCGCGGATTACGCCAACAGACAGCTGATAACGGCGCGCAATCTGCGAGAGAGTATCGCCGCGGCGCACCTGATAGCGCTGGTAGTTGACCCGTTCGTCATTCGGCAGCTCGGCCAATGCTTGGGTGAACTGCTCGGCCTGATCAATCGGGATCAGCAATTGATACTCACCCTGTGGGGCGGTAACGCGCTGATTGAATGCTGGATTGAGGCTGAGCAGCTCTTCGGCCGGAATGTCGGCTAGCTCGGCTACTTTATAAAGGTCGATCTGCTGATCGACGGTCACCTCTGCGAAGTAAGGCTCATTGGCCAGGTCGGGCAGGTGGGTGCCGTAGGAGGTTGGACTGTCGATGATCTGCGCTAAAGCCAGCAACTTGGGTACATAGTTCTGAGTTTCGCGCGGCAACTGCAAATTCCAGTAATCAGTCGGCAGGCCTAGGGATTCGTTGCGTTTGACCGCCCGACCTACACAGCCTTCGCCACAGTTGTAAGCTGCCAGGGCCAGCAACCAGTCGCCGTCAAAGTAATCGTGCAGCAGGCTCAGATAGTCTAGCGCCGCCTGGGTGGAAGCGGTCACGTCGCGGCGCCCGTCATACCACCAGTCCTGGCGCAGCGAAAAGTTGCGCCCTGTGGAGGGAATAAATTGCCACAGGCCGGCTGCCTTGGCGCTGGATAGCGCTTGGGGATTGTAAGCACTCTCGATAAAGGGCAGCAGCGCCAACTCCTGCGGCATACCACGCTCTTCGAGCTGTTGTACGACGTAGTAGATGTAGCGTTGTGCACGAGGGGTGGCTAATTCGAAATAGCGGGTCTGGCTGGCAAAGGCGAGGCGTTGTTGATCGATGCGGGGATTGTCGATCAGTGCGGGGTCTAGCATAAACCCATCGCGGATTCGGCCCCAAAGAGTGGCAGGTGTTTGTGGTTCTACACTGAGGACTGAGTTGCTAGGGCGAATTGGCTGTTGCGCGGGCAGCGTTTGTTGCCATTGTGGCTGCTGTGTTTGCCCCAGCTCGCGGTAATCCGACCGCTCCGTGGTCTGACAGCCAGTGAGTGCTAGTGCCCCGGCCAGAGCGCCTAGCACCCATGCCCTGGGCAAGATGGTGATTACCGAATAACGCATTGAAGACCCCACAAAATGGGGGTGATTTTATGGAGTCACCTCAGCGGGGTCAAGACGCGTTCGTGTTAAAAGCTATCCTTCCATGCCCGTATCGCCGCGAAGGTCTCTACACCGGGGCTTAGCGGTGAGCCGGAATGAGCGCTTGCAGCACTTATAACGGCTGCGCAATCGGCGCGCAAAAAAGGGTTGGTGCGCAGCTCCAGAGCGAGGTCGCTGGGTAGCGTCATCCGACCCGCGTCGCGCAGATCTTGAACGACCTCAAGGCGTACTTTGATGTCTTTGTTGTCGGGTTCAACCGCGTGGGCAAACCTTAAGTTGGCCTGGGTGTACTCGTGGGCACAGTAGATGCGGGTTTGTGGCGGAAGAGCAGCCAAGCTACTGAGCGATGCGTGCATTTGTGCTGGCGTGCCTTCGAACAGACGGCCGCAACCGCCAGCGAACAGCGTGTCGCCACTGAGCAACCAAGGGTCGCCACTGTTCTCGCAGTAAAAGGCGATATGGCCAAGGGTGTGGCCCGGCACAGCGATGACCTGCAGACTTAAGCCGAATATTTTAACGGTATCGCCGTGTTCGAGTGCGTGATCACGAGCAGGAATATTCTCGGCCGCTGGCCCCCACACTTTGCAGCCGGTGCCCGCTTTGAGCGCCGCAACGCCACCAACATGATCTGGATGGTGATGGGTGATCAAAATGTCGCTGAGGCGGTACTCCGGGTTTTTACCAAGCCAATTGATCACCGGTTTGGCGTCACCGGGATCGACGACGGCGACTCGTTCACCGTCGTCGGCCAAAAGCAGCCAGATGTAGTTGTCGTTAAATGCCGGTAGCGCGATAAATGTGGACATGGCAAGCCTATTCCTTAATCTGTAGATTCATCTTAACAGTCCAACCCCTTTATGGTGAATTCATGGCTCGTCAGCAACCTTCACGCTCCATCAGTCAGGCAGATTTGTTGCGCCTGCTGCACGAGGCCCGTGGTTGGCTGGATTCCGCGCCTGGACAGTTACTGCTGGAATCTGAACGCGCGGCGCAGCGCGAACTGATGCCCCAGTGCTTTGGTCAGCATTTAGTGCAGTACGGTTTGGCGCCCGAGATCCTAGACCCTGACAACCAGGTCATACGGAATCACTGGCATCTGGATATGGAATGCCGTGCGGGTACGCTAGCGGTAGAAGAAGCGCGTTGGCCGTTCGCGCCGCAATCGCTGGACGCAGTGGTGCTGCATCACGGCCTGGACTTCAGCCTGTCTCCGCGCACACTGTTGCGCGAAGCAAGTCAGACGGTGCGTTCAGGTGGCCACATGCTGATCTTTGGTTTTAATCCGTTGAGTACCTGGGGCGCGCCGCATTACCTCGGGCAAAACTGGCTCGGGCAGGCGGGCTTCGTGCGTCCAGGGCGGCTGGTTGATTGGTTAGAGTTGCTGGGTTTTGCGGTGGAGAAACGGCTGGATGGGTGCTATCGTCCGCCGCTCATGTCGCCGACCTGGCTGCAGCGCCTCGCCTTTATCGAGCGGTTGGGGCAGCGGCGGATGCTTCCCGGCGGCGGATTTTATTGTCTGCTGGCGCGCCGGCAGATGTATGGCGCGTTGCCGCAACGACAACGTGGCTTGGCATTTCCGACACTCGCATTGCCACCATTGGCTGCGAGCAGTCGGCGTACGCATAAACGAGATAGCAATGACCCAACCGATTGAGATTTTTACCGACGGCGCTTGCAAGGGTAATCCAGGACCTGGTGGCTGGGGTGCACTGCTGCGTCTTGGCGGGAACGAAAAGAGCCTTTATGGCGGCGAGCTGAACACCACTAATAACCGTATGGAGTTGCTGGCTGCGATTCGTGGCCTCGAAGCTCTTAAACGTCCAGCCGAAGTGATTCTGACCACGGACTCGCAGTATGTGATGAAAGGCATCTGTGAGTGGATGGCCAACTGGAAGAAGCGCGGCTGGAAAACCGCCAGCAAGCAACCGGTAAAAAATGTCGATCTCTGGCAGCAGCTGGATGAGCTGGTCAGCCAGCATCAAGTCGAGTGGCGTTGGGTGCGCGGCCATACCGGGCATCGTGAGAATGAAATCGCTGACGAACTAGCAAACCTGGGTGTGCAACACGTATTGAATGAGCGGAAGGGGTAACGCATGCGCGAAGTGGTGTACTTCTATACACAAGACTGTAGTGTAAACGCACCACTTCCTTTAAAATACAAGGAATTAGGCTGGATTCAGCCAAATTTTAAATAAAAATGTAAACCATGGGCGTTTTTTGGCCTTTTCGGTTTACATTTTTGACTTCGTTATTCGGAATCAGGTGCGGAAGCAATCCTCGGGTTTCAGCGCTCGATTCTTCGGTCAAAATGCGGCGATGTCTAAATTAGCGTCTTGCGGACCTTAGACCTTCTGATAACAGATCCATCTCAGACACGCTGCACGGCTTCATTGATCAAGTCGATCAGCTCAACGGTATCCGACACCAAAACTTATGCAGAAGCTTCCTAGTCGCCAATGAAATGAAGGCTAAATAATATTTCCGACAGTCTCTAGCGATGCGTTTTTTTTTGAGCCTTTACCAAGCAAGACGTATACGGAATTCCAAGTACAAAAAAGAAACCCGTCTGTGAATGTGGTTAGAGGCGAGGTTCGAACGAAGTCTCCGATATCCCACCGCCGTGCACTGTCAAAAATCACAGTATGAGCATAGAGAACAACTGGCTTACGACCCTGTTTTTCCAGCACAGCAAGCTGAGCATCGGGCATGTCGAGATCGATCCAAATCCAATCTCTGACCAAGCAGTAACCTGAATATGAGTATAGGCTGCGAACGAACTCAACCGCTTCCTCGTCTGACATTTCCCGGCCCTCTATAGGTAAGCCAGGACCGTGAATTAGCTCATAAAGTGAATCCAGACGACTCATTCCTATCTCCCGTAATACAGTTTCGGCTCGATAGGACGCCTGGTTTCGTACAAAACCACAGTGTCTCTAGGGAGCACGTCAATAGCCTTAACTTGTTCAGGTCCCCCGATACGAAGCGATCCAAATCTAGTATGAAATGTGTGAAATATTTCTCCTTTTCTCGTTTTGCTCTCAGTCATTTTATCGATTTCGGCAATACCCCAACCTTTATTGTCCGAAAAATCACTAGGGAAAACGGCTTGGAATGATTTGAGTTTTAGACTTTCACTAGTCTGCTCCATCAGCTGCTCCATCAGCTGCTTCACAAGAACGATGTCATTTGTTAGCAAGGTTTGGGCCGGATTCTCCGCAGATTCATCAAGAGTGATGTGAAGCCATGGCGCATGCATATCATAATTGGCGAAGCACCAGCTTCCCCGGCCGGTTGACCCAAGGTGGCAGTCCCACACTCCCTGCCGCTTTTGCGATAAAAGCATCAGAGCTCCCTTTTTGATATCAATGAACAGTATACATTGTAGCAGTATACTATTCGTCGTGGCCACATAGCCCATAAGTACCTTAACGAGTAAGGCTTATGGATCTCAAAATAGCTTTAGGGGACTCGCTCCGGCGGATCCGTGTTCAGAAAAAATTGACTCAGGAGGACTTTTCTCAAATCAGCAGCAGAACGTACATTAGTACGCTTGAGCGGGGGATCTACAGCCTGACAGTGGAAAAGCTCGATGCCATTGCATCGGTACTGCGGGTGCATCCGGTGACAATTCTTGCGGCGACCTATCTGAACGTCGAAGACGGCACTAAGCCAGAAGATTTATTATGCAGGGTTCGTAAAGAGTTGATGGAAATTGACAAATACCGCCTGGATCCTGAAGAAAAGTATTAAAAACAGGTCGTTGATCTGGGTTTTGCCCCGATAACATGGATACTTTGAAATTTCTTCAAACTTGAAGTTAGGCTAAATAAAGTTATTACATATAGTTAGCGATTATATCTTAATGATTCAGAAATAATTGCTTTAGGAAAAGCGCTATAAGTGTACCTTCAGCCCTGCGATGAAGAACTGGTTAGCGGGCCAAAAGCTCCATGCTGGGCACATCGTGATAGTGTTAAGGCGATTTAAGCAAAGCCATACAGTGATACGAAACAGACAAGCGCCAACAATTTTGATTACTACGATCTTCCGCCCTAGTTACATTCTGAACACCAACAGGAGTAGGCATGCCTCGAGCATAATGGTTCTGTTCATTGGGGCATAAGGATCTGATTTGATCGGTGAGTAGGCGGCCGCATGTTCAGTTGCAGCGCTATCGCATCCAGTTCTTCCTGACTATATGCCGATAAGTCTGTGCTTTTTGGCAAGTACTGACGGATTAGGCCGTTTATATTTTCGTTGCTGCCGCGTTGCCAAAAGGTTGTGTGAGTCGCAGAAGTAAATGGCCACCCTGGTCTGCTGCATGATTTCAGCATGGTGGGCCATTTCTCGGCCCTGGTCGTAGGTCATACTTTTGCGCACCTCCAACGGCATTCCATTGAGGTACGCACTAAAGCTCAGCATCGCCGAGGTGGCCGTCGCGTCATTCATCCTCAACAGCATCAAGTAGCCGACGATAAAGAGTGACTTGGCCTTCAAAACACAAGAAAAAGTTGGGGCTGAACGTGTTTATTAGCGCAAGGAAGCTGAGCGGTCCTCCCAACACAGAATTATCATTTTTGATAATTTCGTGTGCAGCCAACTCACCCCGTGAAGATTAATTCCCGTTTACTTTGATCTCATATCATTTTACGTTCGTCTCCCAAACCCAAACCCAAACGTTAAGTCATCACAGGAGAACAAACCGATGAAGATTGAAGGGTCTAACGGACTCGTTTACGACGACAGTAACCCGCTATGCTGGATAACGGTCGAGAGGTCCCAGGGGCAGAACTTTGCCTTCATCCAGTTCGTAGAGACCAGGTGGCCAGACCAAACGAAGAGGTATTGGGGAAGGTTCGACTTCGACACCAAAGCCGCAGACATCAAGGAAATTATGGAAACAGGTGGTAAATGGCCGGATCTTCTGCCTCCTTCAAAAAAAGCTTAAAGCATCACATATTCCGGTCCGGTGGACCGGAATATCATATAAGTGACGTCGCTAAAATACTTAATGATCGTTTGATATTTGTAATTTGTGCTATCAGCAGAGTTGATGCTCTGAACGGCGCATCTGCGCTTCTGTGTCCCTTAGAAGCAGCTCAGCACTCTCATCGAGCTGGCTTTTGATCGCACGCCATTCAGGCATAAATCGGTCTAGCATCCCGTAAAATCGGGGGCTATGATTGTGCTCAATCAGATGGCAAAGCTCATGCAGAAGCACGTAATCAACGGCCCGCGTTGGCGCCTTGATCAGATGTGGGTTCATGAGGATAGTGCCTTCTGGGGAGCAACTTCCCCACTGAGTCTGCATCTCCAGCAAGCGCCAAGGCGGCGCAGTCTTTGTCCAGGGCAACATTTCGATCAATAGACCCAGTCGGCGCTGAAAAACATCCTTGGCCCGCTCTCTATACCACCGTTCAACGGCTTTCTGAATTCGGCCAGGACTCAGATTCTTACCCTGTACACGTAGCTGGCCGCTAATTAGCTTGCAGGTCACCTCTTGCGGGTCTGAGTTAGGAGTGATTTTCAATACATAACGCCGGCCCAGGTACAACATGCTTTCACCGCTCACCCATTCTCGCGGTCGGACATCGCGATTGCGAGTTTCGATGTTGTCCAGATGTTTTAAGATCCACCGGGCTCGGCGCTGGACGGCAGACTTGATCTCGGACAGCTGGGCCGACCCTGGGGCATCGACCTGCACTATACCGTTGGTATGAACATGTACCCTTATGGTTGCCTTAGTGTTTCCTTGCAGATAGCACAAGTGGTATCGGAACTCCCGGTCACCGTACCGCCCGACGTATTCCAGCGGTTTCGCATCCTGCATGTTCTGTGTTGAAGTCATCACCGGGCCACGCCGTTACGCAGGATCTGCACCACTTCATCCAGTATCTCCTTGGCTTTATTCAGCCCGACCAAAGAAAATAACCGAGGCAGTAGCGTCTTGCGAACGTCCTGCTCGATCCCTACCGGATTCAGCGAGTTTTCCGCCACGGCCCGATTTACCACCTTGTCGATCTCGAAGGCTTCTTCAATCAACAGCTCGCCCTTTTCCGTTTCCAGTGCAGTGAAGTCTTCTTCCAGAACTAGCTTGAAGGCTCCGTAATAGGCCTGAGCGTGCTTGTTGCCCTGAAAGGCGCTGATGGGCAAGTCCGGTACGTCTCGCTCTTCAACCATGGCCTCCAGATCGCTGAACAACTTGAACTGAGCTTTGAAATCGAACATGGCCTCGGCTTTCTCGATGGCGTCTTTCAACAGGGCTGAGAAAACTTTCTTAGCGTAGGGATCGTCCCCGAGTTTTTCCTCAATGGTCTTCTTTGTCCGGGTCTTGATCTTGTCGGTTTCGTTCTTGGTCTTCTCGTCGCTCCATTCCGCCGGATTGTTGTCTACTGGGGCTATAAGAACCGGCTCATCCCCCGGAGTAACCTCTACACCGGTCACGTATCGGTCGATTAGATCTCGGATTTGGCCTTCATACTCGGAGTAGTCCACCGTTTCCTGCGCATCCATGCGAACGGTCTTACGCAGGTCGGAGAACCACTTGAGGTCGGATTTGTACAAGCTAATGTCTGCCTCGCTGAACGCTTTATCCTCGAAGAAACTCTGGGTCGAGAGCGCCGTCTTCAGGCACATACCAAATTCGGTGACGGCCTCATAGAAGTCTTCACGCAGAGCCTGCCGGGTATCGACTTCCACACCGTCCGAGTAGGACTCGTATTTGGGCATGAACACCTGGCGGTAGGGCTCTTGATCCAGGCGGTTTAGAATATGGCAGAAGAAGTTCCAAAGTTTTTTGTACAGGGCAGGGAGCTTTTTATATTCCGTGTCCACATTGGAATAGAGGCCTTCGATGTCCTCGATAGCAAATCCGCCTTGAGTCTGGTCTTCAAAGTTCTGATAGTCCCGAATCGCGGTATCCAGTTCTTTGAGGATGCCCCGGTAGTCGATCAGGTAGCCGAATGGCTTTTGTGGGTGCAGGCGGTTCACGCGGGCAATGGCCTGAATCAGGTTATGGCCCTTGAGCTGCTTGTCGATGTAAAGCACCGCGTTACGCGGTTCATCAAAGCCAGTGAGGAGTTTATCCACAACTATCAGAAGGTCCGGCGGCCCATAGGTACCAAAGTTTCGGATGACGTCTTTTTCGTAGTCCTGAGGGTCACCGATGACGTTTGTCTTCCACCACTCTTGTACCAGCGGCAGATTGGACTCGTCAGCGTCGGTATGGCCTTCTCGGGTATCTGGCGGGGAGATCACAATAGCACTGGTCACCAGGCCCAGATTGTCCAAGGCTTGCTTATAGCGGATGGCGCTGAGCTTGCTGTCCGTGGCTAGCTGACCCTTGAGATCCAGGCCGGCTTTTTTGTAGTTCTCGCTGAAATGTACGCTGATGTCGAAGGCATTAAGTTTGATGCGGTCCTTCGCAGTATAAATCTGGCCCTGTTTCGTGTATTTGCGCTTGAGATCCGCTTTCTGGCCGTCTAACAACGACGCGGTGACTTTCTCGAACCAGGTGTCCACCGCTTTTTGGTTCACATCCAGTAGGGGCTTTCGTTCTTCATAGAGCAATGGCGTAATCGTGCCGTCTTCCACCGCCCGTTTCATGGTGTATGCGTGAATAATCGCCCCGAATTTTTGGGCGGTTTCGCTTTTCTCGTTTTTCAGCAGCGGGGTACCGGTGAATGCATTGAACGATGCGTTCGGTAAAGCTTGGCGCATCCGTTGATGGTTTTCACCGCCCTGGCTCCGGTGCCCCTCGTCGACGATGACAATTATGTTCTCAGACGGGTTGTAGCACTCCGGTTGTTTGGCAGCGGAGGCGAATTTGTTGATGATGGTGAATATAATTCGCTCATTACCGTTACCGATGCGCTCGGCCAGTTGCTTGCCAGAGCGAGTTTTCGCTAACGAGTCACCGCTCTTCTTGCCGGCAATGTCACTGCCGAACGCCCCACCTGTCAGGAAGGTTTCAGACAGCTGTTTCTCTAGGTCGACCCTATCAGTGACTACGATAATTCGACAGTTCTTAAGATCGTCATTGAGCAACAACGCCCGGCACAGGTAAACCATGGTAAAAGACTTGCCGGAACCGGTGGTATGCCAGAGCACGCCACCTTTGCGCTCACCGTTTGGCTTGAATTTTGAGATCCGCTTCAGCAGGGCTTTAATACCGAAAGCTTGAGGATACCGGGCCACGATTTTGCCTAACTTCCGGTCGAACAGGATGAAGAACTGGAGAAACTCGAGAAACCGATGCCGGTCCAGTAAGCCCACCAACAGCCTGTCCTGCTCGGTGGGCTGCACCGTTTTTGACCAGAGCTGCTCGAAGTAATCGCGGATTTCAGGAGGCTTGTTGTGGAAGAGAGCGTCCTTGTCCGATGCAGACAACGAACGGTTCTTGATTGCCTGGACGATCTGATCGTCGAACTCCTCATCTTTCCACAACGACCAAAATTTGGTCGGCGTGTGAGTCGTACCGTAGCGGCCAGCGTTATTACTGATCGAAAACAGCAGCTGGGCGAAGGCATAGAGGTAGGGGATTTCGTCGTTCTTCTGGTTGCGGAGGTTCTGGCTGATGCCTTCCTCCACCATATTCTTGTTGGGGTTGCCCGAGGCCGCCCGCTTGGCCTCGATCACCGCCAGGGGAATGCCGTTCACGAACGCCACCAAATCGGGCCGACGGGTATGGGTGCCCTGGGTGGACAGCACTTCCATCTCTTCGGTGACGTGGAACTCGTTGTTGTCCAGGTGCTCCCAGTCGATCAGGTGAACTGTGGGGGTGGCTTTTTTGCCGCCGACAAACTCCGTCACGGTGATGCCGAGCGTTAGCATGTCGTACACGGACTGGTTAGCGTCCATCAGGCCTTGTGTCATGGACGGGGTGGTGATCTCCCTGATCACCTGATCCACAGCCTGATCGGACAACGGATACGACTCGCCCTTGAACTCAAATCGACGCTGGTGCAACACCCGTTCCAGCACCGGTTTCATAATCACGTCCCGCTGACTACCTCGCAGGGCCTGACATTCCGTGGCCGGCAGAAACGTCCAGCCCAGATTGATCAGGGTGGCCAGCGCCGGGATCTGGCTGGAATGCTGCTCATTCCCTTGAGGCGCGGTATTCATGCCACCTCCCTGTCCATGTTGACACGCCGTTTGCCAGTCAAGAGTTGCTGCATCAGGGCCTTCTTTTCTTGCTTAAGGCTATTCATGCGGACTCGAAGCGCGTTGATCTCGAAGTCTGTGGTTACCAGGATTTTTGCTATGGCAGATTGCTCAGGTCTACCCGGTACACGACAAGTTATTTTCTTGAACTGTTTGAATTTCAGATTCCATGTATCGGATACAAGCCCTTGAGAGTGTCGATAAAACACATGAACCATTTTAGTCAGCTTGAATAGATACGAAAAGAACAGAGGGTCTGATTTTCCAGTCGCGGTTAGTATCGTGTATGCAGGGCTTACAACACCTTCTTTGTCGGACAAGCTGGACCGCCCTTGCCACATGCGCATGGTGTTGTAGCCAATATCTCCTGGGCAGACGCGTTTATACTTGGATTTGTCAGCGTTTGAGGTGTCTTTCCGACCAGTTTCATTTTGGTAAACAACACCTTCATTAGAAGTGATAGACAGCAAAGGCAAATCCTTGGAGCCGATTTCGCTTCTCTCAGTGAACAAACATCCGAGGTGGTATAGATTCCACTCCCCCTCAAACCCCGGCAACCGCTTCTTCCCGGTCAGCAACTGCTGCATCAACCCTTTCTTCCGCTGCTGGCTGTTCTCAAGCAGGCGCTCGGTGGCAGCGATGGCCTGATCCCAAGTGGAGAGGATCTGGGCGATCTTTGCCTGCTCTGAACGTGGTGGAAGGGTCATTACAATTTTCGCTAAGTCCTTCTGGCCAATATTGGCCCTGAAGGCGCCTTGACACGCTTTCATTGCCTCTTTTCTGAAAGAAGCAGACTTGAAAAGGTACTTAGAATAGAGAGCATCAACTAAATCCGATTTGGGCCGTCCCCGAATTACAAACCCACCGAATACAGCCGGCTTTGTGTCCAAGTACACCGCGCTGAACGCAATTTCCTCAATGGTTTCGGATGTTCGGTTAAAGAGAACATCACCGCTTTTTACGGCAAACTCTCGTGCAGACTTCTCCGTTGCAGCAACCGATCCCCGCAATGAATCAGCAAATAGCTGATCCGCAGCAAAGATATCCATTACGTTTACGAACGGGACCCCATGACCATAGCTGGCCTTGTCAGCATTCAGCCCATTCTTGAACTCGTAGAGTTGGCTCAGGGAGAATGACTCCCAATCCTCAGGCACCATAACCCAGCTCCTCCAGATAGCCAGCCATCACCTCGTTCAGTTTCGCAATCTCGGCCTCGATGTCCTGCCGATCCGCTTGTACGGCCACTAGGTCGATCTCTTCCTCTTCATTGAAGGTGTCCACGTAGCGGGGGATGTTGAGGTTGAAGTCGTTCTTCTGGATTTCCTCAAGGCTGGCCAGGTAGGAATACTTGTCCAAGGACTTGCGCTGCTTGTAGGTATCGACGACCTTGGCAATGTTCTCAGAGGACAGTTGGTTCTGGTTCTTGCCGGCATTGAATTCGCGGCTGGCGTCAATGAACAGCGTGTTGTTGTCGGTCTTGTCCTTGCGGAAGACCAAGATGGCCGCTGGGATACCAGTGCCATAGAACAGCTTCTCCGGTAGGCTAATCACGCCATCCAAGAGGTTCTCCTCGATCAACTTCTGGCGGATATTGCCTTCGCTGGAGCCCCGGAACAGGACGCCATGGGGCACGACCACCGCCATGCGGCCAGTCTTCGGCTTCATCGTCTCGATCATGTGCAGGATAAATGCGTAATCGCCTTTGGTCTTTGGTGGTAGGCCCCGACGGAACCGGCCGTAGGGGTCACTCTCAGCACCCTCTACCCCCCATTTCTCCAAAGAAAAGGGGGGATTGGCTACCACGATGTCGAAATGCTTCAAGCCGCCGTTTTCATTCAGCAGCTTGGGGTTTCGGATGGTGTCGCCCCATTCCAATTTGTGATTGTCGATTCCGTGCAGAAACATGTTCATCTTCGCCAAGGCCCAGGTGCTGCCGATGGCCTCCTGACCGAATAGTGCGAAGCTCTTCGAACCGTCGTGACTTTTGCGAATCTGATTGGCGCACTTTAACAACAGGGAGGCGGAGCCGCAGGCCGGGTCACAGATTTCGTCGCCTTCCCGAGGACCAACGATCTCGGCCATCAGCTCGGAGACTTCTGGCGGGGTATAGAATTCACCGGCCTTTTTGCCGGATGTCGCCGCAAAATTTTTGATCAAGAATTCGTAGGCGTTGCCTATCACATCCAACTTCCCTATGCGACTGGGACGTAGGTCCAGCTCAGGACGGGCAAAGTCTTCCAGAATGTGACGCAGAATATCGCTCTTCTGCTTCTCATCACCCAGCTTGTTGGAGTTAAAGCTTATGTCTTGGAACACGTCGGCAAGTTTGACTATGTTAGCTTCTTCAATAGCGTGCAGCGCCTTGTCGATCCGCTCACCGTTACCTGGCTCATGGCGCTGGTCGTGCAGGTCGTAAAAACTCGCGCCTCGAGGCAATACGAAGCGCTCGTTCTTCATCAGTTCTTCGATCAGCTCGCGATTGTCACCATACTTGGTCACATAGGTGTCGTAGTGATCCTGCCAGACATCCGACAGGTATTTCACGAACAGCATCGTCAGGACGTAATCCTTATAGATACTGGGATCCACGGTGCCCCGGAAGGTGTCACAGGCGCTCCAGACCGCTTTGTTGATCTGTTCCTGCTTGACGGCGTCGTTACTCATATTATTTCCCTGTGGTCGTATCAGAACGAAGTAGTTGGTGGCCAACCGCATTCACCATGCGCTGCCGGTTCTCGATTAACTGGTTCAACAGCTGTCGCTCTCGGATTGCCGCATCGGCAAGCCCAACTATCTGCCTTTGCTTCTCGATGGGTGGAATAATGATCGGCAGACATTCGAGTTGTGACTTGGTGACACTTGGAGCAGCCGAGCCCTGAGAGCAAGTAGCGAAATACTGCTGAGCGGTTCCGTGATTGATTTGCCAGGCTAAAAATTCCGGCATCAGGTTGGAGGCATCCTCCTTCAGGCGAATATGGTAGAAGTTTGGCGTGCAAACAGTATTGGCTGGCACATCTCCTATCACCACAGCGTTATTGCGTGCTCCCTTGGCCATGAAAATCACATCGCCCCGCCGAAGATAGGTAGGGTGTTTTCGGCCAGGCAATATTACGCAGTCCAAAAATTTGCCATGTTTATCATTCAGCGGCTCCCCCACCAATATGTGGCGAAATTGCACCACATGAGCATTGCCGGCATCGGCCAGCGACAGCCTCCCTCTAAAAGGGTAGCCAGGGTGGATCTCAGCAAGCTCATCCAGCAAGCCTGTTTTTGGTCTTTTCATGCAGTATTTCCAATGATGCAAATATTGTTGACACTATACTACCTGCAATGCATCATTTGGCAAGATGCATTTTTCGAAAAAACGGATACTTGACATGAAAGCTTTTGAGAGAGCAATGGGCGGAGACTCAACAGAATGACAGAACTCAAATCACAGAACGAAGCGCAGTTGACGGTGTTATTGCTGATAACACTGGTTCCTTTCTATCTAGCGGTAGTAGTCCTCCACCAAGATAGCCTCTGGATACTCATAAATAGCAACCCTTGGAAAGCATTTGTGGCGCTTGCGACGATTGGGTTAGGGCCAGTTGTTTGTTTGCGGGCGGTTCTGCGTCTCGGCGTAAACAATGTCAGCACTCGATGGAAGGAGCGCCTTGCCCATCTCCGATGGAACCATCCGCTGCCTGGTGGTCGCGCGAACGTTTTGATTCAGAGTGACTCTCGCATCGACGTAAGTTCTCTATCGCCGGAAATTGAAGCGCTGTTGGACGAGTCAATGACACCTCGAGAACGCAATGCTTATTGGTACAACCATATCTTCCGCCCAGTTCGAGACTCCGTTGCAGTATCGAATAGCCATCGCCGCTACCTTCTTTACCGAGAAGCCTCGGCAGGTGCTTTCATCATATTTTGGATGACAGCCATTTTCGATTTGCTCGGACGCACAATCTATGATTTCCCTCTTATGACACTGTCGGCGTATTTTTTCTCAGCAATCTACATACTGCTGCTGATCGGTGCGGCAAACCAGGCAGGAAAAAGGATGGTGACCGGAGCCATCGCCAATTACACAAAGACCCAGTTCCAAGGAGATGCCCAATGACCGCAAGCATTGAATTTTTCCCTGTCGGTAGTGGTGACATGACGCTCATTCGCCTCCAGACAGGCAAGACCATTTTGATCGACATCAATATCCGTCAGAACGCGGATAAGGAGAATGAGTCTGACTTTCCTGATGTCGCAAAGATGCTCAAAGAGCGCCTGGATAGGGATGCGGAAGGGCGACTTTATGTTGATGTTTTTATGCTATCGCATCCTGATCGAGATCATATTTCAGGCTTGGTAAAGCACTTTCATCTGGGCTCGCCATCTACATGCAAGAAGCCTGATGGTGATGAACTGGAAAAAATCCTTATTCGCGAAATGTGGTCCTCCCCGTTGACGTTTCGCCGAGTGGAAAAAATTGACGGGTCGCTCGGCACTCAAGCCGAAGCGTGGAGAAAAGAAGCCAAACGGCGCGTTAAGCTTTTCAAAGATGGTGATGAAGCATCCGAAGTGGACGGGAACTTTATTCGTGTACTTGGAGAAGATGTCCATCACGATAAAACTGAGGGTATTGGACCGCTTTTGGTCAAAACAGGAGAATTCCTGGATGAAATTTGCCGCAAGAAAGACACTTCATTCTCTGCGATTCTCCTTTCCCCGAAGGTAGTGAGCGAAGAGGAGGCAGCAGAGTTATCCGGCAAGAATAATTCGAGCATAGTTATGCAGTTCTCGCTTGTCGCAGGCGCCGATAATGAGATCGCAGCGAAATTTTTGACTGGGGGCGATGCAGAAGTCGACATCTGGAAGCGTATCTGGCAACGAAACAAGAAGTCGCCGGAAAACTTGGAGTACGACGTTCTTCAGACACCACATCACTGCTCTTTGGGGGCATTGTCTTACGACCAGTACAGTGATCGAAACGGTAAATTGGGTAAAGGGGAAGATTGCGAGCTCGACTCAGAGGCTTACGACGCTCTGTCACAGGCGAAGGCGGGGGCATTCATTATTGGTAGCATGGACGTGCCTGAACGAGAGAGCGGACGGGGCCTTGCGCGAAGAAAGTACGCTAAGCTGGCAAAAAATGTCGATGGTCAGATGCTGTGCACTATGGATGACTCGAAAGATAGGCCGCTGAAGATATCTATAACAGCGTCAGGGCCAACACTGTCAAAAAAGGGGGCATCAGCCTCACCCGTTCCAGAAAAGGTAAGCAAAGGTCGGTCCGAGAAGGCGTATGCCTGATACGCAATTCGGATCCGGAAGTATCTTCGATGAGTATCGCAGCCAGCTCAGTGGTTGGCTGCGCGCTTATTTGGAGGAAGTGCGGCCCTTATCGCCTTCTGCCATCGGTCTGTACAACGATAAAGGAAAATGCATTGTAGCGGGGTGGGAGGTAAAGCTTCCCACTCCGGATGTTAGCCTACGCGTACTGCTGGACAATGCGTTCCCATTTGCCCATATCAAGATCGCGTACATGGGTGAGTGTCAGTACCTATCTTGGCCTCATGTGGAGGAAAACGGTTTTCTTTGCCTGCCAGCCTCGGGCTGGCGGCCCATCGACAACTTGGCCTTCAGTATTCAGGAACGACTTAATTCCGCTCTTAAGCTATTGGATGATTGCCAGTCTGAAGAGTATGTTAAAAGCGAGTCTGCTAAGGAATTTCTCTCATATTGGGGAAGATCAGACCCATCAAAGGCTAAAGCTTTGAGCCTGATCAATTTGTCTTCACAGACACCTCGCCCCGTGGCCGCTGTAATGACAGACAGTTGCTGGCTCGCTGGTGAAGACAGAGAAACGCTTAACAAATGGGTCGAAAAGCAAGGTAGAGCAAGCCCGTCTCGCTCAGCTCAGGCACTCTTTGGCTATGTAGCAGCGCCACCTTCTCTTCCACTTCCGAAAAACACCAAACAATTTCTCAAGTGGATGCTTGATCAGTGCCCCAAAATGAGCTCGTTGATCGAGCAACTGTCGTTATCTGAAGAGGCTTTTATTTTCTTAGCGGTAGGGAGGGGCGGACCCAGCCTCATAGGTGTCAGGCTTTCTCCCGTCAAAAAAAACGGCTTTAGAAAGCCATCTCGGAACTGTCGAGTTAATCATTTGCCCGCCCGAAGGATCCAAGCCGCTTGGGCCTGCTTTAGCCAGCTTACCTTTGTTCGCGTTGAGCGTGCAGATGGGGAATGGATTCATGGAAGGGGGCTGGATCCGCAACACCAACTTCTTGCGAGTAGGCAAGTCGTGGTTTTAGGAGGCGGCTCTCTCGGATCGCAAGTCGCTGCTCGGCTCGCACAAGCGGGCGTGGGACACATTACCATTGTTGATCCTGAAAGCCTCGCTACCAGCAACGTAGGGCGCCATGCGTTAGGCATGGATAACGTGCTGAAGAGTAAGGCTGTGCAGTTGGCAAATACTCTCTCGCAGAAATACCCTCATGGCAATTTTCAAGGAATTCTAGGGCCATTCCAGACTACCCTGCATCAAGATCCAGAGGTTTTTAGGAGGGCGGACCTAGTAGTAAGTTGCATTGCAGAAATAGACCAAGATCTATCTTGGGACTCATGGCACCGGTCTGAAAGTTTGGTCGCTCCGACAGTTTACGGTTGGTTAGGAACCGAGGGCACCACTGGCCATGCGCTGGCCTTAACTGCTGGAGGGCCTGGATTAACATGCTATTTCGACACCGATGGATTTATCCGTAATCCAAGCACTCATTTTCGCGACGATAGTCAAATAAAAGTTGAGCCCGGATGCGGCACAGAATTTCAGCCATACGGGCCACTAGCGGCTGGACACGTTGAGTTGCTAGTTACTCGGCTTTCACTCGATATCCTTACGGGGAAGATTTCATCGCCCCACCATCGCATTTATGCTTGCGCCAGTGACGATTTGAGAGCGCTGGGTGGTCAATGGACTGACGAGCATAAAAGGCATCGACCCATAGGATATGACGGCCCCTTTGAGTACAATCTACCAGTTACCCATTGCGGAGCTTGTTATAAATGCCAGGCACAGTGAGCTACAACTCATTATGGTATTTTCTTCCTGACGGCTTAGGAGAAATTGAGTTTCTGCCAGCCATTCTCGAGCACTTTGATCATTACCGACAACAGCGCCCAAAAGATAAGGAGGCTGGCGGGCAGCTCTTTTGGCAATATAGCGCAGAGGGACATCGGCAAGTTGCGTCAATCACCGGGCCTAGACCAACCGATCATAGATCGCGGACGCGTTACAAAGCGGACCACCGGCAGGAGCAAGTGGAAATTGATTCCCACTATGAGAGAGATCTTTATTTTTTAGGAGACTGGCATACACATCCTGAACGCCAAGCAAAACCTTCGGGCTCAGACATTGAAGCCATCCAGGAGATATACAAAACATCTCGAAATCCAGGGCCTGGCCTTTTATTGGTTATTGTGGGTAATGGCTCAGTTACTGATGGGCTAAGTGTTACGTGGTGCAATGAGAAAGTCGAGCCGGTACGGCGCTTGGCAAAAGTATAGTATGCTCTTATGGCTGCTGCTCTCTGACGCGTTGTCACAGCAACAGGTTATACGTGGTATCCAGGGAGAGTTCTAAAGCAACACTATGCTAACGTCAGCGGCGCTGGGAACGGGTCGTTTACTTTTGTTCTCCTTCTCGATCTAGCCTCGGCGTATTTTGGGTAGTGGCTCCATCAGCCTCTGCTGAGAAATGCCGGCAATGCCAGCGTTATAGATAAATCGCTGGGCGACTTCAGCCATTTTTGTTAACTCACCCCTAAGTGCGTCATTCTCTTTCTGTAGCCGCGCAATTTTGTTCATGGCGTCCAACATGCTTTGCGGCCTTGGAACGTCCTCAATATTGGCGGCTGCGTCCCGCAGATCCTTCTTCTTTACGAGATAAGCGTTCTTCAGTAATGGTTTTTTGGAAAGCGCTTGGCGAGTCGGCTCATAGCCCAAAATGCTTTTTGAGGCCGCGCAGATATTATTCCAGTTGAATCTCTCTTGGTCTGGCCAGCCACGGATCATCTTCGCCATTCTGTTGACCTGTGATTCGCTAATCGCTTTAGCCATTGTCTGGACTCCTCAGTAGGTCAAGGCAAGCCAACAGCTCATTGCCATAATCGATGCGCAGTTCTTGCCTGTCCAGCAACTTGACGTCCTCCGCAGTGGCCTGACATTCAACAAGCGCCTCTTCATGACTAAAGTCAGTGCTGTCTGTTAATTCTATAGGGCTGCCATCAGGAATGCTCTCGTCGTTAAGGATGGCTAGGAGTTGAGTCAGGCGTCCAATCTGTGGTTCTGCTACCTGCATCCACCGCGAAGCGGCGCGCTCTCCACTGTCTACAGCCTCCTTGGCCGCGCTGAACGTTCGTACTATATGCTCTCGCTCTTTAGCTACTGCTTCCGCCGCCAGCATGTCTCCCTTACATAAAAGCAGTTCCGAGCAATTGAGGCAGTCGGCAAAGCGGTTGCATGGCCCCGCGCGCCAGGAACGTCGGCATAGCCCGTAGCGGCTCCTATGAAATGGCCCGTGGCTCTGGAGCTCAATTTCTTCATCTGTGATTGGTGGCTTGTGCGTTTGCTCTTGCTGCATCCCTAGCAGCACTGCCCCGGCGCGGGCGGCTTCTTGAGGGTTATCGTTTAGGTAGGTGCGTGTTTGTTTGGAGGAGGCGCGACTACTCCAGGCAGTGATCGTGTCGATAGATACGCCGCTTCTTCGAGCGAGCCGGTTGAGCAGGTGGCGCAGGCTGTGCGACTTGACTTGTATTGACTCGTAGCCATGACGGGTGAAGAAGCACATAAGTTTATCGCGATCTTGAGATGAGCCAGTCAGACGTTTACTGAAATAGTCGCGATTGAAAGGTATCAGCAGTACAGGGCTTGTGTTGTTACGAACACCGAACTGGAAGCGGCGAAAGCAGATTAGAGACTCGGACATTTTGAGCGGTTTATTGCCTTTGCTGTCGACTAGTTCCTGATAGGGAAAGTGAGGATTCAATTGACGATGCTCAGCTAGTACCAACTGCCAGAGTGAATCGAGTGTGAACCCCTTAGTGCCATAACGACCGGTATGTCTATGGATAAAATCTTCGCAACTACCAAGATTTTCAAAGCCCAGGGCCGCTGCTGCCTGATCCCGCGTTAATTTTTGGTCATCAGGGACATCGGGGCAGTTCGCATGGCGATAGAACCTGGTTGGATTGTCTTCCATGTAGCGGGCCAGTCGGCGGCCCTCTTCTGTTATGTGTATTAACCGCTTTATAGCCATTGCGGTATTAGAGGCCATGGTGGCTGGAATCGCTTTAGGAACAAATTCCTTTATTTTCGGTGTCCAATATTTGAGATAGGATTGGTCATTTCCGTTTTTATCGGCTTCGCTGTGAAGACAGTCGACGCGTAACCTTAAAGTCTCACCAAAACGCATAGGTGCGCTCAGCAATAGACAAGTGAGGCTTGTCACCATTGTATCGACGTCTTCTAGGTTCTCAGTGTCGCCACGTCCAAATACCTCGGCGATTGCAAGGAGGGCGTCTTGATCAGGTAGTTTCGCCGATTTTGTCTCGGCATCCGCGTCGGCACCATTTGCAAAGTTGTACGAGGCTGTGCCGACATAGGGGTGCCTCCAATAGTGTGCGCTGCTGGTCACGATGAAGAAGTCAGCTAATGTTTTAAGGATATTCAGTAATTCACTTGCGATGTACTGGCGTCGCTTATCCGACTGAAGTAAAGCCACGGCCTGGTCGAAATGGCGCTGATCTAACCTAGTTACATCGGGGACACTCATATCTTGCCTGAGTACCATCTCCAGTAAGCGCAGCGCGGCCAGCTCCCGAGCTATGTTCTTGTGTGCTTTAGTCGTGTGACGGTAACGTAGGTAGGCCTTCGCAAAGTCGACATACGCCGGATGCATTAATTGTTGCGGTTCTGGTTCTTTGCTCGGATGTAACCTCCGGTGTTCATGGTTGGTGAATCTGATCCTCCTGCCTGATGTAGGCCAGCAATTGCTTTCCCAAAAGAAGCCAGGCTGGTCAGACCATAGAACCAGGTGTTCTCGAGAAAGCGTGATCAGGTCTTGTAAGTTTTTCTGCGCCGCCCGCTCTTTCTTCGGAGTGAATTGGATGATCTGAGCCACTATATAATCCCCAGCTCTATCTTGCGGGCGTTGCAGCGGTCGATGCAGTTCTGCACAGCGATGATGTCGGCTGAGAGATCGATGGGCACAAGTAGATGCCTAGCTCCACCAATACGCAGTGCCTGGTTCTCTGCTTCCTGTCTTGTCTCAAGGGATTCAAGCACTTCCTGATGCGGAGCCGACACAAGTGGCTCAAAGTGACGGCAGCGATAGCAGGGGAGTGGTACAGATGTGGTGCCACAAAAGCTGTGCTTACCGCAGCTACCAACGTTTCTCAGTTCGCCATCCTTAGCAAGCTCAAGACGGCTCGCTGGGTCTTTGTGGCGAGAGGCTTGTTCCTCATTGTCGATCAACTTGCCAGCGAAGGCCATTGCCAATGGCATGAGCGCAGGGGCTATTGCTTCGTCCACCTTACGTGCATCCTCGGCTGGATCACTGTAGTACGCTTTAATGCTTCCTTCTTGCGTGTGTCCCAGCCAATGGGATAGCACATGCATGGGAACCCCTTTGCGAGCTAATTGGCGAGCGCGAGTGTGTCGGAGACGAATTGCCGTTATCACTATTGGCTTGCCTGTGCGGTGGCTAACCGGTGGTTCGATGTTTCTGCGCCTGTCATGGGCCCACCTTAGGATCATTGAAACTGTGTTCGATCGCATATGGAATAGACTGTGGCCAAGATTGGTGCGCCAGTTGACCTTGTAGTGGTCTGTGAGACTGGATATCGCTGCCTTAATACGTTGTCGAGAGGTAAAAACTGGCAGTTGCTCGAGCTCCAAATCTGACAAACGAATACCGAGCTGAAGCTCGAACATTGCCCGAACCTGATTGCGCAGAATCTCGAACATGTTCCACAGGTGCGGCGGTAGGGGATGGTGTTCGAACTTACTATCTCGGAAACCTGTTTCGGCACCCAAGTCTTTTACGCCCGGAAAACTTACCACCAGTCCGCTCAAGCCAGAGCTATCATCAGGGGCAGCGTTTCTAAAGTCCTTTATTTTTAAATGGGAAAACTGTACCGGGCGGCGAGCATACTGCATTGAGAGCAGAGCCATAAAAGTACGGGTAGCGGAGAACACGCCCTCTTCGTAGTTTCGCCAGACGCTGATTAGCAAAGCCTCATACTCCTCATCGGTCAGCCAGCTCTTCTCTGGATCGTCTGATAACACATTGCGGCTATTGTTATAAGAGACCTTTGCTTTTATAAGGAGCTGTAGAGCCTCATTGCTGATGGCTTTAGGGTCGCGTGCTTTCCAAAAGATGAAGAAGCTTCTGATGCAGCCGATTTGTCTTTGGAAGGATGACATTTTCAGAGCATGTGCAACCCATGCTGTGTCTGAGTATTTACACTTTCGCGAATGGTTGATCGCTGAAAAGATATTGATCATACTGCTCGTTGCATAGTCGCCCTTGGTGGAAAAATCAATCACAGCCTGCTTAAATGACTGCTTTCGTGCGCGGTCAAGTGTGGAGAGAGTTTCAGACATATTCGAGCTGTCTCCACCAATATTGCGGAGTATGTTTTGCTCCCAAATAAAGTCTGTCGGTAATTGTTTAGGTAGCTTGGTTCTGCCTAACTCAGAGTCAGCGCTCGGGTTCTCTACTAGTGATAAGTTATCGGTCACTTTTTACTTCCCCGATTCATGGTGTCAGACGCGATATCCCGGCCGATCTCGCTTGCTATTTCTTGGATGTATCGTTGATCGTATATGAAAGCCATTTTCGAACCGGCCACCCAGCCCATTAGCGATTCGCGAATTGTGCGTTGGGTCTCACGATCCAGTCCGGCTTCATCTGCCTTTTGTGAAAACCTGTAGTTCCAGTCATGGCGAAGCAGATGAGGATGGAGCGGCTCCAAAAGGTGAAATTTCTCTTTCAATTTATCTAGCGCAGAGTTGAATCCGGACACAGTGACTGGCTTGCCTTGAAGGCGTCCCGCTCGGTGGTTCACAAACAGGAACTCAGAATCAGTGCTGGGCCGGCAATGATCCCTGTAATATATAAGCTGATGTGCAGCATCAGCAGAAATATTCAGGATGCGCCCTAGGGTTTTTGCAACTGGCTGCTGAACCCGTGCGTCCAGTGGGTCGTGATGGTTACGCTCTATCTGTAACTGGGCGCTGCTGCCACCAATTGCTTCAGTAAAGTTTTCGAGTTTAAGACTCAGTAGTTCGCCACGCCGCATACCTGTTTCATATAGGATTCGCAGCATGATGACGTTCCGCATGCGAGGCCCTTTGTCGGCATTTTTCAGAATCTTGTTTAAAGGGGCTTCAAATAACCCAAGCAGTGTGTGTGCTGTTTTATCAGGTAGCCGCATGGTGAGAATGCTTTGGTTATTGGCTGATGCGGAACCGCGCTTGCGCGCTACTGCTGACAGCAAGGCTTCGGACTGTCTATCGATAGCGGCTTTGACATCAGTATTCATCTCGGTGATTAGTTCATTTGCCAACCAACGCAAGTAACTGGCGGCATATGTGACGTAAGTGTATGCCTTGTCGCGGCTGATGACGTCTCCTTTCCGTCCTCTTCGCCTAGTAGCAAGATGTCTGACCAAGCCGTCGATTTCAAACTGGCGCAGGAATTCGCGTCGCTGGAAGCGCACTGCGAAATCAGTTTTCTGCTGCGCCTCCCATTCACACACACGCTTGATCGCTTCCAAGTGCACTTTCTGAGTTTCATGGGTACCACGGGGGCGGACTGAGCGGATGATGTAACCTGTCGGGTAGTACAATGGAAGTCCGCCGACCTCTGTGTCATAGAGCTGCGAAAAACGTTCGCCATCGGAAGCTACGAAATGTTTGATCCTGAGACTCATGTTTACACTTTTAACTCGTGCAGAGGTAGTGGATTAAAGGTTACACTGAGGCATGTGCGCAGTAAAGTTAAATGGAATAAATTGCGTTATATAAAACAACATATTACGAGGTTTCTAGGTTCCTATGAGTTTACATATTTCCAGTAACAGGTTCGTAGTGCTGGATACCGAAACCACGGGTATCGAACACAAAGAAGGCCATCGGATCATTGAAATTGGCTGTGTCGAAGTTATCGACCGCCGGCTGACCGGACGGCACTATCACGTATACATCAATCCGCAGCGCGATATTGATGAAGGCGCGCAGGCGGTACACGGTATTTCTAGCGAGTTTCTCGCAGACAAGCCGCTGTTTGCCGATGTGGCCGATGATTTTATGAACTTCATCACCGGCGCCCGCTTGGTTATTCATAACTCAGCGTTTGACGTTGGTTTTATCGACGCCGAGCTTGGCCGCATGGCAAAAGGTCATGGCGTAGTAACTGATCACTGCGACGTGCTGGATACCCTGCGGATGGCAAGGGAGAAGCATCCGGGGCAGCGCAACAGCCTGGATGCACTCTGTAAGCGTTATGGGGTAGACAACTCCCAGCGTGACTTGCACGGCGCCTTGCTTGATGCCGAGATTCTGGCTGATGTTTATTTGCTGATGACTGGCGGCCAGACGGCGCTGTCGCTAGCGGCTAACGGCCAAAGTAATGCCGACGGCAGTGACTCTGCCAGCAGTATTCGACGGCTTGACCCCGGCATGCGAGCAGGGCTCACGGTCTTGCGTGCGAGCGCGCAAGAGCTGGAAGGTCATGAAGAGCGCTTAACTGCGATTGAACAATCAGCCGGCTTTGCGCTGTGGAAGGGCGCGCCGGCTGCTGAGTAGTAGGTTGCAGTTGTGTGGTTCTTAGTAACAGGCCAGCCGCATACAGCGCTGGCCTTTTTTATTGCCTTAAAATGCTTGCCTCAAATCCACAGGCTGACTGCCAGTAGGCCGACGCCGCCTAGCACCAGGGTGTAGGGCAGAGCCATGACAACCATGCGCCCATAAGATAGCCGCACCAAAGGCGCGACCGCCGAGGTTAGCAAGAATAGGAAGGCAGCCTGGCCGTTGGGCGTAGCAACGCTGGGCAGATTGGTGCCGGTATTGATGGCGATGGCCAAGCGCTCAAACTGTTCGCGGCTGATGGCGCCGCTATCCAGGCTTTCTTTCACTTCTGATATGTAGACAGTGGCGACGAAAACGTTGTCGCTGATCATCGACAATATGCCGTTGGCTAGGAAGAACATACTCGGCTGGCTCTTAGCTGGTAAAGCCAACACGGCGTGGATGATAGGGCTGAATAAGTGTTGCTCGTGGATGACCGCAACAATCGCAAAAAACACTATTAACAAAGAGGTGAAGGGCAGGGCCTCTTGGAAGGATTTGCCAATTTGGTGCTCATCGATGATCCCGTTGAAGGAGGTGATCAAAATGATCACCATTAGTCCGATGAAGCCGACTTCCGCTAAATGCAGGGCCAGACCGGCGACCAGTAATATAGCTGCCAGCCCTTGCACCATTAATGCAGCCTTCTGTGGCGCCTTGCGTTTGAGCTGTTCGGCGGCTGCAAACTCCTCCAACACATTGCGCACCGGGCGGGGTAGGCGCGCGCCATACCCAAACCAGCCGGTCTTTTCCAAGGCTAGGCAAGTGAGTAGTCCGGCGACCAGTACCGGCATGCTAACCGGAGCCATCAGCAGGAAAAACTCGATGAAGTCCCAGCCTGCTACGCCAGCAATCAGTAGGTTCTGTGGCTCGCCGACCAAGGTGCAAACACCCCCCAAGGCTGTACCCACGGCGCCGTGCATCAGCAGGCTGCGCAGGAACGCGCGGAACTCTTCAAGGTGCTCGCGGTGTAGAGGATCTTCTACCGGGGCGCCATCCTGGGTGTCGGTGCCCGCTCCAGCGGAGGCGACTTTGTGATAGACCCCATAGAAGCCGACCGCCACGCTAATGATGACGGCGGTTACTGTCAGGGCATCCAAGAACGCAGAAAGTACCGCCGCGACCAAGCTGAACAACAAGGCTAATAACGACTTGGACCGCACACCGAGAATCAGCTTGGTGAAAGTCAGTAACAACAGATCTTTCATAAAGTAGATGCCGGCCACCATGAACATCAGCAGCAGAATCACCGGAAAGTTGGTCAGTACCTCCTTATAAAGCGCGTCCGGGGAGGTCATCCCAATCAACAGGGCTTCGATGGCCAAGAGGCCGCCCGGAAGCAACGGGTAGCACTTCAGCGCCATCGCCAAGGTGAAAATGAACTCAAGCACCAGCACCCAGCCGGTCACGTAAGGGCCAAGCATCCAGAGCAGTGCGGGATTGATTAGCAGAAAGGCGACTATGGTGCGTTTGTACCAGTTGGGAGCCTGGCCGAGAAAGTTATGCCCCAGTGCCGGCAACATGGCGTCAGACATGATGAAGTTCCTGTCATGTGTTATGGAGAAAAAGCAGGCTTAATGACCTGAATCTTATTCTTTGCCTTCCTTTTTTTAGCGCAGTTGGCAGCGCGCTGCTTGGTTTTCAAGCTGGGCGATAGTACCGGAATAGGTTGAGAATTAAAGCGATCTCAGACACAAGCTCTGCGCCTTTTCAGTACCTTGGCCCATATTCTTCAGTGATTGGTTATGGTGTTCTGCTTTTAGCTTGATATAGTCGTGCAGATGAAAAGGTCGGGCATGCTTCGCATTAACCGGCCGTCTGGTGAATTTGCTTACATAAAAAGAAGGTCGAGTATGCCTGAATTCAAGACATTGCTGGTCGATCAGATCGGCAAAGTGGCTCATATCCGTATCAATCGCCCGGAAAAAATCAACGCGATGAATCGCGAGTTCTGGGCTGAAATGATTGAGGTTTTTGGTTGGGTCGATGAAACCGATAGCATTCGTTGCGCAATCATTTCGGGTGAAGGCAAGCATTTTTCCGCCGGCATTGATTTGACTATGCTGGGTCAGGCCTCCTCGCAGATGGGCAAAGACATCGCCCGCAAGGCTGAAACCATCCGCCGCCATGTGCTGCACCTGCAACATTCCTTCAATGTGATTGATCATTGCCGCAAACCGGTGATTGCCGCTGTACACGGCTATTGCATCGGTGGTGCGATTGACCTTATTACTGCCTGCGATATGCGCTATTCGACAGAAGACGCGCATTTCTCGATCAAGGAAATCGACATGGGGATGGCCGCTGATGTGGGCACTCTGCAGCGATTGCCGCGGGTTATTGGGGATGGCATGATGCGGGAAATGGCCTATACCGGCCGCCCCGTTTATGGAGTTGAAGCTGCGCGCATTGGCTTGGTTAATCGCACCTATGCAGACCACGCTGAGCTGATTGCTGGTGTCATGGAAGTGGCGCAGAGCATTGCCGCAAAATCGCCCGTGGCGATTCGTGGCACCAAGGAAATGATTCGCTTCAGCCGCGACCACAGCGTTGAAGATGGGCTCAATTACATCGCAACCTGGAATGCAGCAATGTTGCAGTCTGAAGATATGCAAATAGCGATGGCCGCACATATGAGTAAGCAAACTCCCGAGTTTGCCGACTAAGCGACTTCAGACGTACGCAGGGATGGTGGGAGACTGAATGCTATGTTAACCGGTACCACGTCACTAGATCTTGTCAGGGATGAACTCTTCGCCAGCATGGGTGAGGTAGAGGATCTGCTGCAGCAGTTCCTTGATGACAGGCAGAACGGCAACCTGTTGCAGCAGTCCATAGAAGGGCTGCAACAGCTGCGCGGCACGCTCGCATTGATTGAGCTGAAGGGCGCGGCCGAGATGCTTGATGAGATGATCTCGCTGGCGACCGATATTCCGACGCACGATGGCGATGAGCGTAACGAGCAGTTGTCGGCGTTGTGTGACTCGCTGTTTTTGCTTGAGCGATATCTGGATCAGGCGCGGCAAAGCGGCCGCGAGCGCCCTGAGCTACTGCTGCCGACCATCAATCAGTTGCGTGCGCACCGCCCCGGCGTACCTGCTTTGCCGCAAAGCCACTTCTACCCCCTTCCGGTTGCGGGGTTACCCGCGAACTTTCGCTCCGGTAGTCAGGACTCCATGGATACCAAGGTATTCAACCGTTTGCGCCAGATGTACCAGCTGGGGCTGTTGGGGTTGATTCGCGAAGACGGTCTGGCGGCAGCGACTCCTTTGATGCAGCGCGCGCTGCAACGTTTTGAAAGTTGCCTTGGTCCGCACACAGCGACGCTGTGTTGGGTCGCCGGAGCTGCTCTGGAGGCCATTGAGCAAACGCCGCTGGCTCTGACCGCCCCGCGCAAGCGATTGTTCTCGATGCTTGATCGCGAGATAAAGCGTGCTGCGCAGGGCAGCGTTGATAGCGTCAACGCGTTGCTAATGCACGAGCTCCTATATTTAGTGGCCCTGGCTGACGGCAATTGCTCGCGCAGTCAGGAGGTGGTGCAAGCTTATCAGCTGCCTGATCCCGGTTTTACCGAACTGGAAATTGAAAATGCCTTTGGGCGCTTACGCGGTCCGGGCGTTGATGTCATGCACTCTGTGGCTGAAGCGCTACGTGAAGAAATAACTGCGATCAAAGACTTACTGGATCTACTGGCGCGCAACGCTGGCGACGCCGAGCAGTCATTGGAAACCCTGTGTACCGGTCTTGAGCGGCTTTGGAAAACCCTAGGCATGCTCGACTTGCATGCTGAGGCCAAGGCGATTCAAGCGGTGTGTGGCCAGATTGCCGGGTGGAGTGGTGAGCAGCCGCAATCGCTGGAAACTCTCGAGCATGTGGCGGATGCAGTATTGCGTGCAGAGACAGCGGTTAATTACCTGGATGCGCATGCGGAGGAAGGTGAGAGCGGCGCCAGTGGTCCTGATGGTTTCAGCGAGCCGCTGGAGTTAAAAGAGGCTCGTATCGTACTGATCGAAGAGTCACAAGCCGGGTTGGCATTGGCCAAACGCGCGATCACCGCCTACATGGAGTCCGGCAACGATGCCATGCATCTGTTGAACGTACCGCCTTCGTTGGAGACGGTGCGAGGTGGCTTGGTGTTCTTGGGCATGAGTCGCGCGGCGAGTGTCATTCACATGGCCGCCAGTTTTATTCGCGAAACCATGCTCGAGCGCAAGCAGGTGCCGAAAGATCAACAGCTTGAAGTGCTGGCTGATGCACTGACCAGTATCGAATTTTATCTTGAATCAGCCGAGCGCGCGGCGGTAGCTACCGGTGATGTGTTGACCCTGGCGGAAGAAAGCTTGGCTGAGTTGGGTTATGCCGTATCGGAGGCCAAGTCGCAATGAGCTCTATTCGTCAGTTTGAGCCAGCAGTCAGTTTTGAGCGTAGTGGCTCGTCTGAAGCGCTGGTTGTAGTGATCTATCAGAATCAGTTCGCGATGTACGCGGGCAGTTTGCTGCATGATATTGATCAGGCTATCTACTTTGGTGATAGCGCTCACCGCTTAAATTTGGGTCTCGTTGATGGTCGTCGCTGCGAGCTAATCTGTCTGCATGAGAGCATAGGTATGCCAGGGCTTAGCTGGCATGGGCTGCGGAGTTTGATTGGTCAAATTGATGATCAACTTTTCCGGCTGTTGGGCTTCTCGCAGCAGCTCAATGCATGGTATCTAACGCACCAGTTCTGCGGTGGCTGCGGACAGCCGATGCAGTTACGCAGCGACGAACGAGCCATGGAATGTTTGTCGTGTGAGCGCCGTGAGTATCCCAAGATCGCACCTTGCATCATTGTGCTGATCACCCACGGCGATCAGGTGCTGTTGGCACGCTCACCGCATTTCCCACCCGGTTTTTTTAGTACCTTGGCGGGGTTCATTGAACCCGGCGAGTCGGTTGAACACTGCCTGCACCGTGAGGTAAAGGAAGAGGTCAATCTGGAGGTAACTAACCTGCAGTATCTTGGTAGTCAGAACTGGCCTTTCCCCAACTCCTTGATGCTGGGCTTTCATGCCGAATACGCCGGCGGCGAGATTGTGCCGCAACCGGGTGAAATTGAAGAAGCACACTGGTGGTCGGTGGATGAACTGCCGAGCATTCCGCCACGTGGCACCATATCGCGTTGGTTGATCGATTGTTATCTGGCGCGCCGGGAGGGTAAAGAAGCCCCTCCCGTGCCCGCCTGAGCGGACCAGGGAGCGCGTATGCAATATCTCGGCTTGGCGATTCTTCTTGGTTGTGTAGCGGGGCTGCTGGCGCTGCTGGCACTGCGCTTTGGCTGGCGTCTGCAGTGGGTGCTCAGTTGGCTTAAAGGCAACTTGCTGCTGGCGTTATTGGCAGTGGCTGCAGGACTTGGGCTGGCTGCGTGGGACCTGCAGTATTTTGCTGAAATTGAGCCCAAGGCAGCCACCGTTGGCACGCTGAGCTTCAGTAAAATAGGTAATCAACAATACGAGGCGGTGCTCAACGGCCCGCAGGGTAATGAAACCGTACGTATTGCGGGTGACCTGTGGGAGCTTGAGGTTGAAGTATTACGCTGGCATGGCCTGCCCAGTGCTTTGGGGCTGGTTGATGGCTACCGGCTGCATCGCCTGCTAGGACGTTATCTTGCCTTGGAGCAGGAGCGCGACAGCAGTGCAATTGGCAGTGAGCTGCTACCTAACCTGCACAGTACGCCGCCTTGGCGCGACCTGTGGGCCTGGATAGACAGTATGGAAGTGCATCGTTTGATTGAGGCTGATGCGTTTGAGGTGCGTTTTATCCCGCTGGTGGATGGTGCGCGCTTCTCCTTGGAGCTAGGGCCTACGGGACTGACACCCGTGCCGCTTAATCCTGCTGCAACGGCCGCGCTGAAACGCTTTAACTGATAATACCCGCCGGTTTGCCCGGCGGGTATGCAACTCCTTCCTGCAGTACTCGCTAGCTTACGCCAACATACCGCCATCAACGTTGATAGCGGTGCCTGTGGTATAGCTGGATGCATCGCTTACCAGATACAACACAGTCCCTGCCATTTCTGACGGATCAGCTGCGCGGCGCAGTGGGATACGCTGCAGAGCAGATTTAAGAATGGCATCGTTGGTAGTTAGCGCTGAGGCGAATTTGGTATCGGTCAGACCTGGTAGCAAGGCGTTGCAGCGAATGCCGAACTGAGCACATTCCTTGGCAAAAACTTTGGTCTGATTGATTACGGCAGCTTTGGTGATGGAGTAAATGCCTTGCATTTCGCCGGGCACTAAACCGTTTACTGAAGCCACGTTAAGAATCGCGCCACCGCCATTTTTTCGCATCAACTTGCCGGCCTCGACCGACATAAAGAAGTAACCACGGATATTCACGTCTACGGTTTTCTGGAAGGCAGATAGATCGGTATCCAGTACGTTGCCGAAATAAGGATTGGTCGCAGCGTTATTGACGAGAATGTCTAGCTTACCGAACTGCTCGCGAATGGCGGCAACGGTAGCGACGATCTGGTCCATTTCGCCGATGTGGCACGCCATGGCACTGGCCTTGCCGCCGGCAGCTGTGATGGCATCAGCAACGGCCTGGCAACCATCGATCTTGCGGCTGGAAACGATTACGTGTGCGCCTTGTTGTGCGAGTAGCTTGGCGATGGCTTCGCCGATGCCGCGGCTGGCACCAGTTACCAGGGCAATCTTGCCGTCGAGATCAAATAGTTGGGTCTTTTGCATAGGTGTAATCCTTATTGTGTACCGGGCAGTGTGCCGTTAAAGCGAGTTCAACCCTACTGGGAATTTAGCCCCAGCGGCGCTGATGCAATGGACTAATCTAATCCACCCTTGGCGGGTGAACAAGGCTGATAAGCTTTAATCAGAATGGGTGTTGCAGCCTAATGAGTGCGGTCTATGGCAACGTCTTGCGAGCATAAAAAAACCGGAGACTAAGCTCCGGTTTTTTTATCTGACGCTTATCAAGCTGGGAATAGTTCGCCCAGCTTAAGTGCCAACATCATGTCACCTTCGGCGCGCAGCTTGCCGGACATGAATGCTTGCATGCCATCGGTCTCGCCGGTCATGACGCCAACCAGAGTTTCCTTGTCCATGATCAGAGTGACGTTGGGGTCTTCAACATTGCCCTGTGCCACGGCGCAAGTGCCGTCTTTGACAGTAACGTTGAAGTTTTCGTCGTCTTCGATGTTGAACTGGAAGACCAGATCCAGGCCAGCGGCAGCGGCTGAGTTGAACTTGGTTTCCATCTTGCTGGTGATTTCTGCAACGCTAGTCATCTGTCGTTCCTTTGCTGGATTGGGTGGACGGTACTTAATTGAGGTTAAGTGTGCCGGCCGGGTTATCTGTAGCTCACCCATTCGGGCCGCTGGTGGACATCAAGATGAGCCTGGCTATTGAAAGCAGCCAAGCTTAATTGGTCCTTACGGTATTGTAGACGGCTTACAGAGGTATTCACTATCTGCCAGTTCAGCTCAAAAGCACTGGTGGCTGGCATTTGGGTGATGAGTTGCAGGGCCGCAGTAATGGTGCCGCCCGAGGTGAAGATGGCAATGTTTTGTCCGCTGCCAGCATTGTCTGCCATGACGCGTTGCAAGCCGCCCCTTACCTGCTCAACAAAGGCAGACCAAGGTGGGCAATCGGTGCTGCCGCTTTCATCGGTAATCCATAGGGTAATCGCGCTGCTAAATACGCGCTGAAATTCCTTGCGGTATTCGCCAGCGTTCTTAATGTAAAACGCGGCCTCCGGAAAACGTTCAACGACCTTGGGTAGGTAAGTGCTCACTACCTGGTCAGAGTGGTATTCGTTGAACGCCGCGTCGATATTAATGACCGTATCAGGTTGCTGCATAGCGGCAAGGGCATGGCGACCGGTGTCTATCTGGCGCTGCATCTCACCGGCGTAACACCGATCAAAACGCAAACCATGTTGTTGATAGAACTCACCACAGAGTTTTGATTGTTGCACTCCTAGAGGTGAGAGTACGTCGTAGTTGGCTGCACCGAGTGAAGCCTGGCCGTGCCGGATGAGGTAGATACTGCCCACAATGTTCTGCCTTATTTCGAATCTGCACTGAGGTTAGGTTGAGAGCCACAAGGCTGTCAACAAAAAATCATACAAGCGTTTGAATTTGCTGCGGCTCGGCATGTTCGCGGCCAGCGCGCATCCTGTATGCTAGAGCGCGAAAGCAATTAGCTAGCTGACTCTGGAGATGCCTGTGGAATGGTTTGATCAATATTTTTTCTTTCTGGCTAAAGCCTTAACGGTGTTGGTTGTCGTGGTGTTGATCGTGCTGGTAATTGCCGCCAGTAAAGGCCGCACGCGGCGTAGCGAAGGCACGCTAAGCGTGGTGCGCGTGAATGATAAATTCAATCGTATGGCTGAACGCTTGGGGCAGGTGGTACTGAGCAAAGGCGCGCGCAAAGCACAGGAAAAGCAACTTAAGCAGGAAGCCAAGACTAAAGCCAAGTCGGCTGACCACGATGCTAAAGGGCGCCTCTATGTGCTTAACTTTCATGGCGACATCAAAGCCAGCGCTTTGGAAAATCTGCGTCATGAAGTGACGGCAGTCTTGGGTTTGGCGCGGCAGCAGGATGAGATTCTGGTGCGATTGGAGAGCGGCGGCGGCATGGTGCATGCTTATGGTCTTGCCGCGTCACAGTTGGTGCGTATTCGCGATGCGGGTATCCCATTGACCATTACGGTGGACAAAGTGGCAGCCAGCGGCGGCTATATGATGGCCTGTATCGCTGACCGCATTTTGGTCGCGCCTTTTGCAATGCTTGGCTCCATCGGCGTGGTCGCGCAGTTACCCAACTTCAATCGACTGCTAAAAAAGCACGATGTTGATTTTGAGATGCTCACCGCGGGTGAATACAAACGCACGTTGACGGTATTCGGTGAGAATAACGACAAGGCAAGAGAGAAATTTCAGGAAGATCTGGAGAATATTCATCAGCTTTTCAAGCGCTTCGTTTCCCGTTATCGCCCGAGTTTGGATATTGAGGCGGTAGCTACCGGTGAAGTCTGGTTTGGTAGCGAGACCTTGGAAAATAATCTGGCCGATGAGGTTAAAACCAGTGACCAGTACCTGAGCGAGCGCGTCCGTGATGCAGATGTATTCGAGTTGAATTACGTGCAACGCAAGCGTCTGCAAGACCGACTATCCGGTGGGATGGCTCAGGCGGCAGACAGACTGTTGCTGACTTGGGTGTCGCGTTTTAATAACCAACGATTCTGGTAGGAGCGAATTATGTCCGAATTCAAAGCTTTGGTTGTCAGCGAAGAAGCTGGCAATTACGTTTCCTCGGTGACTAATCGTCATATTGATGATTTGCCGGCAGGCGATGTTCTGATTCGCGTGCAGTACTCATCGCTAAATTACAAAGACGCCCTTTCTGCATCGGGCAACAAGGGCGTTTCCCGTAACTTCCCGCATACCCCAGGCATTGATGCCGCGGGCGTTGTGGAGGCCAGCTCGGTTGCGGAATTGAGTGTCGGTGATGAGGTCATTCTGACCGGTTATGACTTGGGCATGAATACTGATGGCGGCTTTGGTCAGTACATCCGCGTACCTGCTGCTTGGGTGCTGAAGCGCCCAGAAGGGCTGTCCCTGCGCGAGAGCATGATACTGGGTACCGCTGGCCTGACCGCGGCGCTTTGCGTGGACAAGCTTGAACAGGCAGGGCTCCTGCCTGAGCAGGGCCCTGTGCTGGTTACTGGTGCTACCGGTGGGGTTGGCAGCATCGCGGTGGCGCTGCTGTCCAGCTTGGGCTATGAAGTGGCTGCGGCTACCGGTAAAGCACAGGAAGCCGATTTTCTGACCCGGTTGGGTGCAAAGCAGATTGTTGACCGCACCGCACTGGAAGCCGGCAAAGAGAAGCCGATGTTGAAAGAGCAGTGGGCTGGGGCGGTAGATACAGTGGGCGGCGAAATTCTGTTCAACGTAGTCAAGGCGCTACGTTATGGCGGCAGCGTTGCCTGCTGTGGTTTGACGGCTGGCGGTCAATTTCAAGGCAATGTCTTCCCGTTCATTCTCCGTAACGTGAATCTGCTGGGGATTGATTCGGTTGAGCAGCCGTTGGTAGTCAAGGCGTCTATGTGGGACCGCCTTTCAGTGCAGTGGAAGCTGGATTTGAGCGAGTTGGTGCATGAAATCACCCTCGCGGACTTGCCTGCCGAGATAGAGCGTATTCTGGGCGGCAAAATGGTCGGTAGAACCTTGGTGAATATGGCCTGATTGGCAGGTTCTTCGACGCAATAAAAAACCCGCCTAGGCGGGTTTTTTATTGATTTTCTGATTAGCCCTGGCGACGCCTAAATAGCGGCAGGGGCTGATCGGTAGCACTTTGGTAAGTGTCAGAGAAATCCTTGAAACTTTCCAGTGCCTCTACAGCGTCACGATCTGCGCGTAGCGCAAACGCATCGAAGCCGCAACGGCGCATGAAGAAGAGCTGGTCGCGCAGCACGTCGCCAATAGCGCGGACTTCGCCCGCATACTTATAACGGTCACGCAGCAGGCGCGCATTGGAGTAATTGCGACCATCGCTGAACACCGGGAAATTAAGCGCGATTACCTGAAAATGCGGCAGGTCGTCGGCGATCTCTTCCACGTGTTCATCGCTGTCAAGCCATACGCCAAGACCGCCGTCGCGCGCTTTAAGGGCATGTGCGTGCTCAAGCCACAGACCCAGCGGGACGATCAGATCATCGCAGTTAGACATGCCATCCAAAGTGGCGTCCTTATCCAGCAGGTGCCAGCTTTCATCGATGATTTCGCCGTTTTTAATTAGCCGCTGCATAAACGCGCTCCTTGAAGGGTGCCATACCGATACGTTGGAAGGTATCGAGGAACAGTTCTTCGGGGGTACGGTTCTGGATATAAACGTCGATCACCTTGCTGACAACGGTCGGCATTTCGTCGGCGGCGAAAGATGGCCCAAGAATCTGGCCAATCGAGGCGTCACGGCCGCTATTGCCGCCCAGAGAGACCTGATAGAACTCCAGGCCTTTCTTGTCGACACCCAATACGCCGATATGACCGACGTGGTGGTGGCCACAGGCATTCATGCAGCCAGAGATATTCAGATCGAGATCGCCGATGTCGTGCAGATAATCGAGATCATCAAAAGTACGCTGAATCGCTTCGGCAATCGGGATTGACTTGGCATTGGCCAGCGCACAGAAATCGCCGCCGGGGCAGCAGATGATGTCGGTCAGCAAGCCAACGTTTGGCGTGGCGAAGCCCAGCTCTTTGCATTCTTGCCACAAGGCGTAGAGGTCGCTCTGACGCACATCGGCCAGCACCAGATTCTGCTGATGAGTCACGCGCAATTCGCCAAAGCTGTAGCGCTCGGCGAGGTCGGCGGCAGCGTCCATCTGCTTGTCCGTGGCATCACCTGGTGCGACAGCGGTAGGCTTCAGCGACAGAGTGACAGCGGCGTAGCCTGGCACTTTATGCGCCTGCAGGTTGCGCATGGCCCAATTGTTGAAGCCTTTTTCGGCTTCACGCTTGGCCAGATAGTCAGCGTCTTCGCCGGCAAACTGCTGGTAGTCCGGTGCGGTGAAGTGGGCGGCAACGCGCTGCACTTCCTGCTCGGTCAGGGTAGTGTCGCTGTCTTTGGTGTGCGCCCACTCAGCATTAACTTTTTCAGCAAATACAGCGGGCGTCAGCGCCTTGACCAGAATCTTGATGCGCGCCTTGTACTTATTGTCACGACGGCCATAGCGGTTATACACACGCAAAATGGCGTCGAGGTAAGTCAATAGGTGCTGCCAAGGCAGAAAGTCGCAGATCTGCGAGCCGACGATAGGCGTTCGGCCTAGACCGCCGCCAACCAACACACGAAAGCCGATTTCGCCGGCCTCGTTCTTGATGACGTTCAAACCGATGTCATGCACACCGATAGCCGCGCGATCTTCTTCAGCACCATTAACCGCGATTTTGAACTTGCGTGGCAAGAAGGCAAACTCGGGATGGAAAGTAGACCATTGACGGATGATCTCGCACCAAGGGCGGGGATCAACCAGTTCATCGGCAGCCACGCCAGCGAACTGGTCGGTGGTGGTGTTGCGAATGCAGTTACCGCTGGTTTGAATGGCATGCATCTGTACTTCAGCCAGATGCGCCAGAATGTCCGGAACCTGCTCCAGTTCTGGCCAGTTGAACTGAACGTTCTGACGGGTACTGAAATGCGCATAGCCCTTGTCGTACTGACGGGCAATAAAAGCCAGCTTACGCATCTGCTTGGCAGACACCAGACCATAGGGAATGGCAACCCGCAGCATGGGCGCGTAACGCTGCACGTAGAGACCGTTCTGCAAACGCAGGGGTAGGAATTCGTTTTCGCTTAACTCACCGCTAAGAAAACGGCGGGTCTGATCGCGGAACTGCTTTACGCGGTCCTCAACGATCTGCTGATCATATTCATCGTAGATATACATACAGAAACCTGTGCTTGGAGCGCTATTGGCCCCTTAACTAGTTATGTCCCTTCAGGCTCGGGCGGGCAGACAATAGCAAATTTTAAATATGCACAAAAGGAATGTTTATCTATATCTTTAGATTGTTTTTGCACATGCCAGACACTTCTTGTGTCGCTTGCAGTAATGGTCTTAACTGAGGTTACCCGCTATGTTGGGGTAGTTAAAATAATAATAGAGGATATTCATCGCATGAACGACCATGACCTGCAGAACACCTCACAGCAAGACAGCCGGCTAGATGCTTTTGCAGCTGTTACGCTGATTTTCCTGGCGGTTGCGACCGCAGTATTCTGGGTAAGCGGTCATTAGCCGAGGGCGTTGCTCAGCTTACCCCGGATAGATGCAAAACCAGTTTTACCACCCCTAGCACTACGAGCACGAACAGCGCGGTGAAACCGATGCCCAGCAGTACGAAGTGGCTGGGCTTGCCATGACTGAAATCGCGTTCGCGTGCTTTGCTGCTTTGCACGCCGAGCGCGGCGGCCAGCACGCTCATCAGAGTGTCGCGAAAGCGCATTGGCGGTGGGTTTTTCTGTTGTTTTTGTTCTTCGCTCATCTTGCGAGGCCTTATTTATGGACTGCGTGTTGTCATCAGCTTAACGCTTAAGCTGGAGGCAGTCCAAGCGCCTGCTAAAGCTTGATCCCTACCCAGCCGCGCCGGCGCCACATGATGGCGAAGATGACCGATGTCAGGCAGCGGTAAAGAGATTGCAGCAGCCACACGGCCAACAAGCTTCCCCCCATTACCGGTCCGACGACGTATGCGCAGGGCAGGAATATCAACCACTGGCTGCCCAGGTTGACGCTCATTACCGTGCGGCTGGCGCCAGCGCCCAGTAACGCCTGGGTCAACACCAGTGCGGTCGCATCCAGGCTCATGCCGATGCCGGTGATGCGTAGCGGCCACTCACCCAGTGCGATCAACTGGGGATCCTGAGTAAATATGCTCAACACCAGTTGCGGAGCCAGCCAAAAGGGCATGCCCATGAGGAAGAGCGTGACTATGGCGACGCGCGCCACATCCCAACCCCAGCGGTAGGCATCGTCCGGTTTACGCGCGCCGAGGCTGTGGCTCACCAGAGTGGTGGCCGCCATGCCGAGACCGACGCCGGGCAGGATAAGAAACAAAGCCAAGTTGACCAGTACATGAGCGATAGCCAGTTCATTAGTGCCAATCTGAGCGATGATCCAGAACAGCATGGTGATACCAGAGGCGAAGAAAAACTGCTGCAATGAGTTTGGAATCGATAGCCTTAGCATCGCGCTAATGCCATGCCAGCGAGGGCGCGCTCGCAAGAACCCGTGCTCGCGACCAGCGTACCAGGTAATCACGAAATACAGCGCCGAGCCGAACAGCATAGCGATAGCCGTACCTAGACCAGAGCCTTCAGGCCCTAGCTCGGGCATGCCAAATCGGCCGAAAATCAGGCCGTAGCTAATCAAAATATTCACTAAATGAGTAACGATCAGAATCTGCAGATACATGCCTGAGCGGTGTATGCCATTCCAGTATCCGCGAAAGGCAAAATTGCAGCCCACCGCAGCGATCGCAAGGATGCGCCATTGGAAGTAGTTCGCACCAATGCTGACTACCGCAGGGTCGTCTGCCAACAGGCGAATGATATTGTCGGCTTGCAGCCAGCACAGCAAAGTCAGTGGCAGGGCGAGCAGCAGAGCTATCAGCAAGCCTTCGTTCAGTGGCGCGGCGATAAGTTCGTTACTGCCTTCGCCTTTGCGGCGCGCAACCATAGCCTGAACGCCGGCGCCCAGCCCCATAACCAGTGCTACCGCCATGAAATTGGCATAACTACCAAGCCCAACACCTGCCAGTGCTTGACTGCCTAGGCTGCCGACCATGGCGGCATCAACCAGGTTTAATAAGCTCTGGCTGAGCATGCCGCCCATGATGGGCAGGCCTAGCACGCCGATGCTTTTCAGTCGGCTGCGGTCCGGAAGGAGTGCCACCGAAATCAGTTGTCGTAGCTGAGATTGGGCGCTAGCCAGCGCTCAACGGTCTCCTGGGTGTCGCCCTTGCGGACGGCATACGACTCGACCTGGTCGCGAGTGATTTTGCCCACTGCGAAATACTGGCTTTGCGGGTGCGCGAAGTACCAGCCGCTGACAGCTGCCGCCGGGAACATGGCGAAATGTTCGGTTAGCGTCACGCCCGACTTACCCTGCGGATCCAGAAGCTTAAACAGCGTGGCTTTCTCGGTGTGGTCCGGGCAAGCCGGGTAGCCGGGAGCAGGGCGGATGCCAGCATATTTTTCGCGAATCAGGTCATTGTTTTCCAGTGCCTCATTTGGCGCGTAGCCCCAGTGAGTGCGACGTACTTGCTGGTGCAACCACTCGGCGCAGGCCTCGGCTAAACGGTCGGCCAATGCCTTGACCATGATCGAGTTGTAGTCGTCGCCTGCGTCTCGGTAAGCCTGGGCAACTTCTTCCGCGCCAATGCCGGCGGTGGTGATAAAGCCGCCCACGTAGTCGGTCTTGCCACTGCCTTTGGGGGCGACGAAGTCGGCCAGCGAGAAATTTGGCTTAGCATCCGGCTTGATGGTTTGCTGTCGCAGGTGATGCAGGGTGGCCATGGGCTGTCCGGCGTCATCGTAAAGCTCAATGTCGTCGTGGTTGACCTGGTTGGCCGGCCAGAAGCCGAATACGGCACGGGCGGTAATCAAGTTGCCGTCGATCAACTGCTTGAGTATCGCTTGGGCATCTGCGAACAGCGAGCGTGCCGCTTCACCAACCACTTCGTCCTCGAGAATGCGCGGGTACTTGCCGGCCAGATCCCAGGAGATAAAGAAGGGGGTCCAATCAATATACTCAGCGAGTACGTTGAGGTCGATATTGTCGAGAACTTGTACGCCGTCAACCTTGGGTACGGGCGGCTGGTAATCCTGCCAGTCTATTTTTGGGCCTTGCTCGACGGCTTGCGCGTAGCTCAAATAACTCATGCGCGCGCTGCGATTGGCGGTGCGCTCGCGGACGACGGCATAGTCTTCACGAATCTTCTTGATGTAGTCCGGTTTCAGTTCCTTGGATAGCAAGGTCGTGGCCACGCCAACTGCGCGCGACGCATCGGTAACGTAGATCACCGCATCGTTCTGGTATTTGGGGTCGATCTTGACCGCGGTATGCGCCTTGGATGTGGTGGCGCCACCAATCATCAATGGCAAATGAAAGTCGCGGCGCTGCATTTCGCGCGCGACATGTACCATTTCGTCCAGTGACGGGGTAATCAGGCCAGATAGGCCAATGATGTCGCACTTTTCATCGATTGCCGTCTGCAGAATCTTATCTGCAGGGACCATCACACCCAGGTCAACAATGTCGTAGCCGTTGCAGCCGAGTACCACGCCGACGATGTTTTTGCCGATGTCGTGCACATCGCCCTTAACGGTAGCCATCAGAATCTTGCCCTTGGCTTCCGGTTTGTCGCCTTTTTCCTCTTCAATGAAAGGGATCAGGTGAGCAACTGCCTGCTTCATCACGCGGGCGGATTTAACCACCTGCGGCAAGAACATCTTGCCGGAGCCAAACAAGTCACCGACCACGTTCATGCCATCCATCAATGGGCCTTCGATGACCTCGATAGGGCGCTTGGCCTGCTGGCGTGCTTCTTCGGTATCTTCGACAATCCAGGAGGTAATACCCTTGACCAGCGAGTGGGAGAGCCGCGCGTTGACGTCCCAGGTGCGCCATTCTTCGGTTTCCGCTTCCTTTACACTGCCGTCGCCTTTGTATTTATCAGCAATCTCCAGCAGCGCTTCGGTACCGTTTTCGGTGCGGTTGAGCACCACGTCTTCAACGCAATTACGTAGTTCAGCCGGGATTTCATCGTAGATTTCCAGCTGGCCGGCATTCACGATGCCCATGGTCAAGCCGCTCTTGATCGCATGGAACAAAAATGCAGAGTGAATCGCTTCACGCACCGGGTTGTTACCACGGAACGAGAAGGACACATTGGAAACGCCGCCAGAGGTCAAAGCGTGGGGCAGGTTGTCGCGTATATAGGCACAGGCATTGATGAAGTCGACAGCGTAGTTGTTGTGTTCTTCGATACCGGTAGCGATCGCAAAGATGTTGGGGTCAAAGATGATGTCTTCCGGTGGGAAGCCAACCTCGTTAACCAGAATGTCGTAAGACCGTTTGCAGATTTCTTTCTTGCGCTGCTCGGTATCGGCTTGGCCTTTTTCGTCAAAGGCCATTACTACCACAGCTGCGCCATAACGCTTGCACAAACGGGCTTGCATCTTGAAGGACTCAACGCCTTCCTTCATGGAAATTGAGTTGACGATGCCCTTGCCCTGAATGCACTTGAGGCCCGCTTCGATGATCTCCCATTTGGATGAATCGATCATGATGGGTACGCGGGAGATGTCAGGCTCGCCGGCAATCAGGTTGAGGAAGGTAACCATGGCCAACTTGGAGTCGAGCATGCCCTCGTCCATGTTGATGTCGATGATCTGGGCGCCGGCCTCGACCTGCTGCAACGCAACTTCCAGGGCTTCGGTGTAGTTATCTTCGCGGATTAGTCGCGCGAACCGGGCAGAGCCGGTGATGTTGGTGCGCTCGCCAACGTTGACGAACAGCGAGCTGCGGTCGATGGTAAAAGGCTCAAGGCCAGACAGCCGGCAAGCCTTGGGGATGTCAGGTATCGCACGGGGTGGATACTTGGCAACTGCTTCGGCGATAGCGCGAATATGCTCCGGCGTGGTGCCGCAGCAGCCGCCGACAATGTTGAGGAAGCCCGCTTCTGCAAACTCTTCGATTACCTTAGCGGTTTCGGCCGGCGTTTCATCGTACTCGCCGAACTCATTCGGTAGCCCGGCATTCGGGTGAGCGGAAATAAAGGTGCCAGCCTTGTTGGACAACTCTTCCAGATAAGGGCGTAGGTCTTTTGCGCCAAGTGCGCAGTTCAAGCCAACGGAGATGGGCTTGGCGTGGCTGACTGAGTTCCAGAACGCTTCCGTTGTCTGACCTGACAGCGTGCGACCAGAGGCATCGGTAATGGTGCCGGAGATCATGATGGGCACGTCTATGCCCATTTCTTCCAACACCTGCTGCACGGCGAAAATCGCAGCTTTGGCGTTGAGAGTGTCGAAGATGGTCTCAATCAGAATAAGGTCAGAACCACCTTCAATCAGGCCACGGGTGGACTCGACATAGTTTTCAACCAGCTCGTCAAAAGTGACGTTGCGATAGCCTGGGTTATTCACATCCGGTGATAACGAGCAAGTACGGCTGGTAGGCCCGAGCACGCCGGCAACAAAGCGCGGACGATTCGGGGTTTCCAGGGTTTTCTCGTCGCAGACCCGGCGAGCCAGGCGAGCACCTTCAAGATTCAGCTCGTAAGATAATTCCTGCATGCCGTAATCGGCTTGGGAAACCCGGGTGGAGTTGAAAGTGTTGGTTTCGATTATATCGGCGCCGGCGTCAAGATAGGCCTTTTCCATGGCGCCAATGGCGTCAGGGCGAGTTAGTACCAGCAGGTCGTTATTACCCTTGAGGTCGCTTGGCCAGTCGGCGAAGCGCTCACCGCGAAAATCGCTTTCCTCAAGCTGATAGGCTTGAATCATGGTGCCCATGCCGCCGTCGAGGATCAGAATGCGTTGTTGCAGAGCCTCATTAAGAGCGGTCAAGCGAGCGATGCGGTCAGACATGGGTACTCCAAATTTACACGCCGAAAAGCCGGCTATCATAGCACGCGTGACAAAAACTCTGAATTGGCTTGCTGTACTACTGTTTTGGGGCTTTAGGCGGTGCAAATAATAACCAAGTAAAAAGGTGGGACTTTATTCGAGGGCAGGCTTCCCTTACACTAGGCGTCCAAGTCATATGAGTACGAGGCATTTCATGGCAGGCATTATTCTCACCCAATCCGCGCAAGACTACCTTGGCGATCTTCTGTCCAAGCAGGACACGGAGGGTGTTGGTATCCGGGTATTCATTACCCAGCCGGGAACTCCCTATGCTGAGACTTGCATCGCGTATTGCAAGCCGGGCGAAGAAAAGCCGGAAGATCGAGTGATTCCACTTGAGCCTTTTAATGTGTGGGTCGATTCGGTTAGTGAGCCCTTTCTTGACGACGCAATGGTCGACTTTGCGACTGATCGCATGGGCGGACAGCTGACCATTAAGGCACCTAACGCTAAAGTACCGATGGTCAATGAAGACAGTCCATTGAATGAGCGTATTAACTATTTGCTGCAGACCGAAATCAATCCTGGTCTGGCTAGTCACGGTGGCGATGTAAAGCTGCTTGATGTGGTCGAAGGCGGTATTGCCATTCTGCAGTTTGGTGGTGGTTGCCAGGGTTGCGGCATGGTCGATGTGACGCTCAAGGAAGGTATTGAAAAAACCTTGGTAGCGCGCATCCCTGAACTGACCGGTGTACGCGACTCTACCGACCACAGCGTGACCGAAAACGCCTACTATTAAATAGCGGTGTTGTTTCGTGATGGGGAACTGTGGCTATACTGCATCACACAGATGGCATCTTGCTATCTGACGCTGAACGTTGCGAGGCACAGGTTATGGCAGGGGTTTTGGATACGGTTAATTCGCGTACCCGTCTAGTTGGCGAAAACCGACTCGAAATCTTGTTGTTTCAACTTGCCGGCCCCCAGCTGTTTGCACTGAATGTCTTCAAGATTCGTGAAGTGTTGACCCTGCCCGCGTTGACCCAAATGCCGCAGCGGCATCCGCATGTGGCGGGTGTGATTCATTTGCGCGGGCAAACTATCCCGGTTATCGATCTCTCTGGCGCCATAGGCCTGCAGCCCATCGCGGCGCAGCGCGATAGCACTATCATAGTGACCGAATACAACCTTTCAGTGCAGGCCTTCCTGGTCGGCAGCGTTGACCGCATCATGAATCTCAACTGGGACACCGTGCAGCCGCCTCCTAGAGGCGCAGGCCGGGCGCACTATTTGACGGCCATTACCCGCCTGGAAAATATGCGTTTGGTTGAAATCATCGACGTAGAGAAGGTGTTGGCTGAGATCGTACCCTTCAATACTCGGGTCAGTGAAGAGCTGCTGGAGGATCCGTTGCTGACCAAGGCGCACGGCCGCGAAGTGCTTCTGGTCGATGACTCGCCTACGGGGATTAATCAATTGCGCGAGACCCTGTCGCAGCTGCATTTGAACATGCATGTAGCTACCGATGGATTAAAGGCGCTGCGCATGCTGCAAGCTTGGGCAGACAATGGTGAAGACATTAGTCAGCGTCTGCTGATGGTGATCACGGATGCCGAAATGCCAGAAATGGATGGCTATCGGCTTACAGCTGAAATCCGCAAAGATCCCCGCTTGAAAGATCTTTTCGTGGTGCTGCATACCTCCTTGTCAGGCAACTTCAATAAGGCGATGGTCGAGAAGGTAGGCTGCGACGGCTTCCTTTCCAAGTTCCAGCCTGATCAGCTGGTGGAAACCGTACGCGCCCGCTTGCAGCTGCTAGAGCCTTAAGCGCTCAAAACTCCAGATAGCGCTCGTGCTGCTCCATCACACTTTGCTTGATACCCAACTTCTCCCCGTAAATTACGGCGTAACTCAATACGCTTTGTACGTACTTGCGTGTTTCGTCAAAGGGAATGGCTTCCACCCAAACATCTGCTGGCAAGCTGCCCATACCACGGGTCCATTGACGCACTCGGCCCGGACCAGCGTTATAGGCGGCGGAGGCGAGCACGCGGTTGCCCTGGAATTGGCCACTTAAACGAGACAGGTAAGCTGTGCCGATCGCGATATTGCGCTCCGGTATCAAGGCATCGTTGTTGCCGCCATAAGGAATGTCGTACTGACCGGCAGTTTCACGCGCGGTGGCGGGCATCAGTTGCATTAGGCCCATGGCACCGGCGTGGGAACGGGCGTCAGCCATAAAGGCGCTTTCCTGCCGGGTAATAGCGTAAACCCAGGTTGATTTGATCTGCCGCACACGGGCCTGCTGCATGATCGGCTCTTGATAGGCCATCGGGAAGCGAATATCCAGATCGTCCCAGTATTCGGCAATGCTAATGCCGCGTATGGCCGGGAAGTACCACTTCATCTCTCGTGCCAGCTTGGCTTGCGCCATCAGCTGTTCACGGCTGAAGGTGTCGCCGGCGTGATACCACTCGCGTCGCGCATTGACCACCTCACCACGGCCGAGAAATTCATAGGCGCGCTGGGTGGCGTTTAGCTGTCTGACTTGTTCCAGTTGCTGGTCGGAAACCGGCGCACTGACATGATTCAGTGCGTAGGGCTGATTGCTGCGCTCAGCGGCAAGAAAACCGTAAAAATCCCGTTCCTGGGCCAGGGCCTTGTACTCGTCGACCAGATCGCCGGCATTGCTTGAAGCCAGCTGGGCGCTACGCAGTTTCCAGTAGCGCCAGCGGCTCTGGCTGCTCATTGAAGCGGGCATTTGCTGGGTCAGCGAACGTGCGGTCTCCCAGTTGCGGGTGCGCAACGCCAGGCGAATACGCCATTCGCTAACCTCGTCGTCCTTCATCAGCGGATCGTTTGCTGCCATGAAGGCGAGGGCGGCAGGCTCTACCTTGCGCGCTTGACGCACGCCTATGTCGCGGGTGATCGCCAAACGATCTTCTTCGCTGTAAGGCAAGTCTTGGTATAGAGGCCAGATTGCCAGGGCAGCGCTGCTGTCGTCGCGACCCAGGCGGCGTAGCGATACGGTGGCGATGTCGGTGAGCTTGTCTGCCGGCTGATTAGCATTGACGCGGTAGTTCGCAGTTTGGCGCAGCAACGTGGGTTTGGTGGCGGTATCGACAAAGCGCTCAGCCAGCGCGGTTTGGCTGGGCATCAGCTTGGTTAGGTAGCTCGCCAGCCCGTCTTGACGATAGAGCAGGGCAAGACGAATGCGCTGCCAGACGATGTCTTCACTGAGGCCGCCGGCCTGTTGCCAGCGCTCGAACAAGGGGTCGCACGCATTGGGCTGTGAGCGACCTACAGTCCACAGTTCCTGTGCCTGTTGCATTGCCCCGGCGCGATCACCGTTGTGCCACTGGTACATAACCGCTTGGCAATCTAACGCGGCGCTTTTGTCCGCTGCCGTGTAATTTTGCTCGAACGCGGACCATTTTCCTTGGTGAGCCAAGCGCGCAAGCCAACGTGCTTTCAGGCGATTAGCGAAGGGCAGGTCGCCGTAGGTGCGCATAAAGACGCTGATTTGCTCGTCCGAGGCAGTCGCAAAGCTATGATTGAGATCAGCCAGCACCAGGTAACCGTACAGCGGATAGTCACGCAAACCGGACTCAAGTTGTCGGTACCGGCTGGTATCGCCTTTTTCTATGGCGGCTAAAGCCTGATCGTACAGCAGTCGCTGCGTCTCCAGTTTGCCGGCCTGAGCAAAAAAACTGATAAATAACAGGCTAGTAGCCAGAAGGCAGTGCAGTACAGCGGAACGGAAACGGGCGGTGCGGTGCATAGTGATCCTGCCGGGAAGGCAACAAATGGCCGAGTGAATGTCAGGTGCGCGCAGACGGGCGTTGCGGACGACGAACCTGTGCTCACAGCTTAGCTTTTTGCCCCGCGCTGAAAAAGGGGCGTCTGCGAATTAATGGGCATTTGTTACAGAGCGACGCCGCTACAGGTAGAATGCGCGTCTGATTCAATCACAGGTGTGCTATGGCTCTTCTTTCTTTTACCGATGTTTCGCTGGCCTTCGGCCTCAATCCGCTGCTCGACAAGGTCAGCTTTCAGCTCGACCGAGGTGAACGGGTGTGCCTGATTGGCCGCAATGGTACAGGCAAATCGAGCCTGTTCCGGCTGATCGATGGCGATCAACCGGCTGATGAAGGTGAGATATGGAAAGCGCCTGGCCTGAAGATCGGTCAGTTACCGCAGGAGCTACCCAAGGCTGACGATAAAACAGTCTACGACGTGGTCGCCGCTGGCCTGGAAGGGGTAGGCGAGTTGCTGGCCGAGTATCATCACTTGATTACCGGTGAGATGGGCGACGCTGAGCTGGCGCGACTGGAGAAAGTGCAAGAGCGGCTGGAAGCAAAGGACGGCTGGCGTCTGGATCAGTTGGTTGAAACCACATTGACGCGTCTCGGTCTGCCCGCAGACAAGCAGATGTCAGAGTTGTCGGGTGGCTGGCGTCGCCGGGTATTGTTGGCGCAAGCGCTGGTGGCCGAGCCGGACGTGCTGCTGCTGGATGAGCCAACCAACCACTTGGACATTCATACCATTGCCTGGCTGGAACAAGTGCTGCTGGACTTCCGCGGCGCTGTGCTTTTCATCACTCACGACCGTCAATTCTTGCAGGCGCTGGCTACACGGATTATGGAGTTGGACCGTGGTCAATTGATCGACTGGGTGGGTAACTACCACAGCTTCCTTGAGCATAAAGAGCAGCAGCTGGCAGCAGAAGCGACAGCCAACGCCTTGTTTGATAAGAAGCTGGCTCAGGAAGAAGTGTGGATTCGGCAGGGTATCAAAGCTCGACGTACCCGTAACGAGGGCCGGGTACGAGCGCTCAAGGCGATGCGTGATGATCGTGCGCAACGCATCGAGCGTCAGGGTAAAGCCAGCTTCCAGCTGGAAACGGCTGACTCGTCGGGTAAGCGGGTTATCGAAGTCGAGCACATTAACTTTGCTTGGCCCGGCCGCACGCCGTTGGTACGCGACCTGTCTTTCAATGTCATTCGTGGTGACCGCATTGGCCTGATCGGCAATAACGGGTGCGGCAAGAGCACGTTGCTCAAGCTCCTGTTGGGCAAGCTGCAGCCTGACAGCGGCAAGATTCACAGCGGCACTAAACTGGAGGTGGCTTATTTTGATCAGCTGCGTGACCAGCTTGAGCCGGAAAAGACCGTTATCGATAACATTTCCGAAGGCCGTGATTTCATCGAGATCAATGGCGATCGCCGGCATGTGATCAGCTATCTGGGGGACTTCCTGTTCTCGCCTGAGCGCGCGCGTACCCCTGTTAAAGCGTTGTCGGGTGGCGAGCGTGCGCGCTTGTTGCTGGCGCGACTGTTCAGCAAGCCTGCCAACATGCTGGTGCTGGATGAGCCGACCAACGACCTGGACGTGGAGACGCTGGAGCTATTGGAGGAAGTATTGGCCGGCTTTGACGGCACTGTACTGATCGTTAGTCACGACCGAGCCTTCCTGGATAACGTGGTTACCAGCAGCCTGGTCTTTGAGGGCAACGGCAAGGTGCGTGAGTACGTGGGTGGCTATGCCGATTGGTTGCGCCAGGGTGGGCGTATTGAGACTCTCGCAGAGTGGGGTGAGGATGCCAATTCGCAGACTGAGCCAGCAGCGGTGGAAACCCCAGCACCTGCCGAAGTTGCCGCACCTGCGCAACCCAAGGTCAAGCTGAGTTATAAGCTGCAACGCGAACTGGATGCATTGCCGGAAACCATGGAAAAACTGGAGCGAAAGTTGGAAGAGCTTCAGCAGCAGATCAGCGATCCTGCCTTTTATCAGCAGTCGCATGACGCGACCGCCAAGGTGCTCGCAGATGTCGAGCAGAAGCAGCAGGAGCTGGATGTGGCGATGGAGCGCTGGGCTGAACTAGAGGAGCTAGCGGGCGGCTAGTTCGCGTCCGCTAGCGGCAAGCTGCAAGTTAAAAGCGCTCGAATACCTTATCGCTTTTAGCTTGAGGCTTGTTGCCGAAAGAAAGCTTCAGCTCTTCTTGCCTAGGCGCACTGCAATAACGTCGCAGGGTGCGCCGTGTAACACGTCATTGGCGGTTGAGCCGAGCAGTAGTGCCAATCCGTGACGACCATGGCTGCCCACTACAATCAGATCACAGCTCTGTTCTTCGGCAACGCGATGAATTTCTTGGCGTGGATGGCCGAAGGAAATCTGTAAGCGGTCATCTGGTAAGCCGTAATCGGCGGCGAACAGCTGCATACGCTCCTTGGCTTGCTCGAATTGCTGTTGTTGCAGCATCGACAGATCCATTGGTACGTCTCCGCCGTAGGCCATGGCAAGCGGCTCAACCACATGCAGTAACGACAGCTTAGCGTCCAGCGCCTTGGCCAGCTTCATGGCGTGGTCGGCAACGGCGCGGCATTCTTCGATCAAATCCACTGCCACCAACACGTGTGAGTACAGCATCGGCAATTCTCCTTTTTTCCGGATACTAGCAGTCTTGGGGTCTTGGGTGCAGCCTGTTTTGTCGTCTTAACTATTGTTGAGCATGAAGACGTTGAAAAACAAAGCATATGGCTCTGTTTTGCTGTTTTGGTGACTGACTTGCTGTGGGCTTCGGGCCTGCTACATTATGTGTTTTAAGTGTTCTGGTAGGTATTTTTGCCGCTTCTTGATGCGGTCTTATGAATGTCACTCAAATCGTTGTTATTGAATAAAAAAACAATCTTTAACCGAGGTTTTGCCGATGTGTTTTGGCGCTGCTCAAAAGCAGGCTGATTGACAAGCGCAAGGTTTTGGAAGAAGGTGTGCGCACCCGAATCAAACGGTCGTATGAATTTTTTGTTCATCGTTTCGCCGAGGATCGGGATCGTTCATGACATCAGTTGTTCGCTGGCTCAAAGCCGGTTTTGGCGACTGGTGTTTCTCATGTGCTTTCATAGCGTGGAGATCAGTTGATGATTTACGAAGGTAAAGCCATCACGGTTCAAGGTCTTGAAGACGGCATCGTCGAGCTCAGATTTGATCTGCAGGGCGAGTCGGTCAACAAGTTCAACAGCGCCACACTGTCCGAGTTACAAGCGGCAGTCGAGGCTATTCAAAATAACAGTGATGTGACGGGCGTAATCGTCACCAGCGGCAAGGACGTATTCATCGTCGGCGCCGATATCACCGAGTTCGTCAACAGCTTCAAACTGCCGGAAGAAGATTTGATTGCCGGTAGTCTCGAGGCCAACAAGATCTTCAGCGCGTTTGAAGACCTGAACGTTCCTACAGTCGCTGCTATCAATGGCATTGCGCTGGGCGGCGGTCTGGAAATGTGTCTGGCTGCGGATTTCCGTGTCATGGCTGCGAGTGCCAAGATCGGTCTGCCAGAAGTCAAGTTGGGTATCTACCCGGGCTTCGGCGGTACTGTGCGCTTGCCACGCCTGATTGGCGTTGATAACGCGATTGAATGGATCTGCGGCGGTGCTGAGCAGCGCGCCGACAACGCCCTGAAAATGGGTGCGGTCGATGCCGTTGTTGCTGACGACCAGCTGATGGCAGGCGCTTTGGATATCATCAAGCGTGCGCTGTCTGGCGAACTGGATTTCAAGGCCAAGCGTCAGCCCAAACTGGAAAAAATCAAGCTCAACACCATCGAGCAGATGATGGCGTTCGAAACCTCCAAGGGTTTCGTTGCTGGCCAGGCTGGTCCGAATTATCCAGCCCCGGTTGAAGCCATCAAGACTATCCAGAAAGCGGCTAACCATGGCCGTGAGAAGGCGCTGGAAATTGAAGCAGCTGGTTTTGCCAAACTGGCTAAAACCACTGTGGCTGCCAGCCTGGTTGGTCTGTTCCTGAACGATCAAGCTCTGAAGCACAAAGCTAAACAGTATGATAAACAAGCTGGCGACGTGAAGCTGGGTGCCGTATTGGGCGCCGGTATCATGGGCGGTGGTATTGCGTATCAGTCTGCGGTTAAGGGCACGCCTATCCTGATGAAGGATATCCGCGAAGAGGGTATTCAACTGGGTCTGGATGAAGCCTCCAAGCTGCTTGGCAAGCGTGTGGCCAAAGGCCGTATGAAGCCTGAGCAAATGGCTAAGGCGCTCAACGCTATTCGCCCGACCATGTCTTATGGCGACTTCAAGGAAGTCGACATCGTGGTTGAAGCTGTAGTCGAGAACCCTAAGGTCAAGCACGCTGTGCTGGCAGAGGTTGAAGGTTATGTTCGCGATGACGCGATCATCGCTTCCAATACTTCGACTATCTCCATCACCTACCTGGCGCAGGCGCTCAAGCGTCCGGAAAACTTCTGCGGCATGCATTTCTTTAACCCAGTGCACATGATGCCGCTGGTTGAGGTTATCCGTGGTGAGAAGTCCAGTGACAAGGCGATTGCTACCACCGTTGCTTACGCCAAGAAAATGGGTAAGACGCCGGTTGTAGTCAACGACTGCCCTGGCTTCCTGGTCAACCGTATTCTGTTCCCGTATTTCGGCGGTTTTGCTCGCCTGATCAACATGGGTGCCGACTTCCAGCGCGTTGACAAGATCATGGAAAAATTCGGCTGGCCAATGGGCCCTGCGTACCTGATGGACGTGGTCGGCATGGACACCGGTCATCACGGCCGCGATGTTATGGCTGAAGGCTATCCAGATCGTATGGCTGACACCACCAAGACTGCGGTCGACGTGATGTATGAAGCTAACCGTTTGGGCCAGAAGACCGGCAAGGGCTTCTACGCCTACGAGACCGACAAGAAAGGCAAGACGAAGAAGGTTGTCGATCCGCAAGCCTACGAACTGCTCAAGCCCGTTGTGTTGGAGCAGCGCGAGTTCACCGACGAACAGATTCTCGAAATCATGATGGTTCCGCTGTGTTTGGAGACTGTACGCTGCCTGGAAGACGGCATCGTTGAGTCGGCTGCCGACGCGGACATGGGTCTGATTTACGGTATTGGCTTCCCGCCCTTCCGCGGTGGCGCGCTGCGCTATATCGATACCATTGGTGTGGCTGAGTTTGTGGCCATGGCGGATAAATACGCCGAGTTCGGCGCCATGTATGCTCCAACTGAAAAGTTGCGTGAAATGGCGAAGACCGGCCAAAAATTCTTCGGTTAACCGCGGAACGTACAGAGCGAGAGTAAATCTATGAGCCTGAATCCGAGAGACGTCGTTATTGTCGACTTCGGCCGCACCCCAATGGGCCGTTCCAAGGGTGGCATGTACCGCAACGTTCGTGCCGAGACCCTGTCAGCCAACCTGATCACAGGTGTGCTGGCGCGTAATCCGAAGATCGATCCGGCAGAAGTTGAAGATGTAATCTGGGGCTGCGTAAACCAGACCCTGGAGCAGGGCTGGAACATTGCCCGCATGGCATCGCTGATGACCCCGATCCCGCACACCAGTGCAGCGCAGACCGTTAGTCGTCTGTGTGGTTCGTCCATGAGCGCGCTGCACACTGCTGCGCAGGCGATCATGACCGGTAACGGTGATGTATTCGTCGTTGGTGGTGTTGAGCACATGGGTCACGTCAGCATGATGCACGGCGTTGATCCGAACCCGGCTATGTCGCTGTATGCCGCCAAGGCATCCGGCATGATGGGTTTGACTGCTGAAATGCTGGGCAAGATGCATGGCATCACCCGCGAGCAGCAGGATGCCTTCGGTGAACGTTCACACCGTCTGGCCCACAAAGCGACCGTTGAAGGTAACTTCAAGGACGAGATCATCCCGATGGAAGGTCATGACGAAAACGGTTTCCTGAAGCTGTTCTCCACTGACGAAACCATTCGCCCGGAAACCACCTTGGAAAGCCTGGCCGCACTGCGGCCAGCGTTTAACCCCAAGGGCGGAACTGTGACTGCAGGTACTTCTTCGCAGATTACTGACGGCGCTTCCTGCATGATCGTGATGTCTGCCGAGCGCGCACAGGCCCTGGGCCTGGAGCCGCTGGCGGTTATCCGCTCTATGGCCGTGGCGGGTGTTGATCCGGCGATCATGGGCTACGGTCCAGTCCCGGCCACCAAAAAGGCCCTGAAGCGCGCTGGCATGAGCATGAGTGACGTTGATTTCGTTGAATTGAACGAAGCCTTCGCTGCTCAAGCGCTGCCGGTCCTGAAGGACCTGAAGTTGCTTGATCAGATGGAACAGAAGGTAAACCTGCACGGCGGCGCTATCGCCCTGGGTCACCCCTTCGGTTGCTCAGGCGCCCGTATCTCCGGCACCCTGCTGAATGTAATGAAGCAGAATAACGGTACCGTTGGTATCGCGACCATGTGTATTGGTTTGGGTCAGGGGATCACCACCGTCTTTGAACGCGTTTAAGACGGTCAGGGTGTAACCAGAGCCGGGGCCTTGTGCCTCGGCTTTTTTATGTGTGGTTGGCGCCAGAAAGCGCTGCGCCAGCGATGATAAGGAGCGGTTTATGCGTCCCGGACGGTATCGGCACTATAAAGGTAAGGACTACGAGGTAATTGGTCTAGCAACCCACTCAGAGACCGAAGAAAGCTTAGTAGTTTATCGTACGCTGTATGGCAATTTCGATCTCTGGGTGCGGCCACAGGCGATGTTTGAAGAAGCGGTAGAGGTTGACGGCAAAGCATATCCGCGCTTTACCTTTATCAACGAAGACGTGTAGGCTCTGGCCCCTCCGGCCGCCAGCAGACCTTTTTACGCTAGCGCCACAGGGTCTGTGGACCATTCAAATAGCTTGAGTCAGGAATACGATTACCTATGGGAAAAGCACTGGTCATTGTGGAATCACCGGCCAAAGCCAAGACGATCAACAAATATCTTGGTAACGATTTCATTGTGAAGTCGAGCATCGGTCACATTCGCGATCTGCCCACTAGCGGTAGTGCCAAGACCGACAGCAAACCCAAGGGAGGTCGCAAAGCGGCACCCGCCAGTGAGCAGGAAAAACTGGCTAAAGCTCGCGCCCAACTGGTCAAGCGTATGGGCGTGGACCCGGACAACGGCTGGGCTGCCCAATATGAGATTTTGCCGGGCAAAGAAAAGGTTGTCGATGAACTGCGCCGCTTGGCGAAAGATGCCGACACCGTTTATCTCGCGACGGATTTGGACCGCGAAGGGGAGGCTATTGCCTGGCACTTGCGGGAAAGTATCGGTGGTGACGAAAGTCGCTATAAGCGCGTTGTGTTCAACGAGATCACCAAAAAGGCGATCCAGGAAGCTTTTTCCAAGCCGGGCGAGTTAGATCTGAACCGTGTTAATGCTCAGCAGGCACGCCGCTTTCTTGATCGCGTAGTCGGTTACATGGTGTCGCCGTTGTTGTGGCAGAAAATTGCCCGTGGCCTGTCTGCTGGCCGAGTCCAATCGGTTGCGGTAAAGCTGATTGTTGACCGCGAGCGTGAGATTCGCGCCTTTATTCCGGAAGAGTTCTGGGAAATTCACGCGCAGCTGCATACGCCTAAAGCTGAAGCGGTGCGTTTTGAGGTGGTTAAGCAGGCCGGAGAGGTCTTCAGGCCAACAGAAAAGGCGCAGACAGACGCTGCGCTGGCTGTGCTCGAGAAAGCTGAGTACCGCGTTCTCAAGCGTGAAGACAAGCCAACCAGCTCACGCCCCAACGCACCTTTTATTACCTCCACGCTGCAACAGGCTGCCAGTACGCGCCTGAGCTTCAGTGTGAAGAAGACCATGATGATGGCCCAGCGTCTGTATGAAGCGGGTTATATCACCTACATGCGTACCGACTCGACCAATCTTTCGGTCGATGCCGTCAGCATGGCGCGCGACTATATTGAAAAAACCTTTGGTAAGGATTACCTGCCAGAGAAGCCTAACTCTTACAGCAGTAAGGAAGGCGCGCAGGAAGCGCACGAAGCGATTCGCCCCTCCGACGTCAAGCTCAAGCAAGCTGATTTGAAGGGTATGGAGCGTGATGCCGAGCGCTTGTATGAGCTGATCTGGCGTCAATTCTTGGCTTGCCAGATGACGCCTGCCAAGTATTTGTCTACCAGTATTCAGGTCGGCGCTGGTGATTTCGAGTTGCGTGCCAAGGGTCGTATTCTCAAGTTTGATGGTTACACCAAAGTGATGGTGCCGCAGGGTAAGGGTGGCGAAGACGAGGTGCTCCCGGATATCAGAGTTGAAGACCTGCTGGCGTTGCAGGCGCTGGAGCCGAAGCAGCACTTCACCAAGCCGCCGTCGCGTTATGCCGAGGCCAGCTTGGTAAAGGAGTTGGAGAAGCGCGGTATTGGCCGCCCATCCACTTACGCATCGATCATTTCAACGATTCAAGAGCGTGGTTACGTTGCGCTTAATAATCGTCGTTTCTACGCCGAGAAAATGGGCGACATTGTCACCGAGCGTTTGAGCGAGAGCTTTCCTAACCTGATGGACTATAGCTTCACTGCTCGCATGGAAGAGTCGCTGGATGATGTTGCTCAAGGCGAGGTTATCTGGAAGCAGGTGCTTGACGATTTTTACGCAGACTTCAGTACCAAGCTAAAAGCGGCATCGTCTGCGGACGATGAGCGCAGTATGCGTGCCAATCAGCCCACACCCACCGATATCGCCTGTAAGGTCTGTGGTCGTCAGATGATGATTCGCACAGCGTCTACTGGCGTTTTCCTTGGCTGCTCGGGCTATGCGTTGCCGCCCAAAGAACGCTGCAAGGAAACCATTAATCTGGTGCCGGGCAACGACGTGGCGGCGGACGATGATGAAGGTGAGTCTCGCATATTACGTGCTAAGCATCGTTGCCCAATTTGCAGTACGGCAATGGATAGCTACCTGGTCGATGAAAAGCGCAAGCTGCATGTGTGCGGTAACAACCCTGACTGCAGTGGCTTTGAAATAGAAGCCGGGCAATTCAAGATCAAGGGCTACGACGGACCCATCATTGAGTGCGATAAATGCGGGAATGAGATGCAGCTGAAGACGGGTCGTTTCGGCAAGTATTTCGGTTGCACCAATAGCGAGTGCAAAAATACTCGCAAACTACTGAAAAGTGGTGAAGCGGCACCGCCAAAGATGGACCCGGTGCCCATGCCTGAGCTGAAATGCGAAAAGGTCGATGATGTCTATATTTTGCGTGATGGTGCCTCCGGGCTGTTCCTGGCCGCCAGCCTATTCCCCAAAAACCGGGAAACGCGGGCGCCTTTGGTCAAGGAGCTATTGCCACACAAGAAAGAAATTGACCCCAAGTATCACTTCCTTATGGATGCTCCGGTAGCTGATCCTGACGGCAATCCGACAGTGGTTCGCTATAGCCGCAAGACTAAAGAGCAGTATGTGCAAAGTGAACTTGAAGGTAAGCCTACCGGCTGGCGTGCCTTTCACGATGGCAAAGCCTGGTCGGTGGATGATGGCCGCAAGAAAGCCAAGCGCTGAGGTGGTTCTGCATGGCTAACGAAGTTTATACCCGAACTAACCAAGCCTTGTTCTTCGCGCGTAAAGCACTGGATGCCTGGGCTCAGGCCCAAGCGTCCGATGCTGTGGATGCGATGAGTCAGGTGCAATATCATCAAGAGCACGCCATGTTTCATCTGTATCGGGGCGTGCTTGCGGTAGTACACGAGGTTGCGGATCTGTATCGCTGGCCGCTAGTCGATTTGCGCCAGGTCGAAGCAGCTTTAACGCCTGCCGTAGTAGCTCGCTTTCCCGGACCTGAGTTAGCGGAGCTGACGGAGTTGGCCGACAACCGCGACACTTGGTTGGCCAAGCTATTGGCCGCCTGGCAGCAGTTGCAGGCACCGCCTGCCCCTGTAGCGGCGGCATCTGCGAGCAGTTTGATCGCCAGCAGTGCAATTAAGCCCGGTCAGTGGACGTTGGATGATGCGCAGGAAGCTTGGTCAGCGCTTTCTGAGCGAGTCCGCAGCTATCGCGAAGGTATGTTGGAGTGGTAGCGGGGCTGCGGCGGCAGGTGCGTTGTGATACACTGCGCGCCTGCACTAGAGGAGACCAGATGAGATGCCTTCACCCTTTCTTGAGATCGTAGAGCTGTCCAACGGCAAAGTGGCTTTGCGCCGCTCAGACGAAGAGGGCGAGCCGTTGCTGGTTATCGAATTTTCGGTAGATGCCAAAGACTATTTGCAAGGCAACTACATTGAAGTGGCCAAGGCCATGATCAGTGCAGGTATGCAAGCGGCTGGTCAGTTGGAGGAAGACGAGGACGAAGATGAGCACATTCCCGAGGATCGTGTTCTTCACTAAGCGATAAGAGCTTTGCAGCGCTATACCGTGTTGATGAATGTGGTAAAGCCAAGAAAAAACTGGCTAGCAACGAATTAGAAAAAAGGCCGCAGGTGTCACCTGCGGCCTTTTTTGCTTTCTGCTTTTTGCTCAGGCAGCTTGCAAGCGGATGTTGAGACTGCGGCAGAGCCCGGCTTGTGCCGCGCGTTCGAGGCGTGGCTTGCTGCTGCTATCGGGGCATAACCAGCTGACGACGGTATGGCTACCGCCGAGCTTAAGTAGGTCGCAGCACAGCGTGGTCGGATCCATGCCGGGTTTGGAGCGAACTATCATGATGCGCGCCGCGTCTAGATCGGCATTGCGTAACCATTGATTGCTCAGACTGGCTGGCGGATCAATCAGGGTAAGCCAGCGAGGGGCAGCGCTATTGCTCAGGTCGCGCAGTACGGGAGCAAGCCATTGTAAACATTGACGTGCAGCGCCTTGTAAGCTGATTTCGCTATAGCCGTATTCCTGCTCCTCCTGCGAGGGCAGTGGCGTTTGCTGCTTGGCACGTGGGCGAGAAAATTGGCTGTGTTCCATACGCGATGCCATCAAAGCGTTGTGAAACAGGTCAGCTTGGGTCAGCGTCTGTTGATCAAGGCGGGCGTACTGCATTCTCAGCTCCTCAGCGGCGGATTACACCGACGCTCAAACCTTCAATGGTAAGTTCCTGTTCTGCCAGATTGATTTCAATTGGCTGAAATTCGGGGTTCTCTGCAATCAAGGACACTTTGCGGCCCTGTTTCTGGAAGCGTTTGACGGTGACTTCATCGCCGATGCGCGCTACCACTACCTGGCCATTGCGTGCCTCGCTGGTACGGTGAACGGCCAGCAGGTCTCCATCCATGATGCCAATGCCCTTCATGCTTTCGCCCTGTACGCGTAGCAAATAATCGGCGCGAGGATGGAAGAAGCTAGGATCGATGTGGCAATGGTCTTCGATATTTTCCAGAGCCAGCAGGGGAGCACCAGCGGCAACTCGGCCGATCACGGGCAAGCGGTCGTCACTGGCCTCGGTCTCGGATTCCGGCAAGCGAATACCGCGAGACGCGCCAGGGATCATCTCAATTGCACCCTTGCGGGCCAAAGCGCGTAAATGGTCTTCAGCGGCGTTGGGTGATTTGAAGCCCAAGGTTTTAGCGATGTCTACGCGGGTAGGTGGGTAGCCATTGCCATCCATGTATTCCTTGATGAAGGCCAGTACCTGCTGTTGTCGTGCGGTAAGCTTCTGCATGGAGGTGAGCCTGTTTTTTTATCCAGTAGCTGTGATTATATACAGTTGTTCTGCTTGAGCAAGCGCTGATTTTGTAAACAGTCTGTCGCGCTTGGCGCGGGGAATAATTAGTGCGACAGTTCAGTAGCTTTATACAGGGTTGACAGTTGATTTGTTTTAAACGTATGTTTGAAACAAATGTTTGTACCTTGGGAGCCCCGCATGGCGCAGTCTGATACCGTTAAACGCATATTGGATGCAGCAGAGCAGCTGTTTGCAGAAAAAGGCTTTGCTGAAACTTCACTGCGCTTGATCACCAGTAAAGCCGGTGTGAACCTGGCGGCAGTGAATTATCACTTCGGTTCAAAAAAATCGCTGATTCAAGCTGTCTTCGTGCGTTTTCTCGATCCTTTCGTTAGCAGCCTCGAGCGCGAGTTGGACCAGCATGAGCAGCGCGGAGATCTGCGTCAGCTGAGTTTAGAGGGTTTGCTTGAGATGCTGGTCGATCAGGCACTGACGGTTAAGCCGCGTAGTGGTAATGATCTCTCTACCTTTATGCGCTTACTGGGATTGGCATTCAGTCAGAGTCAGGGCCATCTGCGTAAGTATCTCGCCGAAGTGTATGGCAAGGTGTTTCAGCGCTATATGGCGCTGGTTGTTAGCGCCGTGCCGAGCATCCCGCCAGCGGAGTTGTTTTGGCGGGTGCATTTCATGTTGGGTAGTGCAGCCTTTACCATGTCCAGCATGAAAGCGTTGCGCGCTATTGCTGAAGCTGAGTTCGCGGAACATCGCGCGGTTGATGAAGTGCTGCGTCTGATGGTGCCATTTCTTGCGGCCGGCATGCGCGCCGATAGCCTGCCGGTTAAACCCGTTACAGCAGCAGCTGCCGAAGTCGCGTCATCTTAGCGGCGCGTTGCGCTGGCATAGTTTAGCCTCTTCGCCCTTACCTATACGTGGCTGATCCGTTATCGTATGCGTTGGTAACGGAGATGACCATGCAGTTGGATCATATTCACATATCTATTGCAGCGCAGCAGCTCACGGGGTTTTGCGACGGGAGTGTTGTGTGTCGTTTTTCTATTTCATCAGCACTGAATGGTCTGGGCGAGCGCTCGGGTTCCGGCTGCACGCCGCGTGGTGAGCATCGCGTGCGCGCGCGTATTGGCGATGGGCAGCCGCTGGGGTCGGTGTATATCGGCCGACGCCCTACCGGTGAGGTATGGACTCCATCGCTGGCTGCAACCCATCCAGAGCGCGATTGGATACTGACTCGCATTCTATGGCTGTGTGGCAATACGCCGGGCTTTAATCGCGGCGGAAAGGTTGACTCACAGCGTCGCTACATTTATCTGCACGGCACTGGCGATGATCAGCCGATGGGCGAACCGTTGTCCCACGGCTGCATTCGTCTGCGCAATGCAGACATACTGGAACTGTTCGATAGTACGCCGGTCGGTTGTACTGTTCAGATAGACGCCGCCTGAACAGGCGTTGCGTGTCCTTTTGTCAGGAGATAGTTGCTTGAAACAAGGTTCATTGATGCTGGATCTGCCTGGCCTATGGCTGGAGTCTGAAGATCGGCAGCTGCTGCGCCAGCCAGAGGTGGGTGGCATCATTCTGTTTGCTCGCAATACGGAGTCACCCGCACAAGTGCGTGAATTAGTGATCTCCATTAGGGCTATTCGCCCCGATATGCTGATTGCTATCGACCAAGAGGGAGGGCGTGTACAGCGGCTGCGCCGAGGGGTGCATCGTTTGCCTGCGTTGGCAGATATCGCAAAAAAGGGCGGTGATCAGGCTGCGGCCGCTGCGCGTGCCGCAGCTTGGTTGATGGCGACTGAGATGCTGGCCTGCGGTATTGATATCAGTTTTGCGCCGGTATTGGATTTGGAGCATGGACGCAGCAAAGTCATTGGCAACCGTTCTCTGGGCGCCAATCCAGAGCAAGTCAGTTTTCTCGCCAGCGCTTATATGGACGGTCTGAATCAGGCGGGCATGGCGGCTACCGGCAAACATTTCCCCGGCCACGGCTGGGCTGAAGCGGACTCGCATTTTGCGCTCCCGGTAGACGAGCGCAGCGAAGCGCAGATTCGCGAGCTCGACCTCAAGCCCTTTGCGCTGCTCGCCAACCAGTTGGGGGGCATCATGCCGGCGCACGTGGTGTATTCGCAGGTTGATTCATTGCCTGCCGGGTTTTCCCGTTACTGGTTGCAGACAATTCTGCGCGAGGAGCTGGGTTTCACCGGCGTGATATTCAGTGATGACCTGACCATGGCCGGAGCGCATGCCGTAGGGGGTATTCCTGAGCGTATCGACGCTGCCGTCGCCGCCGGCTGCGACATGCTGTTAATTTGCAATGATCGAGCCGCTGCAGAAGAGGGCCTTGTGCATGCGCAGCAGGTGGGTCTGCAGGCGCCGGCTAACATTGCGCGCATGCTGGCGCGGCGCACGGTACCTATCGATTACAAAGCAAGCCCTGACTGGGGCGTGCATTACTCATTACTCAGAGAGTTGGGCCTGGTTTGATTGAAACGATTGATGAACTGACAGCAAAACTGAATTTGGATCAAATGCCCATTATTGGCGAGGCTTGGATATATCAAGTTTTCGCAGTAGTGATGTCGGCTCTGGTTGCGGCCTATGTGGTCAAGCGCGTGCTAGACCATCTGGAGCGCCGGGCCGAGCGGACCAACAACATGTGGGACGACGCCTTGGTGTATGCCGCGCGGCGCCCTGCCTGGGTCCTGATCTGGTCGATGGGGCTCATGTGGGCGGCGAGAATTACCGCCAACGAAATGGATGAAGGTCTGGCTGATGTCTTGGATCAGGTCCAGCGCATTTTGCTTATAGCCTTGTTGTGCTGGTTTATTTTACGTTTGATGAAGGAGATTGAGCAGCGTCTGGTTGATCCACGCTATCGCAAAAAGCCAGTGGACCAGACGACGGTGAGCGCTATCGGCAAGTTGTTACGTGCATCGGTAATCATCACTGCCGCTCTGGTTGTGCTGCAGTCGCTTGGTTACAGTGTTTCCGGGGTATTGGCGTTTGGTGGTATTGGCGGTATCGCTGTTGGCTTTGCGGCCAAGGATCTATTGGCCAACTTTTTTGGCGGCTTGATGGTTTATCTAGATCGCCCCTTTGCGGTTGGCGACTGGGTGCGCTCCCCTGATCGTGACATTGAAGGCACGGTTGAGCACATTGGCTGGCGGCTAACGCGTATCCGTACCTTTGATAAACGGCCAATCTATGTGCCGAACGCGATATTCAACAACATTGTGGTACAGAACCCGTCCCGCATGAGTCACAGACGTATCTATGAGCACCTGGGTATTCGCTATTCCGATATCGGGCACATGGAACCGATAGTGCACAAAGTGCGTGAGATGCTCAAAGCGCATGACGACATTGATCAGAACCAGACGCAGATGGTGTTCTTTGATCGCTGCGCTCCGTCCTCAGTCGACTTCTTCATATACTGCTTTACCACGCCGGTTTGGGCTGAATACCACCGTGTAAAGGAAGATATATTGTTGAAAGTATTGGCGATCATTGAGGATCACGAAGCTCAGGTTGCCTTCCCTACCTCAACATTGCACCTGCCAGATCCTTTGGCGTTGCGCGGCGAATTTCAATCTGCTGAAAGTGGTAGGCAGGTCTCCAACGAGTCACATGAAAGGAGTAATGCATGAGTACTTGGGGCGTGATCGGGGGGACCGGGCTGGCTGAGCTAGAGGGTGTCGAGCTGATGGGTGAAGAGTGGGCGGAAACCCCGTTCGGTAAACCCTCAGCGCCTTTGGTGCATGGCCGTCTGGGTGATCAGCAGGTGGTCTTCTTGGCGCGTCACGGCAAGCCGCACCGTATTCCGCCGCATAAAGTTAATTATCGAGCCAATCTCTGGGCGCTACAGGCGGCTGGAGTCGAGCAGGTAATCGCAGTGAATGCGGTGGGCGGTATTCATCCGCAGCTAACCTCCGGCACCTTCTGCGTACCAGATCAGATCATCGATTACACCTGGGGCAGGGCGCCTAGTTTCTTTGAAGATGATCTCGATCATGTGGTCCACGTTGACTTCTCTTGGCCCTATGATCGAGTGTTGTGCGAACGGCTGGTGACGATTTTACGCGAGCGCGGCCTTGCGCATTTACCGAGCGGGGTTTACGCCGCCACTCAAGGTCCGCGTCTTGAATCGGCTGCAGAAATTGTGCGCTTGGAGCGTGATGGCGCTGATCTGGTGGGTATGACCGGCATGCCGGAGGCTGCATTGGCGCGCGAACTTGAGTTGCCTTATGCCTGTCTGGCGTTGGTGGTTAACCCGGCAGCGGGAAAATCGACTGAGGTGATCACCATGCAGGCGATTGAGGTGGTGATTGAGCAGGGCATGCAGCAGGTCAAACAGGTGCTTTCTGCGCTTATAGCTGAGTGACGCTGGTGGGCCAACACCTTTCCCGTGCTGGCCGCCAGTACCGACAGTTCAGCGGCTGACGCGTACCAACATCCCGAGACTCTGATGATCCAGGTAGTGGGTTTCGTTCAAACGCAGCGCGCGCCGTTGATGCAGGTTCTCCGACACTATTGATGCGCCACTCATCTGCACTTCGCTGGCGGCGCGGTTACGCCAGAACGACACGGCGATCTCCATCAGTTTATCTTGGCTCAGGTTGACCAGGCCTTGTACGGGGAAAATGCCGTTATCGGCTTGTCCCTTGCTCAGGGCTACGTCCAAATTGTTATCCAGCGGCTGTGACCAGGCCTGATGCAGGTAGATTTGGTAGCCCTTTTGTTCAAGCTTGCGCGCATCCTGGTCCAGCTGAAAGCGGGTTGGGTCGATGGCGCGCACATCGCTGCGTGTAGTCTCATCAAGCTTGACGGCGTTGTCGGCCCAATCCAGATCGGGTGGTGTGCCGGCTACAATGGGCGCTGATGGCTGACCAAAAAATACCACTTCTACCAAATACTCATCGGCTGACTGCGCCAGTGCCAGAGTGCTTGCGAGTGAGGCCAGCAGTACCAGGCCGAGCTTTTTGCACAAATGCTTCATGGGCGTTTTCCTTTGCCTTTTACGGGAGTGTCCTGTGGCGCTTGCGCCAGTCGGTCGAGTAATGCTTCTACAGTATTGAGGCGCAGTTCTACGCCGCCCATGGGGGCATTGAAGCGGAATATCGTAGCGCCTTCAAGGCGATAACGCTGGGGATTATCCTGAATCATGCGCACCAATACCATGGGGTCGATATTGGTTTGTGCGCCGAACTCAAAGCGCCCGTGCTCTGCGCCGACATCTATCTTGGTAATGCCCAGCGGTTCGCAGCGCAATTTGAGGGCCGTGACACGGAACAATGTCTTGACCTGTTCCGGCAGCAGGCCGAAGCGATCGATCATTTCAACCTGCAAGTCTTTCAGCGTTTCATCGTCATTGGCGTTGGCAATACGCTTGTACAGGATCAGTCGGGCGTGCACATCCGGTAAGTAATCGTCAGGGATCAGCGCAGCTAGCCGCAGGTTAATCTCAGGACCACCACCCAATGGTTGATCAAGGTCAGGCTGCTTGCCTTGCTTGATGGCTTTTACTGCGCGTTCGAGCATTTCCATATACAGCGTGAAACCAACGGCTTGAATCTGCCCGCTTTGCCCATCGCCCAGCAGCTCGCCGGCGCCGCGAATCTCGAGATCGTGGGTCGCCAGTGTGAAACCAGCGCCAAGATCTTGTGCGGCTGCAATAGCTTCCAGGCGCTTCTCGGCGTCTCGAGTCACTTTCTTGCCGTCGGGTGTCAGCAGGTAAGCGTAAGCCTGATGGTGGCTACGTCCAACGCGGCCGCGTAGCTGGTGCAGTTGGGCCAGCCCGAATTTATCCGCGCGCTCGATGATGATGGTATTGGCGCTAGGCACGTCGATACCAGTTTCAATGATGGTGGTGGTAACCAGAATATTGAAGCGACGGTGATAAAAGTCACGCATCACCTGTTCCAGCGCCCGTTCCGGCATCTGACCATGACTGACGGCGATACGGGCTTCAGGGACCAGCTCCGCCAGGTCGGCGGCGCACTTCTCTATGGTCTGTACTTCATTGTGCAGATAGTAAACCTGACCGCCACGTAGCAGCTCGCGCAGTATCGCCTCTTTGAGCACCGGCTTCTGCTGGGTCATGACAAAGGTCTTGACCGACAGGCGGCGTGCCGGCGGAGTGGCGATGATCGATAAATCCCGCATGCCGGAGAAGGACATGTTCAAGGTGCGCGGGATCGGCGTCGCGGTGAGCGTCAATATATCCACTTCGCTGCGCAGGGTTTTCAGCTGTTCTTTCTGGCGCACGCCAAAGCGGTGCTCTTCATCGATGACCACCAAGCCCAAGTCGCGAAATTTGACGTCTTGCTGCAGCAGCTTGTGGGTGCCGATCATGATATCCACCTTGCCTTCGGCCAGCTCACCAACCGCGGCTTTGATTTCCTTGGTGGAGTTAAAACGCGACATGACCTCGACTTTGACCGGCCAGTTGGCAAAGCGGTCCTTGAAGCTGTTGTAGTGCTGCTGCGCCAATAGGGTAGTGGGAACCAGAACAGCAACTTGTTTACCGCTGTGCACGGCGAGGAATGCTGCCCGCATGGCAACTTCGGTTTTGCCGAAGCCAACGTCACCGCACACCAATCGGTCCATTGGCTGTGGGTTAGTCATATCCTGCAGCACTGCATCAATGGCCGCTTCCTGGTCGGCTGTTTCTTCGAACGGGAAGTCGTCCGCAAAGCTCTGATAATCACGCTCTGGTGCGCTGAACGTGAAACCTTCGCGGGCGGCGCGCCGGGCGTACACGTCGAGCAGTTCGGCGGCGACGTCTCGAACTTTTTCAGCGGCCTTGCGTTTGGCCTTTTGCCACTGCTCCGAGCCCAAACGGTGCAAGGGTGCGTTTTCATCCTCGGAGCCGGAGTAGCGAGCGATCAGATGTAGATTGGCTACGGGTACGTAAAGCTTGGCTTCCTCGGCGTAGGCCAGTACCAAAAACTCCGTTTCCTGATCTTCGACAGTCAGGTTGGTTAAGCCCAGATAGCGGCCGACACCATGGTCAATGTGCACGACCGGTGCACCTTCGCGGAGTTCGGTGAGATTACGGATAATGGCGTCGCCCATATCCGTGGCTTTGCCGCGGCGGCGGCGTTGCATAACGCGCTGCCCGAATAGCTGGCTTTCGGCGATGACGGCAACGGCTGGAGAACGGGTCAGCAATCCCTGGTCCAACGGTGCTATCGCCAAGGCTAGCGGATGGTTTGAGGTGACAAAGTCGAGCCAGCTGTCGACTTGTTGTGGGCGCTGATCAATGCGCGCCAATAACTCGATCAAGGCCTCGCGTCGGCCGGCGGTTTCGGCGACGAGCAGCGTGCGTCCTTTATGCGATTGCAAAAAGCCCTGCAACGCCTGCAAAGGATTGTCGAGCTTGTTGTCGATGGGCAGCTCGGGCGGTGGCAGGCAGCCGAGGTCTTCAGCTTGTCCGCTGTCGGGTAGCTCTGTCTGATGGCAAATTGTGCGCGCAAAGCTCTTGATACGGGCAAAGCATTCTTCTACTGGTAAAAATAACTCACCAGGCGGTAGCAGCGGGCGGGTCGGATCTACGCCTTGCTCAGTATGTCGGCTGCGCACGTCGAGCCAGAAATGTTCCGCGCTGGCTTCGATGCCTGGCAGGGTGAACACGCGAGTATTTCCGGGTAAATAATCGAACAGGCTACCCAACTCATCGAAGAACAACGGCAGATAATATTCGATGCCGGGCGGCACCAATCCTTCGGTGAGATCCATATATAAAGGACAGCGCCGATGATCCACTTCGAAGCGTTCACGATAGCGGGCGCGAAAGCCGGTGAGTGCGGATTTGTCGAGCGGGAACTCTTTGGCGGGCAGCAGGTGAATGCGTTCTACCTTGTCGATTGAACGTTGGCTTTCCGGATCGAAGGTACGCAGGGTTTCGATTTCTTCGTCAAACAGATCAATGCGATAGGGTAGTTTGCTGCCCATCGGGAAAAGGTCTAATAGTGCGCCGCGCACGGCGTAGTCGCCATGCTCATATACAGTGTCGACGTAGCGGTAGCCGGCAGAGTCCAGATCTAGTCGCATCCGTTCAATATCCAGCCGTTGGCCCAGCTCCAGCATGAGTACCGAGCCGCCAAGAAAGCTGCGTGGTGGTAGGCGATGCAACAACGTGGTCATTGGCACGACCAAGATGCCCTGGCTGACCTGCGGTAGCTGAAATAGGGTTCGCAGGCGTTGCGAGACTATGTCCTGGTGTGGCGAAAAGCGATCATAGGGCAGGGTTTCCCAATCGGGGAAGCTGAGTACCGGCAGCTCAGGCGAAAAGAAGCGCAGCTCCTGCTCCAGGCTGTCGCCAGCTGAAGTGTCAGTGGTAATGACCAGGCTGAGCCCTTGATGCTGAGACGCTGCCTCGGCGATCGCCAGTGCGCGTGCGGCACCGTGCAATCCAGCCCAGTGCATCTTCGCTCCAGGGGCTTTGGCGAGCGGGGGTGACAACAGGGTGGTTTCAACAGGCATGCAATAAGCTCATGTAGTCATGTTTTCGGCGCAGAGTTGAGTATGTCCGTCGCCGTTTCAGAGGGGGCTAAGTGTAACGCCGTCAGCCCGGCTGTGCTCATTCTCTGGTTGATTTTGGGCTGATGATTGCCTCAAGAGGCCGTGGACAGCATAATATGCGCCCTTTAGTTATCAAGCCGTGGAAGGTAAAGCCGTGACTCAAGCCCAATTCGAGCAGTGTCTGGAAAGCTGGACGGATCGTGAAGCGACCGCCGAAGCCATGATTCCTCTAATCGGTCGTCTGTACCGTGAGCATAACGTGGTGACGTCCATTTATGGGCGTGGCCTGGTCAATCGCTCGGTTATCAGCTTGTTGAAGTCGCACCGTTTTGCTCGCCAGATTGACGATACCGAACTCTCTGTACACGACACTTTCCCGGTGATCAAAGCGTTATTGGATCTGGAGCTGGGGCCTGCGTCCATCGACCTTGCTCGGCTGGTTCAAAAGTTCCGTGAAAGCGGCAACGATGATCTGGATGCCTTTCTGCGCGATGAGCTGAGCAGCGTTATCGGCCACACTGGCGAGCGCCGTCAGGGTCGTGACGTGGTGCTGTATGGTTTCGGTCGCATCGGCCGTCTGTTGGCTCGCATTCTGATTGAGAAAGCGGGTGCCGGCGATGGTTTACGTCTGCGCGCCATTGTTGTGCGTAAGGGCGCTCCCAATGACCTGGCCAAACGTGCCAGCTTGCTGCGTCGTGATTCGGTACATGGGTCCTTCCAGGGCACCATCACTATCGACGAAGAGAACAATACGCTGACGGCCAACGGCAATCAGATTCAGGTTATCTACGCTAGCGATCCGGCCAGCATCGATTACACCAGCTACGGCATCGAAAATGCGCTGATCGTAGACAATACCGGCGTATGGCGTGATGAGGCAGGCCTGTCTCAGCATTTGCAATGCAAAGGCGCTAGCCAGGTTGTGCTAACTGCACCGGGTAAAGGCGACCTGAAGAACATCGTGCACGGCATCAACCATGCATCGATTACACCTGAAGACAAGATTGTCTCCGCTGCATCTTGTACTACCAATGCTATTGTGCCGGTACTCAAGGCCATCAATGACAAGTACGGCATCGTCAATGGTCATGTTGAAACCGTGCATTCTTACACCAACGACCAAAACCTGATCGACAATTTCCACAAAGGTGATCGTCGTGGTCGTAGCGCCGCATTGAACATGGTTATCACCGAAACCGGTGCAGCCAAGGCGGTTGCCAAGGCGCTGCCAGAGCTGGAAGGCAAGCTGAGCGGCAACGCAATTCGCGTTCCTACGCCGAACGTGTCGATGGCGATTCTTAATCTGAACCTGGAAAAGTCAACTGATCGCGACGAAGTGAATGAGTATCTGCGTCACATGGCGCTGCACTCCGACCTGCACAAGCAGATCGACTTCACTAACTCGGTAGAGGTGGTGTCGTCCGACTTCGTTGGTTCGCGTCACGCGGGCGTAGTGGATGCAGAGGCAACTATCTGCAACGATAACCGCGTCATTCTCTATGTGTGGTACGACAACGAGTTCGGCTACAGCTGCCAGGTAGTGCGGATTCTGGAAGACATGGCTCACGTCAATCCGCCGGCATTCCCGGCCTGATCGATGGGTTAATGCAAAAAAGGCGCTTAGGCGCCTTTTTTGTTGTCTGCTGTTTGAGTGATCTTAGTTCAGCAGGGCGCTGCGTAACTCAGCGGATAAGCCATCAGGGCGCAGCCAGATGCCGAGGTAAGCATCGGCCAATTGCCGGTCGTTGGATTCAAAAGTGATTTGCCCATTGTGGCGCAACACTAGATGCTGGTCGCTGGTGCGGTTCAGGCTGTAGCGATCGCCGCTACCAATATCGCTGAAGCTGGCATGCAACTGATCCACGCTAGGCTTTAGAGTGGCCAGCGTTGTGGTGTCATATTGCCGCTCTAGTGCAGTCCAGGCGGCCTTGATGACATCTTGACGCTTGATAGAGCGATAGTAATAGAGTTCAAGCCGCAATGCGGAGTTGCTGGCCAGCAGTTGCTCGAGCTTTGCGTCGGCTGGAGCATAAAGAGCAGCGCTGTAGACATCGACGAAAAGGTATTCAAGCAGGTGAGTGTTGCGCAGTGGCAACACTTGGTTACTGTTTTCCGTTGTCACACTGGAAGCGAAGCCGGCCTGGTTTATGCGTTCGTTGCTGGCGAGCGCCGGTGTGGACAGCAGCAGGCCGGCAAGTAGCAGGTAATGTGGTCGCATGGTTGTCTCCGTTTTAACGATGCAGTGTTTCAGTCTATGACAAGCCCAGAGTAGATGCGGGATGCAAGGTCATAGATTTCATCAATGTAGGTTATTTAAAACCCGAAAAAGCCAAGGGTCGAGTAGTAATGGTGGGGCAGGAACTTTATACTTAGCGGGATTTTTGATGGGGGTTTGTGGCTGTCTCGCCCTGATTCCGTGTCTGTTGCCAAGAGCCATTCCGCAGAGCTTGTTGTGCTTCGCACCGGCAGTCCGCCCTTAAAGATTCCAAACTAGTGATTAGGCTATTCGTATGATAAAAATCAAACGGGGCTTGGATCTGCCAATCACCGGCTCACCCGAGCAGCGTATCGATGACGCCCGTCAGGTACGGAGTGTCGCAGTAGTAGGCTTTGATTACCACGGTATGAAGCCCACTATGGAGGTACGCGAGGGAGACCGGGTCAAGCTGGGTCAGATCCTGTTCAGTGATAAAAAAACGCCTGGTGTCATTTTTACTTCGCCTGCTGCTGGTGTTGTTAGTGCCATCAATCGTGGTGAAAGACGTGTTTTGCAATCGGTGGTAATCGATATTGAGGGTGACGAAGCTGTCGCCTTTGATTCTCATGCGGTCGACCAACTGGTCTCGCTGGATCAGCAGGTAATACGTGATCAGCTGATCAGCTCAGGTTTGTGGACCGCTCTGCGTACCCGCCCCTATAGCAAGACGCCTGCTGTTGACAGCAAACCCAGCTCGATCTTCGTTACCGCGATGGATACCAATCCGTTGGCGGCCGATCCTGCCGTGATCATCCAGCAGCATGCTGCTGACTTTGAAAACGGTCTTAAGGTCCTTGCGCGCTTGGGTAAGGTTTGGTTGTGTAAGGCCGAAGGTGCCAATATTCCGGGTGAATCTGTTACCGGCGTTAGCACCGAGAGCTTTGCCGGTCCGCATCCCGCCGGTTTGGCAGGCACGCACATACACAATCTTGATCCAGTCAGCGAAACCAAGACGGTTTGGCAAATCAACTATCAGGACGTGATCGCCTTTGGTGTGCTTTTCACCCAAGGTAAAATCTGGACTGACCGTTACTTTGCACTGGCTGGGCCGCAGGTAGAGAAACCGCGTCTGTTGAAATCCCGCCTAGGTGCAAACCTGGATGAGTTGACCGCAGGTGAGTTGACTCCGGACAACAATCGCGTGATTTCCGGCTCGGTATTCGGTGGTCGCATGGCGCGTGGTCCGGTCGCCTATCTTGGTCGGTTCCACTCCCAGGTATCAGTGCTGAAGGAAGGCGATGAGCGCCAACTGCTGCACTATCTGCGTGCTGGTAAGAACAAGCATTCGGTACTCAATATCTTTACTTCCAAACTGGCACCTTCTCGTCTGTTTAATTTTGATACCAGCACCAATGGCAGTCCGCGCGCCATGGTTCCGGTAGGCAATTACGAGATGGTCATGCCGCTGGACATCCTGCCTACTCAATTGTTGCGTTACCTGATCGTAGGTGACACTGAGATGGCACAGAAACTCGGCTGTCTTGAGTTGGAAGAAGAGGATTTGGCGTTGTGCAGCTATGTTTGCGCTGGCAAATACGAATACGGCCCGATTCTGCGGGATAACCTGACTCGCATTGAAAAGGAGGGTTAAATCATGGGTGTACGCGCATTCCTCGACAAGATAGAGCACAACTTCGAAAAAGGTGGCAAACACGAGAAGTGGTATGCCCTTTACGAAGCCGTCGATACCTTCTTTTACCGCCCCGGCAGCGTCACCAAGACGACTGCTCACGTGCGTGATGGTCTCGATCTTAAGCGCATGATGATCACCGTATGGCTTTGTACTTTTCCGGTTATTTTTTACGGTATGTACAACATCGGTTATCAGGCTAATAGCATCTATGCAGCCAATGCAGATATGCTCGCAGCGCAGGATAACTGGCGTATTGCGCTGATCTCACTGTTTGCCGGCTTTAACCCCGAGAGTCTCTGGGACAATCTGGTTCATGGCGCAGCTTACTTTTTACCCGTCTATGCGGTGACCTTCCTGGTCGGTGGTTTCTGGGAAGTGATCTTCGCCTCTGTTCGCAAGCATGAAGTCAACGAAGGTTTCTTCGTTACCTCCATTCTGTTCGCCCTGATCGTGCCGCCGAGCATTCCGCTGTGGCAGGTTGCGCTGGGTATCAGTTTTGGCGTGGTGATTGGTAAGGAAGTATTTGGCGGTACCGGTAAAAACTTCCTCAACCCGGCGTTGACCGGTCGCGCATTCCTGTTCTTCGCTTACCCTGCGCAAATGTCAGGTGACGCGGTCTGGACTGCGGTTGATGGCTTTGCTGGTGCTACTGCGCTGAGCATGGCTGCCTCCGGTGGTATCGATCAAGTGGTTGCCCAAGGCATCACCTGGTGGGATGCCTTCTACGGCAACATCCAGGGTTCTATGGGTGAGGTCTCCACGCTGGCCATCTTTATCGGCGGCGCGGTACTGCTGACGACGAAAATTGCTAACTGGCGCATTGTGGCCGGTGTGATGATCGGCATGATTGCCACCAGTCTGCTGTTTAACTCGATTGGTTCAGAGACCAACCCGATGTTTTCAGTGCCGTGGTACTGGCATATGGTAGTCGGTGGCTTCGCTTTCGGTATGATTTTCATGGCGACTGACCCCGTGTCTGCCTCTATGACCAACACCGGCAAGTGGCTGTTTGGTGCATTGATTGGCTTAATGGTGATCCTCATTCGTGTGGTCAACCCGGCCTTTCCGGAAGGCATGATGCTGGCCATCCTGTTCGCCAACCTGTTCGCCCCGCTAATTGACCACTTTGTGGTTCAGGCCAACATCAAACGGAGGCTTGCACGCAATGTCCAGTAAGAAAGAATCCGTTCTCCGCACCCTGACGGTTGCGCTTCTGGTCTGCCTGGTGTGCTCTGTAGTGGTATCTGCCGCTGCTGTAGCGCTCAAGCCAGTCCAGATTACCAACCAGTTGCAAGACAAACAGCGCAATATTCTGCAGATCGCCGGCCTATATAAAGAAGGCGTTAGTGTGCAGGAGCAGTTCAAACAGGTTACTCCGCGGCTTGTGGATCTGCGCACCGGTGAGTTCAGCGATGCGACAGATCCGCTGACCTACGACCAGCAGAAAGCGTCCAAAGTCCCGGAAACCTCACAGCGTATGGATCCAAAGGTCGATATTGCCAGTATCCGTCGTCAAGCCTACTACTCTACGGTGTATGTGGTTGAAGACGAGCAGGGCGAAATCGAAACTGTCATCCTGCCGATTCACGGTTATGGCCTGTGGTCCACACTGTACGGCTTCATGGCGCTGGAAAGCGATTTGAAAACCGTGGTGGGTTTGGGCTTCTACCAGCACGCTGAGACCCCCGGTCTAGGCGGTGAGGTGGATAATCCCAGCTGGAAGAAACAGTGGACTGGTAAGGTTGTATACGACGAGTCTGGTGACGTTGATATCAGTGTCATTAAGGGCGGCGTAGACAACAACAGTCCGAACGCAGAGCATCAGGTTGATGCATTAGCCGGTGCCACTCTGACTAGTCGGGGCGTGGAAAACCTAGTGCGTTTCTGGCTGGGTAAAGACGGCTTTGGCGAGTTCCTCGATCATCTTCGCGCAGGGGAGGCATAATCATGGCTAATGCAAGCGCCAAGCAGGTGCTCTTTGATCCTATTTTCAGCAACAATCCCATTGCGCTTCAGATCCTTGGTATCTGTTCTGCGCTAGCGGTTACCACGAGTCTGAACGTTACCCTGGTTATGTGTATTGCTTTGACCTCGGTAACGGCGCTGTCTAACTTCTTCATCTCAGTGGTACGTAATCAGATCCCCAGCTCGATCCGTATGATCGTGCAAATGGTGATTATCGCGTCATTGGTAATCGTAGTGGACCAAGTGCTCAAGGCTTACGCTTACGGCATCAGCAAGCAGCTGTCGGTCTTCGTCGGTTTGATTATTACCAACTGTATTGTGATGGGCCGCGCTGAAGCCTTCGCCATGCAGAACCCGCCGCATATGAGCTTCCTGGACGGTATTGGTAACGGTCTGGGTTACAGCTTTATTCTGATCTGTGTCGCGACAGTACGTGAACTTTTGGGTGCCGGTAGCCTGTTTGGCATCGAAATTCTGCCAGTGGTTAGCGCTGGTGGCTGGTATCAGCCTAATGGCTTGTTACTGCTGCCACCGTCTGCATTCTTTATTATTGGTCTGCTCATCTGGGGTCTACGATCCTGGAAAACTGATCAAGTTGAAGCAGCGGAATTCAAGATGGCGCCGCAGACTCGCGCGATGAAGGAGGCTATGTAAGCCATGATTGAACATTACATAAGCCTGCTGGTTCGGGCGATTTTCGTTGAAAACATGGCGTTGGCCTTCTTCTTGGGGATGTGTACTTTCATCGCCATCTCCAAAAAGGTTGAGACCGCCATTGGCTTGGGCGTTGCTGTTGTAGTCGTATTGGCGATCACTACGCCTGCCAACAACCTGATCTATACCTATTTGCTGAAAGATGGCGCGTTGGCCTGGGCTGGCCTGCCGAACGTTGACCTGAGCTTCCTGGGTCTGCTCAGCTATATCGGTGTGATCGCGGCCATCGTGCAAATCCTCGAAATGCTGCTCGACAAGTTTGTACCTGCTCTTTACAACGCCTTGGGCGTGTTCTTGCCACTGATCACCGTTAACTGCGCCATCATGGGTGCGTCGCTGTTCATGGTAGAGCGTGACTATGCCTTTGGTGAAAGTGTGGTCTATGGCGCTGGTGCCGGTATCGGCTGGGCGCTGGCAATCATTGCTTTGGCGGGTATCCGGGAAAAACTCAAGTACAGCGATGTGCCTGATGGTTTACGTGGCCTGGGCATCACCTTCGTTACTGTTGGGTTGATGTCGCTAGGTTTCATGTCATTTTCCGGCGTGCAACTGTAGAGAGGAGCTGTAACTGATGAACATGGAAATCTTTCTGGGCGTCGGGATGTTTACAGCCATCGTATTGTCGCTGGTTGCCATCATTCTGATTGCCCGTTCGAAACTGGTAAGCAGTGGCGACGTCACCATTGAGGTGAATGGCGAACGTACTGTGACCGTAGCGGCCGGCTCGAAACTGTTGAATACGCTGTCTGCCAACGGCATCTTCCTGTCCTCCGCCTGTGGCGGCGGCGGCACCTGTGCGCAGTGCAAGTGCATTGTCGAAAGTGGCGGCGGCGAGATGTTGCCCACTGAAGAGTCACACTTCACCAAGCGCGAAGCCAAAGAAGGCTGGCGCTTGTCCTGCCAGACTCCGGTCAAACAGGATATGAAAATCGAAGTGCCGGAAGAGGTCTTCGGCGTTAAGAAGTGGGAATGCACGGTTGAGTCCAACCCCAACGTGGCCACCTTCATTAAGGAACTCACGCTTAAACTGCCGGAAGGCGAGAGCGTCGATTTCCGCGCTGGCGGTTATGTGCAGCTGGAATGCCCGCCGCACGCTGTCAATTATAAGGATTTTGACATCCAGCCTGAGTTCCGTGGCGACTGGGATAAATTCGACCTGTGGCGCTATACGTCCAAGGTAGATGAGACCGTGATCCGCGCTTACTCCATGGCTAACTATCCGGAAGAGCGCGGTCTGGTGAAGTTCAATATTCGTGTGGCTTCGCCGCCGCCTGGCCGTGATGATCTGCCAGCGGGTCAAATGTCGTCCTGGGTGTTTGGTCTTACAGCGGGTGACAAGGTCACGGTATACGGTCCGTTCGGTGAGTTTTTTGCCAAGGATACCGATGCCGAAATGGTCTTTATTGGCGGTGGTGCCGGTATGGCGCCTATGCGTTCGCACATTTTTGATCAGCTCAAACGTCTGCATTCCACGCGCAAAATCACCTTCTGGTACGGTGCGCGTTCATTGCGTGAAGCGTTTTACGTCGATGAGTACGATACGCTGGCAGCAGAGAACGATAACTTCGAGTGGCATTTGGCGCTGTCTGACCCACTGCCGGAAGACAACTGGGAAGGCCCAACGGGCTTTATCCACAATGTCTTGCTGGAAAACTATCTGAAGGAGCATCCAGCGCCAGAAGACTGTGAGTACTACATGTGTGGGCCGCCGATGATGAACGCGTCGGTGATCAAGATGCTGCAGGATTTGGGGGTAGAGCCTGAGAATATTCTGCTTGATGACTTTGGCGGCTGATATGCGCCTTGGCTTGGTCCGGCCCGTTATTGCTGTTGCCTTGGCAGCAGCCCTAACGGGCTGTTTCAATTCTGTCGACCCGGTTTCCGAGATGTATGGGGCGACCATGGGTAGCACCTATTCGATCAAGTGGGTGCCGACTGAAGAGTCGCCGGCACCTGAGGCGCTACAGGAAGAAATCGAAAGCATGTTTGCGCGCTTCGACAGCGAAGCTTCGAACTGGCGCACCGATTCTGACTTGGCCCGATTCAACGCATCCCCCGCTGGAACCTGTATGACGATGCCTGAGTCAGTGCTGGAAATGGTTCAGTTAGCTGACCACTTTCACGCTGACAGCGGAGGCTCTTTCGATATCACCGTGGCGCCGCTACTCAAGCTTTGGGGCTTCCACGGCGGCGAGCAGCATCAGATGCCACATCCTGATCAACTGCAGCAGGTAATGCTTACGGTGGGGCAGCAGCATCTGCACATCAATGATGAAAGTCAGTTGTGTAAAGACGTTGCTTTGACACTCGATATAAGCAGCGTGGGTGCTGGTTATATGGTTGATCGGGTAGTGGAACGCCTGGCTACCTATGGCGTCAAAAACTATATGGTGGAAATCACCGGTGAGCTCAAGGCCGCGGGAAAAAAACCCGGTAATCGTCCGTGGCGAATCGCTATAGAAGAGCCGCGAGATGATGAGCGCGTGGCGCAAATGATCCTTGCACTGGACGGTGAGGGTGTTTCTACTTCAGGTGACTATCGCAATTATTACGAGGTTGATGGGCAGCGTTTCTCGCATACCTTTGATGCCCGTTCTGGTCATCCGGTGATGCACAAGCTCGCGGCTGTCACCGTACTTGATGATTCAGCCGCAGAGGCGGACGGCCTATCTACGCTGTTGATGATCATGGGTGAAGATCGCGGCTGGCAGTATGCGGTAGAGCATAAAATCCCAGCTTTTTTTGTTATTCGTGAGGGGGAGGCTTTTATTTCCAAAGGCACCCCACAATTTAATGCTCTTGCAAAGAGCGAGGAGTAAACCATGGTTTGGCTTTTGGTATTCCCTTTGATGCTGCTGATTGTGGCCGGTATGGCCGTTGGCGTAATGATGGGTCGCAAGCCGATCGCGGGTTCCTGTGGTGGTATTGGCGCGACGGGCCTCGATAAGTCCTGCGGGATTTGCGGGGGTGACACCACCAAATGTGAAGAGGCCACGGTCAATGCCGGTGTGCAGCCGCGTAGCCAGGAGTTTGAGCTAGCCCGGGATGCCACCAAGGTCGACTAGGGGCGTTTTGCTGTCTGTGGCACTCTCTTTATGCGTGTTGTATGTGTGATACAAGGAACCGACTGAATGGCTGTTTATAACTACGATGTGGTGGTGCTGGGTTCAGGCCCTGCGGGTGAAGGTGCTGCGATGAATGCAGCTAAACATGGTCGCAAAGTGGCTGTGGTGGAGGAGCGCAAGGAAGTAGGCGGTAACTGCACTCACCTGGGTACCATCCCGTCCAAAGCGTTGCGTTATTCGGTCAAGCAGATCATCCAATTCAACACCAACCCGATGTTTCGTGCCATCGGTGATCCTCGCTGGTTTCCGTTTCCAGATGTGCTGAAAAGTGCTGAAAAGGTGATGGCCAAACAGGTTGCTTCGCGTACCAGCTATTATGCGCGTAACCGCGTGGACGTGTTTTTCGGTAAAGGCAGTTTCGCCGATGAGCACACCATCGAACTGGTCAACAACACCGGTGTAGTGGAAAAACTAATTGCCAAAGAGGTGATTGTAGCCACTGGATCGCGCCCATATCGTCCTTCGGACGTGAATTTTGGCCATCCGCGTATCTACGATAGCGACACCATCCTGCGTTTGAATCACACGCCGCGCACCTTGATTATTTATGGTGCGGGAGTGATTGGGTGCGAATACGCATCGATCTTTTGCGGTCTAGGTGTAAAAGTTGACCTGATCGACAACCGAGAACGGCTGCTGAGCTTTCTGGATGACGAGATTTCAGATGCGTTGAGTTATCACCTGCGTAACAACAGTGTGTTGATTCGACATAATGAAGAATACGAGAAGATTGAAGGCACCGAAAGCCGCGGCGTAACCCTGCATCTCAAATCCGGTAAGAAGCTAAAAGCTGACGCCTTGCTTTGGTGTAATGGGCGCACCGGAAATACCGACGGTCTTGGTCTGGAAAACATCGGTTTGCACCCTAATGGTCGCGGTCAGCTCAGTGTCGATGAGAACTATCGCACCGCGGTGCCCAATATTTACGCGGTAGGCGACGTGATTGGCTGGCCAAGTTTGGCCAGCGCGGCTTTTGATCAGGGTCGCTCGGCTGCTGGCAATATCGTCAGTAACGACGCCTGGCGCTTCGTCGATGACGTACCAACGGGTATTTACACTATTCCGGAAATTAGCTCGCTGGGTAAAACCGAGCAGGAGTTAACCAGCGAGAAGGTGCCCTATGAGATCGGCCAGGCTTTTTTCAAAAGCATGGCGCGTGCGCAGATCAGTGGCGAGCCGGTGGGGATGCTGAAAATACTCTTCCATCGCGATACGCTGGAAGTCTTGGGTATTCACTGTTTTGGTGACCAGGCATCTGAGATTGTGCACATCGGCCAGGCAATCATGAGCCAGAAAGGCGAAGCTAACAGTATCAACTACTTCGTCAATACTACGTTCAATTATCCGACTATGGCCGAGGCCTACCGGGTTGCGGCACTGGACGGGTTAAATCGATTGTTCTGATCGGCTGAGTTAATAGCGCCTGAGAGCTCAGGCGCTATTTATTAAACAGCTGCATTGCCCGCAATGGGTAATCGGTAATCAGGCTGTCTACCCCCATGGCGGCTAGCTTTTGCATTCTTTGCTCTTCATTCACGGTCCACACAGATACATGCAAGCCGGCTTGCTGAGCCTGTTGTATGCGCTGGGCAGTGCATAACTTCCAGTTGAGTATCAGGTAGCGGCAACCATAACGCTGCGCGGCTTTGATTGGGTCAAGCAGGCCATATTCTTCTACTAGGCCGGTAGGTAAGCTGAAAGCGGATGCCTTGGCATATTTCAATAGGGTGCGGCTGCTCGATGTGACCACTACTTTGTCCTGCAGCTGGTAACGCGCCACCAGTTCCTCTACGGCTTGTAGCACGATGCGTGATTGCCGCACTGAGCCACTTTTGACTTCCAGCTGATAGTGCTCCAGCTGTGTAAAGGTGCTAAATAACTGCTCGAGGCTGGGGATAGGGCATGCGTCTGGCCAGCTAGGTAAGCCAAAGCGAGCATCTAGCTGCATCAAATCCGCAGCTTGGCGTTGCGCTACCTTGCCGCGTCGTCCGGTGGTGCGCTTCAGTGTAGGGTCGTGTATCACCATCAGCTGATGGTCTGCTGATAAATGCAGGTCAAGCTCTACTCGGGTTACCCCGGCATCCAATGCTTTTTGAAAGCTGGCTAGCGTGTTTTCCGGCGCTTCGCCTCGGGCGCCACGATGCCCATAAATAAGCGGTGTCAAATCAGGGCGCCTTGGGTTTGTGCTGCCGGACGCTGTCGATCACGTGGCTGGATTCGAAATACACACTAAAGCTGTCGTAGTCCCAGCGAGTGATAGGCGGCTGGCCCACTGCGGCATGCCGGCGGGCAGGCTCACCCCAGCCACGTACAACGGCGTCGAAACTTACACCGCGTTGTGGCAACGAGGTGGCTTGGCTGCCACTTTGCTCACCTACAGGGATGCTCAGGGTATCAGCGTGGAGTGTGCCGGCAGCCAGCATGCTGCTGACCAGTACCAGTCCGTGCAGTAGCGTTTTCATGAAGAGGTCCTTTCGGTCGATTTGGCGGCACGTATTTCCTGTGCCTGTTTTTGCAGTATATGCCGTGCCAGCAGTTGTCGCTGTGCATCTGTCATCACGTCGAAGTTGATGCCCAGTGTCCAGCCCTGATCTGCCGCATTGCGGTCACAACGTACCACGCGTCCAGGAATAGCCAAGCCAAGCGGCGCGGGTAGCAGAATCATGTGCACGGCTAACCAGGAGTCGACGGGGTAAGCTTCGGTCGACTCGAACGACATGCCGCCTTCGCTGAGGATAACGTCAATGGGATCGCCAAAGTCGCCGGATAGCTCAACGGCCAAGGTTTTGCCGAGCAGATCGATTCGTTTATTGATGACTTTAAGGTATTGCGCAAGTGCGCGATCGCGCTCGGATATTTGCCGCAACAGATGCTGTGACTCGTAGTCCAGCATGTGCATATCGCTCAGCAGATCAAACAGCGTACCGTGCTGTCGTCCTAAATCGGCATCAGGCCCGTCAATGGGTTTACAATCCAGTGCCATTTGATCCTGAATGCGGAAGAACTCGCGCTTGTCTTCATTGTCTGTTTGCATGGCATATCTCGTATGGCGCTGCTGCAGCGCTGACCAAGTGCTGCTGTTCAGTGTAACATGTCGCTCAAAATTCACCGGCTGAGCCCGGCTTATAAGGTAACCTGCTTTTCATGTTCAGACCCTTACCCTTTTTTATCGGGCTGCGTTATACGCGGGCCAAGCGTCGTAACCACTTTATCTCCTTTATATCGCTGATCTCCATGCTGGGGCTTACCCTCGGCGTGATGGTGATGATTCTGGTGCTGTCGGTTATGAATGGTTTTGACCGTGAGCTGCGCACGCGCATTCTCGGCATGGTGCCGCACGCCACCATCAATGGTTATCAGCCAATCAGCGACTGGCAGACACTCTCAGAGGAACTGATTGCTAATCCCAAAGTGGTAGCAACCGCACCCTTTATTCAGTTGCAGGGCATGTTGACCCACGATGGCAGCGTTGCACCGGTGCTGGTTACTGGCGTGGAATCCGAAGCGGAGAAAACAGTTTCTATTATCGAAGACCACATGCAGAGCGGCTCGCTGGATAATTTGGTTGAAGGTGAGTTTGGCATCGTTATCGGCGAACTGATCGCCAAACGTTTCAATGTCGCGGTGGGCGACAAACTGACTTTTGTATTGCCCGAAGCCTCTGTCACGCCCGCAGGAGTTTTCCCCCGTCTGAAGCGTTTCACCGTGGCTGGTGTCTTTAAGGTTGGCGCGGAGCTGGATAGCTCACTGGCGATGATCAACCTCGGCGACGCCGCTAAATTAAATCGCTGGCAGCCCGGTCAAGTACAAGGTGTGCGTATCAAGCTGGACAACCTGTTTGAAGCACCCAAAGTCGCTTGGGATCTGGTCTCCAAGCTACCGGGCGACTATTACGCGCAGGACTGGACGCGTACTCATGGCAATTTGTTTGCGGCGATCAAGATGGAAAAAACCATGATTGGTTTGTTGCTGATGCTGATTGTCGCGGTAGCGGCGTTCAACATTATTTCAACCCTGGTCATGGTGGTTACGGATAAGAAGGCCGATATCGCCATTCTGCGCACTCTGGGCGCTACGCCGATGTCGATCATGGGCATTTTCATGGTGCAAGGTTCAGTCATTGGGGTTGTAGGTACGCTGAGCGGCTGCGCGTTGGGCGTCCTGGCGGCATTAAATGTGTCGCAAATGGTGGCATGGCTCGAAAATACTTTAGGTATTCAATTCCTTAGCTCGGATGTTTATTTCATCAGCTACCTACCATCTCAACTGATTTGGAGTGATGTTTTTATCATCTGCGGCGCGGCGCTCAGTTTGAGCTTCCTAGCAACCCTTTATCCCGCTTGGCGGGCATCGCGAACCGAGCCGGCGGAGGCCCTGCGTTATGACTGATGTCGTTCTTGAGTGCCGTAGCCTGAGTAAGGAATATGCGATCGGACCGCAGCGCTTGCTGGTCCTGGATCAGGTGCACTTCTCTTTGCATCGTGGCGAGCGAATCGCAATTGTGGGTAGTTCCGGTTCGGGTAAGACCACGCTATTGAACATGTTAGGTGGCCTGGATACACCGAGTCAGGGTGAGGTTTGGCTAGCCGGGCAGCAGTTGTCAGCTATGCAGGAGACTCAGCGTGGGCGTTTACGTAATGCCGATCTGGGTTTCGTCTATCAGTTTCATCACTTGCTGGCGGAGTTCAGTGCGCTGGAAAACGTCTGCATGCCTCTGCTGATTGGCAAAACACCAATTGCCGAGGCGCGCAAGCGTGCAACCGCTATGCTGGAACGCGTTGGTTTGGCGGAGCGGGTAGGTCACAAGCCGGCAGAGCTGTCAGGAGGCGAGCGTCAGCGCGTGGCCATTGCGCGTGCGCTGATCAATGAACCGGCTTGCGTGTTACTGGATGAACCGACGGGCAACCTTGATTATGAGACTGCGGAAAGTATTCAGCAGTTGATGCTGGAGCTTAGTCAGACGCTGCGCACTGCCTTCCTGGTAGTGACCCATGATTTGGCGCTGGCGGGGCAGATGGACCGCATATTTACCCTCAAAAAAGGGCAGCTCTGCGAGCAACCTTGATCAGGACTGGTTACGGCGTCGCATTTTGCGCCGTTGCCAGTTGCGCGATACCCACCATCGCCAATACAACATGGTCAGACAATAGCCCAATGCGGCGACGACTGTAGCCACCAGCAGTGATCCCAGCAGCAACGGCTGCCAGATATGGTGAATTTCAGCCATCAACCAATTTATCGAAAGCTCCATTGGCATGCTGCGTTCCGGCGCGCCAAGCAGGAGAGTGCCGACCTTGTATTGGGCATAGAAAATCGGAGGCATGGTTATCGGGTTCGTTAACCAGACCAGACTGATCGAGATGGGTAAGTTAGAGCGTGCGAGTACCGCGATTGCTGCAGCAACTAGCATCTGCAGCGGGATTGGGATTAGTGCAACAAATAGACCCACCGCCATTGCTCGCGCAACGCTTTGGCGGTTGAGGTGCCAGAGATTCGGATCGTGCAGCAGGTCGCCCATAAATCGGAGGGACTTACTGCCCTTGATTCGATCCGGATGTGGCATCAGACGTTTGAATAGACGGCGAGGCATCGCAGGGTTTCGGCTACTGTGGCGTGCGCCAATTATGCATGGAATGTCAGACGGGCACTACTGTCTGGCAGCATAGTCGATTACAGGAAGTTTTTTGAGTGATATTCGCCTGCTGCTGGTAAGTCTGCTTGCTGGTTTGCTGTTACCCCTATCCTTTGCGCAGCTACCCCCATGGTGGTTGCCTCTGCTGCTCTTGTCTGTAGCGGCTGTGTTGTGGCGCCATTTTTGGTTAGGACGCTATCTGGCGTTTTTCCTGAGTGGTGTCTGTTGGGCGCTAATCTTTCACCACCAGGCAATGGCGCAGCGTTTGCCGCATGAACATGACTCTCAAGTTGTTGCGCTTGAGGGACGGGTTTCGGCGCTGCCGGAACAGACTGATACTGGGTGGCGCTTCCAGCTTGAATCAGTCCGGGTGAGCGATAGCGGTGAAAGCTTGCCTGACCTACGCATGCATTGGTGGGGTGGCGAACCATTAGTTGCCGGGGAGTGGTGGCGGCTTGAGGCTCGTCTGCGACGTCCGCGGGGTATGAGTAATCCAGGCGCGTTTGATTACGAAGCCTGGTTGTACGCCTCGGGCACCGGTGGTTTGGGTAGTGTGCGCAGTGGTGAGCGGCTGTCTGAAACACAAAGCTCACCTTGGCGGGATACTTTGCGTACCCGGTTTGCTAAGGCGTTGCAGCCTGTGCCGCACGGCCAGCGCCTGCTTGCTTTGCTGTTAGGTGATAAAACCAGCTTGAGCCGTGCGGACTGGGAGGCTCTACAGGCCACCGGCACCAGTCACCTGATGGTTATATCCGGCTTGCACGTGGGGATATTGGCGTTGACTGTATTCTGGCTGACCAGGCACTTAATGCGCTGGGGACGAATCCGCTGGTCTTGGCCTCAGCTGTGGCTTTCGGCTCCAGTGGCACTGATCGCAGCGGGGTTGTACGCATGGTTGGCGGGCTTCGCTGTACCGGTTCAGCGCGCATTCCTGATGTGTGTGCTGGTGTGCCTCACCCAGCTGGCACGCAGGCGACCTAGCGCACTGTTGATCTGGTTAGTGGCATTGGTCGTGGTGGTGCTGTTTAATCCAGCCGCTCCTTTGCGTGCTGGTTTTTGGCTATCGTTTGCCGCTGTGGGTTTCTTGATATGGGGTCTCAGCGGCCGGTTGGCTCAGCGCGGTATTTGGGCGCGTTGGGGCCGTGCTCAGTGGGTCGTTTATCTAGGGCTATGGCCTTGGCTGGTGCTATGGGGCATGCCAAGCAGTGTTTCGGCGTTTCTGGTTAATCTGGTTGCCATTCCTTGCGTTAGCTTGGTGATACTGCCAGCAGCCTTGCTTGGCGCATTGCTTGAGGTGGCATTCAATTGGCCCACTTTGCTGCAGGTGTCTGCCAGCGCTCTGGATCGGCTGTTCAGCGCGTTGCAATGGATTGCTGGATTCAGTCCAGTGTTGCATTTTTCGTTCCCCGGTTGGTTGGCTTGGCTGACAGCGCTGCTCGGTACTCTGTTGTTGCTGAGTCCTTTGGCACGGCTGTGCTGGTTGCCGGCTGTGCTGTGTTTGCTGCCGCTGGTCTGGCCGTCCGTTACACGGCCGCCCCTGGGTGCGGTGCAGGTTACCGTGCTGGATGTGGGGCAGGGCCTGGCAGTGCATGTGCAAACGGCCCAGCACGATTTGCTGTATGACGCGGGCGCGCGAATGGCCAGTGGCTTTGATTTGGGCGAGGCCGTGGTAGCACCGGCGTTGCAGGCGAGTGGTGTGGCGCGTTTGGATATGTTGCTGATCAGCCACGCCGACAACGATCATGCCGGCGGCGCCCTGGCGATAACCCAGCGTTTGCCGGTAACCAGAATAGTGAGCGGTGAGCCGGAGCAACTTACGGCCGCCTTGGCCGCAGAGCCTTGCACAGAGCAGCGCTGGCAGTGGGATGGCGTGGACTTCGCGTTATTCCCCGGTGACGGTGTGCCGGACGCTGCGGCCAATGATCGTTCCTGTCTGCTGCAGATAGGATCGGGGCAGGGCGGTGTCTTGCTGCCGGGTGATATACGGCGCACCGGTGAGTATCAGGTGCTGGCGAAGCTGCAGCCTGCGACGTTGTTGCTGGCTCCTCACCATGGCAGCAGCAGCTCTTCTTCCTACGCCTTTATCCGCAAGGTGGCGCCGCGTTGGGTGGTGTTCAGCGCCGGTGCGCAGAACCGTTATGGTCACCCAGATGCAAAGGTTGTGGCACGATACCGGGAACTGTCGGCTGAACCGGTTTATACTGCCGCTTCCGGCGCCGTGCGCTTTACGCTGGGCGCTCATGCGAAGCCTCAGCATAGCTGGCGCTGGCGTGAAAAAGCACGGCGTTTTTGGCATGAATAATAAGGTGTAGGCACCGCTGTTACAGGGCGTTTCGGCGGATTGTCTGTGCTAGAGTAAACAACCATTTTGGGGGAGGGATCGCTTGTGTGGGAATTGATCAGTTCCGGTGGCTGGCTAATGCTGCCGATCATTCTGTCGTCTGTTATTGCTGTGGCCATTGTAATCGAACGTCTGTGGGCGCTTCGTACTAGCCGCGTTGCACCGGTCAATTTGCTCGGTCAAGTCTGGCGTTGGGTCAAGGATGGCCAGTTGGATGCGGTCAAACTGAAAACCCTGAGAGCCGATTCGCCTCTGGGTGAAGTGCTCGCCGCCGGCCTGGCCAACTCACGCCACGGCCGCGAAATCATGAAAGAATGTATCCAGGAGGCGGCCGGCAAGGTCGTGCACGAACTGGAACGCTACCTCAATACCCTGGGTACCATTGCTGCTATCACGCCATTGTTGGGCCTACTGGGTACCGTGATCGGTATGATCGATGTGTTCAGCGCCATTATGATACAGGGCACCGGCAATACGGGTGTGCTGGCTGGCGGCATCTCCAAGGCGCTGATCACCACTGCGGCAGGTCTCACCGTGGCTATTCCGGCGGTGTTCTTTCACCGCTTCTTTGTGCGTCGTGTGGATGAGTTGGTCATCACCATGGAGCAGGAAGCTACCAAGCTGGTTGAAGTAGTGCAGGGCAATCGTGACGTCGAGTTCAACGGCAGCAAGGAAAACGGCAACGCCACGCGCGCGCCGGCTACTGCGGTTGTTGGCAAGGGAGCCTGACCGTGAACTTTCGCCGTAAAAGAGCGGAGGAGGTTAACGTCAACCTGACGCCGCTGATTGATGTGGTCTTTCTGCTGCTGATCTTCTTCATGGTGTCTACTACCTTCACCCGCGAAACCCAATTGAAGCTGGACCTGCCCCAGGCGGCATCCGGCGAACGGGTCGAAAATCGGAATATTCAACAGCTTGAGCTGACTATCTCCGCCACCGGTGAAATGGCCCTGAACGACAAGGCGCTGCTTAATCCTGGTCTGAGCAATCTCAAAGCGGCGCTGCAGAAGGAGTCAGGGGGTGACAATATGTTGCCTGTGGTCATTACCGCAGATGCACAGACGCCTCATCAGTGGGTTATCACTGCGATGGACGCCGCCGGACAACTCGGCTTTAGTCGTTTGCGTCTGACCACCAGTGAACTCGGAGCGGGCGAGCAACAGTGAAGGGCTTTTCCCTAGAGCAGGCGCTATTGCGTGCCTGGTATGGGAAGCAGCGCTGGCTGATTCTGTTACGCCCTCTGTCTGCGCTATACGCAAGCCTTGCCAAGCGCCGGCGTCAGCAGTATTTGAGCGGGCGGCGTAGCCAATGGCAGCCGCCCGTTCCGCTGATCGTGGTAGGTAATATAACCCTAGGCGGTACCGGTAAAACGCCCATGGTGCTGTGGCTGATTGCATTTCTGCGTAACCAAGGGTTCCGTGTAGGGGTGATCAGCAGAGGTTACGGCGGACAGCCGCCGCAGCTGCCTTGGCGAGTTGATCCTGCCGGTGATGCCACGCACAGCGGTGATGAGCCTTTGTTAATTGCTCAGCGCGCCCAGGTTCCGGTCTTTATTGATCCTGATCGCCCTGCTGCAGCCCGCGCCTTGCTGGCTCAGGAACAGGTCGATGTGATTATCAGCGACGACGGTCTGCAACATTATGCACTTGGGCGCAGTGTTGAACTGGTGATGCTAGACGCACAGCGCAGCCTGGGTAATGGTCGCTGTCTGCCTGAAGGACCTTTGCGTGAACCGCCGCAACGGCTAGACACCGTTGACTTGGTCGTACACAACGGTGCGGCTGCAGATCAGGGCAGCTGTTACGCCATGCAATTGCGCCCCACCGCGCTGATTCACCTGGTCAGCGGCACCAGGGTGCCAATCGATCTTTGGCAGGGGGCACGTGAGGTGGTCGCGGTGGCGGGTATCGGTAACCCGCAACGCTTTTTCCGCACATTGCAGAACTGTGGCTTTAGTTGTGATCAGCGAGTTTTTGCTGATCACGCTACCTATTCAAATGAATCTCTGGGTGATCTTCCGCCCGAAAAAACGGTCATAATGACCGAGAAAGACGCTGTTAAATGCCACGCGCTGGCACAAGATAACTGGTGGTACCTGAGCGTCGACGCTGAGTTAAGCGACGCCTTTGCCAGCGCTCTGTCAGCCTTGCTGCCCACTGCACCTGCTCAGCATAAGTTACTTCAGGAGTAATCAATGGACCCTAAATTATTAGATGTTTTGGCGTGCCCGATATGCAAGGGGCCGCTGGTACTCAATGCGCAAAAGACCGAATTGTGGTGTCGCGCCGACGGCCTTGCTTACCCGGTACGAGAGGGCATACCGGTGATGCTGGAAACAGAAGCTCGTGCGCTCAACGCTGACGAAAAACTGGATCGCTAAAGATGTTTCACGTCATCATCCCCGCGCGCTATGCCTCTACCCGTTTACCCGGCAAACCCTTGCAGCTGATTGCCGGCAAACCTATGGTGCAGCATGTATGGGAGCAGGCGCGTAAAAGCTCCGCTACTTCGGTCACCATTGCTACTGATGATCAACGCATTGTGGACGCTTGCCATGCTTTTGGTGCGCAGGTAGTACTGACTCGTGAAGACCACCCTTCGGGTACTGACCGCTTACAGGAAGTGGTGAGCAAGCTGGGTCTGCCGTCTGATGCGTGCGTGGTCAACGTGCAAGGCGATGAGCCAATGATTCCGCCAGCCGTTATTGATCAGGTGGCCGGAAATCTGCTGGCGTTCACCGATGCTGGCATGGCCACCCTGTGCGAGCCGATTGAAGACACCGAGACCTTATTCAACCCCAATGCGGTGAAAGTGGTTTGCGACCATCAGGGCTTTGCGCTGTATTTTAGTCGCGCGCCCATGCCGTGGTGTCGCGATGCTTTTGCGGCCGGTCAGGCGCCTTTGCCTGAAGGCATTCCTTTTCGCCGGCATATCGGCATCTATGCCTACAAAGTCGGCTTTTTGCATGATTACGTTACGTGGCCAGTTAGCCCTCTGGAAACGGCGGAATCGCTGGAACAATTACGTGCACTTTGGTTCGGTACTCGCATCCACGTGGCCGATGCCTGTCAGTCGTTACCGGCGGGTATAGATACCCAAGCTGATTTAGATCGCGTGCGAGCTTTGTTGGAGCAGGCATGAGCAACGATATGACGCGGGTGCTGTTTGTTTGCCTGGGTAATATTTGCCGCTCGCCGAGTGCGCAGGGCGTGTTTGAAGCCCGGCTCGCCGAGCGAAGATTGCAGCAGCAGTTTGTGGTTGATTCTGCTGGTACTGGCGGCTATCACACTGGCGAGCCACCGGATAAACGCGCCACCTCCGCGGCACACAAACGTGGCTATGATCTTTCCCGTCAGCGAGCGCGGGCTGTGCGTGACAGTGATTTCAACGAGTTTGATTCGATCTTGGCGATGGATAACAGCAACTTGCAGAATTTGCTGGCGAGAGCGCCAGAAGTTACTCACCCCAAGATTCAGTTGTTTATGAGCGTTGCGCCGCAGCTGCCACAGGAAGTACCGGACCCCTATTTTGGCGGCGATGATGGTTTTGAGCAGGTACTGGATATGCTTGAGACTGCAGCTGATGCGCTGCTTGATCGACAGGTGAGCCGTTGAGTGAGCTTGAATCTCAGGTCGATTTACGTCCGTACAACACCCTGGCGGTGAGCGAGCGGGCTGAGTACCTTTTAACAGTAGAAGACGACCGCCAACTGCAAGCAGCTTTGCTTTTGGCCGACCAGCACAGGTGGCCGGTTACCTTATTAGGCGGTGGCAGCAATCTGGTACTGGCTGGGCCAGTTTCGGGCTTGGTGTTGTTGATGCGAAGCCGTGGGCGCAGAGTGCTTTCGCGCTCTGCATCCGAGCTAATCATTGAGGCTGCTGCGGGCGAAAATTGGCATGACTTCGTGTGCTGGTCGTTGGATTTGGGGCTTAATGGGTTGGAAAACCTCTCGTTGATACCAGGTACGGTGGGTGCAGCGCCAGTACAAAATATTGGCGCCTATGGCGTCGAGGTGAAGGACGTATTTCACAGTCTGGATGCGCTGGACCGGGAAACGGGCGAAGTTAGGTGCTTCTCGCTGACCGACTGCGAATTTGCTTATCGTGACAGCCACTTCAAGCGTGCGCCCGGCCGCTACGTCATTCTGCGGGTGCGCTTTCGCTTGTCTCCTCGCCCACATATCAATGTTGAATACACGCCCTTGGCAGCGGCATGGCGGGCGACTGGATTAGATGCGCCTGATGCTCGGGTGGTCAGTGAGTTGGTTTGCTCGATTCGGCGTAGTAAATTACCCGACCCTGCAGCTTTGCCCAATGCGGGCAGTTTTTTCAAGAACCCGTTGGTGTCGCAAGCAACCGCTGAGGCGCTGTTGCAACGTTTTCCGGATATGCCGAACTTTCCGCAAGCAGATGGTCGCCGCAAGTTAGCCGCGGGCTGGTTGATAGAACAGGCTGGCTGGAAGGGCTTTCGTAGAGGAGACGTTGGTGTGCACACAGCGCAAGCGTTGGTATTGGTTAATTACGGCGTGGCGCGAGGTGCAGACATAATGATCTTGGCTGCAGACATTGCCGAAGATGTGCAGCAACGTTTTGGCGTGAGGCTGGAGCAAGAACCGCCTTTGCTCGGCAAGCTTTCGGTTTAACAGGTGTTGGATCAGCAGTAGATTGATAGCGTTTAAGCGCTACTTTTCTGATCACTTGTTCCGTCCAGCGGCAGTTATCAGCGGTCTACTCGCTTTCGTGTTGGCTTTGTCGGCCACCGCGCAGACAAAAAAAGGGATGCCTTATGGCATCCCTTTTTCTTTGTAGCAGGATTTACGACTTGTTGGTGTCGTCCTCCTGCTCGGACTGCTTGGCTTTAGCTTCCTGCTCGGCTTCCGCATCTGAGGTTGCTTTGCTGTCGGCTGCGGTTTCAGCGCTGCTTTCAGTCTCAGCTTTGCTCTCTGACAGAGGCGTCTCCAGTAGGTCTGCCTGCTTCAACTTCTCAGCTACAGGCTCAGGCTTTTCAGCTGATTCAGTTTCAGTCGGTTGCTCAATTGGTTCTGCAACCGCTGCAGGAGCTATTGCGTCCTGGCTTACGGCCTCAGTAACGGGTTCTTGCTGTTTGGGCTCGACTTCAGTTTGCTCGACAATCGCGGGCTCGCTGGGCGTTTGTGGCTGTTGCGGTGCGGCTTCTGCCTGACGCTTGGCCTCCAACTGACGACGACGAATTTCGCGCGGATCATTATACGCGCGACCGCTTTCGGTCAGAGCAGGAATGCTGCTTTCCGGTTTGGCAGTGACTTCGGCAACAACCTGTTCTACTTCAGGGGTAGCAGCAACAACAGGGGCTTCGACCGGCGCATCCTGTGGCTGAGCTTTGGCTGTTTCTGCAGCTACCGCCACGTCCACTTGCTCGGTCTCTACCTTGGCTTCCAGTGCGGGTGCGCTTTGCTGCGCAGCTGGCTGTTCAACGTTATCGCTCTGTTCTGCCGGGGTAGTGGCTTCTACCGGTTTCTTACGCTCCTGACGCTGACGACGAGCTGGACGACTGGCTTCTGCCTGGTCGCTCTCGGTGTTCGCTGCATTCTCAGTAGTCTCAGCTGAGGTTGCGGTATTAATGTCCGCAACGGCCTCGGCAGCAGGTTCAATAGCTTCGTTTGCTTCAGAGGCTTCCGATACTTCGCTGGCTTTCTCAATCGGTTGTGCCTGACTAAAGGCCTCGATCGCATCTTCCATTGAAGCTTCTACCTTGCTGGCTGCTTCGTTCAGGCCTGCCTCGACCGGCGTCTGCACGTCGCTGACAGTATTGTTGTCGACGGTTGCTTCGACTGCCGGTGTGGTAGGTGCGGCAGCTGGTTCAGCAGCGGCAGCGGCAGTAGCGGTGCTGACGACGGTTGCGGCAACAGCGGTCTTGTCTGCATCCTGAGGTTCGGCAACTGGGCTTTCCTGGCTAGCGGAAGTTTCGCCTGATTCCTCGGTAGTGCCTTCTTGCTGCGGACGGCGACGGTTGTTGCGACGGCGCTGGCTGCTGCGTGAACGACGCTTTGGACGATCGGTATCGTTACCTTCGGTGCTTTGCTCGGTGCTTTCGCTGGCTGCGGCAGTCGCGTTTAAATTAACGTCTTCTGCTGGTTGCTCTTGCTCGTCAGGACGTTGTGCTGGGCGACGTTCGCGAGTTTGTTGGCTGGCTTGGTTGTCATCTTCGCGGGGAGTGCGTTGCTGCTCAGCATCAGCTGGGCGGCGACGGCGACGCGAGCCAGTCTGGGTTTGAGGTTGGCTTTTTTCAGCGGGCTTCTCGGCCGGAGCCGGAGCAACGGCTTCTACCGGAGCGCGTTCGTTACGCGGCGCTTGTTTACGCTCGCCTTCAGGACGCTCGGTACGGTTGCCACGCTCATTGCGATCACTACGCTGACGGCGATTGCGGCTGTTGCGGTTGCCGCTATCACGGGCCGGACGCTTAGGTGCTTCGCTCTGCTCAACTTCTTTGGTGGGCTCGGCGCTCGCTTCTTCCTGTGCGAACAGACCAACCAGAGATTTGATCAGGCCTTTAAACAGACTGGGCTGAGCGGCATGTGCTGGTTGCGCTGCTTCCACTGGTGTTGCCGGCGTCGGTGCTGGACGAGCAGGGGAAAGCGCTTTGACCGCGGCTTCTTCGCGAACGATAGCGCGGGTTTGGCTTACCGGAGTAGGCTCCTCGGCTTCTACTTCACTGCTCATGGTGAAGCTGGTTTCGTTGTTCAGCACTGACTCATGATCGTCACGCAGACGCTGCACTTCAAAGTGCGGTGTATCCATGTGCGGAGACGGCAGAATCAGAATGCGAATCTTGGTGCGCGCTTCCGTTTTGGCCAATGCTTCGCGCTTTTCGTTCAGCAAGAAGGTGGCAACTGCGACGGGCACGTGAGCGCGTACTTCGGCGGTGCGCTCTTTCAATGCTTCTTCTTCGATCAGACGCAGCACAGAAAGGGACAGTGATTCGACGTCACGGATAGTGCCACGGCCGTTACAGCGCGGGCAGACAATACCGCTGGTCTCGCCCAGTGAAGGACGCAGGCGCTGACGGGACATTTCCAGCAGACCGAAGCGAGAGATCCGGCCAACCTGTACGCGGGCACGATCAGCTTCAAGGCTTTCACGCACGCGTTCTTCAACAGCACGCTGGTTCTTGGCCGGGCTCATATCGATGAAGTCGATAACGATCAGGCCACCGATGTCACGCAGGCGTAGCTGGCGGGCGATTTCTTCAGCCGCTTCCAGGTTGGTCTGCAATGCAGTTTCTTCGATATCGCTACCCTTGGTGGCGCGGGCAGAGTTGATATCGACGGAAACCAGTGCTTCGGTGTGATCGATCACGATAGAGCCACCGGAGGGCAGCTTCACTTCGCGCTCGAAAGCGGTTTCAATCTGGCTTTCAATCTGGAATCGGTTGAACAGCGGCACGCTGTCTTCGTACAGCTTAACCTTGCTCGCGTACTGCGGCATGACCTGGCCGATGAAGTTGAGTGCTTCTTCTTTCACGGTTTCGCTGTCGATCAGTACTTCGCCGATGTCTTGACGGAGATAGTCGCGGATCGCGCGGATGATAACGTTGCTTTCCTGGTAAATCAGGAAAGGTGCGTTGCGCTCGGAGGAGGCGCCTTTGACGGCTTCCCAGAGTTGCAACAGGTAGTCTAGATCCCACTGCAGTTCTTCGGCGCTGCGGCCCAGGCCAGCAGTACGCACGATCATGCCCATATCGGCAGGTACGCTAAGGCTGTTCAGTGCTTCGCGCAGCTCATTGCGTTCTTCACCTTCAATACGGCGAGATATACCGCCGGCGCGAGGGTTGTTTGGCATCAGTACCAGATAACGGCCAGCCAGGCTGATAAACGTGGTCAAGGCGGCGCCTTTGTTGCCGCGCTCCTCTTTATCTACCTGGACGATGACTTCCTGGCCTTCCTTGAGGACGTCTTTGATATTGACGCGGCCCTCTACCTGCTTGGAGAAGTATTCGCGGGAGATTTCCTTAAGGGGCAGAAAGCCGTGGCGGTCCGAGCCGAAGTCGACGAAAGCGGCTTCGAGGCTGGGTTCAACGCGGGTAATACGGCCTTTATAGATATTGGCCTTTTTCTGTTCGCGCGCACCGGATTCGATGTCGAGGTCATAAAGGCGCTGGCCATCTACCAGGGCGACACGCAACTCTTCGGGTTGAGTTGCGTTAATAAGCATTCTTTTCATGAAGTACCGTTGTGATTCCAGGGCTAAGTGGATATCACGTGGACGGCACCTGCGACTCATGCGTTCGGTGTCAGGTGTGTTTCTGGCCTAGGCATTGATTACCTGGGTGCAGAGCTCACATCGCATCGCTGCTGGTTGGCAGCATCAGCGACAGTTCTATCTGTTACTTCTACACAGAGAAACTGCTTTGGGACAGGCTTGCGGCAACAAGGGATTGGCTACGGCGACAGGCTTTTTTATGCTGCCGGATGGCGACTAAGAGGCTGTCAACGCAGGTTCTGCGGATCAGCGCTCTAGCCGGCTTCGCGTACTGACCGGATGTTGCTTCAAGGCGTCCTTAGGGAGGAATCAGCTGGACTGGTAACGGGGACACGCTGAATGGCAAGTGTCTGCGCTCGTCACATGATCCTGAAGCTGTGCATCTCCACCTAAACACTTACCCATTTGAATCGGGTGCCGCTCAACGTGTTGTCTGTTAGCGGGTTAATTTTCTGCATGCCCTCATGGCATGCAGTGTTGCAATCATAAGTCGCGCCGATCATTCGTTTTCGTTTGTTGGCGGAGACCATATGGCTTTATTTCTAGGGCTCAGCAGCTCTGTTTGGGCTGGACTCCCTGGCTGCAAATGCGGCAGCTCGCCGGACTATAGCAGCATTTTTTAAGTGCTTCAATTGAATGAAAAAATGTATTATGCGCAGATGAAAAACATGTCTTCCGAACTCCCAGTCCAGGTTCAGTTTGATCAGATCGATGCTGACCAAGCCGGGCAACGTATCGATAACTATTTGATCACTCGCCTTAAAGGTGCGCCAAAAACGCTTATTTACCGTATTTTGCGCAAGGGTGAGGTGCGAGTTAATAAAGGTAGGATTAAACCTGACTACCGCCTGCAGGCTGGCGATATATTGCGCATTCCGCCTGTGCGTCTACCTGCCCCAAATGAGCCGGCTCTGGTGGGACAGGGCATTCTCAATGCGCTTGAGGCGGGTATCTTGTTTGAGGATAAAGGGCTGATTGTAGTGAATAAGCCTGCTGGGCTGGCGGTTCATGGCGGTAGCGGCCTGAATTTTGGTGTGATTGAGGCTATGCGTCAGTTACGTCCCGATTGCCCGCAGATCGAGTTAGTGCATCGCTTGGATCGTGACACTTCTGGCTGTTTGATGATCGCTAAAAAACGCAGTGTGCTGCGGCACTTGCACGCAGAGTTGCGCGGTGATGGGCCAGGCAAGGGTGTGACCAAGTGCTACGAGGCGCTAGTGCGTGGGCGCTGGTCTGCTTCAACCAAAAAAGTGCATGCGCCGTTGCAGAAGAGCAACCTGCGCTCCGGCGAACGCATGGTTGAGGTCAATGTTGAGGGTAAGGAAAGCCTGACTGAGTTTCGGGTGCTTGAGCGCTTTGGTGATTACGCCACCTTGGTTGAGGCGCGGCCGATCACGGGGCGTACTCACCAGATTCGCGTGCATGCCAAGCACGCCGGGCATCCCATCGCCGGTGATCCTAAGTACGGCGATGATGACTTCTCCCGCGAACTGCGCGAGCTGGGTGGTAAGCGTCTGTTCTTGCACGCTCGCTCGCTACGCGTAGTGATGGCTGACGGTCAAGAGCTCAAGGTGGAGGCGCCGGCCGGCAAAATGTGGGATGACACCCTAGGGCGTTTGCGTAATGCCTGATATTGATACCCTGATTTTCGACTGGGACGGCACCCTGTCTGACTCTGTTGGTCATATTGTCTCCGCCATGCGTGCAGCTGCAGAAGAGGCAATGATGCCGGTACTTGATGTGTCTGCGGTGCGAGGGATTATTGGTTTGGGTTTGCCTGAAGCGGTGGCAGCTTTGTATCCGCAAGAGGGCGATAACCAGCGCCTTGCGGCGGTTGTGAGCTGCTATCGCCATCAATATCGCAGTCAGGAAGTGCAGTCTGTATCCTTGTTTCCGGGTGTTCTAGAGGCCTTGGCTCGCTGGCGAGCGGAGGGCTATCGCCTAGCGGTGGCAACCGGAAAGGGGCGCAATGGGCTGGATCGAATGTTGGCTCAGCACGATCTGCTCGGTTATTTTGATGCTACTCGTTGCGCGGATGAAACGGCGAGCAAGCCGCATCCGCTTATGTTGCAGGAGATTTTGCAGGAACTTAGCTCGCTGTCATCCGCTTCCATTATGGTGGGCGATAGCTCTTTTGATCTGGATATGGCCGCAAACGCTAATGTGCGCGCCGTGGCAGCAACTTACGGGGCGCAGTCACGTGAGCAATTGCTGCGTTGCGCGCCGGTGCACTGTATTGACGAGTTCGCCGAGTTGGCTGGCTGGTTGAGTAAGTCTGGCCGCGATGGCCGCAAAACCGCGATAGGGGAAGCTTGATGGGCAATGATCAATGGACCGAAGGCGAGATGGTCTCCAAGGAAGCGCGGGCGCAGTCCGCCGAGGATAAAAAGGCTTGGCAGTTGCTGGATAAAACGCTGCAGGCCTCGTTGCAGGAACAGCGCCGTTCGCGTCGTTGGGGTATTTTCTTCAAAATTCTGACGTTCACCTATTTATTTGGCGCCATTATGCTGTTTTCGCCTTGGGCAAAAATGGAGGCCAGTAGCGTTGGTGGGCCGCATACGGCGGTGATCGAATTGCGCGGCATGATTGCCGACCAAGAGGAAGCCAGTGCCGACAACTTGGTAGGTGCGCTACGTGAGGCATTTGAAGATGCCAACACCCAGGGTGTGATTTTGCGTATCAATAGCCCTGGCGGCAGTCCGGTGCAATCTGGCTACGTGTATGACGAAATCAAGCGTCTTCGCGCTCTGCATCCAGATATCAAATTATATGCCGTTATCTCTGACCTGGGTGCGTCCGGCGCCTACTATATTGCTGCCGCAGCGGACGAGATCTATGCCGATAAGGCTAGCTTGGTTGGCTCTATTGGTGTGACGGCGGCCAGCTTTGGTTTTGTCGGCACTATGGATAAATTGGGTGTGGAGCGTCGCACCTATACGTCGGGCGAGCACAAGGCATTTCTTGACCCCTTTCAGCCAGAAAAGCCGGAGGAGCGCCAGTTCTGGCAAACCGTGCTGGATACCACTCATCAGCAGTTCATTCGTCAGGTCAAGGCTGGACGTGGTGATCGCCTGAAAGAAACGCCTGATATGTTCAGCGGTTTGATCTGGTCTGGTGAGCAGGCGCTCGAGTTAGGCTTGATCGATGGTCTTTCCAGTACATCAGCGGTTGCGCGTGACGTTATTGGTGCTGAAGAATTGGTCGACTTCACACATCAGGAGTCGCCGTTCACTCGCTTCACTCGCCAGCTGGGTGCGAGTATGGGTTCCAGCTTGGCAGCCGAGCTGGGCTTCTCCGGCCCGCCTTTGCGTTAACAGCTGTTCTGGCTCAGGGCAGGTAAATACCTTCCTGAGCCAGCATTTGGCATAGGCGGATCAAAGGAAGGCCGATCAAGCTGTTGGGGTCGTCTCCGTGCATTCGCTCAATCAGGCTGACGCCAAAACCTTCTGATTTGAAGCTGCCTGCGCAATCGTACGGTTTGTCCTGCAGTAGGTAGCGCTCTATTTGTTCATTACTCAATTCGCGAAAAGTAACCGAGTACGGTTCCATCGCAACCTGGTGCTTGCCGCTGGCGCTGTTTAGCAGGCACAGCGCAGTTGAAAAAGTCAGGGTTTTGCCGCTGCTGCGCGTGAGTTGCTCGCGGGCCTCAGCGTGTGTGCCTGGCTTGCTCACCAATTCATTGTCGAGTAGCACGACTTGGTCTGAGCCAATTATCAAATGAGCGGGGTAGCGTGCCTGCAGTGCTTGCGCTTTGGCCAGTGCCAGGCGCCGTGTGAGCTGCTCTGGCTGCTCATTCTGTAACGGTGTTTCATCGACGTCGGGCGCGGCGCTCTCGAACGGTAAGTGCAGACGCTCGAGAAGCGATTTGCGATAGCGTGAGCTCGAGGCCAGAATCAATGGCAGCATGGTTTTCTCCCTTTTTTTACTTGGTGCATATTACCTGCACGTCAATAAAGCTGGCGAGTCGACTAGCAGTTGTTGTTTGGGTTGCAAATAGTTTTGACAGTTGGCTCTCCTGCCCCTAGAATTGCGCGCTTATGTCTGGAACCATACCCTCATACGTCGAGCCAATGCGGCTTGTTGATCGCCAAATCACCCTTGAAGGCGTGGTTAAAGCGGACAGCATGCATCGTTTGGCGGCATTGCTATCTGCTCCCGCTGATGATGTGCAAGTAAAATTGCACTTCGCCCGCGACGAGCAAAAGATCGGCACCATGCATGGTCATTATCGGACCAATGCACCGTTGATCTGCCAGCGCTGCCTCGAGCAGGTCATTGTGCCTCTCGATAGCGAATGTGATGTAGGTTTTGTCGAAACTGATGAGGCTGCCAAACAGCTGCCCCGTCTCTATGAACCGGTTATTGT
>TARA_R110000765_G_scaffold6726_18_pt1 | contig 206834 bp, 221 predicted proteins | sample TARA_R110000765 | Tara Oceans TARA_R110000765 (sample SAMEA4398168) | marine metagenome | biome: Polar Biome; feature: [MES] marine water layer (ENVO:01000295) within the mesopelagic zone...; material: water (ENVO:00002006), including particulate matter (ENVO:01000060) such... | reverse complement strand
GGCAATCTTGCTGACAGATAATGATTCGTCCTGGCTCGGACTGACCGAAGGCTTGAAGACCATCGGCGTTCCGTTTCGGATCACCCGCGATGTCGAGACTGCCGTCAGGCACAAAGTCGTCATGGTCTATCCGGCAATTTCTGGTCAGCTGCTCGATGCCGATAGTCTGGGTATCCTGGAGCAACATGTCGAAATGGGCGGCACACTGATTGCCACACAGGTGCTTGGGGGTGGACTTCAGGGCGTGTTCGGCTTCGATCAGATCGAACAGTCCCGTAGCCATTCCGAAATTCGTTTCACCGGCTCCGACCCGACGCTATCATTTATTGACCAGCCGGAGGAGCAGACCGTGCGAATTGGCAATCCAGAAGATGAGACACAGCGCATCGGCGCCCAGTCATTTCTGGGCGCAAGCACTGTTCTTGCCTCTTATGAGGACGGGTCCGCCGCTCTGGTTACCAAGACTTCTGACCAGGGAGGGCACGCCTATGCGCTCGGCTTCGACCTCGGCTTCTTTATCCTTAAGGCGACAAACGGCCGTACGGGCGGCGCTTCCAGAAACTATGGCAACGCGTATGAACCCTCCGTCGATACATGGCTCCGCTGGATAAAATCTGTCTATGTCCAAGATGAACCTCACGCGATCACCCTGCATACGGTGCCCGAGGCCCGTGACCTTGCCGTCGTGATCTCATTCGACGTCGACTACACACATTCCATGTCCAATCTGGAGGCGTACACCAATCTTCTGATGGAAAAGGGATTGCTGGGCACCTTCTTTGTTCAGACCAAGTATTTTGACGACTATAACGACAAGGCATTCTTCAATGACCGGACCCTGCCAATCCTCAGCCGGGTCGCCGCCTCTGGAATGGAGATCGGCAGTCATACGGTCGCACACCCCAGCGCCTTTTCAGACATCCCCCTAGGCGATGGCGAGGAGCGTTTTCCCGATTACCAGCCCCGTGTTCTCAACCGCGCCAGAGTTTGGAGCGCAACCATTCTCGGCGAATTGCGGGTCAGCAAGTTTCTGCTGGAACACTTTATGGAGACCGATGTGGTCTCGTTCCGTCCCGGCTATCTTGCGACCCCGAAGCGCCTGCCGGAAGCCCTTGAAGCGAGCGGCTACAAATACGCGTCGACCGCAACCTCCGGCCATGTGCTGACCCACCTTCCCTTCCGCATGAATTTCAGCCGAGGCTATGCCGACACAACCGGCATCTTCCAGTTTCCGATTGCCATCGAAGATGAAATTCCCCCTCACATGAATCTACGTCTCGATTCTGCAATCGAGCTTGCCGAACAGCTTTCCGATTATGGTGGCAGCTTCGTGATGTTGATCCACCCCAATGTCACGGGCGAGAAGTTCGAATTCCTGAACGCAATCATTCCCGTCCTGGAGCCCCACTCCTGGTTCGGGACGCTTCAGCAATACGGCGATTGGTGGACCATGCGCGATGGCGTTTCGGTAGACACAAGCAGCACTGAAGCAGGCGTTGTCGTTACCGTGAATGGCGAGACTCCGATCTACGGGCTCCGCCTGGACCTGGATCCGGCGTGGAGACCGCAAACGCCGCTTCCCGCCGGAATGACTTTCTCATCCGGCGCCCTCTATATCGGGGAAGCCGGAACCGAAGTCTCAGTAGATTTTCTGATATCAAGCGAGCCCACTTGAGGACCAAGCTCGTCTAGGGCGTCTTAGCTATGCGATGCGCTCATTGGGAAGATTACGCTGAGTCTGGTCATACAACTCTCGCGCCTGATCATCCTCAATCCGCTTGCGGATGCGCAAGACCAGTTCGTCAGGAATGAACGGCTTCGTCAGGTATTCGCTGGCGCCCTGCTCGAGAGCGTCCATCACATCCTGCTCTCCCCGGCGCGCTGTCAGCATGACGACAGGAAGCCGCGCCGTATAGGGATTATCCTTCAGGCGGCGCAGCACTTCGAATCCATCCATGACAGGCATCATCGCGTCCAGCACCAGCAGGGCATATTGCATCGTGCTGGCGAGTTGGTAGGCCGTGCCCCCATCCTCGGCGATATCCACCTCGAAGCCCGCTGCTGCGAGCTTGTGCTGTAGAAGTCCGCGCAACAGGCGGTCATCATCTGCGACAAGAATTTTAGCGGGCATTTGCATGAATCCTTCCGCAAGCAACCGAACCGTTAAAGTGCATCATGACAAGTTAAGCTCAACATCGCGCAAACAAAGTAGATTGAATTTCATCTATCTGGTTTTTTTGCACATGAGCTGCGATCAATATGAGGAGAACCCCTTGCGGGTCATGACGCCCCAGGACTGGCTTTTTTGAAGATATTGCAGCCCTCCCCTGATGCGCCACAAGCTGTTCAGTTGGCGGTACCCCAGATTTTCCAGGATGCAGATACCCGTCAGAAGTGCGAGATCAGAGGCCTTCGGAACGCGTCTGAGCTGGGCCTCTTCCAGCGCCAGCGACCCAACGGATATGGCGAGTCCAAAGCCGGATGTGACAGCGACATAGGCAAGGAAATAGTCGAGAGGAAGTGTTCCCGTAATGGCCAGGATCGGGAACAATATGTATCCGATAGCATCGACCACAGGGCCAATTACATCCGAGATCAGAATGTTGCCGAACCCGATTACGCCAACCAGCCCATACCGCGGATTGAAGGCCATCTTGCCATGCCGCTCAAAGGTCTCGAGCGTCCCACGCTGCCAGCGGGTTCGCTGGCTGCGTAATACTTTGAGCGTTTCAGGTGCTTCGGTCCAGCAGACAGGCTCCGGGATGAATTTGATCCGGTAATCCTGTTTTCGTTCGCGCAGGTCACGGTGCAGCTTGACCACCAATTCCATGTCCTCGCCTACCGTACCGAGACTATATCCGCCGACCTGGAGCACGGCATCACGGCGAAACAGACCAAACGCACCTGATATGATGAGGACTGTGTTCAACTGGCTCCATGCGAGCCGGGTCATGAGGAAGGCCCTCAGATATTCAACCGTCTGCAACAGAGGCAGCAGTTTCTTCGGCAATTGAACCTTCAGGATCTGGCCATTCCGAATGATGCTGCCATTTGCGATGCGGACGGTGCCGCCCACAGCGACGGTTCGCTCCGGATCCTCCATGAAGGGCTTGACCGTGCGAAGCAGGGCATCCGGCTCCAGAACGGAATCTGCATCGACGCAGCAGAAAAGCGGCGCACGCGAGACGTTGATCCCGGCATTCAGTGCATCCGACTTACCGCCATTGGCCTTGTCGATCACAACGATGCGTTTCTGATGCGGGGAGCGGTAGATTGCCCTGATCGGTTCATGCGGCGCCAGGGGCGAGTAGAGGCGAGATGTCTTCTTCAGACCGAATGCCTTGATCAGGACATCCAGGGTTCCATCCGAGGACCCGTCATTGATGATGACGACCTCATAATTTGGGTACTGCATCGCCATGAGCGAAGACAGGCTTTCAACAATGGTCTTCTCTTCGTTGAAGGCCGGCACAAGGATCGCGATCGGGGGCACCGTATCGGAGTATCGCCGCCACAGGGCATCCGGACGCGCGGCTTTTCCCGAACTCATTAACTGTATGGTCGCCAGCACGAGTTGCGTAAAATAGTTCGTGTATTGCACTACCCCTGTCACGATGACCATTAGACCGATGAATTTTGAGACAGTGAGGATGACGTCCATCATGGGCGCTCTCCTGCAAATCCGAGTTCGGCCAAGGCCAGAGAGGCGGTCCGGCTCACACTTTCATCGGGGCCTCGTGCAGAGGATTCCAGCAAGTTGCGACCTGGGGCGCCCATATCGACAAGCGCCTGGGCGGATTCAAACTGGACCAACCATACGGGATCCGACAACAAGCCTGAAATCTCTGAGGCATAGGCATAGCCTGCGCTCTCACGCAGCGCCCTGATCGCGGCCGCACGGACATTCCAGTCGGAGTCGCGCAGACAAAGCGCAATGGCCGGAGCTGCATCGGGATGCGCCAGATCGGCTAGCCCTTCCAGCGCGGCTGCACGGATTGTGGGGGCCTCGTCCTGGAGGGCAGCCTGCAATGTCGCCAGAACGGAATAGTCCGTACTTGCCCCCAATGCCTCCAGCAAACAGGCGCGTTCTGTATCTGAAATGCCGGGTCGCTGAAGGTATTCCAACAAGTCCTGCAGACGATGAAGCGCCAGCCCGGACAAAACCGATTGCAGGCGGCGTGCGCTGGCATTCGGATGGGAAAGTTCAGCCATGACATCCGGCACCAGCGGATATGAGCCAATGGATACGAGCGTGCGCATGCCCGCGATACGAATGTCAGCGGCTTTCGTATTCTCAATCAAGGCATCGACCGATCTGGCCGTGGAAAGGCCCGGAAAATATGCCAGCGCTTCGACGGCGGCAAACCGGACCGATTTCCTGCGATGGTGCAGAAGGCGCCGAAACTGGTCGTCGACATCATTTCCGATCAACCGGTCTATGAGGCGCTCCCGCTCTTCTCCCCGCACCAGCGCAACAAACCCCAGGAACACTTCTGGAACCATCTGGGATTTCCAGAGGCGCTTATTATCAATTACCGCCGCGCCGGTTTCGTCCCACAGGATCCGCGACATGGCGTCCGTGATCGTGTCGCGCCGTCTCTGAAAAATGCCTTCCCTGCGCGTCCGGATCAGGCGCAAAGCGATAAGCGTCAGCATCCATATGAGGGATGCCCCTGCCAGAAAACACGCCACTTGCCAGATCAGGATCAGGGAGTTCATGCTCAGAAGCTCCTGACGAGCGCGAGGGAGACGTCCGTCCGGTCATAGGCGTTGCGTAATTCCTTTGCGACGGTCAGGCGAATAGCGCCAGCCTCGCTCATGCGCACTTCGAGCCCCGCAGCCACGGACCGGACATCGACAGTGATCCCGTCAGAACTCTCCGGCGCATCGGCATAGTCGCCGTGAAGCGCCCACTGCCGGGTGGGACGAAGAGTCGATCGCAGCCGGTAGCCCGACCGGTGCTGGTCATTCTCGTCCCAGACATTGATGTAGTACGCCCCGGCCTCAACCGACCCGCCCATGAATGTATACAGGGCGTGAGGCACAACCGACGTCACCCGACCGCTCGCATATTCCGATGTCCGAACGTCTGCGGACACTTCCAGTCCTTTGGCAGGGGTGCGAGCTCCCGCCCCGAGAAGCAGCGTGTTCCGAGGTAGGAAGGTGGTGTTCGCCCCTCCCCCCACTTCCATCCGGACATACCCGAAACCTGTGCGTTTCGCTGCCCCGACGCGAACACTGGTATTCGAATTGTTGAATCGCTCAGCATACAGAAGCGACGTGTCAACACTGATCGTGTCGGACATCTGCCAGGCGAGCCCCGGGGAAACACTGACCCAATCCGGAAGATTCTGGGTCAAGGTGCTGTGCGTGACGATCAGGCTCGCCTTCAATGAATTGGAGGCCTGATTCGAAAGCTGTTGCCGCAGGGTGGCATGGTCGGAGTGATCCAGAGACAGGGATTCCGCCGCGTCGATCACTTCATGGGCGCCTTCGGTCTCCCCCTTGAATGTCCGGACCCGCGCGAGCGCCGTATAGGCGTCGGTATAGTCTGGAGCCTCGTCGATGACGCGCTCCAGTTCGCGTTCCGCGTCGTCCAGGCGGTCAAGCGCGATCAGACACAGCGCGGCGTTGAGCCGGGAGTCGACATCTTCGGGCTTTGAGGCGAGTTGGGTCTCGAACAGCTCAAGCGCCTCGGGAAATCTGCCCGCAAGGCGTGCCTCCACGCCCCGTTCGTACAGGCTGCGCTGGTCAGGTACTTCCGGCGCCTGAAGGGTGGGCACCGCCTGGTCGAGCAAGGCCAGTTCGATCATGCGACACCTACGACGCTGAGCAGCGCGCCACGACAAGTCGTGGCGTTCACTCGACGCGCCACTGCAACTGGCAAAAAGGTCATTCCCTGGATCACGTGGTCCCCTGGATCAGGTTCAGTCATGTAAGTCTGATTGGACCCAAGTGTCGTGGAAAACTGGTGTGTGGAGGGTTAATCGAACTGTTTCGAGGTTTTGGGCGCATGCCGTCGCCACCTTTCAGCGCCGTCTCTCGCCGCCGAAACCAAAGCCTGAAATTCAACCGCACATTCTTCGCACCGGTCACATCATGCCGGGCAGTCCTGTTGCAACTGTTGCGCGTTGAAAGTTTGTCTCCCCGCAATGTGCGGTCAGAGAGTCTGCAATGGTACCTCTGGCCGGACTCGAACCGGCACTCTGTCACCAGAAACGGATTTTGAATCCGTCGCGTCTACCAATTCCGCCACAGAGGCCCTTTGCAGGGAGCGCTTCTCCTGCCGCATAGCCGGGTCACCTGTCAATCTACTCGACGAAGCGATCAAAGACATCTAACAGCTGGAACATGTCTTCCACCGAGATTCCGACCGAAAAAACCCTGCTGCAGACCATTGAGGCGCTCGCTGGACGGGCGCCCGAAAAAGGCTTCTCGCTCAGGGAAATCTTCGACCAACTGGATGAGAGCGCGTTCGGGGCCGGCCTGTTCCTGCTGGCCCTGCCCTGTTGCATTCCGTTCCTTTATGGCGTGCCACAGGTCGTGGCGCTGCCCATGATGGCGCTGGCCGTGCAGATGGCGATGGGCCGCGAACAACCCTGGATGCCGGAAAAGCTCGCCACGCGCCATATTGACCGCAAGGGCCTGACCCAGATGGCATCTGGCGGTCGCAAATGGCTTGGCTGGATCGAACGGATTGTGCGGCCGCGCCTGACGGTGATCACGGGCAAGCGATCCGAGCGCGTCATCGGCCTGTTCCTCTGCGTCTTCTGCGCGTCGATCCTCGTGCCTCTGCCCATGACCAATACCGTGCCGGGCTTTGCCGTCGCCATCGCCTCCTTCGGCTTGATGCAGAAGGACGGCCTCATGGTCATTGCCGGCCTGACCATCGGTACGGCCTGGGTCAGCGGTCTTGTGGGCGCGGTCATGTTCGGCGCGGTGAGCCTGTTTGGTTGAGGTATAACGACAAAGTGACCTTGCGCCGCATTGTGGTCATGACCTTGCCCGGCTTTAGCTGACACATGGACTTCATGCGATCCCTCCTCAAAGACTGGAAGTGGCCAGCAATCGCGGTCGCTGTGTCCGCCTTCATGCTGACGGCGGCCCATGCTTTCGAGACCTTTGGCCATCTTGCCCCCTGCCCGCTCTGCCTGCGGCAGCGGGAAGTCTATTGGGCGCTGATCGCCATGACGCTGACGGGCCTCGTCCTGTGGCGTCTGGTTCCGAAGCGCCGCTTCCTTGTAGCGCTTAACATGATGATCGGTCTCGTCTTCGTCGTCGGCGTTGTGGTGGCCTTCTACCATTCCGGCGTCGAATGGGGCTTGCTGCCCCCCCCGGCGGGCTGCTCGGGCGAAGGGCCGATTGATCCGATGGCTATCCAGGATTTCAGCAAGCCGATGCAGGTTCCCTCCTGTACGGATGCGCCCTTCTACATTCTCGGCCTGTCGATGGCGGGCTGGAACGGCGTGATCTCTGCCATCATGGCCGTGCTCAGTTTCATCGCAGCGGGTGCAACCTTTCGGGGCGCGGCCGATATGACAGCGGCCGACTGATATTCGACCTCAAGACATTGCCCGGGTTGATCGCATTGCCGCGCGCCGCAAGCGCTGCTCCCGGATCGTGATGTACAAGGTCGCCCCAATGATGATCGCCGTCCCCACCCAGGTCCAGAAGCCGGGCAACGCCTGAAACAGCGTCCAGTCGACCATCGCCGCCATGGGCAGCCGCATGTAATCAATGGGCGAGAGAAAGGAGGCGTCACCGATACTCATGGCACGAATATAGAAATATTGTCCCGTCACGCCGCACACACCCATCAGGCCGATCCAGGACCAGTCGATGACAGAGGGCGCCACTTCCGGCCACTTCAGGATGGCGAGCGGCAACAGCAGGATCGACGACAGGAGATTGGCCCAGATCAGCAAGGTCACCGGCCTGTGCAGACGCGTCAGGGATTTCACCAGCGTGATCGCCCCAGCCAGGCAGAACGCCGCCAATACGGCGAGGACCATGCCCAGGCTGATGCCGAGTTGGGGCTGCATCATGATCATGACCCCGACACATCCGGCGATTGTGGCGCCCCAACGATGCACACCGACCCGTTCCTTCAGGATGATCGCCGCGAGAAAGGTGACGAACATGGCCCGGGAAAAACTGATCGCATTGAATTCGGAGAGCGGCAGGCCAACCGCATCCGACACGGCATAGAAGCCGAGGGCAAATCCCAGCGTCCCGAACAGACTTCGCAACAAGATGAGGCCGGGCTGGTGAATTTTCATCACACTGAGACCCTGCCGGAGGATCACTGGGATGACGACGATGAGCGCCACGCCGGAACGCCAGAAGGCCAGGAAGCCCGGATCGAAACTCACTGACTGGACTTTGGAAAGCGTCAGGAACACTGTGAAGGTCACGCCGGATGCGAGCATCCAAAGCGCGCCTTCAATGTTGCGCGGCGCAGCGGCGGGCTCTACGTCTGGGGATTGAGACTGATCGGGGCGAGAATCCATGGGCTGTTTTACGCCTTCCGAAATTGACGAGATCGACCGCCTTTGGCGGGAATTGCCAGCCGATCATATGTGGACCGGCTGGGCCGCATCGGGGCGCGAACCTGACCAGGTCTGGATTTTCAGGACCCGCGCTCATTGGCGCCGATTTCCTCTCAGTAAGTCAAAAACCGGATTCGTAATAGCGGACGAGCGGGGCCGCCCGGTCGCCCGCGCGAAAACGCTGCCCGCCCTGCTCCAGAAAGTGGAGGCCATCCCGGGTCTTGAGGCGCTGACGGAAGACCCGTAGCGCCCCATCAACCGCTCTAGCCCGCCATCTGTTCCCGCATCTGTTCAGCCTGTTCCGGCGTGATACCAAGCGCGTCCAGCAAGGGTCCACCGGCGGTCTCGTCCCAGGAATGGCGCGGACCGACCGTCATGCCGCCATCGACGAGGAATTCCCCGCCCGTAATGAAGCTCGCCGCATCGGAGGCGAGGAACGCGGCCATTTCGGCAATGTCTTCGCCTTTGCCGACCCGTCCCGCGGGCTGCATGCTGCCGCCTGCGTCTACAAGCATCGCCGCCATCTGGTCTGCCTGCTCGCGCGACAAGCCAAGCGAGGCGCCGAAGATCGAGGTGGCAATGAAACCCGGCAGGACCGCATTCACACGGATGCCGTACTTTGCGAGTTCTGCGGCTGCCACTTTCGAAAAGTGGGCAACCCCTTTCTTGGCAACCGAATAAGTGATCGGCGCATAGCCGGCGCAGACCGCGCTGATGGAAGACGTGTTGATGATCGCGCCGCCGTTTTCCTTCATGTGCGGGATCGCGAATTTGGTGCCCGCGAAGACCTGCTTCAGCAGCAGCGTCATGGTCTGGTCATAGGCGTCGAGATCCAGTTCTTCGACCGTATCGGGCGTTCCACCATGGCCCGCATTGTTCCAGAGAATGTCAAGACGTCCGAAATGGTCGACGGCCTTGCCCATGATGCCGTCAAGATCGGTCATGTCCGTCACATCGCAATGGACGAACAGGACCTTGTCATCGCCAAAGCGCGTCTGCAGCGCCTGGCCTTTTTCGTCCTGGATATCTCCTGCCACGACTTTCGCGCCCGCCGCGACGAATGTCTCGACGCCCGCAAGCCCAATGCCGCTGGCGCCGCCCGTGATGATGGCGACCTTACCGTCCAGATTGGCCATGTGTTTATTCCTCCCGTTCTGTTTTCAGGAGAATGCGCGCGCCTTCCCCGCGGTCCGTCAATGCCCGCGCGAAAATTTACTTGCCACGCTTCTTCATGCCGAAGCGTTTCCAGAACACGCCGTCCAGCATGCGCTTGGGCAGGAGGGTCGGAACATACCAATTGGTCAGCTTGTTCGGCACCGGCGCATAGCGAGCACGGGGCGTCGCATCTTCAAGCGCAATCTCAATCGTCTTGGCAATCTGCTCCGGCGGCAGGCCGTCCCGGCCGCCTTTCAGCATGACCTGTTCAAATTCTTTCAAGGCGTTCGACCATGCGCTGTCAGCATACGCGCCATCGGCGTTTGCCTCTTCGGCCTTGTCCCAGATCGGTGTCTTCACGGAGCCCGGCCCGATGGCGATGGCATCAATTCCGAAGATGACGAGTTCCCGGCGCAGCGAATCCGTCATGGCTTCGACGGCATGCTTGGTGGCGGTGTAAGCCCCGAGAAACGGCGAGGATATGCGGCCGCCGACACTGGTAATGTTGATGATCCGGCCGGGCTCGCCTGTCCGGTCAGGGTCCATACCCAATAGCGGTCCAAAGGCTTGAGAGGCGCGCAACAGACCAAAGACGTTGACGTCGAAGTGGGCCTTGAACTCATCCAGTGGCTGGATCGCCAACGGACCCATATTCGCGATGCCGGCATTGTTGACGAGGCCGGTCAGCGTCTCGCCCTTCAGCGCTGCGGACACTTCCCGCACGGCGGCGTCCACCTGATCCTGCTTGGTCACGTCCAGGATCAGCGGACGGATATCGCCTTCCGAACTGGCACGGAGCGCGTCGGCATCCGCCTGCTTGCGCACGCCCGCATAGACGCACCAGCCATGCTTGGCGAGATAGAGCGCCGTCGCTTCGCCAATACCAGTCGATGCGCCTGTGATCACAACCGTCTTCATGCGAGTTGTCCTTCCAATTTCGGGAACCAGGAAACTATACGCACCAAACTCGGCTTTGGGTTTACTCGGTCTGCTTTCCGCCCTCAATGACACGGAAGGCGGTGCGCTTCTTCGGAGGCTCGACTTGGGGAGCTCCCTCTATTGGCGGTTTCGGATCCGGCGGTTTCAAGTCTGACGCGCGCACCAGTTTTGGCGCACTCCGCACAGGCGGCTCCGGTGTCGGGGGCGTAGGGTCGTCATCAACAAGATCATCGTCCAGCTGGCGCACACGCGGTGTTGGCCGCTTGTTGAAACTGCTGGTCTTTTTCTTTCCGCCAAAGCCGGTCTTCGCTTTGCCGCGCGCCTTCTTGTCGATCTCTTTCAGTTTCATCTGCTGGAGGCTGGACAGCGCTTCGCCGTCACTTCCCTTCAAAGGATCCGCGAACGCGGACCCATAAGTCTCGATGCGCTCTTCGACCTCTTCAAGGAATTGCTTTTCCCAGTCAGACAAGGGCGGGCCAAGCCCTTGCTCAGCCAACGCTGCCGCCTTCCGTAATTTACGGAGCGCCGCGCGTTTCTTGCGTTCGTCGACATCTCGGCCCATGAGCAGAGAATATGGTGATTATTGTGCGGGAGGCAAACCCGCTCAGGCTTCGCCGAGGGCCAGCAGGTAAGTGTCGAGCACCATTTCCTGTTCTTCACGCTCAGCCCGGTCGACCTTGCGCAGCTTGATCACCTGGCGCAGGGCCTTGGTGTCAAAGCCGAAGGCCTTGGCTTCAGCGTAGATTTCCTTGATCTGCTCGGCGACCTCTTTCTTCTCCTCTTCCAGACGCTCGATCTTGGCGACGGTCTGGCGGAGTTTCTCGCGGGTCGCTTCAGTGAGATGGGTGATCGAGGCTTCGTCGTCCATGAGAGGCTCCTTGGGAATCGGGATCAGAAAAGAAGGCGCGTCTTAGCGGGAGTTTCACTCGCTGGCCAGACGGCGAATGGCGTCAGCAACAGCTTCCCCCTCGCCATGATGCGGCATATGCCCTTCCTGCGGCAGGATCACCAGATTGACGGCCACCTGTTTCTTCAGTTGGCCGACATGGAGCTTTGGGGAAATCACCGTGTCGCCACTGCCGGAAAACACGGTAATCGGCATGTCCAATTCGCCATAGCGCTTCGATTGCGCCGCCAGCTGGTCCTCCAGCGCTTTCACGTCACGGGCATTGGCCCGGAAGTTTGGCGGACGGAACAGAAGCCCGATAGCCGAATTCTCGGAATAGTTTTCAGGCGCAGGCGCCGGATCAAAGACGCCGTCGATGCCATTGCCGAGCTGGCCCGGACCGACCAAGGGCAAAAGCTGGCTGAACACCGGCCCCACCAGAGGCGGGGCGGCGAAGGAATTGTACCAGGCCTGCCCGCCGCCGCCCCACTCATGGGTCACAGGCGCAAGCAGGACGAGTGCCTTGACAAGATCAGGCCGGTCGAGCGCCACACGAAGGGCCACTGCTCCGCCAAAGGAATGGCCGACAAGGACAGTCTTTTCCCCGGGCGCGAGGGCATCAAGAACGCCTGCCATCTGGGCCGCCTGAACGCCGAGATTGTGTGCGTCCTCTGGACGCCCCGAATAGCCATGCCCGGGCCGATCTGCCATGAAGACGCGATGTGTGTTTTCCAGCCGGGGTGCGAGGGTCCAGGTGAATTCGCGCGCATTCGCGCTGGCGCCGTGGATCATCAGGACAGGCGGCCCCGCCTGCCCTTCCTGGATGACATGGACGGTTTCGCCGCCAACCGCCACGGCCTGACCAATCGGCGGGTATGCCGCTTCGACCTTGTTCTTGTAGGCTGTGCTGGTCACGCAGGCCCCGGTGCCGAGCGCGCAGATGCCAAGGGCTGTTGCCGTGAGCATCCGCCTCAAAGGCCCTGGCCTTCAGCCAGCTTGGACAGCCGCTTTTCCGCTACCAGCGCCTGCTGCATGCGGGGATGGATCTTGATGGCTTCGCGATAGGCTTCCAGCGCGTGTTTCGGAGAGCCCATGCTTTCGAACATCATGCCGAGCCCGGACCACGCGCCGAAATGGCGAGGCTCCAGCCGAAGTGTCTCGTTCAGGTCTCTCAACGCTTCGGGATAATTCTCGCTCATCATGAAAATCGAGGCCCGACGGTTCCATGCTTCAGGATAGTCAGGTTTGATCAGAATGGCGCGGTCATAAAAAGCGCGCGCGGTCTCGAAATCGCCAGCGGTCTGGGCATCGACGCCGCGCTCCATGATGACATCCACGGTCGGAGACCCGGATTCCATCCATGACGCCCAGATATCCATGGCGACATCATTGGCTTCGCTGTCGCTGGGGGCATTACGCAGTTTCTCGAACATCTCGTCCGATGGCTCGGCATGTGCCGTGCCCGCAAGAAACAGGACTGCCAGGAGGAGCGCTCTTATCATCAATCCGATATTATGCCGTGCAACGGGCGCGGCAACCTCAACTTGCTGTCAGAGCAGGCCTTCACGCACCAATGCCTCCTCCAGGCCCCGCGCATGCTTGAAGTGATGCGTCCGGAATCCGAGGGCATCGGCCGCTTCGACATTCGGCAGGCTGTTGTCAATGAAGAGAACCGTTTCAGGGGCAGGATGCCCCATTTTCTCGAGGGTGTGGTGGTAAATGGCGGCACCAGGCTTGATCAGACCTATCTGGCCAGACACGACGACATGGCGAAACCGTCGCAGAATCTCGAATTCGTCAAGCATCTCCTGCCACGGCTCTGCCGGCATGTTGGAAAGTGCGTAAAGCGGCACCTGCCGGGCATCCAGCCGCTCAATCAGCTCGGCTGTGCCATCCATATAGCCGTCAAACATCTCCATCCATCGCCGGCCCCAGGCGAGGATTTCCGATTCGTAATGGGGGTATTGCCGGATCAGGTCGGCCGCATTGTCGGCAAAGCTGGCGCCGGCATCATGTCGCGTATGCCACGTCATGTTGCAGATATCCGTCAGGAACGTCTCGCGTTCCTGCGGCGTATCAATGATCTTCGCGTAAAGTCGTGCAGGGTCCCAATCAAGGACCACATGCCCAAGGTCGAACAGGGCAATTTCAGCAGCCATAGTGCCGCCTCATTGCCTGTTCATGTTCACGTCAGCCCTGCTTTGCTTTGAAGCGGGGGTCAGTCTTGTTGATGACGTAAACGCGGCCCTTGCGGCGCACGATCTTGCAGTCGCGGTGGCGCGACTTGAGCGATTTGAGAGACGAGCGGACTTTCATGGGCCTAGCCTGTGGATCATAAGGAATTGGAAAGCGGAGCGGGTAATGAATCCGGTAAGAAGAGTCAAGGTTGCACGCTGTCATGAACGTGCGGTTTCAGGAGCTGGTAGAATGGTACAGTTTGCGCTGAGGCGCTCCCATATTGTTGCGGCCGCGGCGATGACCGCGCTTGTTGCGGCCTGCGCCCACACTCCGGGTCAGGCGGCACCGCCGCCGATCACTGCCCCTGCCCCCGAAACCGGCCCCATCACCTACGCCTCTTCGGGCCATGCCGGCATGGACACATGGCGCACCGTCTTCTCGGCAAAGGCGCTTGCAGCCGGACATGACCGCGAAGTCGTGAAATCTGTCCTGGCAGGAATTTCCCCATTGGAGCTCTGGCTGGGCTCGAGTTTCCAGCCTGCTCAGACCGGGATCGAGGACCAGGCCGAGTTCGCAAAGCCGATCTGGGACTATCTGCGCGTGCCGATGAGCGATAGCCGCATCCGGACCGGAGCCTCGCGCCTCGCGGAAAACCCGGCCCTGTTCGATGCGCTTGAAGCTGCCTATGACGTCGACCGCGAAGCCATCGTCGCGATCTGGGGCATGGAAACGAGCTTCGGCGCCGTCAAAGGGAATTTCGACGCGCCGAACGTCCTCGCCAACATGGCTGTGGAAGGCCGCAGGCAGAGCCTCGCTGAGCGCGAATTGTTCTCCCTGATGAAGATCCTCGAGCAAGGGGACGCCGACCGCGACGATCTCACCGCCGGATGGGCAGGCGCCATGGGCCACACCCAGTTCATGCCATCAACCTTCATCGCTTATGCCGAAGACTTTGATGGCGATGGCAAGAAGGACATCTGGGAAAACGAAGCCGACGCACTGGCCTCGACGGCAAACTACCTTGCCCATTCCGGCTACACGCTGAACCAGCCCTGGGGCATCGAAGTGCTCGCGCGCAGCGGGTTCGATTTTGGCCTCGCAGACGGCAATGAACGCCGGATCGAAACCTGGGCAAGCGCTGGCCTCGTGCCTGCGCGGGGCGGAGCCTTCGAGACAGGTGGCGCCAATTACGCCGAGCTTTGGCTACCAGCTGGCGCGGAAGGCCCGAAATATCTGCTGTTCAATAATTTCAAGGCCTTCAAGACCTACAACAATGCCGACTCCTATGCGTTCGCCGTCGGCCTGTCCGGCGATGCGATGGGCGGGCAACGCGGACCGGTGGCCTCATGGCCCACACATCTGACGCCCCTCACCGTAAGCGAAATCAAGATCCTGCAAGCCGCCCTGAATGCGCAGGGCTTTGACGCCGGAGGCGTGGACGGCATCCCGGGCCGCAAGACCAAGGGCGCCCTGCAGGCATTCCAGAAGTCGCGAGGGCTTGTCGCCGACGGCTATCCGACGAAACAGGCGCTCGCGCTCGTCACTGCGGACTCGAATGTTGGCGTGGCATCCAGCCCGTCAGGCACGAACTGATCAGGCGTCGTCGAACTCTTCATCCGGTTCGCCGACGCCATCCTTCAGCCCGAACCGGGCGAAGAGAATCATGAACGTCAGCAAGCCGGCGCAGAAAATAAACGGCAGGTGCGGATTTACATATTCGTAGACGAACAGGCCGAAGAACGGCGTGATGATAAAGCCCATGCCATTGGCTGAAATCACGAGGCCTGCGACATTGCCCTGCAATTGGGGCGACACAGCAAGCGATGCGCCACTGGAGAAGCCCGGTCGCGCAAGCCCCTGCCCGAGGCCGATGCAGAACTGGGCCAGGATCAGGTTCGCATAATCATTCGCGAACACCATCAGGATGGCGCCGACCAGCAGCGGCAGGCACCCGCCCCACATCAGCGTCTTGTTTTTCAGTTTCAGGCGCGGGATCAGCACAAGTTGCGCCAGCAGCACGGCCAAGGCGCCCACGGTGAAGGCAGGCCCAGTGAATTGCGCGGCCTCCTTCCCGGAGACCCCCAATTTGTCCATGACGGAGAATACGAACACCTGCGTCAGCACGCCGGTCGTCAGCGACAGGCAGACTGCAAAGACGAGGAAAGGCAGGACCGGCCCGGACCGCCACAGGCCCCGGGCACCCGGAATCTCGTCGAACTGCGTGGCATCCGTCACCGGGTCGCGCTCTTCCGGCAGGCGGAACCAGATCATCGCCGACATGGTGAAGGCGATCACCGCCGTCAGGAGGAGCGGGCTGAGCAGTCCGAGCGTCGCCACCAACGCCGCGGCGAAGGCGGGGCCGACAACAGTGCCAACACTGAACCCGGAGGTGATGAAGGCAATTTCGGACTGGCGCTCAGCCTGGCTGGTACGGTCGGCCACATAGGCCTGCGCGGCCGGGTTGGTGCCGGAGCCCAACAAGCCGAAGATCGAGCGCGACATGGCGAGGCAGGCGAACATCAGGAAGGTGCCGGTCAGCACGCCGGACAGGGTCAGCCACCCGGTCAGGAACAGTAGCAGCATGGACATGCCGTATCCGGCGAGTCCCAGCGCGGCGACGGGCCGCCTGCCCCACCGATTGGAACGTCCGCCCCAGAATGGTGACATCAAGGACCAGCACAAGGCAGACAGGCCGAAAATGGCCCCGGCCATCCAGTCCGGCAGGCCAATCTCCCGGGTGAGCGGCGGCAAAACGGCCGCAATCAGCATCGTGTTGCCGGCGCCGATGGCCATCAGGGAGAAGAATAACAGGAAGAAGGCGCCGCGCCGGTCCGGCCTCGACATATCTGGTGGAATCGTCTGCCCCTCACTCATTCTCATGTCATCGGCCCGTCTTCCGGAAATGTCCAGCAGCAAGCCAAAGGTGCCGCTAGGGCAGTCGGTTTTTCGTTTAGGCGCTCGCAACTGTCAGTTCGAAAATGCGTTTACGTTGGACAATGCCCAACCCTCGTCATAATCTTGCTAAAGGGTTAATCTATGGAGCTGGGAGTATCTTGGGAAACACACGGGGATATCTCACATGCTGCGGAAACTGATATCGACGCCGGGCCGCCTTGTGCTCGGAACTGCCTTGGCCAGCCTGCTCGCGCTGACCGCCTGCGATCAACAGGACATACGGCTCGAACGCGCCCGTGATCTCGCCGAGGCGACCATGGACCAGCTGAGTGGCCGGACCCTTGTGGAGCCGGACTCCCCAAGACCCCTTGAAGCAGCAGATGTCATGGACCGGGCCATTGCCGGTACGCTGCGCAATGACATGAACTTTGAGACCGCCAGCGCGAGCCCGATGTTCGCCGTCGGGTCCATCATCGCCAAACCGAAAGATATTCCTCCTGCCGAAGCCATGGCGGTCGTCGAGGATGACGAGGTCTTCCTGGAAGACCCGGAAGTATTCGACGAATTCTCGGACGAGGCGGTTGAGCCCGAGAGCGCGCTGATGATGGAATCCGAGGCCGCGACTGAAGCCAGCCCGGCGCCCTCAGCCCCTTCCGCCCCCCGCAGCCTGTCAGTCCAGCCAGCCCGCGTCATGCCCAAGGTAAAGCTTGATCCGAAGGCGCGCGACAAGACGCTGCGGGACATCGAACAAGCTTCAAAACAACAGGAGCAGGTGGCTGCGAAGGAACCCGCCTCCGCGCCGCGGACCCGCTCGCTCAATCCGCGCTCACTGGAGTCAGCCCCTGTCCAGGAAAAGGCCGCTGCCCGCAAACTGGCGCGCCGGTCCGTGATCAGCCGCGACGCCATCAAGGCCCAGCGCGACGCCAATTCCGTGATGCTGGACACATTGTCCAAGTACGGTATGGGCGGCGAAGTGGCCCTGTCCCGGGAAGGCCAGATGGTCATCCAGATTGGAGAGGATGGCGGGAACCCAACCCGGTTCACACCTGCGGGCTCGCCCCGCGGGGCGCTCCAGAATTTCCTCGCCGTCGATGCGAAAATCGAGTGCCCGGACAATCCGGACATGGTGACCGTGCAGTCGAGCCCGGTTCTGGCCACGGAATGTATCGTCAAGGATTTGCGGGAGTCCGGACAATTCGAATATGTCGAGAAGGACTATATCTTCGAGAACCAGTTCGCCCGGAAGCCCCGCCCGGATTCTCCGACCACCGGCACGGATGTGACCCCAACTGTCATCACCGAAACCGCTATCACGCCAAATGACCCGCTTTGGGAGCTGCAATGGCACTTCCAGAACAATGGCACAGGGGAAGGTGAATCGACTGGCGGCTCCAGCTTCCAGGATTTTTGGACCCGTCAGGGGACGGAAGGGTCTGAAAATGTGGTCGTGGCCGTCGTGGACACCGGCCTGCAACTGGAACATCCCGACATCAAGGATTCCCCGAATATCGCACCGGGCTGGGACATGGTCTCCGATCCGCGCATGGGTAATGATGGGGACGGCCGCGACGCCGACCCGAACGATCCCGGCGATCTTTGTGACCCGTCTGTGCCGTTTGCGGAAGACACGTTCCACGGCACGCATGTGGCCGGAACGATCGGCGCGGCAGCGACCAATAACGCCTCCGGTGTTGCGGGCGGTGCATGGAATGTGAAAATCGTCCCGGTCCGCGCCCTCGGCAAATGCGGCGGACGCCTCTCCGACATCAATGATGCCATCCGCTGGGCAGGTGGCCTGATCCCCGCCGAGGATGAAGAAGGCAACGAAATATGGAATGACAATCCGGCCGACGTGATCAATCTGTCCATCGGTCTGTTCGAGTATTGTCCTGCCTCACTTCAGGATGCGATCGACTCCGTCACCGATCGCGGCGTGCTCGTCGTGTCGGCGGCTGGCAATGCCCGCGTCGCCACACAATATTATGCACCCGGCGGCTGCGCGAATGTCATCACCGTCGCCGCCGGCGATGCGCGAGGATATATTGCGCCATACTCGAATTTCGGCCCTGAAGTGGACCTGCTGGCCCCTGGCGGGGATTTGACGCGAGACGACAATGGCGATGGCCGGCCGGACGGTGTGCTCTCCACGAAGGCCGCAACCAATTGCTACGATCCGGTCACCGGCGAGGCTGTGGATGATTGCTTCTACGCCTTCGAACAGGGCACTTCGATGGCCGCGCCGCATGTCTCGGCGGCGCTCGCCCTGCTGAAGGCGCGCGACCCGGATGCCACGCCGGAAGAGCTGAAGGCGACCCTTCTGGCTGCAGCCAGCCCAAGATCCGCCCAGCAATGCTCTGGCGCCTGCGCGCTGTATCCGGGCACGACGCCCATCGAAGGCAGCCCGGACATGTGCACACGGCCATGCGGCCAGGGCCTGCTGGACCTTGCCATGGTGCCGGAGCGGTCGACCGGCGGCGGCGGAAAATAATGCCGAAACGCCGCCCTTCCCCTGTCCATCTGGGCGGACCGCTCGGTCTCGCAGGGGTCACCCTGTTGGCGAGCGCGGTCGGGCTGGTCGTTGTGGCCAATGATAGCCGGCAGTCCGCGGCTGGACAGAAACAGACCGCCGAACAGACGGTGACAGACAGCCGACCGCCTGCCGGGGCAGTGGGTGTGGAACAGCTGCGCCCTGCTCCTGCCGCTAGAGACGCTCACGCCCTGCCCGCCGCCGCGACCAAGGATTCCAGTTCGGTCGGCGCGGACGTGACCTTCATCGTGCGCCTGAAAGGGCGGCCTGAAATCGACACGATCTGCCGGAACTACAAACGCGACCAGGCCGCAGCGGAGGCTGCCTTTGCAGACCTGGCGGCGGAAATCCCGACGCTCAGGGATTTCCGCCTCGTCGGCGCCAGCTATTCCGGTGAAATCAATTTGACTTACCGACTGCCTCCGGGTGTCGAGCCAACGCGAGGCCAGATCGAAGACATTCGCAAACGTATCTTGTCAATTGACGGCGTCGCTTATGCGGACCCCGATTTCGTAGCTCATCCCGGAGAGGACAAACGCAAATGACATCTATCCGTACACTACTCATTGCGGGCGGATGCACGCTGTCTCTTGCAGCGTGTGACTTCCTGGTTGCGCGCGACCGTGATGAGCCGGCCCCGGTGGAGACCGAAGCGCCAGACGTCACACCAGATGAGGCCGCGACCCTTCCAGACGAGTCCGAAAGCTCGGTCATGGTGGCCAGCACGGCGACGATTGACTGGGACGCGGCCCGCGCAGATCTCGCTGCCACGCCGACCGAACAACGCCAGACCAGTTTCCAGGTGGAATCCGGTGGAACTGCGCCGCCTGTCCCCGTCCTGTTGCCGACCGGGATCGTTGTGCCGCAAGGCGCGGAAAGCGGCGTCCGGTTCCAACCCATGTCGGATGGCTATTTCGCGGCCTATCCCGGCATTGACTACGACATTATCGTCAACGGCACGAATGAGGTCATTGGAGCGGATACGTCCGGCGATGGAGGGGACGAGCCTGTCCTGACCTACACACCGACCATGAGTGGAGCGCAAGTATCATTCTCGCGCTATGGCGCCGACTACCTTGTGGAGTTCGAGTGCAAATCCATTGAGGGAGGTGAAGCCGACTGCATCACGGAGCAAGAAGCTCTGGAGGTGACCAACAAGCTTGTAATTGCGGGGACGCGTTGATGAAACCAACACGATTGCTGCTGCTGGCGAGCGCAGCCTTGATGCTGGCCGCCTGCGACTTTGTCAGATTTCCGGGAGATGGCGGGCCAAGCCCGGCGACCCCGGATGCCGGGCCTTCTGTACCGCCGGGGGCTCCTGGCCCACCGCCACCCTCCGCCCCCGTGGATGATCCATATGGAAATGGAGACCAGCCGCCCATTGATACGGATGCGGATGCTGGCGACCCAGACGATTTGCCAACAGATGATGATGGCTCAGAGACCCCAGACCCTGCCCTTCCGGACGAGACTGACACGGACGCGGCAGATACGGATACGCCCATAGAGGACTCGCTCGACCCCGACGAGCCGGATCCTGTTCCTGATACGACTCCGGTGGACGGAGATGGGGAAGATGGCAGCGACGCTCCGGACACGGCTACTGATCCCGATGAGGACACAGGGCCTGTGGTCGCCCCCGACCCGGACACGCCCGCAGATACGCCGCCGAATGGCGACGAACCGGATGATTCAGATGTCACACCGGAAGATACAATTGACGAGGATGAAGACACAGCCAGCCTTCCGGAGCCCGTCGAGCCAACCTTCAGCTATTTCGAGGCTGGCGCCCTTCTCCCCGGCTCGGGTCAGGGCGCGCCGGAGCAGGTCGCTTACGCGCCGGACCTTGTCTTCCCCATCGCGGAAGCGCCTGCATACCTCCAATCGCAAGTCTTCAGCTTTGGCGGCGGCGTCGCGGGCGGAGACCAGTGCGATGCCCGCAATTATGACTATCCCTGGCGGGACAATTTCTGCGAAGTACGCAGCGCCAATCGCACCTCTCCTTACTGTCCCCAGCCAAAGGTTCATCAGGGTCAGGACATCCGCGTGGGGACCCCGCAGGAGTGTAATACGCTGCGCCGGACGCCTGCCAGCGATCGCACCTTCCACAAGGTCGTTGCCGTGTCGGATGGCGTCATTTCCCATGTCGGCACCTACAGCGTGAATTTGCGCTCGGGCGGCCGCATCTTCAAATACATGCACATGAACATGGACAAATTGCAGGTAAAAGCCGGCGATACCGTCCAGGCGGGACAGCATATCGGCTACGTCTCAAACGATTTCGGCGGCACGCCAACGACATTCCACCTGCATTTCGAAATCACGCAGAATGATGGCGGCGCAGGCTGGGTCCATGTCCCACCCTATCTCTCATTGGCAAAGGCCTATGAGCGGCGGGAAGGCGGACCCGGCGAAATGGTCGAAGCCGGCACCGTCGGGGTCGCCACCACGCCATTCGTGATCCCCGAAGGGATGAAAATCATCGAGTGATCCGGGATCAGGCCGGTTTGAAGGTCAGCGCAACGCCATTGTTGCAATACCGCAAGCCCGTGGGCTCCGGTCCATCCTCGAACACATGCCCCTGATGCCCCAGGCACCGGGCACAATGATATTCTGTGCGCACATAAATAAGCTTGCGGTCTGACTTGGTGCCCATGGCGCCCGGCAGGACATCATAGAAGCTGGGCCAGCCTGTGCCGGAATCAAATTTCGTCTCCGATGAGAACAAGGCGAGGTCGCAGCCCGCGCAATGATAGGTTCCCGTTCGGGCTTCCTTGTTCAGATCAGATGTGAAGGGTCGCTCCGTATCCTCGTCCCGTAAAACGGCAAAGGCAGCCTCGCTGAGACGCGCCCGCCAATCCTCTTCGGTCAACTGCCGCCATTTGGACTCTGCGAACTGGTCCTCATTGTCAGCATTTTCGGCATCAGCCGATTCCGACGTCGAATTGATGGAACAGGCGGCAAGGCCTAGCGAGGCGGCGCCAGTGAGGAGCAGCGAACGTCGGGAAATCTGATGTCTCATGCGGTTCATACGCGGGACCATGCCGGATGGTTCAGTCGCGCACTACACACAAGCGCGTGAGGTGCACATCAGCCCGCATCCTCGACCCAGACTTCGCCATCCAGATCGTCCAGTTTGCCTTGCAGATGCATCCGCACATCGGCCACGGCCTGATTGTAGACGGCCGGCCCAAGCGTCTTCAGCATCAAATCTATGATATCATCTGCGCGAAAGGCGCTGAGGCGTTCGTCGAATTCAGTTGCAAACAGGGTCTGCAAATGCCCGCGAAGTGTCTCGCGGCGTTCCTCCGTCAGCTCAAGCGCTTTCATCCTCATCTCCCTTGGGCAGGTTCCGCCCGAAATTCACTGCGCCGGAATCTTGGCCGGCATCAATGATCGCCTTCCGGATCGAGCGGGCGCGGGTAAATTCGTTGAACAGGGTATCCCCGTCCCCCCAGCGGATGGCGCGCTGCAGGGCGGCCAGATCTTCGGAGAACCGGCCGAGGCATTCCAGCACCGCATCCTTGTTGTGCAGAAAAACATCGCGCCACATGACCGGATCGGAAGCGGCGATACGCGTGAAATCCCGGAACCCGCCTGCGGAATATTTCACGACTTCGCCCTGCTCCACGGTTTCCATGTCGAACGCCGTTGCAACAATGTTGAACGCGATCAAATGCGGCAGATGTGACGTGATGGCGAGCACGCGGTCATGCCGGGCTGCATCCATCGTCTCGACGGTTGCGCCCAGTTGCGTCCAGAAAGCTTCCAGTCGCGAGACCGCCTCGGCATAATCTGCATCCCCCTCCGCCAGCGGCGTCAGGATGTGCCAGGCATTCTGGAAGAGCGTCGGAAAGCCCGCTTCCGGACCGGACTGCTCGGTACCAGCAATCGGGTGGCCCGGAATAATATGGACGCGTCCGTCTGCCGCCGCAGAAAGCGCTGAAGCGGCCTGTTCCTTGACCGAACCGACATCCGTCAGAATGGCGCCGGCCTTCATCAGCGGCACAGCATCGGCTGCCACCGCCTCCAGCGCCCCCACAGGCACGCAAAGAAACACACAATCGGCCTCCGTAACAGCGGATCCCAGATCCTCCGCTACATTGCCGAGACCAATACCTGCCGCGCGCTGGCGCACATCATCGCTGACATCATACAGGACCACAGACTCCGCCGCGCCATATTCCTGGGCGGCCCGCGCGATGGACGCACCGATCAGGCCGGCGCCGATAATGGCGATCTTGGTGAAGACGGGTTCGGTCATAGTGTTCCTGCAGACAGATTGCGCCCGCTCTGGTGGGGAATGCGGCGGCCAAGGTCAAGGGTTACATGTCCCTGCAACCATCTACCGCAGCTGACATCGGCGGCCCGCTTCCTACATACGGAACATACGCAAAAGAAAATTTGTCCGGTCATCCGACCAGAAAAGGTCCTGGAACATGAGCAACCCCTCCCCCATCATTTCCGGCATCCGCCAACGGTGCGGCAATTGCGGCGAAGGCAAGCTGTACAGCTCCTATCTCAAGCTCAACAAATCCTGCCCTGCATGCGGGCGCGACATGTCGGAGGCTGATACGGCCGACGGCCCAGCCTTCTTTGTCGGCTTTGGCGTGCTGCTGCTGCTGGCCCCGTTCCTGTTCCTGCTGCCAATGAGCCCGTTGCCGCTGGCACCGATGATTATCGCATTCATCGTGTTGTGCGCAGCGGTCATCGGTCTGTCACTCTGGCTACTGCCGGTGGCAAAAGGTGTGCTGCTGAATTTGCAGCTTCACCATGGCGCCGAACAAGCGAGCTTCCAGTCAGAAGACAGGGACTAGCCTGAAACAGCCTGCTCGTCGCGTTCGCCGGTACGGATGCGGATAATGCTGTCCAGATCATAGATGAAGATCTTGCCGTCCCCGATCGTGCCCGTATTGGCGGCTTGGGTGATGGCTTCGGCATACCGTTCGGCCGACGCCGCCGGACAGGCGACTTCCACTTTGACCTTCGGCAGGAGCCGCACTTCGTACTCGGCGCCGCGATAGACTTCCGTCTTGCCGAGCTGGCGGCCATATCCGCGCACTTCCGAGACGGTCAGTCCGGTCGCGCCCGCTTCGGACAGCGCGTCAATCACCGCATCCAGCCGGCTCGGCTTGAAGATGGCTGTTACGAGTTTCATGGCGCTCAATCCTTTGATCTATAATGCGAATTAGTCGTTTCTAAACTACCGAGGCGCGCGGTGGGCCGTCAATGGCTTTCGCGGCCATTGCTTGTCACAGGCCGTGCCAAACGCACTTTTTCGGTCACCGGTGCTGTCGCACCGCCCCCCGGAGAGGCGTAAAGGCGTTTGACCGCTTCCACCAGCACCACGCCGCCAAGGCCCGGCGCGAGCATCCGGCCCATCACTTCCCATCCTTCTGCCGCAGATGCGACGAGAGGGGTCGCCAGTGGCGGCATGTAGAGCGCACTGCTGGACGCCGTGACCTGGAACAAGCCGATAGAGAGCAGATTCATCAGCTGAGCGCGTGTCCATGGCCGGCCCTGACCAAATGGCGTCCGGGTCGCGCGAGACCAGAGGCCGGACCGGTTTGACGCGGCCAGCACGATCCGCCCCTCGGGCGCCGTGATCCGCCAGATCTCCCGCAAATAGGCGCGCGGATTGCCAGATTCCTCCAGACCGTGCAGCACGATCACCCGGTCGAACATGCCGTCCGGAAAGGGTAGGCGGACATCGCCGATCGCAACGGCGGCATTGCCGCGACCGAACGGATCCCAGGAGACCGGGCCATGATCGAGCGGGATGGCCGCCACACTGCGACCGGGCGCGGCGCCGAAAGCCTCCAGCACCGGAATGGCATAGCCAAGCCCCAGCAAGGACAGGCCCCGCGCATCCCCCCAGAGGTCCGTCAGCTTGCCCGACAGGATGCGCGTCGCCGCCAATCCCAACGGGGACGCATAGAAACGTTGCAAAGTGACGGCATCCTGACGCATGAAAAGGCCTGTGCTAGTCTGGTCTGCAGGAGACAATGATGACGAAGATTACTCTCGACATACACAAATTTCCCTGCCTGAACGATAATTACGGCTACCTTGTCCACGAACACTATTCGGGCGAGACAGCCGCAATCGACACGCCGGACGCCGAAAAATACCTGGCCGAAGCGGCCCGGAAGGGCTGGACGATCTCCCATATCCTGAACACGCACTGGCATCCGGACCATGCCGGCGGAAATCTCAGGATCAAGGAGCAAACCGACTGCACCATCTATGGCCCAGCCGGAGAGGCCGACAAGATTCCCGGCATTGATGTGAAACTGTCCGAAGGCGATATCGTCGAGTTGGGTCGCGCGGCTGCCCGTGTGCTCGATGTGCCCGGACACACGCTGGGCCATATTGCCTACCATTTCGCAGACCAGGGCGTTGCCTTCGTCGGAGATTCCGTTTTCGCCCTCGGCTGTGGCCGGGTCTTTGAAGGCACAATGGACATGATGTGGAACAGCCTGTCCAAGCTGAAAGCCTTGCCGCCTGAGACCATGCTCTATTGCGCGCACGAGTACACGCAGGCGAATGCCCGGTTCGCCGTCACGGTCGATCCGGACAATGAAGACCTTAGAGAGTATGCACGGTGGATTGATGAGCGCCGTGCCGAGGGCCTTCCGACCGTGCCAACGCGACTGAACAAGGAACTCCGGACGAATCCCTTCCTGCGCGCGGATGACCCTGCCCTGCAGGCTGCCATGGGACACCCCGGCGATGCGGTGGAAACCTTCGCCGAGATACGGGGCCGCAAGGACCGTTTCTGATGCGCGGAATTTCCGGCGATCTCGGAGCTAATGAAATCATCCGGATGCTGGGGCTGATCAAGCATCCGGAGGGTGGCCACTATCGTGAGACATTCCGGGCGCCCACGCCAGAGGGCGGCCGCGCCACATCAACCTTGATCTACTACCTGCTACAGGCCGATGAAGTATCCGCCTGGCACCGGGTGGACGCAGATGAATTCTGGCTGTGGCACGCTGGCGGTCCATTGTCCTTGACACAATCGCCTCCGGACGGACAAGGCGCGCGCGCCATCACGCTGGGACCTGACCTGCGCGCTGGGCAGGTTCCGCAATGCGTTATCCCGGCCCAGCATTGGCAGACCGCTGAGACGCTGGGCGCCTGGACGCTTGTCAGCTGTATCGTTGCGCCGGGATTTCATTTTGGCGGGTTCGAACTGGCCCCTGAAGACTGGCGCCCGACCGTCTAGCGGCGTGCCCTCAGCGCGCGCACCATGACCGGCGAAATGAGAACGACCATCAACCGCTCTAGCGGGCCGTTTGCGAACTTCTTGAAATAACGGACAAGACTGCGTCCTTTATGTTCGATCACGGCAGCGGAGGGAATGTCCGATGTCGATCCATAATGCAGCGCCCCCGCATGGGGCTGGTAGACAACACTCCCTCCAGCCTTCAGCACACGGCGGCAAAGGTCAACATCCTCCACATGCAGGAAATAGCCTTCATCAAATCCACCCATGCTACGAAAGGCGTGGCGATCCATCATGAAGAAGGCGCCTGAGACGGCCCCGACCTCTATGGATTCTCGGGGGGATGGCTCATTCTCGAGCGTCCATTTCCCAAATCCCATCGCGCGCATCAGTGTCAGCGTATTGCGCCGGGCGCCGCGTTCTTCGCGGCCGCGTATATCGAATATCTTGCCACCGACGAGCACCGGCTCGGCGCGCTTGTCCATCGCCCCGACCAGTCTCGCAAGAGAGCCCCGGCGCAGCACAGCGTCCGGATTGATTACGAGGAGCAGCTTCCCCAGCGCCCCTGCGGCTCCCTTGTTGACCCCTGCCCCGAAACCGGGATTTGTCCCGTCACGGACAACATGTACCTTGTCTGACACCGCAGCGAAATTGTCGATCCAGTCCTGCTCCGCCGGCGGGTTCCCATTGTCGACCACCACAATTTCCGAGACGTCCGGATCGGACTTCAGCGCATAGAGACATTCATGCAGCCGCGGACCGGTGTGATAGGTCACAACGACCGCCGTAATGGTGGGAAGCGTCATCCGAGCGATCCTCTTACGCGGCGGGACAGGAGAACAAGCGCGGCTACTGCCAGGGCCAGAGTCGCCCAGAAGGCCTCATTCCAGGCACTATAGGAGAAGCTGAACAGGCAGAAGGTCGCCGCCAGCATGCCCCCAATGGCATAGCGGACATCTGCACGCAGTCTGCCCCCATGAGGGAGGCGCCAGCCGACGAGCAGGACAGCCAGCGCCATCAGCAAGGCACCAACCAAGCCTGTTTCGGCCCATATCTGGAGCGCCATATTGTGCGGATGGCCCGGCACAACCGGATAGTGCGCCCAGAAATCCGGCAATTGCGCCATCCATTCCGGATAGGCAGCATATGTCTCCCGCCAGGATTTCGAGGCTTCGATGCCATGTCCCGTCAGCGGCGCCTCCTGTATCTTCCCGATCACGACCTCCCACGACCAGGCGCGCGATTGAAACGACCCCGGCAAGGTCCTGCCGGACCGTTCCAGCAGGTGAAGCAGGCCACCGATCAGGAATGGCGCGAGCGCGATATAGGCCGCCGCCGCCGTGAACAGGCCGCGCAGCCCGTATTTTGGAAACAAGCGTACAATGAGGAAGGCGACCAGCATGAGCAGGGCGCCGAACATGGCGGCCGAAGCGCCAAGCAGGGCGAAGCTTGCCACACTGGCCAAGGCGACCAGCAGCGCCACAGCTTTCCAGGCGATGCCCGACCGCGCACCAAGATAGGCAACAAGGATGGGAAGCACGAGTGCAAACGCATTCGCGCCCCGATCAAGATTCTGGAAGCCTGAGGAATATTCGAGCGGGTCATCCCCATAGAAGAAGGGCATGGCCGCCGCCCCAAGATGCGGGCTGACCAGCACAAGCAGGCCATGCACGGACATAGCGCCCAACATGAGGCGAGATGAAATCTGGGCCCGCCCCGGCGCGATGCGCAATGTCCCGGCAATGAGCAGGACTGCAAACATCAGTGTCAGGGCGATGCGCAATCCGGCAGACCGAATGGCAAAATCCCCTCCCAACAGGCTTCCAGTGACGATTCCCCGCGAAACGGGCGACCAGTATTCACTCGCAACAGCCCAGACGAGGAAGGCCACAGCCGCCAGCAGGTAGTGGACAAGTCGGATGCCGGGTCGTGCAACAAACAGTGCAGGAATGGCCGCCAGCGCGAGCAGGAGCACATTGCCCTGGGTCCCGGCTATGCAGGTGAAAGGCCACAACAGGAAGGCCGCCGCGAGAAAAGGTGCGTAGCTCATGCCACGCATCTTTTCCTGTTCCGCGGTGCCTGTCACCTGCTGATCCGGATCAGTCGGATTTCAGATCTGGTGCGAGCGCCTCTTGGGCGAGTTCGACACATGCATCGTCCAGAGAGATCATCTGTTGGCCATTGCTGCCGAGACGGCGCAGCGCGAGCGTACACTCCTCGGCTTCCCGACCCCCGACCACGGCAATGATCGGCACTTTCTGCACCGAATGCTCGCGGACCTTGTAATTGATCTTCTCATTGCGAAGATCGGTCTCGACGCGGAGGCCCGCCTTGCGGAGCGCGGCAGCGGCTTCTTCTGCATAGTCATTCGCCGCATCCGTGATGGCGGCCACCACGACTTGCACCGGCGACAGCCACATCGGGAATGCCCCGGAGAATTCCTCGATCAGGATACCGATGAAGCGTTCCATCGAGCCAAGGATTGCGCGGTGGAGCATGACCGGGCGCTGCTTCGACCCGTCCGAAGCAGTATATTCCGCCCCGAGACGTTCCGGCAGGACATAGTCGAGTTGGAGCGTGCCACATTGCCAGACACGGCCAATGGCGTCCATCAGCTGGAATTCCAGCTTCGGCCCATAGAAGGCCCCTTCCCCCGGCATGATCTCGCAGGGCAGGCCCGCTGCCTTCACGGCCTCTTCAAGGCCTTTCTCGGCGCGATCCCACGTGGCGTCATCCCCGGCACGCACGTCCGGCCGCGTGGACAGCTTCACAGCGATGTTGTCAAATCCGAAATCCCGGTACACGCTTTCGAGCAGGCGGCAGAAGCGGATGGACTCTTCGACGATCTGGTCTTCCCGGCAGAAGATGTGCGCATCATCCTGCGTGAACTGACGGACCCGCATGATGCCATGCAGCGCGCCATGCGGCTCGTTACGATGGCAACAGCCGAATTCCGCGAGGCGCAGCGGCAGGTCGCGATAGGATTTCTGCCCCTGTTTGAAGACTTCGACATGGGCCGGGCAGTTCATCGGCTTGAGCGCCATCAGCTTGGCGTCTTCCGGCACCGAGATCTCCACGCCTTCGTCGCCCTCGGGAATGAAGTCCGGCACGATGAACATGTTCTCGCGATACTTGCCCCAATGGCCGGATTTCTCCCACTGGACGGAATCCATCAGCTGCGGCGTCTTGATCTCCTCATAGCCGGCGGCATCCAGGCGCCGGCGCATATAGGATTCGATCTGCAACCAGATCTGGTAGCCTTTCGGGTGCCAGAAGATGGACCCGGCCGCAGCAAGGCCGTCGAGATGGAACAAGTCAAGCTGCGTGGCGAGCTTGCGGTGGTCGCGCTTCTCAGCCTCCTCGAGGCGCAACAGATGCGCCTTGAGATCTTTCTCATTGGCCCAGGCCGTGCCGTACATGCGCTGCAGCATCTCGTTCTTGGAGTCGCCACGCCAATAGGCGCCCGCCAGCTTCATCAGCTTGAAGGCCTTTGGCAGCTTGCCCGTGCTGGGCAGGTGCGGGCCGCGGCAAAGGTCAAACCAGTCGCCCTGCTTGTAGACCGTGATCGCTTCGCCCGGCGGGATGATGTCGTCGATGATCCGCGCCTTGTAGTCTTCGCCGATCTTCTTGAACGTCTCGATGGCTTGGTCCTTGTCCCAGACCTCGCGGACGATGGGATAGTCGGCATCAACAATCGCCCGCATCTTGGCTTCGATCTTTTCGAAATCCTCCGTCGAGAACGGCTCTTCGCGGGCAAAATCGTAATAGAAGCCATCATCGATGACTGGGCCAATCGTGACCTGCGCGTCGGGATACAGCTCCTGCACCGCTTGGGCGAGCACATGGGCCGCATCATGGCGGATCAGTTCGAGGCCTTCGGCATCATTCGCCGTAACGAGTTCGACCTTCGCGTCGCCGTCGAGCGGGCGCATCAAATCTCTCAGCTCGCCATCAACCCGGGCGGCGAGCGCCTTCTTGGCAAGGGAATTGGAAATCGATTTTGCGACGTCAAAGGGCGACGCGCCCTCTTCATATTCGCGGACGGAGCCGTCTGGCAGGGATACTTTGATCATGGTCTAATCTTTTCGTGCATTCTTGCGCTCTGTACAGCGCGGCAAATTCGGTTCCGGTCAGGCCCTTTATCCGGCGTCTGCTTAACGCGACTTCACCAGATTTCCCACCCCATACGCTTTTCTCGCGCAGTGGCGGGGTTTTCGGACCTTATCAGGGCTTCTTTCGGGCTGTGTATGGGTACATGAAGCGGGCGCGCACAAAGGCACAGCCAAGGGGCGCGTCAGGCACCCCGGCGAGTTCGTGTGGTCAGGCCAACAGGGCCAAGAAGGCAACGAATATCACTCATCTTGTTTCATATGGCATGACGACGGGCGGTTTTCAATTCGTTCCATGGCCTTGCGCGCCGACCATTCGCCGTACCGCCAAGGCTGCCAGACCGGCACATCTGGCAGGGTTTCCGGCACGGGGTCCTTGCCGAGACTGCCACCGGGTCGGCACCGGATGAAACGCGCCAGTCCCATCCATATGCCCGGCCACCAGCCATGGCGGGCCACGCATTCGGCGCCATATTCGCTGCAAGTCGGCGTATGCTGGCACCGCGCGCCGAAGGCGTAGAACACCTGGCTCGGCCCATGCTTGTAGACCCAGAGCAGACCATTGGCCGACCGCCGCCGCAAACCGGCCATCTCAGCCTGCCGTCTCTCGCGCGATCCCGCGGCTTGCCAAGGCTTCCTCGATTGCGGCAACCGCCGCCTCAAAAGCTAGCAACGTGGACGTATGACGCGGCGGATAATCAGCCACGGGTTCAAGATGGCGCAGTTCCCAGAATCGCCCTTCTGGCGGAGGTCCGTTATCCTTCAGCATGTCCTTCAATGCGTCCCGCGCCGCGATCACCTCTTCGATCGTTGCGCCGATGGCGTGCTCAGCCAGAATGGAGGTTGCTGCCTGACCCAGTGCGCACGCCTTTGGATCGACCGCAATGGCCGTAATCCGTTCGCCAGCCCCATCCAGGGTAATATCGACTTTCACGGTTGAGCCGCACACACGGGAGACCTTCAGGACTGAGCCGTCCGGATCAGGCAGATCGCCAATATGCGGAATCTCCGCTGCCAGTTCGAGAACACGATTGTGATAAAGTTCGCTCATCGCCTGAAACATGGCCTTCGCAGCCGCGCCGCGCAAGGCTGGGGCGCGGTGACAAAAAAGCCGCCTGACGCGTGCAGAAACACGAGGCAGGCGGCGAAAGTTCGTCGTGCATTGAAAACGGGGCGCTCAGGCCGTGGCCCGACCACACAGGAGAGGCGTGTTAAGGTCAAATAAAGCTTCCGTCATCGGGTCAATTGCAGTCCAAATGTCAATCAGACGCGTCGCCAGGTGGAGCCACCGGCACCGTCCATGATCTCGATGCCTTTGGCGGCGAGTTCGTCGCGAATCCGGTCGGCCTCGGCCCAGTCCCTGGCTGCGCGCGCATCAATGCGGGCCTGCACCAGCGCGTCGATACGGTCATTTCCGTCATCATCCCCGCCCTGCTCCCACGCCTTGGGCGTGAGCGTCAGAAGCCCCAGGAGTTCGCCGGCATCCAGCAGATTTGCACGCGCCGTGGCCATGGCATCCACATCCCCTTTGTCGGCCGCCGTATTGGCTTCACTGGCAAGGCGGGACAAAGACGCGAGCGCTTCTGGCGTATTCAAATCATCGCAGAGCGCATCGAAGACGCCGCGATCATCAATCCGGCCGCCTTCAGCGTCCCAGACACGGCGCAGCGCGCCATAAATCCGGTCGAGCGTGGTCTTGGCCTGTTTCAGCAAATCCTCGGTCCAGTCGAGCGGCGCCCGGTAGTGGCCGCTGAGCATGGCAAAGCGCAGCACTTCCCCGTGCCACTGCTCAAGCAGTTCATGGACCAGTACGACATTGCCCAGCGACTTCGACATCTTCTCGCCGCCCATATCGAGGAAGCCATTGTGCATCCAGTAATTTGCCATGATCTCGCCGTGTGCGCATTCGGACTGGGCGATCTCGTTTTCATGATGGGGGAATTGGAGATCGATGCCGCCGCCATGAATGTCGATTGTCTTGCCGAGATGCTTGGCGGCCATGGCCGAGCATTCGATATGCCAGCCGGGACGTCCCCTGCCCCATGGGCTGTCCCAGATCGCATCTTCGGGTTCGCCTTCCTTGGCGAATTTCCAGAGCGCGAAGTCGGCCGGGTCGCGCTTGTCGGCGTCCACGGCGACACGGGCCCCTGCTTCATTGTCTTCCAGCTTGCGGCCGGACAGCTTGCCATAATCCGGCATGGAATTGACGGAGAACCAGACGCCTTCCTTGCCGACATAGGCGTAGCTCTTGCGGACAAGTTTCTCGATCATCTCGATCATTTCGCCGACATGGTCCGTCGCCCAAGGCTCGATGCTCGGCGCCAGCACGTTCAGCGCGGTCGTATCCGCATTGTAGATATCCGCGAACTTCTTCGTGATCTCGGCAATCGGCTCACCGCTCTCAAGGCTCGCCTTGATGATCTTGTCTTCAATATCGGTGATGTTGCGGGCGTAGATCACGGCATCGTCCCCATACACCCTCATCAGCAGGCGCCGCAGCACATCGAACACGATGGGCGGGCGGGCATTGCCGATATGGGCGTAATTATAGACCGTGGGGCCGCAGACATACATCGTCACCCGTGCCGGATCCTGCGGCTGGAAAACGCGCTTTTTGCGCGCGGCGGTGTCGTAAAGGCGGATTGTCATGGTCTTTGGGCTCGATTTCGGAAGTCTGGACGTGTCGCTGGCGCTACGGGTAGCTGGCCAGCCCTAATGGCGCGTTGATGCGTTAACAGCAACACCGGCAGGCAGACGGACACGGAAATCGAGTTGTTTTCATGCTGCAGGCGATATCATCAGCAGGCAAAAAAGCCAAGATCGGGGTCATCCGCTCGCGCCACGTCACCGTAGAAAGGGCTGGAAACAGGGCATTCTCGCCCTTATGTTCCACGTATCGCCCTGAGGGTATCAACTCCGGGCGGGCGTTAAGTCCGGGCAGGGGAGCCTTTTTTCACGCTTTCCCAGACCAAGCCTCGGCTCGACCCCCGTCCCTCAGTCGAAGGAAACTTCAATTATGGCCATGGACGCCATCACTCCCAATAAAGACAAGGCACGCGCAGAGCCCATGAAGCGCCCTACCGTTCAAGAGGCCGAAGAAGCTGTGCGCACGCTCATCGCGTGGGCCGGTGACGATCCGCGGCGTGAAGGCCTGCTCGACACGCCAAAACGCGTCGTCAACGCCTACAAGGAATGGTTCTCCGGCTATGACGAAGACCCGGTGAAATACCTGTCGCGCACTTTCGAGGACGTGCAGGGCTATGATGACATTGTCATGCTGCGCAACATCGACGTGGAAAGCCATTGCGAGCACCACATGGCGCCCTTCCTGGGCAAGGCGTATGTCGCCTATATGCCGTCTGCCGCAGTTGTCGGCATTTCCAAGCTGGCGCGCGTGGTCGAGATTTTCTCGAAACGCCTCCAGACGCAGGAAACCATGACCGCGCAGATCTGTGACGCCATCACCGATAGCCTCGCCCCGATGGGGACGGCCGTCCTGATCGACGCCGTGCATGAATGCATGTCGACCCGCGGTGTCCACCACAAGGATGTCAGCACGATCACCACGCAGTTCACAGGCGTGTTCAAATCGGATGCCGATTTGCGCAACCGCTTCCTGCGCATGGCCGGCAAGGGCTGAGCCCGGTTTTCATCGAACATGAATGAACCCCGGCGTGATGCGTCGGGGTTTTTCTTTAGCTGCTACTGCCCGGGCCGGGTCTTTTCCAGCCAGGCAACAATGTCCGCCACGACCTTGTCCGTTCCCGGCTCATCCACGATCCAGTGGGCATTGTTCTTGTATTCCAGGAAGTCTCCGGCCACCGGGCTCTTCGCGTATTTCTCGCCGACCTTGCGGACGGCCTTGGCAGGGGTCGCGCGATCTGCCGTCGCCGCAATGGTCAGCGTAGGGACAGTAAACAGGGTTTCGTCGATCTCGATTCCGTCCGTAATGTCGCCGTACACCTTTCCGGAATCATAGCGCGCATCGGCATAAATCTCGGCATGGCGGCGGCGCGGCACCTTGTTGAGCACGCCATAACGAAAGCCTGACTCCCAGACCTTGTAAGCCTTCGACCGGTTCCGGCCGATCAGGATGTTCAGGAAGGTGTAAGCAACAGACAGCGTGACCGCGCTGCAATCCTTGGGCTGGGCAGGCGTCAGGAAGACCGCCTGGCTCACCAACCCCTGCTCGACCAGGCACTGCGCGATCAGACCGCCCATGGAATGGCCGATTACGGCAGGTTTTGCGCCTGTTTCGTCGACCATCAGGCGGGCCGTGTCTGCCATGGATTTTACATAGTCATCGAGCCCAAGATCGGACAGGGTCGCCGCTGGGTTTTCGCGGACACGCTGGTCCGGGAACAGGGTCGGCGTGCTACACGTCCATCCAGCGGCCTCAAAGCCCGGTTGCATCCGGTGCCAGACCTCGCCGCCACACCCTACCCCATGAATCATCAGCAGGGATTTCGTCATCAGGTGGCGCCTCTATCTGTCAAAACCGTTCAGCCCTGAACTTCCTTGTGGCCGGAAACCGGGTCCGTCCAGGTCTGGAACCGATCAGCCACTTCTGAATAAACGAGCCGCTTGAATGGCACGACAAGCGCCGGCACGTCCTCGAGCCGCGACCAGCGCCATGCATCGAATTCCGGCGTGTGCCGGTCGAGCCGGACGTCACTGTCAGAGCCCTTGAACCGGAAGGCGAACCATTTCTGCCGCTGGCCGATATAGGGCCCGGGCAGGCGCTTCTTGAGGTCAGGCGGGAAATCGTAGAACAGCCAGTCAGACGTCTCTTCGAGCACATCGACCAGTTTTTCGGGCACGCCGACCTCTTCTTCCAGCTCCCGGAGGGCGCCGACGAGCGGCGTCTCCCCTTTGTCGATGCCACCCTGAGGCATCTGCCACTGGAACGCGCCCCGGCCATTGATACGCCGCCCAATGAAAACGTGTCCCGCCTTGGAAAACAGGGCAAGGCCGACATTCGGCCGGTACAGGTCGGGATCAGGCGCGGGTATCGTCACCCTTCCGGGTTTACCGGAGCCTGCGACAGGCTTCCAGTCTGGACACGCTTCGGCTGGGATTTTTCTGCAGGGCCAACCGAAATCAGAGCAGATACCGGCGCGAGGACGACACCGCGCTTCTGCATGTCCTGAGTCCAGTCCTTGGCAATCTCGATGGTCAGCGGGAAGGCATATCCCGCACCCATGGAGGCGCCGTTTTCCTTGGCGAGGGTTTCAAGCCCCAGCAATTCGGTGCGAATATCGTCGGCCGTCAGCTTCGCGTCGATGGTCGCAGCCGCGCGCGTGAATTTAACCTGTGTCCGCATGGCTGCCCGGTCAAAGGCTCCATTCTTGAAGCTGCCATCCTCGACCAGCGCGATGCCCCGGTCGCGCAGCGTCTGCAGCACAGGCCCGACAGCGCCCGGGTCTTCCGCAAACTTGGCGCCCTGGTAGTTGATGATGCCAAAATATCCGCTCGCCCGGCTCAAAAGGCGTTCGAGGCGCGGCAGGTTGCGATCCCCTGTATCCCCGGCCAGCAGGGTCTGCGGATGCATCTTCATGCGGCCATATTCAAAGGATTCCATCGGCACTTCGATCAGGACTTCATGCCCCTGCTCGCGGGCCTTGTTGACCCAGTACTGCAAATTGCCCGCATCCGGCGCGAAGGAGAGCGTCACTTCAGGCGGCAACTCTTCGATCGCCGCCTTGGTGTGGGTCGAATTGATGCCGAGACCGCCAATGACCAGCGCCACGACGGGCTGGTTACCCGGATTGGCAAAAGGGCGGGCATAAACATCTGCCGGTGCTTGTCCGTCTGCGGAGATGCGTGGAAGAGACAGGCCGTTCACGCGCTCCGTCAGGCCAGCCACGGGGGCGGTATCGAGCGAAGTCACGCGGGTGACCTCACCATAGGATTCGCCGGGGCGTACGAGCTTGCCATTGATGCGGATGCCGCCTGTCGGCGAGTCTTCATCCCCCTGCCCGGTCGGGGCGGGTGATGGCGCAGCGGATTCGGCATATTCGACCCCGAGGCTCGGCTGTTCGGACGGCGTGTCATCTTCCGCCAGCACCACACGGGCACCAAGCGCCTGAGGGGTCTCGCCTTTCAAGCGGGATTTGAGCTCTGCTGTGGAGCCCTGACTGGTTTCAAACAGGGCCAGCACGGCGCTGGGCCCGGAATCCGTAGGGTTGCCGGAATAATGGATGCCGGCGCCGAGGCTGGCGGCCAGACCCCCAAAAACGAGCAGGCTCATGGCTGCATGGGTCAGACCCGTGCGCAAAGGTGAAGGGTCGGCATCCCTGCGGCTAGCCATTGATGGACCTCGTCGAACCAGTTTGAAGAATTCTGAACGATCAGAATTGCATCCAACTGGTTAACAGGTCGCAAACATCCGGTTAACCGGCGCGTCTCATTGCACTGGCGGTTACAGTGCCTTCCTTGAGCATTTCCACAGCTCTCTTGAGCTGGAAATCCTCGCCATCCCAGTCTTCGGGCGGCTGCTCATCGGGCATCGAGATGTCTTCGCGTTTTTCACCGTCTTCATTGGCGAGCGCATGCGGCAGGTCAGCTTCGGACCAGCGTTTGATCCGGGCGAGTTCCTCTTCGGACAGGCGTGACTGGGTGATCTCGATATCGGGGTCGATGCCGAGCGCCTGGATGGAGCGGCCAGCCGGCGTGTAATAGCGCGCCGTCGTCAGACGAACTGCACCGCGATCCGCGCCTAGCGGAATGACGGTCTGAACCGAGCCCTTGCCGAAACTGGTTGTGCCGACCACGGTTGCCCGGTGGCGATCCTGCAGGGCGCCGGCAACGATTTCGGACGCAGAGGCCGATCCGCCATTGATCAGAACAATCATCGGGATGCCCTTGAAGACTTCGCCGGAGTGCGCGTTGTAACGCTCCATGTCGGAAATGCGCCGGCCTTGCGTCGATACCACTTCCCCGCCGGAGAGGAACATGTCGGAGACCGATACGGCCTGGTCGAGCAGGCCGCCGCCATTGTTGCGCAGGTCGACAATGAGGCCGCGCGGGCGGGATCCGGTTTCTTGCGCAATACCTTCAATGGCTTCTTCAAGCAGCAGGGTTGTGCGCTCGTTGAAGGTGGAGATACGGATATAACCGATATCGCTTTCCTGCATCTTCCAGGTCACGGATTTCTGCTGGATCACTTCGCGGGTCAGCGTGACGTCGAACGGATCCTCGCCTTCGCGCAGGATCGTCACATCAATGTCAGTCCCCTTCTCGCCGCGCATTTCCTTGACGGCTTCGTTGAGGGTCTGTCCGATGATCGGCTTGCCATTGATGGCGGTAATCAGGTCGCCGGGCTCGATGCCTGCCCGGCTGGCAGGCGTGTCGTCCATCGGGGAGATGACTTTCACGAAGCCATCTTCCATCGTCACTTCGATACCGAGGCCACCATATTCGCCACTGGTCTGAACCTGCATGGAGCGGAAATCGTCCGGATCAAGATAGCTGGAATGCGGATCGAGCGAGGTGAGCATGCCATTGATGGCCGCCTTCATCGCCGCGCGTTCATCCACTTCGGTGACATAATCCTGACGGGCGCGGGCAAGGATTTCAGCGAACAGGTCCAACTGCTGGTAGGTGACCATGCGCGGGTCTTCGGCCTTGTCCTCCGGTGAGGCGAAAGCGGAAAACCCGACAGCTGCGCCACCCAGAACAACACCTAGGGCAGCCCCTGTCAGTAGTGAACGCATATTCCAGTCCTCCATCATCCTTTTGACCTTAGCTCCGGCCTGGTAACCACTCTGCCGGATTCATTACCTTGTCGCCAAGCCTTAATTCCATATTCAGCTCGGGAACCGGCTCGGCCCGGTCGGGCATGCGCCCGACAGGCTCGCCTGCAGAAACGCCTTGGCCTTCAGTGACATAGATCCGGCTCATACCTGTAAGAATAACATGGTAACCGTCACTCGTCCGCAAAATTAACATTGATCCATACGTCCGGAAGGGACGGGCATATTCAACCGTTCCGCCGACCGGCGCGACGACCTGCGCATTGGCACGCGCCGCAAAAGCGATCCATTCTGACTTGCCCCCCGTGGGGAGCTTTTCGCCGAATGCCCGCGCGAGCGATCCGGCGACGGGCGGCTTCAGCGCCCCCAGGACAGCCTTTCCAAGAGGACGTGAGGCGGGTGTCCGCGCAACAGCCTGCGAGGCAGAGGGCTTGGAGGGCGAACTGGACACAAGACGTGGCCTGAGGTCCGGTTTGGCACCGGGCGCCGAAGGGGCCTGGGCTTCGAGGGACGCCAGCAGTGACCTCAGATCCTCTTCTTTCGCGCCGATCGCCGCAGCCCGGGCTTTCAACACCGCAATGTCGCTGGACAAATCCTCGAAATTGCCGCGCTTGGCGGCGGCGAGGCGTTCAATCTCGACCTGTTTCAGTGCGAGCGTTGCCTCGGCGGCATCCAGCCGGGCCTTTTCGCCCCGGATACGGCGTTCAAGCTCATTAAGCGTGTCGATTTCCCGCGACAATTCCTCGGTCTCGGTAGCCAGGCGCGGGGTTGTCTCGCTCATCAGGATCGCGCGCCGCACGGCCATGTTTGCCTTGCTGGGGGATACGACCAGCGCGGGGGGCTTCCGGCGATTGGAGGCCGCGAGCGCGGCCAGCAGGTCTTCCAGCGCCTGACGATTCTCGAGCAGGCTCATCTGCGCCGATATCCGGCGTGCGCCCAGATCGATCAGGGATTTCTCCGCATTCGACGCCTGTTCTTCCCTGCGCTGGGATTCCATGGCCGCAGATATCAGCTGGCTGTCGATATTCTTGAGATCATTCAGCGTGGTGTCGCCCGCCGTCTGCAAGGCTTCCAGTTTCTGTTCGGCAGCGCGGCGCTCGGCTTCCAGCGCCTGCAGATCCTCCCGCGAAAACGTGTCCGGCATCGCCGCCGTCAGGGCAAACGCCGCAAAGGTCAACAAAAGGGGTCGGCAACTCACGCGCATCCCGTCCTTATTGCAGGCGGTCATGACCTCAAGATTAACCAAGCGCCGCCAGTCGCTTGGTGATTGCAGAAACTTCGTCAGACAGCAGTGCGCAATAGACAGCATGATTCGCCGGATCGAACGCTGGCGCACGGACCACGAAATGCGCGATCATGTCCATGGCGATTTGCCCATCCGAAATGAGCGTGTTTGGCCGATTGGCCAGGACGCCGTGCACGACTTCATTGCGGTATTCCGCCAGCCGGAGCACCGCGTCGACCTGCCCGCTCGTGGCAGGCAGCTGTTCCGGCGGTGCAAGAAAGCGATCCGACCGGGCGCGGCGCAACAACAGGCGGAGCGGTGCGACCTTGCCGGGGGTTTTCAAATCGGCCGTGTCCTCCGCAGAGGCGGTTTCATACCCCGACAAGGCCGCCATAGTGGCGCATTTCAGCGCCGTTACAAGGCCAACCGCCACCCAGCGCCAGCGCTCGGAATCCTGCTCGACATGGTCGAGCTCTCGCCGAGCAAGCTTGAGCCCCTCCAGAGCCGCCGCGAGGGCGGGGCCGACTTTTCCCGCTGCGTTCATGCGATCCAATCAGTCCGAGCCGACGGATTCCGCATCAGACTTCCGAAAATCCCATCCTGTCTCCGCTGCAATATAAGTGAACGCAGCGTACACAGCCACATTCTGGCGAAATTCTTCAGGGTCGATCTTGTCAAACGTGTCATCCGGCGTGTGGTGATAATCGAAATAGTCGCTGCCATCCTGCCCCGGTGTCACGACGGGCACTCCTGCCCTGCGCAGCACGCCGACATCCGGCCCGCCGCCCGCAGCATTGTCCCCTTCAGACACGCCAAGAGGTGTCAGCGCGCTCTTCATGGCATCCGCATAAGGGATCGCAGCGTCACCGAAATTCGTCTGGAAACGCCAGATGCGCCCTGCGCCGAAATCGCTCTCAGCGGCAAGCACATGCTTGTCCAACGTGTCTCCATGTTGTCGGGCATAGGCATTCGCGCCGAACAGGCCGACTTCTTCCGAACCGTACAAAACGACACGGATCGTTCGGCGTGGCTTGCCCGGGAGGTCGGCAATCAGCTTGGCCGCCCCCACGACGATGCCGCATCCCGCGCCATCATCCAGCGCACCGGTGCCCAAATCCCAACTGTCGAGATGGCACCCGATCAGCACGATCTCATCTTTCAGGTCAGACCCTTCGACCTCCGCGATGACGTTTCCGGAGGGAGCAGAGTCGGCATATTCAACGCCAATATTCAGATTCACACGGACGGGTCCGCGCGCCAGCAACCGGGTCAGCTGATCCGCATCCGGGCCGGACAGCGCCGCCGCCGGCAGCGCGCCAAGCGCGCCTTCGCGTGACATGCCGCCCGTATGCGGCATACGATGAGGCTGGGTGCCAACCGACCGGATCAGGCAGGCGACGCCGCCCTTCTCTGCTGCGACATTCGCACACCCACTCCGCTTGCGCACGGCGAGGCCGTAGCCCGCGCCGTTCTGGGTCTTGTACATATGCTCATCAATGAAGGCGATCTTGCCCGCAAGGCTCGCAGCATCTGCGGCTTTGAGGTCTGACAGGGAGTCGAACCGTACGATCTCCGCCTCAAGGCCGCCATCCGGCGTCGCGCGGCTGCCGCCCAGAGCAGTGATGACGAGATCCTGCGCATTCGGGCCGACCACGCGAGCGGATTCATGCGTGCGGGCCCAGTACGGAATGGTGAAATCCTCGACGCGCGTGACATCGAAGTTCAGTTCCTTCAGCGCGTTCATGGCCCAGACCCGCGCCCGCGCCTCGTCCGGCGACCCTGCCAGCCGCGCGCCGACTTCCGTGGTCAGGTCTTCGACAAACTGCAAGCCGACCTCATCGGACAGGGCATCGTCGATCAATTGCTGGGTCGTGGCTGCAATGTCCGGCGACAATTCTGCTTCCTGGGCATGGGCCGACGCGCCGACCAGCGCTGCCACTCCCACCAAGACTCCTGCAATTTGCCTGACCTGTTTCATCCGCCTCGTCTCCCGCTGGAATGTGAGGCGCCAGACTACATGCCCCCCCTGCGACATGAACAGCCCTGACGTCTAAAGTTGTTCGGCAATTTGCAGGATCACGTCGAGCGAGGGGCGATTCTTGTACCCTTCTTCGCGCAGCACAGCCCGGATTGTCTCATCCGTCCCGACGAATATGATGGCCGGATGCGGAATGCCGTAATAACGCGAACCGGACTTCATCTCCTCATTGAGCAGATTGAACGCCATGATGGCAGCAGAGTCCGGATCCGAGAGGAGCTCGAAACCAAGTCCATTCTTGTCGGCGAATTTCGACAGGATCTCCGGATCGTCATAGGAGATTGCCACAAGCGGCCAGCCCATTTCCGCCAGTGCGCCCGAAATATCGTCGATCTGTTTCAGCTGTTTCTGGCAATAAGGGCACCAGTCCGCAGAGCGGACGAACGCGATCGCGACCCCCTTCTCTCCCATCACATCGGTCAGACCCGCCGCCTGACCATTCTGGCGCAACAGCTGGACTGCTGGGGCCGACTGGCCAAGCGCCAGACCGATGGCGGGGGTTGGCACATCCGTCGATGCGCGCGGCGTGTCGGTTGCGTCCTGTGCGCCAGCGGCAGCAGGCAACATGGCCAGGACGGAGGCAAGGGTGAGCGTGCGGATCATGGGACATCTCCTCGGGGTCTGTTGCCCAGCTTTACGCCCGGTCGCGTCAGCTTGCGAGGCGAAAACGACGCGGCTCACACAGGCTTGATCGGGCGTGATCAGCTGCGCCGGGCACGCCACTCATCGGCGGTCTGGCCGTACACGTCCCAAACCATGCCCTCGAAAGGCGGCGGGGTTTCCTGTTTCCGCAGGAAACGACTACCGAGGCGCTCCGCCACGCGCACGGACGCCGTATTCTCGGGCAGGATCGTGTGGATCACCTCACTCCAGCCAAGAATGTCCACCGCATAATCCATCGCGGCGGACGCGCCCTCGGTCGCGTATCCCTTCCCCCACGCGGCACGCGCCAGCCCCCAGCCGATTTCGGTGCCCGGCCAGCCGCTGGGCCGCCACGGCCCCAACCGGCCGACCCACTCGCCGGTGGCTTTCTCGATGAGCGAAAACATGGAGAAGCCTTCAATCGTCCAGGCGCCCGTCATGCCGCACACAGACCGCCAGGTCAGCTCTGGCCCCTGCACGCCGCCAAGATGGCGCATGACCTCCTCATCGGCATGGAATGCGTTCCAGGCAGGCAGATCCTCTGCGAGCGGCGGACGCAGGATCAGTTGTTCGGTTTCAATGGTCGGGCCAATGGCCATGATGTCCCCTCCGCATGTCACGTACAAAAAAGCCCCGCCTTGCGGGCGGGGCTTCGTTTATCTTTGTTGCGACAGTTCGACTAGTCGCGTCCGGACATGATGGCCAGCAGGAACTGGAACATGTTGACGAAGTCCAGATAGAGGCTGAGCGCCCCATAGGTTGTGGCAACTGCCATCGCCCGGGCATTGCCGGCAATCTGGAAGTACATGTTCTTCAGGCGCTGGGTGTCATAGGCGGTCAGGCCAGCGAAAATCAACAGGCCGACCACCGAGATCACCATGTGCATCATGCTGGACTGGAAGATCAGCATGTTGAGGATCGACGCCACGATGATGCCGACGACGCCCATGATCAGGAAGACGCCCCAACCGGACATGTCGCGCTTCGTGGTATAGCCGTAGAGTGACAGGCCGCCGAACGCGATAGCCGTTGTCAGGAAGGCTTTGGAGACCATCAGCATGCCATCAGGCTGGCGGGCGTAGACATAGACGATGGCGCCCATGCCGACCCCGATCAGCGAGACAACCGACCAATAGACGAGGTTCGCCGCCGTAGGCGACGGGTTCTTCATGACGAAGCCTGACAGCAGCAGGATCGCCAGCGGGGCAAACATGATGACAAGGCCGATGGGCCCGGTCAGGAGGGTCAGGGTGACGCTTTCCGGCACCAGCGCGCCGAAGGCATAGGCCAATGCTGCTGTCAGCAGCAGGCCAAGCGCCATCTTGTTGTAGACGCCCAGCATGAAGCTGCGCAGACCTTCATTGACCGACATGTCCATCGTCTGGCCAGAGGGCCCCGGCGAATAGGCACGATTAAAGTCATTCATAGGTGTAATACCCTTTCTGGTTGATCGGCGGGGGTTCAAGACCCGCCAAACTGACCCTGAATATGGTAGGGCAAGCCGTCTTTAGCAAGCTAAACCGGTGGCCATGCCTGCGACTCCCCCGGAAGGATGAAGTCAGGCCCCAAACCATTATGGCCAATGCCCGATTGGCAGAACCTGCCATGAAACGTCCTCGCGAGTGCAGGCTGTTGTTCAAAACGCAGTTCCAGCAGAATGATCCGGTCATTTTCTGCTGTAATCCAACGGGTCTAATGGATTGACTTGGAATTACCCAAGGTTAATTTTCGTAATCTGGCGTAATTCCAACAGTGGGGACGCCGAGAACAAAGGGGACAAACATGGCAGACGCTTCTGAATATGCCGACAACATCAAGAAATATGCGAAAGGCTACAATCAGGCCGCTGCAGAGAAAATCGTGGGACGACTGGGGATTGCCTTGCGCAATCGGGACAGTTCCATTGTTGCCTGCAGTGATTCTGGTGAACTCGATCGCATCCGGGAGAAATGGTGCCGCGGCAAGCTGGGCCTGCCTCATACGCAAAGCGAGCTCGATGCAGCCATCAAGGCTGTATGCGACCAGATGAGCGCCGAAGGCGGCTCCAAGTCGCGCGTGACGTTTTATTATTTGCTGGCGGAACATTTCGGCAAGCTCGACGCACTGGCAAGCTGAGACACGCCCGCCCGATACGTTTGATGAAAACCCGGCCGATGTGCCGGGTTTTCTTTTGTCCCGGAAAATAGTTCAAACGAAAACATGTATCGATTATTTGCCGCCCTCCCCGTCCCTGAAACGTTTCATCCCGGCCTGGTCGAGACCCAGGCAGGTCTGGCCGGCGCGAGTTGGCGACCAGCGGAGAATTTCCACATAACGCTTCGGTTCTTCGGGGACGTCTCACATGCCTCCGCACGCGACCTGGATGAATTACTGTCAGAAATCTCCTGCCCTCCCTTTGAAGTGTCGCTGGAAGGCATGGGCTGGTTCGGCCGGCGTGAGCCGACAGCGGTCTGGGCCCGCGTCCGCGAAAGCGACACCTTGCGCGCGCTGTCAGCGCAGTGCGAACGGGCCGCCCGCCGCCTCGGCCTGGAACCGGACCGGCGCCCCTTCACGCCGCACGTCACCCTCGCTTATCTGCACGGGACGCCCCTCGACGAGACCCGGGCCTGGGTCGAACACCACCATACCTATCGCAGCGGCCCCTTCTGGGCTGAAGGCTTCCATCTCTACTCAAGCCATAGCGGCAAGGGACCGAGCCGGTACGTCGCCGAAGCGGATTATGTATTGGAATGACTGGAACAAGGGGTGGAAATGGTGCCGCTAAGGTGACTTGAACACCTGACCCCCGCATTACGAATGCGATGCTCTACCAGCTGAGCTATAGCGGCATATCCACTTATGAGCCCCGCGTCATACCGATACGGGCCCATTTTCGCAAGACGCTTTTGTAGGTGTTGGCCGGTCGGCTGCAGCGGCCGGGCCTAATCCTCGTCGGCGACATAATCCAGCGGCGGCAAGCGCGGCTCGCTCGGCGCCTTGGCAGCGACCAGATCATCTTCTTCATCCGGTGACGGGAGGGCCATGACCCGGCCCGCTTCCAGTTCGCGTCCGAAGGATTCGTAACGCGGATGGACGAGGTCTCCGACATCGCCAAAGGCATAGACCAGCCGGCTCCAATTGCGCTGGGAGAAGTCGAACGCCATGCCCTTGGGGTCGAGATCGGACCAATCCGGCTCGCGCGATGCAGACACCGCCATACGGCCCCAGCGTTCGGCTTCGGATTTATCGCCATATCCCTTCAGGGCGCGCTCCATCAGCAGGCAGAGCCGCGCGGTCGGATTCTCCTCGACCAGCAGAGCGAGCGCCTTGATCGCGCCGGTCCAGTCTGCGGTATCCATGGCCAGTTCAGCTTCGAGGATGCGACTTTCCCGGTGCGTCGGATTCGTGTTGATGAGCGCTTTCAGGCGCGCCGAAATATTCTCCGGTGTGTCCTGTGGCACCAGTCGGCGTGAGAGCTGGGCCAGTGCCGGATGCGGCCGGGCCTTCCAACCGGTTTCCAGGACACCTTGCGCCGATTTCGCCTTGCCATCGGTCATCAGCTGGCGGGCGCCATGCCAGGCGGCGGGCGAAAAGGCCGGGGCCGAGCGCAGGGCCTCGGCAAGTTCCTTCTGCGCTTCCAGTTTGCGGTCATGAGGCAGGCCAGCAGCCCGCGCCGTATGCAGCACCGCCCGGCGGCGGCGCAGGCTGTCGCCCTTTATCAGGCCACGCTTCTCGCCAATCGACAGGGTTTCCAGCGCCTTGACCCATTCGCCGCGCGAAACCTGCAGGTCGAACAGGGAATTGAACGGCCAGTCAGCCGAAGATTTGATACCAAGCGCTTCCCGGGCCCGAACTTCGGCGGTCTGCTGGTCTCCGCGCTCTGCCGCTGCCGAGGCCGAACCACGCAGGCCGGCCAGTTGCCCACCCGGCAGGCGGGTCAGCTGTCCCCAGGCCCGCTCGGCCCCGGCCCAGTCATCATTGGCTTCCGCCGCGCGTGCTTCGAGCAGGAGTTGCAGACGTTCATCATCGGCATGTTTCGCCGCCTTGCGAGCGAGCTTCAACGCCGTATTGGCGTCGCCAGCCTCAGCCGCAAGCAAGCCCTCGGTCAGCGCAGAGTTTGCCTTGCGCGTGCGGGAGACCTGACGGGATTTTCCGATCTTGCCAGGCAGGATGAACAGGCCGCTAAGAATCCACCAGGCAAAGGCGATCACACCGCCCAGTATCAACATCAGGAAGGCCGCTAGTCCCGACTGGATCGAGATTTCCTGCTCGCCATAGGGAAGGGTCACCGCGCCGGGCAATGACAGCGCCCACCACGCAAAGGAGGCGGCCACTGCAAACAGCAGCAAGATCACGACAAACAGGACAATCCGATTCATGGGTTCCTATTGTTTCCCTTCAAGGAGACGCCGTTGCAAGGCTTCCAGCGCCGCTTCCAGAGTGATGCGCCGGTTTGCCTGTTCGGTCCAGTCAGCCATGGCGTCGGCAGGCGGACCGTCAAGCTGGTTCACCAATTCAAGCGTCGCGGCGAGGTCGCCCGTGGCAAGCGTGTCGCTCGCCTTGGCCAGAATGGCATCCGGTTCGCTATCCTCACCATCCAGCCGCCGAACACTGACCGCATCCCCAAAGGCCCGGTTCAGCCAGGACAGGCCCGCCTCGGACGCATCCGGAATGACGGCTTCGGCCTTGGATCTCGCCGCCTCGAAGGAGGTCTGGAGCTGCGCAACGGTTGGGGCGCCATTGTCAGAAATCGATGCCAATTGGCGCACAGAGGCATCCTCCGGCATGGCTGATCTCAACGTGCGCAATTCGGGGGTAAAGCCCCCTCCCCGGCGCGACGCCGCTTCAATGGCGGAGACCGCTCGCGCCATGTCTGCTGTCTGGGATGCCGCTTCAGCCGCTCCGCGCGCGGCGGCCTCATCCTGGCGCATGCCTTCGATCAGGCCAGCCAATTGTTCAGCGTCACGGCTGTTGGAGAGTTTCGCTTCGTTCAAATCGTCGCGCAATTCGGCAAGTTTGGTCTCGACCTCGATCACGCGCTCGACCTCGACCCCACCGGGCGCCTCTTCCAGCTGTTCGACCGAGCGAGCGAGCCGGTCCAGCCGCGTTTCCAGGCTGGCGACAGCGCGGGAGACGTCCTCCGGGCTGACCTCTCCGGACGTATCAATGGATTCCAGCGCGGAGACGCGCTGTTGAAGGGCCTCAAGTGCGGCGCTGTCGACTCCAACAGATGCCCCGCCCTCACGCTTGGCCAATTCATCCATCTCAGTCGCCAGGGCCGACATGCTGGCCTCCAGTCCATCCTTTTCACGGATCGTTCGGGCGAGCCGGATGGACACTTCCTCCTGCCCCGCTTCCATGGCCTTGAGACGGGTCTCTACCATGCCGGGATTGGTGGATGTGTTTGCCAAGAATCTCGTCCCGGCCATGCCGAGTAGGCCGCCCAGCCCAGCTGCGAACAGGGAAAGCACGAGCGCACCCAGCCAGCCGGGCCCACCAGACGGGCCGCCCCGGCTGCGCCCCGTCTCTTCCGGAGCGGGCTCGAAATCTGCGTCAATCGGCTCGGAGGAGTCGATCGGGTCGTCTTCCGGCATGGAATCGTCGGTCATCAATCATGTTTCCCTTCAGACGGGAGTTTTGTCCACATTTGCATATAGTCCGGCAGCGATCAAAGCCCTTTGCAGGCCTGCAGCAGTGCCTCCATGAGGGCGTTCTCATTGGGCCGGGCCGCCGCGATCACCGCACGGGCGTTCAGGGATCTCAGAGGCGCAGCGGCTGCCTCTGAAATTGCCACCGCAACATTCGTGCTCATCGGCAGGTCCTCCGAAAGGGCCGCGAACGCCTCGGCCGCCTTGGCCGAATGGAACAGGATAATAGTTGCAGCTTCAGAGACGAGCGCAGCCTTGGCGTCTTCATCGAAGCCGGAAGCCGGAACCGTCTCATAGAGAGCCAGGAACCTCGCCTCACGGCCCGCCGCTGTCAGTCGTGCCACTAGGTTTCCGGCTGCAGCAGAGTTCGCGACATGGAGAAAGCCATCTTCTATTCCATCCGCAGACAGGATCAGGTCGGATAATTCCTCCGCGTTTCCATCTCCGGCCATGATGCGCTGGAAGCCCGCCGCCTTTGCTGCGTCGGTTGTCGCAGGCCCGACACACCATGCCGTCAGGTCCGCTATCTGCTCGCTGATGCCGCCGACAGCATCCACGAAATAGCGCACGCCATTCGCACTGGTGAAGACGAGATTGTAGATGCCGGACAGATCCGGCATCGGCAGGTCGAGCGCTTTCAGCTCCAGCATTGGAGAGGGAATAGCCGTCAGGCCCATTGCCCGCAGCCGCTCTACGGTCTCGGACGCGCCCGGCTCGGCCCGCGTCACGATGACCGGTGGCGTCACCATGTGCTGCCAAAGGCTGGCAGCTCGCCGCCTGCGGCTTCGCGAATTTCGGCGGCAAGGCGGGCGCCGAGCTCAGCCATCTGCGGCAGGGTGGAATTCTTGGCGCATGATCCACTGGCAGACCATGTCTGTTTGCCGTCAAGCGACAGGACTTCGCCTTTCACGAACCAAGTCTCGCCGGTGTCAAACGTGTGGGCGGCAATTGGGGTGCGGCAGCTGCCATCGAGCGCGGCAAGGAAGGCGCGTTCGATATGGGCAGCGGCCTCCGTGGGCGTGTGGTTCATCTTCACAAATGCCTCTGCTGTCTCCTCCGGCAGGTCTTCGCGCGCCACGACACCGACAATGCCTTGCCCGGCGGCTGGCAGCATGTCTTCCAGCGGGATCGGATGGGCCAGGTGCGCCATGCCCAGACGTGTCAGACCGGCCATTGCGAGATAGGTGGCATCGGCCAGGCCGTCTTCCAGCTTGCGCATCCGGGTCGCGACATTGCCGCGAAAGGTAACAATCTCGACGTCTGGGCGCAGTGCCAGCGTTTGCGCTTCCCGGCGTAGCGAGGCCGTTCCGACCCGTGCACCCTGTTTCAATTCGTTCAAATGCGTTGCATGCGGTGACAGAAAGCCTTCACGCGGATCTTCCCGGTCGGGGAACGCAACGAAGCGCTGCCCGCCCGGCAATACGGAGGGCACATCCTTCAGGCTGTGTACCGTGACATCGACTTCACCCCGGTCGAGCGCTGCATCGAGTTCGCGCGTGAACAATCCCTTGCCGCCGGCATCGATCAGGCGTTCGGTCGTCAGCTGGTCACCGGACGTGGTGAAGGTAACGATCTCGCCGCGCCACGCGCCGCCCGAGTGAATTTCCAAGGCTGCCGCAACCTGTCGGGCCTGGACAAGGGCAAGCGGAGACCCCCGCGTGCCAATGCGCAGGACGCGCTGGTCGCGGCGGGAGGTATCGTCGGGAGAAATACGCGGATCAGTCATTCCCCTCCCCTAACGCCGGTAAGGGGACTTGCCAATTGACACAGCGCCGCGCCAAGGGATACGACATCTTATCGTTATTCGAGAAATACCCTTCGGAGCTTCCCCATGATCAAGCAAACCGCCACCGCGATTGCCCTTGCGCTCGCGCTGACCGCCTGTGGCCAGTCCACGCCCGCTACCGCGCCTGAAAAGCCTGCTGTCTCCGCCGAGGAGATGGCAGCCAATGGCGAGCGCCTCAACGCCTGGTTCGACGCAAAATATGAAGAAGAGCTGCAATTCAGCCCGATTGGCCTGACCTTCCTTGGCCGCAAGGACAAGAATGACCAGATCGACTGCTTCACCATCGAGTGCCATGAAGAACAACTGGCCTGGCGCGTGGCAGCGACCGAAGAGATGGAAAGCGAGTTCGACTATGAGGCGCTCTCCCCGGCCGACCGGATTTCCTATGACATCTGGAAGTACCAGACCGAGCAGGAAGTCGCCGGAGAAGACTATCTCTATAATGGCTACATCTTCGACCAGATGAACGGGCCGCAGGGCTTCATGCCCACGTTCCTGATCAATTTCCACGACGTGAGTTCCGTTGCAGACCTCGACGCCCTGATCACCCGGATCAGCGAGACCGGCCGGGCCATGAACCAGGCCATTGTCATAGCGCAAGAGTCTGCCTCCCGCGGCGTCCATGCGCCGAAATTTGCCTATGAAGGCGTGATCGACCAGTCGAAGAAGGTCATCACCGGCGCCCCGTTCACCGAAGGCGAAGACAGCGCGCTCTATGCTGACGTGAAATCCGAAATCGCCAAGCTTTCCGAAGCCGGCGAGCTGACCGAGGAAGAGGCCGACGCCAAGCTGGAGCAAGCCCGCGTCGCGCTGGTCGACGATTTCCAGACGGCCTATGAAGCCATTATCGCCTTTGCCGAAGAAGACATGGCCAACTCGCCGGACCCGGACAGCCCGGTTGGCGCCGACACTCAGCCAAATGGCAAGGCCTACTACAACCATCTGCTGGCCACGCAGACCACGACGGACCTGACGGCCGACGAAATCCACGAGATTGGCCTCGCCGAAGTGGCGCGCATCCACGAAGAAATGGAAGCCATCAAGCAGGAAGTCGGCTTTGAAGGCACGCTGCAGGAATTCTTCACCATGCTGCGCGATTCCAAGGATGATGAACGCTTCTACTATCCGAACACGGATGAGGGGCGTCAGGCCTATATCGATGACGCGACCACGCACATCGAGAACATCAAGGCCAACCTTCCGGAATTCTTCGGCATCCTGCCCAAGGCGGATCTCGTCGTGAAACGCGTCGAGCCCTTCCGTGAACAGGACGGCGCGGCGCAACACTATTATCCGGGCACACCCGATGGCTCGCGGTCCGGCACCTATTACGCCCACCTCTCCGACATGACAGCCATGCCCAAGCGGGAGCTGGAAGTCATCGCCTATCATGAGGGCATTCCGGGCCACCACATGCAGATCTCGATCGCGCAGGAACTGGAAGGCGTGCCGCAATTCCGCACTCAGGCAGGCTTCACGGCCTATATCGAGGGCTGGGCGCTGTATTCCGAATGGCTGGCCACGGAATTCCCGGACACTTATGAAGATCCGTATTCCAATTTCGGTCGCCTCGGCTCTGAAATCTGGCGCGCCATCCGGCTCGTCGTGGATACCGGTATTCACTCCAAGGGCTGGACCGAGGAAGAGGCCGTTCAGTACTTTCTGAACAATACGGCCATCACCGAAGCTCAGGCCCGTTCCGAGATCCAGCGTTACATCGTGATGCCGGGTCAGGCGACCAGCTACAAGATCGGCATGATGAAGATCCAGCAGCTGCGCAAAAAGGCTGAAGATGCACTTGGCGACAAGTTCGACATCAAGGCCTTCCACGACACGGTCCTTGGCGGCGGCGCCCTGCCGCTGGAAATCCTCGAACGCCGCATCGACCAATGGATCGAGGAAGTGAAAGCGGCCTGATCCAGTCTGCGACCTGAGCGCCCAAGCGGGCGACGCGAGGGCAGGGCTTGCTTGAGGCAGGCCCTGCCCTACGCTTTTGGGAAGGGAGAAAACGCCATGAACCTCGACTTCAGTCCCGAAACGGAAACTTTTCGCCAAACCGTCCGCGCCTTCTTTGAAACGGACTTTCCGAAGGACATTCTTGAAAAGAACCGCGCCGGTCTCGCGCTGACAACGGCAGAGGTCCGCAAGTCTGAAATGGCGCTCGGCACGAAAGGCTGGCTCGCCTCTGCCTGGCCCGAAGAATATGGCGGCCCTGGCTGGTCCGTTGAGGAACAATACGTCTTCGACGAAGAATTGGAGCGCGCTGGCGTGCCGACCGTCACGCCCATGGGTGTCGTCTATGTCGGCCCGGTCCTCTACACGTTTGGGTCGGATGCGCAGAAGGAAAAATGGCTGCCCGGCATCCGCGACGGCTCAGTCGGCTGGGCACAGGGTTATTCCGAGCCGGGGTCAGGGTCAGACCTCGCCTCCCTCCAGTTCAGCGCAGAGCTGAAAGATGGCACCTACACGCTGAACGGCCACAAGATCTGGACCTCGGCCGCCCAGCATGCCGATTGGATTTTCCTGCTGGCGCGCACCTCCAATGAGGGGAAGAAACAGGAGGGCATCACCTTCATCTGCTGCCCCATTGATGCGCCGGGCGTGACGGTGAAGCCGATCATCACGATTGATGGCAAGCATGTGCTGAACGAGGTTTTCTTCGACAATGTCACCGTGCCCGAAGACTACCGGATCGGCGAGGAGGGCAAGGGCTGGACCTATTCGCAATATCTGCTCGGGTTTGAGCGCACCTCCTATGCCCGCATCGGCGGCAAGCGCGCCATGCTGCGCCATGTCCGGGAGATTGCACAATCCCTCCCCGAGAGCGGCAATTACCGCCTGATCGATGATCCGGGGTTTTCCCGGAAGCTGACCGAGGCAGAGATGGCCGTCGATGGTTTGGAGATGACTGTCTTCCGCATCCTCTCCGCGCTCTCCGCAGGCGGATCACCGGGCGATGCCGCCTCGACGGTGAAGATCCTGGCCACCACGACCCACCAGCAGATCACCGAGCTCATGCTGGATGCGGTCGGCCATTTCGGTCAGCCCTTTGGCAAAAGCGGAGACTTGCCCGGCAGCCTGCCGGCTTATGCCGCGCCGGATGTGGCAGCCTATTTCGGCGGACGGGCGCAATCGATCTATGGCGGGACGAATGAAATCCAGCGCAACATCATCGCGAAGAAGGTGCTCGGCCTCTAGCGTGCGCAATGATCAGAAATCGTAGGCAATGCCCTTGCGTTCCCAGTCGCCATACCGGGTGGGCTCGATCTTTCGAGGCCCGCCGCGCTCGTCTTCCGGCAGGTCGGCAACGTCTTCTGCGGTCTCGATCCGTCTTGCATCGGCCTCTTCCAGCGCACGACGCGCCTCGGGCGACAGCGCCTTGCGGCGCTCGATTTCGGCTGCATCCAGAATGTCCGGTGTGCGCATATGCACTCCCCATTTCGTTAATAATCCCCATATAGGTTCGTGGGGAATTTAACCATCCCCAAGACTGAAACCACTGGAGACGTGTCACCCATGGGTACCGCAAAAACCTTCATGTTACTGGCTGCGCTGACTGCGCTGTTCATGGCGGTCGGCTATCTGATCGGGGGCGTTCTTGGCATGGCTATCGCCTTTGTCGTCGCTGCTGGCATGAATATTTTCTCGTGGTGGAATGCCGACAAGATCGTGCTGCGCATGCAGGGCGCAAAGGAGATCACGCCGGAAACCTCCTCCCCCATGCTGAGGACATTCGCTGGCGACGTTGCCCGCATGGCAGAGCGCGCCGGCCTGCCCGCGCCGCGCGTCTACATCATCGAGACACCGCAACCGAACGCCTTCGCAACCGGCCGCAACCCGGAGCACGCCGCCGTGGCCGCCACGTCCGGCCTGCTCGGCTCATTGTCACGCGAGGAAGTCGCGGGCGTCATGGCCCACGAGCTGGCGCATGTGCAAAACCGCGACACCCTGACCATGACCGTCACCGCAACGATTGCCGGTGCCATCGGCATGCTGGCGAATTTCGCGCTGTTCTTTGGCCGCGAACGTGCTGGCCTGATCGGTTCCATCGCCATCATGATCTTTGCGCCCATGGCCGCCGCCCTCGTCCAGATGGCGATCAGCCGTTCGCGCGAATACGAAGCCGACAAGCGCGGCGCCGAGATTTGCGGCAATCCGCTCTGGCTCGCTTCGGCCCTGCAAAAGATCGAACGCGGCGCCCGCGCCTCGATCAACATGGCGGCCGAGCGCAACCCCGCCATGGCGCACATGTATATCGCCAATCCGCTGAACGGTCGGGGCGCCGACAATCTGTTCTCCACCCATCCCGCGACAGCTAACCGGATCGAGGCCCTGCGCCGCATGGCCGCCGATATGGGCGTAAGCTCCGAAACCGCCGACGCGCCGCGCCGGCAAGCTGGCCCGTGGGGTTGAGCGTGGGACCGACCGAAAGCCTGACTTCATGAGCGGAGCCCTGCCTCGGCGCGCGGCCGCCGAATTGCTGATGCTGGCGCTGGAAAGCCGCCGCACGCTGGACGAGGCCATGGTTAAGTCCGACAGTTTCAACGACCTCGAAGGCGCGGATCGGGGCTTTGCCCGCCTGATGGCGAGCGCGGTTCTCCGCGAGCTTGGCCGTATTGATGCCGGTCTCGCCCCCCTGCTCTCGCGCCCGCTGGAGGCCACCAGCCCGGCCATTCGCGCTTTGCTGCGCGTTGGCGTGGTACAGCTCTGGCGGCTGGAAACCCCGCCGCATGCCGCCGTGTCCGAGACGGTCGAAGCGGCCAAGGGCTGGCCGGATGCGCGCTCCGGCGGCAGTTTCCTGAACGCCGTCCTGCGGCGCGCCTCTGAGACCCCACCTGATCTGGATACGATGCCCGCGACCCTGGTCTGGCCCGACTGGCTGGCCAAACGGTTCACGAACGATCTCGGGGCCGAAGGCGCAGAGCAACTCGCCGCGCACCAACTGCACGAACCGCCTATCTTCCTGTCCGCAAGATCCGATCCGGCTCAGGTCGCTGAGGCCACCGGCGGCGACCTGCTGCCAACCGGCTCCATCCGCCTGGACAGCGCCAACATCGAAGCGTTGCCCGGCTATGAAACGGGCGAGTGGTGGATTCAGGACGCCGCTGCGGCATTGCCCGCAAATCTGCTCGCTGCAAACGATACGGACCGGATTGTCGATTTGTGCGCCGCCCCGGGCGGAAAGACACTCCAGCTCGCCGCAACTGGCGCGGATGTCACCGCCGTCGACCGCTCAAAGCCAAGACTCGAACGGCTGAGGGAAAACCTCGCCCGGACGGGACTGTCTGCAAACATTGTTGCGGCCAATGCGGATGAATGGCGCCCGGACGCGCCGGTCTCGAAGCTGCTGCTGGACGCCCCCTGCTCCGCATTGGGCACACTGCGCCGTCATCCGGAAGGCGCGTGGATCAAGCGCGAGACGGAAATCGACCGGTTCCCGGCAGCTCAGGCCCGCCTGCTTGCAGCCGCAGCCGAGATGGTCAGTCCCGGCGGGACAGTCATCTATTGCGTCTGCACCCCGCTCAAATCGGAAGGGCAGGAGATTGTCGATCAGGCGATCGCCGATGGGCTCTATACGCGCCAGCCTGTGGCGGAAGCGGAAATCCCCGGTTTCGCCCACTGCCTGACACCTGAAGGCGACTTGCTGACGCTGCCGAGCGGCGGCGCAGGCCATGACGCCTTCTATATTGCGCGCCTGCAGCGGACTTGATCGGTTTCAAGTCGGCCATGGTTTTCAAAGCTTAAACAGACTTGCCACAAAAAGGTCTCGCAGAGTTCATCTGCCATTCAGGGCCAATTGTGCAATGATGACCCATCTAATGTGCAGGGAGCACTCACTATGATTACCGAATTTTCTCCCCGGAAAGTTGCCGTGGGCGCCTTTGCCGCTCTCACGCTGGCGCTTGCCGGTTGTGCAAACAGTTACGGCGCCGGCACGGCGACACCCGGAGCGGTTGGCCAAGCCTCCACAGTCTATCACGGCACGGTAACTTCCGTGCGTGCGGTGACGATCCAGTCAGACCGGTCCCTGATCGGTACGGCAACAGGCGCTGTCCTTGGGGGTCTCGCAGGCTCCGAACTCGGCGGCGGTGACAAGGCCCAGACGGCGGGCGCCATTGGCGGCGCCGTGATCGGCGGTATCGCCGGTAACGAGGCCGGCAAAGCTGTCGGCAAGAAACAGGGCTATGCCTATATCGTCCGCTTTTCCACGGGCGACGTGAAGGAAATCATTCAGGGCGCGGACGTCTACATCGCGCCAGGTACACCGGTAGATATCATCGCGGGTGCGGATGGCTGGAAACTGGTTCCAGCTGGCGGCTACTAGGGCTGATTGCTACACTTTCGGACAGCCGGCCATCTTGTGTGGCCGGCTGTTCCAGCTTAGGGAATGCACATGCGAAACGTGCTGATTTCCCCCTCGATTCTCTCCGCAGATTTCTCCCGCCTCGGCGAGGAAATTGCCGCCATCGACCATGCCGGCGCAGACATGATCCATATCGACGTGATGGATGGCCATTTTGTGCCAAACCTGACCTTTGGTCCGCCCGTGATCGAGAAACTGCGCAAATGCACCGACAAGCCCTTCGACGTGCACCTGATGATCGCCCCGGTTGACCCGTTCATTGCGGCCTTCGCCAAGGCCGGCGCGAATATCCTGACGGTCCACCCTGAAGCCGGCCCGCACATTCATCGCACGGTGCAGGCGATTCGCGCAGCGGGCATGAAGCCGGGCATTGCCCTAAATCCGGGCACGCCTGCCAGTATTGTGGAGCCGGTCCTGGACGATATCGATCTGATCCTGGTCATGTCGGTGAATCCCGGCTTTGGCGGACAGGCCTTTATCGACAGCCAGTTGCGCAAGGTCGAACAGCTGCGCCAGATGATCGATTCGACTGGCCGGGACATCATTCTGGAGATTGATGGCGGCCTCAATTCGGAGACTGCCCCAAAAGCCATCGCTGCAGGGGTAAATGCGATTGTCGCCGGATCAGCCGTTTTCAAGGGCGGCGCATCAGCTTATGCTGATAACATCAGGTCGCTCAAACCGGCCTTAACAGTATAGTTCTTGACGGAATGGACGGTGAACGTGGGAGGCGGAGACAGCGAAATCCTTGCTGATCGCACGAGAACCGGCGCAGATGATGCCGCTCTCTGGCGAAGGTTCCGTGGAGCTTGTGGCGACGACGCCAAAGTCGGCGTCCTGCAGCGCCTGAAGCTGTCCGGCCCGATCCCCGAGGCATTCTCACATCATCTGAACCGCCTTGTACCCACCGATGATCGCCGCGGCGAAGCGCTGATGCAGGATATCTGGCGTATCGGCATGGAACGGTTGACGCTCGCCCCCGGACAACCGCCCTGGTCCACCCCCCTGCCCTCCAAGCATTTTGCAGACCGGCTGCACCGATTCTCCTGGCTTCCGGACCTGTTCGATCAGGGGGACCGCGGCGCGGAGCGCGCCATTCGCTTTGTCGACGACTGGATCGAGACACATGGCGGCTTCAATGGCTTCACGTGGCGGCTCGCCCCGACGAGCGTTCGCTGCTGGAACTGGATGATCTGCGGTCCGGACCTGTTTGAAACCGGCTCCGAAGAAGCCCGCCAGATCCGGCTCGAATGCCTCGTGCGCCAGATACGCTACCTGTCTGACCAGGTGGACGCCGCAACCGATCCAAAGGCGCGCTGGTATGGCGCGGTGACGATCGTCGCGGGGGCGCTGTGCATCGACCGCGCGATGAGCCTCGATACGGCGCTCGCACGGCTGGACGCCGAATGCACGGCGCAAATCCTGCCCGATGGCGGCCATGTCAGCCGCAGTCCCTCGCGCAATTTGCGCGCCCTGGTCCACCTGCTCACGCTTCAGGATCTCTTCCGGCAGGCCGGACATCCGGAACCGGACTTTTTCGAAAAATGGATTCCGCGCATGGGCGCGATGGTCGCCTTCTTCCAGGCTGGCGACGGCGCGCTCAATCCGTTCAATGACGGGGACGAAGCCCGACCGGAAGTCGTAGAGGCGGCCCTGTCGCTGCTGCCCGCGCCGCCACGCCGGTTCACCTTTGCGCCCAAATCCGGCTTCCAGAAGCTTGAGAAGAATGGCCTTCGCCTGGTGCTCGATTGCGGCGAAGCCCCGGAACGCCCCTTCAGCGATTTCGCCCATGCCGGCGCGCTGGGCTTTGAACTGTCCGATGGGCCCTGCCGCCTTGTGACCTCCTGCGGGTACAGCGCAGAGGTCAATGTGGACTGGCAAGCGGCTGTCCGGCGGACCGGCGCACATTCGACCCTGATATTGGCCGGCCGGGATTCCTCGACCTTTTCCCTCAATGAGGAATCGCGGCTGCTGTCTGCTCAGGGGCCTGAAGGCATATCGGCCAAACGCCTCGAAGAGGCCGACGAGATCTGGCTCGATGCACAGCATGGTGGATACAAGGCACCCTGCGGACTGTTGCACCGGCGGCGCCTGTTCATTTCAGGCGATGGTCAGCGGCTTACCGGCGAAGATTCCCTTGTCCGACCGATCTCCCAACCCCCTTCGGATGACCGGAAGTTCATTGGCTTTGAAATCCGCTTTCATCTACATCCTACGGTCACAGCCATCATGGGCCGCGACGCCATTCGCCTGGTATGTGACGATGGCACAGTCTGGAAATTCAAGACCAGCCACGAAGGTGCGCGCCTTGAACGTACAGTTTATCTTGCACGCGGCGTGGTTGAAAGACCGGAGCAAATCGTTATGGCTGGTTTTGCAGATCCTAATGGGGACGGACAACAGCCGCCGAATTGTATTCGCTGGGCATTTCTGAAGGAAAGATCCGCATGACGCCAAAACAGGCCGCGCGACGCGCCATGACGCTGACACTCGGATTCGACATCAGTGTTGCGATTTTCGCCATGGCGTTCTCCGGATTGCTTGTCTGGTCGTCCGAATCCCCCCGAGCAGACGTGCCCTTGAATTCGATTGCCATCAGCACGGTGTTCTTCGCCGCCGCCGTTGCCACATCCTTCCTTGTTCTGGGCATCCAGAAGCAGGTCTGGCGCCATATGGGCTGGCCGGACGCGGTGCGAATCTTCCAGGCGATCTGCCTTGCCGCGCTCATTTACCTGCCCGTCATGCTGATGCTGAACGGTCTGTTGGCCACCCCCTTCGCCACACTCAGCGTCGCCCTCACCCTTTGGACGCTCGGCCTGTTTGCCGGGCGCATGTTCGCCCTCTCCCGGACCACCCACGAGCCCTTCCAGATCTTCAGCCCGGTGGCCAAGAATGGTCAGCCTGTCTTGCTGGTGGGTGATTCGCAAAGCTGCGTTCAGGTTATCCGACGTATCCAGTCTTCAGCGCAAAGCAGCAAGATTCGCTTGCTCGGCATGGTCGATGTGGAAGCAACCGAACCCGGTCGCGCGATTCGCGGCATTCCAATTCTTGGCTCCCTTGATGAACTGGGGGATCTGATCGAAGTTCTGACCGTTCGCTACAAGCAGACGCCCTGGGTCGCTGTGACCGGTGCGGCGCGCAAGCGCGAGACCACTATCCGGGTTCTCGAAACGGCTTCGGATCATGGCGCTGAAATCATGGCCCTGAACCGGGACGAGACGGCGCAGGTGCTCGAGCCGGTCCGGCCGGCCGATCTCCTGTCCCGCCCGGAGCGCCATCTCTGTATCGAACCGGTCCGCAATCTTCTGAGCGGTGCAAACGTCCTGGTGTCCGGCGGCGGCGGGACGATCGGCTCCGAACTTACCCGTCAGGTTGCCCGGCTCGAGCCAGCCTCGATCACCGTCTTCGACGCATCCGAATACAACCTCTATTCGATTGATATGGAACTGGCCGGCATGCTGCCGCCGAAGCGGCATACGGCCCGACTGGGCGATGTGCGCGACATCAACCGCGTGCGCGACGTGTTTACGCGCGCCAAGCCGGATGTCGTCATTCATGCGGCGGCGCTGAAGCACGTCCCCCTGATGGAGCGCAATATCTGCGAAGCCATCCTGACCAATGTGGCAGGAGCCGTGAATGCGGCGCAATCTGCCGCAACTGTTGGCGCAAAGAGCTTCGTCTTCATTTCCACGGACAAGGCGGTGGACCCGGACAATGTCATGGGCGCGACCAAGCGCCTTGCCGAAATGGCGGTATCGCGCATTGCGGCGCAGACCGGCATGGCCGCTTCCATCGTGCGGTTCGGCAATGTGCTCGGCTCCTCCGGATCGGTCGTGCCCCTGTTCGAGCGCCAGATCGCGGCGGGTGGCCCGGTTACCCTTACCGACCCCGGCGTGACCCGGTACTTCATGACGGTGGAGGAAGCCTCCTCTCTCGTCCTGCAATCTGCCGCCCTTCAGGACCGCACCTCTGAGACAGGCCTCTATGTGCTGGACATGGGCGAACCCATGCCGATCCTGCAGCTGGCCGAAACCATGATCCGCATGAAGGGGCTCGTCCCGGGAGTGGATATCAAGATCACTACGACCGGTTTGCGCGAAGGCGAGAAAATGCACGAAGTGCTGACCTATGAGCATGAAGCCGTTGTGCCCACCAAGGTGGACGGCATCTGGCAGGTCGACAATTTGCACGCGCCCTCCGAACTGTTCGAGAAGCGGCTCGCGGAACTGATTGAGGCGGCATCCCGGCGCGAACGGTCCGAGGCGCTGCGCCTGCTGGGCGTTCTTGTTCCGGAATATGCAAGCGAACGCGCCGAAAAGGCGCGGCGCTGGAGCGCTTGACGCAAGCGGCGGTCATGCTACCCCGCGCGGCACAAGCTTGAAGCCTGCGCCAGAGGATTTCCCAACATGACAGATGCCGCCACCCGCGGAGCCCCCGTTCGCATTCGCCGCGCCCTGCTTTCCGTGTCCGACAAGACCGGACTGGTCGAGCAAGCCCAGAAGCTCGCAGCCAAGGGCGTCGAACTGATCTCCACCGGCGGAACATCGAAGCTCCTGAAAGAGGCCGGGCTCGACGTGAAAGATGTCGCCGATCTGACCGGCTTCCCGGAAATGATGGATGGCCGCGTCAAGACGCTTCACCCGGCAGTGCATGGCGGGCTGCTTTATCTGCGCGACAACCCTTCCCATGTGAAGGACGCCGAAACCCACGGCATCGGCGCCATCGACCTGATCTATGTGAACCTCTACCCGTTCGAGGCCACAATGGCCTCCGGGGCGGATTTCGACACCTGCATCGAGAATATCGACATTGGGGGTCCGGCCATGCTGCGCGCTGCGGCCAAGAATGGCGCCTTCGTCGCGGTCTGTACTGATGGGGGCGATGTGGATGCCGTCCTCGCCGAGATGGATAGCAATGCGGGCGAGGTGAGTGTCGCGCTCTGCCGCAAGCTGGCGGCAAAGACCTATGCTCGTACCGCTGCCTATGATTCCGCGATTTCCAGCTGGTACGCAGACCAGCTTGGCGAGACCGCGCCGGACTGGGCGAGTCTCGGCGGCAAGCTCCAGCAATCCCTTCGCTATGGGGAAAACCCGCACCAGAAGGCCGCCTTCTACGTCACCGGCGAGAACCGCCCCGGCGTGGCGACCGCGAAGCAGCTGCAGGGCAAGGAACTGTCCTACAACAATATCAACGACACCGACGCGGCCTATGAACTGATCGGCGAGCTTGGCGATGAGACGCCGGCTGTGGCCATTATCAAGCACGCCAATCCGTGCGGCGTGGCCCAGGGCACAAACATTATCGACGCCTATCGCGCCGCGCTGGCCTGTGATTCCACCTCTGCCTTTGGCGGCATTGTTGCCCTGAACCGTCCGCTGGACGAAGAGACCGCAAAGGAAATCTCGCAGGTCTTCACGGAAGTCGTTATCGCCCCGGGCGCAGGCGCGGCCGCTGAAGCCGTATTCGCGAAGAAGAAGAACCTCCGCCTCCTGATCACCGAAGGCCTGCCTGACCCCGCCTCTGCTGGCCGGTTTGTCAAGACGGTTGCTGGCGGCTTCCTGATGCAGGACCGGGATTTCGGCCGCATCACCAAGGCCGACCTGAAGATCGTCACCAAGAAGGCGCCAACTGAGCAGGAACTGGAAGACATGCTGTTTGCCTGGCGCGTTGCCAAGCATGTGAAGTCCAATACGATCGTCTATGCAAAAGACGGCGCGACGGTCGGCATTGGCGCGGGGCAGATGAGCCGGATCGACTCCGCGCGCATTGCCGCCCGCAAGGCCGAGGATGCCGCCGATGTGGCTGGCTGGGCCGAGCCAAAGACCAAGGGCTGCGTTGCTGCGTCAGACGCATTCTTTCCGTTCCCGGACGGGCTGCTTCAGGCTGCATCCGCCGGCGCGACGGCGGTCATCCAGCCCGGTGGCTCGATCCGTGACGATGAAGTCATTGCGGCAGCCGATGAAGCCGGTCTGGCCATGGTCTTTACCGGCATGCGCCACTTCCGCCACTAAAGGCGAAAGCTGCCCTCAATCACAGTGACCGCACGGCCGATGAGCTTGGCGCGGTCACCTTCGAGGCGCGTCTCAATTCTGGCACCTCGTCCCGGATAGGCCTGAGAGCACGACATCTCGTCAAGTCCGAACCGCTCGCTCATCACACGCGCTAACATCGTGTGCCAGCTGCCTGTCGCAGGGTCTTCATCGATGCCACTTCCCGGTGCGAAGAAACGGCTCGTCACAACGACACCATCTCCGCCAGAGGCAAAGCATCCGAAATTTCCACGGTCCCATCCCTCGCCTGCGGCGCCCAAATTTTTCAGGGCCTTCAAATCCGGTTTCAAGGCAAGCACTTCATCCGGCGTCTCAAACCGCGCCGCATAGAACATGCCGCCCCAGGCCTGCACCGGACGGGCACGCAGTGCCTCGGCCACCTCGTCTGTGACCGGAATTTCGGAAATCGGCATAGACGGGAAATCCATCTCCAGGCGCCCATCTTCCAGTTGGCGTACGAACAGGCGCCCGGACTTGACCGTATCGAATGCAATCTGCTCTCCGGAATATCCCAGCTCCTCATAAAGCACATGTGCCGTGCCCAAAGTGGCATGTCCGCAGAGGGGCACTTCAACGGCAGGTGTGAACCAGCGAAGCGTCCACACGCCCTCCCCTGCCGGAACAATGAAGGCCGTTTCGGCAACATTGTTTTCAGCCGCGATCGCCTGCAAGGTTTCGTCTGGCAGGAATGCATCCAGCGGCATGACGCAGGCCTGGTTTCCCTCGAACGGTTTCGAGGCGAACGCGTCAATTTGGTAGAAGGGTAAAGTCGGCATGGCAGGGTCTCCCGTGGGAAGACCTGAATGCCATGAGACCGAAGTCCGGAAAAACGATGATTTCTGAAGGACCCTTGAGGCGGCCTATTCCTCGTCGAGTACCCAGCCATGATGCACCGGGCCATGGCCGGATCCGAAACCCTTGGCCGTCCGGATCGCATTCAGCAGATAGTCCCGTGCCTGTTCGACGGAGTCCGGAACACTTGTCCCTTGCGCCAGCAGGGCCGCAATGGCGGACGCCAGTGTGCATCCCGTGCCGTGCGTGGACGTCGTCTCGATCCGCTTGCTTTCAAAAATCCACTCGCCGGTCGTGGTCTGGAGCACATCCGTGATGACATCGCCGCCGATATGCCCGCCCTTCACCAGCGCGCCATTGGCGCCGAGTTCCAGCAGGGCTTCGGCGGCGCGGCGCTGGCCGCTGACCGTTTCAACCGCTTTCCCTGTCAGGACTTCCGCCTCCGGTGCATTCGGCGTCACAAGCCGTGCATTCGGGACGAGTTCAGACCGGATGGCCGCGACGGCTTTGGCATCTACCAGGCGATCGCCGGACGTCGCCACCATGACCGGGTCGATGACACGCGGCACGAACTGCGCGCGTTCCGACAATAGCTCTGCGACCGCTTCGACAAGGGCGGCAGAACCCAGCATGCCGGTCTTGATGGCGTCGGCGCCAATATCGGCGAGCGTGACCTGCATCTGCCCGAGTACGCCCTCAATGGGCACAGGCCACACGCCATGCACGCCGCGCGTATCCTGCGCCGTGATGGCGGTGATGGCGGTCATGGCGTACCCGCCCAGCAGGGTGACTGCCTTGATATCGGCCTGAATGCCCGCGCCACCGCCGGAATCAGATCCGGCGATGATGAGGACACGGCCCTGAGGACCGTCTGGCGTTCCCATATCGGTTAGACCTTGATGCCAGCCTTTGCTGCGTCAGCCAGGAAGGTTTCGAGGCCCTTGTCGGTCAGCGGATGCTTGACGAGGCCCTTGATGACCGAGGGCGGCATGGTGGCGACGTCAGCGCCAGCCAGGGCCGACAGCTTGACGTGGTTTGCCGTCCGGATCGACGCGGCGAGGATTTCCGTGTCGAACAGATAATTGTCATAGATCTGGCGGATGTCAGCGATCAGTTCCATGCCATCGACATTGATGTCGTCGAGACGGCCGATGAAGGGAGAGATGAAGGTCGCGCCGGCCTTCGCCGCCAGCAGCGCCTGATTGGCCGAGAAACAGAGCGTGACATTGACCATGGTGCCGTCGTCCGACAGCGTCCGGCAGGCCTTCAGGCCTTCCAGCGTAAGCGGAAGCTTTACGGCAACGTTGTCAGCGATCTTCGCCAATTTACGGCCTTCGGAGATCATGCCGTCATAGTCGGTCGCGACGACTTCTGCGCTGACCGGGCCGGGCACGATCTCGCAGATTTCCTTGATAATATCCGCGAACGGGCGGCCGGACTTTGCAACCAGCGACGGGTTGGTGGTGACCCCATCAATCAGGCCGGTCGCTGCCAGCTCAGCGATGTCGCCGGTGTCTGCGGTATCTACGAAGAATTTCATGTTCAGGATCCTGTTTGCCTAGCGCCTCAGATAGACGGGCGACCGATGGATGTATACTTGAATCCACGAGCCGCCATGTCGTCCGGTGAATAGATGTTTCGAAGGTCTACCACAATGTTTGTGCTGAGGGCGGCCTTGATTCTATCGAAATCCAACGCGCGGAACTGGTCCCATTCGGTGATGATCACCATCGCGTCGGCATCCTGAACAGCATCATAGGCGTTCTTCGCGAATTCGATATCGTTCAGCAGATGGGCTGCTTCGTCCATGGCTTCCGGATCATAGGCCCGGACCTTGGCGCCGGCCGCTTGCAGGGCCGGAATGATGTCGAGGCTCGGCGCGTCGCGCATGTCGTCGGTATTCTGTTTGAAGGCGAGGCCCAGCACACCGATCGTCTTGCCCTTCACGTCCCCGCCCATGGCCGCGATGACCTTGTCGGCCATAGCTTTCTTGCGGGCGGCATTCACCTCAACCACCGTATCCACGATCCGCACCGGGGAATTGTAGTCATTCGCCGTCTTGGTCAGGGCCAGCGTGTCTTTCGGGAAGCAGGAGCCACCATAGCCGGGGCCAGCATTCAGGAATTTCCGGCCGATCCGGCCATCCAGGCCTATGCCGCGGGATACTTCCTGCACGTTCGCGCCGACCTTTTCACACAAATCTGCCATCTCGTTGATGAAGGTGATCTTCACCGCGAGGAAGGCGTTGGCGGCGTATTTGATCAGTTCGGATGTCCGGCGCTCGGTGAACAGGATTGGCGTCTCGTTCAGGAATAGCGGCCGATAGAGTTCCTTCATGACGTCGCGAGCCCGCTCGTCATCAGTGCCGACGACCACACGGTCCGGAATCTTGAAATCCTTGATTGCCGCGCCTTCGCGCAGGAATTCGGGGTTCGACACCACGGCAAAGTCGCCATCGGGGCGCTTCTTGCGGATAATCTCTTCGACTTCGTCGCCCGTGCCGACCGGAACGGTGGATTTCGTCACGATGACCGTGAAACCGTCCATGAGCTCGGCGATCTCTTCGGCGGCTGCGTAAACGTAGGAGAGATCAGCATGGCCGTCGCCGCGCCGCGAGGGCGTGCCCACGGCGATGAACACCGCATCGGCATTGCGGATTGCGTCCTTGGCTTCGGTCGTGAAGAACAGGCGTTCTTCCTTGACGTTCTTTTCGACCAGGCTGTCCAGACCGGGCTCGTAGATTGGCATGATGCCCGCCTCGAGCTTTTCAATCTTGGAGGCATCCTTGTCGACGCACGTCACGACGTGGCCGAAATCGGCAAAACAAGCTCCGCTGACAAGGCCGACATAGCCCGTTCCAATCATCGCAACGCGCATGAAAAATCCTCACAAGATACTGACGTCTTAGCCGGGGGAAGTGCGGTTTTTATGCCATCCGGTCAAGACTTGGAGTGCTTCGCTACGGAGTTTGGTTCGCCTTTCACAGCGCCTCAACGCAACCCAGACCTTCCCCTGAGGAGGAGCCTGTTCGGGCTTTCAGTGACAAGGCCGACTGCAGGACATCAGATTTCCTGATTGTAGGCCCCGACTTCCGGATGTTTGCCAAGACGCGGCTTCACTTCCTTGTGGAAGAGGTCCCGCATGTCGTCTTCGCTCGTCATGGATTCCACCACGACGACCAGTTCCGGCTTGTTGGAGGACGCCCGCACCAGCACCCAGGACCCGTCCTCCAGCGTGACGCGGGCGCCGTTGACCGTGTTCACATCGACCACTTTGCGGCCAAGGATTTCCGTGCCGTTCAGGCCTTCATATTCCGCGACCATCTTGTCGACGATGCCATATTTGGTTTCGTCGTCACAATGCGGCGACATGGTGAGCGAGGTATAGGCCACGCCGAGTTCGCCCTTGAGGTCTGCCATCGTCTTGCCGGGGTTCCGGTCGAGCATTTCGAGCACGGCCTTGGCGGCCACGAGGCCATCATCATAGCCGAGACCAATCGGCTCCCGGAAGAAGAAGTGACCCGACTTTTCAAAGCCGGCCAGCGCGCCCAGTTCGTTGGTGCGGCGTTTGATGTAAGAGTGACCGGTCTTGTAATAATCCACCGTGGCACCGTTTTCCTGCAGCACGGGGTCCGTCTTGTAGAGCCCCGTCGATTTCACATCGACGACGAATTTGGCATTCGGGTGGAGCTTCGAGAGGTCGCGCGCAAGCATCAGGCCGATCTTGTCCGCGAAGATTTCCTCGCCCGTATTGTCCACGACACCACATCGGTCACCGTCGCCGTCAAAACCGAGCGCAACATCGGCCCCGGTCTCGCGCAGCACCTCTGCCATCGCGTGCAGCATTTTCGAATCTTCCGGATTCGGATTGTATTTCGGGAAGGTCATATCGAGATTGCAGTCCATCTCGATGACTTCGGCGCCCATCATGCGCAGGGCATCCGGCGCAAATGCGCCGGCCGTGCCGTTGCCACAGGCGGCAACCACTTTCAGCGGACGGGACAGCTTCGTATCACCCACGACGTCCTTGATGTATTTTTCGCGCAGGCCATCGACGCGGTGATGCGCGCCGCCAGCACGCGGTTGGAAATCCCCCCCCATGACGATTTCCTTCAGGCGGCCCATCTCGTCCGGGCCAAAGGTCAGCGGACGGTTGGCGCCCATCTTCACACCGGTCCAGCCATTCTCATTGTGGCTGGCCGTCACCATGGCGCAGCAGGGCACGTCCAGTTCAAACTGGCTCCAATAGACCATTGGCGACAAGGCAAGGCCCACATCGAGGACTTCGCAGCCGCCCTGCACCATGCCGAGGATCAGCGCATTCTTGATCGGTTGGCTGATCGAGCGAAAATCATGACCGGTCACGACTTTTGGCTCGACGCCCAGTTCGTGGAACAGCGTTGCCATGCCGAGGCCCAGCGCCTGAACGCCGGTAAAATTCAGTTCCGGAGCCTTCTCCTTGCCGATGCCGTTGAACCACCAGCGCGCATCATATTCGCGAAAACCGGTCGGTTTCACCAGCGGCAGAATCTCGAATTCGAGCGTGTTTGGCTTAATGTCAGCCAGCGGTTTGGGCATCATATGCTTACGTCTCCGAAAATGTTGTGCGTCCCTACAACACGAGTGTGTCACTTCGACAAAGAGTATGCAGGTTTCGCGCCACAGGGGAAACCTGCGAGTTTCAAGGACGGATGCCCCCTGCCCCTGCTCAGGACTGAGTCAGGAACCGGGCGATCCAGCCTCCCAAACGCGGATTGTCGAGTGGTTGTTCCAATGATCCGATGGCCATGTCCACAGCTGTTTCCGCCAGCGGTCGCCCCTTTCGGATCGTGTAGAGGGCAGCTGAATACTCCGCGTTGAACTCTGGATGACACTGGAATGAGATCGCGTGGGTCTTGCCATAATCTATGCCCGCAAAGGGCGTGAAATCCGACCGCGCCAGCACGCTCGCACCCGGCGGCAGGGTCACGACCTGATCCTGATGGCTGACCGGGACCGAAATCGTGGCCGGGCAATCCCCGTCCATCCAGTCCGGGCAGGATTTCACCTCATAAGTATGCCGGCCGATCCCCCAGCCTTTTGGGGACTTCACAACCTTCCCGCCCAGCGCCTCGGCCATGATCTGGTGACCGAAACAGATGCCCACTTGAGGCACATGCGCTGCAGCCGCATCGCGAATGAACTGCATCAGCGGCACGATCCACGGATAGTCATCATAAACGCCGGCGGGTGAGCCCGTGATCAGGATGCCTTCAAGCGAGGTCGGATCCGGTAGCTCCTCGCCCTGAATGACCGAAACCGTCTCGAATTCCATGCCCGGATCGGCGGCAGAGATCAGGCGCCGGAACATTTCCGGATAATCTGCAAAGTCCTGCCGGATGGGCTCGGGGACGAGTCCGGTCTCTATGATGGTGAGTTTCATGAGGGCTCAGTTTGGCAAGGCGTGAGGAGTCGAACGGGTGCTTTGCTGCGCATGGATCCACTCATCAATGCGGGCCTCCAACACATCGAGCGGCACCGCGCCTTCCGCAAGCGCGACATCATGGAACGCGCGCAAATCGAAATCCTCGCCCAGCGCCTCAGTCGCACGGGCCCGCAGCTCACGGAATTTAAGCTCCCCGACCTTGTAGGCCACGGCCTGTCCGGGCCAGCCAATATAGCGCGTCACCTCGGTCTGGATGTTCAATGGGGCGAGCGCCGAATTCTCAATGAAGCAGGCCTCTGCCTCGGCGCGCGTCCAGCCATACCAGTGCAAGCCTGTGTCCGCGACAAGGCGGCAGGCGCGCCACATTTCATAGGACAGCGCCCCGAAATGTTCATACGGCGTACGATAGATGCCAGCCTCGCCTGCAATCCGCTCGGCATACAGCCCCCAGCCCTCTCCAAAGGCCGTCGCATAATAATTCTTCCGGAAGTCCGGCTGGTCCGGCATTTCCTGCGCCAGAGCGATCTGCAGATGGTGACCCGGAACCGCCTCATGGGCCGACAGCGCGGGGAGCTCATAGAGCGGCCTCTGGTCGAGGGCATAGGTATTCACAAGGTAAATGCCCATCCGCCCCTCTTCCGGATCGCCAGAGACATAGCGCCCCGTCGTATAGCCCGGCGCGATGGCATCCGGCACCGGCTGAACCTCGAAATCAAGTTCCGGAAGCGCGCCGAAATAGTCCGGCAGGCTGGCGCGTAGCCTTGCCGAGATTTCTTCGGCGGCCGCCATCAGCTCATCGGCAGACTGGGCGTAGAATTGCGGATCGGTCCGCAGATAGTCGAGGAAGTCCTCGAAGCTGCCTTCAAACCCGATTTCCGCCAAGACGTCTTCCATCTCGTCCCGAATGCGCGCCACTTCTGACTGGCCCAGCAGGTGGATGTCCTCCGGCGTGTACCCTGCCCCGGCCGTATAATGTTCGACCGCAGCGGCATACACGTCCCGCCCCCCTTCCAGGCCCGCAATACCCGCGCCCTGGCGCAAATAGGGCCGGTATTCGATCTCAAGGAAGCGCCAGACATCCAGATAGGCTGAGATGGCGCCTGCGGTGGCCGCGCGGCCCTCGGCCTGAAGACGGGCGGCGGTTGCAGGGTCCATGTCTTCCGGCAGCGAGGCGAACGGGGCGTACAGTCCACTCTCGGTCGGGTCATCCATGATCTGTTCCCGAATCTGGTCGATCACGGTCTGCAGCGGGTCTTCATTGGCGGTCCAACCGGTCTCGATCCCCCGACGCATGTTCTCGATATTCTCTGCGAAATACCGTGGGACATCATTCAGCCGGGCGATCCAGGCTTCGGCCGCCTCCACGCTGTCCAGGTCTGTCCGCATAGCGGCGAAGACCGGTTCAGCCTGGAATCCCCAGTCGCCGGTGAACGGGATACGCGCTGAATCGGTCTCGGCCCACATGATGTCGGATTTCAGCAGCCGAATCAGGATGGCCTGATCGATGACATGCTCGGTTTCAGCTTTTTGCACATCTTTCAGCAGGGCGCGGGCGGCCTCGGCCTGCGCAGCGATGGTGGCGGGTTTCACATCCGCCCAGCGATCCGGCGCACGGTTTTCTTCCCTAGCTGCATCTTCAGGACTCGCGGCTTCCACATAGGCCTCATAGGCAGGAACCAGCGTGTCCAGCGGGTCCGCAGCCGCGCTGTGTGCCAGCGCCCCAATGGCAAATGCAAAAAGAAAAGGTTTCATATTGTCGCTCCCGAGCCCTGCGCCGTTGACAGGATCATAGAGAAACCTAGAACCCAAGCGAAAGCGTTCATTGCAGGCAAGCAAGGTCATCCCTCATGACAAGCACTTCCCGGGCAGATCCCCGCCCATTGTCGCCACATCTTCAGATCTGGCGTTTCCACATCACGATGGCCTCGTCCATCACCCACCGCATTACGGGCACAGCCCTGTATTTCGGAACTTTTCTCATCACAGCCTGGATCGTCGCCCTCGCGACCAATGCCGAATGGTATGGCGTGATCGAAACGGTGATTTCGGCCTGGTATGGCCAGATCATCCTGTTCCTCTGGGCCGTCGCGGTGCTCTTCCATTTCGCAAACGGCATTCGCCACCTGCTCTGGGACGGGCCGCATATCGGCTTTGAGCCAAAGACCGCCAGCACGGTTTCCGTGTTCATCTATCTGTTCGCCATTCTCGGCGCTGCGGCCATCTTCGCCGCCACGACCTGGCTCTAGGAGGCGACTGACATGGCATCACACGACTTCATCACGCCGGCCAAGATGGCTCGCGGCCTCGGTTCGGCCAAGACCGGTACCGAAACCCATATCCGCCAGCGCGTCTCCGCGATTGCGCTGATCTTCCTCGTTCCGTGGTTCGTCTATTCCATCATCAATGCGATGGGCGGTGACCTTGCTGCTGCGCAAGCCTGGGCTGCGAAGCCCTGGAACGCCATCCTGCTGATCCTGACCGCCGGCGCGGCGTTCTTTCACATGCGGATCGGTATGCAGGTCATCATCGAGGACTATATCGCGAAGTCAGGAACCAAGTCGGCCCTGCTCATCCTGAACAGCTTTGCGTGCATCGCGCTGTTCGTGACGGTGGCCCTGTCGGTTCTCAAAATCTGGATTGGCGCGGGCGCCTGAGCCTCGCGGGAGAAACACAAAGATGAGCAATTACACCTGGACCGACCATACATATGATGTCGTGGTTGTCGGCGCTGGCGGCTCCGGCCTCCGCGCAGCCTTGGGCGCTGCCCAGGCAGGCCTGAAAACGGCCTGTATCTCGAAAGTCTTCCCGACGCGCTCCCACACCGTGGCGGCGCAGGGTGGGATCGCCGCGTCGCTCGGCAACATGGGCGAAGATGACTGGCGCTGGCACATGTACGACACCGTCAAAGGCTCGGACTGGCTGGGCGATCAGGACGCCATCGAATATCTCTGCCGCGAAGCACCGGCCGCCGTGTACGAACTCGAGCATTGGGGCATGCCCTTCTCGCGGACCGAGGAAGGCAAGATCTACCAGCGCGCCTTTGGCGGCATGACCCGCGAATTCGGCCAAGGGCCTGTCCAGCGGACCTGCGCCGCAGCGGACCGGACCGGCCACGCCATGCTGCACACGCTGTACGGCCAGTGCGTCAAGGAAGAGACCGAATTCTTCATCGAATATTTCGCGCTCGACCTCATCATGGATGAGGAAGGCGCCTGCCGCGGTGTCACCGCATGGAAGCTGGATGACGGCACGCTGCACCGCTTCCGCGCGCAGAAAGTCGTGCTCGCCACCGGCGGATACGGACGCGCCTTCTTCTCCTGCACCTCGGCCCACACCTGTACGGGCGACGGCAATGCGATGGTGCTGCGCGCCGGCCTGCCGCTGCAGGACATGGAATTCGTGCAATTCCACCCGACCGGCATCTACGGCTCAGGCTGCCTGATCACGGAAGGCTCGCGCGGCGAAGGCGGATACCTGACCAATTCCGAAGGCGAACGCTTCATGGAGCGCTATGCGCCCTCTGCGAAGGACCTTGCGTCCCGCGACGTGGTCTCCCGCGCCATGACCATGGAAATCCGCGAAGGTCGCGGCGTCGGCGCGGAGAAGGATCATATCCATCTCCACCTCGAACACCTCGGCGCAGAAGTACTGGCGGCTCGCCTGCCGGGCATCTCCGAGACGGCGAAAATCTTTGCCGGCGTGGACGTCACGAAAGAGCCGATCCCGGTGCTGCCGACGGTTCACTACAATATGGGCGGCATTCCGACCAATTATCACGGCGAAGTGCTGACCAAGAAGAATGGCAATCCGGATTCGGTCGTGCCGGGCTTGATGGCCGTCGGCGAAGCGGCTTGTGTCTCCGTACACGGCGCCAACCGCCTCGGCTCCAACTCGCTGATCGACCTCGTCGTGTTCGGCCGCGCTGCGGGCCAGCGCTGCGGCGCGACCACCGAAGCGGGCGCAACCCAGCCGGAACTACCGAAAGGCGCCACCGACAGCCACATCGCGCGCTTCGACCGCCTGCGCAACGCCACCGGCGACCAGCCGGTCGCCAAGCTGCGGCTCGAAATGCAGAAAGGCATGCAGAACAATTGCGCCGTCTTCCGGACCGGGGACGTCCTGAAGGATGGCGTCGATGCGATCGAGGAAGTCTACAAGAAGGCCCCTGGCATCGACGTGAAAGATCGCGGCATGGTCTGGAACACCGATTTGGTTGAAGCCCTCGAATTCGACAATCTGATCGCGCAGGCAGCGGTCACGGTGAATTCTGCCGCCAACCGCCAGGAAAGCCGCGGCGCGCATGCCCGCGAAGACTTCTCCGAGCGCAATGATGAAACGTGGATGAAACACACGCTCGCCTGGTGCGACGAGGCCGGAAAGGTCACGATCGACTATCGCGAAGTGCACAATTACACGCTTTCGAATGAAATCAGCTACATCGAGCCCAAGGCCCGGGTTTACTAGGACAGTAAGGCAAGCACGACATGGTACAGCTTACCCTCCCCAAAGGTTCCGCGCCGAAAAAAGGCAAGACCTGGCCGAAGCCGCAAGGCGCGACGAACCTTCGCCAGTTCCGGATTTATCGTTACAGCCCTGAAGAGGGCGGCAATCCGCGTTGGGACACCTATTGGGTGGACATGGATCGCGCCGGCACGATGATTCTGGACGTGTTGTTCTACATCAAGAACAATGTCGACCCGACGCTGGCCTTCCGCCGCTCCTGCCGCGAAGGCGTGTGCGGCTCCTGCGCCATGAACATTGCCGGCCAGAACACGATTGCCTGCACCAAGGGCTTCGACGAACTGCCGGGCGGCGTAATTACGATTGCCCCCCTGCCTTCGCAACCGGTGGTAAAAGACCTGATCCCGGACCTCACCAGCTTCTATGCGCAGCACGCCTATGTGCAGCCATACCTGAAGACGGTCACGCCGGACCCGGAAAAGGAATGGAAACAGTCCGAGGAAGACCGTGAAGAGCTGAATGGTCTTTACGAATGTATCCTCTGTGCGTCGTGCACGACGTCCTGCCCATCCTATTGGTGGAATGGCGACAAGTATCTGGGGCCAGCGGCCCTGCTGCAGGCCTATCGCTGGCTGATCGACAGCCGCGATGAAGCGACCGGCGAACGCCTCGACGATCTTGAAGACCCGTTCAAGCTGTATCGCTGCCACACGATCATGAACTGTGCGCAGGTCTGCCCGAAAGGCCTGAACCCGGCCAAGGCGATCGCCAAGATCAAGCACATGATGGTCGAACGGGTTTCCTGATCCACGAATCCAAATTAGCCTCCATCCCGGGTTGATCCGGATGGGGGCTTTTTTATATGTCGACTTCACCTGACATTGATGTCTTTGGCGAGGCGCCGGAGGGTGAGCGCCCCCGCATTGACCTGACAGCCGAGCACAAACCCCGCATTTGGGCCCGCTTCCTGGCCAAATGGATCGATTTCTATCTCTGCCTGATCCCCTCTTTCGCGCTCATGATAGGGCTTAGCTTCGTCTACGGCTTGATAGCGACCCTGCTGGCATGGCCGGCGGATGAGACCATCTTCGACGGCTACATCTTCGTGGGCGTCTTTCTCGTGTTTCACGCCCTGACCTTCACTGTGATCGAGGCATTCTGCATCTCCCAATTGGGAAATACACCCGGCAAGGCCCTGATGGGCATCAGAATACGGAACATTATTGGAAGCCGGCTGTCCTTCCGGTCCAGTCTGAAGCGTTCAGCCCTGGCGATGCTTGCCGGTATGGGGCTCGGCATTCCACTAATTAGCCTGATCACCCAGTTTATTTGCGCACGAACGCTAAGCGAAGATGGTCATGTATTTTGGGACCGCGTCGACAGTCTTCAGTACCAGACCCAAGTGGTTGGTGCTTGGCGTTGGATTTTCGCCCTCGTCATCTACATCGTCTGTCGGACCCTCGACCTTGCCATGAACTACCTCTGAGGCAAGCACTTACCCGTTTGTGCTGAACACCGCTCGCAAGCCCTCCGGCTTTTCCATGCCCTGCAGCCGGTCGATCAATTCATCCACGTCAAATTCCCAGACGGTGGTCGGCGGCATGGGGCGGATGACCTTGCCCCCCAGCGCCTTGAACAGGCCATTGGCCTTGCGGTTTTCCGGCAGGGTTTCGGCCTCCAGCGTGGTTATCCCCCGGGCGCGGCAGGAAAGCGCCACAGAGGCGATCAGGAGGCGGGACAATCCGTGAGCCTGGTATTGATCCAGCACACCCAGCGCGAGCTCCGCGCGTGAACTGCCTTCTTCCTGACGAATGGCATGGGCGGCCGCCATCAGTGGCGTGCCATCTTCGCCCGTGTTGAGGATGCCCCAGGCAATGTGCAAATCGCCATCGGCATCCGCCAGCTTGTGAACCACCGCATCCGGCACAGTACTGGCACCGCTGAAAAAGCGCAGATAGCGGGATTCCGGGGACATGGAGCGGAAGATCTGCTGGAATCGCGACTCATCCTCAAGGCCCACTGGCCTCAAAAGCACGTCCTGGCCGGTGTCGAGCGACACCTGAAGGGGCGCATTGCACATGAAGCTGCCAGCCTCCGTTCTGTTTCTCGCCTCGCAAGGCCCGGGTCCGCCAAGGATTAGGTCATGGCAGAACCCTTCGGACAGAAACTCGTTCCTGACTCGCTGGACAACGGTAGTGTTCAGCAGGCGAAAGGCAAGCCGTTCTGCAAATGCAAAAAGCGCGGCCATTCCTGACCGCGCTTTCTGATTTTGGTGTCGCTTGCTCTGCGATCAGACCGGATTTGGCTCCGGATCGCCGAGGCCGCCATCGCCTTTTGGCTTGCGGCGCTTGCCGATCACCGGCACGGCAGAACCGGGCGTGGTGTCGTCATCGCCCAAGTCCGGGCGCGAGGGTGGATTGCCTTTCAGCAATTCGGAAATCTCCGCCCCGGTCAACGTCTCGTATTCCAAGAGGCCGGTGGCAATGGCTTCCCAATCCTTGCGGGATTCAGTCATGATGCGGCGCGCATCATCCATGCCTGTCTGGATCAGCGTGCGCACCTCTTCCTCGATCTTGCGCGAGGTCTCTTCCGAGACGTGCGAAGACTGCATCAGCTGCTGGCCGAGGAACACGTCGCCCTGGTCATCGCCATAATCGACCGGGCCGACGGCATCGGCAAAGCCCCAGCGGGTGACCATGGCGCGGGCCAAACGGGTTGCCTGCTGGATGTCGGAAGCGGCGCCGGCAGTGACATTGTCCTCGCCGAATTTCAGCTCTTCCGCCACACGTCCGCCCATCATGATGGCGAGGCGCGAAGTCATTTCGATCTTGGACATGGACAGCTTGTCGTCTTCCGGCAGCTGCATGACCATGCCGAGGGCGCGGCCGCGCGGAATGATCGTTGCCTTGTGCACCGGATCCGCTGCCGGCACTTTCAGCGCCACCACAGCGTGGCCAGCCTCGTGCCAGGCGGTCAGTTCCTTTTCCTTCTCGGACATGACCATGGAGCGGCGTTCCGGTCCCATCAGGACCTTGTCCTTGGCATCCTCGAATTCCTGCATGGCAACGACACGCTTGCCGCGGCGGGCAGCCAGAAGGGCTGCTTCGTTGACGAGATTGGCGAGGTCTGCACCGGAGAAACCAGGCGTACCGCGCGCAATGGTGCGGGCGTCCACATCCTTGGCCAGCGGCACATTGCGCATGTGAACGCGCAGGATTTTCTCGCGGCCGATAATGTCCGGATTGCCCACCGTGACCTGACGGTCGAACCGGCCAGGACGCAGCAGAGCCGGGTCCAGGACGTCCGGACGGTTGGTTGCCGCGATCAGGATAATGCCTTCATTGGCTTCAAAACCGTCCATTTCGACCAGCAACTGGTTCAGCGTCTGTTCGCGCTCGTCATTGCCGCCGCCGAGGCCAGCGCCGCGCGAGCGGCCGACTGCGTCGATCTCATCAATGAAGATAATGCAGGGGGCAGACCGCTTGGCCTGTTCGAACATGTCACGGACACGGCTGGCACCGACACCGACAAACATTTCGACAAAATCCGAGCCGGAAATCGTGAAGAACGGCACGCCAGCCTCGCCGGCAACAGCCCGGGCGAGCAACGTCTTACCGGTACCCGGAGGGCCCACCAGCAGCGCGCCTTTGGGGATCTTGCCGCCAAGGCGCTGGAATTTGGACGGATCCTGCAGGAATTCGACGATCTCCTGCAGCTCTTCCTTGGCCTCGTCCACGCCAGCGACGTCATCAAACGTCACGCGGCCATGCTTCTCCGTCAGCAGGCGCGCCCGGCTCTTGCCAAAGCTCATTGCGCCGCGACCGCCACCAGACTGCATCTGGCGCATCATGAAGAAGACAAAGCCGACAATCAGCAGGATCGGCAGGATGGAGAAGATCAGCGAGGCGAATGTGTTCTGGCCGCTGTCCGCGTCCACCGTGAACGGCACCTGGTTCTCTTCGAGGAATTGCTGGGTCGTCATGTCGAGCGAACGCAGTTCGCTGACCATGGTCCGGCCATCTGTCGTGGTGACGATGATGCGCTGGTCGCCGAGGGTCGCATCAGCGACCTTCCCGTCTTCAACCAGTTCATAAATGACTGACAGTTTGGCCTTTTCAGCGCGGGCTGCCTGAGGGTTTCCACCCATGGCCACGGCCATGCCGATGACCAGAAGGGCAATCGCGCCCCAGATAGCCAAGTTCCTGACGTTCATTTTGCGTATCGCTCCAGATTCCGGTGTTCGCCCGTAAGATAGGAAGTTTATTGCATGAAAACGACTCAAAAGCTCTTAAAATGGCTGTTTTGTCACGTATCGCCGGTATAGAGCGCCCGGATTGCCCCGAAACGCGCGCGCGCAAGGGCTGGATCAGCCGCCATACCGGCGATTCCGGGTTCGGCCGATAGCTGCACATTACCGCCCTTGCGATAGATCAGGACGCCGCCAAGTGTGGCCCCTGCAAACGGCTCATCTGCCGTCAGCCGTGCCGCCAAGGGCTGCACCGCATCCCGGCGAGGAGGAACCTCGCGGCCTCCGACGATCTGCAACATCAGCCCCAGAGCGCGCTCCAGCCGCTCCGGCGGCAGGCCTGACAGGTCAAGCCGGAAGCCAGCCGCGCCCTCCTGCGCAACGCGCTCGGCCATCCAGCGGCCAATCGACCGCTGTTCCAGCACGCGCACACCCTGCAATTGGTCCTGACAGGCAAGGATACGTGTTTTCAGGCCGCTTCGGCCGCTGAGCAGCCTGCGCACGCGAACCCGCTCATAGGCCGGGTTACGATTGGACGGATCCTCGATCCATCGGATCCCGCGCGCGCTCAAAAGGGTCTGTAGCTCGGCGCGATCACGCGACAGGATCGGTCGGGCAACCATTACGCCCTGCCCTTCCGGCCAGACCGGGGAGAGAGCGAGGGGCTGCATGCCGGCAAGGCCATACCAGGTCGAGCCCTGCCGCGCCCGCATGAGAAAGGTTTCACACTGATCGTCAGCCGTGTGGCCGAGCAGCAGGCGCGTCCCGCCGCGCGCCCGAAGCGCCTCAGCCATCAGACCATGCCGCGCCCGGCGGGCCAGCGCCTGTTTTGATACAGGCGTCTCCCAGACCAATGTTTCATGAGGGATGCCGAACTGGGCGCAAAGGCTGGCTACATGGCGCGCCTCATCGGCGGCTTCCGGGCGCAGGCGATGATCTACAGTGAAAACCACAAGTTCGCGACCAGACCGCGCGGCCCAGTCATGGGCCAGCGCGAGCAAGGCGAGCGAGTCGCTGCCGCCGGAGACCGCAACGCCAACCGGCCCTGAAGCCTTGCCACAGAGCCGGTCAAACGCGTCCATCATAAGTCAGGAAAAGCGATCAGTTGTCACAACCGGACTTGGTCCGCTCAACCGCCGCGAGGTCCCGCGTCACACCCGAGGCGTTCGGATAGCGGCTCGGCAGCGTGCCAAGCGCCAGGCACGCCTTTTCCTTGTCGCCGATCAGGCGCATGGCGCGCGCCAGCTTCACCAGGGCATCCGGGGCACGGGGATTGTCTGGATAGGACCGGATCATCGTCGTGTAGGCCGCGCCGCTGTCGGCATAAGCCTTCTGCTGGTAGAGCGTCTCGCCCAGCCAGTAATGCGCTTCGCCGGCCTGCGGATCATCGCCAAACCGCTCAAGGAAGGCCCGGAAGGCTTCTTCGGCGCCTGCATAATCGAACTGGATCAGCTTGGATTTGGCCAGCGCGAAGAGCGGTCCGGCTTCACCCGGCAGGGCGCTGGCAGGAATGGTCCCCAGCGAGCCTTCCGGCAGAGACTCGCCCGTAGTGGCCACGCCGCCCATGGTCAGACGGGTCGGGCCGGATGTGTTTGAAGACGTGTCCCCCATGGAGGTGGGGGCATCAAGGCGGCGTGGGCCCGAGGTGAAGCCCTGGTCGGCCGCGCCATTGGCGTCCGGCATCGTGCCGAATTCCCCGCCGAGGCTGCCCTGCTCGGGAGCCGCCTCAGGCATGATCCCGGCTGAGGAGAGATAGGATTTCAACGAGGCAATATCTGCAGACTGAGTGTCCAGCCGTGTGCGCAGATCATCGACCTCATCAATCAGCGCCTCATTGTCCCGGGAAAGATTCTCGTTCTGCTCGCGCGCCTGCTGGAGCTGGAATTCAAGTGTCTCGACCCGTCCGGTCAGCTGCATGACATCGCCGGTCAATCCATTGACCTCGACCTGCACCTGCGCGCTCTGCTGGCGGGCCTGGGCGACCTGCTGGGACAGGTCCGAGCTTGTCACGCCCTGACTGATCGGGGCGGCGCGCTGTGCGACAGCCGGACTGGCCATCAGGCAAAAGCCGGCAAGGACAAGAGCGGGCGCTTTGAACATGGGGGAAGCCTCCAGAAGATTGCGGGCAAACATACAAAAACAGCCGGGGCCAAAATAAGGCACCCGGCTGCATCTTGTGAAGCTATTCGCGGCAGAAACCTAGCTGGTGGTTGCGCCGGAAATGATTTGCGTGAAGCCGTTACGGTTCAGGGCCCATGCCTGCTCGTCGGAACCAGCAGCGATCGGACGCTCCTTACCGTAGGAGATCGTGTCGATGCGGGACGGGTCGACGCCGAGGCTGACCAGATAGTCCTTCACGATGGACGCACGACGCTCGCCGAGGGCAAGGTTGTACTCACGTGTGCCGCGCTCGTCGCAGTTGCCTGCCACGATGATGCGAACGCCCGGATAGGAAGACAGCCAAGCGGCCTGACGCTTCAGGATTTCCTGATCGTCGACATCAAGGCGGTAGCCGTTGAGGTCGAAATAAACGCGCTCACCAACGTTGACGCGGAAGTCTTCAAGCGAGCCTGCGAGCGGGCCAGCTGGTGCGGTTGGCTCTGCCTGAACAGGAGCCGGAGCCGGTGCTGGCTCTGCGACTTCAACCGGGGCTTGTTCCTGAACCTGTTCAACAGGCTCCGGCTTGGAAGCACACGCGCTGATCGTGAGTACAACCGCAGCGGCGGTTGCGAGTTTAAAAGTGGTATTCATTGCTATTCAGACTCCCCTGGATGTCCTGAGTGCTAATTGACGCCTTAACGGCTGGCGTTTGTCAACGTTGTGCCGGGTGTAGCGGGTATCTGTCTCCATATTCTGACAGAATTCGGGCGACAATCGGGCGGAAGCAGAGCTAACGCCCAGATTCGATACTATTTTGACGCTTTGTCTCCAAAAAGCAACGCCCCCGGACGAAAACCGGGGGCGAAACCTATGAATTTATTGCAACAATGGGGACCAGGCCGGGTCGGAAGCGTCCGTCTGGGTCATCATTCTGCGCTCATTCCGGCCCGAAAGATCGACCGACCAGAGCTGGGGTCCGGCGCCGGGACGGCTTTCGCGGAAATAAACGATCACGCGGCCGTTTGGCGACCAGTCCGGGCCCTCATCGAGATATGATTCGGTCAGCAGGCGCTCGCCTTTGCCGTCGGTTCCGATCACGCCGATATAGAATCGGCCGCCCAATTGTTTGGTAAAGGCGACAAGGTCACCCCGGGGGCTCCAGACCGGCGTCGAATACTGGCCCTTGTTGAACGTGATCCGGCAGGCAACGTCACGCCCCCCCGACGGGCAGGTCCGCGGGCTGCCATCGGTGTTCATGATGTAAAGCTGCGGGCTGCCGCCCCGGTCGGAGGTGAACACGATGGCGCGTCCGTCCGGCGACATGGAGGGCGAGGTGTCGATGGCCGGATGATCCGTCAGGCGGCGCGACTGGCGCGTCTGCAGATTCATCAGGTAGATTTCCGAGTTGCCGCCCTGAGCCTGGGTCAGCAGCACGCTTTCGCCATCGCGCGAGAAGCGCGGCGCAAAGGTCATGCCCGGGAAATTGCCAAGCAATTCCTGACGGCCGGTCTCAATATTGAAGAGATAGACGCGTGGGCGGCCCCCTTCATAGGACATGTAAGTGATTTCCTGCGCCGACGGGCTGAAGCGCGGGGTCAGCACAGTATTCGTCCCCGGTGTCAGGTATTGCTGGTTCGCGCCGTCCGCATCCATGATGGCCAGACGCTTCACGCGCTCGGTCTTCGGACCGGTTTCGGCGATATAGACGATGCGCGTATCGAAATACGGATCTTCGCCCGTCAGGCGCGTATAGATGGAGTCGGCAATCTTGTGCGCGATGCGGCGCCAATTGTCCGGCGTCGTGGTCAGGCGGCGGCCGGGCTGGCCATTGATCCGCATGACTTCCCCGCCATAGACGTCCCACAGGCGGAACGAGACGGCGATCTTGCCATCCGGCAGCTCCTCATAGGCACCGACCACCAGACCCTCGGTCTGGATGATGCGCCAGTCCGGGAAGCGCGGCTGAACATCAATCGACAAATCCTTCTGGATGAAGGAAGCCGGGTTCTGGATGTCGAACAGGCCGGTCGATTCCAGATCGGCGCGGACGACATCTGCGATGTCCTCTGCCATTTCGGCATTCGTGCCGCGGACTTCAAAGTCCGGAATGGCCAGCGGGGTCGGCTGGAAATTACCCTCGTCCACGCGGACCTGCAGCTGCGCAGCTGCAGGCGTGGCGAGACCGATGGGTATCATGAGGGCCAGCATCAAGGCTGTCAGGATACGGATCATTATAAACTCTCCTCAGAATGTCTATTCAGGTCACTTGAGCGGGCCGATCGTGACCTCGATATCTTTCCACTCGTCATAATCGTCTTCAGGCAATTGGTAGTTCGCACACTGGCGCACGGCTGTCAGGGCCCGCTGCACCACAACACCGCGGCGGCCAATCGGCATCGAGCGCGGCGTTACCAGGCTCGCATTGCCATCCAGCGAGCCGTCCAGGTTCAGCCTCACCCGGATCACCACATTGATCTGGTCATCCTTGGGCAGATCATCGACGCCATTCCAGCAATAGCCGATCTGGCGGCGCATCGCGGCCTGCAGTGAGGCCGTGTTGCCACGCCGCTCCCCTGCCCCCTTGCGGGGTTGCTGGACGTCCTTCAGTACCGGCTTGTTGATCGGCGGCGGGGCCTGTTCCTGCGCAGCCTTGCGCTGGGTCTGGGCCTTGTCCTTCAGGATGTCTTCGAAATCGTTCAGGAAATCGAGTTCATCAGATTCCGATTTCGGCTTCTGCTTCTCGATCAGCTTCGGCTCCTTCTTCGGAGGCTCTTCCTTCTTGGGCTCTGGCTCTTCGGGCTTTTCCTCAGGCTCGGCCTTGGTGTCTTCGACAACCGGCTCTTCTTCAGCCGTCTCGGTTTCGCGCGTCTCGTTCACCTCTTCCGGCTCTTCCGGCGGGTCCTCGACAATCTCTGCGTCTTCCTCGACCGGGTCGGGCTGCTCTTCCGGTTCAGTCTCTTCAGGCTCTTCTTCGGCGGGCTCCTGCACCTTCTGGATCGGCGCAACGTCCGTGACCAGACCAATATCGACAATGTCGATTGGCACATCGATGGTGCTGGCGCATTGCGGCAGGCGCAGCAGGATATCGACCGGCGACAGGCCGGGCTCCTCGCGCTCCAGACGCTCGATCTGCTTGTCGCAATCGCTCTTTTTCATCGGCCACGTCATCACCGCCGCGGCAAGCACGGAGGCGTGAAGAAGGGTCGAGATGGTAAAGCCGCGAAGCATGTGGGGCTGATCGCTCCTACTTCTTTTGTTCGGTCACAAAGGACACACGTGTATAGCCTGCCGCCCGGATCTCGGCCGTCACTTCCATGATCCGGCCATAGGGCGTGTTCTCGTCTCCGCGCAGATAGATCGGCTGCTCATAGCCTTCGCCGATGATTGCCTGCAGCTGCGGGCCAAGCGTCGCGATGTCGTCAATCTTGGTGGTCTGGATGAAGACGTCCCCATTCTCGCGGATCGAGATGGCCAAGGGATCATCATTCGGTTCGGTCTTGATCGGGCCGGAACTTGTCTTCGGCAGATTCACCTCTTCCCCGCGCACCAGCAGCGGTGCGGTAATCATGAACACGATGAGCAGGACCAGCATGACGTCCACGAAGGGCGTCACGTTGATTTCGGCATTCAGCGCGCGACGGCCACGCCGTCCGCCCTTGCCACCTGAACCAAGGATCAATCCCATCGCCTAGTCCCTCGCGGATTCGGAAGCGCGGCGTGACAGGCGCACCAGCACGTCCTGCGAGAACGTGTCGAGCTGGTCGCCCAGCTTGGTCAGATCGCCGGTGAACTTGTTGTAGAAGATGACCGCAGGAATGGCCGCCACGAGGCCCATACCGGTCGCAAACAGCGCTTCCGCAATCGGGCCGGCCACGGTGCCGAGACTGGTATCCTGCTGTTCGGCGATGTTGAGGAAGGCGTTCATGATGCCCCAGACCGTGCCGAACAGGCCGATGAAGGGAGACGCCGACCCGATGGTCGCCAGAATGCCCAGACCGTTCCCGGCCCGTCCGATTTCCCGGTCGACCGCCGCCCGCATGGAGCGCTCGGCGCGGTTCACAAGGGCCGCTGCCTCGCCATGACTGGGTTGCATCCGCTTGGCATCCGACCATTCGCGAGCCGCAGCAGCGAACACGCGGCTGGCCGCATCATTCGTCGCCTGTCCGGGGCGCATGTCAAAATCTTCGGTCCGGCCGCTCCAGAAGGCTTCCTCGAACTGGCGCGATTTCTTGCGCACCGAGCCGAGGGAGAACAGCTTCTCGCCAATCACCATCCACGACCAGACAGATGCCAGCAGCAGGAACAGCAGCACCAGCTTAACAATCGGGTCAGCCGCCATAATGAGGCTGAAGAGCGAGAAGTCGGCATGACTTGCGGCGGTGCCTATCGCTTCTGATTCCATGGGGGCTAAAGCTCCTATCTACACATCATGGGTGATCAGCCGCATCCCGCCTGGGACCGGCACACCCCTTCATCCACACCAAATCCGGCAGAAACACGGCAGAATCGCCAGTTTCCGCAGTGGAGTTAACGGCTAAGGGGGTTTTCTTAACGAAAGGTGGGCAGCGGGCCGCTATCTGGCTCCCCCGCCACATCAATCGAACAGTTTCGGCAGGAACCAGCGCGTACCGACATAGAAATTGTAGGCGCGGTTGATGCCGTCGATTCCGCCAAGGTTCGAGGCGACGGCCTGGTCCGAATAGGACACGTACTCACTCCCGAGGGACACGCGGAAACTGTCCGACACATGATAGGTCGCGCCCGCGAACAGATTCCAATAGGCGCTCGAATTCGTATCCTTGGCCACCACGATGAAATCCGGATTGATATCGGCGGGCCCGGAAAAGGTGAAATCGAGCACCCCTGCCCCGCCTCCGGCGCCAAGAAAGGGCCGCAGCCGCTTGCCTTCCCGGAAATCATAAAAGGCATGGACGCCAAGGGACCGGCTGGTGAAATCACCGCTCGCCGTGCTCGCACCGTTCAGGCCGGCAATATTGGCCCAGCGAAATCCGTATTCCGCTTCCAGCCGAACCGAATGATTAACCCGGTAACCAATTGCCCCGGCCACTTCCCGGCTGTCGTCGAAGATCAGATTGTTCTGGTCGCCAATCGAGCCATAGCCGCGCACGGCGACATAGAAACCGCGCTCGGCGTCAAAATTCTCATCAGCTTGCGCCAGGGCAGGAACACACAGGCACGCGCCGCACAGCGCGAGAGGCAGCCATCTCACACCTCGCCCTCCCAGCGATAGGACTCCAGATGCTTCACCAGTTCGCGGATCGGACGGCGCGGGCGGCCATCGGCATGGATCATCACCGCCGTGATCTCGCCTTCGGCGATGATCTCATCCTCCCGGAAACACGTCTGGGAAAAAAGGATGCGCGGGCCGTCGGTGCCAATATAGCGCGTCCGGATATGCAGCAGATCATCAACTTTCGCCGCCTTGCGATAATCCACTTCGACCCGCGTCAGCGTGAAGGCGGCCGGGTCTTCCCGCTCCAGCAGCGACTGGTGGGAAATCCCGGCATCGCGCAAATGGTCCGACCGGCCGCGCTCGAAGAAACGCAGATAATTGGCGTGGTAGACCATGCCGGTGAAATCGGTGTCTTCATAATAGACCCGCACGGTGATCCAGTGCTGGCGCGCGCGGTCGAAATTGGCCTCGTCCAGATCTGGCAGCGGCATGGCGCGAAGCCTCCTTGTCTATTGCCCGCCCGGACCGCCCAGCGGCTCTGTCTCGGATTCCGGCCCGGTCTCAGGTTCCGCATAAACTGACTCGAGGAAAATTTTCAAATCCTCAACCGACGCGGCCGGCACTTCTTCCTGAGGAATGTGCCCGGTCTCCGGATAGATGATCAGTTTCGAACCGGGAATGGCCTCGGCAAAATTCTCGGCATGAGCCATCGGGACCAGATTGTCACTGTCGCCATGCTGGATCAGCGTCGGCACGGCAATTTCACCAAGCGCTTCTTTTGATGCCGGCACTCGCAGCGTGGTGCCGCTCATGAGCTTGAGCAGGGCTTCGCGATGGCAAGGCGCGCGCGACATGGCCGAATAACGCTCCACCATTTCATCGGTAACCAGAGCAGGATCCGCAAAACTGTTTTCCAGTCCCGACCGGATCAGGGCCGACATGTCGAGATCCTTCATCACATTGCGGGCAAAGCCATTGCGCAGCAACTTGAAGATCATCGGGTCCGTGTCATCCTCGCCCGGTGCGTCGAGCCAGCCCGCCGCATCCACCAGGACCAGTCCGTCCAGCTTTTCCGGATGCGCCAGCGCATAGGCCCAGGCTGTGTGCCCGCCCATGGAACTGCCGACCAGTGTGAACTGGTCCACGTCGAGCGAGTTTGTCACGCGATCAATACTGGTGATGAATTGCTCAATGCCGATCTCGTCATTATCGACGCAGCGCGACAGGCCATGACCGGGCAGGTCCAGCCGGATGACCCGGTAATCCTTCCGCAGTTTGCGAACCCACGCATCCCAAGTGTTCAGGGAGGCAGAATAGCCATGTACGAGCACCAGGGTCGGCGCGTCACGTGGTCCGGTATCGGTAAAATGCAACACGATCTTGTTGCCGCTTTTGAGGTAACGGCTGTTCGATTTCGAATAGACGGATTCCAGCGTGTTGTAGGAAATGTCAGGGCGGCGCAGCATCAGCCAGCCCGCCGTCAGAATGATCGCAACCGTCACCAGCACGACTAGCAATCGTTTCATCTTGTTTCCGGCTCCCGCTCTTCCAAAATCAGGTGAGCGGCACTAAGCCTCCCTCGCGGCAGCAAGTCAAATCGCGCGTTCAGTGCCGCAGACACTACAGGTTGCATCGCTTCGCAACCGGACTTTCCTGAGGTCGGCAGGCAAGCCCTCGATCAAGACGATCTGGCCGATCAAAGGCTCACCAGCGCCGGTCACAAGCTTGAGCACTTCGAGAGCCATCAGGGTAGAGATCATTCCGGTCACCGGTCCGACCACGCCCACTTCGTCACACGCTTCTGCATCTGGCGGCGTCTCGGGCACCCAGCACCGATAGCATGGCGCGCCCTCCTGGCAGCCCGAAGCAAACACGCTGGCCTGTCCCGTCCAGCCTGCGGCTGCGCCATGCACCAGCGGCCGCTCGCTCAGATGTGCCACGCGGTTCAGGGCATAGCGGGTCTGGAAATTATCCGTCGCGTCGACCAGCACGCTTCCCGCCAGCGCGTCATTCGGCGCCCATCGCTTCCGGCGTCCCCTGAACTGGGTAGACGGATGATCGGCCGACAGGCGCGCTGACATGACCTCGACCTTGGCCTTGCCGAGATCCCGTTCGCCGAACTGGACCTGCCGCTGGAGGTTTGACCGTTCCACAATGTCCTCATCCCAGATTTCGATCTGGCCAATGCCGGCAGCCGCAAGAAACATGGCGCAGGGCCCGCCCAGGGCCCCTGCCCCGACAATCGACACGGTCGCCGCGCGCAGCTTCTGGACGCCCGGCCCGCCGATCTCCTTCAGCATGATGTGGCGCTTGTGGCGGGCGAGGTCTTCCGGGCTGAGGCTCATTGTCCTGCTTTCTTCTGGCGGATGGCGGTCGACGAGATCGGGTCAAGCGGCGCGGGCAAATAAACCCAGGCCGGCGGATCACAATCTGCAAGCATCGGCGCAGCGGCTTCCGGAATCCGGCTTGCGGCAAAGCGACGGGCGAAGGGCGAATTGCGGGCGCCGGGGCCAATGCCGGGCCGTGCCACAATCGCAATCGGCATCATGTTGGCAATGTCCTGCCATTCGCCCCAGAGATGGAAATTGACCATATTGTCCGCGCCCATCAGCCAGACGAATTTCGCTTCCGGCGCGGCTGCGGTCAGGGTGGACAGCGTGCGATAGGAATAGGTCAGGCCCAGCCGCGCTTCGATATCCGTTACCCGCATCCGGGGATGATCCGCGACGGCAGCGGCCGACTGGAACCGGTCCGAGAAATCTCCGTGCCCGGTCTTCAGTGGATTGCCGCGTGCCACGATCCACCACACCCAGTCGAGCTGGAGCCGCTTCATGGCGGTGGAGGCGACATGGAAATGCCCGGAATGCGCCGGATTGAAACTGCCGCCGAACAGGCCGATGCGCAGCCCGGCCGAAGGTCCCGGTAGGAAGGCTCTGCTCAAGGACGAACCTGCCCGGTCCCGCGCACGATATATTTGTAGGTCGTCAGCTGCTCAGCCCCGACCGGTCCCCGTGCATGGATGCGGCCTGTGGCAATCCCGATCTCGGCGCCCATGCCAAACTCGCCGCCATCTGCGAATTGCGTGGACGCATTGTGCAGCAGGATCGCGCTGTCCACGGTCGCGAAGAAACGCGCCGCAGCGGCGTCATCTTCTGTGATGATGCATTCGGTATGTCCCGACGACCAGGTGCCGATATGCTCCAGCGCTGCCGTCAGATCATCCACGACGGCTACCGCGAGGATCGGCGCGAGATATTCGGTCGACCAGTCTGCCTCGGTTGCCTCACCCATCGTCGGCACGATGGCGCGGGCGCGGTCATCCCCGCGCAACTCACATCCTGCCTCAATCAGTCCGGCCGCAATCTTCGGCAACAAATCGTCCGCTACGGCCGCATCGACCAGCAGCGTCTCCGCCGAGCCGCAAATGCCGGTCCGGCGCATTTTGGCGTTGACGACGATGGAGACCGCCTTCTCCGGATCAGCCGCCTTGTCGACGATGACATGGCAAAGTCCTTCCAGATGGCCGATCACCGGCACGCGCGCATCCTTCTGGACACGCTCGACCAGGCTGCGTCCACCGCGCGGCACGATCACGTCCACATTGCCTTCGAGACCTGCCAGCATGTGGCCGACGGCGGCCCGGTCGGTGGTCATGACCAGTTGCACCGCGTCTTCCGGCAATCCCTCGGCCTTCAGCGCGCCGCGCATGGCGGCAATGATCGCGCGGGACGAGTGCGTGCTTTCAGACCCGCAGCGCAGGATCGCCGCATTGCCCGAGCGCAGGCAAAGCGCGCCGGCATCGGCGGTGACGTTCGGGCGGCTTTCATAGATGATGCCGATCACGCCGAGCGGCACGGCGACCCGCGCAATGTCGAGGCCGTTCGGCCGCTCCCACCGGGCGAGTTCCTTGCCAATGGGGTCGGGCAAGCCGGCCACGGCTTCGACGCTGGAGGCAATGCCCTCCAGCCGCGCCGTATCCAGCGCCAGCCGGTCCAGCATGGCCGCGTCCAGCCCTTTTTCCCGCGCAGCCTCCATGTCCTGCTCATTCGCCGCCAGGATCTTGGCTGCGTCCGCGCGAATGGCGCCCGCCACGGCGGTCAGGCCGCGTGTGCGATCCGCCGGTGTCATCTGGCCCAGCTTGCGCGAGGCGGCGCGGGCGCGGCGGCCCATGTCCAGCATGGTTTCGGCAAGAATGGCGGTGTCTGCGGTCATCGTGTCTGTCATGCCAAGGGATGTGCCGGAAAGCCGGGCAGACCGCAAGACGCCGAAACGCCACCCATGCCAGCCTCCCCAATGATCTCAGCAGAGGCAGGCGGGCTGACTCTTCCGGAATTTGCCCTAGAATGAAGAGGAGGAAACAAGAATTATCCCGGAGGAACCCCATGATAGACGTAGAGGCGATGCCTCATCTTGCCGACATTCCGCGCGTCCAGGCCAATATCCGGCCCGCCGATACCGCCTTCTGGTTCGAGGGCGAGACCACCAGTTTCGCGGAACTGGAGACACGCTCGACCCAGATCGCCAATGGCCTGATCGGGCTCGGCGTGAAACCGGACGACCGGGTCGGCTATCTCGCCAAGAACATGGCCGTCTATTACGAGATGCTGTTCGGCGCTGCCAAGGCCCGCGCGACAATGACTGCGGTCAATACGCGCCTCGCCCCGCCGGAAGTGAAATTCATCCTGTCGGACGCGCGCGTCAAAGTCCTGTTCGTCGGCAAGGATTTCTATGGCCTGATCGACCAGATCCGCGCTGAATTGCCGGACCTCGAACACATCATCGCAATTGATGGCGAGCGGGACGACTGGAAGGCCTACACCGTCTGGCGCGACAGCCAGCTGACAGATCCGCCCGGCCTGAAGACGCGCGATGGCGACGATGTAATCCAGCTCTACACATCCGGCACGACCGGCATGCCCAAGGGCGTGCAACTGACCAATGGCAATTACCGCGCCGTCTTCGAACAGGCCGGGATGCTGGAATGGGCCAGCTATGATGTCGGCGACGCCGTGATGAACGCGATGCCCCTCTTCCACGTAGCGGGGGTAAACATCGGTATCCTGACGGCGGCCCAGGGCGCCAAGGCCGTTGTATTGCGCGAGATCGACCCGGCGCTGATCCTGAAACTGATCCCAGAGCACAAGATCGCGCATGCCTTCTGGGTACCGGCCGTCATCCTGATGCTGACCCAGATGCCGAAGGTCCGCGATCTGGACTGGTCCAGCCTGAAGCAGGTCTTCTATGGCGCCTCCCCGATTGCCGAGAGCCTTTTGCTGGATGCCAAGGAGATCATGGGCGCCCGCTTCACCCAGCTTTACGGCCTGACCGAGACAGGCGGCTGCGGCACCTACCTGCCCCCGGAAGCGCATGACCCGGCCTGGGGTAAGCTGCGCTCGTGCGGTGTGCCCTATCCGGCAACGATCGTGCGCTGCCTCGACGCGGACGGCAATTCGGTTCCGACCGGCGAGGTCGGCGAGATCGCCATCAAGGCGGCCTTTGTCATGAAGGGATACTGGAACCGTCCGGATGCCACCAAGGACTCGATCGACGAGTTCGGCTTCTTCCGCACCGGGGACGCAGGCTATTTCGACGAGGACGGATTTCTCTACATCCACGACCGCGTAAAGGACATGATCGTGTCCGGCGGCGAGAACATCTACCCGGCAGAAGTCGAGAATGCGATCTTCGGCCACCCCGCCGTGGCGGACGTGGCGGTCATCGGCGTGCCCGACGAGAAATGGGGCGAAGCCGTCAAGGCGATTGTGGTCGTCAAGCCGGGTGAAGACCCGACCCAGGACAGCATCATCGCCTGGGCGCGCGAGCGCATCGCCGGCTACAAATGCCCGAAGACGGTTGAATTCATCGAGGCCCTGCCCCGCAATCCGTCCGGCAAGATCCTACGCAAGGATTTGCGCGAGACCTATTGGAAAGACCAGGCGCGGCGCATCAGCTGATCAGAAGGCGGATGGCGCGACGTCCCCGCGCCGTCCGCACCTGATCATCAAGGCCTAGTTGGCGAGTCTCAGCCAGTCGCGCGCAGCAGACAGTGCAACCTTGACTTCATCCGTGCTCAGCATGTCAGCCATTTCCTGACGCTGGATCCGGGCCTCTTCATGTCCCTTGGACACGGCGAGGTTGAACCATTTGTGCGCAGAAATCAGATCCATTTCTGATTCAAGACCCGCGGCACAAGCGAGGCCGGCCTGGTAGAATTCATCTGCATTCGCGTCGGCGCCCAGCAGGCCACCTGGCTGTATTTCAATATCCGAAAAGGGCATCTTGTTTCTCCTGTCACCCTGCCTTCGCCGCCACCCTGTTTCGGGCATGTCAGCCAAGGCATCCATCCGCCACCGGAGCATTCCGGCGACAGGCAAAGAGTGCCCGCTCTCCTTTGCCGTATGGTTAACAGGAACCTGCCGAAACCCCGGCTATTTTAATATTCCGGGCCCGGTTGTTCATGATTGATGCAATTTGAGGGCTTCGGACATGAAAAACCCCCGCACGGCGAGGCGGCCGTACGGGGGTTCTGCATGATCGAAAGGAGTTGGAGACTTAAGCAGCCACTTTCTTCTTTGCGAGAGATTCTGCCAGTTTTTCCATGGCATCGACTTTTTCGATGTTCTCGACGGCAGCGAGTTCGCGGGCCATCCGGTCCAGGGCGCTTTCATACAGCTGGCGCTCGGAATAGGATTGCTCCGGCTGGTCTTCGCCGCGGTGAAGGTCGCGCACGACTTCCGCGATGGAGATCAGATCACCGGAATTGATCTTGGCTTCATATTCCTGAGCCCGGCGCGACCACATGGTCCGCTTGATGCGCGCGCGGCCACCCAGCGTCTTCAGCGCGTCTTCGACCAGCTTGGAGCCAGCCAGCGCCCGCATGCCGGAAGCTTCGGCTCGGTTGGTTGGAACGCGAAGGATCATTTTGTCCTGATCAAAGGACACCACATAGACCTCGAGGTCCATGCCGGCCACAGTCTGCTTCTCAACGCTCGTGATCTTGCCCACCCCGTGTGCGGGGTAAACGACGCTTTGACCCACTTCAAACGCCAGTTCCGCAGATGCTTTTTTAGCCATGTTGGATATCGCCCTTTTCTACGCATTTTGAGCCGATAAAAATCCCCTCAGTCCGACGCATGTGACGGTCTGAGTTGAAGTTTCCGGCTCTTGTCAGTTGTTACTCAAGTCTGAACGATAGCATAAATGTGCAGCTTTTTCAACAGACACGCCCAGATGCTAACCAGGAGTAAAGTTCCCAAGGCCGCTGATTTTGTTAACGTTTATTGAGAAGTCCAGCAAAATCAGGGTTCGGACGACCCGATTCAGGCGTCGCCTTCACCGGGTTTCGGGCTGAAATACTTCTCCAGCTTACCGGTTTCCTGCGCAAATTCTTCCCGGTCTGCCGGCGGTTCCTTCATCCGGGTGATGTTCGGCCAGGTCTTGGCATACTCGGTATTCAGCTTCAGCCATTTGGCGTCCGGATCATCCTCGGTATCGGGCTTGATCGCCTCGACCGGGCATTCGGGCTCGCACACGCCGCAATCGATGCACTCATCCGGGTGGATGACCAGCATGTTCTCGCCTTCATAGAAGCAGTCGACAGGGCAAACCTCGACGCAATCCATGTATTTGCAGCGGATACAGGCGTCGACGACAATGTAGGTCATGGGCAGGCAGGCCTTCTGGGGTTTGTGCACGGGCGAAATGGCGCGCGCGGGCGCGCATGTCAATGAGGGTATCTGACAGGAGTCTTCAGGAAGCGTCAGCGATCCGCTTTTCAGCCGCCTGACGCGCCTGGGCCCGGGAAATGTCGTCGATATGCAGCAGCGAGGCGACATGACGGATATAGGCGTCCTCGATGTCGCTCTTCTCGCCATCGGCCAGCGCCACCCGGTAGAGGCCTTCGATGATCGAGACCCGCTCCTCGACGGGCAGCTTCTTCACATGCTTGGTGAACTGGTGCGAGCCGACCGCTTCCTCGGCCAGCGCCTCGCCTTCGGCGAGCACCGCATCGGCCTTGTCGGCGTCGAATTTGAACGCTTCGAGCAGGATTTCGGCGATCATGTCGCTCTCAATGTTCACATAGACTCCGTCCGACAGGGCTGCCTCGACCAGCAGCGCAGCGGCCGCGACCTGCGGGTCCATCGGCTTTTCCGCGGGGGTCTTCTGCCGGAAGAAATTCTTCAACGCGTTCATCATGTGTCGGTCTCCAGCGTCCTGTACAGCGCCGCCGCCTCTTCTGCCGGCCCTCGCCGCGTGCCCAAATCCAGCACTTCAACGGTCCTGATATGCGCGCCTCGTGCGAGCGTGACAACATCTCCGCCGCAAATTGCCGTACCGGGTTTGTTAACGCGCCGCGTCTGGCCATTACGGGTCAGCCGCACGCCCCGCTTGCGGACATGGGATCCGGAAAGAGCGCGGGTCTTGAAAAACCGCGCCCGCCACAGCCACACATCCAAGCGCAGCGTCGGCGTGTCCGTCATTGAAAGGGCTTGTACTCGAAGCTTGAATCAGCTGCGCCCGCTGCAGCGGCCTCCGCCCTGGGTTTCGGCTTGCGCTTCTTTTTCTTCGGCTTGCTGGCCGCAGGCTTCGGCTCAGGCAACAGGGCCGCAAGCGCCGCAAACGGACTGTCCGGATCCGGCTGGCGCGATGGCGGGGCGCCGCGTGAATTGGCGCGTCCGCCGCCGCCCTGCGGCTTCGGCCCGCGCGGGCCTTTCGGGCCCCTGCCCCCGGCAGTCTGGTTGCGCCCACCTTGCGGACGGCCCCCTTCAGGGCGCCCCTCCGGGCGTGCCCGCGACGCATAGCGCCACAGCACGATGGCGTCGGTTTCCTTGTCCTTTTCCGCCGGTGCGAGGCCAAAGCCCTTCAGCACGGCTGGCCAGTCATCGGCCGGGCACGACACGACGGAGGCGAGGTCGATCTCGATCGGGAAGGCATTCTTGCCGGCTTCCTTGCGGCGCTTGGCGATCTCCCAGCCGAGACGTTCGGCAAGGTCTGCGCGCACGGCCCGGCGGCCAAAGCGCAGATAGCCATTCGCGGCCAGCGCTTCTTCCGGCCAGGTGCCGTCGAGCGCAAAGGATCCCGCCCCTTCCGGTGCCAGCGGGAAGGGCTGGCCTTCGAACACGGCGCGCAGAATGGCAATCATGCGCTGGCCCGCAGGTTTTTGCGCATCCGGCACATGCGCGGCGACACGGCCCGCCCGCACGCCAATGCCCTTCAGGGCTTCGCGCTGCTCTCCCGTCAGGCGCAGGCCCGGATCATCCTGGCGCAGATCGACCGCCGCGCCGGTCTCCAGCACACGATACGCAATCCCGCGCGCGAGCCCTTCCAGCGCATCGCCAGCTTTTTCGACGGCGAGTTTGGTATGGGTCGGCAGGAGGCGGGCAATCTCGGCCACGGCCCATTGCTCCAGCCGCTGGCGCGCCGCTTCACGTTCGGCCGGGTCAACTTCCGCCGCGCCGACAATCTCGACCCGGGGGGCCATCCAGCCCGATCCCTTGGTCAAGTGCGCGACCGGCGAATTGATATGTTCGATCTGGCCTTCATCATTCAGCTTGAAGGCATCATCCGGGGCCGCCACGATCAGCGACAGCCGCTCCAGGATCAGCGGGCGCACAGCGGCCTGCGCCGCGCCGCGCACGGCCTTGCCTTCCAGCGTCCGGGCATCCAGCACAGGCTCGAAAGTCAGGCCTTTCAGGCGTCCGACAACATGGCCTTCCACACGGACATCACCTTCCGGGGTCAATTCGGTCACGAGAGCGTCTTCCTTCTTCAGGCTGGCTAGCAAAGCCGTTGTTCGCCGGTCCACAAACCGGGCAGTGAGCGCTTCGTGTAGCGCGTCTGACAGGGAGTCTTCAATCTCCCGCGTACGGTCTTGCCATTTTTCCGGGTTTTCCAGCCAGTCCGGCCGATGGGCGGCATAGGTCCAGGTCCGGATATTGGCAAGGCGCTGCTGCAGCTTCGCAATGTCCCCCTGGGTCGAGGAAAGATCATCCAGACGCCGCTCTAGGCCCTTGTCGGACAGGCGCGCATCCGGATCGGCCAGCGTCTCGGCAAGGCCCAGCACGAGCCGCGCATGGCCTTCCGGCCCCGCCTTGCGGAAATCCGGAAGCCGGGCGAGGTCCCACAACCGGCGCACCTGCCGCGCGCCGGCAATATTCGGCCCAATGGCTGCATCTTCCGCCATCCGGCGCAGCACCCATTCGTCCAGCGCATGGGGATTGTGGATCAGGGCGGGATGGCCGGACGGCATTTCAAGGCTCAGGATCAGGCGGCGCAGGCTGGAGAAATCCAGCGCCGAATTGCGCCATTGCAGATGATCGACCGGATCGAAGCGGTGCGCCTCGATGGCCTGCCAAGTGGCCTCGTCGAACGGCGGGCAAGTCGCCGTCTCCCCGAATTCGCCATCACTGCGGAACCGCCCTGCGCGGCCGGCAATCTGCGCGCATTCCGCAGGCGTCAGCAGGCGGTGGCGGCGGCCGTCGAATTTCGAGCGCGAGGCAAACACGACCCGATCGACATCAAGGTTCAGCCCCATGCCGATCGCGTCCGTCGCAACAATATAATCGACCTCGCCGGACTGGTAGAGCTCAACTTGCGCATTGCGCGTGCGCGGGCTGAGCGCCCCCATGACGATGGCCGACCCGCCCTTCTGGCGGCGCAGCAGCTCGCCAATCGCATAGACCTCGTCGGCGCTGAACGCGACAATGGCCGTCCGTTTCGGCAGTTTGGTGATCTTGGTATGGCCGATATAGCGCAGCTCGGAAAAGCGCTCGCGCGGCTCGGTCTCCGCGCCGAGCTCCAGCGTCCGCAGCACACCGCGCATCGTGTCACTGCCCAGCAGCAACGTCTCGTGATTGCCGCGCAGATTGAGGATGCGGTCGGTGAAGACATGGCCCCGGTCCTGGTCCTCGGCCAGCTGGATCTCGTCAATCGCGACGAAATCCACTCTCAGGTCGGTCGGCATGGATTCCACGGTGCACACCCAATAGCGCGCCGTGGGCGGAACAATCCGCTCCTCGCCGGTGATCAGCGCGACATGGGCCGCGCCCTTGCGCTCAACCACGCGGTCATAGACCTCGCGCGCAAGCAGGCGCAGCGGCAGGCCGATCATGCCGGTGCCGAATCCTGTCATCCGCTCGATGGCGTAGTGCGTCTTGCCGGTATTGGTGGGGCCAAGAATGGCCTTCAGGGTGGAACTCATCGACGGGGCTTGGAACCGGATGGGAGCGAAGTCAAGCGCCCGCCCGGTCATCGCTATTTACGCATGTTGCGCGGCTGCACCGCTCAAGGACTGAGATCAGGCGCGGCCACCTTATCCGGAATGGCTTTGCCTTCCGTCGGATGGCGCTTCAGAATGACTGCCTCGACGCGTGGCCAGAGTCCGTTCAGCCAGTTGCGGGACGGCTTTTCGATCAGATAGTAGCTCGCCACCCCGCATGACACAGCCGCCAGCAGGAAGGCCGCTGTGTAGCCAGGATGCATCTCGTCCAGCTTGTAGAAGGGCTGCTGCCAGAGATAAATCGAATACGACCAGAGGCCGAAACGCGTCAGAAATGGATGGGCGAAGAGGGCCGCAATGGATTTTGACGCCACGTCGATGAGCGCAACCGCGATGGCAAGACAGGTCGTGCCGAGCGAGTATTGCAAGGGATAACCTATGTTGTTGGAATTCAGTGCCCAGCCGCCAATCATGGCGAGAAGGAAGATGGGAAGGGCCCAGCGATTTAGCCAGGCTTCCTTCAGCCGGGTCCTCAGCAGCAGGAATACCGCCGCCGAAATGAATATGGATCCAATATGCACATCGGACCGGTGCGCGACTGTTTCGTAGGACTGGTTGAACACGGCGCTGCTAATGGCGCCGTTCAGCATCATCAGAAGGGCGAGACCGCCAATGACATATATTGCCATACGAACCGAGCGGCCAAACAAAACGACCAGACCGCCCAGGATAAAATAAGCATGTTCTTCGATGCATAGGGACCAGATATGGTCGAACCAGCCGGTGCTGTGTGTCGCCAGAACCAGATAATTGTAGGTGAAGGTGACGGCCGCCACGGCCCAGAGCGGCGACAAGGAATAGGGCTCACCCGCAAGGGCCGATACCAGCCAGTAAACTCCGACAAATCCAATCAGGGCCGGCAAGATGCGCGTGGCCCTGCGGAAAAAGAATTTCGGGAGCGGGAATTTGTTCAGGAACAGGATCTGCGCCATCAGGCGCCCGCTCAGAACAAAGAAGAATTCCACGCCGAAGGTGCCGAGATTGATCCAGCTGACAGGGAAGAAATGACCCCAGAGCACCAGCAATACTGCGATGCCGCGCCAGCCATCCAGACAAGCTATTCGGCCCGAAGGGACTGTCGTTTTCATAAAAATGAGACTCTCTTACAAATACCAACACGCCCGTCTGGCCGAACCGACCGGCGGCAAGAACTTCGCTACGGAGAGTCGCTGCAAAAAGAATGCCGGAAAATCAGGCCATCACCTCGACGCGGGCAGGCTCGGCGGCAGGCGTCTTTTCCTTCACCACATGCGGCTGGAAGTGGAGGAGTTCCCAGCGTCCGTCATGATGCTCGACGAGGGCAGTACAGCTTTCCACCCAGTCGCCATCATTCATGTAGGTGATGCCGTCAATGTCGCGCATTTCGGCGACATGGATGTGGCCACAGATCGCGCCATCATATTCCTTGCGGCGGCAATAGTCGGCCACATGGCCCTCGAAATTGTGGATATGGTTCAGCGCGCGCTTGGTGCGCTTCTTCAGGGCCTGTGACAGCGACCAGTATGGCATGCCGAACCAGCGGCGGATCGCGTTCAGCTTCGTATTGGTCCAGAGCAGGAAATTATAGGCATGGTCGCCCAGATGCATGATCCATTTGCGGTCGGCCCGCATCATGCCGTCGAACATGTCGCCATGCACGACGAGATAGCGCTTGCCGTCCTCGCCCTCATGCACCGCGCGGTTCTTCACCTTGATATCGCCAAAGGCGAGCCGGAATTGCAGGAAGGCGCGCAGGAACTCGTCATGGTTCCCGATGATATAGGTGACGTCCGTGCCGCGCTTCGCAGCCGTCAGGATACGGCGGATGACATTCGTATGGGATTGCGGCCAGAACCATTTCTTGCGCATCCGCCAGCCATCGATGATGTCGCCGACCAGATAGAGCTGTTCGGACGTATGCGTCTTCATGAAGGCACACAGCGCATCGGCCTGGCATCCGGCGCTGCCGAGATGCACATCGGAGATGAAGATCGAGCGATAATCAGGACGGGTCATAATGACGGCCCTTAATCCCGTTCGGTATGAGTTTTATGACAATTTATCCCCCAATTTCGTCATAAAACCGCAATAAAAACAGGGGGAAGAAAAAGACTTATCCTCCCCCTCCGCAGGCGGAGGTATAATGGGCGCATGGACCACGCCTTCGCCACCCTGCGAAACCTGCCCCCGCACCTCCAGCCGCACCGGTTCTGGATCTGGCTGCAAATCGTGATCCTCACCTTTCATGTGCGCCACATAAGGCGGGATGCGCGCGCCATGCTGGTCCACATTTCGCCGCGTGGAGCGGTGGACATTGTCGCCGTCGGGGATATGCCGGGCGCTGCGAAGCCAGACCCGCTGGCCTTCGAACCCTCGAAGGCTTTCCTGATGGCGATGCGCGAAGCCGATCCGGTCATGCCAATGGGTGAGCGGCAGCGGCCAGCTCGCACCCTTCCGGCGCGGCTGAGACTTTGCGCGACCGATACGCTCCTGCCGCGCCCCGATACCTGACCCGCAGTTTCCCGATGAAAATCCAGCTGTCCCCCCGAGCGCCTTCACGGGCGTCGCATGTGCAGGAACAGGTCTAGCCTGCCTTCACGCCGCCGCCGCGCCGGGCAAGCCAGACGCCGCCAAGGATCAGGGTGAAGGCAATCAGTGCCTGCCAGCTCTGCGTCTCTCGGAAGAAGACCCAGCCCAGCACGGCGCTGACCACCGGGATCGCATAGCCCGTCAGGGACAGGAAGGTCGCGCTCGTCCGCGCGATCAGGAACATGTAGAGCGCCTGCGCAATCGCGGTCGGGATCACGCCCAGGCCGACCACCGCCGCCCAATGCGTCCAGTCGGCATTGACCTCGGACGGGTGCACCGTGAAGGCCAGCGGCCAGGACACCAATGCCGCCAGCGTGACAAAACCGGTGGCAAACGGAATGGCCGCGATCTTCGGCGCCCCGCGTGCCATCAGGCTGGACAGGGCATAATTCATCGTGGCGAGGATCAGCAGCAGCTGCGCCACGACGGTCGCATTGCCGAGGCCCTTCATGGCGTCCGGCCCGAACAGGACCGCCACCCCGGCAAAGCCGGTCAGCACGCCAATCGCCGTCCCGCGATTCATGCGTTCATCCGCAAACAGAAAGGTTGCCCCACTCACCACGAAGATCGGCACGGCGGCCGTATAGAGCGCCGCGAGGCTGGAATTCACCGTCTCCTGCGCCGTCGTGATCAGGAAGAAGGGAAAGACAGAGCCTGCCAGCCCCATGCCGACAATCGCCAGCCACCGCTTGCGATCCTTGAAGGACGGCAATCTCTGCCCGCGCACCAGCATCATGATCCACAAGACGACCGCGCCAATCGTCAACCGCCCCGGCAGCACCCAGGCAACCGGCAGGCCGGCATCCGGATTGCCCTTGTCCACGGCCACGCGGGTGAGCGCATAGGCGCCCGCCCAGAACAGGGTCAGCAGGGCAAACAACCCCCAATCGGCGGCAGAGCGGCTTTGAAGCTGGGGGCCCTTCATGGCATCGGCGCGCCGCGCGACGCCTCGATGATGCTGTACCAATCCTGGCGGCTGAAGTCGATTTCGAGTGCTCGCATCGCGGCCTTCAGGCGCGCGGGCGTCTGCGTGCCCAGCAACACGACAGGCTTCGCCGGATGCCTCAGGAGAAACGCCAGCGCCACATCACTGCGGTTTGCGCCATGCGCAGCCGCGATCCGGTCCAGCGCCGCGTGGACATCTGCAAGGCAAGCCGGGTCATCCGCCTGCGGCACATACCCCTCCCCCAGACGCCCCCCGGCCAGCGGCGACCAGACCAGCGCTGCCGCGCCGGTCTCCTGGCACCAGTCCAGCATGCCATCATCCATCGGCTGGAGCTGGAGCGCCGAGAATTCGGGCTGCGTGCTGACAATCTTCGCGCCGAGATGCGCCTGCAGCGCGCGGGCCTGCGCAATGGTGAAGTTCGAGATGCCCGCTGCCGCGATCTTGCCGTCGGCAATCAGCGTCTCCAGCGCCCCCGCGACCTCCTCCCAATGGGTCAGCAGGTCCGGGCGATGAATCTGGTAGAGGTCGATCTGCTCCACGCCGAGACGCGCAAGCGACGCTTCGCAGGCCTCGATGAGATAGGCGCGGCTGGAATTGTACGGCGCCGGCGGAATGATCCCGCCCTTGGTGGCCAGCACCATCCGGCCCCGGCGGGCAGGATCGGCCTTCAGGACCTCGCCGAGCAAGGCTTCAGCCGCGCCGAACCCTGCCCCGCCAAAGCCGTAGATGTCGGCGGTATCGATCAGGGTCATGCCGAGATCCAGCGCGGTCTCGACCAGCGTCTCGGCCTGAGCCAGATCATGTCCCAGGAAGCGCCAGCATCCAAAGCCCAACGCCCCAACGCGACGGCCGCTGGCTCCGATCTCTACCTGACGCATCACTTCCGCTCCTCTGGGTTCAGGCAATACGAGGCGGGTGAGGCCAAGTCCACGCCTGATCGCTGTTACCGTAAACAGGCAGTCGGCGGCGGGAAGCCGCATAGCAGGCGGGTGGACGAAATTGCACGGGCATCGTAAAGGGCCAGCAGATTTATAGCCTGCCGCTCCAAAGGAGATCTTTCATGGCCGTTCGCGTTGCAATCAATGGTTTTGGCCGCATTGGCCGTCTCGTTCTGCGTTCCATCATCGAGCATGACCGCAAGGACATCGAAGTCGTCGCCATCAACGACCTCGGCCCCGTGGCCACCAATGCCCACCTCCTGCAGTATGATTCCGTGCATGGCCGGTTGAACCAGCCGGTTGAAGTGGACGGGGACACGATCATCGTCGGCGGCCGCAAATTTCTCTGCACCGCCGTGCGCGACCCCGCTGACCTGCCGCATGCCGAGCTGGACATCGATATCGCGATGGAATGCACCGGCATCTTCGCCGACAAGGAAAAGGCCTCCGCCCATCTGAAGGCTGGCGCAAAGCGCGTCCTGGTCTCGGCTCCGGCCACCAATGCAGACAAGACCATCGTGTTCGGCGTCAACCATGACACGCTCACCAAGGATGACCTCGTCGTCTCCAACGCGTCCTGCACCACGAACTGCCTCTCACCAGTTGCGAAAGTGCTGAACGATACGGTCGGCATCAAGCGCGGCTACATGACGACGGTCCACTCCTATACCGGCGACCAGCCAACCCTCGACCGGATGCACAAGGATCTCTATCGCGGCCGCGCGGCGGCGATGTCCATGATCCCGACCTCGACCGGCGCGGCGAAAGCTGTTGGCCTCGTCCTGCCGGAACTGAAGGGCAAGCTCGACGGCTCCGCCATCCGCGTCCCGACGCCAAACGTCTCGATGATCGACCTCGTCTTCGATTCCGGCAAGCCGACCACGGTTGAAGAGATCAACACCGCCATCAAGGCCGCCGCTGACGGCCCGATGAAAGGCGTCCTCGGCTATACCGACAAGCCGCTCGTCTCCTCGGACTTCAACCATGATCCGCACTCGTCCACCTTCGCGCTCGACCAGACGCAGGTGATCGAAGGCACCATGGTGCGAGTCCTGTCCTGGTATGACAATGAGTGGGGCTTCGCGACCCGCATGAGTGACACCGCGCTCGCCATGTCGAAACTCATCTAAAGCCTTTCGAGAGCGCCTCCTGATCGGGAGGCGCTCTTTTCTTTCCCTGTCGCATCGCGCCCGATTGGCCGGGCATTCTGGAGGAAATCCCGTGTCCAGCTTCAAACGCCTTGCCGATGCCGGCGACCTGACCGGCAAGACCGCCCTTGTCCGCGTCGACTTCAACGTCCCCATGGAAAACGGCCTCGTCACCGATGACACGCGCCTGCGGGCTGCCATTGATACGGTCCAGACCCTGCGCACCCAGGGCGCCAAGGTTGCCCTGCTCGCACATTTCGGCCGCCCGAAGGGCGAGCGCGTTGCAGAGATGAGCCTCGCGCCGATCGCGGGTGCCTTCGCCAAGGTGCTCGGTTCGAATGTCAGCTTCATCGCCGACTGCAAGGGCGATCATGTGAAGCAGGCCATCGCCCAGCTGGACCCCGCCGGTGTGATCCTGCTGGAGAATACCCGCTTCTATGCCGGCGAGGAAAAAGGCGATCCGGAACTGGCGAAAGAGATCGCGGAGCTCGGCGACATCTACGTCAATGACGCCTTCTCAGCCGCCCACCGCAAACATGTCTCGACGGCCGTCCTCGCGACGCTGCTGCCAGCCTATGCGGGCATCAACATGGAAGCCGAGCTCGACGCGCTGGACAAGGCGCTCGGCACGCCGGAACGCCCGGTGCTGGCCGTCGTCGGTGGCGCGAAAGTCTCCTCGAAGATCGACCTGCTCAAGAACCTCGTCACCAAGGTGGACCGCCTCGCCATTGGCGGCGGCATGGCCAACACATTCCTGGCCGCTCAGGGCATCAATGTGGGCAAGTCCCTTTGCGAGCATGACCTGGCCGATACCGCGCGCGAAATCATGGAGATCGCGGCAAAGAACAAGTGCGAGATCCTTCTGCCCAAGGACGTTGTCGTCGCGAAGGAGTTCGCGGCCTATGCGGAAAACCGTACCTGCGCCCCGGATGAGGTCGCGGCCGACGAGATGATCCTGGATGCAGGCATGGTCACGGTCGCCCATCTGGTAGATGCGATGGGCAAATCGAAGACCCTGGTCTGGAATGGCCCGCTCGGCGCGTTCGAGATGACACCGTTTGACAAGGCCACCGTATCCGCAGCCCAGGCTGCCGGGATACGCGCCAGCCAGGGTAAGCTGATCGCCGTGGCCGGCGGCGGCGATACGGTCGCAGCGCTCAACCATGCCGATGCGGCCCGCGACTTCACCTTTGTCTCAACCGCTGGCGGCGCCTTCCTTGAATGGATGGAAGGCAAGCCCCTGCCCGGCGTCGAAGCGCTCAAGGCCTGATCTCTTTTGAGACAGCCTGCGGCATATCGCGCAGGGCAAGCAAAATGACAACGTTCCCATCGCGCTGCTGCGGAGCGTCAGAAAAATTTGATGCATCTGGTGAAATCGATTTCAGGCCCTGAATCGTGCACAGCTTTGGCACCTTGCCCCCTCTGAATCCCCCGTACCGCCTGCGAATCGGGCGAATGGAAGCGGGCCCATTACAATCTCCGCTGTCCGGTTGACCCGACTGACAGGCACGGTACTTGAATGCAAAGTTTGCAAATTCCACGCATGCAAGGGACTCCCCGGTAAAATCATGACCAATCCACAAATGGCCCGGCAGATTGCCGAGAAGAATGGCTTCATTGCCGCGCTTGACCAATCCGGCGGCTCCACGCCGAAAGCCCTCCGCCTCTATGGCGTGAATGAAGACGCCTATTCCAATGACGAGGAAATGTTCGGCCTGATCCACGAGATGCGCGCCCGCATCATCAAGGCCCCCGCCTTCAATGGCGAGAAAGTCATCGGCGCGATCCTGTTCGAGCGCACCATGGACGGCGAAGTCGACGGCACGCCGACCGCTGAATATCTCTGGAACGAACACCAGGTCGTTCCCTTCCTGAAAGTCGACAAGGGCCTCGCCGACGAATCCAATGGCGTCCAGATGATGAAGCCGATGCCGGATCTCGACCATCTGCTGGAGCGCGCCGTTTCCAAGGGCATCTTCGGCACCAAGATGCGCTCGGTCATCCATGCCGCCAATCCGGAAGGCATCGCCGCCATCGTGGCGCAGCAATTCGATATCGGCCGCCAGATCCTGGGCCACGGCCTGATGCCGATCATCGAGCCGGAAGTGACCATCACGATCGCCGACAAGGCCGAGGCCGAAGACATCCTCCTTGCCGAGATCATCAAGCAGCTCGACGCGCTGGGCAGTGACAAGCAGGTGATGCTGAAACTCTCCCTGCCGACCAAGGCGAACCAGTACAAATCCCTTGTCGACCATCCGCGCGTCATGCGCGTCGTGGCGCTGTCAGGCGGCTATGCCCGCGAAGACGCCTGCGGCAAGCTCGCTCAGAACACCGGCATGATTGCCAGCTTCTCCCGCGCCCTGACCGAAGGCCTCTCGGCCGGCCAGAGCGACGAGGAATTCAACACGACCCTCGCCGCCACGATCGACGGAATCTACCAGGCCTCGAAGGCGGGCTGAGCCAGCTCCCCCTTCCTGATCTCAAAAGGCGGCTCCGCGCGGGCCGCCTTTTTTGTGCCTGTCACAAAATCCGTGTAGGGTCTGTCCATGCTGGACATGCGCCCCAATTGCGAACAGTGCGATACGGACCTCCCGGCGGACGAGGTCGGGGCCTTCATCTGCTCGTTCGAATGCACGTTCTGCTCTGATCGTACGAACGGCCCGCTGGAAGGTCGCTGCCCGAATTGCGGCGGCGACCTCCAGCCCCGGCCGATGCGGCGCGGCAAGCCGCTCGATGCCTATCCGGCCAGCACGCAGCGGGTTTTGAAGGCTTCCGGCTAGGCACGCCCTGCGCTATAGCGCGCCGCATGAGCAAGACCAAAGACTATGTCCGCCCGCGCACGCGGCTTTACCTGATCACGCCGCCCCGCATCGAGGATGTGGAGGGCTTCGCCGCCCTGTTGGAAACGGCCTTGTCGGCGGGCGATGTCGCCTGTCTCCAGCTGCGCCTGAAGACTGACACCGGCGAGATCGACGCCGAGGCGACCCGCGCAGTGGGCGCAGCGATCACCGAAATGGCGCAAGCCTATGGTGCGGCTGTCCTCATCAATGACAGCCCGGACCTCGCCGTGGAGCTTGGCGCGGACGGAGTCCATGTCGGCCTTGAGGACATGTCGGTCAAACAGGCCCGCGAGATTGTCGGCCCGGACATGATCGTCGGTGCGACCGCCAAGAATTCCCGCCACACCGCCATGCAGGCCTGCGAAGCCGGGGCGGACTATGTCGCCTTTGGCGCCTTCTACCCGACCGGCACAAAGGAAGACACCGTCGAGGCGTCGCCCGAACTGCTCGAAATCTGGCAGGAGAGCATGGAAGTGCCCTGCGTCGCGATTGGCGGCATCACGGTTGAGAATGCCGAACCGCTGATCCTCGCCGGCGCCGATTTCCTCGCCGTTTCGTCCGGCGTCTGGAACCATCCGAAAGGCGCGCCCCTCGCGATCGCGGAATTCAACGCCCTGCTGGACCGGCTGGAGCAGGCAGGCGCCTGAGCGCGCACGGGAACTGCAAATCCCCGCCCCGGTTGCGCCTGCATTAACACTCCGCCCGCTTGACCGTTTCAGGCCAAGGGCTTACGCCCCCGCCAAACCCCAAGAGGACATGCCCCAATGGTCAAGATCAATGGCAATGAAATCAAGCCCGGCAACGTCATCGAGCATGACGGCACGGTCTGGCGCGCCCTGAAGACGGCTTCGGTGAAGCCCGGCAAGGGCGGCGCGTTCAATCAGGTCGAACTGCGCAACCTGCTGAATGGCTCGAAATCCAATGTCCGTTTCCGCTCGTCCGAGACCGTTGAAAAGGTCCGTCTGGAGCAGAAAGACCATCAATTCCTCTTCGCGGATGACGATGCCTTCACCTTCATGGATCAGGAAACCTTCGAGCAGATCGCAATCCAGCGGGACTTCATCGGCGACCAGGGCGCCTTCCTGCAGGATGGCATGACCGTTTCCATCGAATTCTATGGTGACAAGCCGATCGGCGTGGAGCTGCCGGAACAGGTGATCCTGGAAGTTCAGGAGACCGAACCGGTCGTGAAAGGCCAGACGGCCGCCAACAGCTTCAAGCCTGCGATCTGTGATGGCGGCGTCCGTGTCATGGTTCCGCCTTTCGTCGGCACCGGCGAGCGGATCGTCGTCCAGACCGCTGATTCCACTTATCTCCGTCGCTCCGACTAGGAACTCCCATGTCCAAACCCTCCCCCGTCGGCACCGTCATGATCGCCGCCGCGCGCGCGGCCGGCCGGTCGCTCGCCCGCGATTTCGGCGAAGTCGAAAACCTGCAGGTCTCCAAGAAAGGTCCGGCAGATTTCGTCTCGAACGCCGACCATCGCGCCGAAGAAATCATCTATAGTTCCCTCGCCAAGGCGCGGCCCGGCTATGGCTTTGTCATGGAAGAGCGCGGCATTGTCGAAGGTACGGACAAGTCGAACAAATTCATCGTCGACCCGCTCGATGGCACGCTGAACTTCCTGCATGGTCAGCCGCACTATTCGGTTTCCATCGCGCTGGAGCGCGAAGGCAAGCTGCTGACCGGCGTCGTCTATGACGTGGCCAAGAACGAGATCTTCTGGGCCGAAACGGGCCGCGGCGCCTGGCTGGAAAATCGCAAGCTGCGCGTGGCCGCGCGCAGCCGTCTCAATGAAGCCGTGATTGGCACCGGGACACCCTGGCATGGCAAGTCGGAAGAGATGCACGTGAATTTCGCGCGCGAAATGCTGGCCATGACGCCCGCCTGCGCCGGCATCCGCCGTTTTGGCTCGGCCGCGCTGGACCTTGCCTATGTGGCGGCCGGACGGTTTGACGGATTCTGGGAACGCGGCCTGAAGCCGTGGGACATCGCGGCCGGCATCGTCCTGGTGCGCGAAGCGGGCGGCATCGTTGACGAAATCGATGGTGGCGACATGATGCAGTCTGGGTCTGTTCTCGCAGCCAATGAAGAGCTGCACCCGCTGATCGAGAAGCAGCTGCGCCACGCAGCAGCCTTTACACGCAAGGCCGACTGACCCCCTTCCCTCGCGGCAAGGCCAAGCCAACCCAGAAAGCCCGTGACACCTGCGTCATTTTTTGGCCTTATAGGCTGAAAAATGGGCAGGAAGCAGTCATGACACATACCGATACGGACGTTCTAATCATTGGGGCGGGCCTTTCCGGCATCGGCGCCGCCGTGCATCTTGGAAAGAAATGCCCGGGCATCGGCTACCAGATTTTCGAGCAACGCAGCGCGATTGGCGGAACATGGGATTTGTTCCGCTATCCGGGCATCCGTTCTGACAGCGACATGCATACGCTGGGCTATAATTTCAAACCGTGGACCGAGGCCAAGGCCATCGCGGACGGGCCGTCCATACGGAAATATGTCGAGGACACCGCCGACGAATACGGCGTGACCCCGCATATCAAGTTCAACACGACCATCGTTGCCGCCGACTGGTCCACACCCGACCAGGCCTGGCATGTGACGCATGAGGACGAGTTCGGCGCCCGCAGCGTCACGACCTGCCGCTTCCTGTTCATGTGCGGCGGCTATTACCGCTATGACGAGGGCTACCGGCCGGACTTTCCGGGCGAAGAGGCCTTCAAGGGCCAGTTCGTCCATCCCCAGCATTGGCCGGAAGACCTCGACTATACCGGCAAGAAGGTTGTTATCATCGGCTCCGGCGCCACCGCCATGACCCTGGTCCCGGCGATGACCGACAAGGCCGCGCATGTGACCATGCTCCAGCGGTCACCGACCTATGTCGTCTCCCGCCCGGCGGTCGACAAGTTCGCCAATTTCCTGCGCAAGGTGCTGCCTGACAGCTGGGCCTATTCCTTCATCCGCTGGCGGAACGTCCTGCTGCAGCAATTCTTCTTCAAGAAGACCCGCGCCAATCCAGACAAGGCGCGCGAACGCCTGATCGGCATGGTCAAGGAAGAGCTCGGTCCCGACTATCCGGTCGAGACCCATTTCAACCCGGCCTACAATCCGTGGGAACAGCGGCTTTGCCTTGTGCCGGATTCCGATCTTTTCAACGCGCTGAAGACCGGCAAGGCCAGTGTCGAGACCGACCATATCGAGACGTTCACGGCCAATGGCATCAAGCTGAAATCCGGCAAGGAGATCGGGGCCGACATCGTCGTCACCGCGACCGGCCTGCAATTGCAGTTCATGAATGGGGTCGATGTCTCCGTTGACGGCACAAAAACAGACGCCGGGCGCCTGTTGAACTACAAGGGCGTGATGCTGTCCAACATGCCGAATTTGGCGGTCACCTTCGGCTATACCAATGCTTCCTGGACCTTGAAGGCCGACCTGACGTCTGAATATGTCTGCCGCCTGCTGAACTATATGGACCAGCACGGCTACACGTCGGCCATGCCGAAACTGGAGCAGTATCCGAACCAGACCGAGCCGTTCGTAGACTTCTCCTCCGGCTATTTCCAGCGTGTGATGGACCAGTTCCCTCGCCAGCACACTGAGAAACCGTGGAAGCTGAACCAGAACTACAGCGCGGACGTCAAGAATTTGCGCCGGGGGCCAATCGCCGATGGCGTGATGGATTTCACGAAAGCCGAAGAGGCTGAAAGCAAACGGCCTGCCCTGCAGGCCGCCGAATAGCGTTTTCCTGTATTTCCGTCATCGAGTTCCCTATATTCAAGACGTAGGGGCTTGATGAAGGGAATACGGATATGTGGTTATGGCTGTTGTGGTGGTGCGTGGACGATCATCTCGCGGCGGCGCTCAATGCGCCGGGACTGGGAGAGTTGCCCATCTGGGTGCCGCTGATCCTGTCGCTGGCCTTCGCCTTCACGATTGACGGCAAGGTCAAGAAACTCCGCAGGAAATAGGCCTAGCCTTCCGCAAACTGCAATTCGGCGAGGCGGGCATAGAGACCGCCCTTGGCCACGAGTTCCTCGTGATTGCCTTCCTCGACGATGCGGCCATGTTCCATCACGATGATCCGGTCGGCGCGGCGAACGGTCGACAGGCGATGTGCGATGACCAGCGTGGTGCGGCCCTCGGCAGCGTTCGCAATGGCGCGGCGCACGGCAGCCTCGCTTTCGGAATCGAGCGCAGACGTCGCCTCGTCCAGCAGGAGCACCGGCGCATCGCGCACGAGCGCCCGCGCAAGCGCGATCCGCTGGCGCTGACCGCCTGACAGGCTGCGCCCCTTCTGGCCGAGATCTGTGGCCAGCCCATCCTTCTCCGCAAGGAAGTCAAACGCCTCGGCCATACGGGCCGCCTGTTCCACCAATGCCGCGTCCGGATTGTCCGTGCCAAAGCCGATATTCTGCGCCGCGGTGCCGGTGAAGAGCGCCGATTCCTGTGGCGCATAGGCAAATTGCTGGCGCCAGTCGCGCGGGTCGGCCTGCATGGCAGAAACCCCATCCAGCGTGACGGCACCCGACGGCACATCGAACAGGCGCAGGGCCAGACGGAAGACGGTGGTCTTGCCCGCGCCGCTCGGGCCAACAAGGGCCACGAACTCACCGGGCTTCACCGACAGCGAGAAATGGTCGAGGGCCGAGACGGCCTCATCCCCATAGCGGAAGCTGACATCGTTAAAGGCGAGCGCGCCAGTCACCTTGCCCGGCAGGGCCACCGGATGCTCCGGCGCGGTGATCTCGGGCTCGGCGTTCAGCACTTCAGCCGCGCGGTCTGCGGCGCCGGCAGCGCGCATCACTTCGCCATAGACTTCCGCCAGCATGCCAAAGCCCGACCCCGCATAAAGCGCGTACAGCACCATGGAGGCGAGATCGCCAAAGCTCATTGACCCGGTCGCCACGGCGCGTGCGCCCATCCAGAGCACGCCCACAAAGCCGCCAAACAGCAGGACAGATACCAGCACGATCATCAGGGACCGCGCCCCGATCCGGCGCATCGCGGCGTCAAACGTCGCCTCGACCGCTTCGGTGAACGCGCCGAGCCGGCTCTGCTCGCGATTATAGGCCTGAACCAGTTCGATTGCGTCCAGCGCCTCGGCAGCTTCCGCGCCCGCATCCGCCAGGCGTGACTGCGCCCGGTTCGACATCTTCCGGATCACCCGGCCAATCGCCATGACGGGCAGCACCGCCACCGGCAACATGGCCAGCAAGGTGAGACCGAGCTTCCAGTTCACGACCAGCATCATGGTCAGCGCGCCCGTGGTGGTCAGCAGCGTCCGGGCGGCCAATGAGGCCGACGAGCCAAGGAAGGTCTCGATCAGCGTGATGTCTGCCGTCAGACGCGAGACTGCCTCCCCCGAACGCATCTGCGAATGATAGCGCGGCGAGAGCTTGAGCAGGTGCGCATAGAGATCCTTGCGAAGGTCGGCCGCGATCCGCTCGCCAAAGCGGGAGACGAAATAGAACCGGATGGCACCGAGCACGCCGGACAGGATGGCCGCCAGCGCCACCCAGAGAAACGCGCGGTCGACCAGCGCCAGCAATTCCTCGGCGCTGCCCCGCGCTGCCTGGCCCGCATCCGCCGCGCTGCCGAGCAGCAGCGGAATGGCCAGGCTGACGGCGGCGGCGAGCACCAGGAACACCAATGCGACCAATACGGTCACCCAGTGACGGGCCACATAGGGCATCAACAGAGCCAGCGGTTTCAGGGACTTTGCCTTGGGCCGGTTGATTGCCTCGCCCCCTGCAGGTTCTGTTGCGCGGCGGTCTTCTGTGTAGGAGCTGTCGGTATCGGCCATGCGGTGTCTATAAATCCTTTCAGATTCCCTGCCAGCAACCTCTTGCAGAGGCCACGTCTTTCAGTTACACGCCCCACTTCGAAAACAGGCTGAGACAAGCCCGCGCACCCAAGCGATGGCAGCGCGGTTGTCATTAGAGTTCAAGAGAGGCGAAGGCCATGAAAAAAGAAGGTCATCCCGACTATCACTTCGTCACCGTAGTGATGACAGACGGCACCGAATACCAGACCCGCTCCACCTATGGCAGCGAAGGCGACCGTCTGGTTCTGGACATCGATTCCAAATCGCACCCGGCCTGGACCGGCGGCGACGGCAAGATGCTCGACCGCGGTGGCCGCGTGTCGCGCTTCAAAGACAAGTTCAAAGGCTTCATGTAAGCGTTCTTCGCTTCGCATGATGCGTATAGTGGAAAGCCCCGACCGTATGGCCGGGGTTTTTCTTTGGGGGCTCCCTTCTCCATATCCCGGCGCGGGCCTGACCGGTTAACCGCCGCTTAACCCGCCATCGCCAGCGTGCCCCTACACTCAGGGAGGTACGGGCATGCTGCGCGGCGTTCAGATCAAATCCATTCTCTATTCCGTTGCGATCCTTGCGGGACTCGGTGGGGCTGCCGCGCTTGCTGCGCAGGCCGCCATCGAACAGGACGGCCTCGTTTACTGGTCCGACGGCGATTCCGGCCGCCTGCCCGACGGCACGAAATTCCGCCTGCACGGCGTCGATGCGCCCGAGACCCGCAGCCTGAAACAGCTGGGCGGCGCCGATTGCGAGGCCGAGCGCGAACAGGGCTACATCGCCAAGGAAAAAGTGATCGAACTGACCCGCGGCAAGGAGATTGCCGTTACGCGAGATTATGGCCTCGACCGGTACAAGCGGCTGGTCGTCGATATCAGCATCGACGGAGCAGACCTTGCCACGACGCTGGTCTCTGAGGGCACCCACCAGATCTGGGACTATGATGGCGGGGCGCCAAAGCCCGACTGGTGTACGCCGCCCCGGAAGGCCGCGCTCTCCAGCCCTCTCAGCCCGTAACCGATCGCGCATTGCTCCGCTCGGTCAGGGTCTCTAGGCTGAGGAACCGTTACGCGAGGAGCCGTCCAGTATGATCTTTCCCAAACAGGCCATTGCCGCGTCCCTCCTGCTCGGCCTGGCCATTCTGCCCGCCTGCGATGGCCCGGCCCCGTACGCGGCGCCGGCGCCTGAAACCGACCTGCCTGACAATTCCGCCAAAGTCGAAACTGACCGCGCCCTTGCCGGCAACGAAGTGAGCACATCAGCTGGCGTCCGCATCCTCTCCGCCGAAAAGCGGGTTGCCGTCATGGCGGGCCATGTTGCCGCCGGGATCGACCTCTACCGGGCCGGCGAACCGGATCTCGCCGCCGCACAATTGGATTCGGCCGTATCCCGCGAGACAGCCACCGAGCGCAACGGATTTGACCGCTTTGGCTTCGACCCTGAAGCGTTTGAAACCGTCCACGCGGCCGCCACGGCTGGAACTCCCGCTGAGGAGATCGAGGAGGCGCTGACAGCCGCCGAAGCCAATCTCGCCGCGACGCTTGAGGCTGCCGGCATGGAGAAGCTGGATCTCATCCTCTTCCTGCTGGAATTGTGCGGGGATGAATATGGCGCGGGGGTCATGGACGCCGCCATCCGCCGCGCCCCGGCCTATCAGGCCGCCTATGGCTACGCCGTCACGGCCCGCAATGTGGCGCGCCAGATGGAAGGCGCGGGCGAACTGGTGCTGGAACTGGAATTGCTTGTGCGCATGTGGCCCAGCGAAGGGCCGGTCATGACCAAGGCCGTTGCCCCCGAACCGGCAATGGGCACCCAGATTGCCCGGGCGCGCCTCGCCGCCTCACTGCTTTAGCAGGGCGTCAATAAATCCAACGGCTTCGATAGAGCTCCAGTCAGCATCCCCCGCCAGGCGCGCAATCTCGATCCCGGCAGCATCGTACAGGATCGTCGTCGGGAATCCCTGCACACCGCTGTCATAGACAATTTCATACTGTTCCGGCGTCGCGCTGTGGAAGGTGATATTGCTGGCGCCCAGTTCGCCGAGACGCTGGGCGGCATAGGCCCGGTCTTCTTCGGAATCGACGCTGATTGCGACGACTTCAAACCGGTCCCCGCCTCGTGCAGTCTGAAGCGCGCCCAGTGATGGCATTTCCTTCTCGCACGGCGCGCACCAGGTGGCCCAGAAATTGACGAGGATGACTTTCCCTTGGTAGTCGGCCAGCGTGCCGGGAGATCCGTCTTCCTGATAGAAAGGCGCCTCGGCCGCCGGTGTGCCGGCATTTGCGAAGTCCAGTTTCTCGATTTCGCCTGTTGCGAAGGCTTCCAGCCGGTTTTCAGGAGGTTTTCCGCCGCCTGCGCTCATCAGCGCATAGACAATTGCGATCAGGCCGACCAAGAAGAGGGCGATATAGGCCAGACGGGTCATGGGGCATGGTCTCCAATACGAGTTTGAAGGGATATGGCAGTGACGACAGGCAAAGGCCAGACAATGTGGGGCGGACGCTTTGCCGCGACCCCGTCCGATATCATGGAAGAAATCAACGCCTCCCTTGATATCGACCGCCATATGGCGGCGGAAGACATTGCCGGCAGCCGCGCCCATGCCGACATGCTGGCCGAAATGGGCATCATCTCAGAGGGCGACAATGACGCCATTCAGGGCGGGCTGGACAAGATTTCCGAGGAATTAAGGAACGGATCGTTCCCCTTTCGCCGCGAGCTGGAAGACATCCACATGAATGTCGAAGCCCGCCTCAAGGAGCTGATCGGAGAGCCCGCTGGCCGCCTGCATACGGCGCGATCCCGTAATGACCAGGTTGTGACCGATTTCCGCCTCTGGACACGCGGCGCGCTGGACGAAGCCATGCAATTGATAGCTGGCCTGCAGGGCGCACTGGTCAAACGTGCCGACGAAAACACCGACACCGTCATGCCCGGCTTCACCCATCTCCAGACCGCGCAGCCGGTCACGCTTGGCCATCATTTGCTGGCCTATGCCGAAATGCTGGAACGCGACCGCTCGCGGTTGCTCGATTGCGCCGAACGCCTGAATGAATGCCCTCTTGGCGCCGCCGCTCTGGCAGGCACCGGCTTTCCGATTGACCGGGACATGACGGCCGAGGCGCTCGGCTTTGCCCGTCCGATGGCCAATTCGCTGGACGCTGTCTCGGCCCGTGACTTTGCGCTTGAGGCACTCGCCGCCCTGTCCATTGCCGCGACGCATCTGTCCCGGCTTGCGGAAGAAATCGTGCTGTGGACCAGCGCGCAATTCGGCTTTGCCCAGCTGACCGACGCCTGGTCGACCGGCTCATCGATCATGCCGCAAAAGCGCAATCCGGATGCCGCCGAACTGATCCGTGCCAAGGCAAGCCTGATCACGGGCCTCTACACATCCCTGCAAGGCGCCGTGAAAGCGCTGCCGCTGGCCTATGCCAAGGACCTTCAGGATGACAAACGCCTGACCTTCGAGGCCTTTGACACCTACACTCTGTGTGTCCGCGCGATGACGGGCATGATCGACACGATCCGCTTCAAGCCGGACAATATGCGCGCCGCCGCCGCAAAGGGCTTCTCAACCGCAACCGATTTGGCCGACTGGCTGGTCCGCGAACTCGGCCTGCCCTTCCGAACTGCGCACCATGTCACCGGTGAACTGGTCGCAAAAGCCGAGGCGAAAGCCTGCGATCTGTCCGATCTGGCGCTGGAAGACATGCAGGCCGTGCACGCCGATATCACAAATGCGGTATTTGATGTTCTGACGGTTGAAGCCTCTGCCTCATCTCGGACATCTTATGGCGCTACAAGCCCTGTTCGCGTTGCCGAACAAGTGGCACAGTGGAAACAGAGACTTCGACTGGAGTAGTCATTGATGAAACGCCCCCTTCTTTTCGCCGCCGCCCTCATGGTCGCGTCTGCCAATCTGGCAGCCTGCGGCCTGACCGGAGACCTGAAGCGCCCCGATCCGCTGTGGGGTGAACCGAACGATGGGCTGGAGCCTGCTGAACTGCCGTCCCAGAACCAGAACAATTTGCCAAGCCTGCCCGACCGTGAAGACGAAGACACGGATGCGGATGCAGATGACGAATTGCTCGGCGGCGCGTAGGGAGCGGTCCATGAAATTACCAACACCATTGCTCGCCGTGCGATTGATCGCCGGCCTTACGGGGCTGTGCCTCGCCGCCGCATGCCAAAGCCAGCCCACCACGCTGGTGGTAGAGGCCGTCGCCCCCGCTGACCCTGTCGAACCGGTCGCCGTTGCGACCGAACTCGACATGACCGAAGCCGAAGGCCCGGTGACCAATCAATGGGGCGGCGTCGTCCCGGAAGCCAAGCCGACGACGCCCATCGACAATGGCGCGCTCGGCGAAGTCGAGTAGTCCATGCACCATTTTACCTATCAGGATGGCAGCCTCCATTGCGAAGGCGTGAACCTCAACCAGATCGCTGATGAAGTCGGCACGCCTTGCTATGTGTATTCCTCGGCGACCTTGGTACGGCATGCCCGCGTCATCGCCTCGGCCTTTGAAGGCCAGGATTGCCTGATCGCCTATTCCGTCAAATCGAACGGGAATCTCGGCGTTCTTTCGACGCTGGCGCAAGAAGGCTGCGGCGCAGATGTCGTCAGCGGCGGTGAATTGCAGCGCGCCCTGCGGGCGGGCATTCCGGCGGATCGCATCGTGTTTTCCGGCGTCGGCAAGACGGCCGAGGAAATGCAGCTGGCCCTGCGCGCCGGCATCCACCAATTCAATGTCGAAAGCGCCGCCGAACTGCGCCGCCTGTCAGAGGTCGCCAGCCTGACCGGCACCGAGGCGCCCGTCGCGATCCGGGTCAATCCCGACGTCGCCGCAGGCGGCCATCCAAACATCTCGACCGGCAAGAAAGGCGACAAGTTCGGCGTGCCGTGGAGCGATGCCGAAGGCCTCTATGCCGAAGCCGCGACCCTGCCCGGCATCCGTGTCGTCGGCGTGGATGTGCATATCGGCAGTCAGATCGACGATCTCGTCCCGATGCGAGCCGCTTTTGAAAAGGTTGTGGGCCTCGCCAAACGCTTGCGCGAATCCGGCCATGATATCCGCCGCATCGATCTCGGCGGCGGGCTGGGCATCCCCTACAGGGACAGCGACTCGCCGGCGCCGCCCTCTGATTATGCCGCCATGATCGCTGAGGTGACACAGGACCTCGGCGTGCAGGTCATCCTTGAGCCGGGCCGTGTGATCACGGGCAATGCAGGCGTGCTGCTCAGCACGGCGCTGTACGAAAAAGCGGCGCCCGACACGAATTTCCTGATCATTGATGCCGGCATGAACGACCTCATGCGCCCCGCGCTCTATGACGCCCATCACGATATCCTGCCTCTGGCTCAGGCCGGTGCAGGAGCAGAGCGTAAGACCTATGACGTGGTCGGCCCGATCTGCGAGTCGACCGACAAATTTGCCAAGGCTCGCGAGATGACCGCCGTGCGGCCCGGCCAGCGCATCGCCTTCATGTCTGCAGGTGCCTATGGCGCTGTGCTGTCATCCTCCTACAATGCAAGGCCGCTGGTTCCGGAAGTTCTGGTGAACGGGTCGTCATTTGACATTGTGCGCCGCCGTCCGGACTTTGAAGAAATGATCGCCCTTGAAAAGGTACCTGATTGGCTAACTCAGACGGCATGAAGGCGCTCCACGCCAAGGTTTCCGCCACACGGCGGAAGCTGACGGTCTATGCCTTCTTCAAGGCGTTCTGGCCCTTCCTGACCTTTGTTGCGATCTTTCTGGCCATTGCTCTGGCGGGCGTCATTGACCGCATGGGCGCAGCCGTGGCTGCGGTGGCGACGATCCTTTTCCTCGGCGGATCCATCCTGTTCATCCTGCAAGGCGGCCGGCGCTATACGCCCGTCAGCCGCGAGGATGCCGCGCGCCTGCTCGATCAGCAATCCGATCTGCGGCCCGTATCCTCCCTGACCGATCGCCCGGCAAGCGTGAGCCGCGGATCGCAGAAATTGTGGCAGAAGCATCGCCTGCGCCTGCTGGAAGAAGCCAAACGCCTGAAGCCGCCCTCCCTGTCGCGGGACTGGAACCGCCTCGATCCCTACTGGATGCGGGCGGTCCTGCCGGCCCTGCTCGTCCTGATGGGTGTATTTGCCGGAACGGATGCTGGCGCGCGCCTGCAACGCGCCCTGTTTCCGGACTATGGCGCCCTCGTGGGCGCTGACGGCATGGTGGTCGAAGCCTGGATCACACCGCCGGAACATACCGGCCGCGCGCCGATCTTCCTGACGCCTGAGTTGCAGAATGTACGCGTGCCGGAAGGCTCTGAAGTGACCCTGCGCACCCAAGCCCATAGCGCGCCGAAACTGATTTTGAAGGGCGAAACCACCCACAAGCAGCGGTTCGAACCGACGCCCGATGGCGCCTATGAAGCCCGCGCGAAGATTGTCGAGGACACACGCCTGTCCGTGAACTGGTGGGGCGAGCGGGCGGGTTGGCAATTGCTGACCTCTCCAGATGACGCGCCGGTCGCCCGCTTCGTGAAGGCGCCTGTAATGGGCCGGCAGGACCGGACTGAAATCGCCTGGGCCGTATCGGATGATTATGGCGTCTCCTCGCTGGAGCTTCAGATCAGATTGCAAACGCCAAACCCGGCTGCGCCGGACGAAGCCGACCATGTGGGAATTCCCCTGTCCGGCGCGGCGCCAACCTCCGCCGAGGACATCACCCAGCTGGACCTCACCCGCCATCGCTGGGCCGGCATGCCGGTCACCTTGCGCCTCGTCGCGACAGATGGCGCCGGTCAGACAGGTCTCAGCGCCCCGGTGGATTTCAAGCTGCCCGAAAAACTCTTCCTCGACCCGATCGCCCGGGTTGCGCAGGAAGTTCGCGTCACGGTGCTCCGTGAGCCACGCGACTATGCTGACCTGTCGAAGAATGACGACGCGCTGCGACAGGATGCTCTCAATCTGACCGCCGCAAATCGCCTCGGCACCGCCCCACCGGATATCCAGAAAGCCGCGCTGATGCTGGATGCGATGACCTATAAGGGCGAGCGTTATATCCGTGACCAGGGCGTCTACCTCACCTTCCGGACAGCCCGGAGCATCCTCGACACAGCCGCCACAAAAGACGAAGCCGAACAAGTAGACCCCCTACTCTGGGCGCTGGCGCTGCGCGCGGAGTATGGCAGCGCGGCCGATGCGCTGAGACGGCTTGAAGCCGCGCGCCGGGCTCTCGAACAGGCCCTGCGTGATGGCGCCTCTGAAGACGAGATCAAGCAGCGCATGGAAGCCTTCCGGGATGCGGCGAATGAATACCTCGCCGCAAAGATGGCCGAGGCGATCGCCAATGGCGGCGAGCAGCCACAAATGCAGATGGATCAGGAAGCCATGTCCGGTGGGCCCGATCTCGGCGGGCAGGATTTCGAGGACATGCTGAACGCGCTGCAGGACCTCACCGAAACCGGCGCGACGGACCAGGCCCGCCAGTTGCTGTCCGACATCACGAACATGTTGCAGAATCTGGAATTCCAGCAGGGACAGTCCGGATCAGGCGGCATGCCGGGCATGCCCGGACAGCAGGCTGATGGCGAGCAGGAAGACCTGCCGCCGGAAGAACAGGAACTGACCGATGCCATGCGCCGTCTGTCCGAAATCCTGCGTGAGCAGCGCCAACTGAATGATGACACGCTGGCCCAGGAACGCGGCGAGCGTCCCGGCCAGTCAGGACAGGAACAGGGCGGCCAGCAGGAACAGGAATCCGGCGATCCCGGTGGCGGCGAAGCCGGTAGTGGTCAGACCGAAGCCCCGCAAGGGGGTGGCGAGGAGAATGGCGAACGTCCCGGCAGCGGCGGCGGAGAGTTTGCCGAAGGCAATGAAGGTGAAGGCTCTGGCCCCGGACAATCGGAATCCCTTGCCGAGCGGCAGGCCCGCCTTGGTCGGCTGGTCGAGGAATTTGCCCGCGAACAGGGATTAGGCGCTGGCACGGAAGGCGAGGATGCGCTCGAAGGGCGCGTCGATCCCGACGCGCTGGAAGATATTCGCCGCGCCCAGCGTCAGGCCGAAGACGCCCTGCAACAAGGCAATGAGCGCCGCGCCGCCCGCAATCAGGAAATGGCCACCAATGCCCTCTCCGAAATCTCGCGCGACTTGGCCGAACGCCTCGACACGCTGGAGCGCGAGCGCAATGGTCAGGACGCTCAGACCAGCGATCCCTTCGGTCGCCCCGCCGGCGGACCGGGCAATAGTGGCGAAGAGGTCAACATTCCGGATGTGACCGAACGCCAGCGCGCGAAGGATATCCTGGAAGAGTTACGCCAGCGCTACAATGAATCCGACGATGAGGAAGAGCGCGAATACCTTCGCCGCCTGCTCGACCGGTTCTGACCTTGCCCTCCCGTCCATTCCCTGACTTGATGCGGGCGAGGACGGGAGAACATGATGGCTGAACGCTGGACCTACACACATGGCCTGAAGGATCTCGGCAACGGGCTTTATGCCTGGCTGCAGCCGGATGGCGGATGGGGCTGGTCGAATGCCGGCCTGATCCGGGACGGTGACCAGTCTCTGCTGGTGGACACGCTGTTCGACATGCCGCTTACCCGCACCATGCTGGGTGCGATGCAGGATGCGACCGGTCTTGCCCCAGAGGACATTGGTGTCATCGTCAATACGCACGCAAATGGCGATCATTGTCATGGCAATGGCTGTTGTCCGCAGGCGGAGATCATCGCATCGGAAGCCAGCGCAAAGGAAATGATTGAAGTGCCCCCTGCCATGCTGGCCCAGTTCAAGAAGCTCGGCGGACAGCTTGGGCCTGCCGGCAGCTATTTTGCCGACATCTTTGCGCCGTTCGATTTTGACAACGTCGAGGAGCGCGCACCGACACAGACCTTTACAGGTCAGATGGATCTGAAAGTCGGCGACAAGGCGGTCGAGCTGATCGAAGTCGGCCCCGCCCACACAGAGGGCGACGTGCTGGTGCATGTGCCGGACGACAAGACGGTTTTCACGGGCGATATCCTGTTCATTGATGGCACGCCTCTGATGTGGGCAGGGCCGGTCTCCAACTGGATCGGGGCGTGTGACCGGATTTGCGAGATGGACGTCGATGTCATTGTGCCGGGGCATGGTCCGGTGACGGACAAGGCGGGCGTCCGCCGCGTTACTGAATACCTCAAATTCGTGGACGCCGAAGCGCGCAGGCGATTTGAGGCTGGCCTAAGTGTGCGCGATGCCGCGCTGGATATTGCACTCGGGGACTATTCAAGCTGGGGCGACGCCGAACGCATCGCCGTCAATGTCGATACGCTCTACCGGGAATATCGCGGGGATGGCGTGGTTACACCCGTGATCGAATTGTTCGGCCTGATGGCAGAGGTGCGAGACACGCAGCGCGCCTAGCGGTTAGCGCCGGGCACCCATTTGACGTCGTCGGCGCCATTATTATTGGCGACACGGCCGGCGACGAACATCCAGTCCGACAGTCGGTTGATATAGGCAAGCGCTTCGGGGCTGACAATTTCGTCTTCCATCGCGAAGACTTCCGCCACTTCCCGCTCGGCCCTGCGGCACAAGGTACGCGCGACATGGAAATGCGCGGCGAGGTCGCTGCCGCCCGGCAGGATGAAGCTGTCCAATGGGGCGAGATGCTCGTTCATCGCGTCGATTTCGGTTTCAAGCCGTTTCACCTGGCTTTCAATGATGCGCAACGGAGTCCATTCCAGCGTCTTGCCCCGGTCGGGCGTTGCGAGGTCAGCGCCAAGATCAAACAGATCGTTCTGGATGCGGCGGATGGCGGCGAGCATATCACCCTCGGCCTTGAGCGCGGCCACACCGAGCGCGGCATTGGTCTCATCTACCGTGCCATAGGCAACGACGCGCGGATGCCATTTGTCGACCGGCTCACCTGTCGAGAGGCGTGTCTTTCCCTTGTCGCCGGAGCGGGTGTAGATCTTGTCCAGTTTGACCATGACGCGCCCCCTCAGAAACCGATCTTCACTGCGCCCAGCGTCACGCCAAGCGCAACAAGGAGCACGATCACGATTGCCTGAATCATGATGCGCAGACGCATCAGCTTGTTGGACCGGCTCGCCTGTTTGTCATCGGTGCGGGCGATATTGGCGATGCCAATCCCCAGTACGACCACCAACGCCGCAAGCGCGACGTAGAAGCCAGTCATCAGGATGGTTTGCATGGGCGGCCTTTCAAGCAGCGTGAAGAGGAGAGCATAAAGCGCGAGAGGCTGTTTGCCACGCGCAAAGCGTCGCGGGGATCAGCTGCCGCTTTCCATCCGCTCGGCCAATGAGGTTATCCGGCTGGCCGCCTTGATCAGGGCTTCGGCGGCCCTGGTTTCGCTGGTGGCGTTACCGGGTGCGGAGCGACGTGCTGAATCCAGTTCGTCCAGCAAGGCCAGCGCCGTGATCAGCAGCAGGCGCTCATCGCCAATATCGCCGACCGCCCCTGCAATCTGGTTCACCCGCGCATCGAGTTGCCTGGACAGGGCCTGAATGCGGCTCTCCTGTCCGGGAGCGCAGGCAATGGAATATGACCGGCCGCGAAGCTGGATATCTGCCTTAGCCATCAGGCTGCCCTTCCCGGCCAATGGCGGCGCGGACTTCCTCGATGGCAGAGCCAAGGGCCTCGCTTGCTTCATCTGCCAGCAGCTGCAATTGCTTCTCCCGTGCCAGAGATGCATCAAGTTGTTCAGCCAGGTCAGATCGGTCGGAAACGAGGGCGGCAAGCTCGGCTTTGATCACGTCGGGATTGCCGGCGCGCGCCATCAGGCTGTCGAGCGCGCCTTCCAGTCGTATCAACGCCTCATCAAGCTGGCGGATGGCAGGATCGATTTCACTCATATACACAATGAAGTAACGGTATTATCCCAATCCGCCAAGCGACTTGACGCAACGGCCTTAGTCTGGCCTACGACTTCCGCAAACCAAAGGAGACCAGCAGAATGGCTGTCACGAACCGCGACATGGCAAACGCCGTCCGCGCCCTATCCATGGACGCCGTCGAGGCGGCCAAATCCGGACATGTCGGCCTGCCGCTCGGCATGGCAGACGCTGCAACCGTCCTTTTCCGCAAATTCCTGAAATTTGACGCTTCCCAGCCTGACTGGCCAGACCGCGACCGGTTTATCCTGTCGGCAGGCCACGGCTCGATGCTGATCTATTCGTTGCTGCACCTCACCGGCTACAAATCCGTCAGCCGGGATGACATCCGCAATTTCCGCCAGCTCGGTGCGAACACACCCGGCCACCCTGAGAATTTCGTCACCAAGGGCGTCGAGACGACGACCGGCCCGCTAGGTCAGGGCATCGCCACCGCCGTCGGCATGGCGATGGCAGAGCGTCATCTGAATGCGCGCTTCGGTGACGACCTCGTTGACCACAAGACGTATGTGATCGTTGGCGATGGCTGCCTGATGGAAGGCGTCAGCCAGGAAGCCATTACGCTCGCGGGTCACATGAAGCTCGACCGCCTGATCGTTCTCTGGGACGACAATTCGGTCACCATCGACGGTAATATCGATGTCGCAGATTCCACCGACCAGTGCGCGCGGCTTGAAGCCTCCGGCTGGATCACCCGCAAAGTGGACGGCCATGACGAGAAAGACGTCGAGGCGGCCCTGAAATGGGCCCAGAAACAGAAGCAGCCCGTCTTCCTCGCGATCAAGACCATCATCGGGTATGGCGCGCCGAAGCTGGCCGGTACCGGCAAGGCTCATGGCGGTCCTTACGGCCCCGACGAGATCGCCGGTATCCGTGAGAACATTGGCTGGCCTCACGCGCCGTTCGAAGTTCCGGCTGCCATCGAGAAAGCCTGGAAGAAGGTCGGCGAACGCGGCGCCGAGGCTCGCAAGGCCTGGAAAGAGCGCCAGATGGCCTCGCCGCACAAGGGCGAGTTCAACGCCGCCATGGCCGGACGCCTGCCGAAGAACCTCTCCAAGGCGATCATCAAGCACAAGAAGGCGGTCGTTGAAGGCGGCGAGAAGAAAGCTACCCGTCAGTGGAGCGGCGCCGCCCTCGAAGTGCTTACGCACCTCGTCCCGGAAATGGTCGGCGGGTCAGCTGACCTGACAGGCTCCAACAATACGAAGACTGCGGTTACGACGCCTATGACGCCGTCCGACTGGGCGGGCCGGTATGTCCATTATGGTGTGCGGGAGCACGGCATGGCCGCAGCGATGAATGGCATGGCGCTGCATGGCGGCATCATCCCCTATTCCGGCACCTTCCTCGTCTTTGCGGATTATAGCCGCGCGGCCATCCGGCTCGGCGCCCTGATGGGTGCGCGTGTGGTGCATGTCATGACCCATGACTCGATCGGCCTCGGCGAAGACGGCCCGACCCACCAGCCGGTCGAACAAGTTGCCTCGCTCCGCGCGATGCCGAACATGCGGGTCTTCCGCCCGGCCGACGGTGTCGAAACTGCCGAATGCTGGGAAGTTGCCCTCAACAATGCCGACGGCCCCGCCACAATGGCGCTTACCCGCCAGGGTCTTGCCCCGGCGCGCATGGAGCACACGGACGAGAATCTCAGCGCGCTCGGCGGCTATGTCGTCTCGCCATCAGGTGTGAAGTCGCGCGAAGCTGCGGTACTGATCGCGACCGGTTCGGAAGTGGAGATTGCGCTTCAGGCCCAGGCTGAGCTGGCGAAAGAGAAGATCCATGTCCGCGTCGTCTCGATGCCGTGCATGGAATTGTTCGCGCAGCAGGACGAGAAGTACCAGCGCGAAACGCTGGGCGGTGACCTGCCAAAAGTGGCCGTCGAAGCCGGCGTCCGCTTCGGTTGGGATCGCTGGCTCGGCTCAAAAGGCGCCTTTGTCGGCATGGACAGCTTCGGCGCCAGTGCGCCTTACCAGAAGCTGTACGAATATTTCGGCATTACGGCCGACAAGGTCGCCAAGGCGGTCAAGGGCCTGCTCTAGCTGGACTTGAACAGATCCATCTGGCGAGGATCAATGTAGCGCTTGCGGCGTGGCTTGGTCCGGCCAGACCGAAAATAGAGATCATCGGTATGATCTTCGACCGGCGGCTTCTCAGTCGCCGGTTTTTTCTTGCGCGTTGCCGGAAGGCGCGTGACCACCGCAGGGTCGACCAGTTTCCACCAGGTCACAGCGAGGACGGGCTTGCCCTCATTGTCTTCATATTTCTGGAGGTGGCCGTGGGCGCCCTCTTCATCATTATGCGATTTCAGATAGGCCTCGGCCTCTTCCTCGGTCACGTTCAGCCAGTCGGTCGATAGCGACTCGATCATGTAGCCGGGCGCAAGCGCTTCAGCGTCGCTACGGGTACGGGCCGCTTTGACGCCCGGTTTCAGGGCGTCTTCGACCCGTATTGCAATGGGAAAGGCGTGACTCATGAAGCTCAGGTAAGCAAGGCCGGTGCCGCCGTCCAGCCGATATCTGCCGTCTGGGTCAAACGCATGGCGGCGAGGCGGGCCATGCGCAGGGTAACGGCCTTGCGACGCGCCGCTGGCAACCTGTCCTCCGGCGCATCCCGGATGACCGCCCCACCGAATGCATCGGCCACGATCAGGCCCGTCTCATCCGGGATAAGCTCCTGCGGGAAATCGCTGGCGACAGCGAAATAGAGCTGATCGCAAAAGGGCATGTATTCAGGCCATTTCGAATCCGACCGGAAATCGGCAATCGACGACTTTACCTCCACCATCCAGATTTCGCCTGAAGGACCGACGGCAGCAATGTCCGCCCGGCGATTGTTGGCCAGGCTCATTTCCGTCACGCCGAAAAAGCCGAGCCCGCCCAGCAGTCGCCGCGTCCCCCGGACGATTTCCCCGGCCCGCGAGTCCGGAATGCCAATATCTGCCAGCTCAGCCATGAGCGCCTCAACTTCGTTCGCCTAATGTTCCGAAAACCGTACTGGCGATGTCGCCACAAGGTCAAGCCCGGGCCGCGCTCCTCATGGCGCTCTCCATAAAGTGATTAAAGTTGGGAACTATTCTGATCCAGCATGCGCTCTAGCCCGTAGAGACTGTGTTAGTTTGGCAACATGCCCGTCGCAGAAGGAGATGACCCGTCATGGCAAATGCCTATAGCTCCAACGGACCTGCGGATCGAACCTATGTGAAAAAGGCGATGAAGGCGCCGATGCTGGAAGCCGAGCACGAGCTGGATCTGGCCCGCCGCTGGCGCGAGGAAGAAGATGAGCGGGCCCTGCATGAACTGACCCGCGCCTATCTTCGCCTCGTGATCGCCATGGCTTCGAAATTCCGCCATTACGGCCTGCCCATGCCGGACCTCGTCTCGGAAGGGAATGTCGGCCTGATGATGGCCGCCGCCCGGTTCGAGCCTGACCGGAAAGTACGTTTCTCGACCTATGCCAGCTGGTGGATCCGGTCTTCCATCCAGGACTTTGTGTTGCGCAACTGGTCGATTGTGCGCACGGGGACAACTTCGTCCCAGAAATCGCTCTTCTTCAATCTGCGGCGCCTGCGCGCCCGCATCGACGATACTGGCGACGGTGTGATGACCCGGGAAAACCGGACATGGATTGCCGAGCATCTCGGCGTACCGGAGCGCGACGTGGAAAACATGGCGTCGCGCCTGTCCGCTTCCGACCGATCTCTCAACGCGCCCATGGCGGTGGATGGCGATGGCGAGTGGCAGGACCTCCTGCCCGACGCCGCGCCCATTCCGGAACAGCAGGTCATGGAGTCGCGGGACTCGACGCGCCGCAAGGAATGGATCGCGAATGCGCTGAAGGCGCTGAACCCACGCGAGACGCATATCATCATGCAGCGCCGCCTCTGCGAGGATTCCGTCACGCTGGAGACCCTGGGACATGAGCTGGGAATTTCGAAAGAGCGTGTACGTCAGATCGAACATCAGGCCCTCGGCAAGCTGCGCCGCGCGCTCGAACGCATTGTCGGCGACCCGGACGAAGCGGGTCTTCTGCCCGGCACCTAATTCGTCGGGGTCTCCACGAACTCGAAATTGAGCGCATGGGAGATTTCCATCTCCTTGCCGCGCACATAACCGCGCGCCAGAACCATATGCCCGGGCGCTTCCTGGCATAGCGACGCAGCCGCTGTCTGGATTTGCAGTTTCAGCAGGGAGCCCTCAAGCAAGAGGTCGCAGACAGCCCCATATCCGTCCGCCCCCTGCATATCGACGACATGCCCCCGCACGAGCTGGAAGCCCTCGAAAGTATCCGGCAGGTCGCTGGCATAGGGTATGCGATACTGCATCGCTCGCCACAGGCCAGTTTCCTGCCGTCGTGCGTCGCGCTCGAACTCCAGAAGGGGTGCATTCGCGGCTGCCGTGTCCGGATAGACCCGAACCCGCGCGCCGCCACGTTTCACCATCTCCGCATTGAGCCAGAATGTCGGCCCGAGCGCATCCACCGTCTGCGCATGGGCGAGCGCGCGGTCATACCGGTCGCGCGTCAGTCCGCCATAATGGAGCTGGACCTCCCGGCCGAGCACCATGTCTTCCATCATGCGTTTGGACTCGGTGTGATAGGGTTGGGGCTCGCGCTCCCTGTACCCGCCGGATGGGGCCTCGATACCAACCAGGCGGACGCTTTGGCCCGTATCCAGCACAATCGTATCGCCGTCGACGACCCGCACGACCCGGCCCCGCTCTCCCGGCTCAAGACCGTCCAGCGGGCCCGCCGCATTGCACGCAGCCAGGATCGTAAGGATCCAGAACCCTGCTGTCGCTCGCGCCATCCAATCCGTCCATCTAGCTTGTCGCAGGCGCACGCACAGCCCTGCTCCCGGCAGCGTAGAGCCGGAAATTGCCGACTTCAATCCGCGTCGCAATTACCGTATAGCCGAACCCACCCAGCGGTCCCGTAGCTCAGCAGGATAGAGCAACAGATTCCTAATCTGTAGGTCGCGCGTTCGAATCGCGCCGGGATCGCCAGTATTTACGACAGGGTCGAACACTTCGCCGAGAACTCTCTGGAAATTAGGTGCCAATTAGGTGCCGCGAATCAATTCGCACCCTCGACTTTGCTCCTAGAAAGGCGCCTAACGCTTGAGGTAACTGGTGGCTTCGATCTGGTTGCCCGCACGATAAAGCCAGGATCAACCATAAGGAAACCTCCAACCTCCGTTCCGGCCCCCATACGAACAATGCCGAGAGCCTTTTCTCCTTCCTGCGCCAAATGGTGCTCAGCCAGCATCACTTCGCTTCTTCGAAATACCTTAACCAGTATGCCGCGCGCAGGGCTTAGCAGGAAGACCATCGCCGGGAACGCAATGGCGCCCCAGCGGGGCGGGCTCTAAGAAATGCGATGGCCGCGCCTGTAGACCGGGAATTTTTTGGACATTGGCAGCAGCGACTGCGACAAAACTGCATCTGGGCGTTCAAAAAAAATTAATGCAACCTTCCTATCATATTGACAGTTAGAGAGCTATCATATTGATAGAAAGTGTGTCTGATGATCCAACGCCCAAAACAGTGCATATATTTGCTCGAAGGCCAGAACTGCTTGAGAGCAAAATACGTGCGCTCGCTCAGGATTCTAGCAATGTTTTGATCCCCACAGATCATTCGTTAGAGCGTCAGGACGAGCGTGGAATCACAGATAAAATGATATTCGACGCACTTCGCGCGGGCTACATTGAGGATGTGCGCCCTGGTAAGGGAGTCGGAGAATGGAAATGTAAGATGACAAAGAGAGTGAAAGGAAGAAGAGAAGTTGGTGTTGTCACGGTCCTGCTGGCCGGAGACAGCCTTTTGGTCGCAACCGTCGAGTGGGAGGATATGCGATGACTAAGAGCAGAGTTTATTCCTGCGTCGGTGACGCACACAAAGATACCTATCACTACACGCAATGCGGTCTGGATAACGTGTACCTAACGAGCGGTTACACCTTACAGGAAGTAAGCGGCAAAGAGTATGTTCGGATCACCAACGTGGAAGGGCTCTGGAAGGCCATTGGCATTTCAATTGCCACTGAACAGAACGAGCTAACACCACAAGAAATCCGATTTCTGCGCGCTCATATGAATCTTACACAGGGCGAACTTGCGAAGAAACTTGGAGTGGATCAACAGACGCTTGCGCGGTGGGAGAAAGCTCAAACGCAACTCCCTGGACCTGCGGATCTGGCGTTGAGAACTCTGTTTCTCACTTCTCCGGCCGCACAACCGGAGGGTAGTGAAATAATTGGCGAACTGTATGATTTGATAGACAAGCGCGAAGGTGAAACCAAACCGGAGTTCAGCGCAAAGCGGCTTATCCGAACAATGGGGATGGATCAAGACAAGTGGAAAACGTCCACAAATTCTGACCAGCTGGAGCTAGCCATCTAACTTTTTCAATCCCCAAACCAAAGCTCCCCCCCGAAGTGCTGCCGTGCGACAAACCTGCCCGGCAGCACTTTCATTTCTCAGGCACTTTGATATCCACCGCGCCGTGTCCGACAGGCACTTCCTGTCATTCGGATTATCGCCGCATAGCTCCCGGATATATCTGGCTACCTCCCGTCTCGTGAGGGTCCCATCAGCACGCCTCAGCTCATGCAGGCAAGAGTCGCGCAGTTCACCCCGCCCGAAGAGCTCGACGACCTTCCGACGCGGCATGATGCTATCCAGCCCCCTCCCCGTAGCCGTTCGGCTTCGTCGTATAGGTCAAACCCATTTGGTCAAGGGAGCTGAGTATGTATTGGTCGCCGCGCTCCTACCGCCCTCCTCACAGGAGGCAGGAGCGTGAACGCCGTCACGAAGAGAATGTTTGCGTAAGCCGCACACGATGAGCCACCCCATATACAAGTGCCAGTTGGCTCCACGCGTATACGCCTAGGGTTCAAAGACAATTCAATTTGGGCTTGAGATTATGACCTTGTTCATGCGTTCTTCGCGTGCGAACAATCCCCATGTAAATCAAAGGGGTTTGAATGTCTCTAAACGCAATGGCGAAAAGGATTTTTCGCCCTCGGCACGATTATATTCCAGGTACCCAGATTTTCTCGGCCATCGATGTTGACCGGATAAAGGACGAACTGCGTCTGGAAGCCAAGGGAGAAGAAGATGGCCACAAGAATGTCCCCCCGCCTGATGCGACGTCACCTTCCTCGACCGAACTCGAAATTCGTCGGCGATGCGATAACTGGCGGGGCACCACTTTAGAAGAGGCACGGCGCGTGCTGGAAATTTATTCAGGTCGGGTGAAGGCCAGCAGCGAGGGGCTGGAAGTTGCCAAGTTAAGAACGATGGCAAAGCGTGCTGGTCTTGATTTGGAGCAGAAGGCTACCGAAGAAGTTGCTCTGCTAACCGAACCGGAACGCGAGGTGAGGCGGAAGACTGAAGATTTCCGCAAGTTCAAAGAGAAACAAAAAATCGAGCGGTCGCCCAGGCCGCCTCTGGATCTCTGGAAAGCGTTGACACCAGTCGCACTGGTGGCGCTGCTCGAAATTGCGGCGAACTCGTATTTCTTTTTCGAAGCCGGCAACGACGCTGGAATTCTCGGCGCAGCGCTCGAAGCCGTTTTGATACCAGCAATCAACATTTCGATTTGCTGGCTAATTGTGTTTTGGGGCGTGCGTCAGCTTTGGCGCCGAGAGCTGTACCGAAAACTCTTGGGTTGCGCGGGATTATCACTCCTCCTTGGTTTTGCGTTGGTATTCAATCTTGGCGTAGCTCATTTTCGTGATGCACTTTCCAATTTCGATCCGGATGCCGCAAAGGCAGAAGCTTTAGGAGCATTGATTGCCTCACCGTTCGGACTGGCATCGATGCAGTCTTGGGTACTGTTCACTGTGGGATTCGCGGTCTCGCTAGTAACGATGATCGATGCCTTGGCGTATCGCGATCCAATACCGGGGTACTCAAAGTACGACGGATATCGTCAGGATGCGCAAGACGCGTTCAATGAAGAACGCGCGCATGCAGTCGAATCCATCGCAGAGGCATTCGAAACACATAGTAACGAACTGGTCGCCACTCGTCAGCGTATTGCGAATGCGCAGTCAGAGGCGATAGAAATTCAGAAAAGGGTGGAACATCTACAATCGGATCTGGCCGATTATAGTAATTATCTACAAGCCACCTCCGAGGAGCTTGCAACTCTTTATCGAGAGAGAAATGTATCCGTCAGGACCGAACCTCCACCGCCACATTTTAATGAACCGCTTTGGACGCTAGAGCCAATGGTGCTGACTGCCCCCGTGCAGGAGATAGAAAGTGATATAAGCCGCCTAAGAGATATCGAAAGCGGTATGGACGTCCTAGAATCGGGTCTTACAGAATTGAACGCTCATCTTGAAGCGGCTTACGCCCGCCTCAATGAACTTTCATCATTCGAGCTAAACGAGGCAGATCTCTGATGGCCAGGCGCAGTCCCCGTTCTCGTCGACAACACTCAAACAACGGATCGGCACACAAATATATCGTTGGCGTGGTTATTTTCATAGCAATTGGGATCTTATTTGGCAGTGCTTTCCTACGCGCAAATGCCCCAAAATACGATCCGCAAACATTGTGTGCACAATCTCAGCCATCGCGCGTGACGGTCATTTTGGTGGATGCCACTGATAGTCTGAACGCGGTCCAGCGGGCTTCTATTGCCAACCAAATCGATAACATAGTTGATACGCTGAAAGAAGGTGAGCGAGTAGAGCTTTTCTCCGTGAGCGACGATGTTGATTTGCTTACGCCTCTCTTTGATCGGTGCCGCCCAGGCGACGGAAGCAACGCAAATATAGTCATCTCAAACCCGGAAAAGCTCTGGGAAAAATATAGAAGCGAATTCGTCGGTCCACTTCAACAGGCGTTTCATGATTTGATTATCGATGAACAGTCGGAATCAACTCCACTCATGCGCGCCATCCAGGCCGCTTCAGTCAAGGGGTTCGGAAAATGGCCGGCAACTACCGAGAGAAGACTGATAATCATCTCGGATATGTTGGAATATGATGGCGAACGCAATCACTATCAACTTTCTCAAATTCGAAACAAGAACTTTGATAACGCTGAATTTGCGCGGCTAAGAACAGACCTTAAAGGCGCTTCAGTCGAACTTTGGTACTTGCGTCGGAATACTAAGTCGAATGTTCAAGGGAGTGATCACATTGCATTCTGGCAGGCATACGTTGCTCATCTCAATGGTGTGATCACTCGTGTTTATTCGGTTGAGGGTTGATACATGAGCATTTCCGAAGCCCAGAAGCTGTCGAGGTCTACGAGTACTTTCCAAGACCGTACTGGTAAATGGTTATTCGCTGTATTTGCCATTGTTGGGGCACTCACCATTGTTGCCATTGAAGTGGGTGACTTCGCCAAGCTCTACTCAATGTCGGTCTGTTTAGCTCTGCTACTTGCTTATGCGGTCGGCACCTATTGGATTCCATCTATGCGGGCGCGCGCAGACCAGATCGGCGACAACGTCTATTATCTTGGTTTGCTGTACACGTTGATGAGCCTGGCCGCCGCGATCGTTCGCTTGTCGAACGACCCAAATGCGGCTGATGCAATACTTCGTAACTTCGGAATCGCCCTTGTGACCACCATCGCAGGGCTAATGCTTAGGGTGATTATCTCGCAAATGCGGGATGACCCTGCTGATGTTGAGCGGGAAACGCGTGCGAGTTTGCTTACTTTATCTCGAGATTTTCGTACTGAGCTAGAGCAAAGCGCGCGAGAGCTTCGGAACTTCCAAATTGGACTAAAGCAATCGGTAGATGAAGCCGTTGAGAGCACGCTAGCTCGCACTACCGAGGCAATGGAGAAAACGCTCGCTCAGCATAAGCGTTCAGTTGCCGCACTCGAAGTCGATGAAAATTCGTTTGTTGAACCAGTGCAGATGGCGCTGGATAAACTGAATGCAGCGTTTGAGCGCCATGCCAATGCTCTCGACGAGCAATCCGCCCGAATAAAGAACGCGCTTGATGGTACTGAGAAACTTGGCACCCAGGCAGAGAAGTTCGATGCAGCTTCTTCTGACTTAAGCCAGGCGGCATCAGATCTCAGGAATAGCCTGGGCAACGTGGCAGACCTTGGGGCCGGCGTTGAGGCTATGACGACGGCAATCGCTGGGCTATCCGAAGATGCTGAACGAGCGAGATCTTCTATCGTATCCTTGAGCGAGACGGCGGAGGATCGGTTGAATACGACTTTTGACAGCCTCGAAAGGCGAAACCAGAAAGACGCTTCAGACATTGGTGAAGTACTCGCGTCCATCAAACGCACAGTCGACGATCTCAGCGCTGTATCCGAGCACTTCATGAGGAGCGGCAATCAGTTTGCTGACCGAATGGCTGAAAGTGAGAAGGCTATATCTAAGGTCCGTTCCGATCTGGCCGACATGGCGGACTATATCATTCAGCGGCTAGAAAAAACATGAGCGCGAACCTCATCAACGAAACACGTCAGTCATATCGACGGGGGTTGGTGCTTGGATTTACTGTCGCCGAAGCGTTGCTCCTAATCCTCTTTGGTATTCTGCTTGCCCTCGGCTCCATCATCGTCACGAAGAATACCGAACGGGACCTATTACAGACCGAGGTTGATGTTTTGCGGCCCAAGATTGCGGCAATTGAAGCTATACAAGCCTCTTATCCAACTGACGCGGAGCAAAACTTTGATGACTTCTTCGGGGAACTGACGCTGGCCATAAGTGAGCGAGACGCTGCAAAGGCCCAATTGGCAATTCTGACCGAAAAAGCACAAGAGTCTGCAAGGAAGCTTGAAGAACTCGGTCGAGTTAGCAACATCATAGAAGAGGCGGCGAAGAACGGAGTCCGAGATGCTGATGCAGTCCGAAAGGCGGCTGCACGTGGAGATATAATGAAGCAGTTCTTCCCCCCCGAACTGTCGCCAGAGCAGATACAAGCGCTCCTCCAACTGGCTAGCGATTTAGATCGCATTCTTCCACCAGCGGATAGTCCGGATCGAGACGATGCCGAGGAAACGGCACTAAAGACTAAGCAAGAGCTTGAGGAAATGCGCAAAGCATTGAGAGATTTACAGCGCTCGCAAGAAAGACTTCAAGGGCAATTGGCTAACGCGTCAAGGCGCCTCAAGCAAGACGGGTTAGGCTATCCGGCATGCTGGGCCCGTAAGGTCGGAACGCCTGACTATATATATAGCATCGCGCTAAGGCCTGATGGAATAGTGATTCACGACAACAAACTTCCAGAATGGGCCGATGAACAAAAGGTTCTACCATCATCCCGCGAGATGTTCGGTCAGCCGCTATCAGCACAACAGTTTCGTACGATGACGAAGCCGCTTTTCGATATATCTGAGGAGCGCGATTGCCGGTTCTTCGTGCAGGTCTATGATATGACCGGACGTCAGGACAAACTCAGATACAAGCAACTGATGGGTGCCGTAGAGAGCCACTTCTATAAATACGAAGTACAAGACCTCAGCTCCTGGGCGGGGCCTGCTTACTTTTCGCCAGAGCAGCATCCGTGAGTAGATCCCCTAAATGATTCACGCTTATCGACAGTTCCTGAAACAACGAAAAAGGCGCAGGGAGTGGAAGCGCCTATCTCGGTCTATGGATAAGCTTGGCGTGACTGTTCGGAGCACTGCTCGGCGGAGGTATCCGATTAACAAGATCAAATTGCTAGTCCGCCTTTCCAAACGAGCCTGGCGAATACTTGAACGGTCGGGCTAATGCGCTATTCGCTTCAACGTATTTGTGATCGCCGAGTTAAGGCATGTTACGAAACGGAATGGGGAGGTAAGCGATGAGAGTTATTGGGATTGTACTGGTCGCCAGTGTGATCGCGGCATCCTGCAACTATGCTAGTGGTGACGCCCCACGGTCTGATCGCGATACGTTGACCGGCATCGCTTCCGTCGTCGACGGAGACACAATCGAGATCCACGGCGAACGCATTCGACTCAGTGGCTTTGATTCTCCCGAGCGCGGTTCGAAGTGTGGGTCGGTCAATGTCTACCAGAAGGCTGCCTTCGCTTTGTCTGACTTCGTAGGCCAGCGCAGCGTTATCTGCGACATCAGCAGCAAGGACCAGTACGGTCGAAGCATTGGTGATTGCGAGGTCGGAGGCCAAAGCCTTGCGGAATTTATGGTGAGCGAAGGATGGGCAAGGGATTGGCCGCGCTACAGTCATGGCGCCTATGCCGATGAAGAGCGTCAGGCCCGCAATGCGCATCGCGGTGTTTGGGGACTGGATTGCCCGTCAGACCTTTGGGGCAATCGCAACTACAATTGAACTACCCGACTAAAAGTTAGCTACCCCAATAGGATACATACTGATCATCATTCGGATGAGGCCGTTCTTCGGTTGTCACGGGAGATCGAGCTTTCGCTGGCTGAGGGGCTGGAAGTTGTGAGTGCGTGTCGCCAGGCAGGCGTGTCCGATGCGACGTACTACAATTGGCGCAAGAGGTTAGGTGGTGTGAGTAAGTCCCAACTGGCCGAGAAGAAAGCTCAGGAGAAAGAGAACGCCCCGCTGGAGCGGATCGTGGCCGACTTGGAACTGGACAACTGAGTTCTGGATGGCCTTACAAGATGCTGACCGTGCTCGACGAATATACCCGCAAGCATGTCCGCGCCAGGATGGGCTCAGCCGACGTTCTGAAGGCATTCTATCCGCTACCACTCAAGCAGGGGAAACCTGACCATATCCGATCCGACAATGGGCCCGAGTTTGTCGCTGCAGGCTTACAAGACTTGCTGACCAGGGTCGGCATCAAGCCGCTGCGCATGCATCCGGGCAGCCCATGGGAGAATGGATACAATGAACGCTTCAATGGAACGCTGCGCCATGAAATCCTGAATACCGAGTGGTTTATCTCGCTCGATCAGGTCCAAACCGTCATCAACACCTGGCTCAAACAATAAAATCGTGTCCGGCTTCTCCAAGTGCTCGGCATGCGTCCACCAGTCCCAGAAACTCTAATGCAAAGTGGTTCATAAAATGGGGGCCGAACAATTATCCGGATAATGTCGACCTAGACCTTCTTGTCTTTCTCCAAACCACCAACAATCGCTTTTAGCCGCTCGTTCAGTTCATTGCCGTTTTCGCCAAAGTGAATCTCACGATGTGCGTTCGGAGAAATCGCCGCAACCCAGCGCGGGTGATCAGGCCCACCATCTGACAGCTTGAGTGTGTGGTGGACTTCAAGGTATGGCTGGCCATCTTTTGTAATGAATGGCGCAGGCTCACCAGTGAGCTCGCATACGCCCCCCGCCCGCGCAAGCACGTATCGTTTCACTGCAGCACTTCTTTTGCGGTAAAGGCGTGCCGCTACTTTGGGCTTAGTATTTCTAGGAGCGGGCACCGCGTCGTAAGCAGCCCTTCGAAGATCTTCAAGCGAAGCAACTTCAGAAACTTCATCGTCTTCTAGTAGTTCATCGTCGTTCACAACGGCATCATCTCGAACCAATTGGAACTGAATTGTTTGACGCGGCGCATCATCTGCATCCAGCCCTTGGCGGTACTCCCAAGAGGCGCAATTGAAATAGCCTAAAAATTTTACGGGTTTGCTTTTTCCTAAAGCCTGAAAGAGCAAGAGGGCTTTTCCCTCTTCAGCGTGATCCCGGATCGCCGCATTGCCACCCTTGAAGGCCATATCCCCTCTTTGGCCTTCACCCGTATAAAGATATGTTGTTCCGTCTCCCAACCAGCCGTCTTCGTAGCCGTACTGCTCTCCGGAATCTCCGGTAAAGATGAAGACATAGGGAAACTGGGCGGGTGTTGAAATTCCGCCTTGCCACTGCCCTCCGTAAACGCCGTGAATATCAGCCCGTCGATTGTATTCCTCACCGACGACAAACGGCAGAGCTGTTAGCGCTTGATCGCCAACTTCTGTTTCAATGGGCTGTTCCTTTCCGTCCTGCATCCTCACAACTTCGAAGCCCAACTTTTGAAGTTGCTGAGCGACCCGTTTACCGCCCTTAAAGTTTCCGATGCTTTCCCCATGTTGGTGTTTATATGCGCCGGCAATAATTGCTTTTGAGGGAAACAACTCGTTTTCATATTTCAAGAAATACTCACGGGCCTGGCCTCGGTCGTACCTCTCCAAGAAAGCATCTCCGTCCATTCGGAACTCACTAATTGCATCCAGTACAGCAGATCGACTTGTTACTTGGCTGATGCTCATTTCTCTGTAGGCCTCGGTAATTCCAACATCAATTTATGATCAATTAAAAAAAAGCGCTCCGCACTACTTTTGAGTTAAATGCTCATTTTCAATTGATTCAATAAGGACGGGACTCGGCTTGCGTACGCCTGTAGCGGATCAGCGAACCGTGGGCATTTTTTGTTTCTGCTTAAGGAGAATTTCTGGCTCATCGTAACTAACCTAAGGAGTGTTGATTAGCCGTAATCCGAAAGTGCCTAGCACCATATGAAGTCGGTGAAGCGCCGCACCCGGCGCAAATATTCAGCTGAAGAAAAGATCCGCATTGTCCTGAAGGGCATGCTCGGCGAGCACTCGATCGCCGAGCTTTTTCGCCGAGAGGGAATTGCCCAGAGCCCGTATTATAGCTGGTCGATGGATTTCATGGGGGCTGGCAAGAAGCGCCTGGCGGGCGACACCCAGCCAGCGATAAAGTCGTGGAGAAGCGCCGTGAGATGCGGGACCTCAAAGAGGTGGTTGCGGACCTGACCCAGGAAAATCGCGTGCTCATATAAAAAGCGTGATTGCGGATGGGGGCGACGACAGATGAGGTATCCTGCATCTGAGAAGCTGAAGATCATGAGGACTGACTATTCTCGCACAATGCCGGAAATCTCAGAAATACCATAGAGGTATCATGAGATCCTCTCTGGCGAACACAGTATGGTTGGCCGCGCTCTTCCAGAGCACTGCACAGACTAATTGTGCCTCCATCCATAGTCGCTGATGTGTCTCTAAGCTGTTCCAATACTCCCTCAAGGCTCTAACCACGACCCGATTCTCTTCACGCACTTCGATCTCGCACGCATCAAGCTCTCCTATCCAGAAGCTACCACCTCCATGATAGAATGAGAGTTTCCCAAGCCCGCTTCCATAAGGATAGCAGCTAAAAATCATTTGTATTGCAGGAAGACGATATGGAGCGTTTGCAACGTCGGGTTCGGTCCCTCCATACACAGTTGCTAACTGTCTCGCGGCTTCAATGATGTCCAACCGCTTTTCGTTAGACATGTTCGTCATATTAGGCTCAATCCAGTCCAAGACTCACGTCTCGATTACTCTGGGAATAGTTTCACTTTCCCGTTGCAAGAGCAACAGGACAAGATTTGAACTTCGGAATTTCTCCGCGCGTCGGCGTCGAAGAAATCAGAACTTCCCGCCAGGCCAATATATACGGTCTGGGAACTCGGGATTACCGAGATCAAATTCACACATTTTATGCTCCTTGTTCATATAGGAGACCAAACCGGGAAGGCGTTCAGTTTCGACCTTCGTTATCCATGGCCGATAAAACCGTCCGTCCCGAGAGACGAATTTTTCTACCCCCTGCTGAAGCGCGTCCTCGCAAAACTGCGATTTACTTAGCCAGATCAGGTGATTGTGATTGTTATGCGAGGATGAGAGTCCCTCCATTACCGCAACCAGATATATACGCCGATGATCGTTGCATCTTTTTTTCCAGCCGCGGGAAGAAACCAGACGCCTATTTATCCAGCCCTCTAATTTTCTCAGCAGTGCCATCACTGTCATCCAGTCCAAACCATGGCGCACCCGGATCGTTCCGATGTATTGGGCCGGCATCGATACTCTTTGAAGAAAGCTTCTATATTCTTGCTTCAAAGCCGCCGAATGTTTGGAGAGCACACGCTCACCCTCTACCATTGGCGCGAGCTCCTTTTGAACTCATGTATTCCAATATATCTGCCTTACAGTAGCGCTTGATGGCAGCCTTGAAGGGTGCAGCAGCAGGAAAGCTCGGATCTTTTCGCAAGCGCCAAAGAGTAGATCGCGAGACATTCCACATTTTGCCAATTTCACTTAAAGTGATGTACTGCTCACAACTCATTTCGTCTGTCCTCGAATCTTTAACACTAGGGCACGCCGAAAAACACGCAGGGCCCTATGTTAATTAGACAGACGCTCCAAAACGCTGACGAACATTACTAAGTCTTAATCTAATTTTTCAGAACGCTCTCTTCACCCATTAAGATACCCCCCCAGTCGTCCAGAACTTCTTTTCTCTCCTTGAAGAAATCATGTCCCAAATAGATAGTTGCCACCCTCGACTCCGCAGCCCCAGTGCGGTGTTGTAGGATTTTGTCGGTTATCCGGCTACTATGCCCAATCATGACCAAGTGAGTCACCGCAGATCTTCGTACATCGTGCAGAGTTGCACGGGTTCCACCGAGACCTGCCGCTTCGTTCGCTCTGCGCCAGGTTTGCAAAAGGCTATCTTGTCGAATATGACCATCCGGATTGTCGCGGTGCGGGAAAAGATATGTATTGGACTGAGGCAGCTCACGAAGGCCTGCCCTTTTCTTCAGCGCCGCGTTCACAACCATCATTGCTCTTGTGTTCAAAGATAACGTGAATGGCAGTCCTGTTTTCTCAACATCTCCAGGAACGGTCCACGTACCCGCTTCTAGATCAAAATCGTTGATATCCGCCTGTGAGCACGCACCAGAACGAACCAAAGTACAAACGGCCAGATCAACCGCCATTGCACCGACACTTCGAAATGGATCGTCCGGACCTCCGGTAATAGATAGAACTTTTCGTATGTCGCTTACCGACATCTTTATCTGCCTCGAGGGAATCCGAAGCGCGCGAATCTTGCGCGCAGGATTCTCGACTTCCGCGAAGTTCGTCAGTCCCTGCCAAATCGTCAGGAGATCGTTATAAGTCCTCTTTTTGCCTTCCGAGGCCAGCCTCATCAACGGAACCTCCAAGTCTTCTCTCGTGACTTCGGAGATAGGTTTCTGTCCTAAAGCCGGAATAATGTTCCGTTCAAAGCTGTTTATCATATTTCTTATATAAGATTCTGATCGGCCCCTGTGTCTTAAGTCTGTTACTCTCGCTTCGAAGAGACGCGCCACGGTTCTTTCTGAACGAGTACGTCGCTCTTCAAGAGCGGCATCCTGCTTGGCTCGTGGATCAATTCCGACCTTAGCAAGACTCCGCACTTCACTGCATCTAGCTCTCGCTTCGACCAAACTTAGTTGGCCAGGCAACTCTCCAAATTCACCCAAGGTGAGAATTCTTCTTTTGCCGAAAAGGCCGTATTGAGCTCTCCATGTTTTGGAGCCGGTCTTACTTACTCGTATGGACAGGCCTGGCGCCCCCTCAATCGGGAAGTCTTCATAGGCTTTATTCGTTGGACACTTTAGTCCCCTCAACGACTGAGCATTAGCTTTCACCAGCGGCATTCATGAAGAACCTTATGCTCGGTGCCATTTAGGTGCATGATTTCTGATACTCAGAAAAACAAGCTGAAACCCCAGGAAACACAGACAAAGTTTATACAATTGTTTTTATATACTTTTTATGGGATTTTAAAACAAGGCCGAACATGACGAAACACGTATACCTACAGATTCCTAATCTGTAGGTCGCGCGTTCGAATCGCGCCGGGATCGCCAGGGATTGGGGGAGAAGTTTTTGCTATTTGGGGCATTTTCCCCGCTGAAAACCGAATCAACGTGCAGTCTTGCCAATTCATTTAACCTTATTTGAACAGGCCCCCCTTAAGGTCACAGCTGACGACTGATAATTGATCAATGGGGATGGATTCAGATGAACGAGTCCAAAACGCCTGTATTCGTATGTCCTGAGGACCAGCAGGCCTTTGCCAAAGTGTATGAACATGCAGGTGTTGCGACCGAGCTGATCGCGCAACATGGCACGCCGCCCTTTCCCAACACATTCGCATTGATGTTCGCCTACGCCGCAAAATCCGACAAGAAGATCGTGGTCGCGGTCGACGAGATGCTGGAACGTGGCGGGCTATGCCAGTATGAAATCGACGAAGTCTACAATTTGCACCTTCGTCCCACCGATGACCATGTGAAGCGGGAAAATATCGGGCGCGAAGTCGAACAGCAATTGTCCAGCGTTCTGGACCTTGTCGGCACCAGCGTGGAAAACAGCGACCAGTTTGAACTTGCGTTGAAGCAGATTGAGCGCGGCCTGTCTGATACGAGCTCGTCGAATGCCCTTTCCACCGCAGTCGCCCGCCTGATGTCGGAAAGCCGCCGCATGACCGAACACAGCCGCCAGCTGAGTGAGGGCCTGATGGCTTCCAAGAAGCAGATCGAAAGACTGCAGCAGGAACTCGAAGCCGTGCGCAATGAGAGCATGCGCGACCCGCTGACCTCGATCTACAATCGGCGCGCCTTCGATCTGCGACTGGCCGCAGAAGTGGATGCGGCAAAGAAACATGGATCGAGCCTGAGCCTCGTAATGGCCGATCTCGACCATTTCAAGCGCGTGAACGATAATTTCGGGCATCGGGTTGGTGACGAGATCCTCAAGATCTTCGCATCGATCATCACCAATAACATCAAGGGCAAGGACCTTGTCGCGCGTTATGGCGGCGAGGAGTTTGCGATCATCTTGCCGGCGACGAGCGTCCAACAGGCGGCCCAGCTGATCGACAGGATCCGGGAACAAATGTTCCAGCGGAAGCTTGTCCTGAAGGGAACGAAGACTCCCATTGGCGCCATCACGGCCTCTTTCGGGGTCACCCAGTATCAGCCCGGCATGGCCATGAGCGACCTGATCGAACAGGCAGACCAGCGACTCTACCTTGCCAAGAGCAATGGTCGCAATCGCGTGCAAGCCGACGATCTGGCCTCAAACGCCGCCTGATTTGCTCCCTGTATAGCGCCGGGTCATGACCTGGCCCTCAGGACTTCACACCCATCTGGTTCAGTTGGTCTTCGGAATTCAGGATCATCTTGAGGTCTTCCCTGGCCTGATGGAGGTGCAGCCTTGTCTCCGCGATTTCTGACCGCTTGAGATCCATTTCCCGCAACACACGCACGGCATGGCCATTTCGGCTTGCCAGCATGAGCGCCTGAATGTCTCCGCCCTGGTCCGCTTTTGAGAGTTCTGATTGCAGGGCGTCCAGTTCTCGTGCGAGCTCGCGCAGCCGGGTCTGGACAATGGCCAGGGATTGCTCTGCCTTCTGACGTTTCAGCGCGACGAGCTTGAGCAGTTTCGGGCGCGGGTCTGCCATCAATTCCCCTGTGTCTGTTTGCGAACGCGATCCACGAAGCTGATCGCGGCGGCCACTGCGGCGAAATGGTCAGGATGGATTTCCTCATCAATGTCGACGAGGCGGTAAATGGATCGCGTCGAGGGCGGGTCGCGATAGATCGGTATGTCATTGGCCTTCGCCGTTTCGCGAATCTTGGCGGCGAGGTGATCGACCCCTTTGGCGACGCAGACAGGCGCACGGCCGCCTTCGGGATCCCATTGGAGGGCGACGGCGTAATGCTCCGGGTTGACCATGACGACGGTCGCCGTCTTGACGTTCTGCATCATCTGGTTCCGGCTCATGCTGGACGCCTTCTCACGTCGCTTTTGCTTGAGCTGCGGGTCGCCTTCGCTCTGCTTTTGCTCCTTCTTGATATCTTCCCGGCTCATCTTCAGCTTGTTGGCGTGCAATTGCCGCTGCAATGGCAAGTCGATGGCGGCAAGCGCGAACTGGAAAGCCCCGAAGACGAGGAATAGGGTGAGGACCTGAGAGAAGGTGAAATTGAAGAAGTGGCCAAGCTCTACCGCGCTGCTGGCATAATAATGCTGGGCAAATCCATAGAGGAATACGGCCGCCAGCCCGCCGGCGAACAGCATCTTTGCCATATCCTTGAGAAAATCGAGCAGGCCCTTGGTGCCATATTTCTTCTTCAGATTTTCGGTCGGGGAAATCTTGTTGAATTCAAGCTTGATCTTCTTCACCGAGAACGCAATCGACTGCTGGATGACGAGCGTCGCAAGCACGAGGGCCGCAAGGATCGCAAACAAGGGGATCACCTTGACCAGTGTACGAACCAGCCAGGCCTTTGTCGCGCCGCCGCCATCATCAAATACGTCGGTCGCATAGCTGTCAGCATGATACATCAGCGAGGAGAACTCGTTGAACATCGCGCCCGCCACCACTGCGCTGAACACGATGGCTGCGATGATGATACCGGCGAACAGGGCGAACGTGTTGGCTTCCTTGGACTGGGCAACATTGCCTTCCCGGCGCGCCTCACGGCGCTTTTGTTCGGTTGCCTCGAACTCCTTCTCGCCACCCCCGGACTGATCTTCGGCCATTGCCTACCTCACCACCAGCCAATGGAGCCGGACACCCGGTCCATCCAGACTATGAGAATAGTTGACACCGAAATGGCCAGAAGCACAAACCCTGCCCCAATCATGAAGGGCGCGCCGACAAAGGCCACCATCAGCGATGGCAGCGCCTTGTTTATGAAGCCGAGCGAAATGTTGTAGAGCAAATTGATCGCCACGAACGGCCAGGCAATCAGAACAGCGAACTTGATGGCCGTGAACATACCCTCGATCACAAAGGACTGATCGAACTGGGTGAGCGCGCCCACGGGGATCTCGGAATAAATTTCCGCCAACCTGACAAAGACGCTGACATGATAGTCGGCAGACAGGAGCAGGACAGCGCCGGCCATGGCCAGCATGTTGGACACAACGGTCTGTGCCTCTGTGTCGAGCACGATGCCGAGCATCTGCGACAGCCCGATTGTCTGGGCGATGAGGGCGCCCGCCATATTCAATATCCAGATCGATGTTCGCAACAGGACGCCAAGGCCCAGGCCGATGATGGTCTCCGCCCCCACAAGGCCCACAAAGTTGGCAATCGAAATATCAGAAGGCGCCGACACAATACCCGACATGGCAAACAGGGTGGCCGCGCCGAGCAGGAGGGACACGCGCACACGCGCCGGCACGGTCTGGTCGCCAATGCCTGGCATCAGGAAGATCACAAAGGTGAGCCTGGCCACGATCAGCATGAACAGGATGATCCAGGCCGAGAGTTGAGGCCCGAATGGCAACCCCTCCAGCATCAGACGACGCCAACAATATACGGCTTGCTCTTGGAGCCGATCTCCTCATAGGCGAGCACGGCATTGCGAACGCCCTTGCTGGCGAGGACCGTTTGGAGGAAACGCCGCCGACGCGAGGAGGTGGCCACTGCGGCAACGACGCCTTTTTGCGCCATCTCGTTGAGCTTTGCCTGAACCGCTGTTGTCAGCTCTCCAAACATTTCCGGCGGCAGGGCAATGTCCGACCCGCCATCTTCCCGCGAGATTTCGTGCTCGTTGAATTTCTGCTCCCAATTCGTGGAGAGCTGGAGCAGTGGCAGACGGCCCTGGCCGTCCTGAAGCCGGTCCACGATCTGGAAGCCAAGCCGCTGGCGGACCAGCTCGACGATACGCGACGGCGCGCTGGACTGGGCTTTCACTTCGGCAATCGTTTCGACGATCAGGAACAAATTGCGGATCGAAACGCGCTCTTCCAGCAAAAGGCGAAGGACCGACAGAAGGAGTTCCGGGCTGACCTTGCCGGGGATGTATTCATCGAGGAACCGCCGGTTGGCAGCCGCCCGTTCGCTGTCGCTGATATGAGTCAGCGCATCCAGCGTGTCGAGCATGACCATACGCGTGAAGACGAGGGTGAAATTGGCCTGAATGACTTCCAGCATGTGCGTGGCAAGCACTTCTGTCGGCTCGACGGCCGGGATGCCGGCGGCGGCCAGTTCCTGTTTCTTTGTGTTCGGCAGCCAGCGCGCCGCCGCCTTGTAGACCGGCTCCTTGACTTTCTCACCCTGAAGGTGCGGCAGCTGGCCATCTTCCATCAGCGCAAGCAATGAGCCCGGACGGACAAGACCGCTGTCCACGCGTACGCCCTGAATGCGGATACGGTATTCGTTCTTGGTCAGGGTTGGATTGTCGGTCATCCGAATGGACGGCAGGACAAAGCCATACTCCTCCGCGATGTATCTGCGGATCTTGTCGATGCGGCTTTCGAACCCGCCTGCCCCCTGCAACACCATACCGACAAGATCCGGCGCAACTTCCAGATGGATCTCGTCGGAATGAATTGAGTCGCCAATGACAAGGCTGGTCTGTGGCTCTTCGACTTCGCCCGCTTCTGCTTTTGCGGCCAGCTCACGCTCGCGGCTACGAATGTAGAAGGAGGCCGTGGCGAACGCCGCCGCAGCCAGCATGAAGGGAATGAACGGCAGGCCGGGAAAGAGCGCAAAGACGGCCAGGATACCGGACACGATCATCAGGGACGTGGCATTGCCGCCCAACTGGGCGCCCAGAGCCAGATCGATCGCGCCGTCTTCGCGGCCCTTGGCCAAGAGCATTGCGGCGGACACGGACACGATCACGGACGGAATCTGGGAGACCAGACCGTCACCCACGGTCAGGATGGAGTAATTGCTGAGCGCCTGCGTGAAGCTGAGACCATGCGCCGCGATACCAAAACCGATACCGGCGACAAGGTTCAGCGCGGTGATCAGCAAGCCGGCGATCGCATCGCCCTTCACAAATTTCGACGCACCATCCAGAGAGCCGAGGAACGCAGCCTCCTCTTGTTCCTTCTGGCGGCGGCTGCGCGCTTCATCATGGCTGATAGCGCCAACGGCGAGGTCGGAATCGATGGCCATCTGCTTGCCCGGCATCGCGTCCAGTGCGAAGCGCGCGCCGACCTCTGCCATCCGGCCCGCACCCTTTGTAATGACCATGAAGTTCACGATGACGAGTACCGCGAACACGACGAGACCGACAAACAGGTTTCCCCCCATGATGAACATGGCAAAGCCTTCGATGACATTCCCGGCAGCGTCCGTCCCCGTATGACCCTGGCTGATGATCAGTTTGGTCGAGGATACGTTCAGCGCCAGACGCAGCATCAGAGAGGCCAGAAGCACACTCGGAAAAGACGAAAAGTCCAAAGGCTTTTCGATAAAGATACTGGTCGTGAAAATCAGGATGGCGAAGGCAAATGACGCGGTAAGGCCGATATCCATGACCCAGGCTGGAACCGGCAGGACCATGATGAGAATGATCATCATCAAGCCAATCGCAAGGACCGCTGTTGGCTTGGACAAATCGAAGAAGCGTGAAGTCGGCATGGAGGCCCTAACGGGAGATCATGGGGAGGACGGTATTGTTGAAAAAGTCCAGACAGATGCGGGTCATGTAGCCAAGCGACAGAAAGAACACGACGACCACGGCAAGGATCTTCGGAACGAAGGTGAGCGTCATTTCCTGAATGGACGTCAGCGCCTGCAACAGGCCGATGACGAAACCAAGGACCAGCGTTACGGCAAGAATGGGCAGCGCCATCATGGCCGCCGCCCAGAGCGCCCCGCGCAGCACTTCAAAGATCGCAAGTTCGGTCATATGTGGCCGCCCTGATCAGACCGGCATCCGGAGCAATTCCTGATAGGCTTCAACGACCTTGTCCCGAACTGTGACGGCCGCATCGAGGACGAGTTCGGCTTGGGCCAGTGCCTCGACCATGGCATGGGGATCGGCGCCGGACACGGCGGTCTGCATGGCGGCCTGTTCAGCGCCCTGAAGGGCGGCCTTGAACGTTGAGAACCCTTCGGCAAGACCTGACTTTTCAGTCGGGTTCTGCGCCGGCTTTTCGGCAACCTGGGTCGGCTTGATCGAGCCGAGCGCGGCATATGCACTGAAACCTACATTGGACATTCTGCCCCCCTTTAACGCCTGAGAATATCGAGAAGTGACTGGTACATGCTTCGCGCCTGGCGGAACGAATTGAGGTTGGCCTCATAGCTGCGATTGGCTTCGCGCATGTCGGCCATTTCGGTCACCAGGGACACGTTGGACGCGGTGACATAGCCTTCTTCATCAGACAGCGGGCTGGCCGGATCGTAGAGGCGCTCGCCTTCCGTCTCATCCAGGTCAACGCGCGTTGCAATGAAGGCATCTGCGGCGGTCGGCGCCTGTTCGACGGAGAGGATCTTGCGGCGATAGCCTGGCGTGTCAGCGTTCGAGACGTTCTGGGACGAAACGTCGATCCGTTTCGACTGGAGCTGCATACCGGAAACGGCCTGTAGCATCGTGGCCTTGAGCGAATCCATGACTTATCTCCTCTTGCCGATAGCCGTTCGAAGCAGCTCGAGCGACTTGCTGTAGACCGACAACGCCATTTCGTGCTGGCTCTGGGCATCGGCCGCCTTGAACATTTCAAGTTCGAGATTCACGGAATTGCCATTCGGTGAATTCGTCGTTTCCTTCTGGAATGTCCGAAACTGGGGGTCGTTCGCATCGGCCGAGCCCGTGGCGGCGCGCGCAAGGAAGTCCTGAAAGCCTTCCACCTGCGTTGCCTTGTAGCCGGGATCATTGGCGTGCGCGATGTTCGTCGCGGACACCTTCTGGCTCTCTGCGGCGTGGCGAGCCATTGCGCTGTAAACACTAAGAACGTCCAGATTGAGAATCGGCACAGAATCACTCCTAGTTAATACTTTGGAAGAATTGCCGGGGTAATTTGAAGAAAGGGTTAACGAATGAGCGGGATTTGTTTACTTGTTGAACACGACGCCTAATTTTCCTGATCGGCTGTACCGTGTCTGGGGTACCGTCACGGAGGTATCTCCGGGTCTGATCCTGATTGCGGGCATCAGCGAGTTTTCTCGTCTTGGAAACGAGATTCGCGTCCGCACGCGCCAAGGCGAAGTGTTCGGGGAGGTCCTCGCGGTTTCAGGCGAGCACGTGAAAGCCATGCTGTATGGAGAATCCGACGCGATTCGCATCGGTGATCGCGCCGTGCTGGAACAGGATGCCTATGTTGAGCCCGGCGACCATTGGCTCGGCCAGATTGTCGACTATCGCGGCACCATATCGGGCGAGCGTAACGTCCCGCCTGCCTCAAACACGGCCCGTCGTCCCTTGAGGGCTGCGCCGCCCGCGAACACGTCGCGCAAGAGCCTGGGCCAGCGCCTCTCGACCGGCTGGATGATTACCGACACGATTCTGCCGATCTGCCAGGGGCAAAGGATGGGCCTGTTTGCCGGATCGGGCGTCGGCAAATCAACCTTCCTGGGCTCACTCGCTGCTGGCGTGAAAGCCGACCGTGTCGTCATTGCCCTGATCGGAGAGCGCAGCCGGGAAGTGAATGAGTTCGTTCACAAGACTCTGCCCAAATCCGTTCTGTCGCGAACCGTCATTGTTGCTGCAACGGCCAACGACCCGCCCGGTGCCAAGAAGCGCGCCGCTTTATGCGCCATCGCCACGGCCGAGCATTTCCGGGATGAGGGTCATCAGGTCCTGTTCCTGTTCGATTCGATCACACGGTTTGCCGAAGCCCACCGGGAGGTTTCACTCGCGGCTGGCGAGACCCCTGCCCTCAATGCTTTCCCGCCTTCCACCGTGCGCGCGATAGCGGAAGTTGCCGAACGGACAGGCCCCGGCGCGAAGGGTCAGGGTGACATTACTGCGATCTTTTCTGTCCTCGTTGCCGGATCTGACATGGAAGAACCCGTGGCCGACATGGTGCGTGGTGTGCTCGATGGTCATATCATCCTGTCACGGGAAATTTCCGAACGCGGACGATATCCTGCCATTGATGTCCTGCGCAGCGTTTCAAGATGCCTACCGGATGCCGCAAAACCGGACGAGAACACGACCATCAGGGACTATCGAAGAACGATTGCGCTCTACGAGGAAATTGCGCCCATGCTGCGCGCGAACCTGTATGAACGGGGGCATGATGCGGCCGGCGACCGGTCGATCGAACTCTATCCGCAGCTGGACACTTTCGTTTCGGAGCCGAACAGGGCGCAAATCCCGCAAGCCTTCCAGCACCTTCAAGAACTGCTGAACAGAAAGCCTGCCGAGGCCACAGCCAAGTCCTAGCGTGAAACGATACTCAGGAACAAATTCTGGCTCGCGGTTGATCCGAAGCCGGCGGCATTGTTTAGCAGGGTCAGCGCCACGGACCCGGATGAAAGCGATGCCTGGCCGTTCGCGATGGAATCCATCGTGTGAAACCTCTGGATGACCTTGTCCATCACGTCTTCATTGGTCAGGTCTGTCACCTTGCTGATGGAAAAGACGCTCAGCATCCGCTCTTTCAGGATGTCAGCCTGCTGGTCGACATCGAGCTTCTGCCAGGAACTCGGCAAATTCAGCGCCGTTTCCAGCACCGTCCGAACAGGAACATCGCCAAGAATGCGGTAAAGATTGGCCGAATCACTCGACTCCTCGCGCACGAGATCGCCGATCTTGGCCTTGTAGTTCAGGCTCAATTTCATGTTGTTATCGACATCGCCGACGGCCGAGCGGAACGAGGCCAGCTCAAAATCGTCAGACAATGTTGCAATCGTATCGGCAGACAGCGATATATTGCCATCCGTGATGGCGAACGTGTTAGCGAAATTCGTATAGGCCTGATTATTCAGACGGGTCAGGAAATTACTGTCCGGATCGGCCTTTTCTTCCATCACATGACGGATGAAGCCGACCTTCCATTCCTCACCCCCAAGATCAAACGCTGTCAGGGAAATACGCAGCAAGCGCTTGTCGGAGAGGAAATCTTCCATCGCGATGGGCGCAGACATCTTGTCCTGGAAATATTGCCGATCATTTTTGACTCTCGCGGAATCAGTGAACCCCTCCAACTGCTTGTCGAATGTGGATTCAAGGAATTTCCACCCGCCATAACCTGTGAGAGGGATGACCGGCTGATAGACCATGTCAGGCGACCTTGGCTTGCGCTTCGAATGAGGATTTCGAGCTGGCCACTTTCAGTAGCTCCGCCTCAATCGCAACAATGTTGCGGAGATGGCAAATCGCCGAATAGAAATTTCCACGGTTCAGCATGGATTTCAGATCGATCAGAAGTTTCGGATCGATGGTCTCGAACACGTCTTCGAGACGGTCGCATTCTTCAAGCACGGCAGGCAACACGTCATCTTCCGGCAAGTCGCCCGTGATGATCAGCTGTATGGCATAGTATACGCGTTTTGTGGGTGTATCCACATCCTGCGGTTTGAGCGCGTCGCGACAGCGAAGAATTCTCGCATTGTCATCGACCACGCGGACGGTGGAAGGCTTGTCCCCGTTCTCCAGCAGCGCTCCGTTCACGACGAACCGTTCGCCAGCTGCCAGTTTGAGCACAAGTCCTGACATTATTCAGCCGCCACGTCTGCCGGGGAGGATGAACGTCCCTCCAGGCCTTGCATGATGATTTCATTGATCTCGATCAGCTCGATAATTTCAGCCTTGCGTGAGAGCACGTGATAGCTGATCTGGCGGACAGATTCCGCGAGCGCGATAAGGTTTCTCTTGAGAACCGGATCCAATTCGTTGGCATCGCTCACCAAGTCTGTGGAAAGGATTTGCCAGAGCTTGAGGTTGCGGTCGATGGCGTCTGCCCAGACAGCGGGCTGGGGCGTTTCGACCTCGTCGACATTTTTGAGTGCCTGCGTGATGTCCTGAAACAGAGCATATTCGATCTGCCCCGTATTGGCGGTGCGGCTCGTGACCTCACCATATGCCTTGTATGCCAGTTGTTGCATGCACCCTCTCTACGCCTGGTAATAAGCGGGTCCAGGCGCCACCCAGCGCCTGGACCCTATTGGTACTATCTGAACAGCGACAGAAGTGTCTGCGGGTTCGAGTTCGCAATCGACAGCGCCTGGACGCCGAGCTGTTGCTGAACCTGCAGGGCCTGAAGCTTGGCGGAAGCCGCTTCGATGTCCGCGTCGACCATGGCGCCGATACCGGACGTCATCGAGTCAATCAGTGTCTGAACGAATTCGCCCTGACCTTCGATTTGCGTCTGGGCAGAACCGAATGCCGTTGCGGCAGAGATCGACGTATCAAGCAGATCCTCGATCGTATTCAGAGCAGTCGTGGCAGCCTCTGCCGATTCAACGCTCAGTTCAGCGATGGCCCCAAGACCCCCTGCAGCGGTTGCTGCATTCTGGGAAGCCAAAGCACTCAGGTTTACTTCCACGTCACTACCATCAGCAGTCAAGGTCAGCGTGGCAGCATCAGTTGCTGGATCAGTCGCTTCTGTAACTGTAACATCAAGATCGGTGATGCCAGCATCGTCCAGCAGAGCTTTGAGGCCGGCGGCAACTTCGTTGTTTGTATCGCCGTCCACAGCTGTGTAGGTATAGTCGTTGCCATCGGCACTGACCGTGAAGGTGTCACCAACGGAAAGCGTACCACCGGCAATCGTCACATCAGCAGCCTCACCATCTTCAATGACAGACTGGACGTATGTCGTAGAGATACTTGCTGTAGCGAACGCGATGTCACCGCCGTCAGCAATCAGCGTCACTGTCGCATCATCCGTAGCGGGATCAGCACCATCAGCACCACCTGCTGTGTCAAGGTTCGTCACTCCAGCCGCATCAATTGCAGCACGAAGTTTTGCGGCGATTGTATTTGTGTTGTCACCATCAACGGCCGTAACCGAAATGTCCTCACCGCCGACAGTGAACGCAAAAATGTCACCAACGGCAACAGCGCCGCCTTTGATCGTCAGCGTTGCGGTAGTGGAATCTGAGATGGTGCCATCGGTGTCGGATGACGTGATTGTACCGGCCGTACCGGCAGCCTTGTCGGCATCATTTTCGGTGGCAGTGTCTTCAGTCGACACATAACCAGCGTCAGTTGCTTCCTTGTCAGCGGCGTCAACGGCTGCTGTCGTCTGCAGGTCCTGGCGCTCAACTGTGATGGACGTCGCAGAGACCGTACCATCGGAACCGCGATCGAGCGAAGCAAGGATGCTGACGCTGTCGGTGCCTTTGAGCAGGTTCTGGCCGTTGAACTGAGCGGCATTGATGATGTTGCTGATGGCGGTGCGCTTGGCATCGATATCAGTCTGGATCTTGGAGCGGTCGTCAGCGTTCAGGTCTTCCTGAGCGGAAACGATCAGTTCCTTCATGTCCTGCAGGAGGCTCGTGACCTGCTCGGAAGCAGCACGGGCAACACCCACGGTCGAAGAACCCTTGTTCAGGGAGTCGGTGATCTGGTTGAAGCTTTCCACGTCCGTCGACATGACGGTCGAGATAGCCCAGATGGCGGCGTTGTCTTTTGCGGTGGCGACCTTTTTACCGGTCGAAATCTCGGACTGGACCGTCTCGAGATTGCTGTTGATGCCGCGCAGAGTCTGCAGCGCAACCATCGCACTATTATTGGTCAGAATACTGGACATTTGAATGTACCCCATGTTCGTCAGGCCAGCGACTTAGTCGCCGCCTAGGTTCGATCTCACGTCGTCCTGACGTCGGGAATTCCCGCAACCCATCTTGGTTCGCTGTAACTGGGTATACAGCAGCCGTGTATAATCAGTTAACCGTCAAGCCTTCTTAAGATAATTTCCGGTGGCTTTGGTGAACGGCGTCTGCAAGCCATTCGATTGATAGGCGCCCACATAGGAATCCTGGGATACCCGGCCCAGCCGGGAGACAATATTCTGGAGGCCATTCTGAACGGCCCGGAAGTGGATGGAATTCTCGGCGGCGGCCTGAATAATTCCCTTCAGGCGTTGCTGGAAATTCTCCGCGCGGAGCAGATGTCCTGCGTCGCGAAGCAGGGAGTCAAATGCTTCCATCGCCTGAACCTTTTCCTCGGCCAGCTCCGCAACCCTGTGGACCTGCCCTGACAGGAGGAGATGTTTTTCAGCCGACAGGACGCTCTCGACCTGGGACATAATATGCTGGGCGTGTGGGGTGTCAGTCATCCGAAATCGTTCCTGTCTGATCTGCTGTGTCGCCGGTCGCATTCAATCCCAATGGGTGCGTGCGGGCGAGGTCTTCCGCAATCGCCTCAATCATCATTCGGGAGAAGGCTGAGGCGGCCTCCCCTCCTGACTGGGTAAAGGCTTCTTCCAGCCCGGTATGGCTCAGCATCTCGGACCAGAGTAGCTGTTCGAACCGCATACCGACTTCTTCGCCGTCGCTCCGAATTCGCCCCCTGGAGGCCGGTTGGTTGGCAAACAGGGCCGTGGCCATGCCCGCACCTGGAATATCTGTCATGTTCCCTCTCCTGTCTCCAATAAAACGCGAGACCAACCGCGCATGCTTAAAACTTATTTTACTAGTGTTGGGCCAAACAGGGTTAAGAGAAACCTAATCTGGATTAACCTATGACGCCTTTCCTGAGCCTGGATGGATTGTCAGCAGTCGACGCGTCTGGCGGATCGCCTGGCACGTCCCCGCTGGCGGATGGAGAACTCGGCAAGGCATTTCTGCAACAATTCTCGGAACACAATTCCGACGGTGCCGAACAGGGTGATTCGTCAGATCAGGCTTTGACGGTAACCATTGACCCTAAAGGCGCGAATGGCTCCCCCCTTGTTTATTTGAATCTGGAAACCGAAATTGATCCGGAAACCCTGGCAAACGTCGAGGTCGAGATTACGGATGTAGAAGGACTCGCTGCCAAAGACCTTCAGGCGGCTAACGAAGCGGCGCTCGCCGCCATTGCGGCTGAGGGCGATTCGGAATCCCCTCAGGACACGGATTCTGACTTGGTCGTGAAGCTGAGTTCTGATTCAGACGAGAGCGAGTTCGCGAAGACTGAGACTCCTACAATATTCGTGACAGCCCCAACTGCCGAAGAGCTCATTTCAGGCGCCGGAGCCACCATCACAATGACTCCTGACACGCAAGACGTCGCTGAGAATGCCATTTCGGACCTGGATGCCGAAACAGTAGCCGCACGTCCAGTTGAACATGTCGTCTCAGCCGCACCGGTTGAAACCGCGGCCCCCAAGGCAAAGAAGGCGGTGACACCGACTGACGATCTGGATACGGTGAAATTGGGCCTTGGATCCGACTCCGTCACCGACGTCGACCTCGAAACCGATTCGCATCAGCAAGCAGTTCAAAATGCTCCCAAGGCGGGGCTTTCCACGAACGCTGTTCAGACACAGAATGACGAATCCCCGGATTTGCCGCCAGCCGAACCCGCCATTTCTCAGTCCGCCTCTATGGCGTCGACTGCGTCTGCGCAGACTTTCGGGCTGGGCGCCACAACAGAAATGTCCGGCACGGTGTCTGATAGTCCTGCGAACTTGACGTCTGGCGTCACCACAGTGGCTACCGCTGCGCCACCGTCTTCGGCCCCTGTGACTCAACCGGTTCTCGCCCCTGCGCAGGCACCGGCGCATTATGTCGCCGTCCCCGCGGACATCGCGAGCATTATCTCGCAGGAATTATCCTCCGACAGACAGACCAACCATGTCCGGGTCCAGCTCGATCCGCCGGAACTTGGCCGCGTCTCTCTCGAATTCAAATTCGACTCTCATGGTCTCCAGCATGTGGTTGTCACAGCCGATTCGGCCGACGCCATTCGGCGCATCCGGGCTTTCCATCCTGATCTCGTCTCCGTTCTCGACGAGCACGGCCTGTCCAGTCAGGACATGACCTTCCGTGAACAGGCCTCGGGCCAGAATCCGGCCCAGGACTGGGCAGGTGCCGAGATGACGCCTGCCGATGACGAAGCCGACCTGATGACCGAAACTCCGGCCCCTCTTCCACGCACACCCCAGCCCAGATCCGCCTCAGCCGGTCTGGATATTCGGGTATAGGAGCGAACACTCATGAGCACGATCGATTCGACCGGCGCCGCCCAGACCACATCCCAGACGAGCGCCACGTCCTCGGCCACGCAGCAATTTGGCCAGGAGTTCAATAATTTCATCAAGCTGCTGACCGCGCAGGTTCAGAACCAGGACCCGCTCTCCCCGATGGATTCGACCCAGTTTGTCGATCAACTCGCGACCTTCTCCTCCCTTGAGCAGCAGGTTCAGACCAACTCCAGTCTTGGCGGTATCTCCTCCCTGATCGGAGACCTGCACACCATGTTCGCCAGCGAGTGGCTGGGGGAAACAGTGACGCTGGAATCCTCCTGGGTGCCCTATACCGGATCCGAAGTCAGATATCTCACCAACACCCCGGATGAGGCCGACAATGCCTCTCTGACCGTGCGGAATTCAGAAGGTGAACTCGTCTGGTCCGAGCAACTGGACATGGACGACGAAGTTCATACCTGGAACGGCCAGACAAATACAGGCGAGACCGCCTCGACGGATGAAGTCTTCGAGTTCAACATCGACTTTTACCAGGGCACGGAATATATTGGCTTGGGCGCCCCTCAGATCATCACGACAATTACGGATGTTGGCAGTGAGAACGGCGTCCTCCGCTTCGGAACATCCTCGCACCTGTACGCAGACCTTTATAGCGTCAGCAAATATTCCGAACCGGAATAATCTGGCAGTTGGCCGAGCCTTAACAGGCTCAGCTGACTACAGATCCTGGCGCGCCATATCCAGAATCAGCACATTGCGAATGCCTTCCGGGATTTCATTCTGGAGATTGGTCAGGATCATGGCCCGCAATGTTTCGTAATTATCGACATCCGTAATCGAGTTCAGCGTGCGGCCACCGCTGCTGAGCTTGACCAGAGTGGTCATGATATTGTCGCGCAGGACTGGTTCCTTGGAAAACAATTCCTGCGAAATCGCCGTGTCCACTTCCAGATTGAGGTTCAGAATGACCAGGCTCTGCACCCGGTCATCCTCGATCATGGGCACCACGAATTCTCGGGAGAATTTATAGTAGGTCACATCTACAGCGTCGCCATCGCTATTCTTGTCGCTGCTGCCATGACCTTTCTTCTCTTTCTTTTCCTTCTTCGGCTTCGCATGGCCCTCCCCCTCGCCGCCACCGGTATCGTGTGCCGCGCTGGCCGGCTTCGGACTGGAAGAGCTTGACTTCAGGAAATAGGCCGTGCCACCGCCTGCGGAAATCGCGAGAAGGGCCACAATGGAAGGAACGATTTGTTTCATGAGGAAATCCTAGAACGGCACGACCTTGTCGATGATCTTCTGGCCAATACGCTGTTGCGGAACCGATGTGGCGTCACCGCTGTTGAGATAGGAAATCCGCGCGTCCGCAATCTTTTCATATGTGACCGTATTGGTGCGGGTAATATCCTGCGACCGGATCACGCCGCTTACCGTCAGCATTCGTACTTCATTACTGACCTGGGTCTGCTGGAAACCCTGAATGACGAGGTTGCCATTCGGCTCCATAGCGATCACGCGCGCCGCAAGAGTGAAGGCGATCTTCTCCGCACGGTTCATCGCGCCGCTGCCATCAAGCGTAGAACCCCGCTTGTAATCCACACCGGGCGACAATGTGGCGCCGCCGGGCAAGACGCCATTTGCCCATTCCGGCAAACCGAACAGCGCATCCACATTCACGTCGGCGCTGCTGTTCCGGTTTCGGGACAGGGAGCTTTGCAGGCTTGCCTTGTCATCCATTTCAACGACGACCGTCAAAAGGTCTCCCACAGCCTTTGCCCGGCGCATGCTGAGCAAGGCATTTGGAGCCGTCGTCCAGAGCGACGCATCACTGGTACCCGTCGGCTCAGCATAGGCCGTCTGCATATAGGGCATGGTTGTCGGCGGAGCAGTCATGTCGAAAGTCGCATCGGCTGACGGCACCGAGGCGCACGCAGTGACACCGAGCAGCGCGGCGGAGAATGTAAGATAGTTTTTCATTGGACCAGCACCCATCCGTCTTTCTGGACAATTCCGTTTACGATCTTCTTTGAATTCAAATTCAGGATTGCTACTGACTCATCTTCAGTCGCCTCGCCCATGGCGCGCCCGGTCGTCGTGATTTCCAGCGCGCCACTGACGAATTTCACAGTCACCAACTGGTTGCGCCGGATAAGGCGCGGCGGGCGAGTATCATCCATTGACAACTCCTGTCCGACATAGACCGTGCGCCGCACTTCCCTGCCAATAAGGGGATTGTCTCCATCGACCATCGCTCCGGACTCGGTGGAGGCATTGGCTGCCGTGACTGTGTCGCCAGCGCGAATAACTTCCTTGGCTACGAGCGATGATGCGCCAAACATGTGCGCCGCCAAGCCAAGCCCTACAGCAATTGCCGGTATCATTCTGTTACCTCACTCTGGTTGTGGCAGCCAGCATCTCATCCGCTGCCGTGATGACCTTGGAATTCAGCTCGTAGCCGCGCTGCGCCTCGATCAGTTCGGAAATTTCCTGCACGACGTCGACACTGGATTCCTCAAGGAAGCCCTGACGGAGCAGACCCATGCCTTCTGTCCCGGGAACCAGTTGATTTGCCGGGCCGGACGCTTCGGTTTCCCGGAACAAATTGTCGCCCATGGCCTCGAGGCCTTTCTCGTTGATGAAGCGGACGAGCGAAATATTCCCGATGGCCTGACCTTCGGATCCGTCGTTGAAATAGGCAACGACCTCGCCATCGCGGCTAATCGCGACATTTCGCGCATTCTCGGGAATGACCAGACCGTCAGCCAAGGGAAATCCGTCCATGGTGACGATTTCGCCCTCTGCGCTCCGGTTCAGCTTTCCGTCCCGCGTATAGGCCGATTCACCGGATGGCAGGATGATCTCGAAGAACCCCGTTCCATCGACGGCCAGGTCAAGTTCGGCGCCCGTCTCACGGAGGCCGCCTTGGGTGATTTCCATGGAAACCGAGGACGGTTTCACCCCGGTGCCCAGCTGAATCCCTGCCGGCACCACCGTTCCCACCTGGGAGGTAATCGTGCCCGGGGTCAGATGTTGCTGGTACATCAGGTCCGAGAACTCGGCCGTGCGCGGACGATAGGCCGCCGTGCTCATGTTGGCGATATTGTTCGAGATGACCTCAACGCGCATCTGCTGAGCGGCCATCCCTGTCGCGGCAATCTGCAAAGCCTTCATTTCATTCCCCTCGGGTTCATAGCCAGCCTCACAGCTGGCGCATTGTCTTGATCAACTGGTTGATCCGCTCATCTTCTTTTTCAATCAGCGACTGTCCGGCCTCGTATGCCCGCTGCACTTCGATCAGGCGTGAGACTTCAAGAATGGACGAGACATTGGACTGCTCCAGCGTGCCCTGCACCACAGCCGGCTCTTCCACTTGCTGGTAGCCGCCTGGTGCAGCGAACATGGTGCCGCCTTCCTGATTGATTTCGCCGTCCGCAACAACAACCGCGACCTGTCCCAGAATTTCTTCGCCCGACGAAATCGTGCCGTCCGGAGCAATCGATATACGGGTCACTTCCTGGGGTATCGCGATTGCGCCGCCGCCTGCGCCCTGAACCTGGTGGCCGAAGGCATCAATCAGATTGCCATCTGCTGAAAGCTGGAAGGCCCCCGCCCGGGTCAGCCGTTCGCCAGCTGGCGTATCCAGGACGAAGAAGCCTTCACCATGAATGGCGAGATCGAACTGCCCGCCAGTGTGTTTCATCGCACCTTGGCTGAGATCGAAATTGTGACCTGCCAGACTACCCATGGACAAGCTTCCGGACTCGTCGCCCGTGGCCGCAATATGCTCGGCAAAAATGGCATGATTGGATTTGAACCCTGTCGTGCTTGAGTTCGCCATATTGTTGGCGATCACCTGCATCTCTCGCAGAAGGCCGTCTTGCCGTGTCAGGCTCGCATAAATCGCATTGGACATCAGGGTGTCTCCTGAAAATGAGCATCCAGCGCCGAACCGATCTGGCGGAGATGCTCCGGGATCTGACTCAACTTGATGCGTTGAAGGCGGGGTTCGGCCTTGCCGAACTTCAATGCCAGGACCGCGTCGACGCGCGGACGGTACTCTTCCTGGGTGATGCGCTCGGCGGCCGTATAGACCGTCGCCGGAAGGATCCAGTTGCCGGAGGCCGCATCTGTTTCAATAAGGTCGACGACGGTTGCTGCGTCCAACGCCACCTTTGATCCAACTTTCGCCAACCAGGTCCGGTCATTCATCAAGATGGCGCCCATCGCCGCAAAGCGCATGACGTCCGGATTTCCGGGCCGGGTTTGGGTGAGGTCTCGCAGGCTCGCAAAATCCTGCATGCGGAAGGCGAGCGCGGCGCGATCGGAAACCAGGCTTTCGCTCTCGCGGATGTCCTTAGACAAGGTCGCCATGACCGTCATCAGGCCCAGCGTCCCTGCGAACCGCGCGGCAGACTCGGTCACCTCGTCCTGGCTGACATTACCGGACAGGATATCCTTATTCTCGCCGACGGCGCTCATGGCGGCGAGGCTTGCCAGCCGGTCTTCGCCTTCAAAATCTTTCTGGAGCCGGGCAACCAGCTGATTGCCCAGCATCTTGTGGGTTTTTGGATCCTGCATGGCCGGCAGCTCGGCAAGTTCGGAAATCATTTCATAGTCCGACAACTCGCCCGGACCTTTCAGCATGGTTTCAAGGCTGGCTCGGACGTCAGACCCGCGGGGCAACCGCTGGACATTTTCGAGAAGCTCGCCAACCAGTTCTTCCTGCAGGTCTGCTTCCACTGGCAAGCCATGCCGCATCAGCACCGCTGCCGCCTGAGACCGCAATTCCGGCACCTGCAGGAATTTGCGGAGTGCTTGTTCCCGCTCAGGACCACCCTGGTTCAGGTCGAGAACCGCACGATTGAACGACAGGCTGGGCGCGCGCCTTACTTCCTCGGCAGAGAAATCCGCCATCAGTTTTTCCGCCAAGAGCGATTGCCCCATGCGGTCCAGCGAGGGCACGGCCAGCGATGCTGTCCGGATCTTCAGCCGATAGGGCAGCCGCCGGTATGTCATCAGATTGAGATCAAGAAGGTTTACGCCCTGCTCATCGAGCAACGACAAGCGTGCGAGGGATAGCCAGATGTCCCCAAACATGTTGCAGGCCGCAACCTGCTCAAAAAGTTCGATTTCGGATACCGCCCCGTTCTCAAGCAGGTGGGTCAGATTTCGGATGTACCGGCTATCGGGGTCTTCCATACCGGAAACCTGCAAGCGCGCTTCAGCATACAGGCCGATGGAAATGTATGCCATCGCTACGTCTGCTGGCGTCAGGCTGCCCCCGGTCACGACCTGTTCTGCGCGCCAGTTGAGAAAGTCCTCATATGAGGTGAATTCCGCGAAGGGCTGAGTGTCCAGTACCGTGTCGGTAATACATGCGGAATCCACCTCCACCGGCGCGGCGGCATCCGCTGGCGCAAGCCGGCCACGGAAGAGTTGCGCGGGCGCAGGTACCGGCACCGGCTCAGCCGCCGGAGCCTGTCCGGTAGGGGTCAACAGCCCCTCCCCGATTGCTTCATCTACGAAGTCGCGGAAATGCTCCGAAAGCTCATCGGCTTCCGCCGCGCGCGTCTCCTCACCCGTCGCAGACGGCGCCTCTGCAAACGCCGAGAAGCCCGCCAAAAAAGCGAACCCGGCAAGGAGGGGGAGACGGCGAGTCATCAGGCGGCCTGTTTCAACCCCCGAATAGCTTCCTCAACTTCGTTGAAGGAGGGGCGAACACGTGTCGGCGCGTGTCGGCGCGCGACCTCGACACAAATGTTGACCGGGTTCTTGTGCAGGTTCGAGACGAGCACCTCACCGATCATCGAGTAGAAATTGTGCTCTTCCAGACGGATATGTTTCACGCGGGACGCAAATGGCCCCACGATGCCATAGGCCAGGAACACGCCGAGGAATGTTCCGACCAGTGCGCCGCCGATCATGCCACCAAGGATTTCTGGCGGCTTGTCGATGGACGCCATCGTCTTGATGACGCCGAGAACAGCTGCAACGATCCCGAGGGCCGGCAAGGCATCGGCCATGTTTTGCAGGGCGTGCGACCCGTGCAGCTTTTCCTCGATCAGGCTATCCAGTTGCTTTTCCAGAAGCTCTTCAACCTGGTGAACATTGTCGAAGTTCATGATCATGGAACGGATGGTGTCGCAGATCATCTCTATTGCGCGCTTGTCCTTGAGGATCTTGGGGTATCGGGCAAAAATCTCGGATTCCTGAGGCGCCTCGATATGCGTTTCAATATCGACCGGGTTCTTCTTCAGGACGTTCAACAGCTCATGCATCAGGCACAACAGGTCCTGATAGTCCGTCTTCTTCCACTTGGGGCCCTTGAAAGCGGCTATCATGTCTTCGCCGGCATGTTTGATCGTGGTCATATCATTGCCAGCGAGAAAGGCGCCTGTGGCGGCCCCGCCGATCATCATCATCTCGAACGGAAGCGAGTGCATGATGATATCCAGATGTCCACCAGCAAGCATATACCCGCCGAAGACCATCACCACCGTGACAACCAGACCTGCTATTGCGTTCACCTATACACTCCTTCGATTCCTCCGCCGACAGCGGGGATTTGTTCAAATTTCCGCAATTTCCCTGATGACGTTCTCCGCCACCGGCAAGCGCAACTTCAGCGCTCTGAAGCCTTTCCAGGCGCCTAATTCGCCCTGGCTGATCGGCAATGACCCGCTGACCGTGTCCGCACTCAGGACCAATTTGTCCATCTTGGCGCCGGGCAGCGCGATCACCTGCCCGACTTCCAGTCGTGAACACTCGCCAATTGTCATGGACATGGAGTCGAGCACGGCATCCAGGACGACTGTCGTGCTTCGCACCCGTTTCCGGAGAACGTCCCGGCCACTCAAATCCTGTGTCGCAGGCGCTTCCGTACTTTCCTGAAGCGTGCGGACGATTTTCTTTACGTCTTCCATCTTCAAGACCAGCTGGATTTCGGGAGTGTCCTCATCCCCTTCGATCAGCCAGCTGTCCTCGCCGCCATCACCGCCCAATGTGTAGAGGAGGCAGAGATAGGTTGTGTCCTGGCCGAACGTGTCGCCGGATGCGGAAAAGTCCGCCAGACGCAAGGAAGTGGCAGGGGCCAGATTCGTGGCCGAGGCCCCCACGCGCAACCACAGCGCCCGCGCCGCATGCTCGGACATCAGTCGGAGAAACAGATCAGGGGCGTTCTTGAGGCTGCTGGCGTCCTGGCGTAGCCGCGTCGCCGCATATTTGCGGGCTCCTGGCGTATTGATCGCAACGGCGACAACCGGTCCCTCGGACTCGGAGACCGAAACGAATGCATAGGATTCCTCAAAGCCCCCTGCCGGTTCGTTCCCTGTTAGGACTTTGCGGCTAGAAATCGTTGGAACGATGGTTAAGCCGTAGACTTCCTGCGCCCATTGGCCAATGGCGAGGGACAGCATGGCCCATAGGGCTTCGCATTGCCCTACGGACGGAGGTAACCCTCCTCCAGCCCCTATCTTTTTCTGTAGCACAGACGACACAACGAGCCCACAATTCTGAATCCCAGTTCCGTCTGGTAGGATTTCAGTAATTTGGTTGCTGAATGGTTACCAAGACCAGACCAAACGACCTGACGGGATTATCCGTAATTTGATTTAGCCCTGATATTACGGACATTCTTGAACTCAGGGCGGATTCCAAATGGTCGATCCCAAATCGGCAAACACGCAACCTATCATCATCAAGCGCAAGAAGGTGGTCAAAGCTGACGGCCACCATGGTGGTGCCTGGAAGGTTGCCTATGCTGACTTCGTCACCGCCATGATGGCGTTCTTTCTCCTGATGTGGCTGCTCAACGCCACAACGGAAGAACAACGCAAAGGCATTGCCGACTATTTCAACCCGACCATTCCGATCAGTCGGATTTCCGGCGGCGGCTCGGACGGACTGAACGGCTCATCCATGTTCACGGAAGACACCTATGCCAAGATGGGCACCGGCGGCACGCGTCAGCAAACAGTCGACGCCCCGAAGGATGATGCAAAATCCGGCGCCGAGGCCAACACGCAGGAGATCGCGGAGAACCTCCACAATCTCCGGGAAGAACTGAGCCAGAAATCGAAACGGCTGTCCGATCACCTTCTGATCAAGATGTCTCCTGAAGGCATGGTACTCGAAGTGATTGACTCTGATAGCTCCCCCCTCTTCGCTGTGGGCAGCAGCAACCCGACCCCGCTCCTGGAGGAATTGCTGGCATCGATCTCCGGCTCGCTCGACGCCTTTCGAAATGACATCAAGATCGTGGGACATACCGATAGTTTGCAATACCGTCTGAATGCGAACTATGACAATTGGAACCTGTCCACGGACCGGGCCAATATCATTCGCAAACTGCTCCTGGAGCAGGGCATGATGCCGTCGCGTCTCCGCGAGGTCTCCGGCCGCGCCGATACTGACCCCCTTGCCCCGGATAATCCATCGGCCTCCCAGAACCGGCGCATCTCGATTATCATCCTGACGGATCAAGACCCCAAAGGTGAATCAAGGTTATCTGCTTATTAACAAATGCACTCCACTGATAGAGCCACATCTGTCGTAGGAGTCGACCATGAGCATTTCTTCATCCCTTAATGCGGGTGTGATGGGGCTGAACTCGAATTCAAGCCGCCTTTCCGCCATTTCCGATAACATCGCCAACTCATCAACGTATGGATACAAACGTAGCCAGGTTGATTTCTCGAGCATGGTTCTGCAACAGCAGTCCTCTGCTTACGCCGCAGGCGGCGTCCGGGTTACAGCCTTCAAGGACATTGCCGCGACGGGATCGCTCATCTCTACCGGCAACGCAACTGACCTTGCGGTCTCGGGCCGCGGCTTAGTTCCGGTCACGGATAATACAGGCGTGAACTCGCTCTCGTCGGAGCGCAGCCTGATGATGCTTCCAACGGGCTCGTTCTACGCGGACGAAAGCGGCAACCTCCGGACTCAGAGCGGGCTCTTCCTGCTTGGTTGGCCTGCGAACTCCGACGGAGAAATCGGCAATGTCAGCCGCAATAGCGGTACTGACCTTGAGCCAGTCAACATTGCGGCATCCCAGTATACTGCCTCTCCAACATCCCGCATCGAACTCGGCATAAACCTTCCGGCCGATGCTACCACAGCCGGTGGAACAGGTGAGAGCTACACTCTGCCTATAGAGTACTTCGACAATCTGGGTCGCGCCCAAACATTGTCATTGGAATTCAGTCCGAACGTTCCCGCATCAGGATCCAGCAACGCCTGGTCGGTGGAGATATTCGATAGCGCTGGCGACCCAGCCGTTTCAATTGGCGATCTGGCCGTCAACTTTTCCGACAGCGCCGTCAATGGCGGTCGTATCGACACCGGTGGTGTAACTGCCTCCAATGGCGCGACCTATGATGATACGACCGGCACCGTAACGCTGAATCTGCCCCACGGTGATGTCGAGGTGTTCATAGGTCGACCGAATGACAGCGCTGGTATCACTCAGCTCTCCGCCAATTTCTCGCCCACCTCGGTCAGCAAGGATGGCGCGCCGATAGGCGACCTGCAATCGGTGGAGATAGACGAGAATGGATACCTCCAGGCGATATACAATACCGGCTTCCGCCGCACGCTCTACCAGATTCCGGTTGGCGACGTTCCGAACATGAACGGCCTGAAGGCGCTGGACGGCCAGGCCTTCCGCGTCTCTGCGGAAAGCGGAAACCTTTATCTCTGGGACGCAGGCACCGGTCCGGTGGGCAGCATCGAGGGTTACGCCCTGATGGAATCCACGACCGATATCGCTGCGGAACTGACAGATCTGATCGAAACCCAGCGCGCTTATTCTTCCAGCGCCAAGATCGTTCAAACCGTTGATGAGATGCTTCAGGAAACAACCAATCTGAAGCGCTGATCCACAACCCTGACAGGCGAGCTCTGCTTTGAGTATTTCCCACGCCATCAACGCGGCCCAATCCGGCCTGAAGGTCTCCGGCCTTCGGGCCGACATTGTCGCCACGAACGTCGCAAACGCATCAACGCCGGGCTATGTCCGGCGTTCTGTGTTGTTGGGCGAGACGCTTGTTGGTGGGCGGACCAGTGGTGTCACGGCGACCGGCGTCACCCGGTCTGCGGACGCCGCGCTCACCGCCGAGCGACGGACCCTTTCCAGCGATGTGGCGCAAGCCAGCCTGATGTCCAGCACATGGCAGGTGCTGTCATCCCGTCTTGGCGATGACGCCGAAGGCACCGGCCTGTTCAGCAAGTTCTCCAAGTTTGAAGCGGCCTTGTCGGCATCTGTCACGTCCCCGGAATCCGGAACCCAGCTCGCTGCCCTGCTCGATTCGGCAAACGCGGTCGTAACCGAGCTGAACAGCCTCTCGAAACTGGTGAGCCAGCAACGTTCGGAAGCTGATCGCGAAATCGCGGATGGCGTCAATGTGGTCAACAAGGCGCTGAAGCAGATCGAAGAGCTGAACGGCTTGTTGGTCGGTGTTGACGGCTCAACATCGCAAGCCGCTGCGCTGATGGACGAACGCCAGAGAACGCTCGACACGATCGCGGAATACTTGCCAATCGAAGTGGTTCCCCGCGAAGGCGGCGCAATAGACATTATCACCGTAGAGGGCGTCTATCTGGTTGCCGGCAAAGCCAAGCAACTCGAATTCTCGCCGGCCAACTCGTTCGGCGCCGACATGACCCTGGACAATGGCGCCCTGTCCGGCCTGACAATCGACGGCCAGAACCTGACGCCCGGCGCATCCAGCTATGCGGCTGTGTCCAGCGGCATGTTCGGGGCACTCTTCACATTGCGTGACACCGACCTTCCCGCCTTCGGCGCCCAGCTGGACACGATCGCCAATGACCTCGTCACGCGCTTGTCGAATGACTCCATTGATCCCACGAAGACCCCCGGCGATTTCGGACTGTTTGTCGACACGGGCACTCCGGGCGACCCCGGCCTGGCCGGACGGATCGACATAAACGCCCTGATCGACCCGAGCCAGGGCGGCAGCCTCTGGCGCCTGAGGGATGGCGTTGGCGCCGCCGTCGAAGGCCCGCCAGGGGACAATTCAATCCTCTCTGCCATGTCTGATGCCTTCACCAAGATTCAATCCATAGATTCGAACGGCATCCAGGGCAGTTTTTCCGCGGCAGAGCTTGTCGCGCACGTTGCTTCCATTACCGGGCAGTCGCGCATTTCCCATGAGTCTGTCCTCTCCTCGGCTTCGACCCAGCATGACCTGCTCATGGAGGCCGAACTCTCGGAAACCGGTGTCGACCTGGACAGCCAGATGCAGGACCTGCTGTCCATCGAACAGGCCTATGCCGCCAATGCGCGGGTAATCGAAATCGCCAACCAGATGATGCAGAAGCTGATGGAGATCTGACATGGACCGTTTTGCGATTTCTTCCGGCCTCATGACGGCCAGCCTCAGCCAGCACATTTCTGAGCTCCGCTCCAAGATCGGACAGACCTCCACCGAAGCGACGACAGGGCGGCATGAAGACCTGACCCTTCATCTGTCCGGCCGAATCGGCAAGGCGATGCTAAGCCAGAAGGCCCTGACAGACATTTCCACAGATCGGGAAGTCCTGAACCTTCGGGCAACCCGCCTGTCACTGATTCAGACGAGCCTCGGCACAGTGCAGGACAGCTCCAGCGGCATTGCCGCGAACATGTTGAGCGCGATCGGCGGCGAGCATGAAACGGAAATCGGTATTGCCGCCCGCGATGCAAAGACTGCCTTGTCCGCCACCCTGTCTTCCCTGAATGCGCGATATGGCGACCGCTTCCTGTTTTCAGGAGATGCCACAGCCACCCTGCCCTTCCCGGACCAGACAGCCCTGCTATCCGACCTCGAACTGATTGCAGAAACAGCTACCGACGCAGCAGACTTCAAGACGCAGCTTGATGACTATTTCAACTCTCCCACCGGAGGGTGGCTGCAAAATATCTACAAGGGCAGTCCGACAGCGTCCGACGCTGAAAGCGTTACCGCCGACAATGCCGCCATCAAGTCCCTGATCAGCGATCTCGCCGTGCTGGCTATTTCCGGTCCTGAGGGAAGCCTTGCCACCTTGAGCGGGTATTCAGATCTCGTCCAGGAAACGTCGCTGAGCCTGTCGGCGAGTGAAACAAAAATCACGAATTTGCGCGCTGATCTGGGTGTTTACGAAGAGCGCAACGCCATCAGCCTGAAAACACTCGACACGGAAGAAACGCTTCTGAACGCGTCGTTCAACGATCTGACGGCGCGCGACCAGTATGAAGCCGCCACAGAGCTGCAGTCGCTCCAGACCACGCTTGAGGCCTCCTACATGATCACGGCGCGCCTCTCACAACTCTCACTCATCAATTATCTGGGCTAAACATGATGCTTCGGAAAACACTCCTCGCCGCCGCACTCTGTTTTGGCCTTTTCGGGACCCTCTCCCCGTCCGAAGCCCAGACCCGCATCCGGGATGTGGTCGATGTCGAAGGTGTCCGGCAGAATGACCTGATCGGCTATGGCATCGTGGTCGGCCTGAATGGGACGGGCGATTCGGTCCGGAATTCTCCCTTCACCGAAGACTCCCTCACCTATATGCTCGAGCGCCTTGGCGTGAACGTGCAGGGCGAGGACATCAAGCCGAACAATGCCGCTGCCGTGCTCGTAACGGCGACCCTGCCCTCCTTTGCGCGAAATGGCTCGACCATCGACATCTCGGTCTCCTCCATCGGGGATGCCAAGAGTCTCGAGGGCGGCACGCTCATCCTCACCCCGCTCAAGGGCGCAGACAATGAAGTCTATGCGGTCGGCCAAGGCAGCATCATCGTCTCCGGTATAGACGTGCAGGCCGCGGCCGCCCGCGAGACCCGCGGCACGCCGACGGCCGGCGCCATTCCGAATGGAGCTCGGATCGAACGCGAGATCGGCTATGATTTCAATGACCGCGACAGCCTTACCCTTGCCCTGCGCGATCCGGACTTCACGACCGCCGCACGGATCGAGGATGTCATCAATTCAGCTTATGGCGCCCCGGTTGCCTATACCCGCGATCCCGGCACCATCGATCTGGACCTGCGCGGGATTGACGGCTCGCCCTCTCGCATTCTTGCCGATATCGAGAATTTGCCTGTCAGCGTGTCGGTCCCTGCCCGCATCGTGATTGACGAGAAATCCGGCACCATCGTCCTCGGCGAAGATGTGACGATTTCCAAGGTGGCCATTGCCCAGGGCAATATCTCCATCAAGGTTGTGGAAAGCCCGGTCGTCTCCCAGCCGAATCCCTTCGCGCGGGGGGAGTCGATCGCCCTGCCTCGCTCACGCATCACGATTGGTCAGACCGGCAGCAAGAATATCGCCATGCTGAACCCGAACGTCTCTCTCTCGGAACTGATCTCGGGGCTCAACGCTCTCGGCGTGACCCCGCAGGAAACTGCCGACATCATTCGCACCATGAAGGCTGCCGGCGCCCTGCACGCGGACCTGATCATCCGCTAGAGCGGACTGACCCTTTCAAAATTGTCGTGGAAATGGCCTGGAGCCTATTCGTCTTCTTCAGGCTTTCCGACCTTGATGGCACCCTCACGCTTGAGGGTCATCAGAGACATCAGAAATTGGCGCTGGATTTTCTCGGCTTTCTCCGCCGAGACCTGCGGCACATCTTCCAGCTGAAGGCGATACTGGTCTGCCAGGCGCGACGAAATATTGCTCAGCAGATAATCCGAAACTTCAGCGCCGCCCTCACGCAGACTAGCCAGAAGCTGGGTCATGGTCTCGTCGCCCAATTCGCGGAACACCACGGCCACGGCTTCACGCGGCAGAATTTCTGGAAGGCTGCCAATGGTGAACATGACGCGTTCGATGCTCTTCAGCTTGCTCTCATGCTCACTGTTCAGGAAGGTAAGAATCCGGTCGCGCTTGTCACTTGGCACCAAGCTTAGCATCTCACCGATCACTTCAAGGTGCGCTGTATCTTCCGCCGCTCCGGCTTCCGGGCTTGTATTATTGAGCAATTCAATTTCGACCATGTGGGCCAGCACCGAATAGATTTCCGGTTCCGGCGGCTCGTCTTCGACAAGATGCCCGACAACCGGATCGAGTTGCTCATCATCCAGGAAGCCCACGATCTCGGAGGCCGCCGCCACATCCAGTTTTCGCAGGATGAGCGCGATGATGTTGGGAGTCAGCGTGCGGAAATATGCCGCCGCCTGCTGAGGGTCATGACGTTCCAGCCGCTCCCATGTATCCCCCGTCTCTTCGACGACGATTTCCTCTTGCGGTTCGCCTGTTCCATAGATCTGGTCATAGCGCTTCTGGTCGAGAATATTGGCGATGACTTCGCGGGCCTTGTCCTGGCCACCCGAAAACGACCCGCTTGCCGCGCGCAATTCCTTGAGGAAATCGACCGCGATTTCGACCAATTGCTCACGCGGGAGTTTGGAGACCGTTTCCAAGGCGACGGCGACTTGCGCCATGGTCTGATCGTCAAGGCGCTCCACGATCGGGCGTGCCTCGGCTTCACCGAGTATGGCGATCACCACTGCAGCCTTCTGGGCGCGCGTCAGTGTGATCATGCCCGGGGCGCCAGTCTGAGCGCCCGTTCTGGCAACGGCTTGCCTTGCAGCTGGTTGTTTCAACTCAACGACCGAACTCATCCGGCATACCCTCGCAGAAGTGCTTCTGTTATTTTCAACCAGCCATCGGCCAGAACTATGAATCCAACCTTAAACGGTAGCGAAACCACGGTCGGCGGGACCATCATCATACCAACCGCCATCAGAACAGAGGACACGACAAGGTCGATGACAAGGAATGGCAGAAAAATCACAAAGCCGATCTGAAAGGCATGCTTGATCTCGGACAGCATGAAGGCCGTCGACAGAAGGGCAAATGTGGGTTCCTCCCCGTCCACCACCGGACGGTTCACAGCATCGGCAAGGACGGGAATGGTTTCAGGATCAACGCGCGCGGTCATGAATTCGCGAAAGGGCGTTGTTGTGGCCGTCCAGGCCTGGGCCTCGTCGATCGTGCCCTCCATGTAGGGCGAAATGCCCGAAGACCAGGCTTCCATGAAGGTGGGTTCCATCACGAAGAAGGTCAGGAACATGGCGAGCGCCATAATGAGCATGTTTGGCGGCGCCTGTTGCACGCCAATGGCCTGACGCAGGAACGAGAACACGATGATCATGAAAGGCAGGCAAGTCGCCATCATGGCGATGCCCGGGGCAAGGCTCAGTACGGTCACCAGGACCAGCAGGAGTACCACAGACCCGCTCAGCCCGCCCTCGTCACCATTGCCGAGGAATCCGTCCGGGATGGAAATCTGCGCCGGATCGACGGATTGCGCGTAGGCTGCCCCGGATACGGTGAACAGGAGAATTAGTATGAACAGACCGCCCGCTAGGCGCGGCAGATGTTCAAGTCCCCGTGGCATCGGGATCCTCCGCGATCTCCGTGATCTTCACGCCCAGGCCGCCCTCTTCCGTTTCGATCAGTTCACCGCGCGCGATGAGCCGATTGTCGACCGACAGGGAGACAGGGTCCTCAATCCGGGCTGAAAGTGCGATGACCGAATCCGGCTTCAGGTCGAGAATTTCGGAAACGGTCAGACGTTTCTGCCCAATCGAGACGATCACATTGACGGGAACATTGTAGATGGATCGGGAGACCTTACCACCCGGCAGGGCTTCATCCTGCTCAATCATGCTTTCATCCGAAGGCGTCATTTCAGGAATTGCCATCACAATGTTTCCTTTTGGTGCGATTGAAGGGATTGCAGCCGACTCATGCAGGCCTCCAGCAATCCGTCGAATTCCAGGGACACGCCTCCAGTAACCCACGAAACTTCCACATCCTGACGCGCAGAAGCTGGCGTCGGAGACACCGCGCACAGGCTGGCAAGTTTGTTTGAGCGCTGCACAATGTCCTGGATTTCATTTGCGAGGGGTTCGGGTGCGGTAATCTCCACACGATTTGCAGACTCAGGCAACAGGCTCGGCAATTGCAGGCCGATTTCCTCTGCAAGAAAGGTCTTGGACAATTCCGGAAACAGTCTTTCTGCAATCGCCGTCACCCATGAGGTCGTCTGGGCCAGCACACGCTCATTGGTTCGCTCGACTTCGTCCGACAGGCGCTTGAGAAGAATTTCCACATTTGGATCGAGTTCCGGTACAATCTCGACCGGTTCTTCAGGCACCACATCCTGAGAACTTTCTTTCGGCGACGCAGAAGTCCCGATGCTCATAGCCCCGGCCACATGGTCCGGGGATTGATCAAATCTCGGAAGGTTGGCGAACGGCGACTCACTCATTGACCAGCGCCTTCCGGTCTTCATTCAACCATTCCTGAAGCAGGTTTGCCGTCTCATCCTGGCGCTCGCGCGTATAATCCTTGAGATAATCCAGCGCATCCGGGGCTTCGTTCGTCAATGCGGGAGCGGCGGCCGCGCCGACTGCGGTATCCAGACCGGATTTCGGGCCTTGGGACAGCAAGGGCCGCACGACGCCAAAACCGAGGACGATCACCACAAGGCCGAGCAGGATCGCCTGCAGGGCGGACCAGAAATAGCGCTCGGTCAGTGTCTCGACGAGGCCGGGAGCGGGCGTGAGCTCCTCGACTTCCATTTCCTGGAACGGCATCAAATCCACTGTCAGCGAATCACCACGATCCGCGTTCAGGCCCGCGCCCGACAGGATCAGCTGTTCGAAGTCGGAGACGAGGCTGCGCATCAGCGGCGCCGAATCCTCGGCATTGGCATCAAAGCCCAGCACTTGCTCGTTGAGCAACACAGCGACCGAAATGCGTTCAATTTCCCCCGGCAGGGTTTCGGTTTCCCGGCGAGTTTCGTTGATGTCGTAGACGACGCTTTCGGTGGAGTTCTTTACCGTGCTGTTGCTGCCGCCTGAGCCGCCTGCCCCCTGAGGCAAATTGCTGGAGACAGTCACGCCGCCACCGCCTCCGCCGCCACTTGCTTCGCTGATGTCATTGCTGGTGCGGTTGCGAATAACGCGTGAGTTCGGGTCGAAGACAACTTCAGAGACGCGCTGGCGCTGGCGGTTTACGTCTACCGTTACAGACACGCGCGCATTGCCCGGGCCGACGCGAGCTTCGAGCAGGCGCAGGATCTTCTGTTCCAACTGGCTGGACTGGCCCTCCGCCATCACACCGGGCTCTTCCATCCGGTCGACATTCGGCCCCGCCAACAGGCCACGCTTTGGATCGATCACAGCCACATCGGTAGGCTCCAGACCCGACACAGCGAGCGCGACGAGATACTGGATCGCTTCCGCCTGGCTGGCGCTGATCCGGTTGCTGGCTACCAAAGTTACTGAAGCGGTCTGCGACGGTCCTGACCTTGAAAAGCCGGAGCGCAGGCTGGCCCCGATATGCACTCGCGCCGAGGCCACGCCCGGAATGGCCAGAATGGTTCGGGTCAGTTCGCCTTCCTTGGCCCGCCAATAGGTCGCGTTGTACATTTCCGACGTGACCGAGAAGCCGTTCACGTCATCCAGCAATTCGTATCCCCGCACGGATTGTTGCGGCAACCCATCCTTTGCCAGCGAGAAGCGAACCGAATCACGCTCGGAATTTGGAACGAAGATCGCCTCGCCGCGAATCTCGTAGTCGACTCCGCGTTTTTCGAGTTCAGCAATCACTTCGCCCGTATGCATCGGATCAAGTCCGGCATAGAGCAATCCCATAGGTTGTTTGACCGCGCCTTGCATCAGCATCGTCATGGCAATCACCACACCGGCTAGCGCGCCTGCAAGTGCGAGCTTTTGCGCCATGGATAGCGCCTTCAGTGTGTCCAACAATTTCATAGGCCAGAAAACCCCGATCCCAACGCCCCAATCAATTAGTTAACATTTTCCCCGAAATCATTAACGCTTCCTTTACCCAGAAATTAATATGCGTTGTCAGCGGCATTTTTTGCAAAGGTGTGGTCTTGGCTACAGATTCCGACACAGAGCCTCTTGAGAAAAAGTCGTCCGGCGGTGGCTTGATCCCCCTGGTCGTCCTGGCTGTCGTCAGCATGGCTGGCGCGTTCGGGGTCGTATATTTCCTGTCGCCCAGCCCGAATCCCGCGGCACTCGCATGCGCACCAGGCGCGGACGGGGCGCCGGCACATGTCCCGCTCGCGCTGGAGGATCACGTCTATGTCGAGTTGCAGGAAATCCTTGTCACGATCGGCAACGAGCCGGCCACACGCTACGTGAAAATCAAGACGTCTGTAATTTCCGACAGCAGCCATATGGGGGCCGTCAAGAAAGCCGAGCCCATGCTGGTCGATGCGTTTGTCGGCTATCTGCGGGCGCTTCAATTGTCTGACTTCGAATCAGCCGACTTCTATCCCAAGATGAGGGAGCAACTTGCGATGCGATCCGAAATCGTGCTCGGTGCGGACACGTCGCACGGCGTGCTCGTAACCGAATTCCTACTACGGTGAGATGATGCCTCTCGATCCCTCCGACATCGCGCTCTTCCTCGTCTCATTTGCGGCATGCCTGTATTGCGCCTTGCTCAGCCGGCGGCTGAAAGCCCTGCAGAATACCAAGGATGGGCTCGGCGCCTCGATTCGGGCCATGTCCGAATCAGTTGCTGCCGTGTCCTCCGCCAAGCACGAGGCGCAGGCCCAGTCCGGAGAAATCGCCGTTCGATTGACCGCAATCCTTACCGAAGCGCACGAAGCCGGCAAGAAGCTCACCGAGCTGAAAGACGCCCTCGAGATGAAGGACCGCGAAACCTCGCGCCGCATCCAGGCTGCCGACGCGGAAATTCGCGGCACCATGCGCGATGCGCTCGCACAATCCTCCGACCGGGTCGCCGAAATCACCCGCCTTACCACACGCCTGGAAGGCGTTGCCAACCGGGTTGCCTCCAGCCTGGACAGTTCGGACTACCTTTTCGAAGACGACGACAAGGCCAAAAGGGTTTATGAGAGCTATGGGCATAAAGAATAGCGGACGCACACACGTTCTTCTCACCATCGGGGTCCTGTTCACGATCGCGGGCGGCACACGCTGGTTACCGCAGGCTTTTGCGACAACCGGGGCTGATTCCCTCAGCAGTCGTCCATCCGACGCGCTTCCCAAGAGCTACGTGGATGAGTCCGATATGGTTAGGAAGGTCTGCCTGACGGGCGACCTTGTCGAAGCGATGGAGCAGGACCAGAAAAGCATCGAACAGCGTATTTCCGATCTGCGGACAGAAGAAATACGCTTCCAGAACCGCAAGATGGAGCTCGATCAGCAGGCAGAGGATCTGAAGGTCATTCAGCAGCAACTAGACGACAGGTGGCAGCGCATGGCGGAAACCGCCAATCAGGACCTTCAGCACCTTGCTCAGATGTATGGCGCGATGAAGCCGGACCAGGCGGCCGGTATCTTCAACCAGATGGATGCAGGATTCGCGGCCGGTTTCCTTCGCCTCATTCCGAGCGATCAGGCCGGCCTTATCCTAGCGAACATGGAAAACGAGAAAGCCTACATTGTCAGCGTGAAGATCGCGTCGACGAACAGCGATTTGCGGAACGACATGGTAACGCCCTAGTCGCGGCCCTTAGCGAACGGCGCACATCCTTCCGTCTCTCAGGCGAAGATGGACATGTGAACATTGATCGCGCGATTCACCGCTTCCCGAACCCGCCAGATATCAAAGGGTTTGGGGACAAGTCCATCCTGGCCGGCAGAGCCCGCATCTTCAAGCCGCTCAGGGTGCGCGGTAATATAGATGGTGGGCACATCATAGCCGAGCGTCTCGCGAATCGTGGTGACCGCCATTTTGCCACAGACTTCTTCGCCAAGCTCGATGTCCGACAGGATGAGCCCGAAACTCTGCTCGCCTGCGAGTTTTACGGCCTCGTCCCGGGTGTGAGCGACTCCTGCCACCCAATGACCGGTCTGCTCTACCAGCACCGACAGCAACTCCGCCATATGAGGCTCATCTTCGATGATCAGGACGCCCGTTCGGGTGGCCGCATGGACAACGGTTTGAACGCGGGCGAGCACCTGCCTGATTTCTGGCTCATGCAAGCCAGTGATACGAGACAGTTCCGGGATATTGAAGCCACCCACTATGCACAAAAGCAGCACCCGACGCTCAATAAGCGTCAACTCATGTAAAATCGGATGGGTGCACTCGTTCTCCATACGCTCCTGGGCCAGAGGGTACAGCGCTTCATCGAGCTGTTGAAATAAGGATTTGCGGTCCATACCGCCCATGTCGGCGGATGTCGCGGTTTCGATCAGACCTTGCAGAACATCACAAACAGCTTGGTCGCCCTCATCGGGTGTCCCCAGCAGGAGCTGGGCATAGGATCTCAAGGATCTGAGTTCTGAAGATACGATATCCGAAAACATCTCAGCCTCTAACGTCCCGCACCTCAACCTGAGGATTACAGCAAACCGCCCGCCCGATCATTTCGACAAAGGAATTTCGCCCACTGCGGGAAAACCGATGACCTAAACTCAATTGCAGCAAGTTTCCACACATATCCGCAGTTCACTTGCAGTTGCCCCATCAGGACGGACGATGATGATATCGCTACCAATTTCCAAGTGTCTTCGGCGACATGCAGTAGTTTGAAGCGTTTTGAGTGGTCAAGATATGCGCCTGTCCATCGTCCTACTGAGCAGCTCATTCTGCTCGCCTCACCCCTGTTAAGATAATCTTGCCTTGTTATCGTTCTAATTTGAAACTGTAAGCCTTACGGAATTCAACGTTCAGGTGATTCATTCTACGACTGGCGATGCTTAATCCCACCATGTCTTCTATGCGCGCCAATATATGAACAATCCTAATTGCGGATTTGATCCATGTCCCATCCAGACCCGGCCATTCCAACACACTTCGGACAATCCCCTCGTCTTCGGGGGCATCTTGTCTCGCTCGCCCGGAATATTGGGGTAGGGATACTCGTCTTCATCGTGGCAGCCACGATGATTGAGTTCACACGGGGCGCCGGACGCGTGGCCGCCATCTGGCCGGTCAATGCAATCCTGATTGTTCTGCTGCTAAAAATTCCGAGGAAGAACTGGGCTTCGCTTCTCATCTCAATGGTGGCAGCATTGTTCCTGGCCAATCATTTCGCCGGGGACGACATGCTTCGCGCGGCCGTTCTGGCGCTGGCCAATCTGACCGAAGTTTGCTGCGTAGCCTATATCTTCACGAATCGACGCAAGATTCGCTTTATCAGCCTCGCCGGCATGTCCACGCTGGTCGTGGGGGCCTTTGTGGGATGTCTCCTATCATCCTTTGTTGCGGGGATGGGATTGTCGACCACAGGCGAAAAGGTCATCCTTCCCGACGCACTCCTATGGTTTTCGGCAGATTTCCTAGGCATTATCCTGTTCGCACCCATCATCTGGTCACTGGCGGACCGATCCAGGAAATTCGTCAGCACAGCGCCTGACATCCAGTATATTCTCAAGCTCGGACTACTTTGCGCCACGACCTTCTTCGTCTTTGCGCAGAGTGATTACCCCTTTCTCTTCCTTGTCCCCCCTGCCCTCGTATTTCTGGCCTTCAGCGGCGGAGTAAAGGCGGCGGCCATTGGACTGCTCATGATCACGGCCATTTCCCTGCCATTTACACTGGCGGGAACGGGGCCGATCAGCCTGATGTCCTCTGACTTCACCTCCAAAATTCTGGCTCTGCAATTGTTCCTGGCGACCAATTCTATTCTGGGGCTCGCGATTGGCGCGGCCGCCTCAGACCGCCGCCGTCTTGTGAACCACATCAAACGCTCTCGGGAACGACTGACACGCAAATCCCGCGAGCAGCAGGAAATGCTGACAAAGGCCCGTCTCGCCGAACGTATGGCGGGGGTCGGGCATTGGACCCTTAACCCCCTCACACAGGAAGTGGACTGGTCGCCGGAAGTCTATACGATTCACGGGGTAACTCCTGAAGAATTCAATCCGATGTATGGCGACGCCATCATGTTCTATGCAGAGGAGGATCGCGATCGGGTCCGCGGGTTGGTTCAGCGCGCGATCACCCAGGCTCAGGGGTGGGAATTTCAAGCCACTATCGTGAGAAAGTCAGATGGCAAACGGCGCCGGGTACGCTCAATTGGGGACCATCTCACAGACGAGACTGGCAAGGTCGAGCGCGTCTTTGGCGTCTTCAAGGATGTCACAGACGAGCAGACCATGATGGAAGCCTTGGCCACAAGTGAATCCAAGTACCGAACCCTTGCCGAAAATTCGACCGATATCATCGTCAAGTTCGGCATGGACGGAATCATCACCTATGCCTCTCCGGCATGCGAAGTCTTGGGTATCTCGCCGGAGGATGCGATTGGCCTTTCAACGCTGGACTTTACGATCCCGGAAGATCGGAAGTATGCCACCGAAATCACAGAGGATTTGTTCAAGAGCGATGGGATTGACCCATCTATACAGAGAGAGTTTCGGGTACGAGACAAGAATGGCAACATCATCTGGCTCGAAGGAAATCCGAAAATCATCAAAGGGGGCGACGGCCGCGCGCGCGAAATCATTTCGACCTTCCGCGACATCACGGACCGCAAGGAGCGCGAACAGGCTCTGGCCGAAGCGCGCGCAGACGCCGAGGCAGCAGGTAAGGCGAAAGCTGAATTCCTCTCCAACATGAGTCATGAGATCCGCACTCCCCTGAATGGTATTCTGGGTTTCACGCAATTGTTGAGCGACACGCCCCTCGATAAAGATCAGAAACTGTTCGTCAGCCGCGCCATGTCGGCAGGCCACCTGCTGCGCGATATTGTCAATGACATCCTGGACTATTCGAAAATTGAAGCCGGGCAGGTTCAGTTGGAGGAGCGCGCCGTCGACATTGCGCAGGTCGTCCAGGAAACAATCGATCTGGTGCATGCGGGTCGAAACGGCAAGACCGTGCCCATGACCTCCCTCGTTGAAAGCCAGGGAGCCTTTATCGACGAAGTCCGACTGAAGCAGATACTCACCAATCTGATTGGCAATTCCGCCAAGTTCACTGCGGAAGGCACCGTTCAAGTCAGCGCAACCATTGAAAACGAGCAATTGAAAATAAACGTCACGGATACCGGCCCGGGCATTCCCGAGGCCAAGCTGGAAAGTGTGTTCGAAGGCTTCAAGCAGGCGGATAATAGCGTCACGCGCAAATTCGGCGGGACAGGTCTGGGCTTGTCAATCAGCCGCTCGCTGGCGCGCCTTATGGGCGGGGAGCTTCAATTGGAGAGTAAGCTGGGCGAAGGCACGGTTGCAAAACTGATTCTGCCCTTCAAGCCGGCAACCTTGCCAATGCCGGACTCCCATGAGCCGAAGTCGCATCTCCCAGTTGGAAAGTTGCGGGTGATGGCCGTCGACGACGTCTCCATGAATTTGGAGCTGCTGGAAATGGGACTCGGAAAGTTTGGCCACTCTGTCCACGGATTTCTTTCCGCTCATGAAGCACTTGCATCTCTGCGAAACGGCGACATGTATGATGTGATCCTGATGGATGTCCAGATGCCGGAATTCGATGGCATCGCCGCTGCGCGCGCCATCCGGGCCCTACCAGGGCATGCGCGAAACCTGCCTATCGTGGCCCTGACAGCCAACGTGCTGCCGGACCAGATCGCGTTATGTATCGCGGCCGGCATGACTGATCACGCAGCCAAACCGATCGATATCCTGCACCTGAATGCGCTGATCTCCTCGCTTTCCCCCGCGAAGGCCGTCCCCGTTTCCGAGACCGGGCCGAAACAATTCGTCGATGATCCGCTCGAGAAATTGAAACTCAAATACAAGGACTATCTGGCAGGCATACCTTCCGAATTCGCAACAATCCTGAACCAGGAAGACCGCAGGACCGCACTCAAGGAAATCCGGAATCTGTGCCACTCGATCGCAGGTAGCGCAGGTAGTTTCGGCTTCGGGGAAGTGTCAGAAGCAGCCTTCTCGCTTGAATATATTGCGCAGGAGACGAGCAAAAGCGGACAGTTTACGGATGAGCTCGTGGACAGTCTGAGCGAGTTTATCCGGGTGACAGAGCAGGTCGTAGCCTGATGTTCCAATTCAGCCCTTAATCCTAAGGGAGTTTCTGGACACTCGCCCGCACGACAAGTTCGGTTGGCAAGATTTCGTGTGTCTTCGGCATGGTTTGACCCCGCAACATGTCGCACATCAGCGACATGGCGACTTCGCCGATCTGTTCCGCTGGCTGCATGACAGTTGTCAGAGGCGGTGTGCAGTACTTCCCGAATTCGATATTGTCGAAGCCGGAAATGGACAGATCCCGGGGCAGGATGAAACCTTGATCATGGGCGGTGCGGATGGCGCCAATCGCAATTTCGTCACTCATGCAGAACAAGGCCGTCAGGTCGCCTTTGCGTGACAACAGGCGTGTGGCCGCTCTTTCCCCACCCGCCATGGAATACGTATCATATTCTACTGCGACCTCATCAAAGGGCACATCCACCGCCGCCAAGCTATCTTTGAATCCGGCCAGCCGCTCCTGGGTTACCACGCGATTTTCGAGCCCGGCGAGTACGCCGATCCGGCGATGGCCCTGAGACAGAAGATAACTCGCCATCATCCCCGCCGCTTTCCGGTCATCGATTCCGACTGTGGGATAACGACCCCGCGGATCAGCACTGATCGCCTGTACGAAGGGGATCGCGCACTGCTCACCCTCAGGGTGCAGCTCACTGAGTGGCCGCTCTCCCAATTGTATCACACCATCCGCGCGATAGGTCTCCACCATTTCCACGCCCACCGCTTCGATTGCCGCGTCGTCGCCGGTATCCGAAACAATCAGATTATACTTGTTCTCGACAGCTACGCGCTCAATGCCGGAGACGACACGAGCAAAAAGGACGTTGGCAATATCTGGCACCATGACCAGCACGGTATTGGTCCGCTTTTCACGGAAAAGCTGGGCCAGCGAACTTGGCTTGTATTTCAGCTCATCCGCGGCGGCCAAGACGCGGTGAAGCGTCGATTCCGACAGTTTGCTGGGATCTGAATACGCACGCGACACGGTCGCAGGGGATACACCCGCAAGCTTTGCGACATCCCTGATCTGAGCCATCCAATTCCTCCCACGAGCCTTTTGGCTTCTTGAGGTCCCGGACCCGGTATCCCGTAGCTTACCGAAACTTCTGCGTCATCAAACACCATGACGGCTTGCAATGAAACCGTTTGTAATGAATGTTCTTGAGGTCAGGCATGCTCAGAACAAAGCCAGTCTCGCTTCATGAGGCTGCAGAATAATGTTGGCGGCGTCACCTCAGATATTGCTGAGGGGCCCTCGCAAGCAAAGGGGCCGGAGACTTGAGTTTGCATCCTATCGATATGGCGGTGATCGCGGCATATATCGGGCTGACACTCTTCATCGGCTTCTGGATTTCCAATCGAGCGAACACGGGATTGCGCAGCTATTTCCTGGGCGGCAACCGTCTGCCCTGGTACGCGCTAGGCCTCTCCAACGCCTCCGGCATGTTCGACGTGGCCGGCACGATGTGGCTGGTATCGATTCTCTTCGTCTATGGGCTCAAGAGCATCTGGATCCCCTGGCTCTGGCCCGTATTCAACCAGATATTCCTGATGGTATTCCTCTCGATCTGGCTCCGCCGATCAGGCGCCATGACCGGCGCGGAATGGATCACGTTCCGCTTCGGAGATGGCCCGGCCGCACGCTTGAGCCATCTGATCATTGTTCTCTTTGCCCTGATCCTTGTGCTCGCTTACATGGCCTATGGTTTCCTTGGAATTGGCAAGCTTGCGGTCCAGTTCATACCTCTCGACCTCGCCGGCATGTTGCAGCTCGACCTCTTCCTCCCCGTCAATTTGCGGACGCCGGATCTCACAGGCGATCTCCTGGCACAGCGGGAAGCCGCGATGACGGCCCTGAATGAGAAAGCCTTTGGCGTCTTCCTGATCTTCCTGACCTCGCTCTATGTCATCAAGGGAGGCATGTACTCCGTCGTCTTCACCGAAGTCCTGCAATTCATTGTCATGACCATTGCCAGTATCGGCGTCGCGGTGATCGCGATGTTGCATGTGTCACCCGACATGTTGGCCGCTGCCATACCGGATGGGTGGACCAATCCCTTCTTCGGCTGGGAGCTTGGCCTCGACTGGTCTGACTTGTTGCCATCGGCTGATACCAAGATCGCCAAGGAGGGGTACTCGCTCTTCTCGATCTTCTTCATGCTGGTCCTTTTGAAAGGCATTTTCACATCGCTCGCCGGACCCGCCCCGAATTATGACATGCAGCGCATCCTGTCTGCGCGAGGTCCGGTCGAAGCAGCGAAGATGAGCGCGCTGGTCAGCATCGTTCTGAACCTCCCGCGCTACCTGCTTATAACAGGCCTGACCGTGCTCTCTCTGGTCTATTTCAGCCCCTATCTTCGGGACATGGGGGCGGACGCCGATTTCGAAGCCGTGCTGCCATTTGCGTTGCGCGAGTTCATTCCGGTCGGATTGCTGGGCCTGACGCTGGCCGGCCTGCTGGCCGCCTTCATGTCGAGTTTTGCAGCCCCCCTCAACGCCGCCCCCGCCTATGTCGTGAACGACATATACCGCAAATACATAAAGCCCGACGCGACCGATAAAACCTATCTGCGGATGAGTTATATCGTCTCCACGGTCTTCGTAATCGTCGGCACCCTGTTCGGCCTCTTCCTAACCAGCATCGATACCGTCATCAACTGGATCACGGCGGGCCTTTATGGCGGCTACACCGCAGCCAATGTCGTCAAATGGTATTGGTGGCGCATGAATGGCTATGGCTATTTCTGGGGTATGCTGACGGGAATCCTCTTCGCACTCATCCTGGGCATACCCCAAATAGATATCAATCCGCTCCAGGCCTTTCCCTTCTTCTTTGCCGCCTGTCTGGTCGCCGTCATAGCCGGGTCGCTGCTGACGACGCCAACCGAGATGGAAACGCTGGAACGGTTTTACCTCAAGACAAGGCCTTGGGGCGCCTGGGGGCCGGTTATGGAATCGCTCGCTGGCAAAGGGCAGCCCGTGTCCAGCAACCCGGATATGAAGCGAGACCTTGCCAACGTGGCCGTGGGGATCGTGTGGCAAACCGCCTTGATCTGCACCCCAATTTTTCTGGTGATCCAGGATTGGCCAAAAATGCTCGCCGCCCTGGCAATTATCGCCATCACCAGCATTTTCCTGAAGCTCAACTGGTACGACCGGATGCGCGACTATCCGGAAGATTTTCCCCATGCAGAGGAGGCGGCGCCATAATCCTGCGCCGGACCTGAATTCATGACTGATCCCTCCTCGACTACCCTCACCCTTTCGCACTGGCCAAAACCGCTTCCTCCCAATCTTCACTGCCCAAAGACGGAAGGGATGATCACTCGCATCATCGACTGGCTCACGCCTTCGCAAAAAATCGGACAGATCATCCAGGCCGACATTGACTCTGTGACCCCTGACGATGTGGCGACCTATCATCTTGGCGCCGTGCTGAATGGAGGAAACTCCGCACCGAAGGGGAACCAGCGCGCCAGTCACACCGATTGGCTGGACCTGGCCGATGCTTATTGGACCGCTTCCATGCGCGCAGATGGCCCCCGTATCCCCGTGCTCTGGGGCACGGATGCTGTACACGGACACAATAATTTGGTGGGCGCGACCATCTTTCCCCACAATATCGGGCTGGGCGCCACAAGGGATGCGGATCTCGTGGAACGGATAGGAGCGGCCACAGCTCGGGAGGTTCGCGCAACGGGCATGGATTGGACGTTCGCCCCTACAGTCGCGGTCGCACGCGATGGCCGGTGGGGGCGCACCTATGAGGCCTATGGGGAATCTCCTGAACTCGGCGCAGAACTCGGCGCTGCTTTAGTACGCGGCCTCCAAGGCGTTCCGGACGAGAGATCCTTTCTGGGCTCAGACAAGATCATTGCGACCGCCAAGCATTTCATCGGGGATGGAGGGACGCGCGCCGGCAAGGACCAGGGAGAGACAGTCGCAACCGAAGCGGAAATGCGGGACGTACACGCCGCCGGCTACTATTCGACACTCGATGCTGGGGTCCAGACCATCATGGCCTCTTTCTCCAGCTGGGGCGGCCGCAAGATGCATGGCCACCAGGCCTTTCTGACGGATTTGCTCAAGACCCATTGGGGTTTTGATGGTGTCGTCGTGGGCGATTGGGATGGACACGGACAGATTGTTGGTGCGAGCCCTACCGATTGCCCGGACGCCCTGATGGCCGGTCTCGACATGTTTATGGCCCCTGATAGCTGGAAAGGTCTTCATGCCTCGCTGCTACGTCATTTGGAAACGGGACGCATATCTGTAGAGCGACTGGACGACGCAGTCCGCCGCATATTGCGTTTGAAATTCCGTGCAGGGCTCTGCTCCCAACCGATGCCAAGCGAGCGGTCTCATAGTGCCAAGACGGGTGTAGTCGGATGCAAGGCACATACAGAGCTTGCGGCCGAGGCCGTTCGCAAATCGGCCGTGCTCCTGAAAAACGCAAACCACACCCTTCCCCTCAAATCATCGCAGCATATTCTGGTGACGGGACTGGCGGCCGACGATCTCGGCATGCAATGTGGCGGCTGGTCCCTCTCCTGGCAGGGCGGCTATCTGGAGCCCCAGGATTATCCGCACGCCGAGACCCTCCTATCCGGCATTCGTCGTGTTGCAGAAAAACAAGGCAGCGAAGTGTCCTATGCGGCGGACGGGCACTTTGGCACTAAGCCCGATATCGCCATCCATGTGTTTGGCGAAGCGCCTTATGCGGAGTTCCGGGGGGATTTGTCCACTTTGGACTTCCAGCCAGCCAATAGTGAGGATCTCGATCTCCTGAGACGGTTGCAGGATGCCGGCATTCCGATTGTCTGCATCTTTCTTTCCGGCCGACCCCTATGGGTCAACCCGGCGCTAAATGCGTCAGATGCATTCGTGGCGGCTTTCCTGCCCGGCACGCAAGCTGGCGCGCTGGCGGACCTCCTGTTTGGCACTGACGGCATGTCCGATCTCGACTTTACTGGCAAGCTGTCCTTCTCTTGGCCCGAACATGCCGACCAGTATGATCTGAATGTCGGCGCGCAGCCTTATGCCCCCTTGTTCCCCTACGGATTTGGTCTCTCACTTCGGGACAGTGGCAATCTGCGCGTTCTCCACGAGAATGGCATGCCTCCTCAACCTGACCATGGCACCATCTTCGAGCGCGGTCTGACCCGGGGCGGCTGGTCCATTCGACTGGAAGGTGCCGCCATACCGGTGTCCTGGCAGGGGGGTACAGAGCGGTCTCCATCGGGCGCAGTGGAGCTGAAGGCGGCAGATCTTGGCCAGCAAGAGAACGCCATTGAGATAAGTTGGACACAGGCGCGAAGTGCGCCGGTCATCTTCTCTCATGATCCGCTTGACCTGACGCGTGAGACCAATGCCGGGTTCTGCTTCACGCTGACGACGGCAAAACATACAGGCACGGCCAACGACCTTACCCTCTCTATCCATTCGGGATCAGGCCGGACGGAGATTGGCGGCCTGTGCCGACTGAGCTCGCACGTATGCACCGATACCACCCTGACGTTTGAAATCCCGCTCGGGACATTGGCCGAAGCCGGTGCGGACATGTCCCACTTTGAAGGCATCGAACTGTCGGCCCGTGCGCCAGCCCGGTTCACCGTGTCACGTCTGGCACTGGTGATGCCGAACGGGCGACCGTGCCGTCTCAGGCGTCGTCAGTGACCGGCCGGTCCTTTTGACGGAACACGAACTTCATCAGGCGCGAATCCGAGCCGGACAAATCATCCCGGTCGCCAAGGAATTTTCCGAAGCTCTCAAGCCCGTTGACATTATCGGACACGACTTTCGCCATGAGCAGGATCGGCGTGGACAACAACATGCCCATGAACGACCACACCCAAGCCCATAGCGCGAAGGAGATAAACACCACGACCGCGTTCAGTTTGAGACGGCGGCCTACGAGCACGGGCGTCAGGAACTGACCTTCGATCGTATTGATGAGCCAGTAGAACAGGGCCGGGAGGAGCGCGTGTACCGTATTGTCGAAAGTGACCAACCCAGTGACCAACGTAATCGCAATGCCGCCAATCGAGCCAATATACGGAATATAATTCAGCAGGAACGCACCCAATCCAAAGAGGAGCGGGTTGGGCATGCCAATGGTCCACATCACCAAGCCAATAATGACGCCGAGCGCCGCATTGATAGCCGTAATCGTGAACAGATACGTGGAGAGCTGGTTCTCAATGGTCCGCGCCGCGGCGAGCGCCCGCCTTTTGTCCTTCAGCTTTGGCATGACCTGAACAAGTTTCTCGTAGAACATATCGCCCGACGCGATCAGGAAGAAACTCAAAGTGAGGGTGACGACCAACTGGCTGACCACAGCAGGCGTGGCCTGCGTCATGACGCTGACAAATCCCGGTTCTCGGATCGCAACTGTCTGCTGACCCCCTTGCTTTGTCAGGGCATCGATTTGGTCCCCGGCCTTCAGGACAGGCTCAATGGTGCCGAACAGGCCGCTCAATTCCCGGCGCACCTCTGCCGCAAAAGTCGGGGCATCGCTCAGATATTGCTGAAGCGCCTCGGATATGAAGTAGAAAAGGACGCTGAACACGACCAGCAGGCTGATCATGATGATCCCGGCCGCCGCGCCTGGGGGTATACCAATACGGCCCAGCGCGCGCCGCACCGGACTGAAAGTCAGCGCAAGTACGAAGGCGGAAATGATGGGAACAAACACACCCTGCGCCAAGCTGAGTGCACCCAGCACCAGAATCCAGAAGATTCCGGTTATAGCCCAGTTGCGCACCACGTCTCGCTTGTCGGGGGCTCCAGTCAGAGAGGCCGTGTCTTCTTTCACAGGCTCATTATCCTCCCGTCCACATTACGCTTAACATACGCGCAGACAGAGGGCAGGTTCCCCGAGCACGGCTACCATATTCCAATGAAAAAAGGGCGTCGCGATGTGCAACGCCCTTTCTATGAGTAATCTTCATTCATCAGGTCACGTTTCGTCCACGGACGGCCCGCGCTACAAATGACAGGACGAGAAGAACGAGGAAGACGAAGAACAGGATCTTGGCGATACCGGCGGACGCACCTGCGATACCACCAAACCCAAGAACTGCGGCGATCAGCGCCAGTACGAAAAATGCAATTGCCCAACCGAGCATGACTATAACTCCTTTTCAATCAAACAAACCGGCCTATGCATGCCGATGAGATGCCAGTACAACCCGAGTCCGTGCACCGAAGTTCCCGAATATTTTTTCTGCACGCTCTGGAACCAAGCCACAGGGGTAACGTTCCTTCCCTGCTTAATGCGGAAAGGACTCACTATGAAAAACACCGTGAAGATCGCAAGTCTCGGCGCCCTCGGCGCACTCGCCACCCTGCTGGCTGCCTGCAACACTGTCGACGGCGTCGGCAGGGACGTTGAAGCCGGCGGCGAAGTTATCCAGGATACGGCTCAGGACGTTGAAGAAGATATCAACGACTAATCCGGGTCATTCAAGACCGAACCAGACACGCCCCATCCGGGGCGTGTCTTTTTTGTGCTGTATTTAGAAATAGACAAGAACCCGCGCCAAGCGCTTGGCTCGGCATCTAACACCTATAGAGATATAGAAAAGAGAACAGTCAGCCTGAAAAGGAAATGAGCAGAACACGGGTGCGTCTGCCCGAACGCATCAATTCCCTGTGCTTTCTCATACAGGCCCATACCTGTCCAAATCCAATAATCAGTAGAGAAACTACTCTGCCGAGCCGGCCTGGGCCGCTGATACGCTGGAAGACACGAAACTGTGAGGCCAGTCCGCGAGACCTGCGTTGAATATCGATCCGGGGGCGGGCTGTTGTCGTCATGACAGACTTACGCGCATATGCACCGCTGGTTCCGCTCGTACCTTAAGGATGACATAACCAAAAGAGGCACGGCCTCCGTCAGGGAACCTGCCGCTCCATACGGTGTTTTAATAGCGCAGACGATAAGGAGTCCGCCATGAAAAAGATGATGCTTGCGACAGCCTTCCTCAGCCTAGGCACTTTCGCCGCGTGTGATGCACCGGATGAACCCGACGAGGTCAACATCACAGTTGAGGAACCCGACACGCTTTCGGACGATCTTGAAGAGGCCGGTGATGCAATCCAAGACAGCGCCGACGACGCCGCAGATGAGCTTGAGGAAACCGGCGAGGATGCCGAAGCGGCCGTGAATGATGCGGGCGAGGCCATGACCGAGACAACCGACACCCCGCAATAATACCCGTTTTCATAGCATGAAAATACGAAAAGCCCGGCGCGCTGGCCGGGCTTTTCCGCGTCTGGCAATCAGAATGGCATGACCAATTTGTGTGAGCAGCCAAGGCCGGGGCGCGCTTCCGTCGTGAATTCGGCAGACAGCTGGCGGGCGAAGGCCACCATCAGCTTCGAACCGAGACCTGAACTGTCATCGGTGGTGTCATATCCGAGCCCGGTATCCCTGATCTCCAGCGTGACCTGATCATCCGTCGCGGACAGACAGACCGATACTTCACCTCCATCTTCCTCGAACGCATACTTCATCGCATTGGTGACGGCCTCGACAATGAACAGCGCCATGGGGATGGCATCGTCCGCATCCCTCTGGATTTCAGCGTACGACTGAACGAGATTGATACCCGCTTCCGACATGCCCAAGGCATCGGAGAGATGATTGAGAAGCCCCGTCAGGAAGGGGCGCATATCGACGCTTTCGAGCCGCTCATTCTGGTACAAGGTCTGGTGAACAATCGCCAGCGCATCGATCCGGTGACGCGTCGCCGCGATAGCTTCCTTGGCTTGCGGATCCTTCAGCTGACGGCCCTGAAGGTTCAGGAAGCTCGTAACGATCTGGAGATTGTTCTTCACGCGGTGATGGATTTCCTTCACCGCCGCATCACGGGTGGCAATCGCTTCTTTCAAATCCCGGTCACGATGATCAATATCCTGCGCCATGACTTCCATCGCCGTCGCAAGGCTGCGAATCTCTGACGGCGCATCAACAAATGAATTGCCTGCCTTGAACTGGTACCGGCCGGCGCCATAAATCCGTACCGTCCGTGTCAGGCGGGAAATCCATCGTAGCACCAACCCGTCAATTGCCATCCATGCCGCCAGAAGGGTCACGGCAAAAGCCAGCAGCGGCAGGCCAAAGGACGTCGCGGGGCGGACAAAAAAATCATTCCACAGACCATAAGAGGGCCGGGCAATCACGGCGAAGATATTGGAGTCGCCGACCGGTCTCAACACCACATCCATCGACGTACCGTCAGGATGGTCGACCCGGAACAATTGCGCATCCTGGGCGCGCCTCACGCCCTCGATCCATTCAGCTGGGATTGGCCCGACAAGCGGATCGCCGAATACGCGGCCCGTTTCGTCGGCAATGGACAGCGAAACATAGTCCGGAAGATATCCCGCCCGCACGAGGTTGGCCAAATCTATCGCCCCGAGCGCAAACGTATTGATGCCTGTGAAATTTCCGGCTTCGTCTTCGACGCGCTTGTTCAGCGCGAACACCCATTCATCGCTGGCCGATCCGAAGAAGGCATCACTCCGCGCAAAGGAGTCTCCCCCTGCCCGCAGGCGGTCATGCAGAACCTGATTTTCGCGGCTAAGAGCCGGTGTGCCCACAGCCGAGCAAATGACTTCGCTGTTCTCATCAAACACGACGACATTGGTCAGGGAGGGCAGGTAAGCTGATAGTTCATTGTAGACGCCACTGCATTCCCCGGCTGCCAGCCGAGGCTCGTATAGAGAGAGCAAGAGTTCCGCCTGCTGCAGGGACTGGTTGACGCCATCAATCGCCGCGCCCGCAACGAGTACGAGATTCTGCGCCTGGCTGTCTCGTACATCGCGCGCATCAATATACGCCTTGAACGCAGACAGGAGCAGGACAGGCGTCAGCGCCGCCGCCAGCGTCAAGACAAGCTTGTTACGAAGCGGTGCGGCGCTGGGCGCCCGGCCCTCCTGGTTTAGATCGTCTTCCTCATCCGACACCGGCAATATCATCCGCTTGCCGCATGATATCGTTGAACGCGTCTTCCGCTTTCATGTTGGAGTCGTCGCTATAGCCCGCACCATTGGATTCGAGGATTTCGACGACAGCCTTTCGCGCACGGGAGACGCGGCTCTTGATCGTACCGACCGCGACGCCACAAATCTCGGCGGCTTCTTCATAAGGAAGTCCGCCAGCCCCCACCAGGATCAGAGCTTCACGCTGATCTACCGGCAATCTTCCGAGCGCATTGCGCATGGCAAGCAGGTCCAGCGTGTCAGACGGGTTGCTGTTGGATACAAGCGTTGCCTCGGCCACTTCCGGGTCTAGCGGTGTCCGGCGCCAGGACCGGCGCTTCTCGGAATAGAAGACGTTTCTGAGGATCGTGAAGGCCCACGCCTTCATGTTCGTACCGGCTTGGAAGGATGCGCGGGCATTCCACGCCTTCAACATCGCGTCCTGAGCGAGATCATCGGCCAAAGTGGCGTCGCCACACAAGCTGCGCGCAAAGGCCCGCAAATGGGGGATCAGCGCGGCCAGCTCGCGTTTGAATTCAACGTCGCTGAGTTTTTCCGTATTGTCTGTCATGGAAGCCCCCTCAGGATTTATCTGAGGTGGAAGAGGGCCGAGCTTTGTCGGCTTCTTCGAGAAGCCGCAGAAACTCGTCTGGCACGTCTTCTTGCGCAACTTCGTCGTATACGCGGCGCAATTGTTCCCCAATGCGCTGCGTCCGCCTCTTACTGCCGAGGTCGGATTTGACGGAGTTTTTGCGTCCGTTTTTTTCCATTCCGGTTAAACTATCCTGATTCACGATCTAAATACCTAACTATATGAGTCTGATAGTTAAACAGCCCAATTGCGCATAAGTTCCCACATAGTGCTGTTTTTTGCACTATCGTGGAACCAATGCGGTTTTTATGAATTGTTAATGCGGTCCCAGAAGAGAGGTTCCCCATGAGTTTGGTACAATCGTTTGCCCCCCATTTGCCGTTTCTGCGGCGTTATGCGCGGGCGCTGACAGGCAGCCAGGAAAGCGGGGACGCCTATATTCGTGCGTCACTCCAGGCGCTCGTCGAAAACCCGGAAGTCGTTGATAATCTGGAAGATCCTCGGCTGTCCCTCTATCGTTTCTTCCACGTGATCTGGGGTACGACTGGCGCCCAGCTTGAAGGAAAGGATGGTCCCGTAGGCGATCCGGCCGACAAGCGGCTTCAATCCCTCGCTCCGATCCAGCGCCAGGCCTTCCTGCTGACGGCCCTGGAAGGCTTCTCCGCCTCGGAAGCAGCCTATATTCTCGGAATTTCCGAAAAAGAGCAGCGCGTGCTTGAACAGGACGCCCAGAAAGAGATCGAGGGCGAACTCGCCACCAAGGTCCTCATCATCGAAGATGAGCCCATTATTGCGGCCGATCTGGAGAGCCTTGTCGAGGATCTCGGTCATACCGTCACCGGCATTGCGACCACCCATCGTGAGGCGCTTTCTCTCTTTGGTGCCAACCCGCCAGGCCTTGTCCTGTGCGATATCCAGCTCGCCGATGGATCTTCCGGCATCGATGCGGCCCACGATATCCTGGCCGATCATGATGTGCCAATCATCTTCATTACGGCCTTCCCGGAGCGCCTGCTCACCGGCGAGCGGCCTGAGCCAACCTATCTCATCCCGAAACCGTTCCAGGAGAACACGGTGAAAGCGGCGATCGGTCAGGCCCTGTTCTTCCATCCGGCAAATGGCGCGCGAGTCGACGCCTAAGCCCTCCAAGGCAGATAAAGAAAAGCGCCTCGAACATGGTTCGGGGCGCTTTTTTTGAGATATATACCGACTCGCCGATCAAACACCGGATGGCGAGAACAGACCGGTTGCCGCGAGTGCCAGGAGCATGCCGACGAGCGCGATCACAATGCCTATCCCCATGACGCTGAGAAGGCCCATACGCCGGCGTCCCTGACGCGCTTCGACGGTAGACAGATCATCTTGGTGTGTTGAATGTTGCATGAGATGTACTCCAGTTTGTTTGAATCTTGCGGTGAGACTATTAATCGTCGCGAGGCATTCGGGGGGAATTGGCTTGGCTCGGTATCACGCCATTGGGCCGGGGCATGTCACTGCGGCCGCCCAATTCCGATGGCACGGCAAAGTCAAGCTTCCGGGCGTGAAGATAATCCGTGTCGAACTGCGACATGCATGCCAGCTTGCGCTTGTCGAGAATGGTTACCTGTCCACGCGACTCGTCGATCAGCCCTGACCGACGCAAGGCGGACATGGTACGCGAGACATGGACGGGTGTGAGACCTAACGCATCAGCTAGGTCTGTACGCGTCAGCGGCATGGGCAAATGGTTTTCCGAGCCGCCCACAGCCGCGTAAAGGCGGCGTTGCAACTCAAGCAAGAGGTGTGCAATACGTTCCTTCGCGGAGCGCCGGCCTACACGGACGATTTGTTCGCGCAAAATGGATTCTTCCTGCACGGCAGCCCACCAGAAAGCGGAGGCGACATCGGCATCATGCCGTAATACAGAGATAAATTGTTCGGCGGATATGGTCATCACAACCGTGCGCGTGACGGTGGTAACTGAGTGGTCAGCTTTGACACCCGCCACAACCTGCATGTCGAAAACGTCACCAGGCAGCATGAAATTCACGATCTGCCTTCGGCCATCATCCAGGGACCTGTAGCGTATGGCCCAACCATCCTTGACGAAGAACATCTTCTGAGGGGTTTCCCCAACACGGATGATGTCATCTCCGGCCTGATAGACACGGGACTGGAAATCGAGCTGGTCGAATTTTTCCCAAGTATCATCCTTGAGGGACACATATTGGGAGAGTCTGTTTCTGAACACATCCATGCGAAGCCAACGTGTCGTTACGGGCTTTGTTCCGCCGTAAAGAATCGCGATTCCTGAGTGGAACGAGTTCTGAGGTCGGGCGTTGAATTAGCGCACACGAAATCAGGAGATTTAACGTGAACACCAAGACAGCGACTACTCTGAAAGCTGAAACCGAAGGCGACTACGCGGCATTGAAAGATGATATCGCCATGCTGCGCGGCGACCTGAAGAACGTCATGGAAGACGTGCGCGGCCTCGCCAAGGTGAAAGCCCAGGCCGGCGTGGAAAAGGGCAAGGAATTTGCCGACAAAGCGTCCGGACAATTCAAGGAAACCCGCGCCGATGTCGAATCGGAAATCCGCAAGAATCCCCTGGCCGCAGTGGGTATTGCATTTGGGGCTGGCCTCATCCTCGCGATGATGAGGGGCAAATAATTCATGGATGCGACCAAGCTTCGGCTTTTCGCAGCTGTCGCCGGAATCGTTTGCGGTTTCGGCGGCATGTTTGCATTATCAGTGGCCGGAATATTGGCGCTGGCCTCTGTAATAGGCCTGACGGCAGCTTGCTTCACCATCGCGGCAATCCTGGTGGCGATCGCAGCACTGATGCTCTACATCTTCCTGCTGCCCTATCGCAAATCCTCCGAAGAAATCGATGATCTGGAAGAGTCGACAGCCAATGCATTGGCCGACCTGCCCTTCGACACGCTGAAATCGCTTGTCCAGAAATATCCGGTTTCAGTCTCGGCAGGCGCCATGCTGTTGGGGTACACGCTTGTGCGCGACCCTAAAACCGCCACACGACACGCTCAACGGCTCCTGCTTGGACTGCTCTGATCACAGCGCGTCGCACGTCTTGCAGACAAACCGCAGCGGGATCCCTATATTGTAGATATGAGATCCATTCTGCTCATTGCATCGGCGGTCGGCGCCGGGCTGGCCTTTGGCCGGAAGTATCTTGAACGCGGTGTCTCGGCCCAGAAGAACAAGGCCATTGAATCCGCTGCGGTCGAGACACGTCGACAGATCAAGCGTCATGCCGATGATTTCCTCCGGAAGAGCTTCCGCTCATTCGCCATTGCGACGGGAATCAAATTACTGATCCTGGCTAGCCTCTGGGGTCTTTCCCATGCAGGCGTGTTTGAGCGTCCCTATTTCATCTGGAGCGTGACCGGCGTCCTGGCGGTGTTCCTCATCCGGGATATCTGGGTCACTTGGCCCTTTGTACGGCTGGGGGTGACGGAACTGTCGCGCTATGGCTGGCACCCGAAGCGCGCTCTGGGAGAAGTGGTTGCCGGCCATGTGTTTCAGCAAGTGCTGACCGAAGCCCAATCCGTGCCAGCCTCACGCTCTTCGAAAGTCATGCTGGTCCTCGCCGGCCAATCGCGCGAAGGGCTTGAGCATGACATCGCAACATCCGTCGCCGCAATCGCCAGAGACACATCCTGGTCAGATCTCCGGCCATTCCTGATTTCGGCTGGAATCAAGACAGGCGCCTTGATGATAATCTATTCGGTGAGCGTATTCCTGCTCATGGCCTGATCCCGGATCAGGCCGCTTGCCTCATCAAACCTTCGGCATAGACCACCAATTCATGCAGCGTCGTCTGGTCGGGCTTGCCCGTCAGGTCATTCGAGACGAATGGCACAACACCGTTCAACTCGTCCACCAATATGGCGCGTGCTCGGTTCACCCGGCTTTTGATGGTGCCAGGCGAGCAATTCATGATGACGCCAGCTTCTTCATAGGTGAGCCCCGCCGCCAGAACCAGAATGACCGCATCCCGCTGCTTGATCGGTAGCGCGTAGATCGCCTGGATCGCACGGGACGCATCGCTCAGCATTTCCGCCGATGTATGATCCACCAATACCTCTTCGAGGAAGCCGCTTTCGACATCCACATTTCGCCAGGCGCGCCGACAATGCTGGAGGTATTCATTGCGCACAATGCGCAGGATCCAGGGCCGCATCTTGGCGGTGGGGTCAAATGTTGCGGAAGCGGCCCACGCCTTCAGACATGCTGACTGGACCATGTCGTCGGCAAGCGTGGCATCGTGGCAAAGGCTGCGGGCAAATGCGCGCATCTGGGGCAACAACGCTTCCAGTTCATCGACAAAAGACCAGTGTGGAGCAATAGGTTCTTGTGATTGCGTCATGCGGTCCGAGCTCCTGTCGCTTTTTGGGCGTCTCTGCTGGCTTCAGCCAAGCTAGGAACTGTTGGGAACGACACAGGGCCGCGCGCGCATACCGTCAATTCGGGAGTCGCCCGCTCATGAGAGCTGCTTTTCCAGGCACTCAAAATACATACCATAAATACGTCCCCACGCCTCAAGCTGGTTCGACCAGCTTGGAAAGTAAAGCAGCGGCAGGTTAACGAATTAACAATTACTCTTGGTTGAATTTTTCGTCAACGAAGCCACTTATACGCGAAGTTCATTCCGAAAAATTCATAATGTGCAGTCTGCACGACAGCACGAGGGAATTTACCTAGTCGGGACGGGCTCCGGCCCGGAATAGTCATAGAATCCCTTGCCGACCTTTTTGCCGACCCAGCCAGCCTCGACATATTTCACAAGCAGCGGACAGGGCCGGTACTTGGTATCGGCGAGGCCATCATGCAGCACCTGCATGATCGACAGGCAGGTATCCAGCCCGATGAAATCGGCCAAGGTAAGCGGGCCCATGGGGTGATTGGCGCCAAGGTGCATCGCCGTATCGATGCTCTCGACCGTTCCGACCCCTTCATAGAGGGCGTAGACGGCCTCATTGATCATCGGCACAAGAATCCGGTTCACGATGAAGGCCGGATAGTCCTCGGCATTGGTGGTGGTCTTTTCGAGGCGCCCGGCAAATTCGATCGCCGTCTCATAGGTCTCCTGACCGGTTGCGAGACCGCGAATCACTTCGACCAGCTTCATCAGCGGCACCGGGTTCATGAAGTGCAGCCCGATGAACCGTTCCGGACGGTCGGTTACAGACGCAAGGCGCGTGATGGAGATGGATGAGGTATTCGTGGCCAGATAGGTGTCTGCGGGAACAATTTCGCAGATCGAGCGGAAAATCTGTTCCTTGATCTCACGCCGCTCGGTCGCAGCCTCGATCACCATGTTTGCCGTCTCATGATCCTTCAACACCGTGGTCGGCTTGATGCGCGCCAGTGCTGTATCCATGGCGCCCTGGTCATACTGGCCGCGGCCAACCTGGCGCGCCATGTTGCGTTCGATGGCTTTCATGCCCTTGGCGAGCGACTCGTCCGAAATATCGCTGAGGATCACGTCATATCCAGCGAGCGCACTGACATGAGCAATACCGTTGCCCATCTGGCCCGCGCCAATCACGCCAATCGTCTTCAGGTCTGCCATAGAATTCGTCCAGAAGGTGGTAAAAAAGGAGATGTCATATCCTGTTTGTGCAGTGCGTCAAATACAAGTCTGAGACGCAGCCCCTGATCAGGCCTCCACAGTCGTGGATGGCGCGCCCAACACAACGGGTGAAAACCTCCGCAACGGGAATGACCCTGTTTTACGCCGTATAGATCATCTTCCGCGTCATTCCGCCGTCGACCGTCAAAACCTGCCCCGTCACAAATCCGGCCTCGGACAGGTACGCCACTGCCTGCACAATGTCCTCAACCTTACCGACACGGCCGACAGGATGCTGGGCGTGCGCGTCCTCGGACAGATCCTCCTTCGCTGAATTGATCCAGCCTGGTGCAATAGCATTGGCCCTTATGTCAGGGCCGAGACCAATAGCCAGAGCATGCGTCAGGCCGACAATGCCGCCCTTCGCCGCCGCATAACCATAAGTGTCTGGCTCGGACTGGTACGCGCGGGTGGACGCCATATTGACGACGCTGCCCTTCGCGGCGCGCAGCAGGTCAACGCACTCCCGTACCATCAGGAAGCTGCCGGTCAGATGTGGCGCGATCCAGCTGTTCCAATCGGTGAGGCTCATCTCCCCGATTGGCCCCGCAACAGGGTCGGCAGGTCCGCCATTGTTGACCAGCAAGTCGAGCCGGTCGAAGCCGGTTGCCGAAACGGCTGCGCGGATGCTGTCTTCCGAGGAAAGATCACATTCAATCGCGCGAACGGAGTCTCCCAGAGTGGCGAGCCCGTCGCTATCAATGTCCAGCGCGGCGACTTGCCAGCCCTGCCCGGCAAAATGCTTCGCCACTGCCCGGCCGATGCCGGATGCGGCCCCTGTCACGATGACTGTCTTCATGGGAATCTCCTGTCTGACTTTGACTTGCGCCTCAAACGAAACAACCCGCAACTCCGGCAAGGAGTTGCGGGCTGAATTCAGTCCGGGCTGAGAAGCTACAGGGCTTCGGTCAGCTCCGGCACGGCATTGAAGAGGTCTGCAACCAGGCCGTAATCGGCAATCTGGAAGATCGGAGCCTCTTCATCCTTGTTGATCGCCACGATGATCTTGGAATCCTTCATGCCGGCAAGGTGCTGGATGGCGCCCGAGATCCCAACAGCGACGTAAAGTTCCGGTGCAACGATCTTGCCGGTCTGGCCGACCTGATAATCGTTCGGGGCGTAGCCCGCATCAACGGCGGCGCGCGACGCGCCAACAGCCGCTTCCAGCTTGTCCGCCAGCGGCACAATCAGGCGGTCGAACTCTTCTTTCGAGCCCAGCGCGCGGCCACCGGACACGACGCGTTTTGCGCCGGCCAGTTCCGGACGGTCGGACTTGACCATCTGCTCGGAGACGAATTCGGATTTGAATGGACCTGCAGGCACCTCTGCAGTCTCGACAGAAGCCGAACCATCTTCACCCGCCGCTTCGAAGGCCGTGCCGCGAACCGTGATGACTTTCTTCGCATCGGAAGATTTCACTGTCAGAATGGCGTTACCTGCATAGATCGGACGCTCGAACGTATCGGTGTCGATGACATCCGTGATGTCCGACAGCTGCATGACGTCCAGCTTCGCGGCGATACGCGGAGCCATGTTCTTGCCCGTCGTCGTGGCCGGGATGAAGACGGCGTCATAGCCGGACATCATTGGCACCACGAGGGCTTCCATGGCTTCCGCCAGTTGCTTGGCAACCGAGGCACCATCGGCGTGAACGACTTTGCGGACACCGGAAACCTTGGCAGCCGCAGCCGCCACATCGCCTGCGCCTTCACCAGCCACCAGGATGTCGACGTCGCCGCCGAACTTGGCAGCTGCGGTGACAACCTTGTGGGTCGCGTCGTTCAGGGACGCATTGTCGTGTTCAGCAATAACCAGAACAGCCATTAGATCGCTCCTGCTGATTTGAGTTTCGAAACAAGCGTCGCAACGTCTTCGACCTTTTCACCAGCCTCGCGGACAGGCGGTTCAGTCACTTTCACCACCGACAGGCGCGGCGAGATGTCGACGCCATAATCGCCCGGAGCTTTCTCATCAATCGGCTTCTTCTTCGCCTTCATGATGTTTGGCAGGGACGCGTAGCGCGGTTCGTTGAGACGCAAATCGACGGTGACGATGGCCGGCGTGGCCAGTTTCACCGTCTGCAGGCCGCCATCGACTTCGCGGGTCACGGTCAGGGCGTCGCCGTCCTTCTCGATCTTGTAAGCGAAGGTGCCTTGCGGCCAGTCCAGGAGCGCGGCCAGCATCTGGCCGGTCTGGTTGGAATCATCATCGATGGCCTGCTTGCCGAGCAGCACCAGGTCCGGGCTCTCTTCGGCAACGACTTTTGCAAGGATTTTCGCAACGGCCAGTGGCTCGACGGTTTCGTCGGTATTGATCAGGATACCGCGGTCGCCGCCCATGGCGAGCGCCGTGCGGATGGTTTCCTGAGCCTGTTTCGGGCCGATCGAGACGATCACGACTTCGGTCGCCGTACCGGCTTCCTTCATGCGAACTGCTTCTTCGACAGAAATCTCGTCAAATGGGTTCATCGACATTTTGACGTTTGCGAGATCGACACCCGTCTGATCGGGTTTCACCCGAACCTTGACGTTATAGTCGATGACGCGTTTGACCGGCACCAGGACCTTCATACAACCGCTCCAGACATTTGTTGGAATTAAACTCGTGTGGGGTGTGCCTAACGCCCGCGCATAAAAGACGCAAGGTTGACGTTGACGTAAGTGTCAATTTGGCGCGGAAAAATTTGCAAAGCGCGGCCCTGCGACCTTCAAAACCGCAATTCCGGGCCCAAAAGAGCCCGTTACACAGTGGGAGCTTGGCCGTTTCGCAAACCTGCGCTAAACGCCTCCCTTCTCCTGATCAGACCAAATTCGACGAGGGCTCCATGGCAGGCCATAGTAAATGGGCAAACATCCAGCACCGCAAAGGTGCGCAGGACAAGAAGCGCGCCGTCCTTTTCGCGCGCCTGTCAAAAGAGATCACGATCGCGTCCAAGATGGGCGGGCCAGATCCGGACGGAAACCCGCGCCTTCGCCTCGCGATCCAGAACGCCAAGGGCCAGTCGGTGCCCAAAGACAATATCCAGCGCGCCATCGACAAGGGTCAGGGCGGCGGCGGCGAAGATTATGTGGACATCCGCTATGAAGGCTTCGGGCCCGGCGGTGTCGGCGTGATCGTTGAAGCCTCGACTGACAACAAGAACCGCACGGCGACCGATGTGCGCACAGCCTTTTCGAAGAATGGCGGCAATCTCGGCGAAACAGGCTCTGTCTCGTTCAGCTTCGATCAGGTTGGCGAAATCGAATATCCCTTGAGCGTTGGGACGGAAGACGAAGTCATGGAAGCGGCCATTCTGGCAGGCGCACAGGATGTGGAATCCGATACCGAAAGCCACTGGATCTATACTGCCCGTGAGGATCTCCAGTTCGTGGCGGACGCGCTGACCGAACATTTCGGCGAAGAGGTGGAAGCCAAATCCACCAAGCTGATCTGGAAACCGCAGAACAATATTCCGGTCGATGGCGACGCGGCCGACACGCTCATGAAGTTGCTGGATGTGCTCGACGAGCTGGATGACGTGCAGAACGTCTATGACAATTCCGAACTGTCCGAAGCGGAAATGGCGCGCCTCGCAGAAGGTTGAGTCGGGCCCTTCTAATCAAATCTGAAAGTCCAAATAGGCGGCCATGGAGCTGGCTTGACATTTCCGTTTATCAATATACTTTGTTTTTCAAAGTTATTTGCGGAGACCAAAATGAGCCCCCAATCCCTCACCGATGATCTTGCCTATGTGCGCGACCTGGCTGAAGCCGGACAGAAAGCGCCGCTGCTCGGCGGACGCTTTCTCGTGTGGTGGGGCGGGCTGACAACGCTCGCCTATCTCGGCCACTATGCCGTCACGACCAACATGTTCGGTTTGGCACCTGTAGCCTTTGCCTTCCTCTGGATCGGCTATGTCATCCTTGGCATGGGCGGCATGTTCGTGATGCAGGCGAGCTTTTCTGCTCACAAGCCCGGTGCCGCGTCAGTAGGAAATCAGGTCTCGCGCATTGTCTGGCAAGCCGCCGGGTATTTCCTTGGCGCCTACTTCATGGGAGCTTTCATCGCGGCGCTCTTGGGCCAAGGCACGGCCGCCTTCATGTGGTCTGTCCCGATGGTGATCGGTCTTTATGGTCTGGCTCAATACGTATCGGGCGTGATGGCACAGAACCGAATCCTGTCGCTCAGCGGCAGCGCTGCCATCGCCAGCACCGTGCCAGCGGTGCTCCTGATGCATACGCCTTACATCGTTCTTCTGGGATCAGCCGTGGCCGCTCTATGCGTCTTGTTGCCCGGCCTTCTGTTGGTGCGGAACGAACCTTCGGAAACGGTATAAGCCCGATGTCAGAGGAGAACCCCTTCGACCACAATGACATTGATGATGTCATCCATGGACGGCTCCGTTTGGGCATCATGGCCTATCTTTCCAGCGTCACTCCCGTAATTTTTGGAGAGCTGCGCGACAAAGTCGGCGCCACGGATGGCAACCTGTCCACGCATTTGCGAAAACTGGAAGAAGCCGGATACGTCGAACTGGAAAAGCGCTTTGTCGGCCGTCGCCCCCAGACCCGCATCCACCTGACCGAGAATGGCCGGAAGGCATGGATGGCTTGGCTGGACCGGATGCAGGTCCTCATGAGGGCAGCAGAATAAGCGTCAGGGACCAATCAGGCGAATCTGCTCGTTGCCAGCCTCGCCGGCCTTGGCCAGCACTTTCCAGCCGAGCGCCTCATAGGCGTCCCGCGCCGCTGTATTCTGCGCGTCCACATCCAACAATAGCGGCTGGCCCATATCTTCCCGTCCGACATGCAACAGGCCGCGGCCCACGCCGCACAGGCGCCAGTCCTGCGCGACGAAAAGATGATCGACATAGCCGGAATCCGGGCGCAGCGTCAGGAAGCCCACAATTCCCGCTTGCGGTTCCTCAGCCACCCAGGCCCGCGCCGTTGGCAATGAATTGAATAATTGCCGCAAATAGGGCGCTGCCGGGCCGCGCCACGGAAACTCCTGCAGGCAGCCACGAAACAATTGATAGCACGGGCGATAGTCCCGACGCTCAAAGTCGCGGATATGCCAGCCTGCTCCGGAATGAGTGTACATGTGAAAAGAGTGGGCCCGATGCAGGATCAGGTCCACTCTTTATCTCAGACATATTTCGGCAATTGGCCGAGTGCCTACATTTGCATCGTCCAGCCTTCGATGCCCATCGCGGCCTGACGAACCGCCTCCGACAAGGTCGGGTGAGCATGGCAAGTGCGGGCAATATCTTCCGACGCTGCCCCGAATTCCATGGCAACGCAGACCTCCGCGATCAGCTCGCCAACCCCGACACCCACCATGTGGACGCCAAGGATCTTGTCGGTCTTCTTGTCGGCCAGCATCTTCACGAAACCGTCAGTCTCATGGTTCGTGCGAGCACGGGAATTGGCCATGAAGGGGAATTTGCTCTTCACATATTCCACGCCAGCTTCTTTCAGCTGGTCTTCGGTTTGGCCAACCCATGCCATTTCCGGTTTCGTGTAGACCACGCTCGGCACGAGGTTGTAATTCACATGACCCGCCTTGCCAGCAATCAGCTCGGCCACGGCAGTGCCATCATCCTCAGCCTTGTGCGCCAGCATCGGCCCGTGGATACAGTCGCCCACCGCCCAAACGCCATCGGCCACCTTGAAGTGACCATCGGTGACTTGCACAACGCCGCGCTTGTCAGTCGTTCCGCCAACGGCCTCCAGGCCGAGGCCTTCCGTGTACGGCTTGCGACCGATTGCAACGATCACGACATCGGCGTCCAGCACTTCAGTGTCGCCGCCTGTTGCAGGCTCCATGCTCAGCTTCAGCTTGGATTTGAGTTTCTCTACACCCGTCACCTTCATGCCAAGACGGAAATTCAGGCCCTGCTTCTTGAAAATCTTCTGGGCTTCCTTGGCGACGTCCGCATCGGCGCCCGGCATGATGCGATCAAGGTATTCAACCACGGTCACGTCCGAACCGAGACGCGCCCAGACCGAGCCCATTTCGAGGCCAATCACACCGGCGCCGATCAGGACAAGCCGTTTAGGAATGGAGGTCAGCGACAGGGCGCCCGTATTGGTAACAACACGCTCTTCGTCGATCTCGATGCCTGGCAGGCTGGTCGGCTCGGAACCCGTCGCGATCACGATATTCTTCGTGTCCAGCGTCTGGGTCTTGCCGTCGAGGCCTTTGACTTCGACCTTGCCCTTGCCGAGAATCTTGCCGCGGCCCTTGATGTAATCGACCTTGTTTTTCTTGAAGAGGAATTCGATCCCCTTGGTCAGGCCGTCGACCGCTTCGGTCTTCTGCGCCATCATCTGGTCCAGGTCGATTTCCAGTTTTCCGGTCTTGATGCCCATGCCGGCAAATTCATTCTGCGCCGTGGCATAGAGTTCCGAGGCGTGCAGCAGGGCTTTGGACGGGATGCACCCGACATTCAGGCAGGTGCCGCCCAGCACACCGCGATCTTCGATACAGACCGTTTTCAGGCCGAGTTGTCCGGCACGAATTGCGCAATTGTAGCCGCCGGGGCCGCCACCGATAATGACGACGTCGTATGTCTCAGCCATGGGGAAATCTGCCTTGCTTAGAGGGCCCAGTAGGAATGAGCCGCCAAACTAGGCATTTTGCTTCTGAAATCAATGCGGCGGGGCCTGCAAGTTTGGATTAGCTGCGTTTCGTCACGACAAGACCCACGAAAAGCACCCAGAGCACGCCGCTGATCACCGCCTCATCAGTCCAGAGGATCGTGTCGGCGCCAGACGCCACCATCAATCCGGCAAGAAGGGTGAACAGGAGGATTCCCGCGAGCGCAATCCAGCGCCCGAATCCCTTCCCCGCCATGATCGCCAGACCTCCGAGCAGGACAAGGCCCGTCGCCACCAGTCGCACAAGACTGGTCGGGGGTTGCATGAGGGCGTCTGACAGGCTGCTACCCCGGTTCACCAGAATATTGACGGTCGCTGCGCCGCCCCAGAACAGCCAGCCGCCCACCAGGGCCAATGCCAATCCAATGATGCGTCTTATGCTCATCCCGTTTCCTCCTCATCCCTTTTCAAAGGAGGGTAGGCTCATGCCGACACGCCAGCAAACGCAATTTGTCAGGACAGTCTCAGACCGCGCGGCGGCGCCGGGCGTTCATCTTGCGACCGTGCATGGCGAAACTCGCACGCTGACGCGCAATTGCGGCGGGCACAAAGGCCGGACGGGCAGGCTGGGCCGGCACCGGGCGCTGGCGTGCTTCCGGCAAGGGCTCACTGACCAGTACGGGCTTCGACAGGACAAGGGGGGCATCTTGCGTCGGTGACTCTGCTTGGCGGGGCGCCCGCAGACGCAATTCCCAGACGGCGAGCATCAACAGCAACGCGCCGGCGCAAACACCAGCAATGGCACCTTCAGCCGCGCTGGGGTCATTCCACCAGCCGGGCTCGAACGTCACGAGATAGAGGCACGGGATACCGGCCACGACTCCCATCAGATACCAGAGCACGCCGCCGGGCCGTTTCGCGGCGATCATGGCAGCAGAACAATAGAAACAGAGGGCGGCGAGCAGATAGGGGCCGCCATAGGCGATGCCGAGCTGTCGCCAGTCGACGCTTTCGAGTCCGCCCGCAATATCGTCCTGAACCACCCAACTTAGCGCCATCATGATCGAGGGCCAGCGCACAGCCGTCAGCGCGCCAAAGGCAAAGGCGATCGCATACACAGTCAGGAGGATGGCAATCAGGCGGCGAAGCATGTTTTTCGCGTAGCATGGACAGGGTAACTGCCCGCTGAACACGATGTTGCAAATTTGATCGATTTGCCGGTGGGCCCACCGCTCAGGACGACCCGCCGGCATCCCGGATCAGACCAGCTCGGCGACCGGCCAGAGATTCTTCGCGAAGTACCGGTCCTGTATGCGGTCCATATAATCCACGAGATTTCCATGCCCGCGCACAAGTCCCGTCAGCGGCGTATCGAAATATTCGGTGCCGGCACTGATAAGGGCGGCCGAGACGCTGGCATCTGCGACGCTGGGCGCATCGCCAAACAGGTAGGGTTTGCTCCCTAGCTGGATGGCGATGGCTTCCAGATCCAATGCGACGAGCTGCATGCGTTCCTCCTCGGAATGGCGGCCGAGGCCGCGGGCGTAAAAGGTCTGCGCCATGCCATCGCGTATTTCCTTGACGATGGCGTCCCGGGCGAGCGGCGGAACATCGTTGAAGAACAGCATTGGGCCTTCAAAGAAGTTCTCGTCCTTCAGCCAGCGCTCCATAGCCAGCACGCTGTTGATATGATCTTCCGCCATACGCTCGAAGGCCCACGAGGCCGCGCGATGGTCATCGCTGAGGCCGTCATTGAGCGACTTGCCGAGTTTCCGTTCAAAATGAGCCCGGATGAAATTGCTGTCCTCGACCAGCAGGTCGCCATCCATCACATAAGGCGCCTTGTGCTTTGGCACGGCATCAAGGTCCGCAATCGCGCGGTCGAAATCGACCCCAAGCATTTGTAGCTGAATGTCCGATTTCATCACATAGGGGCTGGGTGATGGACAATCGAACATCGGGCCCCATCCAAAAAGCGTAATCATCGTCTGTCTCCATGTCTTGCTTGTGATGAAGGCTTGATAGATGAGGCCTGCTGACAGCATGGTGTCAGCAGCGTGGCAGTAGGTTCCAGAAAATGAGACGTACCGAACGCCTGTTCCAGATCATCCAGATTCTGCGCCGTCACCGCGCGCCGGTGACCGGGCAGGTATTGGCGGCGGAACTGGAAGTCTCGCTTCGCACCCTCTACCGCGACATGGCGGAACTGATTGCCCAACGCGTGCCCATACGGGGTGAAGCCGGGACCGGATACGTGCTCGACACCGGTTACGACATGCCGCCGCTGATGTTGACGGCGGACGAATTGGAAGCGGCGGTGTTGGGCGCGCAATGGGTGGCGGTGCGCGGCGATGAAGCCTTGGCGCGGGGCGCGCGGGACCTGATCGCAAAGCTTACCGTCGCGGTCCCTCGTGACCTGCAACCCGTCATTGTGGATGCGGGCCTGGTCCCGGTCAGTTTCAAGCCGCGCGCGGAGGACAGTTTCGATGTCAGCATCGTGCGCCAGGCTATTCGCGGGCAAGCCAAAGTGCTGATGGATTATGGCGATGAGACAGGAAACATCACTCGGCGAACCGTTTGGCCGTTCCTCATCGCCTATTCGGAAGACATCAGAATGGTGTGTGCGTGGTGCGAACTCCGACAGGATTTCCGGCACTTCCGGACAGACCGGGTGAAGCGACAGGAAATGCTGGAGGAGCGATTCCCGGAGCGTGTCGCCACCCTACGCAAAAGCTGGAAGGATCAGCGCGAGAAACTGCGCACTTAGGGCCTTCGGGGCAGGTCATTCGGAGGCGGATGTATCCGCGCCGCAAATGCGGGAATCGATGCAATAATTCAGCACACCCATCGCCAGCTTGGGCTCCTGAGGAGCCGCCTCGGTTTCGGCCTCGGAGTTACTGTCCGGCACACGCTCTGCCTCCACCGCCGCGATGCGGAACAGGCCCCGCACGGTCTGCTGTTCACGCAAGGCGGTACGCACCAGACGCGTGATGTAGTCGACCGGCGCATCGATCTCCTGAAACCCCTGCTGGGGCAACACTGGCAGGCGCGCATCTTCCGGCACGACCATGGCAATCATGGATTGAGGCCCGAGCGGCGGACCTGCTTGCAGGCCCAGTTCGCCGAAAATGTCCTTCGCAAGGAACACGGTCTCTCCTGCCTCGCGGACAGGCCAGCTTCCTGCCGCCTCGATCGGGTTTGGATAGAGCTGGGTCAGCACTTCGTCCGCATTATAGTCGAACAGGACGAGCTTGCCGCGCACAGGCAACGTGACTTTCAGGTCGACCATCTGGCCATTCTCGACGACCGACACCGTCTGGCCCGCCGCATCCACCAGCGTGATCGGCATCTCTGCCACAATGGAATTGAAATCATGCTGCACGCTGGAAACAAGATCCGGCACACCCCGTGTTGGCGGCGGGACTTGCGCATACTGAACGAAATTGGCATCGGGCACATAGGTGCGGATCCAGTCCGCATAGGCCGAAACCCGCGTATAGGCGCCGGGGCTTTCCTGGCGGCCACACCCAACGCCCCAGCTGACCACGCCGATCTGGTAGGGACAGCCATTCTTGTCATACTTGACCAATGGGCCACCACTGTCGCCCTGGCAGGCATCCTGCCCGCCCTGCTCCAGACCGGCGCAGACCAGCGTGTCATCCACGATCAGGGACTGGTATCCCGCCGGATAGCCTTCCTGCATGGAGGCCTTGCGCAAACGTGATTGGCAGACCGATGCCGCCACTGTGGGAGCGGACGTTTCCTGCAGGACGAGACTCGGCGCGGCGAGCGCGAAATTGCGCGCATTCTGCCATTTCGTGCGCTGGCCGGGTTCGAGCTCCAGCAAATTGCCGAACCCTGCGACCCAGGCTTCTTCCCCTGCTTTGGAAAGCCGGTCTGTCGTCGCATCTGCCGAGAGCGTTGCAAGCGGGCCTTCCCAGGGCGTGTAGAGCTTCATCAAGGCGATGTCCGCGCCCTTGTAGATGTCCTCGGCGCCCGCATAGGCAGGATGGGTAATCACTTCCGTCACAAAGGCTGCTTGAGAGCCGTCTGGCTTCCGCCCGAGGTCTCCTGTCCCAAGCTGGATCCGGATAGCGGCGATCTTTCGTTCCGGCCCGCCATCGCCCGCCTCTTCATACGCAAACACCCGCCCGCTCTGCTCCGACACCTTGAAGCCTTCGACGCAATGCGCCGCCGTCAGGATCCAGTCTTTCGAAATCGCCGCGCCGCCGCAGACATGAAAGGCGCCTTGCTGCATGTTCAACTGGATCGAGGCGATGCCGGGCCAATTGGCGAGGTGGGCATTGACGCCGCCGACCACCTTGGCGCCGGTTGGGGTATCCTCAACACGGCAGGCACGCTCCTGCGCAGAGGCGCTCAGCCCCAATGATATGGCGACGGCCAGAAGGCCCGTGATCAAACCTGAAACTCTACGCATGATAGGTCGTCCTCCCGTGCGGAAGATTAACCATGCCGATGCGAAAGCGCCAGTATGCTTGTCGGGCTGGATCTAGCCTGCGAAGGCTTTTTCGATCACGAATTCGGCCGGTGAGGCGTTCGACCCTTCGGTCAGGCCAGCCTTGATCATGAGGTCTTTGACGTCCTGGATCATTTCCATGGAGCCGCAGATCATGACCCGGTCGGTTTCCGGATTCAGCGGCGGCACGCCCAGATCTTCAAACAATTTGCCGCTTTCGATCAGATCGGTGATCCGGCCCTTGTTTTCATACGCTTCACGTGTGCAGCTGCCATAGCGGCGCAGCTTGCCTTCAGCCAGTTCGCCGAGGAATTCATGATTCAGCGTCTCCTCGACAATCTCTTTCGAATAGTCGAGTTCTGCGGCTTCCCGGCAGGTGTGAGTGACGATGACTTCGTCGAATTTCTCATATGTCTCAGGATCGCGCACGACACTGGCAAAGGGCGCAAAGCCCGTGCCGGTGGAGAAACAATAGAGCCGCTTGCCCGGCACCAGCGCATCATGCACCAGCGTACCGGTCGGCTTCTTGCCCAGCAGTACCTTGTCACCCGGCTGGATGGCCTGCAGGCGTGAGGTCAGCGGGCCATCGGCGACCTTGATGGAATAGAATTCGAGTTCCTCGTCCCAGCTCGGGCTGGCGATGGAATAGGCGCGCAGCAGCGGACGGCCATCATCCTTGTAGAGCCCGATCATCACGAACTCCCCGGACCGGAACCGGAAGGTCGACGGGCGCGACAGCCGGAACCGGAACAGGCGGTCCGTATAGTGTTTCACCTCAAGGACGGTTTCCTCGGTAGGCGCGTTCGGGTTCACCTTCTTGGCGGCAACGGGCGTCGCATCTGCAGTCATATCAGGGCTCTCGCTCTTGCATTCTCTCGCGACGTCACATGACGTCAGCTCGCGCTGAATGCAATGCGTCAGATGATCAGTTGAGTTTTACTGAAGAGTCAGCGCTAGGGAAAGCCTAGAGTGGAGAGGCCTCACCTACCCATTGAATGGCCGGTTCCGCCGTCGGATAGGCCCCGTCCAATTCATAGATATTCTCATAGCCGTAGCCATAAAGATTGATGAAGGTCGGCACGTTCAAGGCCAGCTCGATCCGTTTGACCGGAACGGGCGCGACATTGTCCGTGAAATTGTTGTTGCAGTAGATCAGGATCCGCGTGTCTTTGGAGGGGATCACCTTGGCGAGCTTGTCATCGGTAAAGTCAGAAAAGTTCAAATGGACGGCGCCGTCGATGTGCCCCATCCAGAACGCTTCGGCGCTACGCGTATCCAGTACAATTGTGCCGGACTCCCCCTTCATCTCGTTGAACGTGTCGAGATCAACCAGGCGGGAAGACCGATAGTCCGAGATTTCAGCTGAAAGCTCGACGAAGCCGTCATAATCGACCTGGCTTTCCTGAGCTTGGGCCATCAACCCGCATCCAATGAAGGCCGCCAGCGTGATCAGGCCAAGTATTGCGTTCCCTTTGACACCCATGGCGTCAGTCCTTTCTGCCTACCTCCCCAGAGTACAGCATCAAGATTACCGCGAATTGAGGCGGTATTGGGCAATTTGAAAGAGTTTCCTAAGGCTATTCAGGCGCGGGGGTGTGCGGAAGCATGCACATCCCGCAGGCGATCAGCATCGACTCCGGTATAGACCTGCGTGGTCGAAAGTGAGGCATGACCGAGCAGGGTCTGGATGGCGCGGAGGTCTGCGCCCGCCGCCAGAAGATGCGTCGCAAAGGCATGGCGCAGGGCGTGCGGCGTCGCCGTATCCGGCAGGCCCAGCACGGCGCGCAATTTCTGGACAAGTCCCTGAATGAGGCGCGGGTTCAGGGCGCCCCCTTTCGCACCCCGGAATAGCGCATCATTGCGGCCGAGATTGTAGGGACACAGCCCAGCATAGGCATCGACTGCCTCGCGGACTGCCGGGATCAGCGGCACGATCCGCACCTTACCGCCCTTGCCGGTAATCCGCAGCCGCTCCGGCATTGGGCTTTCTGCACCGGTCAGGCTCAGCGCTTCGGAGATGCGCAGGCCCGCGCCATAGAGCAGCGACAACACCGCCGCGTCGCGGGCATTTATCCACGCTTCGGAATCCGGATCCGTGCCGGCTTCCTCGATCAGATCCTTGGCGGCCTCAATCGACACGGGCCTTGGCAGGCGCTGCGGGCGTTTCGGTCCCTGCAAATAGGCGATTTCGGCATTCTCGATGTCATAGGCCCGGCCGAGCCAGCGATAGAGGGCCTTGATGGAGGACAAGAGCCGCGCAATTGATGCATCTGACAGGCCGTCTCGTCGACGTTGAGCCAGGAATGAGCGCACATCGCGCGCCCTCAGCCTGCCGAGCCGGCGCGGCGTCGGCGCTTTGCCAAGGTGAATGTTCAGGAACCCGAAGAAACCGGTCAGATCGCTCCGATAGGCTTCGACCGTCTTTTCCGCCATGCGGCGTTCATCGGTCAAATAGGCGGTAAAGGCGGCAAGGGTTTCCATCGCGCCAGTCTGGCAGGCCGGTCTTAACTTTGCCTTGCGGGCCGTTTGAGGCCCGGCCCCGTTTCCAGGCAAAAAAGAAGGGCGGCCAATCAGGCCGCCCCTCAATACTCTACCTGTTACTCTACTATCCATGAAGGTACACGAACTGTGCTTAACCCTTCATGAATATGTCGACGCAACGCCTAGCTTTGCTTGGCCAGCAGGTTGCGAATTTCTTCCAGAAGCACTTCCTGGCGCGGCGGCGCGGCCGGAGCAGCTTCCTCTTCTTTCTTCTGCATGTTGTTCATGCCCTTAATGATCATGAACATGACGAATGCCACAATGATAAAGGAAATGATCGCGGCGATGAAGTTACCGAGTTCAACGACGGCAGCTTCCTTGACGACTTCGCCTGCGGCATTCACTTCAGCTGGCGACACCGTATAGGCAATCGCGGACAAGTCGATACCGCCCATGATCGGTGCCAGCAATGGCAGGAATACGCCCTGAATAAATGCTGTGACGACCGTTGCGAATGCGCCCCCCATGACAAACCCGACCGCCATGTCGACCAAGTTGCCCTTCATGGCAAACTCTTTGAATTCCTTAAGCATTCTAAGCCCCTTCTCTCTGCTAGGATATTTAAGCGATGACGCAAATACGCCGGGGATTTGAATGCCGCGTCAAGACGTCACACTCAGTTGGAACTGCTATAGAACCTAACGCGCCTCAGGGTCCTCGCCGCCATTTACCCGGGCTCGCAACTCCTTGCCCGCCTTGAAAAAGGGCACGGATTTCGCCGGAACTTCTACAGATTCCCCGGTACGTGGATTTCGACCTTTGCGGGCATCCCGCTGGCGCACGGAGAACGCTCCGAACCCGCGTAGCTCGACACGATCACCGCGTGCGAGCGCAGATCCGATCTCGTCAAGAATGACATTGACCACCCGTTCCAGATCTTCCTGGCGCAGATGGCTGTATTCCACAGCGAGTTTTGCAATC